>ERZ777003.179-NODE-179-length-132130-cov-18.537657_pt1 | contig 132130 bp, 123 predicted proteins | sample MGYA00374956_ERZ777003 | MGnify/ENA primary metagenome ERZ777003 (study PRJEB29302, sample SAMN06268252) | bioreactor metagenome | isolation source: Joint BioEnergy Institute, California, USA | place: USA:Joint BioEnergy Institute, California, USA | collected...
ACCAACGACCAGCGGATTAAAAGTCCGATGCTCTACCGACTGAGCTAACGGCCCACGCGAAAGCGGGTATGTTAGCGAAAAGGGGCCAACGGGTAAATCCCGCGGCGGTCTCAGCCCGGGGCGTGGCCGGGTTGGTAGCGGGTGGGGTCGGGCAGGCCGGCGGCGCGAAAGCCTTCGGCGCGGAAGCGGCAGGAGTCGCAGCGGCCGCAGGCGCGGCCCTGGTCGTCGGCCTGGTAGCAGGAGATGGTCATGGCGTAATCCACGCCCAGCTGGTGGCCGCGGCGGATGATGTCGGCCTTGCTGAGCGACAACAACGGCGCGTGCACGCGGAAGCGGCCTTGGCCCTCGACCGCGGCCTTGGTGGCGACGTTGGCCAGCTGCTCGAAGGCGGCGACGAACGCGGGGCGGCAGTCGGGGTAGCCGGAGTAGTCGACAGCGTTGATGCCGAGGAACAGGTCGAAGGCGCCGATCACTTCCGCGTAGCCGAGCGCCAGGGCCAGGAACACGGTGTTGCGGGCGGGGACGTAGGTGATGGGAATGCCTTCGCTATGGGCTTCCGGCACCGCCAAACGGGTATCGGTGAGGGCTGAGCCGCCCAGACTGCCCAGGTCGATACGGATGATCTTGTGCTCGGCTGCGCCCAGCGCTTCGGCCACGCGCACGCAGGCGGCCAGCTCGGCCGCGTGACGCTGGCCGTAGTCGAAGCTGATGGCGTGGCAGACGTAGCCCTGGTCGCGAGCGATGGCGAGGGCCGTGGCTGAATCGAGCCCGCCGGATAGCAGCACCACGGCGCGTTTCGATTCGGCGGTCATCGGCTTGCTCCTTGCGGTAGGCGGGCTGCCGCGCCGAGGCGTCAGCGGCCGCGGTTGGGCAGACGTTCGAGCCGGCGTTCGGCTTCCACGGCGGCGTTGGTCCGGGGGTAGTCGGCGACCACCTTTTCCAGAATCGACTTGGCCTTGGCCATGTCGCCGCGCTCATATTCGATGAAGCCGAGCTTGAGCATAGCGTCCGGCCGTTTGGCGTTGTCGGGATACTCGTCCAGCACCCGCTGGAAATAGCCCTGCGCCTTGTCGAAGTTGCGCACCACGTAATAAGACTCGCCCAGCCAGTACAGCGCGTTGGGCGCATAACGCCCCTTGGGATAGCGCTGCATGAAGCTCTCGAAGGCGTCGGCGGCCTGCTGATAGCGTCCGGCCTTGAGCAGCGAGAAGGCGGCCTGGTAGTCGCCGAATTCGTCGCCGGTGCCACTTGGCGGCGCCGGCGGCTCGGCGGCGGGCGGCGTCACGGTGGACAGCGTGGTGTTTTCGCCCGCGGCGGCGGTGTCGGCGGGCGCCGGGGCGCCGCCGCCCGGCGCGGTTTCCAGCAGCCGCAGCCGCCGATCCAGATCGCTTTGCAGCTCGCGCTGCTGCTGGGTGAGCAGGTCCAGGTCACGACGCAGCAGCTCGATTTCGCCGCGCAACTCCTGCAGCGATTGCCGGAGAATCTCTTGCTGGTTGACCAGCTCGGCTACGGCGCCGCTTTGCAGCATGCGCTCGAGGCGAGCCACGCGGTCCTCGATTTTCTCCCGGCCTTGGGCGTGGGCCTGGGCGGGCGCGAGGCTTCCGGCCAGCAGGAGCGCCGATAGCGCGGTGGGAATGAGATGCTGGATCGGCCTGGTCATGATGCGTTTCTTAGCGTTGGTAGTTCAACTCGGCGCGCCGGTTCTTGGCCCACGCCTCCTCGGTCGAGCCGAACACGGCCGGCTTCTCTTCGCCGTAGCTGACGACCTCGATCTGATCGGGGCTGGCACCGTTGAGCACCAGTACCTTCTTGACCGCTTCGGCGCGACGTTCGCCAAGCGCCAGATTATAGCTGGGCGAGCCCCGCTCGTCGGTATGGCCTTCGACCGAGAGCCGGGTCTGCGGATTGTCGGCGAGATAGGCGCCATGGGCGCGCAGCACCTCGTGGAACTCCGGACGGATCGCGTTGCTGTCGAAGTCGAAGTAGATCACGCGCTGGGCCAGTGGGCTGCCCTCGGGCGCGTCGAGCGGGCCGCCCTGGAAACCGCCGCCGACGTCGACGCCGCGCGCCTCGGCGCCGCTGCCGATGCCGGTGCCCGTCTGCGGCGCGGTCTGGACGGCGCCGCGGTCCTCGACCGGCACCGGGCTCTGGATATCGCCCTGGGTGGTGCAGCCAGCGAGGATGAGCAGTACGCCGGCGGCGATGGTATGGCGGAAGGCCTTCATCGGTTCACTCCTTATACGCAATAAAGCTCAAAACCAACGATTTCGTTCAACGCGGCGACCAAGCCGCTTCCCGCACCGAATGGCGCATCACCGGCAGCGGCAGGTCGGCCCGCCCGAAGACGGACACGGTTGCTAGCCGGGGCATGCCATTCTTGTTGCTGGTGTAGATCAGCATCGCGCTGTCGGGGGCGAAGCTGGGCGATTCGTCCAGCGGACCACGGGTGAGGATGCGCAGCTGTCGCGACTGCAAATCCATGACCGCGATCTGGTCGCCGCCGGGACCGCGATGGACCATGGCCAGCCACCGGCCGTCCGGGGATACGGCCGGCCGGGCGTTGTAGTTGCCCTCGAAGGTGACGCGCTCCGGCTGACCGCCGTTCACCGCCACGCGGTAGATCTGGGGCCTGCCGCCGCGGTCGGAGGTGAAGTAGATGGTGCGGCCGTCCGGCGCCCAGGTCGGTTCGGTGTCGATCGACCAGTGCTGGGTGACGGCGCGCAGGGCGCCGGTGTCGAGGTCGAGCACGTAGATGTCGGGGTTGCCGTCCTTGGACAGGGTGAGCGCCAGGCGCCGGCCGTCCGGCGACCAGGCGGGGGCGCTGTTCAGCCCGGCGAAGCTGGCGACGCTGCGCCGTTCGCCGGTGGCGAGCGACTGGACGAACACTTCCTGGCGGCGGTTCTCGAAGGAGACGTAGGCGATGCGGCGCCGATCGGGCGACCAGGCGGGCGCCATCAGCGGCTGCGGCGAGGTCAGGATTACCTGCGGTCGTTCGCCGTCGGCATCGGCCAGCACCAGCTGGTAGCTGCGCTTGTCGGCGTCGCCCACCTGCTGCACGTAGATGATCTGGGTGCTGAACGCGCCGGCCTGGCCGGTCAGCGCTTCATACACCTGGTCGGCGATGCTGTGCGCCAGGGCGCGCAGCGATGATCCCGGTACCCGGTAGAGCTTGCCCAGGATGCGGCTGTTCTTGTACGTGTCGAGCAGCTCGAAGCGCACCTGGTACTCGCCGCCACCCAGTGGCTGGACGCTGCCGATCACCATGGCGTCGACGCCCAGCGCCTTCCACTGCTGGAACTGCACTTCCTCCAGACGCGACGGCCGCGACAGCATGTCGCTGGTGGGCAGCGGTTCGAACTTGCCGCTGCGGCGCAGGTCGTTGGCGACGATGCCGGCGATGTCCTGCGGCGGCAGGGCGGGGCCTTCCAGCGTGAACGGCACGACGGCGATCGGGATGGCCGCCTCGGCGCCCTGGGTGATGTCGATGTTGATGGCGGCGCGCGCCGGATTCAGGGCGACGGCCAGGCCCAGCAGGGCGAGCGATAGCAGGTTGCGGGTCTTGCTCATCATCGATCCGGGGAGAACGTGAAGTTGATGGGTTGCGACGCGAACTCGCGCGCAGCGATCGGGTTGCTCGGCATCGGCAACGGGCTGGCCTTGCGGATGGCGGCTTCGGCCGAGCGGTCGAAGGCGGAGTTGCCGCTGGATTTGACGGTTTGGACGTCCTGTACCGTGCCATCCGGTGCTAGGCGAATCTGCAGGACGCAGGACAGGCCCGCCGGCGAGCCGACCGGCCGGATCCACACCCGGCTGACCGCGGCTTTCACGGCGGAAGCCCAGGCCGGCATGGCCGAGCGGATCGCCGCCTGCTTCTCTTCCTCGGCTATGGCGCGCTGGCGCGCCGCCTCCTCTTCCTGACGGCGCTTCTCGGCCTCGGCGCGCTTGCGCGCTTCCTCGGCCTTCTTGGCTTCCTCCGCCTTGCGCCGCGCTTCCTCGGCTTTCTTGGCCTCTTCCGCCTTGCGTCGCGCTTCCTCCTCGGCCTTGCGCTTGGCTTCGGCTTCCTCGCGCGCCTTGCGCTCGCGCTCGGCGCGGGCCTGCTCTTCCTGGCGCGCCTTCTCGGCGGCCAGCTTCTGGGCCTCGATCTCCCTCAACTTGGCTTGCTCGGCTTCCTGTTGCTGCTTCAGCTTGGCCAGCCGTTCCTGTTCCTGCTGCTGCTGGCGCTCCAGCTCCTGCTTCTGGCGCTCGAGCTCGGCGAGACGTTGCTCTTCGCGTTGACGCGCTTCGCGCGCGGCGCGCTCCTGAGCCTCCAGCTCCTTCCGCCGGCGCTCGGCCGCCGCTTCCCGCTCCTCCTGGCGCTTGATCTCGTTCTCGACCGCCTGGAGGTCGACCGCGGTGGCCTGGATCACCGGCGGCTGCTCGGCCGCCACCTCGATGGCCGGCTGCGCGACGATCGACGGCGCCGGCGTGGTGAACGAGAAGCTGAACAGGAACAGCGCCGCCACCAGCAGATGCAGCGTCACGGCAAGGCCGATGTGAGGGAGAAATTTCCAGCCCATGGCGGTCAGTTCCGGGGTGTCTCGGTCATCAGCCCGACCTTGGGAACGCCGGCCTGCTGCAGGTAGGCCATCGCTTCGACCACGCGGCCGTAGGGAACGTCGCGATCGCCCTTGACCAGGATCGGCGTGTCCGGCGCGCGGCGCATCACCGCCGCCACCATCACCAGCATATCTTGCAGGGCGATGGGGCTGTCGGGCTTGTCGGCGATGGTCAAATAGTAATTGCCTTGCGCGTCGACCGAAACGATGACCGGCTCGCGCTCGGTGTTGTCGATCGGACTGGCGGAAGCCTGCGGCAGGTCGACCTCGACACCCTGCTGCAGCATCGGCGCGGTGACCATGAAGATCACCAGCAGCACCAGCATGACGTCGATGTAGGGCACGACGTTGATCTCCGCCATCGGGCGGCGCTTGTGGCGGCGGCCGGGGCCGGAAGGGGCGGGCATGGTGCTGGCCATCGTCGTCTACTCAGCTCGCCGAACGTTCGAGGTTGTGGGCGCTGGCGGCGTGGGCGTTGCGCTGGAGGATGGCGGTGAACTCCTCGGCGAAGATCTCGTAGCGGCTGCCCAGGCGTTCCGCCAGGCTGGAGAAGCGGTTGTAGGCCACCACCGCCGGGATGGCCGCGAACAGGCCGATGGCGGTGGCGATCAGCGCCTCGGCGATGCCGGGGGCGACGGTGGACAGCGTGGCCTGCTTCATGTGGCCCAGCGCCTGGAACGAATTCATGATGCCCCAGACCGTGCCGAACAGGCCCACGTAGGGGCTGGTCGAGCCGATCGTGGCCAGCAGCGGCAGGTGCTTCTCCAGCTCGTCGAGCTCGCGCGACACGGCCACGCGCATGGCGCGCTGGGAGGCGTCCATGACCGCGTCGGGGCTGGCGCCCTGCTTGCGCATGCGCGAGAACTCCTTGAAGCCGGCGCGGAAGATCCGCTCCACGCCGCCGCCCTCGTCGTCGGCCTGGCGGGGCTGGGCGTACATCTCGGCCAGGTTGCCGCCGGACCAGAAGCGCTCCTCGAAGGCGTCGGCTCCCCGCATCGCCCGATTCAGTTGCTGGCGCTTGCGGAAAATCACGGTCCACGAGGCGACCGAGGCCGCCACGAGGACGAGCATCACCAACTGGACCAGCAGGCTGGCCTGGGTGATGAGGTGAACGATGGAGCTCTGGTCAACCGACATCCGTAATCTCCAGCTTGATCTTGTTCGGTATCGGCCGCGGCTTTAGGCTGCGGCTGTCGAGGCAAGCCACCTTGACGCGGGCACTGCACAGGAGCTCGCGGCCGGCGTCGGCGCGATGGATGCTCTGCGCGAACAGTAGGCTTGCTCCCCGGCAGGCTTCGATGCGGGTCAGAACCTCGAGCGCGTCATCGAAGCGGGCGGGTTTCAGGAAATCGATCTGCATCGCTCGGACCGCGAACATCGTGTCGAGTTCCCGCATCAGCGCGTTCTGTTCGAAGCCGAGGCTACGCAGCCACTCGGTGCGGGCGCGTTCCATGAATTTCAGGTAATTGGCGTGATAGACGAGGCCACCGGCGTCCGTGTCCTCGTAGTAGACCCGAACGGGCCAGACGAAGGCGTCCACTGTTGAAGCAGTCCTTTGTCCGCAAGCTACGCGGGGAGGTGATAGGGAAGTGATCCACTGTAAACGCCGCCGCCCCGCATGGGCAAGGTGAGCCGTGGCTGCGGGGCGCCGAGACGAGCAGCGGTTCACGCCTTGCGGGAGAGGCGCGCCATCCCTGACCGCGGCGGAGGGGCGGGGGCGTCGGTCGGCGCTCAGGAGTCCTGGCGGCCGGGCCGAGCCTCCAAGCGCTGCCGGGCGGCATCGGTGGCGGTGTGTGCGTGTCGCTCGGTCCGCTCCGGCGGCTTGGCGATCCATGTTGTTTCCCGAACCACTCGGTCATGGCCGCTCACGAAGCCCATGTAGGTCAACCCCGCTGGGATCAGAACGGCGGCCGCGACGAACAGCATTTCCCTCATTCAGTCGACTCCGTTCGGCTGATGTGCTCTCCACATACGGCGCCAGCGGAACAGACATCCAGGTCTCGCACGGGGCGCTGCGTCCCTGAGGCAGCCCCATGTCCAGGCTCCGTCCTGGGGCCCGCCGATGCTCGGCGTGAACGAAAGCAATATCCGTGCCGTTTGTTGAAGGCGAGAGCGAACAAACGCTTAGGTCAATGGCCGCGGTCGGGGTGGTGCCGCAGCCGTCGTCGGGCAGCGACAGCGCAAAAAAAGCCCCCTGAGCGGGGGCATACCGTTGGCGGACCAACGTCCTGGAGGGGGATGGGAAGATCGTCAGCCGCGCTGCGGACGCACGGCAACGAAAGCGATTTCGCGGGCGAATTCGGCACGGTCGATGAAACCGTCGCCATTGAGGTCGACCGTGGCGAAGTTGGCCGACAAATGCGGACTCCGCTTGGCTTCATCGACGCTGATGCGGTCGTCGCGGTCGACATCGAGGTAGCTGAACGAGTACTGCGCGGCGACATCGGGCAACGCCATCGCCAGCGGCGCAGCCGCCAGCAGCGCAGAGCACAGCAAGCGTTTGCAAGGCATTGTCGATTTACCTGATCCCTGACGCGAAATTGGACCGTTCTTGGCAAAAGATGTTCCAGGCAAAGTCCGTGCCATGGTCTCGCCCGCGCTGCGCAGACCGCCGCCGATCGGCCGATGCCGCGGCCGGGCGGTGGTGGGGTGATCGGGAGCGGTGGCGCGGGACTGTCGCCGATGGCCGACGGCGCTAGCCGCCGCCGCGCGAAGTCGCTCGGTGGGGAGCGCCTTTGGCGCTGTTGCCGTTGGCCGACAGCGCCAAAGGCGGAGCGTTCAGCTTTCCGCTCGCTTGAACAGGCTCGGGTTGATGTTGTGGCGGCCGAGCAGCTTGTAGAACTCGGTGCGGTTGCGCTTGGCCAGGCGGGCCGCCTGGCTGACGTTGCCGTCGGTGATCTGCAGCAGCTTCACCAGGTAGTCGCGCTCGAAATCGCGGCGAGCGTCGGCGAAGGTGGGCAGATCGACCGAGTCGTCGCGCAGCGCCTTCTGCACCAGCGCGTCGGAGACGATCGGCGTGGTGGAGAGGATCACCACCTGCTCGACCAGGTTGTACAGCTGCCGGACGTTGCCGGGCCAGGGCGCCGACACCAGCCGCTCCATGGCGTCGTTGGCGAAGCCGGTCAGCTGTTTGTCGTACTTGGCGCCGAGCTGCTTGAGGAAGCGGTTGGCGAGCAGCGGGATGTCCTCGCGCCGCGCGCTCAGCGGCGGCAGCTCCAGGGTCACCACGTTCAGACGGTAGAACAGGTCCTCGCGGAAGCGCCCGGCCGCCATTTCCGCGGCCAGGTCGCGATGGGTGGCGGAGATGATGCGCACGTCCACCGGGATGGGCTTGGTCGAGCCCACCGGCCGCACCTGCTTCTCCTGCAGCACACGCAGCAGCTTCACCTGCAAGGCGAGCGGCATGTCGCCGATCTCGTCCAGGAACAGCGTGCCGCCGTCGGCCGATTGGAACAGACCCTCGTGGTCGTGGGCGGCGCCGGTGAAGGCGCCCTTGCGGTGGCCGAACAGCTCCGATTCCAGCAGGCTCTCGGGAATCGCGCCGCAGTTCACCGCCACGAACGGCCGGGCGGCACGCGGGCTGGCGTTGTGGATGGCCTGCGCCAGCAGCTCCTTGCCGGTGCCGGACTCGCCGTGGATGAACACGCTCGCCTCGCTGGCGGCGACCATGCGGGCGCGGCCGAGCACGTCCTCCATCAGCGGGCTGCGGGTGACGATGTGGGCGCGCCAGCCTTGGTCCTCGGCGGCTTCGCCGCTCATGCCGCCGGACACGGCCAGGGCGCTGCGCACCTGTTGCAGCAGGATCTGGCTGTCGAAGGGCTTGGTCAGGAAGCCGAATACACCGCGCTTGGTGGCTTCCACCGCCTCGGGGATGGAGCCGTGCGCGGTGAGGATGATCACCGGCAGCAGCGGATGCCGGGCCCGTACCGTTTCGAACAGGGCCATGCCGTCCATGCCGTCCATGCGCAGATCGGTGATGATCAGCGACGGCCGCAGCGCGGCGAGCTTGGTCAGGGCCAGCTCGGCGCTTTCGGCGGTGATGGGCTCGAAGCCGGCGGTCTGCAGCCGGATCGACAGCAGGCGCAGCAGGTGGGGGTCGTCGTCGACGACGAGAATTCTAGCGGGATGTTCCATTGGGCTCCTCGGTCTGGCGTCGGCGCCGGTCCTGCAAACTGCGCTCGATGGCTTTTAGGCCATCGAGCTGGCGCTTGAGTTCCAAATTTTCCTTGCGCAGAAGTTCCGCTTCCTGCGTAACGGCGCGCACTCGGAGCTGGTAGCCCGAGGCCACGCGCAACTGCGACTGCAACAGATGGGCGAGATTCTGACCGCTGGTGTTGACCAGGGTCGGTTCGATGAGGCAGGGCTTGAGCAGATTCTCGGGAATGTCCAGGCGCAGATTGAGTTCGCTGGCGCGCAGCAGCACCAGCCCCAGTTGCAAGCGCGCAGGATCGCAGCGCTCGTCGACGATGGCGGCGGACTGGCGTTGGCGCTCCTGCTCTAGCTCCTTCTCAGCCATGGTCTGCAGCTGGCGGTAGTAGTTCAGCAGCCGGGCGACCTCGTCGGCATCGGACGGCATGAGGGGTTCGGCCGGCATCGGCTCGGGCTCCGACGGCGGCTGGGGCGTCGGCGCGGGCGGGTTGAACAGGGTGCAGCCCGCCGCTGACGCTGCGACGGCGAATAGGAGCGGGATGCCGAAGCGGTTGCGGGTCATGAACTATCTTTCCGTCCGGGCCTGAGCGGAAGCCTGACCTCCAGGCGCGCGCCCGGGCCAGGATGGTCAAGCACCGCGATCGTTCCCTGATGCGCACTGACATATTCTCGTGCTATGGACAGACCGAGACCAGAACCCTTGACGTAGCCGGTCGCCCGATTCCTGCCTTGGAAGAAGGGTTCGAATACACGCGTCCTTTCCTCCGGATCGATCCCTGGACCGGAGTCGGTGACTTCCAACCGGGCATCATAGCCGTCCTGCTCCAGCAGGACTGTGATGGTTCCGTCAACCGGCGTGAACTTGATGGCGTTCGACAACAGATTGTCCACCACCGTGCCCAGCTTGTCCCGGTCGGCGAGCAGGCGGGTTTCCTGCAGATGACAGTGCAGGGTGATGCGCTTGCTCAGCAGGGTCGGCTTGTGGTTCTGGGCGATCTCGTTCACCAAGGCTTTCAGATCCACCTCGCTCAAGTATAGGGCCGGTATGTGCCGTTGCGAGGTGCCGAAGTTGAGCAGATCCTCGATCAGCGACTGCAGCGACCGGGTGTTGGTGCGCAGGATCTCAGCGATCTCGCGCTGATGGTCGTTGAGCTCGCCGACCACTCCTTCGGACAGCAGCTCCGCGCTCTCGCGGATCGCGGTCAGCGGCGTCTTGAGCTCGTGCGACATGTGCTGCAGGAACTTCGCTTTCTGCTGCTCCAGGTCGCGCAGCCGCTCGCGCAGCCAGTCCAGCCGCTTGCCGAGCAACTGCAGATCCTGCGGTCCGGACACGCGAATGGCGGTGTCGAAGTCACCGTCGCCGAGACGGTGGATGGCGTGGTCGACCTGGCGGATCGGATTGGCGATCAGCGTGGTGAACACGCCCACCGACAGCAGGCTCAGCGGTACCACCGTCAGGGCCAAGGCGAACAGGGTGTTCTGCGCCTGGGCGGCGACTTCGCGCATGGACTCGACTTCCTGGTCGATCAGCCGGCTGGCGCCGGATACCAGGGCCTCGGCCTGGCCGGCCAGATCGCCGAAGCGGTCGGCCACCTCCTGCTGGGCGTCGCTGTCCAGCCGGCCGCCGGCGATTTGCTGGTACAGCCCGGTCTCGGCCCGGCTCAGCAGATCGACCTGCTCGCCCAGCGAGGTGGCGTGGGTGAGGCTGTAGAGCTTGCGCGCGGTGAGCTGAAAGTCGTTGTGACTGTTGCGGTAGGCCTCCAACAGCGCCTCGTCGCGCAGCAGCAGGTATTGGCGGGCGTAGCGCTCCAGGCTGTTGATCTGACCGGTGAGGATGCGGCTGTCGCGGGTGGCCTCGACCGCCTTGTGCACGGCGTCCTGGCTGCGGTTGACCAGCCGGTCCATGTGCAGCACGGAGAAACCGAGCGCCGCCACCAGCGGCAGCGCCACGAAGGCGAAGCCGTAGAGAATCAGTCGCAGCGTGGTCTTCGGTTGGCGCAGGGCTGCGTCCTCGCTCGCGTTGGCCGGCGCTTAGCCGCCGGGCGGATCCTGGAACAGGTCCCGGACCGGCCCGCCGATCGCGCTCGGCGGGGTCAGGCCGAAGTGCAGATAGGCGGTGCGGGTGGCCATGCGCCCGCGCGGCGTGCGCATCAGATAGCCTTGCTGGATCAGGTACGGCTCGACCACATCCTCGATGGTGCCGCGGTCCTCGCCGATGGCCGCGGCCAGGCTGTCGAGGCCGACCGGCCCGCCGTCGAACTTCTCCAGCACCGTCAGCAGCAGGCGGCGGTCCTGCTCGTCGAAGCCATTGGCGTCGACGTTGAACAGGTCCATGGCCTGGGCCGCCACCTGGCTGGTGATGCGGCCGTTGGCCTTGACCTCGGCATAGTCGCGCACCCGCCGCAGCAGGCGGTTGGCGATGCGCGGCGTGCCGCGGGCGCGGCGGGCGATCTCGCGGGCGCCCTCCAGGTCGATCTCCAGGTTCAACAGGCGCGCCGAGCGCTGCACGATGCGGGTGAGATCCTCGACGTCGTAGTACTCCAGGCGCTGGGTGATGCCGAAGCGGTCACGCAGCGGCGAGGTCAGCAGCCCGGCGCGGGTGGTGGCGCCGACCAGGGTGAACGGCGGCAGGTCGAGTTTGATCGAGCGGGCCGCCGGGCCTTCGCCGATCATGATGTCGAGCGTGTAGTCCTCCATGGCCGGGTAGAGGACTTCCTCCACCACCGGGCTGAGGCGGTGGATCTCATCAATGAACAGCAGATCGTTGGGTTCGAGGTTGGTGAGCAGCGCCGCCAGATCGCCGGGCTTGTCCAGCACTGGGCCGGAGGTCTGGCGCAGGTTCACGCCCATCTCGTGGGCGATGATGTTGGCCAGCGTGGTCTTGCCCAGCCCCGGCGGGCCGAAGATGAGCACGTGGTCGAGCGCCTCGCCGCGCTTGCGGGCGGCGTGGATGAAGATCTCCATCTGCTCGCGCACCACCGGCTGGCCGATGTACTCGGCCAGGGTCCGCGGGCGGATGGCGCGGTCGACGATTTCGTCTTCGCTGGTGGCGTGGCTGGCGATCAGGCGGTCGGTTTCGATCATGGTCGTGTAGATAGCGCGCTAGCGCACCGCGCGTTGCAGGGCCAGGCGAATGATCTGCTCCGTGGTCGTGGCGGCGGCGGCGACGCTCTGCACCAGTCGGGTCGCCTCCGCCGGCTTGTAGCCCAGGGCGACCAGCGCGCTGATCGCCTCGGACTGCGGATCGTCCGCTATCACAGCCGGCGCGGCGCCTTTGGCGCGTACTGCGGGCACGCCGTGCAGGTCGTTGACCCGGTCGCGCATCTCGATCAGCAGGCGCTCGGCGGTCTTCTTGCCGATGCCCGGCAGCCGGGTGAGGGTGGCGCTGTCCTGCAGTTCGATGCAGCGCACGAAATCCTCCGCCCGGATGCCCGAGAGGATGCCCAGCGCCATGCGCGGCCCGACGCCGCTGACGCGGATCAGGCTGCGGAACAGCGCGCGCTCGCGCTCGCTTGCGAAGCCGTACAGGCTGTGCGAATCCTCTTTGACAGCGAGATGGGTATAAAGTGTCACGCTCTCGCCGGTGGCCGGCAGGTCGTAGAACGTCGACATGGGCGCCTCCAGCTCGTAGCCCACCCCGCCGACATCCAGCAACAGCCACGGCGGCCGCTTTTCGACGATGACCCCGCGCAGTCTGCCGATCATGGACGACCCTCTCGAATCAGAGTCTGCTTGAGCCGGCTCGTCAGCTTCTGATGCTGATGGTGGCACAAGGCCACCGCCAGCGCGTCGGCGGCGTCCGCCGCCAACGAGCCGTTGAGCGAGAGCAGGGCGCGCACCATGTACTGCACCTGCTCCTTGGTGGCGGCGCCGGTGCCGACCACCGCCTGCTTGACTTCGCTCGGCGAGTACTCGGCGATCGGCAGGTCGCGCATGACCCCCGCGCAGATCGCCACGCCCCGCGCCTGGCCGAGCTTGAGCGCGGACTCGACGTTGCGGTTGACGAACACCTGCTCGATGGCGAAGGCGTCGGGCGCGTAGCGCTCGATCACCTCCGTCACCTGCTCGAAGATGCAGCGCAACCGCTGCGGGAAGGACGCGCCCTCGGTGCGGATGACGCCGCTGGCGAGGTAGCGGGCGGCGGTGCCCGCTACCTCGATCACCCCAAAGCCGGTGACGCGCGAGCCGGGATCGATGCCGAGGATGCGTGCCATGCCCGGCTACGACGCCTCAGGCATCGCCATAGGCCTCGCTGGCGATGTCGGCGTTGGTGTAGACGTTCTGCACGTCGTCCAGGTCTTCGAGCATTTCCAGCAGCTTGAGGGTCTTGACGGCGTCGTCGCCGGTCACCTCGACCATGGTCTCCGGACGCATGGTGACGTCGCTCTCCACCGCCTGCAGCCCCGCCTGCTCCAGCGCCTGCTTGACCGCCTGATAGGCGTCGGGCGCGGTCAGCACCTCGATCGAGCCGTCCTCGTTGCTGATCACGTCGTCGGCGCCGGCCTCCAGCGCCACTTCCATGATGCGGTCCTCGTCGGCGCCGGGGGCGAAGGTGAAGACGCCCGCTTCCTTGAACAGATAAGCCACGCAGCCGTCGGTGCCAAGGTTGCCGCCGCATTTGCTGAACGCGTGGCGGACTTCGCTGACGGTGCGGTTGCGGTTGTCGGTCATGCAGTCGACCATGATCGCGCTGCCGCCGGGGCCGTAGCCTTCGTAGCGGATCTGCTCGTAGTTGACGGCCTCGTCGAGGCCGGCGCCGCGCTTGATGGCGCGCTCGAGCGTGTCCTTGGGCATGTTGACCGCGAACGCACGGTCGATCGCCAGCCGCAGCCGCGGGTTCGACGCCGGGTCCGGGCCGCCCATGCGGGCCGCGACCGTGACCTCGCGGATCAATTTGGTGAAGATCTTGCCGCGTTTCTTGTCCTGGGCCGCCTTACGATGCTGGATGTTGGCCCATTTACTGTGTCCTGCCATTGCCGTGGCTACCTCCGGTGAAAGCCGGTCAAGCTTAGCATGGCACCCCCTTGGGCTTCATCGCGTAACGCTTGTCTCGACCGCGGTTCGGCAAAGGTGAACCGATCGTCATTTTTTTCTTGGAAACGGAAAATCTTTGTCGTAACCTGCAATTCGAGCTGCGTGTCGGCTTCGTGTGCGTAGAGGGAGCGGCCGGCCAGCGGACCCGCAACGCCAATAACTACTAAGAAAAGTCAGGGGAGGAAGTCATGAGGCGCATACTGCAAGCTGCGGCGGTGGTCGCATCCCTTGTCTCGGCCGCCGGTATCAGCCAGGCGCAGGATACGATCACCATCGCCCACGTGTACGGTAAGACCGGTGCGCTCGAAGCGTACGGCAAGCAGCTCCAGACCGGCATGGAAATGGGTTTTGAGTACGCCACCAAGGGCACCAACAAGGTGCTGGGCAAGCGTATCGTCCTGATCGAGAAGGATACCCAGCTCAAGCCCGACAACGCCCGCGCCCTGCTGGCCGAAGCCTATAGCGACGATAAGGCGGTGCTGGCGGTGGGCGACGTCCACTCCGGTGTGGCGCTGGCCATGCTGCCGGTAGCCGAGGAGTACGAGAAGATCCTCATCCCCGAAGGCGTGGGCGACTCCATCACCGGCAAGGACTGGAACCGCTACATCTTCCGCATCGGCCGCAATTCCTATCAGGACGCTGCCTCCAACGCCGCGGCGGTGGCCAAGCCGGGCGTGTGCATCTCCACCATCGGCCAGGACTACGCTTTCGGCCGCGATGGCGTGGCGGCCTACAAGGCCGCGGCCACCAAGCTCGGCGCCCGTATCGTGCGCGAGGAGTACGTGGCGCAGGACGCCACCGACTTCACCGCGCCGGCGCAGCGCCTGTTCGACTCGCTCAAGGACCGCAGCGACTGCAAGGAGAAGTACATCTTCGTCATCTGGGCCGGCAAGACCAGCCCGCTGAACAAGCTCAAGGATCTGCAGCCGGAGCGCTACGGTATCAAGCTCACCTCCGGCGGCAATATCCTGCCGATGCTGGTCGCCGCCAAGGATTTCCCGGGCCTGGAGGGCGCCGCGTACTACTACTACGAGCACCCCAACAACCCGGTCAACGACTGGATGGTGACTGAGCACTACAAGCGCTTCAACAGCCCACCCGATTTCTTCACCGCCCAGGGCTTCGCCCAGGCGATGGCGATCGTCGCGGCGCTGGAGAAGGCCGGCTCCACCGACACCGAGGCGCTGATCAAGGCCTTCGAGGGGCTCACCTTCGACTCGCCCAAGGGGCCGATGACCATTCGCAAGGAAGACCATCAGGCCTTGCAGCCCATGTACCACTTCCGCATCGTGGTCGAGGAGCGCAACAACTGGTTCCCGGACGGCAAGCCGATCCTGGTGGGCGTGCCACAGCTGGTGCGCGAGATCCCGGCCAGCGCCATGGACATCCCCATCACCAACAAGCGCTGAGCGTCTAGGTCAGCCGCCGCCGGCCGCGATCGCGGCCGGCGCGGGCTCATGCGAAGTCCGTGCAGCGCAGGATGGAAGCGATGTCGGCGACCCCCGTTCTCGAAACCGAGGACCTGACGATCCGCTTCGGTGGACATGTCGCGGTCGATCGGGTTTCCTGCAAGTTCTACCCCGGCACGCTGACGTCGATCGTCGGCCCCAACGGTGCCGGTAAGACCACGTATTTCAACCTCATCTCCGGGCAGCTGCCGGCCACCTCCGGCACGATCCGGCTGTTCGGCGAGGACATCACCCGGCTCAAGGCGCCGGCCCGCACCCACCGCGGCATCGGCCGCGCCTTCCAGCTCACCAATCTGTTCCCGGCGCTGTCGGTGCTGGAGAACGTGCGGCTGACGGTGGCCTCGCGCCTGCGCCGAGGCTTCGACATGTTCAGCATGGCCGACCGCCACCGCGACGTGACCGAGCGGGCCATGCACTACCTGGAGCGGGTGGCGCTGGACAAGAAGGCCGATGTGGCCGCGGCCGCGCTGCCGCACGGTGACCAGCGCAAGCTGGAGGTGGCCCTGCTGCTGGCGCTGGAGCCGGAGGTGTTCATGTTCGACGAGCCGACCGCCGGCATGAGCGTGGACGAGGTGCCGGTGATCCTGGATCTGATCCAGGAGATCCGTAAGCAGCAGGACAAGACCATCCTGCTGGTCGAGCACAAGATGGACGTCGTGCGCTCGCTGTCGGACCGCATCATCGTGCTGGTCAACGGCCGGCTGGTGGCCGACGGCGCGCCGGCCGAGGTGATCGCCTCGCCGGTGGTGCAGGAGGCCTATCTGGGCGTGGCGCCGGCCGCGGCCGAGTGAAGGGGGCGAGATGAGCGAGCCGCTACTGACCCTGGAAGGGGTGCACACCCATATCGGCCAGTATCACATCCTGCACGGCGTCGACCTGGTGGTGCCGCAGGGCCAACTGACCATGCTCCTGGGCCGCAACGGCGCCGGCAAGAGCACCACTCTGCGCACCATCATGAACCTCTGGCGCGCCTCGGCGGGACGGATCGTGTTCGACGGCCAGGACATCACCCGCCTGGCCACGCCCCAGGTGGCGCGGCTGGGGATCGGCTATGTGCCGGAGGAGATGGGCATCTTCGGCCAGCTCACGGTCGAGGAGAACATGATCCTGGCGGCGCGCAGCGGGCCGATGGACGAAGGGCGGTTGAACTGGGTGTTCGAGCTGTTCCCGGCCCTCAAGAAGTTCTGGAAGAGCCGCGCCGGCACCCTGTCCGGCGGCCAGAAACAGATGCTGGCCATCGCCCGCGCGATCATCGAGCCGCGCCGGCTGCTGATCGTCGACGAGCCCAGCAAGGGACTGGCGCCGTCGATCATCAATCACCTGATTGACGCCTTCACCCAGCTCAAGCGGACCGACACCACCATCCTGCTGGTCGAGCAGAACTTCAACTTCGCCCGCAGCGTCGGCGACAACGTGGCGGTGATGGACGACGGTCGGGTGGTGTACTGCGGCGACATGCAGGCGCTGGCCGAGGACGTCGCCCTGCAGCGGCGCCTGCTGGGCCTGAGCCTGGATTCCCACCAATAGGGCGCGGGGACATGACGACGGAAGCGCTGGAACGCACCAAGACCTTCAAGCCGGCCGAGTGGATCGACGCGCAGCCGCATTATTTCCTGCTGCTGTTGATGGGCGCGCTCGGCTTCTTGGCGATGATCTTCTACTCCTGGGCGCACCTGGCCGAGCTCGGTGCCGAGCCGACCGTGCTTGGGGCGCTGGGCAAGGCCGCCTCGTCGTGGCTGACCATGACCGTGGCCGGCCTCGCCATGGGGCTGCTGATCTTCATTATGGCCTCGGGCATGACGTTGGTGTTCGGCCTGATGCACGTGCTCAACCTCGGTCATGGCGCCTTCATCACCCTGGGCGCCTTCGTCGGCGCCTCGGCGCTGGCGGCGCTGAGCGGCCTGACCCAGGCCGATTCGCTGCTGGTCAATCTGCTGGCGATCGCGCTGGTGATGGTGGCGGCCATGTTGGTGGCCGGCGCCGGCGGCTTGGTGTTCGAGCGCCTGATCGTGCGGCCGGTGTACCACGACCCGCTCAAGCAGATCCTGGTCACGGTCGGCGGCTCCATCGTCATCTTGCAGCTGATCATCGTGTTCTGGGGGCCGAACGAGATCCCGGTATCGCGGCCGGGTAGCCTGCTCGGCTCGTTCACCTTCGGCGACGTGGTGATCGAGAAATATCGATTGCTGGCGGTGGTGGTGGGGCTGGCGATCTACGCCGGCATGCAGGCGCTCATCAACCGGACCCGCATCGGCCTGCTGATCCGCGCCGGGGTGGAGAACACTGAGATGGTGGAAAACCTCGGCTACCGCATCCGCTTGCTGTTCGTGGCCGTGTTCGTGGCCGGCTCGGCGCTGGCGGCGGTCGGTGGCGTGATGTGGGCGCTGTACGATCAGATGATCCACTCGCACCTGGGCGATCTGCGCATGGTGCAGGTGATCATCGTCATCATCATCGGCGGCCTGGGCTCCATCACCGGCTGCTTCTACGGTTCCCTGCTGGTCGGCCTGCTGTTCAACTACCTCAGTCTGGTGACGCCGATGGTGGCCGAGTTCGCCAGCATCGGCCTGATGTTCGCCGTGCTGATGTGGCGCCCGCAGGGGCTCATTCCGGTCATCCGGGTGTAAGGAGGCGCCATGCTCGACGCGCTGCTTTCCGGCGACTATCCGCGCAGCCGCGCGCTCTCGGCGTTGCTGCTGCTGATCTTCGTGTCGCTGGCCTTCGCGCCCTTCCTGTTCCCGGGCACGGTGGCGTACCAGACCTACTCCAAGATCTGCGTGTTCATCGTGCTGGTGGCCAGCTACGACATCTTGCTCGGCTACACCAGCATCGTGTCGTTCGCCCACACCATGTTCTTCGGTATCGGCGCCTACGCGGTGGCGATTGCGCTGCGCGACGTCGGCACCGGCTGGGACGCGGTGCTGCTCGGCACCGGGGTGGGGCTGGTGATCTCGCTGCTGGCCGGCCTGGCTATGGGGTTGCTGTCGCTGCGGGTGCGGGCGATCTTCTTCGCGCTGGTGACGCTGGCGGTGGCGTCGGGATTCCTGATCCTGACCTTCAAGCTCTATACCTTCACCGGCGGCGACGATGGCATCCGCTTCAGCGTGCCGCGCGAGCTGCGGCCGTCGTTCAAACTGCTCGAGAGCGACCTGACCGGCTTCGACGTGATCGGCTTCCTCACCACCGGCAGCCTGCAGGACGCGCTGTTCAAGGTGAGCGTCAACGGCCGGGTGGTGATGTACTACCTGCTGTTCGTGATCTGCACGCTGCTGTTCCTGCTAATGCTGCGGGTCATGAACTCGCCGTTCGGCCGGGTCTGCCAGGCGATCCGCGAGAACGAGTTCCGCGCCGAGGCGATCGGCTACCGCACGGTCTACTTCCGCACCGTCAACGTCTGCCTGGCGGCGTGCATCGCCTCACTGGCCGGCTCGCTGATGGCGCTCGCCACCCGCTATGCCCACCCGGAGACCTTCCTGTCGTTCGGGGTGATGGTGAACATCCTGCTCATGACCGTGATCGGCGGCATGGGCACCCTGTACGGCGCGGTGGTCGGCGCTTCGCTGTTCCTGTTGGCCGAGACCTATCTGCAGAACGGTCTGGGCTGGGTGCACGCGCGCGTGGAAGGCATCCCGCTGCTGGCCGACGTGCTCACGCCCGAGCGCTGGCTGATGTGGCTGGGCATCTTGTTCGTGCTCAGCATCTACTTCTTCCCGAAGGGCATCGTCGGCCAGCTGCGGGTGTGGGCGCAGGCGCGGCGCGCCCGCCGCAGCGCCGGCGGCGATGGGGAAACCGCCGCCGCGCCCACCTTGGGGCGGCGCTAAGACCGCGCCGCGTCGGCGCTCGGTGCCGGCTCGGCGGCTGGCTCTTCGGCATCCGCCAGCCATTGATCGGCCTGCCGCCAGCCCAGCCGGTGCAGGTGCTGCAGGAACGGCCAGTCGGCGTTGCCGCGGCTGCTTTCGCCGAAAGCCAGCAGCTGTCCGTCGGTGTGGATCTCGTGCAGCTCCAGCGCGCGCAGGCGCCTGGCCAGGCGGCCGACGCCGAAGCGGGCCTGTTTCTGCATTTGCTGCAGTATCTGCAGCTCCCGCAGCAGTCCGGCGTTGAAGGTGAACTCGTTGGCGCGGGCGAGAATTTCGTCGGCGCTCTGCGGCACCTCGGGGTGGTACAGCGGGCTGAGCCGCACCAGCAGCAGCCGGTGGCTGCGGCATTCGAGCAGCAGCGGCGTGAGCGGCGGGTTGGCGCTGTAGCCGCCGTCCCAGTAGTGCTGGCCGTCGTCGAGCGCAATCGCGTGGAACAGCATCGGCAGGCAGGCCGAGGCGGCGAGCGCGGCGGGCGTGAGCTCGTGGTTGCGCAGCACCCGCAGTTCGCCGGTGTGGACGTTGGTGACGGCGATGAACAGCTTCGGCTGCCGGCTGCGGCGCAGCCGCTCGAAGTCGACGTGTCGCTCCAGCAGCGACAGCAGTGGGTTGTAGCCACTCGGGTTGAACTGGTACGGCGAGGTGTTGCGCGCCAGGGTGCGCAGCAGGGCGTAGCCGGGCGACCAGGCGCGCATCCAGCTGGCCAGCGCCGTGGTGAACGGCGCGTTCTGCAAGGGATTGAGTCGACTGGTGCGGCTGACGTCCTCCCAGAACGCGCGCAGCGCGCGCTGGGCGCCAGCGCGGCCGCCGTCGAGATAGCCGTTGGCGAGGATGACCGCGTTCATGGCGCCGGCGCTGGCGCCGCTGATGCCCTCGATGGTCAGTTCTTCCTCCTCCAGCAGGCGGTCGAGCACACCCCAGGTGAAGGCGCCGTGCGAGCCGCCCCCTTGCAGCGCCAGGTTGAGCGGTGCCGGTTTGCGCCGGCGGGAGCGGCGGTCGAGCAGGGTGGTCAGCAGTTCTCCGGCCCGGCGCCGGGTGGTCTGGGCGCGACGGGCCGGTTGGGTTGAGCTGTTGCGGCTGGTCGTATCCATGCCCTGGTTTTTGGTCCCTGTCGCCGTCGATGGCAAGCGGCCGATGCGCTATCGGTGAACTGATTCACGGCTCGTTCCGGCCCGAATTCTCGCCCCCGCGGGCTTGTGCTATGGTTGCCGGATTCCTCGTTTCGAGCAGCGATCAACAGCAAGATGAACAAGCCGGTGCCCATTCCCGCCTCCGTCCTGGAGGGGCTGGTGCCGTTGCGGGAGCTGCCTACGGAGGCCCTGGAGATCCTCGCCGCCGAAGCCGAGATCGAGGACTTCCCCGCCCGCAGCGTTATCTTCCGAAAGAATGAAAGCGATCCGTGGACTCGCTATTTGCTGTCCGGGAATCTGTTGCTTACCGACGGCAACGGCGGTGAACGGACGTTAGTGGGCATGGGCGACGCCGCGCCCGCGGCCGAGCCGCTGGGTTACCAGCAGCCGCACGCGGTGACGGCGCTCGCCCGTACCGATTGCCGACTGGTGCGGTTGCCCACCGCGCGCATCGACGCGCTGCTGAGCGAATACCGGCCGCCGCGGATCGACGTCACCGAGGTCGATCCCGAGCAGGGCGAGGCAGGCACCAGGCTGTTCTACCGCCTGTTCCAGGACCTCATGGAGGACAAGCTGGAGCTGCCCAGCATGCCCGACATCGCGATCAAGGTCCGGCAGGCCATCGTCGAGCGCGACGCCAGCGCCCAGGAAGTGGCCAAGATCATCCAGAGCGAGCCGGTGGTGGCCGCGCGCATCATTCGCGCCGCCAACAGCTCGCTGTTCTCGCATCAGCAGCCGGTCGACAACCTGACCGCGGCGATCGTGCGGCTTGGCCTGCGCAACACCCGTGAGGTGGTGCTGGCGGTGACCATGCGCGAAGTGTTCAAGACTAAGAACCCGCTGCTGAACAAGCGCATGGTGGAGCTGTGGATGCACAGCACGCTGGTCGCCGCGATCAGCGCCGTGGTGGCGCGGCGGCTGCGCGGTTTCTCGCCCGATCGCGGTTTGTTGGCGGGGCTGGTGCACGATATCGGCATCGTTCCCATGCTGGCCCACGCCGGCAATTACCCGGAGCTGGCGCGCGACCCCGGCCTGCTGGAGGCGACCATCAAGGAATACCGCGGGCAGGTCGGCGCCATGATCCTGCGGCGCTGGAACTTCCCCGACGACATGGTCCAGGTGCCGCTGGAGGCGGACAACTGGGACCGCGAGCACGACGGCCCCGGCGATTACGCCGACCTGATCATCGTCTCCCAGCTGCAGGCGGTGGCGGGTAGCGGCTACGCCATGCCGGCGCCGAGCGACGTCAGCGCTTACGACCGCCTCAAGCTTGGCGAGATCGAGGTGGAGGGCGGCTCGATTCTCGAAGAAGCGCGCGAGGAAATCGCCGAGGTGCAGCGCCTGCTGATGGGCTGACCGGGACGGCCCCCGGCGCGCCGCCGACCGTCCCCGCGAAAGCGGGGGCGGCGGGCCGTATCAGCCGCCGCTCCCCTGGCGGATGGCCTCGTCGCGCAGCTGCCGGCGCAGGATCTTGCCGATCGGTGACTTCGGCAGCTCCTGGCAGAACACCACTTCCTTGGGCACCTTGTAGTTGGTGATGCGGCTACGGCAGTGCTGGATGATTTCCTCGGCGGTCAGGTCCGGCCGCCGCGGCACCACGTAGGCCCGCACCCGCTCGCCGCCGGTCGGCAGCGGCACGCCGACGACCGCGACCTCGAGCACGTCGGGGTGGGCGGCGATGCAGTCCTCGACCTCGTTCGGATAGACGTTGAAGCCGCTGACGTCGATCATGTCCTTCTTGCGATCGACGATGCGGATATAGCCGCGCTCGTCCATCACGGCGATGTCGCCGGTGTGGAACCAGCCGTCGCGCAGAACCCGCTGGGTTTCCTCGGGCATGTTCCAGTAGCCGCTGAACACCTGCGGCCCGCGCGCGATCAGCTCGCCCGCCTGGCCGACCGGCACCGGCCGGTCCTGCTCGTCGACGATGCGGATGTCGGTGCCGGGCACCGGTACGCCGACCGTGCCCGGGCGGTTCTCGCCGCGGGGCGGGTTCACCGCCAGCACCGGGCTGGTCTCGGACAGGCCGTAGCCTTCCAGGATCGGACTGCCGACCACGTTGCGCCAGTTCTCGCCGACGCTGGTCTGCAGCGCGCTGCCGCCGGAGATCGACAGGTCGAGGAAGCGCGGCGGGTGCTCACGGAACCACGGCTCGTTGACCAGGCCCTGGAACAGGGTGTTCACTGCGGTGAACTTGCTGATCGGGAACTTCTCGAAGGCCTTGCGAAGATTGGCCGGCGGCCGCGGCGAGGGAATCAGCACGTTGTGGCAGCCGAAGCGGTAGAAGCTCAGCAAATTGAAGGTGAAGGCGAAGATGTGGTACAGCGGCAGCGCCGTCATGATCACGTCCTCGCCGCGCCGCACCAGCGGGCTGGCGATGGCGTCGATCTGGGCGACGTTGGCCAGCAGATTGCCGTGGCTCAGACAGGCACCCTTGGCAATGCCGGTGGTGCCGCCGGTGTACTGCAGGATGGCCAGATCGTCGAGGTCGCGCGCGACCATCGGGTTGCCGTCGGGGTGCTGTAAGTAGCGCTTGCCCAGCGCCAGCGCCTTGCGCAGCGGCACGCGCGGCCGCGGCGAGCTGGGCAGCTGGCCCTTGAGCTTGAGCCCGGCCTGGATCAGCGTGCGGCGCAACGGCGGGAAGAAGTCGGCCACGCTGGCGCAGACCACCGTCTCGACGGCGCTGTCGCGCAGCGCCTCGGCCAGCTTGTCGACGAACATGTCGATGATCACCAGCACCTTGGCGCCGCTGTCCTTGAGCTGGTGGTTGGTCTCCCGCGCCGTGTACAGCGGGTTGACGTTGACCAGGACGCAGCCGGCCTTGAAGATGCCGAAAGCGCAGATCGGGTAGGCCAGGCAATTGGGCAGCTGCACAGCGACGCGATCGCCGGGCTGGAGCCGCAGCTCATCGCGCAGGTAGGCCATGAAGCGGTCGGAGAGCGCGTCCACCTCGTGGAATTTGAGCGAGGTGGACATGCCGTTGGGCAGGCAGACCGAGAAGGCCGTATTGCCCGGATAGCTGACGCTTGCCCGCCGCACTAGCTCGCCGAGGCTACGATACTGGGGGGCGCCGATGTCGCGCGGCATTCCTGGCCCGTAAGCGTCCGTCCAAGGACGCATGTCATAGAACGCAGCAGGATCCGCGCCGTCCGCCATCCGCCAATCTCCGTTCATCCGGGTTACTCTGCGCGGCCAAGTATAGCCCTAACGTCCAAGTGGACGCCGAAATTAACGCTGAGTTTGCACATGCTGGACTGTCGATCGCTCGGGTATCGCGCCGATGGCGAAACAGTGTTCGCCGCGCTGCGGGCGCTGCCGTGGGCCATGTGGCTGGACAGCGGTCGGCCGGGTTCCGGCCACGGCCGCTACGACATCTTCGTGGCCGCGCCGCGCGCCACGTTGATCAGTCATGACGGCCGTACCCGCTATCAGGAGGCGGGCCGGATATCCGAGCTGGGCGAGCCGCTGCCGCTGCTCGGCGAATTGCTGGCGGCGCGCGGCCGTCCGGTCGATCCGCGCTTTCCGTTCGCCGGCGGCGCGGTCGGCTATTTCGGGTACGGTCTGGGCCGCCGCTTGCAGGGCGTCGCCAGTCGCCACCCCGAGGAGCTGCCCGAGCTGGCGGTCGGGCTCTATGACTGGGCGGTGGTGACTGATCATCTCGCGCGCGAAACCTGGTGGGTGGGCCGCTCCGATGCCGCCGGCGCGTTCGCCGAGGTGCGGGCGCTGCTGGCGTCGAATCCGCCGCCGCCGGTGCCGTTTCGCGCCCGCGGCGCGCTGCGCCAGCTGCCGTCACGGGACGGGTACGACCACGCTTTCGCCCGCGTGCAGCGCTATCTGCGCGACGGCGACTGTTATCAGGTCAACTTGGCGCGCGCGCTGGAGGCCGATTACAGCGGCGACCCGTGGGATGCCTACCGGTGTCTGCGGGCGCGCAGCCCCGGACCGTACAGCGCTTATCTCGACCTGCCGTTCGCCCAGGTGCTGAGCGTCTCGCCCGAGCGTTTCCTCGCGGTGCGCGAGGGGCTGGTGGAAACCCGGCCGATCAAGGGCACCCGTCCGCGTCGGGCCGAGGCCGAGGCCGATCGGCGTGAGCTGGCGGCGCTGCGCGGCAGCGACAAGGATCGCGCCGAGAACGTGATGATCGTCGATCTGCTGCGCAACGACCTGGGGCGGGTCTGCGCTACCGGCACGGTCAGCGTGCCGGAGCTGTTCGCGGTGGAGAGCTTCGCCACCGTCCATCACTTGGTGAGCACGGTGCGCGGCCGCCTGCGGCCGGACCGCTCGCTGATCGATCTGCTGCAGGCCGCTCTGCCGGGCGGCTCCATCACCGGGGCGCCTAAAGTGCGGGCGATGGAGATTATCGACGAACTCGAACCGGCCGCTCGCAGCGTCTACTGCGGAGCGATCGGCTATCTGGGCGACGATGGCGCCATGGATACCAACATCGCCATCCGCACCGCGGTCTGCGCTGGGCAGCGGATCCGCTACTGGGCCGGCGGCGGCATCGTCATCGATTCGCGCTGCGACGCCGAATTCCAGGAAACGATCGACAAGGCGCGCGCTTTCCTGGAGCTGGTCGGCGCCTAGGCCGAGGCCAGCAGCTGCGCCAGGACCTGCAGCTGTTCGCATTCCCGGCGGCAGGCGTTCGCCGCCGCCTCCAGCCACTGGGCAGGGTGCGGGATCTGGTAGGGCACGCGCGGCGGCGGCTCGGCGAAGCCGCTGGCGGTCCAGCGCGCGCTGAACTCGATCAGGGCGATCAGGGTGGCGTGCGGCCCGCCGGCGCGGTGGCCGCCGGCGTAGCCGGCGACCTCGACGATGGGTTCGGGCAGTCCCCACTCGGCGAGCAGCAGGCGGCCGGCCTCGCGGTGGTCGGTGCCCAGCGCCTCCAGGGTCAGCGCCGACAGCGACAGGCTCGGCGTCTGCTCATGGGCGATCAGCACGTCCGCCATTTCCTTGGGGAACACGTACACCAGCAGCAACAAGCCGATGTTGTGCAACAGTCCGGCCAGATAGGCGGCGTCCGCCACCTCGCCGAGTCTGGCCAGGCGCGCGATGCGGGCGGCGCAGAAGGCGGTGCCGACCGCGGTGAACCAGTAGCGCTCGGCGCGGAACGGCGGACAGCGGGAGGAATCGAACTGCTCGGCCAGTAGCAGGGAGGCCGCCAGCACGCGCACCCGGTTCAAGCCGAGCCGCACCACCGCGTCCTCGGGCGAGTACACCGGCCGCTGCCCCATGAAGAAAGCCGAGTTCGCCATCGCCACCAGCCGCGCGGTCAGCCCCGGTTCGCGGGCCAGTGCCGCTCCCACCGCCTTGAAGCTGGCGTCGGGATCGTTCACGGCCATGAGGATTTCGTGCGTCACGTACGGCAGCGGCGGCAGCGAGTCCAGCGGTTTGATTCTCGAGGTAGCCACGAGCGACATCCTGTAGGCGGGCAGTAAGCGCGATTCTAGTCGTGTCGGGTTTCGGGCGCGCGATTTGCTGCGTTTTGGAAAGACCTTGACACTACTGGTGAAAGATGCCTAACCTGCGACATTCCAACATGTTGCGCCGCGACAAGATAACCAAATAATGCGGCTGGTGGAGTGTTTTTACTTTAGAGGCTCTCAAAGCCGTTCATGCCGATCTGGGCGCCGTGCGGCCCGCATGCGACCGCCGGCGGCTGGATACGCCGATATGCGGAGAACGTTCGCTGATGAGTGACGTGAGAGTTATCAAGAAATACCCGAATCGCCGGCTGTATGACACGGCGATCAGTAGTTATATCACGCTGGCGGACGTCAAGAATCTGGTGTTGGACGGCGTCGAGTTCGAGGTGGTGGACGCCAAGACCAAGGCCAACCTGACCCGCAGCATCCTGTTGCAGATCATCGCCGAGGAGGAGGAGGGCGGCGAGCCGATCTTCAGCACCGAACTGCTGGCGCGGATCATCCAGTCCTACGGCGGCGCCGAGCAGAACATGCTCACCAGCTATCTGGAGAAGAGCATGCAGCTGTGGGTCGAGCAGCAGCGCCTGTTCCGCGAGCGCGCCCGCAGCCTGATCGAGGGCACGCCGATGAGCGTGCTGACCCAGATCGCCGAGCGCAACCTGGCCATGTGGCAGGCCATGAGCGGGCTGGCCACCGATTTCGACAAGAAGCGCTCGACCTCCTCGACCGACAACGGCGAGACCGAGTCGGGCAAGTCCGGCAAGCCGCGCTCGCGCTGAGCCGCGCCGCGGTTTCCCCCACCCTCTGTCGCCTGCCCCCGGGATGGCTGCCCGTGGGCGGGCGGGTCGTATTGCGACCAAAGTCTAATTGCCCATCCGACGGTTTTGTGAAGGGTGCCGCAATTGCCGTAACGTTAAGCGGATAGCGGGCTTAGCGGGAGGTGAACGGGGCGTCATACCCGTTGACAGCCCCCAGACCCATTTTTATGATGGCCCCTCGTTTTGGTGCACTGCAACCAATGTCTGTTGCCCGTACAAAGGGATCACGGGCGTCCTTACTACGGGGTATCCGCATGGCCAGAGCTGCCTCGAGTGGAACCCCTCCCTTCGTACTAAAGGGGATATCGCATGGCAAATCGCGTCGCTCTTGTCACCGGTGGTAACGGTGGCATCGGTACGGAGATCTGTAAGCAGCTCGCCGCCGCCGGTTACAAGGTGATCACTACCTGCGTCGACCCGGAAAAAGAAAAAATCGCCGAGTGGCAAGCCGCCCGCAAGGCCGAGGGCTTTGACATCGCCTGGGTCCAGTGCAACGTCGCCGACTTCGATTCCTGCGCCGCCATGGCCAAGAAGGTCGAAGCCGAGCACGGCCCGGTCGACGTGCTGGTGAACTGCGCCGGTATCACGCGCGATGCGTTCCTCCACAAGATGGAGAAGAGCGCTTGGGACGCGGTGATCAACGTCAATCTCAACAGCGCCTTCAACGTTACCCGCCAGTTCATCGACGGCATGCGCAACCGCGGCTTCGGTCGCATCGTCAATATCTCCTCGGTGAACGGTCAGCGCGGCCAGTTCGGCCAGACCAACTACTCCGCCTCCAAGGCCGGCATTCACGGTTTCACCATGGCGCTGGCTCAGGAGAGCGCGCGCAAGGGCATCACGGTCAACACCGTTTGCCCGGGCTATATCGCGACCGATATGACCGCTGCCATTCCAGAAGAGGTGCGCAATAGCATCGTCGCCCAGATTCCGGCCGGCCGCATGGGCCAGCCGTCCGACATCGCTCGGGTGGTGGTTTTCCTGGTCGCTGACGAGTCGGATTACATCAACGGCGCCGCTATTCCCGTGAACGGCGCGCTGTTCACCAGCTTCTAACCCGAACCTGGTGTTGGACCGAAAGGGCTGCCCTCGCGCAGCCCTTTTTTTATGGGCGCGGCGGTCGATATCGGTGATGGGCTGGGGATAACGAAAATCGCGGGCAAAAAAAACGGGAGCCCGATATTCGGCTGCTCCCCGGCAGGTTTGCGCTCTTCTTTTTCTCTTTATCGTTATTGTTGGCCCTGGTGAGCCGGAGCGCTTTTATGAATATAGAGGGCGTGCTTTATTTGTAAGTTGCCGCCTCGCTTCTCCTCCTGGCAACGGTCCGTGGCCGTTGCTCTTCTCCTCCCCCTTTCTTTGTGGGCGCTTACTCGCCTCAAAGATCGGTATAGAGGCGATTGTACGCAGAGGCGTGCGCTTCGCAAGCACTTTCGATGTTGCGACGCAGCAGCTAAGTGGCCTGAATGACTGAAAAAATTGCTGCGCTGCAGCGTCGAACGGGCGCGCCTAAAACGGGGGCGCCAAGAAACGAACCGCTGGTCCCGCAGCGGTGCCGTTGGGCCCAAGCGCCGCTAGTCGTGGTCGCGCAGCCAGTCGATGAGGGCGGGGAAGAACGCGCGTTGGACGCGGCCGCTGATGAACACTCCCAAATGGCCGCTGTCGAGCGCGATCTCGCAGTAGTCGCGGCTGGGTGCGAGCGCGCCCAGGGCGGCGGCCGAGGCGGGCGGCACCAGATGGTCGGCCGAGGCGTAGACGTTGAGGATCGGCATGGTCAGCCGCGCCGGATCGACGGCGTGATCGCCCAGCCGCAGCTCACCGCGGACCAGGGCGTTGCGCTGGTAGCAGTCCTTGGCGAATTGCCGGAAGGCTTCGCCGGCCTGGTCGGGGCTGTCGTACATCCACTGCTCCATGCGCAGAAATTCGGTCATGGCCTGCGGATCGTCGACCAGCCCCAACATGTCGACGTAGCGCTGGGACAGCACCCGATACGGTTTGAGGCTGACGAAGATGGCGTTGAGCACGTCGGCCGGAACGTTGCCGGCGGCGTCGACCACGCGGTCGAAGTCGATGTGCTTGCAGAGCCGGTACAGGACGCTCTCGCCGGCATGGAAGTCGACCGGCGTCACCAGCGTGATCACGCCGCGTACCCGCTGCGGATGCAGGGCCGCGTAGCACAGCGCCAGCGTGCCGCCTTGGCAGACCCCGAGCAGCGCCACCTCGTCGCAGTCGTGGCGCCGGCAGATCTCCCGCACCGCCCGGTCCAGATAGCCGTTGACGTAGTCGTCCAGGGAGAGGAAACGGTCGGCCGGGGTCGGATAGCCCCAGTCGAGCAGATAGACGTCGCTGCCGCCGTCACGCAGCGCCCCCACCAGCGAACGCTGCGGCCGCAGGTCGAGGATGGACGGGCGGTTGATCAGCGAGTAGACGATCAGGACCGGGGTGCGGTTGCGGGCCGGCCGGTCGCTGAGATAGCGATAGAGGGTTGCGCCGTCGTCTTGCCAGACCGCCTGGCGCGGACTCGCGGCGAGGGTGACCGGGCGCTGCCTGCGCAGCTCCTCGTGCAGGCGAGCGAGCCTGCCGCTGAGTTCGCGCCACTCGCGTTCGATGTGGGCGGGATCGAGCTTAATCGGCACGGCTGCCCTCCCGCCGCGGGCGGCGCCGGCGCGCCCGTCCGGTGCCCCGCAGCCGCGCCAATTCCGCGCGCAGCTCGGTCAGTTCCTGTCGCCATGCCTGGGCGTCGGCCAACGCCTGCTGCATCGCCCGCTGTTCGCGGCGCAACTGCTGCATGCGCTGCTGCATGGCGGCGAGCTCGCGCGGCGAAGGCAGGCGCAGCGCTTCCAGCGCCTCGTCCCTGACCCGCTGCAGCACCCGCAAGGCGTCGGCGGCAGCGTTGACCAAGCGCCCGAGGCTGGCGCTGTAATCGTCGCTGTGGAGCACCGGTTCGTAAGCCGCTTCGCTCGCCTCCAGCCAGAGGTCGAACAGCTCGCGCAGGCCCAGCTCGCGGTCGTCCTGGCTCTGCAAGGCCGCGCCGAAGCCGGCGATGGCGTTGCCGGCGATCAGCCGCAACTGGCCGGCGAACTCGAGCTGCGCGTCGCGCAGGGCGGCTAGCGCGGCGTTGCCGGCGTCCAGCTGCCGCCGCTTGTGCTGGAGCGGGCCCAGCGGTTGCGCGGGGGGATTGGCGCGCGGATCGAGTCCGGCGCCGACGGCGGTGATCAATCCTTGCCAGCTGAGCAGCGTGGCGGCGGTTTGCTCCAACCAGCGCCTGACGATGTCGTCCAACTCCGGCTCGAATCGCTGGCGCAGCGTCTCTAGAGCTTGCTCGAACTCGCCTGGGGTGCTGGCGGCGGCCAGCCGGGACAGCAGGCCGGCGTCGCTGATCAGATCCATGCCTCGCTGGAAGATCAGCTGCAGGACGTTGGCGATGCCCGCGAGCGCGGGAGTCCGGTGGCGACTGACGGCCTCGGCGTTATGGTTCATGGGTCGTGCGCGGCAATCCGGCTGGCATGCCCTCGATAGTTCGTTCGTTCGGCGGCAGAGCGTCGCCCTAGGCCGTGGCGTTGGCGCAGTCTAGCACGTCATGCGCGACTCAGCCGCCGCTCGCCAGCTGGGCGAGCTCGCGCTGCAGCTCGTCCTTGCGCACCGAGGCCCGCGCGATCTCGTGCGGGGAAGCGCCCGAGCTCTCCAGCACCTGATGCAGCTGCGCCAGCGCCGCCCCGAGGTCGCCGCGCAGGTAATGGTACTCGGCCAGCGCCAGCTGCGGCTCGGCGCCGAGCCCGGCCTCGCTGGCGGCCTTGGCCAGCAGCCAGTAGGCGGCGGGTTCGCGCGTCGGCATGACCCGGTTGAGGATGTGGTAGGCCTGGTTCGGCTCGCCGGCCTCCAACAGCGCCTCGGCGTAGTAGTAGCGGGCGGCGTAGCTGTCCGGGTACAGCGACTGCGCTTGCTCGAAGTACTCCAGCGCCCGCTCCGGGTTGCCGGCGGCGCGCTCCAGCCGCGCCAGCGCCAGCAGATAGGCGAGCTCCTCGCCTTGCTTCTTGATCAGTTCCTGCAGCAGCGGCCTGGCCTTGTCGTACTCGCGGTTGGCGGTATGGGCCAGCGCCAGGCCGTAACGTGCGTAGAGGGCCGTTTGCGGCCCGGCGCTGCGCAGCTGCGCCTGGAACTCGGCGATCGCCTGGCTCGGCTGGTCGGCCTTGAGCACCACGAGCTTGGCGCGGGTCAGGCCGAAGCCGGTGGATTCGAACACTTTCTTCGGCCGCGCCTGGCTGGCGCGCGCCTCCGACTCGGCGATGCGGGCCTCGGTGACCGGGTGGGTGCTGAGGTATTCCGGCGGCCGGGCGCTGTAGCGGGTGGCTTGCGCCAGGCGCTCGAAGAAGCGGGGCATGCCGTCGGGGTCGAAGCCGGCGCTGCCGAGCAGGCGGATGCCCAGCGCGTCGGCCTCGCGCTCGAAGGCGCGCGAGTAGTTGAGCTGCTGCTGCACCGAGCCGGCCATGCCGGCCATCGCCGCGGCGCTGCCGGCCTGCGGATCCTGGCTGCCGATGATCAGCGCCGTCAGCAGCAGCGCCACAGTGCGGAAGCTGACGCGCTCGGCGGCCGCCACCGAGCGGGCGATATGCCGCTGGGTGACGTGCGATATTTCGTGGGCGAGCACGCCCGCCAGCTCGCTTTCCCGGCGCGCGGCCAGGATCAGGCCGGCGTTGACGCCGATGTGGCCGCCCGGCATGGCGAACGCGTTGATGGTGGGGTCGTCGATCACGAAGAACTCGAAATCCAGCGTCGGCTGGTCGCTATGGCTGGCCAGGCGCGCGCCGAGGTCGCGCACGTAGTCGACCACTTCCGGATCCTCCAGCAGCGGCAGGCGGCGGCGGACCTCCATCATCATCTGCCGGCCGATTTCCCGCTCCTGCATGGGTGAGAGTACCTGGCTGGAGGGATCGCCCATGTCCGGCAGCTGCGAGGCCAGGCCTGGGGCGCCCGGCAGGACGAGCAGCAGGGCGAGGAGTAGGGTGGCTATACGTTTCAAGCGCGTATTTCTCGTTGGGATTGTCCCGTTAGACCCGGCCGTGGACGCGGCGTTCCGCCGAAGCTCGAGGGCAGTATAACCAGGGCGGCGGGTTACGCCGCCGCCTCCCCTCTGCCGCGCGGGAACATAGGGCTTGAGCCGGCGTGCGCCGCCGTTCCCGCCCTGCAGGCCGGCGCCACCCGTGCTACAGCGCTTCGGTGGCGAAGTCGGCCAGACGCGAGCGCTCGCCGCGGGTCAGGGTGATATGGCCGCTGTGCGGCCAGGTTTTGAAGCGATCCACCACGTAGGTCAGGCCGGAGGTGGTCTCGGTCAGGTACGGGGTGTCGATCTGGGCGACGTTGCCCAAGCAGACCACCTTGGTACCGGGGCCGGCGCGGGTGATCAGCGTCTTCATCTGCTTGGCGGTGAGGTTCTGCGCCTCGTCGACGATGATGTACTTGTTCAGGAAGGTGCGGCCGCGCATGAAGTTGAGGGAGCGGATCTTGATCCGGCTCTGCAGCACGTCCTGGGTCGCCGCCCGCGCCCAGCCGCCGCCGACCTCGGTCTGGGTGAGCACCTCCAGGTTGTCCATCAGCGCGCCCATCCAGGGCGTCATCTTCTCCTCCTCGGTGCCGGGCAGGTAGCCGATGTCCTCGCCCAGCGGCACCGTGACGCGGGTCATGATGATCTCGCGGAAGCGCTGGCGGTCCATGGTCTGCACCAGGCCGGCGGCCAGGGTCAGCAGAGTCTTGCCGGTGCCGGCCGCGCCCAGCAGGCTGACGAAATCGATGGTCGGATCCATCAGCAGGTTCAGGGCGAAGTTCTGCTCGCGGTTGCGGGCCCGGATGCCCCAGATCGCCTGATCCGCGGAGCGGTAGTCCACCACCGGCTCGATCAGCCCGGTGCCGTCCTCGATATGCCGCAGGATGCCCTCGAAGCCGCTGGTTTCCTCGTACAGGCACTGGTTCGGATACCAGGTGGCGTCGCTCGGCAGCGGCAGGCGGTAGAGCGGACGGTTGTCGACCACCTCCTGGCGCGCCTGCCGCCACAGCTCGGGCGACAGGGCGGTGACGCCGGAGTAGAGCAGGTCCAGGTCGTCCAGCACCTGGTCGCTGTAGTAGTCCTCGGCGCGTATGCCCAGCACCGTGGCGCGGATGCGCAGGTTGGTGTCCTTGGTGACCAGGACCACCTGCGCGTCGCGGCGCTCGCGCTGCTGCTCCAGCGCCGTTTCCAGGATGCCGGCGTCGCCGGACGCCGAGCCGTGCGGCTTGAGTTCGAAGAACAGCTTGCCGGACGGCGGACCGTTGCCGCGCAGCACCCGGCTCAGCGGCAGACCGCGGCGGATGTCATCGTGATCGGCGTCCTGCAGCAGTTCGTCGAGGAAGCGGCTGACCTGGCGGACGTTGCGGGCCAGCTCCGAGGTGCCCTTCTTGGCGGCGTCCAACTCCTCCAGCACCGCCATCGGCAGCATGATGTCGTGCTCCTGGAAGCGGAACAGCGCGGTGGGGTCGTGCATGAGCACGCTGGTATCGAGCACGAACAGCCGACGCTGAGGAGCCTTTTTCGCCATGCGCAATCCCTTTCGTTGAGTTCCGTCGCCGCGCCCGTCCCGCGCCGACGGGCCGGCCGCCGCCGTGGGCGAGCGTCCGTGCGGGCGGTTTCGCCCTAGAGGGCGCGGACGGCTTCCAGCACTTCCTGGGCGTGGCCCTGGACCTTGACGCCGCGCCACTCCCGGCGCAGCACGCCGGCGGCGTCGATCAGGAAGGTGCTGCGCTCGATGCCCAGCACCTTCTTGCCGTACATGTTCTTTTCCTTGATGACAGCGAACTGCTGGCACAAGCGCTCGTCGGTGTCGGCGATCAGCTCGAACGGAAAGCCGTGCTTGGCCTTGAAGTTCTCCTGCGCCCGCAGGCTGTCGCGGGAGACGCCCAGCACCACGGCGCCGGCGGCGGCGAACTGCTCGTGCAGGTCGCGGAAGTCCTGCGATTCCTGGGTGCAGCCCGGCGTGTTCGCTTTGGGATAGAAATAAAGCACGACCGGCCGGCCCCGCAGTGCGTTGAGCTCGATGGTTTGGCCGCCGGTGGCCTGGGCCGTGAAGTTGTCGACGGGCTGCCCGACGCTGACGCTCATGCTTCCTCCTGTTGGCTCAGCCCTTGACCGGCTCGATGATCGCGTCCAGGTTGAGCTGGTCGCAGAAATCCATGAACTCCTCGCGCAGCGTGGCGATGTGCGTGCCGGCAGGCACGTCGACGGTCATGTGCACCGAGAACATCGGCGTGCCGGTGTGCGCGGCGGCGTAGCTGGCGGTGGCGAGGTCGCGGATGTTGATCTCGCGGCGGGCGAAGAAGTTCGCCAGCTGATGGACGATACCCGGGTGATCGAGCGCCACCACCTCGACCGCGTAGGGCAGGACGTTGCCTTGGACCTTGGGCGCTTCGGTGCGCTTGGTGTTGATCAACAGCTCCAGGCGCCGGCCCAGCGCCGGCAGGTTGTTCTCCAGCTTGGCCAGCTCGTTCCACTTGCCGGAGACCAGCATGATGACGGCGAACTCGCCGCCGAGCACCGTCATCCGGCTGTCCTCGATGTTGCAGCCGCTGTCGACGACGGTCCGCGACAGCTCGTTCACGATTCCGGGCCGGTCCTGGCCCAGGGCGGTGATCACCAGCAAATTCTTCATGCCTGCGCACCCGAACACGAATGGGGCTCGTGGGAATCCATGCCGATGGCTTGGCGGCGCCGCCTTGGTTCGCCGCGGCGCATCCAAACTATCGGCATGGACTCCGGAACCCGGGCAGTGTAGCAAAAACCGCCATCGACCGGCCCGGGGTGTCGGCCGTCCGCGGGCCAGCGGCGCTCCGCGCGCCTTGGCTCGCTTGTCAGCCTATGGGCCCGCAAGTAGTATGCACATTCTCATTTTTTCCCGGGTGGAGCCCCGCCATGTTCCACGGCAGTATTGTCGCCCTCGTGACCCCCATGCGTGACGACGGAGCGCTGGATCTCGAGGCCCTCCAGCGCTTGGTCGAATTCCATATCGAAAACGGCACCGACGGCTTGGTCGCCGTGGGTACCACTGGCGAGTCGCCGACGCTCGATTACGATGAGCACGTGCTGGTCATGCGCAAAGTGGCCGAGTTCGCCCGCGGCCGGGTGCCGGTCATCGGCGGTACCGGCTCGAACTCGACGGCGGAAGCCATCGCGCTGACCCGCGCCGCCCAAGAGAGCGGCTGCGACGCGGTATTGCTGGTGACCCCGTATTACAACAAGCCGACCCAGGAAGGCCTGTATCGCCACTACAAGGCGATCGCCGACGCCTGCTCGATCCCGCAGATCCTCTACAACGTGCCGGGGCGCACCGGCTGCGATCTGCTGCCGGAGACGGTCGAGCGCCTGGCCGAGATCCCCAACATCGTCGGCATCAAGGAAGCGCAGGGCACGGTGGCGCGCGCCGAGGAAGTGCTGCGCCGCTGCGGCAGCAAGCTCGACGTGGTCAGCGGCGACGACGGCATCGCCCGCGAAACCATCTACGCCGGCGGCAAGGGCGTGATCTCGGTCACGGCCAACGTCGCGCCGCGCCTCATGCATGAGATGTGCGCCGCGGCGCTGCGCGGCGATCGCGAGGAGGCCGACCGCCTCGACGCCAAGCTCGCCGCCCTGCACTCGGCGCTGTTCTGCGAATCGAACCCGATTCCGGTGAAGTGGGCGCTGCGCGAGATGGGGCTGATTCAGGGCGGCATCCGCCTGCCCATGACGCCGCTCGCCGAGCGGTTCCACGACACCGTGCGCCAGGCCATGCGGCAGGCCGGGGTCCTCTAGGTGAAACCGAGCTGATGCGTTTGCGTTCCATCCTCGTCGCCGTCGTCATAGCGCTGAGCGCCGGGCTGAGCGGTTGCGATACCTTCGCCAGCTGGCGCACGACGGACCCGGAAACGGCCCGGGCCGAGCGGCTGAGGCTGCCGCCGGATCTGTCCGGGGCCGGCATCAACGACGGCATGAGCATTCCGCCGGCGCCGGGCGGCGCGCGGACCGCCGGCACCCTGCTGCCGGATCCGGCCCGCGGCCTGCAGGTGCGCAGGACCGGCGGCGAACGCTGGCTGGAGATCGCCGCCAAGCCCGAGCAGGTTTGGCAGTGGTTGCAGCGCTACCTCGAACACTACTCCCTGGGCGTGGCGCGCGCCGCGCCGGAGCTCGGGGTGCTGCAGACCGATTGGATACTGCACGGCGTGGCGGCGCCGCGCGGGGTGTTCTCGCCGCAGCTCAAGGACCCGAACGACGCCCGGGTCGCCGACTACTACGTATTCCGTCTGGAGCCGGGGCAGAAGCCCAACACCACCGAGCTGCACGTGGCGCAGCGGCGCATGGCCGCCAACGGCGCGGGCGAGGACGCGGTGTGGAGCTGGCGTCCGGCCGATCCGTTCCTGGAAGCGGAGATGCTGCGCGGCTTCCTGCTGTTCGCCGGCGTACAGCCGGCGGCGGCGCAGCAGCAGATCGCGGCGGCCGAGGGCACGCCCGCCCAGGCCGCGCTCGACCGGGACGAGAACGGCCAGCCGCTGCTGGTGCTCGACGACTCCTTCTACGACGCTTGGCGTCGTGTCGGCATCGCCATGGATCGCCTCGGCTTCACGGTGGTCGACCGCGACCGCAGCGCCGGTCAGTACTTCGTCCGCTACGATCCGCGGGCGGAGGCCGGCCGGCCGGAGCGCGGGCTGCTGGCCTCGCTGGCGTTTTGGCGCGATGATCCGCCCGAGTCGGTGGACGTCTACCTCGTGCAGTTGCGCGAGCAGAAGCCCCGCACCATCGTCAGCGTCGCTACCGAGGACGGGCAGGCGGCGCCGCCGGAGGCGGCGGAGCAGATACTCGCGGTGCTTGCCGCGCAACTGCGCTGATTCCCAAGCGGCGGGCCATCGGCCCGCCGCAGTCTTTTCACCAACTGGACGGGCGAAATGCTGCGTTTAATTGGCAATCCGGCACTCTCTGAATTCCGTTTGCAGAAGCTCCTGGCCGAGATCCGGCGGCGAGTTCCCGCGGTCACCGCGATCGGAACGCGCTTCGTGCATTTCGTCGACGTGGAACAGACGCTGACCAAGGAGGAGCTGGGAATCCTCGAGCGCCTGGTCAGCTACGGCCCGCGCTTGGAGGGGCAGCTCGCGGAGGGCGAATTGCTGCTGGTGTTGCCGCGGCCGGGCACCATCTCGCCCTGGTCGTCCAAGGCCACCGACATCGCCCATAACTGCGGCCTGACCCAGATCCGCCGCATCGAGCGCGGCACCGCCTATTACCTGCGGAGCGAGCAGCCGCTGCGGGAGGAGGAGCTGGCGCAGATCCGCCCGCTGTTGCACGACCGCATGACCGAGGTGGTGACCTGCCGCATGGACGATGCCGAAGGGCTGTTCCTGCGCGCCGAGCCGGCGCCACTCAAGGAGATCGATCTGCTGGGCGGCGGTCGCGCCGCGCTGGAGGCGGCCGACCGCGAGCTGGGGCTGGCGCTGGCGCCGGACGAGATCGACTACCTGGTGGAGAACTACCGGGCGCTCAATCGCAATCCCACCGATGTCGAGCTCATGATGTTCGCCCAGGCGAACTCCGAGCACTGCCGGCACAAGATCTTCAACGCCGATTGGATCATCGACGGCCAGCGCCAGGAGCGCTCGCTGTTCGCCATGATCCGCAATACCCACCAGCACCGACCCGATGGCGTGCTGTCGGCCTATCGCGACAACGCCGCGGTGGTCGAGGGCTACACCGCCAAGCGCTTCTTCGCCGACCCGGCCACTGGCCGCTACCAGGCGGTGGAGGAGCCGGTGCACCTGGTGATGAAGGTGGAGACCCATAACCACCCCACCGCTATCTCGCCCTATCCGGGCGCGGCCACCGGCGCCGGCGGCGAGATCCGCGACGAGGGCGCCACCGGCCGCGGCGCCAAACCCAAGGCCGGCCTGGCCGGCTTCTCGGTCTCCAACCTGCGCATCCCCGGCTTCGAGCAGCCCTGGGAGGTGGACTACGGCCGTCCGGGGCGCATCGCCTCGGCGCTGCAGATCATGATCGACGGCCCGATCGGCGCTGCCGCCTACGGCAACGAGTTCGGCCGACCCAACCTGCTCGGCTACTTCCGCACCTACGAGCAGCAGGTGCCGGGTCCGCAGGGGCCGGAGCTGCGCGGCTATCACAAGCCGATCATGATCGCCGGCGGCGTCGGCAACATCCGCGAGCAGCACGTCGCCAAGGGCGACGTGCCGCCGCTGGCGCAGATCGTGGTGCTGGGCGGGCCGGCCATGCTGATCGGCTTGGGCGGCGGCGCCGCCTCGTCCATGGCCAGCGGCCAGAGCCAGGAGGATCTGGACTTCGCCTCGGTGCAGCGTAGCAATCCGGAGATGGAGCGCCGCTGTCAGCAGGTGATCGACGCGTGCTGGGCGCTGGGCGAGGACAACCCGATCATCTCCATCCACGACGTCGGCGCCGGCGGCCTGTCCAACGCCGTGCCCGAGATCCTCGACGGTTCCGATCGCGGTGGCCGCATCGAGCTGCGCGCCGTGCCCAACGACGACCCGGGCATGTCGCCGATGCAGATCTGGTGCAACGAGTCGCAGGAGCGCTACGTCCTGGCGATCGCGCCGGAGCGCATGGACACGTTCGCGGCCCTGTGCGAGCGCGAGCGCTGCCCCTACGCCGTGATCGGCGAGGCCACCGAGGAGCGGCAGCTGATCGTCGGCGACGGCCACTTCGACAATTCGCCGGTGGATCTGCCCATGGAAATGCTGCTGGGCAAGCCGCCGAAGATGCTGCGCGACGTGCGCCGCCAGACCTTCGCCAAGCCGGCGCTGCAGCTGGCGGATGTCGACCTGAGGGAGGCGGCCTATCGGGTGCTGCGGCTGCCGGCGGTGGCGGCCAAGCACTTCCTGATCACCATCGGCGACCGTTCGGTGACCGGCCAGGTGGCGCGCGATCAGATGGTCGGTCCCTGGCAGGTGCCGGTGGCCGACGTGGCGGTGACCGTGGCCGACTACCACGGCTACACCGGCGAGGCCATGAGCATGGGCGAGCGGGCGCCGGCGGCGCTGCTGCACGGCCCGGCCTCGGGCCGGATGGCGGTCGGCGAGGCCATCACCAACATCGGCGCCGCGCTGATCGGCGATATCCGCAAGATCAATCTGTCCGCCAACTGGATGGCCGCCGCCGGCCACTCGGGCGAGGACGCGGTGCTGTTCGACACGGTGCGGGCGGTGGGCATGGAGCTGTGCCCGCGGCTGGGCGTGGCCATCCCGGTCGGCAAGGATTCGCTGTCGATGAAGACCGTCTGGGAGGTGGACGGCCAGCGCCGCGAGATGACCGCGCCGCTGTCGCTGGTGGTCACCGCCTTCGCGCCGGTGAGCGACGTGCGGCGTACGCTCACGCCGCAGCTGCGTGTCGACTTGGGCGAAACCGAGCTGATCCTGATCGACTTCGGCAAGGGCGCCAACCGCCTGGGCGCGTCGGCGCTAGCCCAGGTCTATCGGCAGGTCGGCGACCATCCGGCCGATCTGGACGATCCGGACGCGCTGGTGCGCGGCTTCAACACCCTGCAGGCGCTGAACGCGGACGGCCTGCTGCTGGCCTATCACGACCGCTCCGACGGCGGCCTGTTCGCCACCTTGGCGGAGATGGCGTTCGCCGGCCACTGCGGCCTGGAGGTGGAGCTCGACGCCCTGGGGGCCGACCCGCTGGCCGCGCTGTTCAGCGAGGAGCTGGGCGTGGTGGTGCAGGTGCGGGCGCAGGATCGGGACGCGGTGCTGGCGCGGCTGCGCGAGGCCGGGCTCGGCCGGTACAGCCATGTGCTCGGTCGGCCGGCGGCGCACGACCGTCTGGTGCTGCGCGCCCACGGCCGGGTGCTGCTGGACGAGTCGCGGGTGGACCTGCAGCGCGCCTGGCAGGAGACTAGCTACCGCATGCAGGCGCTGCGCGACAATCCCGAGTGCGCGCAGGAGGAGTTCGACAACCTGCTCGACGCTGCCGATCCGGGGCTGCACGCGCAGCTCACCTTCGATCCGGCCGAGGACGTCGCCGCGCCGTTCCTCAACCTGGGGCGGCCCAAGGTGGCGGTGCTGCGCGAGCAGGGCGTGAACGGCCAGGTGGAAATGGCGGCGGCGTTCGACCGCGCCGGCTTCGAGGCGGTGGACGTGCACATGACCGACATCGTCGAGGGGCGGGTCAAGCTGTCCGACTTCGTCGGTATCGCCGCCTGCGGCGGCTTCTCCTACGGCGACGTGCTCGGCGCCGGCGGCGGCTGGGCCAAGTCGGCGCTGTTCAACCCGCGCGCCCGCGAGCAGTTCGAGGCCTTCTTCGCGCGCGCCGACACCTTCAGCCTCGGCGTGTGCAACGGTTGCCAGATGTTCTCCAACCTGCACGAGCTCATCCCCGGCACCGAGCTGTGGCCGCGGTTTGTGCGCAACCGTTCGGAGCAGTTCGAGGCGCGGGTGTCGATGGTGGAGGTGCTGGAGTCGCCGTCGATCTTCTTCCGCGGCATGGCCGGCTCGCGTATGCCGATCGCCGTGGCCCATGGCGAGGGCCGCGCCGAGTTCGACGCCGCCGACGGCGCGCAGCGGCTGATGGAGGCCGGCCTGGTGGCGGTGCGCTACGTCGACAACTACGGCCGGCCCACCGAGCGCTACCCGTTCAACCCCAACGGTTCGCCGCTGGGCATCACCGGGCTCACCAGCCGCGACGGCCGCTTCACCATCCTGATGCCGCATCCGGAGCGGGTGTTCCGCGCCGTGCAGCACTCCTGGCATCCGGACGACTGGGGCGAGGAAGGTCCCTGGCTGCGTATGTTCCGCAACGCCCGCGCCTGGGTGGGCTGAGCGTGCCCGCCCGGTCCGCTGCGGCGGGCCGGGCGCGCCGCGCATTGTGAACTCGCCGATTGGCATGGCCTAGGCGCATGTATTAGAGTCGGAACGTCTCCCGCTACCATCAAACAGTCGATGTCATCCGGCTCCGAGCCTCCTCCGAGTACCTGCTGTCGTCGTTTCTCCCGCCGTTTCCGTTGCGCGCCGGCGTTCAGTGCCGGGCTACGCCGACTCGTGCGTCAGCCTTTCGTTTCGCGCCGGGGTGTTTCGTCGCGGCCGCGACCGGCCGACGGTGGGCCAGGCCTGATTAGCTAGAGGATCTCATGTTCGAGTGGATCGCCGACCCGACGATATGGGCCGGACTGCTGACCCTGGTCGTGCTGGAGATCGTTCTCGGCATCGACAACCTGGTGTTCATCGCCATCCTCGCCGACAAGCTGCCACCGGGACAGCGCGACCGGGCGCGGATCGTCGGTCTGACGCTGGCCCTGCTGATGCGGTTGGTGCTGCTGGCCAGCATCTCCTGGCTGGTGACGCTCACCAAGCCGCTGTTTTCCTTCTATGGCATGGAGCCGTCCGGACGCGACCTGATCCTGTTCGTCGGCGGCCTGTTCCTGCTGTTCAAGGGCACCATGGAGCTGCACGAGCGGCTCGAAGGCGGCGCCGCCGAGCACGACGGGCCGCGCATGTACGCCGGCTTCGCCGTAGTGGTGACGCAAATCGTGGTGCTCGATGCGGTGTTCTCGCTGGATGCGGTGATCACCGCGGTGGGCATGGTCGAGCACCTGCCCGTGATGATGGCGGCGGTGACCATCGCCATCGCCATCATGATGGTGGCCAGCAAGCCGCTCACCACCTTCGTCAACGGCCACCCGACGGTGGTGATCCTCTGCCTGGGCTTCCTGCTGATGATCGGCTTCAGCCTGGTGGCGGAAGGCCTGGGCTTCCATATCCCCAAGGGCTACCTGTACGCCGCGATCGGCTTCTCGCTGCTGATCGAGGTGCTCAACCAATTCGCTTCCTTCAACCGCCGCCGCTTCCTCACCGGCAACCGGCCGCTGCGCGAGCGCACCGCCGAGGCGGTGCTGAAGCTGCTCGGCGGCAAGCCCGAGCCGGCGCTGGTGGGCGCGGACGTGGCGGCGATGACCGCCAGCGACAGCGACGAGCCGGTGTTCGACCCGGTCGAGCGCAACATGATCCAGAGCGTGCTGCAGCTGGCGGAACGCAAGGTCGAGTCGCTGATGACCCCGCGGCCGGACATCGTCTGGCTGGACGCTTCGGCGTCGCCGGAGCGAATCCGCGAGGTGATCGAGGAGCACCGTTTCAACCGCTTCCTGGTGGCCGACCGCGAGCTCGACGAGCTGCTGGGCGTGGTGGAGACGCGCGAGCTGCTGACCCATCTCATGTCCGGCAAGCCGCTGGATCTGCGCGCCATCGTCAAGAGCCAGCCGCTGGCGCTGACCGAGCGCATGAGTGCGCTGCGGGCGCTGGAGGAGCTGCGCAAGCACTCGGTGCCCATGGCGGTGGTGGTGGACGAGTACGGCGGCGTGGAGGGCCTGGTCACCGCTAGCGACCTGCTGGCCGCCATCGCCGGCGAGCTGGCCTATATCGACGGCCTGGAGTCACCCTTGATCGAACCGCAGGGCGAGGGGAGCTGGTTGCTGAACGGCGGCCTGGGCACCGACCGGCTCAAGCAGCTGCTCGGCATCGAAGCGCTGCCGCAAGAAGGCGGTTTCCACACCCTGGGCGGGCTGGTGCTGACCCAGCTCGGCCATGTGCCGCAGCAGGGCGACGCTTTCGAGCTGGCCGGCTACCGCTTCCAGGTCGAGCAGATGGAAGGCCACCGGGTCGCCAAGGTGCGGGTGACCCGCCTCGCCGCCGAGATGGCCTGAGCCGGCGCGGCTTTCGCGCCGCTAGGCCGAGCGGTCCGGTTCCGACGCCGGCGCTACCATCGCCGGCTGCTGCTCCTGCAGGCTGAGCACCCACTCGCGCCAGATGGCGTACAGCAGGGCCATCAGCACCGGGCCGACGAACAGGCCCACGAATCCCAGGGTGGCGACGCCCCCGACCAGGCCGAAGAAGGTCGGCAGGAAGGGCAGCTTGATCGGCCCGCCGACCAACTTGGGCCGCAGGGTCTTGTCGACGATGAACAGCTCCACCGAGCCCCAGGCCATCAGGCCCAGCCCGGCCATCAGCTTGCCCGAGCCGACCAGATACAGCGACACCAGCGTGAACGACAGCGGCGCGCCGCCGGGGATCAGCGCCATGAAGCCGGTGGCCACGCCCAGGGCGGTGGCCGAGGGCACGCCCGCGATGGCGTAGGCGATGCCCAGTACCACGCCTTCGCCGATGGCGATGATGCCCATGCCGGTGACCGTGGAGCTGACCGTCGCCGGCACCACCCGCGAGAAGCGCTGCCAATGGGCGCCCAGGATGCGCTCGCCGACCACGTCGATCTCGGCCGCCAGCTTGGCGCCGTCCTTGAACACGAAGAACAGCGTGATGAGCATGAACAGCACGGTCAGCAACATGTGCAGCACCGTGCTGCTGAGGGTGAACAGCCAGCGGTAGATGCTGCCCAGATTGTTGCCGGTGAACTGCTGGAACAGGTCGTTGACCGCGTGCGGGCGGCTCAGGTGCTCGCGCCAGGCCTCGGCCAGGAACTCGCCGACGCCCGGCAGCGCTTGAATCCAGCCCGGCGGCGGGCCGCCGTGGCGGTTGAGCTCGGACAGCCATTCGAGCCAGGTGCGGACCTCGTGGGCGGCGTAGCTGAACGCCACCGCGATCGGGATGACCAGGCCGGCCACGATCACCAACAACGCGATGGTGGCGGCCAGCGTGGTATTGCCGCCGCAGCGGCGCAGCAGCCGCTGGTACAGCGGCCAGCTGGCGAAGCCGATCACCAGCGCTGCTAGCACCGGCACCAGGAATCCGCTGAAGAAGTAGACGCCGGCCAGCAGGACCAGCACTAGCAACCAGCGGGCGGCGAGATTGTCGGGAAGTGCGGACATGGAGCTTCGAGTGTTGCCGATGACGCAGTGTCGCAGCTCTGAGCACACGGCGCCAGCCGTGACGGTTGCGTTGCTTGTTACACCGCTTCCTCACCTTCGATCAAGTCGAACAGGAGCCGCTCGGCGAGCGCGCCGGCGCCGCTTCGCTCCCGCCGGCCCTGTGCTAGGATCGACATGACGACCGGTTCATGCTGTGCGTGGACGCCATGATGGCCGGTCCGACGATAACAACGCCGAAGCAATCGGGGGGCTGGGGAAGCATGAGCATCGCCATCGACTGGCTGGAGAAGCGCGCGCGTCTGTCGCCCGCCAAGACCGCCTTGATCGACACCGTTCAGAACCGGCGCATCAGCTACGCCCAATGGAACGCCCAGGCCAACCGTACCGCCCGTTTCCTGCGCGAGCGGCTCGGCGTGGGGCAGGGCGATCGGGTGGCGGTGCTGGCCAGCAACTGTGTCGAGTATCTCGACGTCTGGTTCGCCTGCAACAAGCTCGGCGCCATCCTCCAGAACCTCAACTGGCGGCTGTCGGCCGGCGAGCTCGCGCAGCTGCTAGCCGATGCCGAGCCGCGCGCGCTGATCTACAGCGAGGAGTTCGCGGCCACGGTCGACGCGTTGCGCGGCAGCGGCGGCGGGCGCGGTTATGTGGCGCTGACCGCCAAGGCCGCCGAGGGCGATATCGCCTTCGCCGAGCGCGATGGCTTCCCCGACACCACGCCGGCGTTGCCGCCTCTGACGCTCGATGCGCCCTGGGTGATCTGCTACACCGGCGGCACCACCGGCCTGCCCAAGGGCTGCATCCTCACCCACGGCAACGTCCTCTGGAACGCCATCAACACCGTGATGAGCTGGGGCGTGGGCGCGGACGACTGCGCCATCCTCAACGCGCCGCTGTTCCACACCGGCGGCCTGAACGTGTTCACCGCGCCGCTGGTGCTGGCCGGCGGCACCTCGGTCGTCTGCAAGGGCTTCGACGTCGATCAGGTGTTCGATCTGGTGGCGGGCGGCGAGGTGACCGTGTTCTTCGGTGTGCCGACCATGTTCACCATGATGCAGAGCCACCCGCGCTGGGCGAGCGCCGATTTCTCGCGGCTGAAGTTCGTGATCTCCGGCGGCGCGCCCTGTCCGCTGCCGGTGTTCGAGCGCTTCTGGGCCAAGGGGGTGGACTTCAAGACCGGCTACGGCCTCACCGAGGCCGGCCCCAACACCTTCTGGCTGCCGCGCGAGCAGGTGCGCGCCAAGCCTGGCGCGGTGGGCTATCCGCTCACGCACGTCGAGGTCAAGCTGATCGACGAGCAGGGACGCGAGATCGCCGAGCCCGGCCGCGCCGGCGAGCTGTGCATCCGCGGCCCGCACCGCACGCCCGGCTACTGGAACAATCCCGAGGCCACCGCCGCCGCCATCGACGCCGACGGCTGGCTGCACACCGGCGACCTGGCCGAGCGCGACGCCGACGGCGCCTACACCATCGTCGGCCGCGCCAAGGACATGTACATCAGCGGCGGCGAGAACGTGTACCCGGCCGAGGTGGAGAGCGTCATCCACGGCCACGACGCGGTGGCCGAGGCCGCGGTGTTCGGCGTGCCGGACGACAAGTGGGGCGAAGTCGGCAAGGCGGTGGTGGTGCTGCGCGCCGGCGCCCGCCTCACCGAGGAGGAGCTCAAGACCTATATCAAGGCCCGCATCGCCGGCTACAAGGTGCCGAAGTCGATCGAGTTCGTCGCCGAGATCCCCAAGACCGGCCCGGGCAAGATCGACAAGCGGGCGCTCAAGGAGCGCTACGGCTCGCCGGCGCGCGGATAGCGGGCCGCGGCGCACCGGTTTGGGGCGCGATGCCGGCGCGCGTCGCCGACCAGGAGGCGGTAACGGCGCGTTGTCGCTAGGCGCCGGGCCGGTCGCGCGCGGTGCGGTACGGAGCTTGCATGTATACAAGCCATGTATTCAAACATGTGAGCTCGACGCGATGCCGTACAGAATCATCATCGACGGAACTTCCATCGAATTCGAGGCGGGGGACAGCGAACCGGTGCTGGACGCGGCGCTGCGCAACGGCGTGGCGATACCCTTCGACTGCCAGTGCGGCGGCTGCGGCACTTGCCGGATTCAGGTGCTGAGCGGCGAAGTGGATTACGACCTCCCGCCCATGGCATTGACCGAGGTCGAGGCCGCGGCCGGCTACGCTCTGAGCTGCCAGGCGCTGGCGCGCTCCGATCTGGTGGTGCGGGTGGAAGGGCTCGCGTCGCAGGCGGCGGCGCCGACGGCGCGTCTGCAGGTCCGCATCGCCGCGCTGGAGCGTCTCTGCCACGACGTGCTGCGGGTGGTGCTGTTGCCCTTGTCCGGCCAGAAGCTGAGCTACGCGGCCGGCCAGTATCTGGACGTGCTGCTGCCGGACGGCGAGCGGCGCAGCTTCTCCTTCGCCTCGGCGCCGGAGGCGGGCGTGCTCGACCTGCACGTGCGCAAGGTGCCCGGCGGGCGCTTCACCGAGGCGCTGTTCACCTCCGGTCAGGTCGGTGACGTGCTGGAGGTGGAGGGGCCGTTCGGGACGTTCGGGCTGCGCGAGGACAGCGCGCGGCCGCTGCTGCTGGTGGCCGGCGGCACCGGGCTGGCGCCCATCAAGAGCCTGCTGGAGAGCGCCGCCGCGCGCGGCATCGACCGGCCGGCGCGCTTGTACTGGGGCGTGCGTGCCCGGCGCGATCTCTACTTCGACGACGAGCTGCGGCACCTGTGCGCGCGCCTGCCCCAGCTCAGCTACGTGCCGGTGCTCTCCGAGCCGCAGGCCGGGGACGAGGGCGTCCGCGTCGGCTACGTGCATGAGGCGGTGCTGGCCGATCTGCCCGACCTGCGCGATTACGACGCCTACCTGTGCGGTCCCCCCGCCATGATCGCTGCCGCCAAGACCGCCTTCGCCGCGCGCGGCCTGCCGCTGGACCGCATGTTCGCGGACAGCTTCAACTTCGCTCACGAGCTGAGCGCACCGAGCTTGCGGTGCACCGCTTGAGCGCGGCGTGGGCCCTTATCCCCGGCTCCCTTTAGGGGGGCCGGGTTTGACGTATGGAGACCCATTTCTGACGGCGTCAACTCCAGGAGTGCCGCCAGCGCCGTTCGTGGTCTCAGACGGTCTATAGAGACCATCCTGTGGCGCAACGCTTCCTGTCAGGCAACAAGTTGTGCTTCGCGATTGGTTTGTACCCCTCTCCCTGGCCCGCCCCCGCAAGGGGGGCCAGGGAGAGAGGGGTATACAAAAACCGCGAAACACAACGGCGGGGCCGCCCCATCCTGGCTCTCAAGGCCGCGCCACTGTCAGCGCTCCGCCTTCGGCAGGCTCCAGGGGAACAGCCAGCGCTGCAGGAGCGCCACCAGCCGGAACAGGACCAGGCTGAGCGTCACCAACAGGGCCAGCGCGGCGAAGGCCTGCGGCACCTTGAAGAACGAGGTGGAGAAGGCGATGAAGAAGCCCAGGCCGCTTTCGGCGGCGACGAACTCCGCCACCACCGCGCCGATCACCGCCAGCGTCACCGAGATCCGCAGCGCCGAGAAGATGTAGGGCACGGCGTACGGCAGCTGGATGTTGCGGATCTCGCGGCCGCGGCCGGCGCCCAGGGAGCGCGACAGCTCCAGCAGTTCTTCGGGGGTGGACATCAGCCCGGTGGTGGTGGACACCACGATCGGGAAGAAGGCGATCAGGAAGGTGATCACCACCCGCGGCGCGTCGCCGGCGCCCAGCACCACCACGATGATGGGCGCGACCGCCACGATCGGTGTGGATTGGATCACCACCAGGATCGGATAGAGCGTGCGCGACAGCAGCCGGCTGCTCGCCAGCGCGACGGCCAGCGGGATGCCGATGAGGATGGCCAGCGCGTAGCCCTGCAGGCTGACGCGCAGGGTGGCCCACACGTGGCCCAGCCATTGCGCCGGGCCGACTTCCATCGCGCCCTGGACGATGGCGGACGGCGACGGCAGCAGGAAGCTGGGGATGGCGAACAGCCGGCAGGCGACTTCCCAGACCAGCAGCACGAGCACGGCCGCCAGCGCGGGGGCGGCCCGGTCGAGCAGCTGCAGGAGCGCGCCGCGCCGGGGTTCAGGCGAGGACGGAGCGGCTGAAGACTTGGCTGCGGATATGGTTGGCGAGCTCATGGAAGCGTGGTTCCGATAGGGTGGCCATGGAACGGGGCCGCGGCAGCCCCACGTCGATGATTTCGCGCACGCTGCCCGGGCGGGCCGACATCACCAGGATGCGGTCGGCGAGCAGCAGCGCCTCGGGGATGGAGTGGGTGATGAACAGCACCGTCTTCGGCCGCTCGGCCCAGATCCGCAGCAGCTCGAAGCTCATTTCGTCGCGCGTGAGGGCGTCCAGCGCCGAGAACGGTTCGTCCATGAGCAGGATGTCCGGGTCGTGCAGCAAGGCGCGGGCGATGCCGACCCGCTGCTGCATGCCGCCCGATAGCTCGTCCGGGCGCTTGCGGGCGAACTCCGACAGCCCGATTAGCTCCAGCAGCTCGTGCGCCCGCTTGGTTTCCTGCGGCGACACCCGCCCGTACTTGTGCTTCATCGGGAAGGTGATGTTGTCCAGCACGTTCAGCCAGGGCAGCAGGGTGGGCCGCTGGAACACGATGCCGATCTCGTCGCGCGGGCCGCTCACCGGCAGGCCGTAGATTTCCACCTGGCCCTGCGACGGCCGGATCAGGCCGGCGATGATGCGCAACAGGGTGGACTTGCCGCAGCCGGAGGGGCCGATTACCGCCACGAACTCGTGGCGGGCGATCTCGAAGCTGACGTTCTGCAGCGCGGTGACCCGGCTGCCGTCGGACGAGGTGAACACCTGGCCGACGTTGTCGAACCGTATGCTGGGCCGGCCGCTGTCGCTCGCGCTCTTGGTGCTAGCTCTCATGGTAAACCTCACGCGCAATGGGCGCTGGCATCCGCCGATGCTCCTGGATCGTGAGTAGCAACATGCGGGCCAAAGCGCTGGTGGAGGCGCGAGCCGGCGCTATTTCTCCTGAATAATCATGGCGTTGCGTTGATCGCTCGGGCCCTGTCGGGTTCAGGGGCGGCGGCGGCTTGGGCCGGAGAGGCCAGGGCGTGGCGAGCGGTGCACTACGGTGGCGCGGCGCGGCCCAAACTGGTGCGCCGGCGCGCCGCTCAGCCGCGCGGGAAGAAGTTCTGGCCCAGGGACATGGGCTGATTCAGGAGAATGGTCCGCGGATTGCGGCAGATCAGCACCAGCACCAGGACGGTCGCCAGATAGGGCAGCATCGACAGGATCTCCGACGGCACCTCGATCCCCAAGGCCTGGCCGTGGAACTGCAGCACCGTCACCCCGCCGAACAGATACGCGCCCAGCAGCACCCGCCACGGCTTCCAGGTGGCGAACACCACCAGCGCCAGCGCGATCCAGCCGCGGCCGGCGCTCATGCCTTCCACCCACATCGGCGTGAGCGCCAGCGACAAGTAGGCGCCGCCCAGTCCGCTCAAGGCGCCGCCGGCGAGCACCGCCAGATAGCGGATGCCGATCACCGGCTGGCCGATGGCGTGGGCCGAGTGGGGAGACTCGCCCACGGCGCGCAGCTTCAGTCCGGCGCGGGTGCGGAACAGGAGCACGTGTGTCGCCGCCAGTACCGCCAGCGAGGCGTAGACCAGCGGGTCGAAGTTGAACAGCAGCGGACCGAGCACGGGAATGTCGCTCAGCAGCGGTAGGGCCAGCGGCTTGAGCCCGCTCAGCGAGATGCCGACGTAGTCGCGGCCGAGGAAAGCGCTCAGGCCCACGCCGAACAGCGTCAGCGCCAAGCCGGTGGCCACCTGGTTGGTCTGCAGGGTCAGCGCCAGCACGCCGAACAGCAGCGCCAGCGCCATGCCGGCCGCCATACCGGCGACGAAGCCGAGCGCGAGGCTGCCGCTGGTCACGGTGGCGGCGAAGCCAGCGATGGCGCCGGCCAGCATCATGCCTTCCTGGCCCAGGTTGAGCACGCCGGCGCGTTCCGCCACCAGCTCGCCGGCGGCGGCGAGGATCAGCGGCGTGGCCGCCGCGGCGCTGCTGGCCACGATGGCGATCAACAGTTCGGGACTCATGTCGCCTCCGAGGAGCCCGCCGCGCGCGGCTTGAAACGGAAGTGGATGAACAGGTCGGCGGCGAGCAGATAGAACAGCAGCAGCCCCTGGAACAGCCCGGTCACCGAGCTCGGCAGGCCCAGCTCCAGCTGCGCGGTTTCGCCGCCCAGGTAGAGCAGCGACATCAGCAGGCTGGCCAGCAGCACGCCCAGCGGATGCAGCCGGCCGACGAAAGCGACAATGATGGCGGCGAAGCCGTAGCCGGGCGAGGCCGACGGCTGCAACTGGCCGAGCGGGCCGGCGACCTCGCCGACGCCGGCCAAGCCGGCGCTGGCGCCGCCGATGAGCAGCGCCAGCCAGACGTTGCGCTTGTCGCTGAAGCCGGCGTAGGACGCCGCCGCCGGCGCCAGGCCGCTCACCTGCATGCGGAAGCCGGCGAAGCTGCGGTAGGCGAACAGCCAGGCGGCCGCCAGCAGCGCCAGGGCGATGACGAAGGCGATGTTGACGCGCAGGCCGTCGACCAGCAGCGGCAGCAGGGCCGCGTCGTGGAACATGACCGATTGCGGGAAGTTGAAGCCGGCCGGATCCTTCCACGGGCCGTTGACCAGGTAGCGCAGCAGCAGCTGGGCCACGTACACCAGCATCAGGCTCACCAGGATCTCGCTGGTGTGGAAGCGGGTACGCAGGAACGCCGGGATCGCCGCCCAGGCCATGCCGCCGAGCACGCCCGCCAGCAGGATCAGCGGCAGCAGCCAGGCGGCGTCGACGCCGTGGAAATACAGCGCCACGCCGCCGCCGGCGATGGCGCCCATGGTGAGCTGCCCCTCGGCGCCGATGTTCCAGGCCCTGGCGCGGAAGCCCAGCGCCAGTCCCACGCCGCAGAGCATCAGCGGCGTGGCCTTGAGCAGCCACTCGCCGACGCCGTAGGCGCTGCTCAGCGGCTGCACGAAGAACACATGGAAAGCCTGCCAAGGCTCTCGTCCCATCAGCGCGAACATGACGTAGCCGGTGACGATCATGAGCGCCGCCGCGATCAGCGGCGAGGCGAACATCATGCGCCGGGACGGCTCCGGCCGCGGCTCCAGCCTAACCATGCACCGCCTCCGCGCGCGCGGGGACCGCGGGCTCGGCGGCGAAGGCGCCGCTCATCCACAACCCGATCTGCTCGACGCTGGTGGCGGCGGTCGGCACCGTCGGCGACAGCCGGCCTTCGGCCAGAACGGCCAGGCGATCGCTGATCATGAACAGCTCCTCCAGCTCCTCCGACACCACCAGCACCGCCGCTCCCCGGTTGCGCAGCTCGATCAGCGCGTCGCGGATCAGGGCGGCGGCGCCGACGTCCACGCCCCAGGTCGGTTGCGCCACCAGCAGCACCTGGGACGCGAGCAGGGCCTCGCGGCCGACGATGAACTTCTGCAGATTGCCGCCGGACAGGTTGCCGGCCAGGGTTCGGTCGCCGTCGCACTTGACCTGGAAGCGTTCGATCACCCGGCGGGCGAGCTCGCGCACCCGGGCGCGGTCGATCAGCCCATGGCGGACCAGGCCGTGCGCGCTGCCGGTGAGCAGCGTGTTCAAGCCCAGAGAGAGCTCCGGCACCGCGCCGCGCCCGAGCCGCTCCTCCGGCACGTAGCGCAGGCCGAGCTTGCGCCGTGCCGTCGGCCCCAGCCGTCCGGCCGGGGTGCCGCCGATGCGGACGGCGTCGGCCGCCACCGGCCGCTCGCCGGAGAGCGCCGCCAGCAGCTCCTTCTGGCCGTTGCCGGAGACGCCGGCGATGCCGACGATCTCGCCAGCGCGCACCTCCAAGGAAATATCCCGCAACGCCGTGCCGAACGGATCGGCGCTCTTGAGGCTCAGGCCGCGCACCTCCAGCAGCGGCGCGCCGGGCGTGCGCGGCGGCAGTCGGGTGACGGGCAGCTCGTGGCCGATCATGAGCCGGGCCAGCGACTCGCGGCTCTCCCGCCGCGGCACGGCCCGGCCGCTGACCCGGCCCGCGCGCAGCACGGTGGCGCTATCGCAGAGCTCGCGGATCTCGTCGAGCTTGTGGCTGATGTAGAGGATGCTGCAGCCCTCGTGGGCGAGCCGGCGCAGGGTCTGGAACAGGGTGCGCACCGCCTGCGGGGTGAGCACCGAGGTCGGCTCGTCCATGATCAGCAGCCGCGGCCGCTGCAGCAGGCAGCGGACGATCTCCACCCGCTGCCGCTCGCCGACCGACATGCTGTGCACCAGCCGTCGCGGGTCCACCGGCAGGCCGTACTGCGCCGACACTGCGGCGATACGCGCCGCCAGCTCGGCGGGCGGCGGCGGGGCGTCGAGCGCCAGCGCCACGTTCTCGGTCACGGTCAGGGTCTCGAACAGCGAGAAATGCTGGAAGACCATGCCGATTCCCAAGCGGCGCGCGGTCGCCGGCGAGTCGATCTCGACCTGGCGTCCTTCCCAGAGGATCTCGCCGGCGTCGGGACGGACGACGCCGTAGATGATCTTCATCAGCGTGCTCTTGCCAGCGCCGTTCTCGCCGAGCACGGCATGGATCTCGCCGGGACGCACCGCGAGCGAGATGTCCTGGTTCGCCACCACCGCCGGATAGCGCTTGGTGATGCCGAGCAGTTCGAGCCGGGGAGGCGCGGCGGCGGTCATGGCGCCGCTCTCCGCGCGCGCAGCCGCAGCAGCTGCGCGGTCACCGAGATCGCGACCGCCGCGGACAGCTTGCCGGCGCCGGTGCCGCCCAGTCGCTCGCACAGGAACTGCAGAAGGCCGGCCGTGGGATCCGGCGTGTCCACGGTCGCCACCTCGCCGTTTCGCACGAAGCGGATCGGATTGTCGTTCGCGGCCATGACGGGGCTCCTCGCAGCGGCGGACCGAGCGCCCACGGCGTCCCAGGCGGGAAACGGTCGGCGTCGGCCGATGGAGACAGTCGTTCGCTGCCTGCATTGCGAGCAATAGCCGTGCCAGCGCTGACGATGCCGGGGCGGAGCGCGTCGGATCGGCGCCGCGGCGGTGGCGGGTGGTCACGGTGTGCCGTGCTGGCATCGTCGGTTGCACCAGGACGGTGTGCGACGGGCCGGCGCGCGTTCTGACATGGTGCGCACCGCCGCCCTGGGGCTTGGCTGAGCACCTTCCTCGCTTCTTTATTGCGAGGGCCGCGAGGGGATGGCATGGCCATTGCACTGTGCCTGCGGACATCGACGCCGCGTCCCGGCGAGTCGCACCGAGCCGAAGGCCGGCACAGGACGGGCGTAACCGGATCTTTCCAGTCGCAGGTGAGGCCAATGGCAACGAGAAGAACGTTTCTGAAGTCGGTGGGGGTGTCGGTGGTCGCGGCGGTGCTCGCGTCGACGGGCGGCCTGGCGTACGGCGAGGAGCCGCTGAAGGTGGGATTCGTCTACGTCGGCCCGGTGGGCGAGGCCGGCTGGACCTACGCCCACGATTTGGGGCGCAAGGAGCTGGAGCGGGCGCTCGGCGACAAGGTGAAGACCACCTACATCGAAAGCGTGCCGGAAGGCGCCGATGCCGAGCGGGTGATCCGCCAGCTCGCCGCCAGCGGGCACAAGGTGATCTTCACCACCTCGTTCGGCTACATGAACCAGACCCTGAAGGTGGCGCAGAGCCAGCCCAAGGTCTACTTCGCCCACGCCACCGGCTACAAGACCGCCAAGAACGTCAGCACCTACGAAGCCCGCACCTACGAGGGCGCCTACCTGCAGGGCGTGGTGGCCGGCAAGGTGTCCAAGACCGGCGTCCTGGGCGTGGTCGCCTCCTATCCCATCCCCGAGGTGATTCGCAACATCAACGCCATGACCCTGGGCGCGCGCAGCGTCAACCCGAACATGAAGACCAAGGTGGTCTGGGTGAACACCTGGTACGACCCGGCCAAGGAGCGGCAGGCGGCCGAAGCGCTGATCGCGCAGGGCGCCGACGTGCTGGGCCAGAACACCGACTCGCCGGCCATCGTCCAGACCGCCGAGGAAAAGGGCGTGTACGCCTTCGGCTGGGACTCCGACATGTCCAAGTTCGGGCCCAAGGCGCACCTGACCGGCACCACCATCCAGTGGGGCGGCTACTACATCGACACGGTCAAGAAGGTGCTGGCCGGCGCCTGGGATACTCATCAGATCCACTGGGGCATGAAGGAAGGCATGATCGCCATGGCGCCGCTGAACCCGGCGCTGCCGGCCGACGTGGTCCAGCTCTTCGAGGAGAAACGGCAGGCCATCATCGACGGCACGCTCAAGCCGTTCGCCGGACCGATCAAGGATCAGAGCGGCGCGCTCAAGGTTGCCGCCGGCGCGGAGCTGCCGTTCGACGCGATGATGTCGATCAACTGGTATGTCGAGGGCGTCGAGGGCTCGCTGCCGAAGTAGCCGCGGCCGAGGGGGCATCCCCTCGCGCGGCGGGGGGATGGCCATGCCCGCGGTGGCGGGGCGGCCCCATTTTGTGAGGTGGGGCCGTGGGCGGGAACTCGAACGAGCTGGACGCGGTGAAGGCCCGGTTGCGCCGGGGCGCGAACCGGTTGGCGGAATGACGGCGGCGCCGGCGAAGAGCGCGCCGCCCGCTGCGAGGTTGGCGGAATGGACAATCTGACTCGGCCAGACGACGGCATGGCGGCCTTCATCCGCGCCCTGCCCAAAGCGGAGCTGCATCTGCACATCGAAGGCGCGCTGGAGCCCGAGCTGATGTTCGCGCTGGCGGCCAAGCACGGCATCGCGCTGCGCTACGACAGCGAGGAGGCGCTGCGCGCGGCCTATCGTTTCGGCAACCTGCAGCAGTTCCTCGATCTCTACTATCAGGGCGCCGCGGTGCTGCGCGACGCCGAGGATTTCTACCTGCTCACGCGCGCCTATCTCGAGCGCGCGCACCGCGACGGCGTGGTCCACGCCGAGATCTTCTTCGATCCGCAGACCCACACCGCCCGCGGGGTGTCGTTCGACACCGTGATGGAGGGCATCGGCCGCGCCCTGGACGAAGCCAGGCGCGAGCGGCGGCTTACGTCCCGGCTCATCCTCTGCTTCCTGCGCGATCGCAGCGAGGACGAGGCCATGGCCACCCTGGAAGAGGCGCTGCCCTGGCGCGACCGTATCCACGCCGTGGGCCTGGACTCCGCCGAGGTCGGGCACCCGCCGTCGAAGTTCCAGCGCGTGTTCGAGCGCGCCCGGGAGGAGGGCTTCTTCGCCGTCGCCCATGCCGGCGAGGAGGGGCCGCCGGCTTACATTCGCGAGGCGCTGGACCTGCTGGGCGTGGCGCGCATCGACCATGGCGTGCGCTGCGAGCAGGATCCGGCGCTGTGCGAGCGGCTGCTGGAGGCCGACGTGCCGCTGACCGTCTGTCCGCTCTCCAACGTCAAGCTCAGGGTGTTCGAGCGGATCGAGGACCATAACCTCAAGCGCCTGCTCCGCATGGGCCTGCGGGTGACGGTCAATTCCGACGATCCGGCCTACTTCGGCGGCTACGTGCTGGACAACTACCTGGCGGTGCAGCGGGGGCTGGGGCTGGACGCCAAGGACATCCGCCGGCTGGCGCGCAACTCCATCGTCGCTTCCTTCCTGCCGCGCGCCCAGAAGGAGCATTGGCTGGAGCGCATCGACAGCGTGCCGCTGCCGGCGTAGCGGTGCAGCTGGCCCTAGGCAGGGCGATCGCCCTCTAAATCTCCCTCCCCCGCTCCCGCGAGGGGTGAGGGAAGTAAGAGATGCGCTCCCGCGAAAGGCTGACTCAACAGCGCCTGCAGGCTTGGTGGACAACGCTGGCGGCGACCCGTACGCCTGGATGCCCGCCCCCCGCTTTCGCGGGGGGCGGGCATGACGAGTCAACGAAGCCCTGCGGCCGACGTCACGCCAGGACGCGGCTCCGCCCTCAGCCCAACTCGCGGCTCAAGCGCTCGCTCAGATAATCGATGAACACCCGCACCTTGGGCGGCAGCTCGCGCCGGCTGGGGAACACGGCGTGGAATTCCAGCGTCGGACCGCGCCAATCGGGCAGCACCCGCTGCAGCGCGCCGCTGCGCAGGTAGGGGCGGGTGACGATCTCGGTGCCCAGAAAGATGCCGCCGCCGGCCGCCGCGACGTTCAGAGCGGCGACCGCCTCATTGCTGACCAGGCTCGGGCGCACGATCACCTCCTCCTGCTGCCCGCGCGGGCCGAACAGCCGCCAGGTCAGCGCCCCGGCGGCGGTGTCCGCGCCGGCGCTCTGCGCGGCGATGAGGTGCGCGCGCAGATCGGCCGGGCGTTCGGGACGGCCGCGGGCGGCCAGGTAGGCGGGGCTGGCGTAGAGGTACATCGTGCCCCTGCCCAGCAGCCGATGGCTGTAGCCGAGCTGGTCGAGCGGACCGGCGTGGAGCCCGACGTCTATGCCTTCCGCGACCAGGTCGACGGTGCGGTCGGTGAGCTGCAGCTGGATGTCGATGTCCGGATAGCGCAGCAGGAAGTCGGCTAGCAGGGGCGAGAGTCCGTGCACGCCGAGCGTGTACGACGAGGCTACCCGCAGGCTGCCGCGTGGGGCGGACTGTAGCGCGCCGACGGCGGCGCGCGCGGCCTCGACGGTTTCGCGCAACTCGCGGCAGTGGCGGTAGAACAGCTCGCCGGCCTCGGTCAGGCGCACGCGCCGCGTGGTGCGTTCGAGCAAGCGGATGCCGAGCTCGGCCTCCAGTTCGCGCAGGCGGCGGCTCAGGGTGCTGGCGGGGATGCCCAGGCGCCGGGCGGCGGCGCTGAGACCGCCGGCGTCGGCGATCTGCGCGAACCAGATCATGCTGGTCGGGTCAGGGTGCATGGGGATTGTGCCGATTTTGGAACAGTGGATACCAGAATACCCGCTTTATCGCTTCTTGCGGCGGAAATAGCTTCAAGGCCGTACGCCTAGCCAAACCGCTGCATAGAGGACCCCGCGATGAGTGGTTTCATCCGTAACGCCTGGTACGTGCTGGCCTGGAGCCATGAGCTCGGCCGCCACCTGTTGAGCCGCCGTGTGCTCGGCGAATCCATCGTCGCTTACCGCCGCCGGGACGGCCGCCCGGTGGCGCTGCGCGACCGTTGTCCGCACAAGCTGCTGCCGCTGTCCCTCGGGCGGCTGGTGGATGATGAGGTGCAGTGCGGCTACCACGGCGCGCGTTTCGCCGAGGGCGGGCGGTGCGTGCACATTCCCGGGCAGGATCGCATCCCGCAGGGCGCGCACGTGCACGGCTACCCGCTGCACGAGAAGTACAACGCGGTGTGGATCTGGATGGGCGACCCGGCGCTGGCCGATCCGGCCGCCATCATCGATATCCCGCAGTACGGCCGGCCGGGCTGGGCGCTGATCGACGGCAACTACCTGCATGTCGCCAGCAACTACCTGAATATCTGCGACAACCTGGTCGATCCCTCCCACACCAGCTACGTGCATCCGCGCACCATCGGCAACGCCGCCGGCGAGGGCGTGCCGGTGACCTTGGTGGCCGAAGCCGACCGGGTGATCGCCTATCGCTGGATCGAGAACGCGCCGCCGGTACCGCTGATGCAGCGCTACGGCCGTTTCCAGGGGCTGACCGACCGCTGGCAGTACTACTGGTGCGTGCCGCCGGCGGTCAGCGGCGTGGACTTCGGCGCGATCGACGCCGGCACCGAGCGCACCGAGGCCAACCGCGACGCCGGGTTCCGCTCCTTCAGCTACAACTTCATCACGCCGGAGACGGAGCGGACTAGCCATTACTTCTGGCTGCACCTGCGCAACTACGCGGTGAGCGATGCGGAGGCCGACGCCGAGGTGCGTCGGCTCTATGCGCTCACTTTCGAGGAGGATCGCGAGCTCCTCGCCGTCATCCAGGCGCAGCAGGACGAGGCCGGCACCCACGAGTTCGTGCGCTTCGCCCTCGACGGCGCTTCGGTCAAGGTGCGGCGCATGATCGCCCAGCGGCTGAGCGAGGAGGCGCAGGCCGCGGCGGGCGGCTGCGTCGGCCGGCCGGCCTAGGCGCGGGTGCCGCGGGGCGGCCACGACCGAGCTTGGTGCGTGGCCGCCCGATGTTGGTGCGGGCGGGAGAGGCCGGAACGCGGGGCGAGCCCGCGTTCCGGTGAGCGAGAGGGCTTACTCGGCGACGAAGCTGCGGTTCACCGCGGTCTCCGGATCGAGCTTGTCCAGCGGCATGGACTGAGCCTTGGCCACCCACTCCCAGGTCTTGGCGAGCAGCTTGGGCTCGAAGGCGCCCAGGCCGTCCTTCTTGCTGATCTCGTTGTCGATCAGCGAGACGGAGGCGGCGAACTCCTTGGCGGCCACCGTGGCGTCGATCTCCGGCACCAGGGCCTTGATGGCGTTGCCGGCGGCCTGCGGGTCGGCCACCGCCATCTGCAGCGCCTGGCGGTAGACCTTCACCACTTTGCGCACCAGCTCCGGCTTCTCCTTGATGAACTTGTCCGAGGCGACCACCGACAGGCCGTAGCCCTCGAAGCCGTAGTCGGACCAGGGAATGACCGCGATGGTCTTGCCGGCCTTGTTCATCAGATCCTCGAAGCCCGGCAGCTTGGTGACCCAGTTGATGGTGCCGTCCACCTGGCCGTTGGCCATCATCGGGCCCATGGCGCCGGGATCGACCTTCATGATCTTGACGTCCTCGGGCTTCATGCCGTTGGCTTCGAGCACCAGCGGCCAGAGCACGTTGGAGGCCGAGAAGGTCGGCGTGGCCAGCGTCTTGCCCTTGAAGTCCTTGAGCGTCTTCAGGCCGAGCGCGGCGTCGGCCAGGATGGCGTCGGGCTGCTTGGTGTAGATCGACATCACCGCGGAGACGGCGACCGGCGCCTGCGCCTTGGCCTGCAGCAGCGCGCCCAGGCCAGCGGTGCCCATGTCGGCCGAGCCGGTGGCGAGCTTGGTGACGACGTCGCTGCCGCCGCGGCCGGAGGCGATCTCGACCTCGATGCCTTCGGCGGCGAACAGGCCCTTTGCCACGCCCAGGTAGATCACCGCCTTGTCGCCGGCGGGCAGCCAGTCGTTGAGCCAGCGAACCTTCTCGGCCGCGGCGGCGGAGCCGGCGACGGACAACAGGCTCAGGGCGAGCACCGAATGCTTCAGGAAGCGTTTGGTCATGGTCTTGCTCCGGTTAGCGTGATGTTCTTCAGGAAGACCGACCTGCGTGGCCGGATGCGGTCGGTCTATGCAACAGCCGTGCCTTCGGCCGCGGCGGCCAGCTCGGCGAGGAACGGCCGCATGGCGACCAGCAGCTCGGCGGGCGCGGACAGCTGCGGCGCGTGATCGCTGCGCAGCGACACCACCCGCGCGCCCGGCACCAGGGCCTGCATGCGCCGCTGCGCCGCCGGCACCACCGAGCGATCCTCCAGGGCTTCGATGTACAGGCGCGGCACGCGGCCGAAGCGCTCGGCCGTCCAGCGGGGGCTGGCGGCGCGGGCGCGTTCCGGCTGCGGGGTGAGACGGGCGGCGGCGGCGACCGCCGCCTCGGCGGGGGCGTTCTGGAAGAAAATGCGCCGCGCCGCCTCGGGCGGCACCGAACTGGCGCTGCGGTCGTCGTTCCAGCGCAAGTGCGGGACGATGCCGGCCGCTTCGGGATCGGCCGCTTTGAGCGGCGCCATGAGCTCGGCGAAGCTCATGCCGGACGGCAGCATCATGCCGGCGACGTAGATCACGCCGGCCACCTTGTCCGGCGCCGCCTCGGCCACCTGCGTGGCGGTGACGCCGCCGCCGGAATGGGCCACCAGGCATGCCCGGCCCGATAGGCGTGCCAGGCACGCCAGCACATGCTCGACGTAGCGTTCGAGCGTGACCTCCGCCGCGGGCAGGCCGTCGCTGCCGTTGCCCGGAAGATCCAACGCATGCGGCCGGAAGCCCGCCGCGCGCAGGCCCGGGACGATGCCGTCCCAGACCCAGCTGCCCGCCCAGGCGCCGTGGATGAGCACGATATCCTGCATCGCCGGCGCCTCAGGCATAGGTCCGCCGATACATTTCGATCAGGTGCTGCTCGACGGTCACCGGCGGATACTTGGGTGTCTCGCCCGGCGCCAGGCAGGAGGGGATGCAGCGCACCTCGTGGTCGGGATTGCCCGAGTAGAAGAAGGGCACGGAGTAGCGCTCGCGACCGGAGATGTTAACCACCCGATGCAGGGTCGAGCGGTAGCGGTCGTTGGTCCAGCGGGCGATCATGTCGCCGAGGTTGACCACGTAGGTGCCCGGAATCGGATCGGCGTGAATCCAGCTGCCGCTGGCCTGGTCCCAGACATGCAGCCCCGGGTTGTCGTCCTGCAGCAGCAGGGTGATGCCGCCGAAGTCGGTGTGCGCGCCGCAGCCCTTCTCGTTCGGCGCCGACTGGGCCGGCTGCGGCGGGTAGTGCAGCAGGCGCAGGGTGGACAGGGGCTGCCGGCAGTAGCCGGCGAAGTAGTCCTCCGGCAGGTCCAGCGACAGCGCCAGACCTCGCATGACCAGCGCGGCCAGTTCGTCCATCGCTCGGTAGTACGCCTCCATCACCGGCCGGAAGCCCGGCAGGTCCGGCCATTGGTTCGGACCTTGGTTGAAGCGGCCGGACAGCACCGCGGGATGGTCCTCCGCCAACTCCTGGCCGATGTAGAACCCCTCCTTGAGGTCGGGCGGCGCGCCGGGTTCCAGCGTCTGCCCACGCAGCGGCTCGTAGCCGCGGTTGGCGCGCGACTTGGCTTTGTCCACCGCGAGCTTGCGCTCGAGCGGCAGGTCGAAGAACGCCTTGGCGGCGGCGAACAGGCGCTGCTGCAGGGCGGGGTCGATGCCGTGATTGCGGATGTAGAAGAAGCCCTTGTCGAGGCAGGCGGCGCGCAGCGCCTCGCCGACGGCGCGGCGGTCGGCGGCGTGCGGCGAGCGCAGCCCGCCGATGTCGATGATGGGGAGCGCCGCCCGGTCGACCCGGACGGCCTGAAGCGTGCTGTGCATATCGCCTCCGGTGATTGCTGGATCGATGCGACCAGTCTGCGCCGGGCGGCGTGTAGCCAGAAAGCACAGATTTTCGACCGAGCCGATGCCGAAACGGCAACGGCCAGATGGTCGGACGGCGCGGGATCGAGAGGCGGCACGAGGCCTGCACCGCGGCCCATCTCGCGGGCTCGGCGCAGCGTATGCACACATCGTCAGCTACGGATGCCGAACCGATGTGCCTAGCTGTGGTCGGGCACGGCGATCGCCCTATATGGTCCCTCCCCCTTGTGGGGGAGAGCGGTTCGAGCAAATCGCGAAGCACCACTGCAGAGCCGACTCCGCGGGGGCGCGTGGATTCGGCGGACAGCGCGGGCCGCGGGGGCCGTACCCCTGGATGCCCGCGCAAGCGGGCATCCAGTTCTTACGAGCGTCCGCTTCAAGCCGTGCCGGCAATGCAATGTGCTTAATGGAGCTGACCTTGGTGAGAATGGCGGTTGCGTAGCAATCGGTCGCGCTTCGCGGTTTGTTTGTACCCCTCCCCCGCAAGGGGGAGACACGCACTGGTTGCTGTCCTGCCATGCCCTAGCTAGGACATACCGGGGAAGCGCGCGCTCTCCTGGCTTTCGCGCGCGGCGATCTCCTCGGCGAGCATGTGCGCGAAGGCGTCGACCGCCACCGGCAGGACGCGGCCGGCGCGGGCGTAGAGGCCCAGGTCGCTGTAGATCGGGCAGGTGTCGTGGAGCGGGATGTGTAGCAGCTCGCCGCGCCGCAGCGCCTCCTCCAGGCCGATGCGGGTCTGGAAGGCGATGCCTAAGCCGCGCCGGGCCAGCTCCTGGCTCAGCTCCAGCGAGCTGGTTTCGATCGCGCCCTTGACCTCGATGCCGGCGCGGGCCATGGCTGGCTTGAGCAGGTGGTGAACCGACAGATCGGCCTTGGCCAGGATCAGCGGGAACTCGGCGCAGGCGGCGAAGTTCAGCTCCCGGCGTCCCGCCAGCGGATGGCCGGGCGCGAGCACGGCGCCGAGCCGGAAGCGGCCCCGCGCGATCTGGTGCAGCTCGGCGCTGCGTTGCAGGGCGAAGGCCAAGCCGAGATCGGCGGCGCCGCTGGCGACTGCCTCGGGGATGGCGCGCGAGCCCATGGCGGTGACGCCGATGGTGACCTTGGGGAAATGCTCGCGCATGCGGCCGATCACCGCCGGCAGCAGATCGGCGGTGACGCCCTCGACCGTGGCCAGCTCGACGTGGCCGGTGCGCAGGCCCTTGATGGCGTCCAGCTCGGAGCGGGCACGCTCGGCGTCCTGCAGCACCATGATGGCGTGGCGGGCGAACACCTCGCCGGCAGCGGTGAGCTTGAGGCCGCCGGGCAGCCGCTCGAACAGCGGCATGCCGATCTCGTCTTCGAGCTTGAGGATCTGGCGGTTGACCGCCGATGAGGCGACGTGCAGCCGCCGCGCGGCGCCGCGGATGGAGCCGGCGCGGCGCACCGCGTCGAAGTAGATCACGGCGGGGGCGTGGATGCGCAGCTTGGTGGCCATGGCGGCTCGTCCCGAACGCCGGATCGCCCGGGCGGCGGTCTGGGCGCCCGGGCGGTCCGCTCTACCCTTCAGCCGTCGACCAGCTGCCGGGCCAGGCGGTTGTGCCGCTCCACCAATACCGGCAGCTCGACGGTGGTGAGCTGGCCTTCCCGCACCACCACCCGGCCGTTGATCACGCTGTAGGCCACGCGCCGGGGGGCGCAGAACAGCAGCGAGGCCAGCGGGTCGATCTGGCCGCCGGCGAAGCCGATGTCGTCCAGGCGGATGGCGATCATGTCGGCGCAGTAGCCCGGCTGCAGCCGGCCGATGGCGTCGTCGCGGCCGAGCACCGCCGCGCCGCCGCGGGTGGCCAGCCACAGCGCCTCGCGCGCCGACATGGCGGTCGGGTCCTGGTCGCGCACCCGCGCCAACAGCATCGCCTGGCGCGCCTCGCCGAGCAGGTCGTTGCCGTCGTTGGAGGCGGTGCCGTCCACGCCCAGGCCGACCTTGACGCCGGCGTCGAGCATCTTGCGGATCGGCGCGATGCCGGAGGCCAGGCGCATGTTCGAGCAGGGGCAGTGGGCCACGCCGGCGCCGGTACGGGCGAACAGCCGCACGCCGTAATCGTCCAGGTGCACGCAGTGCGCGTGCCAGGTGTCGGCGCCCACCCAGCCCAGCTCCTCGACCAGCTGCGCCGGGGTCATGCCGTAATGCTCGCGGCAGAAGGCCACGTCCTTGCTGTTCTCGGCGGTGTGGGTATGCATGTTGACGCCGTAGGCGCGCGCCAGCCTGGCGCTCTCGCGCATCAGGTCGGAGGACACCGTGAACGGCGAGGAGGGGCCGACGGCGATGCGCAGCATGGCGTCGGGGCTGGGGTCGTGATACGCCTCGATGACCCGCTGCATGTCGCGCAGCACCGCGTCCTCGTCGTGCTCCACCACCTCGTCCGGCGGCAGGCCGCCCTTGCTGCGGCCCCGGGTGATGGCGCCGCGCGCCGGGTGGTAGCGGATGCCGACGCGCTGCGCGGCCTCGATGTTGTTCTCCAGCCGCGAGCCGTTGACGTAGAAATAGGCGTGATCGGCGGCGGTGGTGCAGCCGGAGAGGATGAGCTCGGCCATGGCGGTCTCGGCCGAGACGGTCATCATCTCCGGGGTGATGCGCGCCCAGACCGGGAACAGCGCGCTGAGCCAGTCGAACAGCTCGGCGTTCTGCGCGGCGGGCAGCGCCCGGGTCAGGGTCTGGAACATGTGATGGTGGGTGTTGACCAGGCCGGGCAGAAGCACGTGGCCGCGCAGATCGATCACCTCGTCGGCCTCGGCGGGCAGCTCGTGGCTGGGGCCGACCGCCTCGATGCGATTGCCGCGCACATACACCGCGCCGTCGGCGATCTCGCGGTGGTCGTCGTCCATGGTCGCCACGACCGTGGCGTTCTTCAGTAGCAGGGTTCGGCTCACGCCTTTCTCCTCGTTTCCGTGGGCTGTTCGGTCACTTTCGAGTGCAAGCTCCGTGCCCGCGACCCCTGTCTTGTATACAAGATCATCCGTGCCTTGTCGTCATGCCCGACGCCGGGCCCGCTCAGGACAGCAGGATGCTGGCCAGGTCGATGGGGCGGGGGTGCTCGTCGAGGTCCAACCGGCTCTCCAAGGTTTCCAAGTGCTTGCGCGCCAAGGCCGCGGCCTCGTCGCCCTTACCCTTGGCCACCAGGTCGACGATGCGGGCGTGATCGTCGCCGAGGTAGCAGGCGCTCATGCCTGGCACCTTGTACAGCGCGATGACGATGGAGGTGCGCAGCACCAGGTCGCGCAGGATCTGCGCGAGCACCTGATTGGGGCAGCGATTGGCCAGGAACTGATGGATTGCCATCGAATGGTGCACGCGGTCCTGATCGCGCCCGCTTTCGTGCGCGCTCTTCTCGGCCTTGATCAGCTGCCGCAGCTCCTGCACGTCGGCCTTGCTGAGCCGGCCGGCGGTCAGGCGGATCACCTCGCCCTCGACCACCCGGCGCGCCTCGAAGATCTGGCGGGTCTCCTCGACGCTGGGCTTGGCCACCATGGCGATCTGGTTCGGGCGCTGCTCGATGACGTGGTCCGAGGCCAGGCGGGTGAGCGCCTTGCGCACGATCGAGCGGCTCACGCCGAACAGCTCGCCCAGCGCGATTTCCGGCAGGCGCGAGCCGGGCGGCAGGCGCTGGCTGAGCACCGCTTCGTAGATGGCGTCATAGATGGTCTGATCGGTGACCTTGCGGCCCTTGCCGCTCTTCTTGCCGCCGCGAGCCGTCTTCGGTGCGTCCAGCAGGTTCTGGGAGGCGATGTCTACGGTTTCGGGAGCGACTGCCATGGCTTAGGGAATTCCGTATGCGTTGTGCTTCGGCAATGTATCCAGGAAGTCGCCGGCTGGGCAACAGACCGCGCGGCGGACGCTACCCATCCCGAAGCCAGACCTCGTCCAGCGGTCGCTCGTCGCAGTTGGCGCCCGGTCCTTCCCGGTCCACCACCAGGAAGTCGCCCGCCGCCAAGGCCAGCAGCGGGTGATGCCAAGTGCCGGCGCGGTAGTTCACGCCCTCGCCGTCGCGCACCACGAAGGCGCGCAGCGCCTCGGGCGCTGGCGGCTCGCCGGGCGGCGCGACCACTACCAGATAGGGCTGTCCGTGCAACGGCACAAAGGCCTGGCTGCCCAGCGGATGGCGCTCCATCAGGGTCAGGCGCAGCGGCAGGCGCACCGGTTCGGGGCGGAAGATGCTGAGCACCGCCCGTCCGTCCTGCGCCAGCTCGACCGCCGCCAGCCGGTGGTAGCGGCGGCACTGGCCGCCGTTGATCAGGAAGTAATCGCGATCGCGGGTGTCAATCACCTCGCCGTATGGCGCGAACGCCTCCGGCGTCAGCGGTTGCGGTATCAAGGTATGCACGGGCGGCTCCCCATGGCGGCGCGGCCGGGCGGTCAGTCGCAGGCCTCGCCGAACACCCGGAAGCGGCTCATGCCGCCGTCGGGATGGATGTTGAGCCGGACGTGGGTGACCGGTCCCATCGCCTGCAGCTCGGCGCGGAAGTGATGGATGGCGTCGGGGCCGAGCGGCTGCGGCGGCAGCAGGGTCGGCCAGAACATGCTGGCGGTGCGCACCACGGCCGGATCGGCGTCGGCGTCGAGGCAGGCCGCCTGCACCGATACCTCGGCCGGGTAGTTGCCTTTGAAGAAGGCGGTGTCGACCTCCAGCCGGACGATCTTGCCCCTGTGGCCGAGCGCGATCACGCACCAGTCGAAGCCCGGTTCGCGGCGGCGGCGCGTTTCCCAGCCGTCGCCCATGTTTACGCCGCGGCCAGGGTAGAGCAGCGCGTCGGGCCGACCGTAGTGGGCGTCGCTGTAGGCCAGCACCATGCCGCCGAGCCGCGCCGCCGACAGTTCCATCTCTTCGCCGCGCAGTCGCGCCCAGTCGACTACGGGCGTGCCGTAGGCGCGGAAGCGGGCGATGCCGCCGTCGGGGTAGATGTGCAGCCGCAGATGGCTGCAGGGAGCGACGCGCGCCGGTGTCAGCACGTGGCGGTGGTTGCCCTGCAGCGGCGTGACCGGCAGCAGCGGCTGCCAGTCAGCCTCGGCCAGGGATGCGCCCTCGTCCAGCCAGCAGCCCTCGACCGAGGCGGCCATGGGGTAGTTGCCGGTGAAGTGGCTGGTATCGATTTCCAGGGCATGGATCAGCCCCGCCGCGCCGAGCGCGATCACCGCGGTGTCGTGGCCGACGCCGCGCCGGCGCCGCGTTTCCCAGCCATCCATCCACTTGCCGTGATCGTCGTACTTGTCCGGTATGAACACCGGCGCGGACTCGGCGAGCATGCGCTCGGCGGGGGCGAAGAACTCGTCGGTGACCGACAGTACGCGCGCGCCGAGCCGGGCGGCGGCGAGGTTGAGGTAACGAGCAGTGGGATCGGTCGAGGAAATGCTCATGGTGCCTCCGAATCGGGGATGGTGGCGCCGGCCTGGATCCAGCGGCCCAGCAGTGCGCGCTCGTCCTCGGTGAGCTGGGTGAGGTTGCCGGGCGGCATGATGCGCGTGGTGACCGCCACTTGGCCGATCAGGTTGCGGTGCAGTTCGATGTCGCGGGCGGTGTCGAGCCGCACGCCCTTGGGCGGCGCGGTGAAGCCGGCGAAGGTCGGATTGGCGGCGTGGCAGACCGCGCAGCGCTCCCGGATTACCTGCTCCACTTCGGCGAACGCCACCGGCTCGGCCGTGGCAGGGGCGGTGGGCGCCGGCGCCGTGGCCACCACGATCGCGGCCAGCGCCAGCCCCGCCGCCGGCAGCATCCACGCCTTGAATCGGGGCAGATGGCGGACGTTGAAGTAGTGGCGGATGAGCATGCTCGCTGCCGTCAACGCGGCCAGGATCAGCCAGTTCCAGGCGCTGCCGTAGGTGCTGGGGAAGTGGTTGCTGATCATGATGAACAGCACCGGCAGGGTCAGGTAGTTGTTGTGGCGCGAGCGCATGGCGCCGGCCTTGCCCTTGGCGGGGTCGGGCGCCACGCCGGCTTTCATGGCCTCCACCATGGCGCGCTGGCCCGGAATGATCACGAAGAACACGTTCGCCACCATGCAGGTGGCGATGGCGGCGCCGACGTGGATGTAGGCGCCGCGGCCGCTGAACACCTGGCTCAGTCCCCAGGCCAGCAGCGTCAGCAGGCCGAAGCCCACCACGGCCAGCAGCGCGGGTTTCCTGCCCAGCGGCGAGCGGCACAGGCCGTCGTAGACCAGCCAGGCGCCGAGCAGCGTGCCGACGCCGATGGCGGTGGCCGCGGCGGGGGAGATATCGGCCACCGCCGGATCGATCAGATTGGTGCGGGCGTTGAGGTAGTAGACCACCGCCAGCAGCAGGAAGCCGCTGATCCAGGTGTAGTACGCCTCCCACTTGAACCAGTGCAGCCGCTCGGGCAGCCGCTCCGGCGCGACCTGGAATTTCTGCAGGTAGTAGAAACCGCCGCCGTGGATGGCCCACAGCGTGCCGGCTACGCCCGCCGGGCGCGGCCCGTCGCGCTCCAGCCGGTTCTCCAGCCAGTTGAAGTAGAACGAAGCGCCGATCCAGGCGATGCCCGCCGTCAGGTGCAGCCAGCGGATCAGCAGATTGGCCCATTCGTGCAGATGCGCTTCCATTTCCGTTCCCCCGCTAACGCCTCGATGTCCCGTCAGCTGCCGCGGTAAGTGCTGTAACCGTATGGCGAAACCAGCAGCGGCACGTGGTAGTGCTGCTCCGCCTCGGCGACGCCGAAGCGCACCACCACCTCGTCGAGGAATGGCGGCTGCGGCAGCGCCACGCCCTGGGCGCGGAAGTAGGCGCCGACCTCGAACACCAGCTGGTAGCAGCCGGGGCGCAGCGCCTCGCCCTCCAACAGCGGCCGATCGCAGCGGCCGTCGGCATTGGTCTTGCATTCCCCCAACGGCAGTTCCTGTCCGTCCTCCAGCCGCGACAAGCGAATGCGCAGGTCGGCGGCGGGGCGGCCCGAGGCGGTATCGAGTACGTGTGTGGTAAGGCGGCTCATCGCTTGCTCCCGCATGGCGACCGAGGAATGGGTGTTGTCATTGTCGACAATGACACAACAGTTTTGTATACAAAAGCAATAGAGAAGTTGAACAGGAGTTGTCACCATGGATCCCCGGGCCTATCCCCGAGATCTCATCGGCTACGGCGCGAACCCGCCCGACCCGCGTTGGCCGGGCGGCGCGCGGGTGGCCGTGCAGTTCGTGTTGAATTACGAGGAGGGCGGCGAGAACTGCATCCTCCACGGCGACCGCGCCTCCGAGGCGTTCCTATCGGAGATGATCGGCGCCGACGCCCGGCTGGGCGTGCGGCACATGAGCATGGAGTCGATCTACGAGTACGGCAGCCGGGTCGGGGTGTGGCGGTTGCTGCGGCTGTTCCGCCGCTATGAGATTCCGCTGACCATCTTCGCCGTGGGCATGGCGGCCGAGCGCCACCCCGAGGCGATCCGCGCCATGGTGCGCGAGGGGCACGAGATCTGTAGCCACGGCTACCGCTGGATCGACTATCAGTACGTGCCCGAGTCGGTCGAGGCCGAGCACATCGCCCGCGCGGTGGAGGCCCTCACCCGCGCCGCCGGCAGCCCACCCCTGGGCTGGTACACCGGCCGCACCAGCCCCAACACCCGCCGGCTGGTGGTGGCGCACGGTGGCTTCCTGTACGACGCCGACGACTACAGCGACGAGCTGCCGTTCTGGACCGAGGTGGAGGGCAAGCGTCATCTGGTCGTGCCCTACACCCTCGACGCCAACGACATGCGCTTCGCCAGCCCCGGCGGCTTCAACAGCGGCGATCAGTTCTTCGCCTACCTGCGCGACGCTTTCGATTTCCTCTACCAGGAAGGGGCCGAGCAGCCGCGCATGCTGTCGATCGGTCTGCACTGCCGGCTGGTGGGGCGGCCGGGCCGGGCGGCGGCGCTGGAGCGCTTCCTGAAATACGTCCGTTCCCACGACCAGGTGTGGTTCGCCCGCCGCATCGACATCGCCCGTCACTGGATGGAGCACCATGGCTGACCGGCACATGCTTGACCCGCGCCCCAGCGGCTTGGACGCGGACGCCTTCGTCGCCGCCTACGGCGACGTCTACGAGCACTCGCCCTGGATCGCCCGGCTCGCTCACGCGGCGGGGCTGGGGCCCGAAGCCGATACGGCGGAGGGGCTGGCGGCGAAGCTGGCGGCGGTGTTCACCGCCGCCGACCGCGAACGGCAGCTGGAGGTGCTGCGCGCTCACCCGGATCTGGCCGGCAAGGCGGCGATCCGCGGCGAACTGACCGCGGACTCCAGCGCCGAGCAGGCGGGGGCGGGGCTGGATCAATGCAGCCCCGAGGAATTCGCGCGCTTCCAGCGTCTTAATGAGGCGTACCGCGCGCGCTTCGGCTTTCCGTTCATCATGGCGGTGCGCGGCCGCCACCGGCGCGAGATCCTGGAGGCCTTCGAGCGGCGTTTGCGCAACGACCGCGACACCGAGCTGGCGACCGCGGTGGAGCAGGTCAACCGCATCGCCCTGCTGCGGCTGCTGGCGCGCGCCGGGGCGGGGTGAGGCAGAACAACGGGGCGGGGGCGAGCAGCGGCGGTGGATGGCTCACGCCATCGGCTCAGCTGCCGGTTGCCGCGTACGGCAAAACACGTTCGGTGGGTGCATGCGCTGGCCCGCGAGGGCGGGACGCGGCAGCGACCGCCCTGTCTAGCCCCATGGCCAGGCGCAATGCCTTACGCCGGTTCGGTTGCCGCCTCCAGCGCGGCGAAATCGACCGGCTCGCCGCGTATCCAGGTTTGCAGCGGCCGCCGCTCCAGCTCGGCGGTGCTGCCGGTGAGCAGCTCCTCCAGCCAGCCGGCGGGCGAGGTGGTGCTCGCGGTTTTCGGCAGCAGTACGAAATCCGCCCGCTTGCCGGGCGCGAAGTTGCCGGCCTCGTTGCCGCGGCCTAGGCAGTGCGCGCCCGCCAGGGTGGCGCCGTAGAGCGCTTCCTGCGGCGTGACCGGGACGCCGGCGCGGCGGTGCAGGGCGAGGAAGCGCTGCATGACGTGCAGCATGCTGTGGCTGGGGCCGGCGCCGACGTCGGAGGCCAGCGCGTAGCGGATGCCGTGGTGGCGCACCGCCGCCAGGTTCATCAGGCCGCTATCGAGCGCCTCGTTGCTGCTCGGGCAGTGGGCGATCCAAGCGCCGCGCGCGGCCAGGGTGGCGTACTCGCGCTCGGACAGGTGGATGCAGTGCCCCAGGACGGTGCGCGGGGTGAGCAGGCCCGCGCGGTCGTAGATGTCGGTGTAGTCGCTCGCCTCCGGAAAGGCGGCGCACACTTCGCGGATCTCGTTCGGCGATTCCGCCAGATGGGTCTGGACGAAGGCGCGCTCGCGCCGCGCCAGCGCGCCGAGCTGGCGCATCAGTTCGGCGCTGCAGTTGAGGGCGAAGCGCGGGGTGATGGCGTAGCGCTCGCGGCCCAGCTCCTGCAGCAGCGGGGCGACCTGCTCGGCGTTGTCCGGGCTGGCGCGGCACAGCGGCTCGGGCGCGGATTTCTCCATGATCGAGTTGCCGAGCAGCCAGTCGCCGATCGCGGCGTCGGCGGCGATGCGCAGCGCCTCGGCGTGCGGGCTGGAATAGGCCATGCCCATGGTGGTGCCGGCGCGGGCGAGGTCGGCGAAGAACGCCTGGGCGTGGCGCCGCGCGAACGCCGGGTCGGCGAAACCGATCTCCTCCGGCCAGATGTGCTCCCGCAGCCATTCCATCAGATCCATCTGGAAGCGGCCGCGCACGTGATGCTGCACCCAGTGGATGTGCACGTCGACGAAGCCTGGCACCAACAGGCCGTCGAGCTCCAGCACGCGGCTGGCGGGCGTGCCCGCGAAGCGCTCAATGGGACCAACGGCGGCGATGCGCCCGTCGCGGATGAGCAGGCCGCCGTCGCGGTGGAAGTCCCACCGCTCGGCATCGATCGGGTTGAGCACGCTGGCCCGGATCAGAAGATCTTCGGCGCTGGTGGCGAGCATCGTTCGGCCCCCGATTTGTATACAGGATGTGTTCACCATAAACCGTCGCGCGCCATTTGAAAACGGGGTGCTCGGTTCTTCGGTCGTGCTCCAAGTTGTTGCATGTGAACCAAAATGGTGCGCTGCACGGTTCGCGTGAGGCGGTCGGAAGCCGTTCCCGCGCACGCCGATGACGGCGGTCAAGGCTTTTTGGAACGGTGGCACGGAGGTTGCCTGTATACACTTTTGTTCGGGCGCCGGACCGGCGGTCGGGCGTTCGGTGACATGAGGAGTGAGTGATGAGCGACGACAAGCGCGTCTGTGTGATCTGCGATTCGCGCTACGGCAGCACCCTGGCGCTGGCCCGAGCGGTGGCCGAGGGCGCCGCCGAGGAGGGGGCGCAGGTGCGGCTGCGGCGGGTCGCCCTGGCGGAGCCGGAATTCAGCGTGGACACGACTCGGGACGACTATCGCCAAGCGCAGGCCGAGTACCGCGCGCTGCCCCAGGCCAGCGCCGAGGATCTGGTCTGGGCCAACGGCATCGTCTGGGGCTCGCCCACCCGCTACGGGCTGATGAGCACGCCACTGCGCGCCTTCATCGACGAGGTGGCGCCGCTGTGGCGGCAGGGGGCGCTGATCGGCAAGGTCGGCGCGGCGTTCACCTCCACCGGCGGCATGCATTCGGGCAACGAAATGACCCTGCTGTCGCTGCTGCTGCCGTTCCTGCAGCACGGCATGATCCTGGTCGGCGTGCCGCACAGCGTGCCGGCTCTGGTGCGCACCCGCAAAGGCGGCTCGCCCTACGGCGCCTCGGCCGTCACCGGCTTCGACGGCAGCCGCGGCGTGGACGACGACGAGCTGGCCATCGCTCGTGCGCTGGGCGCACGGGTCGCCCGCCTCTCCGGTCAGGTGCGCCCGGAGCCGGCTTCGGTGGAGCTGGCGGCGCGGGCCGCCGAGGCGTAACCCGTACCGCGCGTCAGCCGCTGCCCGCGCCCACCTCGCTCACCCGCGGGTCGCCAGCGTAGACGTCGGCCTGCTCGCTCATCGGCGTCTGCGCCGGGATCGTCCGCGAAACGTCGGTGCCGACGGCGACGCCGCGCCGCTCGGCTTGGCGGGGACGCGGGTCACCGGCATAGACGTCGGCTTGTTCGCTCATCGCCGTGGTCAGCGAGGCGCGCCGCGCGCCGCTGTCGCTGCGCAGATCCGGGCTGATGCGCGTCGGATCGGCCCGCGGATCGCCGGGGTAGACGGCGGCCGAATCGGCGTAGGGGGAGGGCGGCGCCCGGTCGGCGCCGGCCGCCATGCCCGCGCCGGCCGCGGCGAGCGCCAACGCGCCTACCAGGCTCGGCAGGGCGCGGCGGGCGAGGGCGTGATACACGACTGACATGACTCTGCTCTCCTGATCCTTCCCAACCGGGCGCAGCCGCCGCCGCGCCCGCCCGCCCAAAGTGTGGTCCCTCGCCGGTGGATCAACGGCTCTGCGCGAGCCGTTTGGGTGCCGATCGGCGCTCGCGTGCGCCAGCCCGGTGCGGCGGCGACCGCCCGGGCGGCGCCGGCCGCGGCGGTCGGGAGGGGCGAAAACGAGCCGGGACGCGGGCTCGGCGAGCATTGGCACACAGCTTGCTCATCGCTGTGGACATCTCCCTGTATACAGCCGCCTCGCGGCGGCCGTGGCGGGGAGATCGGATTCCGACGACGGCCTGCGGGCCTTCATGCGCAACTCTGGGAGCACAACGATGAGAGAGAACGGTCGAGTGGGAATCAATGCCGCGTTCAAGGCATTGCGTGCGGCTGCCGGCGGTCTGGCCGTGGTCGCCGGCGTGCTGGCGGCCGGCCAGGCGGGCGCCGCCGAGAAGCTCACCAAGGTCACCTTCGGCACCAACTGGTTCGCCCAGGCTGAGCACGGCGGCTTCTACCAGGCCAAGGCCACCGGCATCTACGAGAAGTACGGGCTGGACGTGACTATCACCATGGGCGGCCCGCAGGTGAACACCCTGCAGCTGCTGCTGGCCGGGCAGAACGACATCATCATGGGCTATCCCATCCGCGCCATTAACAGCGTCAAGGAAGGGCTGCCGGTGGTCACCGTCGCCGCGCCGTTCCAGAGCGACCCGCAGGCGCTGCTGGCGCATCCGCACGTGAAGTCGCTGGAGGAGATCAAGGGCAAGCCGGTGTACGTGTTCTCCGGCGCCCAGCAGACCTTCTGGCCCTGGTTGAAGGCCACCTTCGGCTTCACCGACGACATGATCCGCCCCTACACCTTCAGCGTCGCCCCCTTCCTGGCCGACAAGACCGTGGTGCAGCAGGGCTACGTCACCTCCGAGCCGTTCGCCATGGAGCAGGGCGGGGTGAAGCCGAGCATCTTCCTGTTCGCGCAGTACGGCTACCCGCCGTACGCCCAGACGTTGGAAACCACGCGGGCGATGATCGAGAAGAAGCCGGACGTGATCCGTCGCTTCGTGCAGGCCTCGATGGAGGGCTGGAAGAGCTACTTCGAGAACCCGGCGCCGGGCAACGAGCTGATCAAGAAGGACAACCCGCAGATGACCGACGAGCAGATCGCCTTCGGCATCGCCAAGATGAAGGAGTTCGCGCTGGTTACCGGCGGCGACGCCACCACCCAGGGCATCGGCGTGATGACCGACGCGCGCTGGAAGGCGACCTTCGACTTCATGGCCGAAGCGGGCATGGTCCCCAAGGATCTGGATTACAAGAAGGCCTACTCCCTCGAGTTCCTCCCCAACCCGCCCGTTCTGCCGTAAACGGCGTATCGCGCTTGACCCGGGCCGGCAGCATCCTGCCGGCCTTTTCGTTTGGCGCATGCCCAACCGTGGTGCGCACTGCCGCCCCACCTTGGCGCGGGTATCGCCCGAGCCGGCCATGCCGACTGCCGCAAGTCGCTGATTCGGCGCGTTCTCTTGGCGAGTGAAGGAGCATGGCACGCTTGATGCAGATCTGTATACAAGGCTGTATGCACAGGCGTCGTGCCCACGGCCTGACCGATATCCGTGACAAGCAACGAGGACAAGCCGGCCCGGACGGGCGGGGGCTGCCTTTCGAGGAGAAACCGCCATGCTCGTGACGCAACAACCGACGCTGCGTCGTTTCTGGTACCCCGTGATTCCCATGAGCCGCCTGCAGGACGGCCCCAAGCCGTTCCGCCTGCTGGGCGAGAATCTGGTGCTATGGCTCGATTCCGCCGGCCGCCCCCACGCCGTCGAGGACCGCTGCGCTCACCGCAGCGCCAAGCTCTCGCTGGGCTGGGTCGAGGGCGACGATGTGGTCTGCCCGTATCACGGCTGGTCGTTCGACGGCAGCGGCGCCTGCACCCGGATTCCGCAGACGCCCGACAAGCCGACCGACCGCGCCAAGGTGCGGGCCTTCCGCGCCGAGGAGCGCTACGGCTACGCCTGGGTATGCCTGGACGAGCCGCTCGCCCCGATCCCGGACCTCCCCGAGGCGGCCGAGCCCGGTTACCGCGTCATCCATCAGTTCTACGAAGTGTGGAAGGTCTCCGGCCTGCGGCTGATGGAGAACTCCTTCGACAACGCCCACTTCAGCTTCGTCCACCGCGCCACCTTCGGGCAGTACGACAAGCCCGTTCCGGCCAAGCTCAGCATCGAGCAGCGCGAGTACGGTTTCCGTTTCCGCGCGGTCGCGCCGGTCAACAACCCCGGCCTGCAGAAGAAGCTGCTGAAGATGGACAGCGATACCACCGACCGGCACATGACCAGCGACTGGTTCATGCCGTTCGGCCGCAAGCTGCACATCCGCTATCCCAATGGCCTGGTGCACGCCATCGTCACCTACGCCACGCCGATCGACGACGACCACTCGATGATCTGCCAGTGGGCCTACCGCAACGACACCGAGGAGGAGGCGCCGGCGGCGGAGATCATCGCCTTCGACCGCCAGGTCACCGAGGAGGACAAGCGGGTGCTGGAGAGCACCGACAGCGACGCGCCGCTCGACGCCACCAGCGGCGAGGAGCGGCACATGCCCTCGGACCAGCCCGGCCTGGTGATGCGCAAGATGCTGCTCGAGCTGTTCGCGCGCTTCGGCGAGGTCGAGGCGCGCCGTCGCACCGCGCCGGTTTGGGAGAAGGCGTCATGAGCCGGCTGCTGATCAAAGGCGCGGCGGCGGTGATGACCGGCCACCTGGGCGAGGCCGCCCGCGCCGGCGCGGCCGACATCCGCATCCGCGACGGCGTCATCACCGAGGTGGCGCCGGGGCTAGCCGCCGAAGCCGACGAGGCGGTGCTCGACGCCGCCGGTTGCGTGGTCTATCCCGGCTGGATCAACACCCACCACCATCTATTCCAGAGCGTGCTCAAGGCCGTGCCGGACGGCATCAACCAGCCCTTGTTCGGCTGGCTGGGCGCGGTGCCGTATCCGCGCCTGACCCGCATCCGCGACCGGGACCTGGAGACGGCGGCGCGGGTCGGACTGGCGGAGCTGCTGCTGTCCGGCACCACCACCTGCGCCGACCATCACTACATCTACTACGCCGGTCTGGACGCCGAGATGGCCGATGTGCTGTTCGAGGTGGCCGGGCAGCTGGGGATGCGCTTCGTGCTCTGCCGCGGCGGCGCCACCGAGAAGGGGCGGCACCCGGGCTACCCCAACGATCTCGAGTCGGAGGCCCTGGACCAGATCGTCCGCGACGTCCAGCGGCTGGCCGAGCGCTATCACGATGCCTCCCCGCGCGCCATGCGCCGGGTGGTGATGGCGCCGACCACGCCGACCTTCTCGGTCGATCCCGCGACGCTGCGCGAGCTGGCCCGGGCCGGACGCGCCCTGGGGCTGCGCCTGCACAGCCATCTCTCCGAAACCGCCGATTACGTCAGCTACTGCCGCGAGGTGCACGGTTGCACGCCGGTGCAGTTCTGCGCGGACAACGAGTGGCTGGGCGAGGACGTGTGGTTCGCGCACATGGTGCACGTCGCCGACAGCGAGCTGCCGCTGCTGGCCGGGACCGGCACCGGCATCGCCCACTGCCCGCAGAGCAACTGCCGGCTGGGCAGCGGCATCGCCCGCGCGCCGGAGATGGCGCGACTGGGCATCCCCGTGTCGCTGGCGGTGGACGGCGCCGCCTCCAACGAGGCCGCCGACATGATCCAGGAAGCGCACTGCGCCTGGATGGTGCATCGCGCCATCGGCGGCGCCGACGCCGTGACGGTGGAGGACGTGGTGCATTGGGGCACTCGCGGCGGCGCGCGGGTGCTCGGTTTCCCCGAGATGGGGCTGATCGCTCCCGGTCACGCCGCCGACCTCGTCGTCTACGACCTCGACCAACCCCGCTACTTCGGCTCGCACGACCCCGCCGTGGCGCCGGTGGCCGCCGGCGGCAGCCCCAGCCTGCGTTACGTGCTGGTGGACGGCAGGCCGCGCGTGGTGGACGGCGCGATCCCCGGTCTCGACCTGGCCGCCCTGCGGGCCGAGGCGGCTGAAGTGGTGGCGGCGCTGCGCTAGGGCGCCGCAGAAGGAGTAACTGATGAGCACGATTACCGCATCGATCGATCCGCAGCGCATTCCCGTCATCGATTTCGGCCCTTTCCTGCGCGGTGGCGTGGCCGAGCGCAAGGCCGTGGCCGAGCGCATGCGCCAGGCCAGCGGCGAGTGGGGCTTCTTCTACCTCGCCAACCATGGTCTGCCGGCCGAGGTGCTGGCGCGCTCGTTCCGCGCCTCGCGCGAGTTCTTCGCGCTGCCGCAGGAGGAGAAGGCCCAAGTGGCCTGGCAGAGCGCCATCAGCAACCGCGGCTACGTGGCCGTGCGCCGCGAGCGGCTGGATCCGAGCAAGCCGGGGGATTTGAAGGAAGCGTTCAACGCCGGCCCCGAGCCGGCCGCTCCGCTGCCGCCCGGCGAGCGCCCCTACCGCGAGAATCGCTGGCCGCCGGGGCGGCCGGAATTCCGCGCCACGGTGCTGGAGCTGCTGGAGAACTGCGTGGCCACCGCCAACCGGGTGCTGGAAGCGTTCGCGCTGGCGCTGCACCTGCCGGAGAACTTCTTTGTCGCCAGTCACGACCAGCTGCACCATACCTTGCGGCTGCTGCACTACCCGCCGCTGCCGCCCGATTTCGTGCCGCGGGACGGCGAGAGCCGCGCCGGCGTCCATACCGACTACGGCAGCATCACGCTGCTGTTCCAGGACGAGGTTGGCGGGCTGGAGGTGCGCACTCGCGATGGCCGCTGGATCGCCGCGCCACCCATCCCCGGCACGGTGGTGGTCAACACCGGCGACCTGATGGAGCGCTGGACCAATCACGTGTTCTGCTCCACGCCGCATCGGGTGAACGTGCCCGCGGGCAGCGCCGGCCGCGACCGCTACTCCATCGCCTTCTTCTGCCATCCCAACGCCGACGCCGTGATCCGCTGCATCCACACCTGCGTCGACGAGGCCAATCCACCGCGCTATCCGCCGATCACCGCGGGCGAGCATCTCATGGAACGGCTGAATGCGACCTACTGAGCTCGCCGCCACCGCACCGCGCGCCGAGACCGCGGCGCTGGGCTGGATCGCGCTGATGATCATCGTGGCCGGCCTGAACCTGCGGCCGCTGCTCACCACGCTCGGCGCCAGTCTGGACGAGGTGCAGCTCGATCTGGGCATGAGCGCCAGCGCCGCCGGGGCGCTGGCGAGCATCCCGACCCTGTGCATGGGCACGGTCTCGCTGCTCGGTGGGCTGGTGATCGGCCGCATGGGAATCGGCCGCGGTATGCAGGCGGCGTTGCTGCTGGTGGCGGTAGGCAGCGCCGCGCGCTGGGCCGGCGCCGAGGCGCGCTGGCTGCTCTATCTCGCCACCTTCGTCGGCGGGCTGGGCATCGCCTGCGGCCAAGTGCTGATCCCGGTGGTGGTCAAGCAGTTCTTCCCCGGGCGCGCGGCGCTGCTCATGGGCGGCTACACCATGGCCATGAATCTGGGGGCGGCTTTGGGAGCGGCCGCCACCCCCGCGCTCATCCAGGCCTTGGGCGGCTGGGCCCCGGCGTTCGCCGCCTGGGCGCTGCCGGCGCTGCTCGCCGCCGCGCTCTGGCCGGCGCGGTTGCAGCGGCGCATCACCGCCGAGTCCCTGGCGCTGCCCTGGCGCAGCGGCGTCGGCTGGCTCCTGGCGGCGTTCCTGGGCACCGGATCGCTCTGTTACATGGCGCTGATGGCCTGGCTGGTGCCGCTGTACTCGGCGCTTGGCTGGCCGCGGGCCGAGGGTGCGGCGCTGCTCACGGTGTTCACCGGCGCCCAGATCGTGGCGGCGCTGCTGCTGCCGCTGGCGGTCGGCCGCCGACGCGACCGCCGCCCCGCGCTGGTCATTCTGCTGGCCATGCTGGCCGCCGGGCTTGCGGGTTTCTGGCTGTCGCCCGGTCACGGCGCTTCGCTGTGGTCGATCTTGGCCGGCGTGGGGCTGGGCGGCTCGTTCCCGCTCGCCCTGACCCTGCCGCTCGATTACACCGACACGCCCGCCGAGGCCGGGCGGCTGTCTGCCATGGTGCTGGGCCTGGGCATGCTCATGGGAGCGGCCGGCCCCTCCCTATTCGGCTTGCTGCGCGACGCATTCGGTTTCGGCGCCGCGCTATCGTTCCTGACCGGCTCCGCCGCCGTGTCCAGTCTGCTTGGTTTCAGTTTCCGACCGCCTCGACTTAAGGAGGACATCCCGTGAAAGTCATGGATCATCCGGTTTTCCGCCGCTTCTGGTATCCGGTCATCCCGATGGCGCAGCTCGAATCGGGCCCCCAGCGCGCCGAGGTGCTGGGGCAGGGGCTGGTGGTTTTCCTCGACGAGGAAAAACGCCCCGCCGCGCTCGAAGACCGCTGCTGCCACCGCACCGCGCGCCTGTCGCTGGGCGAGGTCTGCGGCGGCACCGTAGCCTGCCCCTACCACGGCTGGCGCTTCGACCGCACGGGGCAGTGCGTGTTCGTCCCGCAGCTGCCGGATCAGGCGCCCAACCCGCTGCGCCGGGTGCGGGCCTTCCACTGCCAGGAACGCTACGGCTACGCCTGGGTGGCGCTGGAGGAGCCGTTGTTCGACATTCCGCGGATTCCGGAGGCCGACGATCCCGACTTCCACCTCATGCACGAGTTCTTCGAGGAGTGGAAAGTCTCCGGCCTGCGGGTGATGGAGAACGAGCTGGATACCGCGCATCCGAGCTATGTGCACCTGGGCACCTTCGGCAGCCAGGAGCATCTGCAGGCGCGTGACGCGGAGATCGAGGAGTTCGAGAACGGCTTCCATTTCCGCGGCCGGCTGGGCGTGGAGATCGCTCACCACGACCAGAGCAAGGCCAACGAACGCATCCTGGACTTCACCTACTTCATGCCGTTCATGTGCCGACTGCGGATCAACTACCCCGACGGCCCGGCGCACGTCATCGTCAACTGCCAGGTGCCGCTCGACAACGAGCGCAACCGCTTCGTGCAGTTCTGCTTCGACCAGGATCTCGGGCAGGGCATCGACCGGGAGAAGATCCTCGCCTTCGACCGCAAGGTCACGCTGGAGGACAAGCGGGTGCTGGAGAGCTGCGATCCCGACGTACCGCTCGATCCGTCGGTCGAACGGCACATGCCGTCCGATCGCCCGGGCCTGATGATGCGCAAGATGCTGCAGCGGCTGATCGAGCAGCACGAAGGGAAGAGCGCGGCCGCGTAGCGGTGCGGCCGGGGCACGGCAGAAGGTCGGTCCATACGTTCCCTCCCCCTCGCGGGGGAGGGAACGTGGGGGCAATCGTCCTGCCTAGGTCCGGTGGCAGCACGTCGGCCTGGCGCCCGCCGTTAACCGATCACGCTCGGCCGATGTGCGCACGCGCCAGCCCCTCGTGGTAGAGGGGCAGGGGCCAAACCAACCGCAAAGCACCATCCATGGGTGGTCACAGCCGAAGCACTGCGAGGTTCGCTCCGCAGGACGTGTTGCACCGCCGGAGCGGTTCCGGTCGCGAATCGTGAAACTTGGCTGCTGACCCCAGGCCCGCGCTCGCGGGCCCTTTTCGTCAAGCGAGCTTGAAGCGCCCGACCGCGGTGCGCAGGTCGGCCGCCAGTAGCGCTAGCGCCTCGCTGGCGCGGGCGGTCCGGCCGGTGCCGTCGGCGGTGCGCTCGGCCGATTGGGCGATGCTCAGGATGCTGCGGTTGATTTCCTCGGCCACCGCGGTCTGCTCGTCGGTGGCGCTGGCGATCTGGGTGTTCATGTCGCGGATCTCGCCGCTGGCCTGGGCGATGGTATCGAGCGTCGCTTGCGCCGTGCGGGCGCAGGCCACCGCGTGGGCGGCGCGCTCCCGGCCGGCGTCCATGGCCGCCATGGTTTCGGCGGTGCCGGCGCGGATGCGTTCGACGATGACCTGGATCTCCTGGGTCGAGTGCTGGCTGCGCTTGGCCAGGCTGCGCACCTCGTCGGCCACCACGGCGAAGCCGCGGCCCTGCTCGCCGGCGCGCGCCGCTTCGATGGCGGCGTTGAGCGCCAGCAGGTTGGTCTGCTCGGCCACGTCGCGGATGACGTCGAGCACGGTGCCGATCGCCGTGCTGTCGGCGGCGAGCTTACGCATGGCGGCCGTGGCCAGTTCGACGTCGTGCGCCAGCTCGGTGATCGCGGCCAGCGTGGTGGCCACCGCTTCGCGGCCGCTGCCGACGGCGGCCTCGGTGCGCTCCGCGGCGGCGGTGGCGTTGACCGCGCTGCGGGCGACCTCCTGCGTGGTGGCGGTCATTTCGTTCATGGCGGTGGCGGTCTGCTCGGTTTCCTGCCGCTGCCGCTGGGCGTCGGCGCCCGTTTGCTCCGACACCGACGCCAGATCGTGCGCCGCCTCTACCAGCCGGCTCACCGCCGCGGCGACGTCGCGCAGGGTGGCGCCCAGGCGCGCTTGCAGCTCGCGCGCGGCGTTGGCGACGGTGCCGAGCTCGTCCCGGGTCGTTTGCCGCACCGTCTGCGAGAAGTCGCCGCTGGCGAAGCGTCCGAGGTCGGTCGCCAGCTGCCGGGCCGGTCGAACCAGACCGATCTGGATGAGCACGAAGAAGATCACGGTGCTGGCCACGACCGCCACCGCTAGCACCGCCAGACTGGCGAGCATGGCGTTGCGGGTGGCCTGATCGGTCCGCTCGGCCTGGGCCTGGGCGACCTCGTTGAGGTCGCGCACCGCCAGGTCCAGCAGCGACGCGGCCTCGTCGGCCATGCTGGCGATCTGTTCGTCGATCAGGCCCGGATTCAGGCCGCTGCCGAGCGTTTCCAGCACGCCCTCGTAGGTGGAGACCATCCATTGGCTGCTTTCCGCGAAGCGGGCGAGCAGAACCTGGGTGCTTTCGTAAGGCAGCAGCGCGTGCAGGCGCTGCGCCTCCGCCTGGATCTGCGCGTGCATCCGTCGGAAAGCGCTCATGTACTGATTGCGCGCGAACTCGTCCTCGCTGCGCAGCAGCAGGTTCTTCCATTGCAGCACCTGGACGCGGAAATCGCTTTGCAGCTGCAGCAGCGCTGTCTGGCTCGCCGCTTCCCGCGCTAGCAGCTGCTGATAGGCGGTCAGGCCGCGCCAGCCCTGCCAGAAACCGAACAGGCTGGCGCCGATCACCAGGGCGTAGCCCAGGCCGGTGATGGCGAGGAGACGGTTGCGGATGCTTCGGCGGAACAACTCGAGCATATGGCTATTCCGTATACGGCGAGGTCAACAAAGCTCGGTCGGTCGTGTGTGCAATAAGCGGGCCGAGCGCGGTTCGGTCGGGATCGGGCAGCCGCGCCGCGGCGCGGCGGTGCACGCGGGCGGTGCCGGTGCGCCGAAACGGTGCGTCCGCCGCTTTAGCCGCCCAGCAGCCGCACGAGCTGATAGGCGGCGACGCCCAGCGCCAGCGACAGCAGCTGGCCGCGCCCGTACAGCACGGCGGCGAAGGCCACCGCCACCCCGACCAGCCCCGCCTGCACCTGACTGGAGCGCAGCTGGGCCAGCAGGTCGCCACCGCCGCCGAACAGCGCGCTGGCGACGATGCCGCCGATCACCGCGTAGGCGGCGTAATCGAAAAAGCGCAGCACCGCCGAGCGGCCGGGATCGAGCGCCAGGCGCGACAGCACCAGCTGCGGCAGGCTGCGGAACACGTAACTGGCCAGCCCGCCGGCCAGGATCACCAGCCAGATCATCGTGTGGTCGGACATGGGCGTGGCTCCAGCAGCAGTAGGAAGGCGGCCGCCGCCAGCGCGGCCAGCATCAGCCCGAAGCCGGGCAGCAGGCCGTTGGCGATCGGCGTCAGCAGGAAACCCAGGACGCCGGCGGCCAGGAAGCGCGCCCGCGGCCAGGCCTTGGCCAGGAAGGTGGCGAAGTACACGGGCAGTAGCATCGCCATCAGCTCCTGCAGCCAGGGCGGAGTGTTGTCCTGGACGTAATAGCCCAGCGCCGTGGCCGCCAGCGCGGTGGGAAAGGCGCCGGCGCAGACGCCCAGGTAGAAGGCGAACGGGTGCTCCAGCCGGCTCGATTGCAGCCGGGTGAAGGCGGTGGCGAAGGTGCTGGCGCTGAGCATCTGCAGCGAGGCGAACAGCGCCGCCTTAGGCGGGCGACCCAGATAGGGCGAGATCGCCACCGCCATCAGCAGGAAGCGGAAGTTGATGACGGCGATGGCCAGCACGGCGGCCAGCCAGGCGCGGTCGGCGATCAGATCGACCGCGGCGAACTGGGCCGGCGCGGCGAACACCAGCGCCGTCATCGCCAGGCCTTGCGCCAGGTCCAGGCCGCCGGCGTGGCTGGCGGCGCCGACCGCGACGAACAGGATGCTGAAGGTGAGGGTCACCGGCAGGGCGTCGCGCATGCCCTGCCAGGCGGCTTGCAGCGGCGCGCTCATGCGGCGTCTCCATGGCCGAACGCCGGCGGTAGGCCGATGGGGCGGCGGGCCTGCACGGCGGCCGCGGCGGACAGCACCTGCCGCTCGGCGAACGGCGCGCCGAGGACTTGCAGGCCGATCGGCAGACCGGCGCGGCTCAGTCCGGCCGGCACCGACGCCACCGGCATGCCCAGCAGGCTGAGCAGGAAGGTCGGTGCCACCCAGTCGATGTAGTTGCGCATGGCGCGGCCGGCGATGCGGTCGGGGTAATTCCGCTCGACCGGGAACGGCAGCACCGGCGTGCAGGGCGTGAGCAGCAGCGGGTAGCGGTCGAGCACGCTCATGACTTGGTGCCACAGCGCCTGGCGACGGTGCTGGGCGGCGGCCAGCTCGGCGCTGCCCACGCCCAGGCCGTAGCGCACGTTGCCGCGCAGGTTCTCGCCCAGCTCGTCGAGCCGATCCAGGTAAGGGTAGAGCTGCGAGACGATCACCGCGCCGCGCAGCGTCAGGAACACCTCGCGGCCAGCGGACAGATCCAGCTCGATCTCCTCGACCTCGCAGCCGGCGTCGCTCAGCGCGAAGGCGGCGGCGCGGCACTGCTCGGCGATCTCCGGGTCGATGCCGTAGCCGGCGATGTCGGCCACGTAGACGATGCGCCGCGGCAGCGCCGGCGTGAGATCGGCGTCCAGGTCTTGCGGCGCGGCGGTCACCGGGGCGCGCCGGCTCAGGCCGGCCATGGCCCGCAGCGCCAGCCAGCAGTCCTCGGCGCTGCGCGCCATCGGACCGTCCACTTGCAGGGTGTCCCACGGCGCCGGGTTGGGCGCGCTCGGCACCACGCCAGGTGTGGGGCGCAGCCCCACCACGCCGCAGAAGGCGGCGGGGTTGCGCAGCGAGCCGCCGAGGTCGGTGCCCTGCGCCAGCGCGATCATGCCGGTAGCCAGCGCCGCCGCGCCGCCGCCGGTCGAGCCGCCGGCGCACAGGGCCGGGTTCCAGGGATTGCGGGTGGCGCCGAACACCGGGTTGACCGTGTTGGCGCCGGCCGCGAACTCCGGAGTGTTGGTCTTGCCGATGACGATGGCGCCGGCCGCTTTCAGCCGCGCCACCACTTCCGCGTCCTCCGTGGGGACGTGGTCGCGGCACAGCGGCGAGCCGTAGGTGGTGCGGATGCCGGCGGTCGGCGTGATGTCCTTGATGCCGACCGGCACGCCCAGCAGCGGTGGCAGCGGCTCGTCTTCCCGCCGCAGCAGGCGCTCGGCGGCGCGCGCCGCCGCCATGGCCTGGTCCGCCGCCACGGTGCAGATCGCGTTGATCCGCGGGTTGCAGTCCTCGATGCGGGCGAGCGCGGCTTCCACCGCTTCGCTCGGGCTGACGTCGCGCGCGCGGATGCGGGCCGCCAGCTCGGCGGCGCTCCAGGAAACGATTTCGAGTTGCTGGCTGTTCATGGCAATGGCCTGCGCGGTGCGGCGGTCAGCGGCCTGGCTTGCGGGCGATCGCGGCGATCAGGCCGCCGCCGTCCGGGCCCTGGTGCTCGGCGCCGCCCGAGACGAAGGCCCGGGTGTCGGCGGTGACCGCCGCGACGATGGCCCCCACCGCGCCGCGGATGTGGCGCTGCGGGTTCATGTCGCCGTCGTTGAGCATGGTGTGCGGCTGGCCGCGGATCAGGCCGCTGCGGTCGGCCTCGCATTTGACGAACAGCGCCGCCAGTCGCGCCTGCTGCTCCGGGGCGAGCTGCGGCGCCGCGTCCAGGCCCAGATCCTCCAGCACGGCGTGGACGGCGCCGATGTCCAGGGCGTCGCGCATCTCGCGGTGGGCGATGCGGTAGTCGCTGGCCCAGTGGCGGCTGTTGCCCAGCACCACGATCTCGTTGGCCTGCACCTCCACGCCGGAGGAGCAGCTGGCCACGCCCGAGTAGCGGTCGTAGTCGCGGAAGAAGGCCGCCTCCTCGACCTGCTCGGGGGTGAGCTCGCCGAGCGCTAGCGCCACGCCGAAGGCCGAGGCCACCCGGCTGTAGGCCATGGATTTGTCGGGGTTGTCGCTGGCGAGCGGGATGCCGCGCGCCTTGGCCGCGGCGATCTGAGCGGCGGTCAGGCACGGCCCCTTGATCTGCACGAAATGCACGTCCGCCGGCGATTCGATGCGCGCCCGGCGCATGGCGTCGCGCACCGCCTCGGCGGTAGCCAGCGCTTGTTCTCGGCGGCCGATGGCCTCGGGCGGCAGCGGCGCGGTGAAGGCGGTGGCGATCGCCAGCGAGGGCGTGCCGTCGGGCGTGCCCTGGTCGTCGGCGCACAGCACCGTGTAGTGCGGCGTGAGCACGCCCTCGGTGCCGCCGGAGAAGATGAACGGTACCCGCTCCACCACGGCCTGCCGCGTCTGGCCGGTGCGCTCGGCGATCAGCAGGGCCAGGCTCTGGGTCAGATAGCCGCGGGTGTAGTCGTTGACCAGGCCGTTGCCGGGCGTCTTGCCGATCACGGCGACGATGGTCGCCGGGTCGAGCTCGCCGCGGTCGATGGCGGCGGCGAGCGGCGACACGTCGCCCGGGTCGGTCAGGGTGAAGCGGTGGACGGTGCTACGCATGGTGAATCTCGTTGCTTCGAAGGGGCGGGCGGTCAGGCCAGCGCCAGCTTGCGCACCGGGGCCGGCGCCTCCGGCAGCGGCGCTTCCCGGTACAGCTGCGCCAGCTTGGCCAGGAACGGCGGCTGGGTCTTCTTCAGGGTCAGCGGCACCGGATCGGCGCCCGGGAACAGGCTGTCCGAGGCTTCGCGGGAGAAGCGCTGCACGAAGTGCACGCGCTCCAGGCGGTCGGCTTCGATCCGCCGGCACAGCGCCGGCACGTCCACCGCAGCGCCGGCGCGCAAGGCGGCGGCGATGTGGGCGCCAGCCACGCAGGCGTCCTCGATGGCGGTGGTCGCGCCCTGGCCCAGGGTCGGCACCATGGCGTGCGCGGCGTCGCCCAGCAGCAGCACTCGGCCGCGGACGTCGGTGAAGGCCGGGTTGATGTCGGCGATGCGCGCCCAGTGGATGTCCGCGACGTTGGCGCAGATGGTGTCGATCAGGTAGCGGGCCTGGTCGCTGGCCGGCTTGCCGACGGGCGTGTAGAGGCCGCGCAGGTGCTCGACGCTCTTCATGTCCTCGGTGATCGGGCTGCCCGGCGCGATCGGGAAGGTGCCGGCGATGTACAGGGCGTTGCCCGGCACGCGGAACGCCAGCAGCCGGTGCGGCCCGTTGAACCACTGCTCGTAGTCGTCGATCAAGCCGCCGCTGGTGTCCTCCACCAGCAGGCGGAAGATCACCACGCCCAGCGACTGCGGCCGCGGCTTGCCGAGGAAGTGCTCGCGCACCAGCGAGTAGCGGCCGTCGGCGCCGATCAGCAGGTCGATGTCGTCGAGCCGCTGCGCATTGCCGGCCTCGTCCTGGAAGGTCAGCGTGATGCGCGCGTCCGCCGCCGGGCTCTGGTAGTCCATGGTGGTGACGATCCGCTTGAACAGGATGCGCGCCTGGGCCGGCGCCCGCAGCTGGCGGTACAGCTCCGCCCAGCGGATGCGGATGCCGTCGTTGTCGGCCACCCGGCTCAGCGGCAGATTCATCAGCTCGGTGCCGTCGGTGAGCGTGGTGCGCCAGCTCTTCCAGGGCAGGCTCACGCCCTCGGCGAGCAGCCGCTCGGTCAAGGCCGGGGCGTAGGCCGCCAACGTCTTGAGGGCGTTGGGGCCGACGTTGAGGCCGGTGCCGGCGTCGGAGTGGTCGTCGGGCGACGCCCGCTCCAGGCAAATCACCTCCGCGTTCGGCTCGTCGGCCAGCAGGTGGGCGACGATCGCGCCGGCGACACCGGCGCCGCAGATGACGATGCGCAGGGGCTTGGAACTCATGGCTTACTTACCTCCCCAATGGACGATCCGCTTCTCCACCAACAACGAGCCCCAGTTCAGGGCATAGCCCAGCGCACCGGCCGCGAAGATGGCGGCATACATTTCGGGCATGCGGAACAGCATCTGAGCCTCGACCAGGCGGTGGCCCAGACCGTCGGTGGAACCGATGAACATCTCGGCGACGATGACGATGACCAGCGCCAGCGACACGCCGTTGCGCAGGCCGACGAAGGTCTGCGGCAGCGACTCCCAGAACATCACGTCGCGCAGGGTCTGGAGCTTGTTGGCGCCCATCACCCGCGCCGCCAGCAGGCGGGTCTGGCGGGCGTTCATCACGCCGTAGGCGACGTTGAACAGGATCACCAGCGCCGCGCCGAACGCCGCGACCAGGATCTTGGCCAGCTCGCCGACCCCGAACAGGATCAGGAACAGCGGGAACAGGGCCGAGGCCGGGGTCGAGCGGAAGAAGTCGATGATGAACTCGAGCGAGCGGTACAGCCGCTCCGACGAGCCCAGGAAGATCCCGAGCGGGATGGCGATCACCGCCGCCAGCGCGAACGAGATGGTGGTGCGCTTGACCGTGCTCAGGAAGTCGCCCCACAGGCCGCCGTCGGCCATGCCTTCCCAGAGGCTGGCCATGGTGGCCTGCGGCGAGGGCAGCAGCACCGGGTCGGCCACCTCCGCCTTCCAGGCCAGCCACCAGATCGCCAGCAGGGTCAGGACGCCCCAGAGCGGTTTGACGGAACCGAACAGTCGATCCAGGTTTTTCATCGCAGGCTCGCCTCCCTCTGGAAGACCTCAAGGCAGTGCTTCTTCACCCGCACGAAATCCGGCTCCGAGAGGGTCTCGGCGGTGCGCGGGCGGACGGCGTCGAAGGAGACGAAATCGGCGACGCGCGTCGGCTTGCGGGTGAGCAGCAGGATGTGGTCGGCGAGCCAGACCGCGTCCTCCAGGTTGTGCGAGACCATCATCATGGTCGTGCCGCGCTCCTGGTAGATGCGCTGCAGACGGTCGCGCATCAGCAGCGTCATCTCGTAGTCGAGCGCCGAGAACGGCTCGTCGAGGAACAACACCTCCGGCTCCACCACCAGGGCGCGCATGATGCAGATGGTCTGCATCTGCCCGCCGGAGAGCTGGTAGGGGTAGGCGTTGAAGTCGATCGGCACGTCGAAGCTCGCGATCAGCTTCTCTACCCGCCGCTCGCGCTCGGCCTTGGGCACGCCCATGAGCTTGAGCGGGTAGTGGATGTTGTCGATCGCTCGCATCCACGGGAACAGCGCCTCGCGGTAGTTCTGGAACACGTAGCCGATGCGGGTCTCGGCCAGCGTCTTGCCGTCGAACAGGATCTGCCCGCCGTCGTAGGGGATCAGGCCGGAGATCATGTTGATCAGCGTGCTCTTGCCGCAGCCGTTGGGGCCGAACACCGAGGTGATCTTGCCGCGCGGGATGTCCAGGTCGAACCCGTCGTAGATCACGGTGCCGCCGAAGGTCTTGCGCAGCCCGCGCACGGTGATGTGCGTGTTGGGTGGGAACCAGCGCAGCCGTTCTTCCAGCGTCGGGGCTTCGTTGGCGGCCGCCGGCGCCGCCGGGGCGGGCGGCGCGGCTTCCGCGGGGATGGCGTATACGCGTAGCTCTGCCACGGTGCTACTCCTCCAGGGCTTTGAGGAAGGGCGCGGCGTTGACCTTCTGCTTCAGCAGCCCGGCGCTGACGCCCCAATCCAGGAAGGTTTGCAGGTCGGCCTTGTCCTGAGCGGTGAGCGCGCTGACCATGGTGAACTTGGGCAGCGGCACGGTCATGGCGATCTCGGCCGGGGTGTAGGTGTTGCCCTTGAGGGACTCGCGGGCGGTCGGGTCGGTGGCGATGGCCTCCACCGCCTTGGCCCAGGCGATGGTGAAGCGGCGGGCGACGTCGGGCTTGCTCTTGATGAACTCGCTGCTGAGCGCCGCGCCGGCGGCCCAGGCCTGGGCGTCCTCGCGGCCGATGACGTAGCGGGCGATGATGCCGGATTCGAGCATCACCAGATCGCCCTTGCCCAGCATCACCGTGGCGTTCGGCTCCAGCGTCATGCCCAGGTCGAAGGTGCCGGCCAGCATGGCGTCCACGTGCAGGTTCATGGCCAGCTCGTTGAGGATGTAGTCCGTGCCCTCCTTCAGGCCGATGGCGTTCAGGCCGGCGCGGGCCACCGCCATGTTGGACGGCCCCGGCGCGGACATGACCTTGAGCGGGCGCTTCTTGACGTTCTTCAGGTCCGCCAGGGTCTTCACGCCCAGCGACTTCTGCGCCACGTACTGCTCCATGCGGTATTCGCTGTTCTGGCCGTTGAGGGCGATGTACACCGCCACGCCCGGCTTGAGCAGGTTGCCGTTCATGCCCTCGTTGGTGACCAGGTTGGCGGCCACGTCGGCCTGGTTGGTGATCAGCGCGTTGAGCAGCGCCGGGCCGCCCATGAGCTTGATCTCCTGGGTCTCGATGCCCTGCTCCTTGAAGTAGCCGCGGTCGCGGGCGACGTAGTAGGGCAGGGCAGAGGAGACCGGGAAGGACCCGACTCGCACCAGATCGGCTGCGGTGGCGGCGGCCGCCGAGGTCAGACCTACGCAGAGCAGGGTGGCGCGCAGCAGGCGGGAAGGTTTCAGCATCGTTTTAGCTCCCAAGATGACGGTACTGATCGGGGTCGAAGAAGGAGACGCCGGCGCGGTAGCGGCGGGCATCGCTCATGTCGGGGCCGGGACCGGTTTCGGACCGGCCGTCGAAGGTCAGTTCCAGCTGCACGCCGCTGGGGTCGTAGACGAACAGCTGCCAAAGCGTGGTGCCGGGCACCAGGAACTCGCGCCAGTCCAGGCCGTATTGGCGGAAGCGCTCGCGAAAGGCGTGGAAGCCGTAGGCGCGCAGCGAGATGTGATCGATGGCGGCGCTGCCGCGAGGGGCGACACCGTCCGCTCCCAGCGCCGGGCCGCCGGCGTAGATGTGGATGATGGCGTCGCCCGCCGGCGTGGGGCAGGCGAGCCAGGAACCGGGGTAGCCGAAGTCGGGGCGCGGCACCTGAGTCAGACCCAGCACCTTTTCATAGAAGGCGTTGGTCAGCTCCAGCCGGTCGGTCTTGATGGCGACGTGAAACAGTCCGGTTATCAGCATTGCTTGTCCGTTTCCGTAAGGCCGGCGGCGGTGCTGCCGCCGCCGACCGAATTGGCGACGTGCATACAAGGTGCATATGGCGTGCCATTCGGGGGTTTTCTGATTAATTATTTGAAAAATAATAAGAAATAGGCGCTGAGGGGCCTGCGCGGAGCCCGGTTTATTAGAGTTTTTGCACCTACCTGGTGCGGCGGCGGGGCGGGATGCCTGGACAAGCGGGGCGTACGCTCCCCGCGATCCTCGTGCGAGCGCGGCATCGACCGCGCATGAGCGGCGTGGCCAGCCAGGGCGGGCTGGCCCGCGAGGGCTCTCACTCCTTATCTATGCGCGCGTTGCCGCACGCCTTCCGCGACCGCGGTTTCGGCCGCGGTCGCGTGTTCCGCTGTGTCGCCGACTGTCGCCAACGTCATGCCCGTGTTTGGAGCAGTGGTGACGTGTATACGCGCTATCTTGGAGCGAGGCGGATATCTCCCTTCCTCTCGGTCGACCTCGCCGTTTCCGGTTGATTTCTATAACTAGCTGTATTTACGAGACAAATTTTTGGTGGCACGCATCTTGTAGCGTCTGTGTGCGAGGCAAGGAAACAAGCCCGGTATACAAGTTTCGGCTTTTCGGTATGCACGTGAGCGCCCGCCAGACGTCGCTGCCGAAGGCTGAACGAAGCGACTCTCGCGGGATGGCGGGAGTGAATGTCGAGTGATCGCCCGACCGCGGTGGGCGAGTCGCCGGCGTTGCCGGCGGGCGCGGTCAGGTGTGCACGACAGCGAGCAATTCCACCCTTGACCGAGGACAAGACGTGAAACACAAAGCTAAGTCGGCAATTCTGATGGGGGCCGCGGGTCTCGTGCTGGCTGCCACCAGCGCGAATGCTCAGCCGGATGTCAAAGTGGATTTCTACGGCCTGCTGGACGTTTTCGCCGGTACCTCCAAGCCCGGCAACAGCGACGACCGCAAGTACATGGTCGACTCCGGCGGCATGACCACCTCGTACCTCGGCATGAAGGCGACGGTGGATGCCGGCTACGGTCTGACCGGTATCGCGTCGGTGGAGATGTTCTACCGGCCCGACACGGGCGCCGACGGGCGCTATGACGGCGACACCTTCTTCGCCCGCAGCGCCTACCTGGGTCTGGCGAGCAAGGACTACGGCATGGTGAAGCTCGGCCGCAACACCAACCCGTACTTCCTCTCCACCGTGCTGTTCAACTCGTTCGGCGACTCGTTCGTGTTCTCGCCGGCGGTGCTGCACTCCTTCACCGGCGGCCTGCTCGGCGACTCGGGCTGGAGCAACTCGATCGTGTACAGCACGCCCAAGATTGGCGGCTTCAGCGCGACGGTCGCCTATGCGGCGGGCGAGCGCGGCTCCGAGAGCCACGCCAACAAGGTCGGCGGCAACGTGTTCTACACGGCCGGCAAGTTCGCGGCTACCGTGGCGGTGCAGCACGTCGATCGGCGGGCGCACGAGACCGGGGCGGCCACGCCCGATGACGATCAGGACGCCCTCCTGGTGGGCGCTAGCTACGACTTCGGCGTAGCCAAGCTGTTCGGCCAGTATCAGATGATGAACGACGAGTACGCCGCGGGCGGCAAGCTCGACCGCGACACCTACGTCGTCGGCGTGTCGGTGCCGGTCGGCAAGGGCGCGATCCTCGCCTCCTACGGCCGCACCGAACGCGACGGCGCGGTGGACAGCGAGCGCGACACCTTCGCGGTCGGCTACACCCATCAGATGACCAAGGCCCTCGACCTCTACGTCGGCTACGTGTACGACAAGGACGATCTCTACGCCGACGACAGCGCCGACACTTTCGGCGTGGGTGGCCGCTTCCGCTTCTGATCGGACTCTCCCCGGCAGTTCCAACCGACGGCGCCTGCGGGCGCCGTCGGCGTTTTCGGCCTCGCTTCCTCGCGTGTCAGGCCTCGCGCTATCCCCTCGGTCGGTGCCCCGCCCCCTTAGCGAGCGTTCGAGCGGCTTGCCGCACTGTTGCGGTGCGACATCGAGGCGGCGCTCATTCCCGCAGGCGCCGCCGCGGCGCGAGCGACAAGCAAAAGTTCTTTGAAAACAAATCGATATGTTGTGTTCCTGATGCTGGCACAGGGTATGCATCGCTGTATACAAGCAACCCGTGAGGCATCGAGGACATGACCCACAGCAAGCATGAGCATCCCCTGGGCAGCCGCCCCGGCAGCCAGTGGCTGGTGTCGGCGCAGGCCGCCGATCTGAGCCGCGCCGGGCGTCCGGCGCGGCGGCGCGAGATTCCCGCCCTGCCCAAGCGCGTGGCGGTGGACCTGAACAAGTGCGCCGTGCTGGTGGTGGACATGCAGAACGATTTCTGCAGCCCCGGCGGCTGGCTGGATCACATCGGCGTCGACTACCGTCCGGCGCGCAAGCCCATCGAGCCGCTGCAGCGGCTGCTGCCGGCGGCGCGCGCCGCCGGGCTGCCGGTGATCTGGGTGAACTGGGGCAACCGCCCCGACCGGCTGAACCTGAGCCCGGCGCTGCTGCACGTCTACAACCCGAGCGGCGACGGCGTCGGCCTGGGCGATCCGGTGCCGGCTACCGGCGCCAAGGTGCTGGAGGCCGGCAGCTGGGGCGCTGCCATCGTCGACGAGCTGCGGCCGGACCCGGCAGACATCCACGTGCGCAAGTACCGCATGAGCGGGTTCTGGGACACCGAGCTGGACTCGATCCTGCGCAATCTGGGCGTGACCACCTGCCTGTTCGCCGGCGTCAACGCCGACCAGTGCGTGCTGCACACCCTGGCCGACGCCAACTTCCTCGGCTACGACACGCTGCTGCTCGAGGACTGCACCGCCACCACCTCGCCCGAGTTCTGCTGGCAGGCCACGCTCTACAACGCCCGCCAGATCTTCGGCTTCACCCTGCTTTCCAGCGATTTCATCCAGGCACTGGAGGACTGATGCTTCCCTTCTTCAAGCGGCCCGAGCAGTTCGAGGCCTTCCGCATCAAAGCGGGCGAGAGCAATCGCCTGGTGATCATGTTCGATTCCGTGCGGGAGCAGCTCAATTTCATCGCCTGCGTGGAGATCTTCGACGTCGGTGGCAGCACGCCGCCCAACCGCCACCGCGCCGCCAACGAGCTGTTCTACGTGCTCGAAGGGCAGGGGCGGGCGCGCTGCGACGACAGCTGGGTGGAGCTGCGCAAGGGCGACGCACTGGTGGTGCCGGCCGGCGCCGTGCACGTGATCGAGAACACCGGTCCCGGTCGGCTCTACACCCTCACCGTGATGGTGCCGGACGAGAACTTCGCCAAGCTGATCCGCAACGGCGTGCCCGACCGGCTCGACGAAGAGGATCTGCGGGTGCTGCAGGGGATCACCGTATGAGCGCCCGCGGCGAACCGATCATGATGAGCATGCGCACCCGCGACGGGGCGCGCTTGGACGCCGACGTCTACCGCCCCGAGGGGCGGGGGCCGTTCCCGGTGCTGCTGATGCGCCAGCCCTACGGCCGGCGCATCGCCTCCACCGTCACCTACGCCCACCCGAGCTGGTATGCGCGCCACGGCTATCTGGTGGTGATCCAGGACGTGCGCGGCCGCGGCAGCTCCGAGGGCGTGTTCGAGCCGTTCGTGAACGAGCAGGACGACGGCGCCGATACCCTCGAGTGGGTCGCCAACCTGCCCGATAGCAACGGCCGCGTCGGCATGTACGGCTTCTCCTACCAGGGCATCACCCAGCTGTACGCCGCCGCCAGCGGTCATCCGGCGCTCAAGGTCATCGCCCCGGCCATGTGCGGCTTCCACTTCGACCGCGACTGGGCCTACGAGGGCGGGGCTTTCCGCCTGTACAACGCCATGACCTGGGCGGCGCAGCTCGGCGCCGAGACCGCGCGCCGCGCCGGCGATCACGCGCGCTTCGCCCAGCTCTACCGGCTCGGCCACGGGCCCGATCAGCACGAGTTGATCGATCCGGCCGCGCCGGCGGTGCGCGAGCTGCTGGCCGGCACCTTCTACGACGGCTGGCTGGACTCGCCGCCGGGCAGCGGCTACTGGCGCGAGCGCTCGCCGGGGCTGCGGCCGCAGCCCAATCTGCCGGCCCTGCACGTGGGCGGCTGGTTCGACAGTTTCTTCACCGGCACCCTGGCCGCCTACGCCCATTACCGCCGCGGCGGCGCGCCCCAGCGCCTGGTGGTCGGCCCCTGGACCCATTTGCCGTGGACCCCGGCGGTGGGTGCCGCCTGGCTCGGCACGCAGGCGCAGTCCGACATCGACGCGCTGCAGCTGCGCTGGTTCGACCGCTTCCTCAAGGAGCAGGACAACGGTGTGGACCGCGAGCCGCCGGTGCAGCTGTTCGACCTGCGCGCCGGCGTCTGGCGCGATTTCGACGAACTCCCCGCGCCGCCGCCGCTGCGCCTGTACCTGGCCTCGGACGGCCGCGCCGCGCTCGACTGCGAGGCCGGCCGGCTGCAGCGGGAGCCGGCCGACGCGGCGCTGGACGTGCTGGTCAACGATCCGTGGCGGCCGGTCCCGACCCTGGGCGGCCACCTCGGGCCTTCGGCCGGCATCCAGGACCGTACCGCCGTCGACGCCCGGCCCGACGTCGCCACCTACACCAGCGCGCCGCTCACCGCGCCGCTGCAGCTGGCCGGCGCGGTGAGCGTGGTGCTGGACGCCGCGGCCGACGCCGACAGCTTCGACCTGTGCGCGGTGCTGAGCGTGGTCGGCGCCGACGGCCGCGCCCGCAACCTCACCCAGGGCTATTGCCGGGTCACCGGCACGTCCGGGCAGCAGCGCCTGGACCTGCGCGCCACCTGCGCGCTGATCCAGCCCGGCGAGCGGCTGCGGCTGAGCGTCAGCGGCAGCTGCTACCCGGCCTACGCGCTCAACGACGGCAGCGGTCGCCCGCCCGGCGCCGTGCGCGCCGCCGACTACCGGATCCTCACCCTGCGGCTGTCCCCGCAGCGGTCGTGGATCGAGCTGCCCTGCCTGTCGGCAGGGTGTCCGGACGCGGTTTAGTCCGCGCGATCACGAAGGAGTATTCGCCGTGATAGAAGCGACTGCGAGCAGATCTGAATCGGCGCCGCCGATGGCGGCGCCGGCAGCGACCGGCGAAAGCCCCGTGCGGGTCGGCCGGCCGGTGGTGGACGTGAGCGGCGTGGACAAGATCTACGCCAACGGTACGATCGCGCTGCAGGGGGCCGACCTGACCATCCGCCAGGGCGAGTTCGTCAGCCTGCTGGGACCGTCCGGCTGCGGCAAGTCCACGCTGCTGCGGATCATGGCCGGCTTGGGCGACGTCAGCCGCGGCACCGTCAAATGGTGGGAGCAGGACTACAGCGTGGTCGGACAGAAGGGCCGCAAGCTCGCCTTCGTGTTCCAGAACGCCACGCTGATGCCTTGGGCGCGGGTGCGCAAGAACGTGCGCCTGCCGCTCGACCTGGCGCACGAGCGCGGCCCGGAGGCCGAGGCCAAGATCGACCGCGCGCTGGCGATGGTGGGGCTGAGCGCCTTCGGCGACGCCTATCCGCGCGAGCTTTCGGGCGGCATGCAGATGCGCGCCTCCATCGCCCGCGCCATGGTCACCGAGCCCGATCTCCTGCTCATGGACGAGCCGTTCGGCGCGCTCGACGAGATGACCCGCAACAAGCTCAACGACGACCTGCTGGAGCTGTGGCAGGCCAAGGGCTGGACCGTGGTGTTCGTCACCCACAGCGTGTACGAGGCGGTCTACCTCTCCAACCGGGTGGTGGTCATGGCCGCCCGGCCGGGGCGCATCGTCGACGACGTCAGCATCGACGTGCCGTATCCGCGCGGCGCCGATTTCCGGGTGTCCACCGAGTTCGCCGCTTACTGCCGGCAGGTGTCCAAGTCGCTTGAGCTGGCCAGCCGCCAGGGCCGGGAGGTGCGGTCATGAAACGCCCGCTGCTCGAGAACGAGCGCTTCGTGCAGATCGCCGCGCCGCTGTTCGTCGGCTTGCTGTTCCTGCTGTTGTGGGAGCTGGTGGTGCAGGCCAACGACATCCAGCCTTACATCCTGCCCGGTCCGGTCGCCATCGCCAAAGCCTTCGTCGAGGACGCCGGCATCCTGTTCCAGGGCCTGCTGATGACGCTCAAGGTCACCTTCCTGGCGTTCGCCATCGCGGTGGTGCTCGGTACGGCGGCGTCGCTGCTGTTCGTGCAGAGCCGCTGGATCGAGGTCAGCCTGTTCCCTTACGCCGTGCTCATGCAGGTGACACCGATCGTGGCGATCGCGCCGCTGATCATTATCTGGGTGAAGGACACCACCTGGGCGTTGACGGTGTGCGCGGTGATCATCGCCATCTTCCCGATCATCTCCAACACCACGCTCGGGCTGCGCAGCGTCGATCCGAACCTGCTGGCCATGTTCCGCATGTACCGCGCCGGGCGCTGGCAGCAGCTGATCCGGCTGCGCATCCCCAGCGCCCTGCCGTACTTCTTCGGCGGTATGCGCATCAGCACCGGCTTGGCGCTGATCGGCGCGGTGGTGGCGGAGTTCGTGGCCGGCACCGGCGGCAGCAAGGCCGGTCTGGCCTACCTGATCCTGCAGTCGGGCTACAACCTGAAGATCCCCCGCATGTTCGCCGCCCTGGCGCTGATCACCCTCACCGGCATCGTGCTGTTCGCGCTGATGGTCTGGATTTCCGACCGCGTGCTGCGCAACTGGCACGAGAGCGCGCTGAAGGTCGAGCAGTAACGCCGCAACACGCCGCGGGGCGGCTTCGCGCCCCGCGGATCACCCAACGCAATGACGGAGTTCCCCATGAACGACGCCCTGTCCAAGCTGCGCGCCGATTTGAGCGACCTGGAGTTCATCACCGAGGAAGGCGCGCTGGAACGTTTCTCGCGCGATTACGCCTGGTTCAGCCCGGTGCTGACCCAGGCGCTGGCGGGCAAGCGCGCCGACGCCATCGTGCGGCCGGCGAACGAGCACGAGATCAAGCGCATCGCCGCCGCCTGCTACCGCCACCGCGTGCCGCTGACCGTGCGCGGCAGCGGCACCGGCAACTACGGCCAGTCCACGCCGCTGCACGGCGGCCTGCTCATGGACATCAGCCGGCTCAACGAGATCCGCTGGATCAAGAACGGCGTGGCCCGAGTGCAGGCCGGCGTCCGACTGATGAACATCGACAAGGAGGCCCGCCCGCTTGGTTGGGAGATGCGCCTGCTGCCCTCGACCTACCGGCTGTCCACCGCCTCGGGCTTTTTCTGCGGCGGTTTCGGCGGCATCGGCTCGATCACCTACGGCTCCATCGGCGATCCGGGCAACGTGACCGGCGTACGGGTGGTGAGCGTCGAGGCCGAGCCGCAGGTCGTGGAACTGCGCGGCGCGCGGGTGCGCGACCTCTACCACTCCTACGGCGTCAACGGCGTGATCACCGAGATGGAGTTCGCCCTGGCGCCGGCCCTGGACTGGCGGGAGACGCTGCTGAGCTTCCCCGAGTTCATGGCGGCGGTGCGCTTCTGCCAGACCGTGGGCGAGGCCGCTGGCATCCCCAAGAAGCTGCTGACCCTGCTGGCCGACCCGCTGCCGCAGCTGAGCGGCCTGGAGAAGCATGTCGCCCCCGGCCGCACCGCGGTGCTGTGCATCGTCGCCCGCTCGGCGCTGGAGGTGATGCAGGAGCTGTGCGCCGAGTTCGGCGGGCGCCTGGAGCTGGAGCAGGATCACGCTGAGGTGTACGGCACCGCCCACTCGCTGATGGAGCACGCCTGGAACCACACCACCCTGCACAGCTTCAAGAAGCGCAAGGACATCACCTACCTGCAGAGCGGCTTCCGGCCCTGGGAGAACGTCGCCAAGGTCGAGCACATGTACCGTCACTTCGGCGACGAGGTGATGATGCACCTGGAGTTCCTGCGCGCCGACGGCGCCGTGACCTGCAGCGGCATCCAGGTGGTCAGCTACACCACCGAGCAGCGGCTCAACGAGATCATCCAGTACCACCGCGACAACGGCGTGCACATCGCCAACCCCCACGCCTACACCTTGGAGGAGGGCGGCAAGTTCGAGGTGGAGCCGGGACAGATCGCCAGCAAGCGGCGCTTCGATCCGGCCGGCTTGCTCAACCCCGGCAAGATGCGCACCTGGGACGAGGAGGCGGCGGCATGAGCAGCCTGCACGGCCCGGTGCCGCCGGCGCGGTTCCTGCCCTACCTCACGGCGCCGGCCATCGAGGCCTTGCCCGACAAGGCCGACACCGTGATCGTGCTGCCCATCGGCGCTATCGAGCAGCACGGTCCGCATCTGCCGATCTGCACCGACACCGCCATCGCCACCGAGGTGATGGCGCGCGCCCTGGCGGCGCTGCCGCCGGAGATCCCGGCCTACGCGCTGCCGCCGGTGTGGTGCGGCAAGTCCAACGAGCACGCCCGCTTCTCCGGCACGGTGATCCTGCGCGCCGAAACGCTGATGCAGCTGCTGCGCGACATCGGCGAGAGCGTCTACCGCATGGGCTTCCGCAAGCTGGTGCTGGTCAACGGCCACGGCGGCCAGCCGCAGGTGGTGGAGATCGTCGCCCGCGACCTGCGCGAGGCCCACCCGGATTTCTACCTGTTCCCGGTGTTCGCCTGGGCGGTGCCCAACTGCGTCGACCAGTTCCTGTCCGAGCGCGAGCGCAGCGAGGGCATCCACGCCGGTCGGGCCGAGACCAGCCTGATGCTGGCGCTCACGCCGGAGCAGGTGCGCATGGACCTGGCGGTGGCCGAGTATCCGCCCGCGTGCGGCGAGCTGCTCAGCCCGGAAGGCGCGTTCCGCTTCGCCTGGCTCACCCACGACCTCAGCCGCAGCGGCGTGGTGGGCGATCCGCACGGCGCCAGCCGCGAGGAGGGTGAAGCGGTGCTGGCCTCGCTGGTCGACGGCTGGGTCCGGGCCCTGACCGAGATCCACCACTTCCGCCTGCCGAGCCTGGATTAAGCATGCGTGCCGCCGCCCGTCGCCGTCGCAGCGCGCCGGCCGGCTTCGCCGGCGGCGGTTTTGACTTTCCCTCCGTCACCCAACTCAGGAGTTCGATGCCATGAGACCCTTGCTGCGATCCCTCTTGGCCGCCGTCGCCGCCGGCGCGGCGCTGTTCGCCGGCAGCGTCGCGGCGGACGATGCCAAGCCGAACAAGCTGATTCCCATCACCGCCTCGACCACCTGGTACGCGCAGGCCGAGCACGGCGGGCTGTACGCCGCCAAGGCGCTCGGGATATTCGAGAAGTACGGGCTGGACGTGACCATCCGCATGGGCGGCCCGCAGGTCAATAACGTGCAGCTGCTGATGGCCGGCGCCACCGATTTCAGCATGGGCTACAGCCTGCAGTCGCTGAACGCGGTGAAGGAGGGGCTGCCGCTGGTGACCGTCGCGGCCTTCTTCCAGAAGGATCCGCAGTCGCTGATGGTGCACGAGGGCCAGGGCTACGACAGCATCGCCGATCTCAAGGGCAAGGGTATCCGGGTGCCCACCGCCGGGCGGGTGGCTTACTGGCCGTGGCTGAAGGCCAAGTTCGGCTTCAGCGACGACCAGCTGCGGCCCTACGACTACACCATCGGACCGTTCATCCGCGACAAGTCGATCGCGCAGCAGGGCTACATCACCAACGACGGCTATTTCCTCGCCAAGGAAAACGTCAAGGCCAAGAGCCTGCTGCTGGCCGACGCCGGCTGGGGCGCCTACTCATCCACCCTCGATACCACCCGCAAGATGATCGAGCAGCGGCCGGAGGTGGTGGAGGCCATGGTGCGCGCCCTCGCCGAGGGCTGGGCGGCCTACTTCCGCGACCCGGGCCCGGCCAACGCGCTGATCAAGAAGGACAACCCGGAGATGGAGGACGCGCTGCTCGCCTACAGCTTCGAGAAGATGCAGACCGAGGGCATCCTGCTGTCCGGTGACGCCGTCGGCGGCAAGTACGGCATCATGACCGACGCCCGCTGGGAGGGGTTCTACCGCGACATGGTCGAGGCCGGCACCCTGCCGGCGGGCATGGACTACAAGAAAGCCTACGACCTGCGCTTCGTGCAGAAGCTCTATCCGTGACTGGGGCGCCCAGGACGGTGGCCAGGAAGTTCCCTCCCCCCTTCGCGGGGGAGGGGCTGGAAGCGGGGGACAAATAAACCGCGAAGCGCCATTTATCGATGATCAAGGTCTTCCGCCGCTGACTCGATTCGGCGCGGAGCGTGCATCTGTCGAAGCGGCTTCGGCCATGAATCAAGAGACGGGATGCCCGCCCCCGCAAGGGGGCGTGCTGACCACCGTCCTGCCATGCCTCGGTTGTCGCGTAATGGGACAACACTCGCGGGTGTCCGGCCGCGCTACACCGCCGGTTCCTCCTCCGCCATCGCGTTGTTATCCAGCAGGCTCAGCGACGTGGCGTGCGAGCGCTTCAGGTGGTCGCGGATGCGCTGCGCCGCGGCTTCGGCTTCGCCGCGGACGATGGCGGTGACGATGGCGCTGTGTTCGGCGAACGAGGTCGCCAGCCGGTCGCCGACCTGGAACTGCGCCCGGCGGTAGGGCGCCACCCGGGAGCGCGCGGCCAGCGCCGCGTCGACCAGGTAGCGGTTGTGGCAGCCGCGGAACAGCATTTCGTGGAAGCGCAGATTGGCCGCGTCGTAGGCGTCGATATTGCCGGTGAGCACGTGGATGTGGCTGTCCAGGTGGATCGCCAGCAGTTCCTCGCGCTCGCCGCGGCTCATGTTCAGCGCCGCCATGCGCGCGCAGGCGGCTTCCATCTCGGCGGCGTACTCGAACATCTCGGCCAGGCGTCGGCCGGCGATCTGGATCACGAATACCCCGCGCCGGTGGCGGTGCTCCACCAGGCCGGCCGAGGCCATTTCCCGCAGCGCCTCGCGCACCGGCGTCCGCGATACCCGAAAACGCTCGGCCAAGGCGATTTCGTCCAGCCGAGTGCCGGGCGGCAAACGGCCGGCCAGGATCTCGTCGGACAGCGTGCGGCGGATCTGCTCGGCCCTCGGACGGGCGCCCTGGGCCTGTTCGGGTTGCGCGGTGGTGTCGGTCATGGGGTTTGCGGCTCGTCCATTAGCGATACGTGCGCGGCGACCACCCGCCAGCCTTCGGGCCGCCGCACCCAGACCTGGCTCTGACGCCCGATCCGGCGCACGCCGGGTCGGGTGAACTCGGTCCAGACCGTGGCGAAGTCGCGGCCGTGGGTGGTGATGACGGTGTTGCGCAGGGTCCGGGCCAGGCCTTGGGCGGGCCGGGCCTGGCGGAAGGCGGCGATCTGCTCGTAGCCGTACAGGTTCTCGGTGGCGCCGTAGCGCACGGTGCGCGGGTCGCGCCAGAACAGCTCGTCGAGCACCGCCACGTCGTTGCTTACCAGGGCCTGCTCGTAGCGCTCGAACGCGGCGCGGACTTCGGCGACCACCTCGGGAAGATCGAGTTCGAGGGACATGATCGTTGTTATCTCCTTGGGGCAATGGTCGATGCGGGCGGCGGCGCCGCCCGCGCTTCGCGCATACCTAGGCCGAGGCCGCCAGCCGCTCGGCCAGCGCCAGCAGCTGCAGGTCGCTGCCCGCCGGGCCGATCAGCGACAGCCCCACGGGGCCGCGCTCGTCGCGCAGCAGCGGCACGCTCACTTGCGGCAGCCCGGCGACGCCCGCCACCGCGGTCATGCACAGGGTCCGGAACCGCACGTCCTCCACCTCCGCGTCGGTCACGCCCAGGCGCGGCGCCGCGCTGGGGGTGGTGGGCATGCACAGCACGGTGTCGTCGCTCAGCAGCGCCCGTACCTGCTCGCGCAGTCGCTGGCAGTTGTGCCGGGCGGCGGCGGCTTCCTCGTCGCTGACCTGGGCGGCGGCCGCGAAGCGCTCGCGCACGCCGGGGCCGAACGTGGGCCGGTGGGCGCGGATCCAGGGGCCGAAATAGGCCCAGGCCTCGTAGGCCTGCAGCGGCCGGAAAGCCTGGAAGAACGCCTCCAGAGGACCGACGCTCAGCTCTTCGTCGACGGTGAGCCCAAGTCCGCCCGCGCCGATGCGCTCGCGCGCCGCCCGCGCCAGCGCCGGGCCGGCCGCCGCGAGGCCTTCGCTGAGCAGGCGGATACGGCGCAGCGGCAGGGCCGGGCGCGGCGGCAGCAGCACCTCGCCGACCGCCCGCAGCAGCCTCGGGTCGCGGGCGAACCAGCCCACCGTGTCGAAGCTGCGCGCCAGCTCGGAGACGCCGCGGTTGTCGACCGCGCCGTGGCTGGGACGCAGGCCGTAGATGCCGCAGTAGCTGGCCGGCACGCGCACCGAACCGCCGGTGTCGGTGCCGATGGCGAAGTCGACCAGGCCGGCGGCGACCACCGAGGCCGAGCCGCTGGAGGAGCCGCCGGGAATGCCGTCCGGCACCGCCGGATTGGGCGGCGTGCCGTAGTGCACGTTCTGCCCGGCGAGGCTGTAGGTGAGCTCGTCGGTGTGGGTCTTGCCCACCAGTGTCGCGCCGGCGGCCAGCAGCCGCGCCACGCAGTCGGCGTGGGCGGTCGCCGGGCCGTGGGTGCGGCGCCATTCGGGGTGGCCGTTGCCGGTGACGGTGCCGGCGACGTCGATCACGTCCTTGACGGCGAAGCGCAGCCCGTCGAGCGGGCCGGAGTCGGTCGGCGCCAGCCGCACCGGGTCGAAGTCGACGAAACCAGTTTCGAGACGCATGGACTCGCTCCCCTTCATGCGGCCTGGGTGCGCACGAACTGCCTGCGCAGGTGCTCGCCCGAGGTGGTCGGCGGATACTTGGCCGGCTGGTCCGCGCTGCGGCAGGTGGGTATGCAGGCGATCTCGGCGTCGTAGTTGGGATTGTGGAAGAACACCAGCGACTGGCGCCGGCTGCCGGCCAGCTTGTCGACCGGCGGTGCCACCACCCGGTGCAGGGTGGCCACCCAGCGGTCGTTGGTCCAGCGCGCCAGTAGCTCGCCGAGGTTGATGATGTAGGTGCCGGGGACGATGGGCACGTCGACCCACTCGCCGTTCTTGTTGAACACTTGCAGCCCGCCGCTGCTGGCCTCGGTCTTGAGGATGGTGAGGCTGCCGTAGTCGGCGTGGGCGCCGGCGCGCAGCTGGCCCGGCTTGGGCGGCTGCGCCGGGGCCGGGTAGTTGCGCACCCGCAGCCGGCTGATGTGGCGGTCGATCTTGGCGTCGAAGAAGGTCTCCTCCAGCCCCAGCGCTAGCGCGAAGATGCGCATGATGTCGCGCGCCAGCGCCGACATGGCGCGGAAGTAGGCCTCGTAGGCCTCGCGCAGGCCCTCCGGGCGCTCCGGCCAGAGGTTGGGATGGAAGTGCTTGCCGGCCGCCGGGGCGGTGTAATAGGGATCGTCGCCGACGTCGACCGGGCCGATCATGAAGCTTTCGTTGAGATCGCCCTCGGTGCCGTAGTCGCCCTGGGAGCGGGCCAGGGCCTCGCTGGCGATCGGCGTGTAGCCGCGGGTGACGTCCGACGCCGGCTGGCGGACCTTGAGCTTCTCCTCCAGCGGCAGATCGAAGAACGCGCGCGACAGTCGGTCGACGCGCTCGATCAGCGCCGGGTCGACGCCGTGCCCGGCGATGACCAGGAAACCGATGTCGCGGCAGGCGCGGTCGACCTCGGCGGCGAGCCGGCGCTTGGCGTCCGCGTTATCGCCGTAGTAGGGCGAGATGTCGATGACCGGGACTTCGAGCAGGGGCGTGGTCATGGCGCGTGCCTCAGGCGGTGCGGTTGAGGGAGGGGTCGAGGATCCACTCGGCGCTGTCGTTCCAGACGTCCATGCGCACGATCCTGCCGTCGCGGACCTCGAAGCGGTCCAGGTAGCGGTTGCCGGCGAAGGGGCGGCCGTCCGGCCATTCGCCGTAGAGCGTGCCGTTGGAATAGACCACGGTGTGGTCGCCGCGGTCGGTCCAGTCGAACTGGCCCAGGGCCTTCTTGACCCAGCGGTAGCGGCCGGCGTTGAAGGCGATCGGACCGCTCGGGCTGTCGTAGCGCCGCCCGCCGGTGAAGACGATCACGACCTCAGGGGCGACGTACTTGGCCGCCTCGACGGGGTCGGGCCTCATCGAGGCTTCGAGGTAGCGGCGGACGATTTCGACGGCGGGGTGTTCGTTCTCCATGGGACTCTCCTGTTGCGGTCCGTTCAGTGGCCGCCGCACCCGAAGCCGGGCGGGTAGCGCAGTTGCGCGGCCGGCCGGCGCATGCTCAGCCGGCCGTTCTTGAACGCCAGCCGCACGGGCGCGATCGAGCGCACGGCGTCGGCGGGGGATTCGGCGTCGACCACCACCAGGTCGGCGCGGTCGCCGATGGCGCAGCCGTAGTCGTCCAGCCGCATCAGCCGGGCGGCGGAGGCGGTGATCCAGCTCAGGCACGCTTCCATGTCGGTGTCGCTGGCGAGCTGGCCGACGTTGGCGTAGAGATTGGCCATGCGCAGCAGCTGGGCGTCGCCGAACGGCGTGAAAGGGTTGGCGATGTTGTTGGTGGCCAGCGCGCAGCGCACACCAGCGGCGTGCAGCCGGTGCACCGGCGCTACGCCGCGCGGCACGGCGCGGTCGTACTCGCGACCCATCAGGTACAGATCGGTGGCCGGCAGGGCGGTCAATGCCACTCCGGCCCCGGCCAGCTCGGCGGCGACCGCCTCCAGGCGTTCGCGGCCCAGCATGGACAGCTTGGTGACGTGGCCCACCGCCACCCGCCCGCCCCAACCGTTGGCGCGGGTGGCGCGGATCACCGCCGGCAGGGTCATGTCGGCCGGGTCGAGGTCGAAGTCCAGGTGGAAGTCCAGATCGACGTCGTACTCGCGCGCCATGGCGAACAGCCGCTCGATCTGGCCCTCCGGATCGCTGTCGGTGTAGGGGCAACCGCCCAGCAGGTCGGCGCCGTCCTCCAGCGCCGCCCGCAGCAGCTCTTCCGTGCCGGGGTTGTTGAGCAGGCCCTCCTGCGGGAACACGCACAGCTGCAGATCGATGCCCCAGGCGTAGTCGCGCTTGAGGCGCTTGATGGCCTGATAGCCGCGCAGCCCGATGCCCGGGTCCAGCTCGACGTGCACGCGCATGTGGGTGGTGCCGTGGCTGATGGCGCGCTCCAGCACCGCCGCGCCGCGCCGGTAGATGTCGATCTCGTCGAAGCCGCGCTTGGCGGCGGCGGTGGCGTGGATGGCCTCCGCCAGCGTGCCGTCGTGCAGCTGGCAGCGGCAGAGGATGCCGGCCTTGTCCAGGTGGATGTGGCTGTCGACGAAGCCGGGCAGCAGCAGGCCGCCTTCGCCGTCGACCACCTCCGCGCCGGTTGCCGGCCGAGCGGCGATGCGGCCGTCGCTGATGCACACGTCGGTCGGCCGGCTCGGATCGCTCGGCAGGCGGACGTTGGCGAGAACCAGACTGCCGCTCATGCCACCTTCTCCTGACTGCCGAGATAGGCCGCCTCCAGCGCCGGATCGTTGCGCAGCGCCGCGGCCGTGTCGGCCCGCACCACCCGTCCCTGCTCCAGCACGTAGGCGCGGTCGGCCACGGTCAGGGCCAGGTTGGCCATCTGATCGACCAGCAGGATGGTGACGCCGTCGTCGCGCAGCTGGGCGATCACGTCGTAGAGCTCGGCGATCATGGCCGGCGCCAGGCCCAGCGAGGGCTCGTCCAGTAGCAGGATGCTGGGCTTGGCCATCAGGCCGCGGGCCACGGCCACCATCTGCTGCTCGCCGCCGGACAGCAGCCCGGCCGGCGAATACAGCCGGTCCTTGAGCCGCGGGAAGCGCTCCAGCACGGCGTCCAGCTCGCCCTTGCCCACCGGGTCGCGGCGGCCGTAGGTGCCGAGCAGGATGTTGTCGCGCACCGACAGGCGCGGGAACAGCTGCCGCCCTTCCGGCACCAGCACCAGGCCACGGCGGGCGATGGCGCCGGCGTCGAGGGTCTCGATGCTCTCGTTGTTGAGCACCACGCTGCCCCGCACCGGCCGGTGCAGGCCAGCCAGGGCGCGCAGCAGCGTGGACTTGCCGGCGCCGTTGGCGCCGAGGATGGCGATCAGCTCGCCGGGGTTGACGTGCAGGCCCACGTCCTCGACCACCGGCGCGGCGCCGTAGTCGAGGGTGAGGTCCTTGACGAACAGCGTGGCGTCGCGCGAGCCGCGCCAGGGCTCGGCGCGGGGCCGGGCCTGGTAGTCGGTGGCGCCCAGGTAGGCGCCGATCACCTCGGGCAGGCGGCGGACCTCGTCCGGCGTGCCGAACGCCAGCGGCTTGCCGGTGTCCAGCACCAGCACCCGGTCGGACACCGACATCACCAGCGACATGTCGTGCTCCACCAGGATCACGGCGATGCCGTAGCCGGCGATGGTGCGCAACAGCTCGCCGAGCTGCTCCTTGTCGGCGCGCATGAGGCCGGCGGCCGGCTCGTCCAGCAGCAGCACGCGCGGCCGGGTGGCCAGGGCGCGGGCGATCTCCACCAGGCGGCGGTCGACGTGCGGCAGGTCGGCGGCCGGGATGTTCACCGGACCGCGGTAGCCGACCAGGGACAGCAGATCGAGCGCGATCTCGCGCGCCTCGGCGCCGTCGTCGCGCCACCAGCTGCCGAAGCGGCCGCGCTGCTGCGCCACCAGCAGGTTCTCCAGCACGGTCATCTCGCCGAACAGCTGGGTGGTCTGGTAGGTGCGGGCGATGCCGGCGCGCGCCACCTTCCAGGCGGCCAGGCCCGCCAGCTCGCCGTCGAGGCGGATGCTGCCGCGGTCGGGCGCGTAGAAACCGCCGACCATGTTCAGCACCGTGCTCTTGCCGGCGCCGTTGGGGCCGATGATGCTGGTGACCTGGCCGAACGGCGCCTCGAAGCTCACCCCCTCGGCGGCGGTGACGCCGCCGAAGCGGATGCCGATGTCCTTCACCACCAGGCCTTTCTCGGCGCCGTGGCTGCGGTCCAGATAACGGGCCAGGCGCCGCCGGTCGACGTGGCGGGGCGGCAGCAGCGGCTCGGGCTTGCCCCAGAAGCGCGCCAGGCTGCCGACGATGCCCTTGGGCGCTGCCCACAGCACCGCCAGCAGCAGCGCGGCGAAGAACAGCAGCCGGTACTCGGCCGCGCCCGACAGCAGCTCGGGCAGCAGCACCACCACCGCCGCGCCCAGCAGCGGGCCGAACACGGTGCCGATGCCGCCGACGATCACCGCCAGCAGGAACAGGATGGACTGGTTGAAGGGGAAGGTTTCCGGGCTGACGAACACGATCAGCGGCGGCACCAGGCCGCCGGCCAGGCCGGCCAGCAGCGCCGACAGGCCGAAGGCCAGCGCCTTGCTGTAGACCGGCGCGATGCCCACCGACTGCGCGGCGATCTCGCTGTCCTTGACCGCGCGCAGCAGCCGCCCCCAGCGGCCGCGCCGGAGCACGGTGAAGCCCCACAGGCTGGCGCCGGCCAGCCACACCGCGCACAGCGCCAGGCCGATGCCGGGGTCGAGCGGGCCGAACGACGGCGTGGGAATGCCCATCAGGCCGTTGGCGCCGCCGGTGAGGTCGCGCCACTCGATCAGTCCATGGTGGACGATGAAGGCGAAGGAGATGGTCACCATCGCCAGGTAGGACCCGCGCACGCGCAGCGCCGGCAGAGCCAGCAGCCCGCCGATGAAGGCGCTGAGCAGGCCGCCCAGCGCCGCGGCCAGGCCCAGCGGCATGCCCCGCATGGCGAGCAGCGCCGAGGTATAGGCGCCGATGGCGTAGAAGCCGATGTGGCCGAGCGAGATCTGCCCGCTCAGGCCCAGCAGGATGTTGAGGCCGACGCCGACCGTGGCGGTGAGCGCCGCCAGGGACAGCACCAGCAGGGAGTAGCTTTCCAGCACGAAAGCGAGCCCGCTGCCGATCAGCAGCAGCAAGGCGATACCGAGGGTCTGCGCTCTCATACCTTTACCACCTCGCGCTTACCGAACAGGCCGTAGGGCATCAGCGCGAGCGCGACGATGACCACGGAGAAACTGACCAACTGGGTGAAGGCCGAGCCCAGGGTGGCGGTGACGGTGGCTTCCAGCAGGCCGAACAGCAGGCCGGCCACTACCACGCCCAGGGCGCTGTTGATGCCGCCGAGGATGGCGACCGCGAACGCCTTGATGCCGAACACCGTGCCCAGGTCGGCGTGCACGCTGTAGAGCGGCGCGATCAGCAGCCCGGCGATGGCGGCCAGTACGCTCGACAGGGCGAAGGCGGCGGCCACCACGCGGCGCACCGGGATGCCCATGAGCGACGCCGCCTCACGGTTCTGCACGGTGGCCTCCATCACCTTGCCCAGGCGGGTGTAGCGGCGCACGGCGAGCAGCAGCGCCACCAGCGCGAAGGCGGTGAGGGGAATGAGCAGCTGCAGCGGATAGACGCCGCTGCCCATGACGTCGACAGTGCGTTCGGTGAGCGCCGACGGCAGCTGCCGCGGCTCCTTGCCGAAGGTGAACAGCACGATGTTGTCGACCAGCAGGCCGCCGGCCACGGTGGCCATCAGCCAGCTGTCGGAGCCGCGCTCGGCGAAGGGACGGACCAGGAAGCGCTCGATCGTGAGGCCGTAGAGCGCGCACAGCGCCAGGGTGAGCGGCAGCGCCAGCACCCACGGCAGATTGGCGGTCACCAGGAAGGTGTAGCCGAGCACGGCGCCGACCATCATGGCGCTGCCCTGGGCGAAGTTGACGGTTTTGGACACCGCGTTGGTGATGTGAAAACCGAGGGCGAGCAGGCCGTACATGCTGCCCAGCCCCAGACCGGTGACGAGCGCGGCGGTTAGGATCATGATCGAGCTCCGATTGAGGCGGTGGACCGCCCCCGGCGGGGGCGGCCCGGGGAAGCCGCGCTAGAGCGGCTTGATCTCGTCGCCCACGAAGTGGGTGAAGATGTAGTCGTCGGCACCGAGCGCGTCGTGGTTGTCGGGGCTGAACGGCTTCTGGTAGCGCTTGATCAGGCCGTCGTAGCCATCGATGGCGTAGAAGCCCTGCCGGATCTTGGCGCCGTCGGTGCTGCCGGCGTTCTTGATCGCCAGAGCCGCCAGATGCATGGCGTCATAGGCGTTGGCGATGCCGGTGGCGGGCGTCACGTCGGCGAGCGACTTGATCTCCGGATACTTGGCCTTGAGCTTGGCCAGCACCTCGCCGGCCTTGCCGCCCTGGCCCTCCTGGAACACGAAGGTCTGCACGAAGTGCACCTTCGCGGCGCTCGCTCCGGCCAGCTCGCCGAAGCGGCCGCCGGCCGGGCCCCAGTGCGAGACAACCGGCACGTCCCAACCCATGCGGTCGAGCGACTTCACCACCTGGGCCGAGGGCGCGACGTTGGCCACCAGGAACAGCGCATCGGCGCCGGCGGCCTTGAGGCGGGTGAGCTGCGGTGTCACGTCGACGTCGCCGCTCTCGAACTTCTCGACGCCGGCGCTCGCCATGCCCTTGGCGGCCAGCGCCTTCTTCAGGCCGTCCTCGTTGGACTCGCCCCAGGAGTTGTTGATGAGGATCATGCCGGGCTTCTTGGCGCCGTACTTGCTGACGGCGTAGTTGACCAGCGCCTGGTCGACCAGCTCATCCACCGCCGAGACGCGGAACACGTAGTTCTCCTTGGCGCCGTTGCGGGTGATCGGCGTACCGGCGGCCCACACGCCCACGAACGGCGTCTTGAGCTGGTTGGCGAACGGCACGATGGCCATGGACACCGGCGTGTCGAGGCCGCCGAACAGCACTGCGACCTTCTCCTTCTGGATCAGCTCGCGCGCCGCCAGCACGCCCTTGGCCGGGTTGCTCTCGTCGTCGCGCCGCACCAGCTCCAGCTTCTTGCCCAGCAGCCCGCCGCTGGCGTTGATCTCGTCGATGGCGATCGATAGACCGCGAGTGATGGCCTCGCCCGACTTGGCCGACTGCCCGGAGAGAGCGGCAACCAGACCGATCTTGATGGTTTCCGCGGCCTGGGCGGTCAGCGCCGCACAAAGGCCGATAGCGGTCGCCGCCGCTACGCCGGATCGCTTCAACCAGTTCTTCATGGCTTCACCTGTATACAAGAAGGATGGCGGGAACGCCGTTTGAACACTGGTTGTGGCTATGCAACTGGCGGGCCAGCCGCTGATTTGATTTTATGTTTATGAATTTAAAGGAATATTTTTGTCGGGCTGATCGTATACAGAAATGTCGGCAGAGCACCAAAATGGTGCGCGCGGTTGGCTTTGGTGCAGCGGGGAGGGGCGGTCGGTGTTTTCCGGGGCTTTGCGCGGAGGAGCGCATTACCCGAGAGCGTTTTCCCAGTACGCGGTAATCGGAACTTGGCAGAACAGCGGTCTAGTACGTTCCCTCCCCCTCGCGGGGGAGGGAACGTGTGGGGCAGTCGCTCGGCCTAGGCCCGATTGCGGTGCATCGATCCGGCGTCCGCAGCTAACCGGTCACGCTCGACCGATGCGTGCATACACTCGCCCCTCGCGGGAGGGGGGCAGCGAACCGCGAAGCGCAACTCAAACCGCCGCCACGATGCCGTCCGCGCGCGGGTCGCTGGCGCCTTCGATCAGGCCGTTGGGATGGCGCACCACCGCGCCGGCGTGGCCCATGGCGTCGCTGAAGGCTTCGTCCAGCACCTCCACCGCATGGCCGGCGGCGCGCAGCCGCGCCACCAGCGCCGGATCGAAGCGCGATTCCAGCTTCAGGGTGGTGCTCTGCTCGCCCCAGGTGCGGCCGAGCAGCCAGCGCGGCGCGGTCACCGCCTGCTGCAGCGGCTGGCCGAACAGGCCGTAACGGCTGAACACCGCCGCCTGGGTCTGCGGCTGGCCCTCGCCGCCCATGGTGCCGTAGACCATCACCCGGCCGTCGTCGAAGCGCGCCATGGCCGGGTTGAGGGTGTGGAAGGGCTTGCGGCCCGGCTTGAGCGCCTGCAGGGCGTCGGCCTGCAGCGAGAAGCTGATGCCGCGGTTCTGCCAGAGCACGCCGGTGGCCGGCAGCACCACGCCGGCGCCGAACTCCCAGTAGATGCTCTGGATGAAGCTGGCGGCGCGGCCCTCGCGGTCGATGCAGCCCATCCAGATGGTGTCGCCCGGCAGCGCCGGCTGCGGCCAGGGCAGGGCGCGGTCTCGGTCGATGGCGGCGGCGCGCGCGGCCAGCGCCTCGGCGGTGAGGAACGCGGCCGGGTCCACCGTCATGTAGGCCGGATCGGTGCAATAGCGGTCGCGCACCAGAAACGCCTGCTTGGTGGCTTCCACCAGACCGTGGATGTGGTCGAAGCCCTCGGCCTCGGTCACGCCCAGCCGGTCGAAGATGCCCAGGATCATCAGCGAGGCCATGCCCTGGGTGGGCGGCGGTTGGTTGTAGAGGGTGGCGGCGCGCAGCCGGGTCGATAGCGGCGGCAGAATCCTGGCCTGGTAGGCCGCCAGATCCTCGCGCGCTAGCGGGCTGCCGATGCGCGCCAGATCCTCGGCCATGGCGGCGGCCAGCTCGCCGCGGTAGAAGTCGTCCAACCCAGCCCGGGCCAAGTGGGCGAGGGTGTCGGCCAGCCGTGGCTGGCGCAGGATCTCGCCCTCGGCCGGCACCTGCCCGTCGCGCAGGAAGGTCGCGGCGAAGCCGGGCACGTCCTTGAGTTCCTCCAGCTTCTGCGCGGTCAGTCGCGTTTGGCTCGCGGTTACGGCGACGCCGTCGCGGGCGTGGCGCTCGGCGTCCGCGAGCAGGCGGGTCAGCGGCAGGCGTCCGCCCCAGCGTTGCGCCACGGCGAGCGCCTGGTGCCAGCCGCCGACCGTGCCGGCCACGGTGAGCGCCGCCAGCGGTCCGCGCGCAGGAATCGCCTCCAGGCCGCGGGCGCGGTAGAAATCGGCGTCGGCGGCCGCCGCGGCCGGACCGCAGGCCTCGATGGCCAGCGGCTCGGCGCCGGGCTCGGCCAGCAGCCAGAAGCCGTCACCGCCGATGGCGTTCATGTGCGGGTAGACCACGGCGATGGCCGCGGCCGCGGCGATCATGGCTTCGGCGGCGTTGCCACCTTCGCGCAGCACGTCGCGGCCAGCCTGGGCCGCCAGATGGTGAGGTGCGACGAACACGCCGCCCAGGGCGCGCTTGGTATTGAGCATGATTCTCTTCCTTCTAGCCGAGCAGGCCGTAGAGCATTCGCAGCGAGGTGAGGAACAGGAACAGCGCGAACGCCTGGCGCAGCCGGTCGGCGTTGATCGCGTGCGCCAGCCGCGCGCCGCGCGGCGCCATCACCATGGTCATGGGCACGATCAGGGCGAAGCCGATCAGGTTGACGTAGCCCAGGGTCAGCGGCGGCCGCCCCGGTGTGTCCATGCCGTGCAGCAGGAAGCCGAGCGCGCCCGGTACGCTGATCAGCAGGCCGATGGCGGAGGCGGTGCCCACCGCCCGGTGCATGGGATAGTTGAAGGCGGCCAGGATGGGCACGCTCAGCGTGCCGCCGCCGATGCCCATCAGCGTGGAGAAGCCGCCGATGAACGCGCCGATCAGATCGCGCACCGGCCGGACGGGCAGCTGGTCGGCGAGGGTCAGGCCGTTGCGGCGGAACGCCATGTTGGCCGCCACCAGCAGCGCGATGACGGCGAAGATCGCGGTCAGGGTGGTGCCGCGCAGGTAGCCGCTGAGCCAGGTGCCGATCAGCACGCCGACCAGCAGCGCCGGGCCGAGGGCGCGCAGTAGTTCCCGGTCCAGGCTGCCCTTGGCGGCATGCGCCCGCGCCGAGATGATCGATGTGGGGATGATGGTGGCCAGCGAGGTGCCCACCGCCACGTGCATCTTCACCGCCTCGTCCACCCCCAGCAGGGTGAACAGATGGTAGAGCACGGGCACGATGACGATGCCGCCGCCCACACCGAGCAGACCCGCCAGCAACCCCGCCACCAGACCCGTGACCATGAGCGCGGCGACCAGTCCGATCAGCCAGGCGATGCTGTGTTGTTCTAGGAATTCCAATGTCGTGTCACCTTACAAGGAAGCCATGCGTCGAGGTCGGGAAGGGCGCGAACATCGCCGCCAGGGCCAGTAGCTGAATGTAGATGAACGGCGCCAGCCATGAGTGCGCACCTCCGATGGCGCGGTTCCCCGAGAAACGATGACCGGCCTGGCGGGGCGGGAGTGGCGGAGTGCGCACGCTCCCGCCTCGGAGGCGGACGGTCGATCGCTAGTTCAGCAAGTTGTGTGCCATTTTTGTATACAAAAATAAGTTTATGAATTATCGGGGGAATGCGAGCGGGCGCGGCGGGCGGCGCCAAATGAGGGCGGGCGCTTGCGCCAAGATGGCGCACGGTGGGCGCCGGACGGCCCGCTTTGGCGCAGAGGGGCCGCCCGGCGGACGAGACTGAACGGCGCTCGTTCCTAGCGCGCCGCCGCGGCTAGCCGCTGCCGGCCCGCCCAATCGCGCGCGAACTGCCAGGCCACCCGGCCGCTGCGCGAACCGCGCCCGAGCGCGTAGCGCAGCGCCTCGGCCCGCACCGCCTCCTCGTCGTCGACGGCTATGCCCAGCTTCTGCAGCCAGCCGAACACGATCCGCAGGTACTCTTCCTGATCGAACGGGTAGAACGACACCCACAGGCCGAAGCGCTCGGACAGCGAGATCTTCTCCTCCACCGCCTCGCCGGGGTGGATCTCGCCGTCGACGTTGCGCGCCTGGTCGTTCTCGGTGAAATACTCCGGCAGCAGGTGGCGGCGGTTGGAGGTGGCGTAGATCAGGATGTTGTCCGGCGGCGCCGCCACCGAGCCGTCCAGCGCGGCCTTGAGCGCCTTGTAGGACGGGTCGCCCGCCTCGAAGGACAGGTCGTCGCAGAACAGGATGAAGCGCTCCGGGCGGCCGTACAGCAGCTCGACCAGCTCCGGCAGATCGGTGAGATCCTGCTTGTCGATCTCCACCAGCCGCAGTCCTTGGTCGCCGTACTCGGTGAGCATGGCCTTGACCAGCGAGGACTTGCCGGTGCCGCGCGAGCCCCACAGCAATACGTTGTTGGCCGGCAGGCCCTGCACGAACTGGCGGGTGTTGCGGTCGATCAACTCTTTCTGCCGATCGATGTTGCGCAGGTCGGCCAGCCGCAGGCCGTGCGGATGCGGCACCGGCTGCAGGTAGCCGCGGCCGCCGCGCTTGAGCCAGCGATACGCGCGCGCCGACCAGTCGGGCGCGGCGGTGGCGGGCGGCAGCAGGGTCTCGAGACGATCGATCAGACGTTCGGCACGGTCGAACAATTGAGATAGGCGGTCGGAATCCATGGAGGCACCTCGCAAAGCCAGCGCGGATGTTAGCAAACCGGCGCCACCGCGCGGGGAGGGCTAGGGCGTGAAAAGGCTGTACCGCTGCTACGACCCGGCGCTGATCGGGCATCTGCAGCAGGTGCTCGAACAGCACGGCTTCGTCTGCTTCGTCAAGAACGCCTATCTCGGCGGCGCCAGCGGCGAGCTGCCGCCGAGCGAGTGCTGGCCGGAGCTGTGGGTGGAGGACGACGCCGACTTCGAGCGCGCGCGGGCCATCCTGGAAGGCGTGCTGATCGACGACGCCGACGGCGAGCCATGGCGCTGCCCGCGCTGCGGCGAGTGGAGCGAGCCGCAGTTCGCCCAGTGCTGGCGCTGCGGCGGGCCGGCGCCCTGAGAAAAGCCTCGCCTTCGCGCTTTGATCGGGCCGGCTGGGCCAGTAGACTTGCCGGCCATGATAGTCCTGCGCCATCTCTCGCTGTTCCGCGGCAGTCTGCCCCTCCTGCAGGGCGCGGACCTCACCATCCACGCTGGCCAGAAGCTCGGCCTGGTCGGCCCCAACGGCAGCGGCAAGTCCAGCCTGTTCGCCATGCTGCGCGGCGAGCTGCAGCCGGACGCCGGCGACCTGGAGCTGCCGGCCGGGCTGGCCATCGCCCATGTGGCGCAGGAGACGCCGGCGCTGGAGCGCAGCGCGCTGGACTACGTGATCGACGGCGACCGCGAGCTGCGCGCCATCGAGCGGGCGCTGGCCGAGGCGGAGGCGGCCGGCGACGGCCCCCGCATCGCCGAGCTGCATACCCGCCTCGACAACATCCAGGGCTACACCGCCCACGTGCGCGCCGCCGAGCTGCTGCACGGCCTGGGGTTCGGCGCCGACGAGCAGCGGCGACCGGTGAAGAGCTTCTCCGGCGGCTGGCGCATGCGCCTGAACCTGGCGCAGGCGCTGATGTGCCGCTCCGAGCTGCTGCTGCTCGACGAGCCCACCAACCACCTCGACCTGGAGGCGGTGCTGTGGCTGGAGCAGTGGCTCAAACGCTACCCGGCCACCCTGATCCTGATCTCGCACGACCGCGACTTCCTCGACGCGGTGGTGGACCACATCGTCCATCTCGACGACCGCAAGCTGGTGCTCTACCGCGGCAACTATTCCGACTTCGAGCGCCAGCGCGCCGAGCGGCTGGCCCAGCAGCAGGCGCTGTATCTCAAGCAGCAACGCGAGATCGCCCACCTGCAGCGCTTCATCGACCGCTTCCGCGCCAAGGCCACCAAGGCGCGCGCCGCCCAGTCGCGGATCAAGGCGCTGGAGCGCATGGAGCGCATCGCCCCGGCGCACGTCGATTCGCCGTTCCATTTCGAGTTCCGCGAGCCGCCCAAGGCGCCTAACCCGATGCTCGCCCTGGAGCGGGTGAGTCTGGGCTACGGCGAGCGGCCGATCCTGCGCGACGTCAGCCTGTCGCTGCGGCCGGGCATGCGGGTCGGCCTGCTCGGCCCCAACGGCGCCGGCAAGTCCACGCTGATCAAGGCCCTGAGCGGCGCGCTGGCGCCGCTGGCCGGTGAGCTGCGGCGCGGCCAGGGCGTGCAGATCGGCTACTTCGAGCAGCACCAGCTGGAGCAGCTCGATCTCGACGCCAGCCCGCTGCTGCACCTGCAGCGGTTGGCGCCGGGCGTGCCGGAGCAGCCGCTGCGCGATTTCCTCGGCGGCTTCGGTTTCGCCGGCGAGCAGGCGGACGCGCCGGTCGGGCCGTTCTCCGGTGGCGAGAAGGCGCGGCTGGTGCTGGCCCTGCTGGTCTGGCAGCAGCCCAACCTGCTGTTGCTCGACGAGCCCACCAACCATCTCGATCTGGAGATGCGCCATGCGCTGACCGTGGCGCTGCAGGGCTTCGAGGGCGCCATGGTGCTGGTGTCGCACGACCGTCACTTGCTGGCGACCACCACCGACGAGTTCTGGCTGGTGGCCGATGGGGCGGTGCGGCCGTTCGACGGCGATCTCGGCGATTACCAACGCTGGCTGAGCGAGCGCAATCGCGCGCTGACCGCCGCGGCCGCCGACGCCGCGCCCAAGGGCGAGCACACCGCCGACGCGCGCAAGGAACAGCGTCGCAAGGACGCCGAGCGGCGCGAGGCGCTGCGCCCTCTGCAGAAGCGGGTCAAGGAGCTGGACGGCGCGCTGGCGGCGCTGGCGCAGGAGCTGGGCGAGATCGAAACCGCGTTGGCCGATCCGACGCTGTATCAGGCCGAGCGCAAGGCTCAGCTGGCGGAGCTGCTGCAGCGCCAGGGCGATCTGCGCAAGCGCCAGGAGGCGCTGGAGCTGGAGTGGCTGGAGGCGCAGGAGCGGCTGGAAGCCCAGCTCGGCGCCGGCTGACGGGCCGCGCCGCTCCTGAGGCCGCGAGCCGGCGAGGAAACCGCATGACGATCCTGAAGCACCTGTTCGACAACAACCGCGCCTGGTCGCGGCGCATCACCGAGCAAGATCCGCACTTTTTCGAGACGCTGTCCAAGCAGCAAGCGCCCGAATACCTGTGGATAGGCTGCTCCGACTCGCGGGTGCCGGCCAACGAGATCGTCGGCCTGCTGCCGGGGGAGCTGTTCGTGCACCGCAATGTCGCCAACGTGGTGGTGCACAGCGACATGAACTGCATGGCGGTGCTGCAGTACGCCGTGGAGGTGCTCCAAGTGAAGCACATCATGGTGGTCGGGCATTACGGCTGCGGCGGCGTGCGCACGGCGCTGCAGCACCAGCAGCTAGGGCTGATCGACCACTGGTTGCGCCATATCAAGGACGTCTACTGCAAGCACCAGCACGAGCTGCAGGCGATCGACAGCTTCGAGGCCCAGGTCGACCGCCTGTGCGAGCTCAACGTGGTGGAGCAGGTCTACCACGTCTGCCACAGCACCATCGTGCAGAACGCCTGGGCGCGGGGCCAGCCGCTGGCGGTCCACGGCTGGGTGTACGGCCTGCAGGACGGACATCTGCGCGACCTGGGCACCAGCTTCTCCGGCCCCGATCAACTGAACGCCATCTACCGCCCCGAGGGCGCGTACTCCCCGCTGGCCGGCCGCCGTTGAGCGCCGGCCCCGCCCGCGGCCGCTCCCTTGATGTGTGTCAAGGGCGTCTGGCGCCAGCCGCGCGACACTCCGGCCACAGATCGCTCCCGCGCGTGGAGCGTACCGTTGTAAGAATATAAGCCGGGAATCGTAATCTCGCGGCGAACGGCGGCGACCGTTTCACGGCTGGAGGGGGCAGGAGAATCAAGGCCATGCAGGATCGGCCGGCAGTGCAGCAGGGCGGCATCATCTACCTCGCCCGCAGGCACGGCGAGGCGCTGGCGTTGTCGCTGGGGCTGCCGGAGCCGGAGGCGGACGCGGAACAGCGGCTGCGCGGCAGCGCTATGAACGAGGTGCCGGCCTTGCTCGGCGGGCTCACCGCCTGGGCGCGGGTGCCGGCGGCGATCAGCGCCTGTCGCGCCCTGGAGGATGTCTGCGGCGTCGAACTCGACGCCGAACTCGCCGCGCTGCGGCGACTGCTGCTGTGCGCCGACTGGATCCGCTGCCACAGCCGTCACATCTATATGTTCAACGCCGTGTGCCTGATGGGGTATCCCAGCCTGGCGGCGATGGCGCGCGACTACCCGCAGGTGGTGGCCAGGGCGCGGCGGCTGAGCCGGCTCGGCGGCCAGTTACTGCGGGTGGTGGCGGGGCGCAGCGGCCGCGCCACCACCGTGCGGGTCGGCGGCTTCGCCCGGCTGCCGGAGCCGGCGGTGCTGCGGGCGCTGGAGCCGGAGCTGGAATGGGCGCTGCAGGCCGCCCAGGACACCATCGCGCTGATCTCCCGCATTCCTTTCCCGCGTTTCGAGCGCGACTATCGCTTCCTGGCGCTCGACATCGCCGACCGCGACGCCGATCTGGGGCTGCTGATCGACGGCGTGCCGCGGCCGCTGGCCGATCTGAAAGCGGTGTTGGAGGCCGGCGGCTGCCATGTGGGGCCGCTGGCGCGTTACGCCCTGCTGCGGTCGCGGCTGCCGCAGTGGTCCGAGGCGGTCGCCGCCACCCGGCTCGGTGCCGATTGCCGCAACCCGTTCAAGGCGGTGACGGTGCGCGCCGGCGAGCTGTATCGGGCGGTGACGGAGGCGCTGGCCATCGTGCGCGAGTACCGCGCGCCGCGGCGGCCGGCGGTGCCGGTGCAGCCGCGTGCCGGCTGGGGCTGGGGCGCCGCCGAGGGGGCCCAGGGCTTGTGGGCGCAGGCCATCGAGCTGACGGCGGACGGCACGGTGCGGCAGGCGCGCCTGCTTTCCCCCAACCGCATCAACCGCGGCGTCATGGAGCGCGATCTGCTCGATTATCTGCGGCTGCGCGAGCGTCCCCAGCTCCATGACCACTTGCTGCTGAAGGAAGCTGGGCAGCTGCTCGGCAATTACGACCCGGGGCTGTTCCAGCGCTTACAATTGGTCGAACTCGAAACCAGCGAACACTGACCCCCCGCCGGACACTCGCCGGCGGCCAAACCGGAACCCGCCGCGATGGACATTCGCAATTTCTTCGCCGACCTTCCCGACGCCCGTGCCGCCGAGCGTATCGAAGCGCTGCCCGTCAGCAGCGACACGGTGCGCATCGAGCGCATCGTCTCGCGCGGCCAGGCCACGCCGGAAGGGCAGTGGTACGACCAGAGCGAGCACGAATGGGTGCTGCTGCTGCGCGGCAGCGCCGGGCTGCGTTTTGACGGCGACTCCCGGGTGCATATATTGAACCCCGGGGATTTCCTCGACATTCCGGCGCGCTGCCGCCATCGGGTCGAGTGGACTCATCCCCACGAGGAGACGATCTGGCTGGCGGTTTTCTACCGCGACTGAGGGAGACAGCGATGCGCCCACTCTGCCTGTTGGCCCTGGCGCTCACCACGCTCGCCGGGTGCGCCAGCAACCTGCCCGCGCCGATCCGCGAGGCACCGAAGGACGCCCCAGCCCTCAGCGAAGTCCGCCGGGCGCCGCAGGACTTCATCGGCCGCCAGGTCCGTTGGGGCGGCACCATCGCCGGCACCGACAACCGCGCCGAGGAAACCTGCTTCGAAGTGGTCGAGCGGACGCTGCAGAGCAACGGCCGCCCGATCGAGGAGGACCGCAGCGGCGGCCGCTTCATCGCCTGCGTGCCCGGCTTTCTCGACCCGGCCATCTACGCCAGCGGCCGCCTGCTGACCGTCAGCGGCACGATCGCCGCCACCGAGACCCGCAAGGTCGGCGAGTATCCGTACAGCTATCCCGTGGTGCGGGTCGACACCCATTTCCTGTGGGAGCCCGAGCCGCCCGCGCCGCGCTACGTGGACGACCCGTTCTGGTACGATCCGTGGCCCGGCTATTATCCCTATTACCCCTACCACCCCTGGTACGGGCCGCGACCGTACCGGTGGTATCGATGATCGGCAGGTCCATGCGAAAGCTACTCATCGCCTTGGCGCTGGCGGGGCTGGCGGCGGGCTGCGCCGGCCAGCAGCCGCGTTTCGACACCGCTGACACGAACCTCGCGCTCACGCCCCAGCAGGCGGCGGCGCAGGCGTCCGCCGTCGGGCGGCGGGTGCTGTGGGGCGGCACCATCGTCAACGCCAGCAACCTGACCGATCGGACCCAGCTCGAAGTGCTGGCCTATCCGCTGGACGAAGACCAGCGGCCGCGTACCGATCTCAGTCCGATCGGCCGCTTCCTGGCGGTGCGCGATGGCTATCTGGAGACCGCCGATTACGCGCCCGGGCGCCAGGTGACCGTGGCCGGCACGGTCGAAGGCACCAGCCGCGGCCAGGTCGGCCAGGCCGATTACACCTATCCGCTGCTGCGGGTCGACGACATTCAGCTCTGGCCGCGCGAGCCGCGCTACCGCAGCGGTGTGCAGCCGCGGTTCGGCGTGGGCATCGGCATCAGCATTGGCCGCTAGTCGGTCCGCGGCCGCAGCAGGCGCGCGGCCGGGTCCAGCCAGGGATCGGCGGCGGCCAGCAGGATCTCGCCGCGCTCGTTGATGGCGAGGGCGTCGCCAAGCGGCTGGTCGGCGGCCAGCAGATCGGCGAGGTCGTGGAACGCGCCGTCGCGGTACAGGAACTGGCGCAGCCGCTCGTCCCGATAGTAATACCCCACGGCGTCGCCCCGGTCGTTGAGGGCGCGCACGCAGCCGCGGCGGCCGTGCTCGTCGAGCCGCCGCGGGGTGCCGTCGGTCTCCCAGACGGTCGGTTGGTCGGCTTTGCAGCCGCCGACCTGGCCGCGGTTGTTGAGCGCGCCGAGGACGCCGCCGCCCAGCGGCCGCAGGCGGCCGTCGGCGCTGCGCAGCAGCAGGAGCGGCCCCTCCGCCGTCAGCACCGACGCGGCGAGGTCGCCGTGATCGTTGATGCGGATATCGAGCGCCTGTCCGTCCACGCCGAGCGTGCCCAGATCGACCAGGCCGCTCTCCTCCCATAAAAAGAAGCCGCTGCCGTCGGCGTTGCGATAGAGGCCGACGCCCTGGTTGCGCGCGTTGATGCCGCGCGCCCAGGAGCCGTTCACCCAGCTGCGCACCGAGCTGGCTTCGGCGGCGAGGGCGCCGTCGGGGCGCCAGACCGCCATGGTGTATTCGCCGGCCTCGGCGCTGCGGATCTCGGCATGGCCGGCCACCCAGCCGGCGTCGTTGAGCCAGTCGCCGAACTCTTCCATGCCGGCCACGGTGGCGAGCACGCGCACCCCGCTCGCCTCGTTCCAGACGCCGGCGCGGAACCGGCTCTGCCCGGAGACTTCGCCGAGGTTGTTCAGATCGGTGCCGGTCAGCGCCGCGTCGCCGCTCGCGACGCGAATGACCTCGAAGCGCAAGGTCGGCGCCGGGTCCTGCGCCGGTGGCGTGGCCACGGGCGCGGCGGGAGGGGCGGCAGCGAGCCCGTCCGCGCCGGACTGATCGGATCCGCCGGAGCAGCCGCCGAGCAGCGCGGTGAGCAGCAGCGTCACGGCCGACGTGGAGGAGCGTTGCCGATCCATGGGGTTCTCCTCGAAGCGTGTTCGTTCGAATCGGCGGCGGGCTATCGACGACAATGGGGGCGAGGTGGTGACGGGGGAAGCGGTTGGCGCCGGCGTCCGCGTGCATAATGGAGCGCGGACCGACGGTTCGCTCGGGCTTTGGGGCAGGGAGCGGAGAGAATCTTTATGCGCAAGCCGAATCCTGGCGGGGCTGCCGCGAGCGGCATCGACGACGACTACATCCTGCGGGAGCTGGTCGCCGACGGACTGCTGAGCGAGGAGCGGCGGCGGCTGTGGACAGCGGTGAGCGACGGCAAGGCGCAGAGCAAGCACGTGCTGGTGCGCCTGGCCGAGCGGGAATGGCCCGACGAGCGCCATCCCGGCCAGATCCTGACCCTGGAGACGCTCACCGAATGGCTGGCGGCCAAGTGCGGCCTGCCCTATGTGCGCATCGACCCGCTGCGGATCGACGTGCCCAAGGTCACTTCGGTGACTACCTACCCCTACGCGGCCCGTTTCAACATCCTGCCGCTGGAGGTCAGCGATGAGGCGGTGACCATCGCCACCGCCAACCCGTTCCAGCGCGAGTGGGAGAGCGAACTCTCCCACGTGCTGAAGCGGCCGATCCGGCGGGTGGTCGCCAACCCGCGCGACATCGAGCGCTATCTGCTGGAGTTCTACAGCCTGGCGCGCTCGGTGCGCGGCGCGCAGGGCCACCAGTACGGCGCCGACAAGGGCCAGAACCTGGAGCAGCTGATCGAGCTGGGGCGGCGCGGCGAGCTGGAGGCCAACGACCAGCACATCGTCAGCGTGGTGGACTGGCTGCTGCAGTACGCGCTGGAGCAGCGCGCCAGCGACATCCACCTGGAGCCGCGGCGCGAGCGCGGCAACGTGCGCTTCCGCATCGACGGCGTGCTCCACCAGGTCTACGAGATTCCCGCCAGCCTCATGGGCGCGGTCAGTTCGCGCATCAAGATCCTGGCGCGCATGGACGTGGCCGAGAAGCGCCGGCCCCAGGACGGCCGCCTCAAGACCCGCAGCCAGAACGGCCGCGAAGTGGAGTTCCGCGTCTCCAGCATGCCTACCGTGTTCGGCGAGAAGATCGTGCTGCGCATCTTCAACCCGGAGGCGCTGGTGAAGGATCTTTCCGCGCTCGGCTTCGGCCGCCGCGAGGCCGAGCTGTGGCAGCGCATGATCACTTCGCAGAACGGCATCGTCCTGGTCACCGGCCCCACCGGGTCCGGTAAGACCACCACGCTTTATTCCAGCCTCAAGCAGTTGGCCACGCCGGAGGTCAACGTCTCCACCGTCGAGGATCCGATCGAGCTGGTGGAGCCGGCGTTCAACCAGATGCAGGTGCAGCGCAACATCGACCTGACCTTCGCCACTGGCATCCGCACCTTGTTGCGCCAGGACCCGGACATCATCATGGTCGGCGAGATCCGTGACCTGGAGACCGCCGAGATGGCGGTGCAGGCCGCGCAGACCGGACACCTGGTGCTGTCCACGCTGCACACCAACGACGCGCCGTCGGCGGTGATCCGGCTGCTGGACCTGGGGCTGCCCGCCTATCTGATCCGTTCCTCGCTGGTGGGCGTGCTGGGGCAGCGCCTGGTGCGCAAGCTCTGTCCGCACTGCAAGGAGGAGCAGCCTCTGGCGCCGGAGCAATGGGCGGAGCTGGTGCGGCCATGGACGGCGCCGCCGCCGCCGCGGGTGTTCCGCCCGGTCGGCTGTCTAGAGTGCCGCGGCACCGGCTATCTGGGGCGGGTCGGTATCTACGAGCTGCTCTCCGTGAGCGCCGCCATCAAGGATCTGATCCGGACCGACGCCGATCTGGCCGCGATCCGCAAGCAAGCCTATAAAGAAGGGCTGCGGCCGATGCGCTTGTCCGGCGCGCAGAAGGTCGCGGAAGGCATCACCACGGTCGAGGAAGTGCTGCGGGTGACACCGCCGCCCACGGATGTCTGAGGAATGGCGATATCTGCCGACTGGCAACGGCTCAGCGCCCGGGCGACGCCGCACGGACCAGGACGGCGGCGCGGCGGTGCGCCGCTCGGCGAGTGAGAAGCGGCGGTGGCTCTGGGCAAGGTGGTCGAGGTTCTGCTGCTGGTGCTGGTGGCCAACGGCGCGCCTATTCTCGCCAGTCGCTATTTTCCCCGCTGGCTCGATTACCGGATCGACGGCGGCCTGCTGCTGGCCGACGGCCGGCCGCTACTGGGCGCCACCAAGACCTGGCGCGGGCTGCTGGTCAGCCTCGCGGCGACGGCGCTGGCGGCGATGCTGCTGGGATACGGCTGGCGGACCGGGCTGGTCGCGGCCGGCGCGGCCATGGCGGGCGATCTGCTGTCGAGCTTCGTCAAGCGCCGTCTGGGCATCCCCTCCAGCGGCATGGCGCCGGTGCTGGATCAGCTGCCGGAAGCGCTACTGCCGGCGCTGGCGCTGATCGGCTACATGGAGCTGAACTGGCTGGAGGCGGTGGTCGGCGCGCTGCTGTTCTGCGCGCTGGAGCTGCCGATCTCGCGGTTGCTGTACCGGCTGGGGGTGCGCGATCGGCCGTATTGACCGGGCAAGGCGTCAGCCGGCGCCGCGGCGCAGGCGGTGCAGGGTGATTTCGGGCGGGCAGTTGAAGCGCACGTCGACCACCGAGGAGCCGGCGCCCACCGAGGTGTAGCCCTGCATCGCCCCATGGCGCCAGGGGCCCTTGCAGTAGCGGCGCGGGCAATTGGCGTTGTAGATCAGCCCCAGGCCGCCGGGCAGGCTGATTTGGCCGCCGTGGGTATGGCCGCACAGCATCAGGTCGAAGCCGGCGTGTGCGGCCTGGCGGAAGATCTCGGGCGAGTGGGCCAGCAGCAGCGCCGGCCAGCGCGGGTCGAGATCGCGGCAAGCGCGCGCCAGATCGTCGGCGCGGAAGAAATGCGGATCGTCGACCCCGGCCAGCTGCAACTGCGCCTCGCCTCGGCGCAGCACGACGGATTCGTTCAGCAGCAGCCGTATCCCGAGGTCTTCGATGGTCGGCACCATGTAGACCGAGTCGTGATTGCCGAGCACCGCGTACACCGGGTCTCGAAGACTGGCGCGCAGCCGGCGCAAGCCGTCGAGGGCGGGGCCGATCGGGCCGAAAGTCTGGTAGCGGAAATCACCGGTGAGTACGCAGGCGTCGTAGGCCAGCCCTTGCACCCGCTCGGCCAGTACCGCCGGGAATGCCTCGTTGGCATCCAGGTGCAGATCGCTGATGTGCAGCAAGGTGAAGCCGTCGAACGCCGGCGGCAGCCTGGGAATGAACACGTCGTTCTCCACCAGACGGATGCGCAAGGCGTTGCGCCGGCCGACGCCGTACAGCAGCGACAGCTTCAGCGCCCCGCGGATGAGCCGATCGAAGCCGATCAGCCGTTCGAGGCCGAACACGCCTCGGCCCTGCCCGAAGGTGGGCTGGGGGCCTTCCGCCTCGATGCCCAGCCGCAGGCTCAGATGGGTCGGCTCCAGCCGCTGGCGCAGGCGCAGCAGCAGCGGATCGTCCACCATGGCTTGGAAGGGCTTGCGATCGAGCATGCTTACATCAGACCATACTCGCCGCGCCGAGCGCGACATCGGCGGCGGGGATCAGGGGCCCGTCCGTGATGCTTGCGAGCGGACATGGAGCGGCTAGATTAATACAGCCAAAGGATTGACTCACTGGATCTGACTCGCCGTCGGCCGTGTACTACCGGCGTGCCTGATAAAGACAAGGATAGGGACGAAGTCATGGAAGCCACCGCATCCGCGTCATCGGCGGCGTGCGTCGCGCGCAAGCCGTCCAGCCATTCTTCGCTCAGTGTCGTCGACGCCTACAGCCGGACCCCGCTCGGGATATTGCTCAACTTCTGCGGCAACTCGTTTATGCTGGTCGGCAAGTTCCCGATCGAGCCGAAGCGGTTGTTGACGCTGGCGGTGCAGCTCCCGTCGGATGTCGCCGGCCGCTTGCCGCTGACTTTTCAGGCGGTCTGCCTGTGGTGCCAGAAGTCGAGTTATTCCGACGAGTTCGGTGCCGGCTTCGAGATCCGCCACATCAACCCCGAGAACCTCAAGCGGCTTCAGCAGCTGCTGGGGCAGGGAGCGCAGCACCGCCAGGTCGGGCAGAGCAGCGCCACGGGCGGTTTCAGCCGCCCCCGTTGATCTAACTCAACGTCGCTCATCGGCTGCGCTTCTAGTCTCAGCAGGCCACCGGAAGGCGGTCGGCGTTGACTAGTGCAAGAACGATGAGCATGGATTGGTCGAATCTGCCAGAGGCCCGGCGTTCAGAGCGCCGGGCGGTGCCTGCCACGATTCATTTGATCGACGCGTATACCGAGGAGCGGATCGGCACGCTGGTCAATCTCTCCGCTCACGGTTTCATGCTGCTGCGGGATAGCCCAATCGAGCCGAACCGGGTGCTGACGTTGATGGTGGAGGGGCCGTTGCCGGGGGGGCAGGACGGCTCGCCGCTGGTGTTCCAGGCCTGCTGTATCTGGTGCCAGCGCTCCAGCTTTTCCAGCGAGTACGGCGCCGGCTTCGAGATTCGCGAGATATCGCCCTACGACCGCTACCGGCTCAGCCAGCTGATCGGCCGGTGACGGCGGCGGGCCGCGCCGTTGCCGCTCTCCCAGACCCGAGCCTGCCGCGCGCGGTGGCATCGGTATCGATAGGGGGCGAGGCACCGGGCCGGCTTGGCCGGCCCGGCGGCGGCGATGCTCAGTGGTCGTGGCCGCCGGGGCCGTGAACGTGGCCGTGGGCCAGTTCCTCGGCGGTCGCGTCGCGGACTTCCACCACGTTGATCTCGAAATTGAGCGGCTTGCCAGCCAGCGGATGATTGCCGTCGACCGTGACCACGTCGCCGTAGATCTCGGTGATGGTGACGATCTGCACGCCCTGGTTGGTCTGCGCCTGGAAGCGCATGCCCACTTCCAGCTCGTCCACGCCCATGAACAGCTCGCGCGGCACTTGCTGGGTCAGGCTGTCGTCGCGCTCGCCGTAGGCCTCCGCCGCGGGTACGCGCACCGTCAGATTGTCTCCGGCCTGCTTGCCTTCCAGCGCTTTCTCCAGGCCGGGGATGATGTTCCCCCAACCGTGCAGGTAGGCGAGGGGCTCGCGGCCCACGGAAGAGTCGAGGACGTTGCCCTCGTCATCGGTGAGGGTGTAGTCGATGGCTACGACCTTGTCCTTGGCGACTTGCATTTCAGAAAACTCCGCTCGGTTGGGGAAGGAGGCAGTCTAACGGCCTGCCTTCTGGAATCCAAGGAAAAAGAAAATGGGGCGGCTTTGCCGCCGCCGGTTGCCTGGTCGCATACGTGCTCCGATCGAATTAATTGCCGGCCATTGGCCGCTAGTACAAGTTCTGATACCCAGATTCGGTTTTTCCGCGGGCGCGGGTGGGAATCCGCTTTCCGAATCGCTGGGTTCCGGTTACGTTAGGGGCGCGATGGGGCGAGGAACGGAATCCGACTTCGCTGCCCCGACGGCCACCTCTGTCGCGCCAGGGGCTTGTTAGAGGCTTTTGAACGTAAGGGAATGCGTATGGTGGTGGAAAAGCGCCTCATTCAACTGCCGGAGTCGTTCGCGACCGAGAACGGTGTCTGGCTCAAGCGGCCTACCGTTGCCTACGAGGAATACGGCAATCCGGACGGCCCGGTCATCCTGCTCGCTCACGGCGCGTTGTCGGACCAGCACGCCGCCGGCCGCTACCACAGCGAGGACGGCGCCCGCGGCTGGTGGGACGGCCTGGTCGGTCCCGGCCGGGTGTTCGATACCGAGCGCTTTCGCATCCTGTCGATGAACTCGCTGGGGAGCATGTTCGGCACCGTCAGTCCGGTGACGATCAATCCCGACACCGGCTGTCGCTACGGGCCGCATTTCCCCGAGATCACCCTGGCCGACACCGTGCGGCTGCAGAAGGCGTTCCTGGATGCGATGGGGGTGGAGGAGCTGTGGCTGATGTGCGGACCGTCCATGGGCGGGCTGCAGAGCCTGCAGATGGCGGCGCTCTATCCGGAGTACGTGGGGGCGGTGGTGGCGGTGGCGGCGGCCGGCCGTACCCCGCCGGCGGCGATCGCCATGAACCAGTTCATCATCAACACCCTGGAAATGGACCCGGCGTTCCAGGGCGGCTGGTACGATCTGGGGCGGCCGCTGCTGGCGATGAAGACCGTGCATCAGTTCCTGCGCATCGGCCTGACGCACGAGGATCTGCTCAAGACCGCGTTCTGGGACGCGGTGCACGACGGCGCCCAGGCCCAGGCCGAGCGCAGCCGCGTGATCGCCCGCTATCTGGTCGCCACCCTCGACACCGACGTGCGCGATCGCGACCCCAACTGCTATATCCGCCTGCTGCAGGCGGTCAACTCCTTCGACCTGGGGCGCGGCTGCGGCAGCTACGAGGAAGGGGTGCTGCGCATCCAGTGTCCGGTGCTGCTGATGAACGTCGACACCGACGCGGTGTTCCACGTGCACTGGGCGGAGGAGGTGGCGGACATCCTCAACACCCGCACGCCGGGGCAGGCGCGGGTGAGCGTGATCGACTCGCCCTGGGGGCATCTCGGTTCGATCAAGGAAATCGACCAAATCGGCGAGTCGATCCGCAGCTTTATGAACGATCTCTAATTCTGTCTGTGGCACGGTCGACAGTGCCGGTGGCGCGGGTCGGTTAGGCTGGGCTTCGAGAGTCGCCTTTCCAAGGGAGGCCACCGGCGTGAGCCGGGACCCCGACGGAGCCGACCGCGGTTCCAGACAGGGTTTTTAGCCCAGGCCATTGGCCTGGGCTTTTTTTATTCGCCGTCGGTCAGCGCTTCCACCACCTCGGGCTTGTCCACCCACAGCACGGTCGCTTCCTGACCCTGCGGCGGCTGCGCCGTGGTGGTGAGCACGCCGCTGCCGGCTCGCCAGCTCAGCACCGGCGCGTCCGGCAGGCGGCGGGCCGGGCCGAACTGCTGGTCGAACTGCGCTTTCAGCGTGGGGTACTCGCGAGCGTACGCCGCCAGCTTGAAGGCGGTCAGCCGGTCCTGCTGATCGAAGAAGAACGCGAAGTAGCGTGCCCGGATGCCGTTGAACGACGTCAGCTCGGTCCAGCAGATGGTCTTGCCCAGTTCCGACTTCTCTTCGCCGCAGGTGAACTCGTTGTCGGGGAAGCGCGCCAGCAGCGGTTTGCGGGTGTCCTCCGGCGACAGCGTGGCGATGTCCAGGGTTAGCGGCTTGCGCCCGGTCAGGTTGAGATTCTCGATGGCGTACAGCAACCCGGTGATCAGCGCGCCGATGGCCAGGGCGATGACCATCGATTTGACGAGGGTGCGGGCCTTGGCCATGGTCAGGGCAGCTCCACGGTGATGGCCTCCACCCCCTTGCGGGTCGAGGCGGGCACCTCCTGCGGGTAGCCGTACCAGAACAGCCCCACCACCGTCTCCTGCTGCGGATCGAGCCACAGCAGGTCGTACAGGCGCCGGTCGCGGGTCACATCGCCGCTGGTCCATTTGCTGCCGATGCCGCGCGCCCACAGCGCCAGCATCAGGTTCTGCGCGGCGCAGGCGCACGCGCCGTAATCCTCCTGGGCGCGCAGCGGGTCGTCGGAGCGGTCGCAGGTCATCACCAGGTAGCCGGGGACTTGCGCCCAGCGCGTCCGCTTCGCTTCGGCTGCCGCCTGGCCCTGCTTGGCGGCGACGATCTCGGCGTTGAGGTCGATGATGGCCTGACGGGTCTGCGGGCCGCAGAGATAGAAATGCCACGGTTCGGTCAGGCGGTGGTTGGGCGCCCAGCGCGCCAGTTCGATGGCTTCACGGATCAGTGTCGGCGCCGGTAGCTCGGGCCGGAATCGGTCGACGCTGCGCCGGCCGCGAATCAGCTCGGCGAGCGCGTGGTAGCTGTTCGTGTCCATGAGACCTTACCCCTTGCTGGTGTGTGCGGCGCTGTCACGAGCGCGGAGGGTCGCGCACGGCGAGGGAAATGACAAGAGAGGATCGCTGACCGCGCGGAAGGGGGGCGACTGTGCGCGCGGCGCCGCCCCCTGACGGCGCCGCGCCACGGACGGCGGCCGGCTATTCGCGCAGCTTGGAGAGCAGACGCAGGATCTCGATGTACAGCCACACCAGGGTCACCATCAGCCCCAGCGCGGCGAACCACTCCATGTAGCGCGGCGCGCCGTGCTCGGCGCCCTGTTCGATGAAGTCGAAATCCAGCACCAGGTTCAGCGCCGCCACCGCGACGATGACCAAGCTGATACCGATGCCCAGCGGGCCGCTGTCGTGCAGGAACGGCATGTCGATGCCGAACATCCCCAGAATCCAGCTGGCCAGGTAGACCAGGAAAATGCCGCCGGTGGCGGCGACCACGCCCAGGCGGAAGTTCTGGGTGACCTTGATCAGGCCGGACCGGTAGGCGGCCAGCAGCGCCAGCAGGGTAGCGACGGTCAGGCCGACGGCCTGCAGCACGATGCCCGGAAACTGCAGCTCCAGCAGCGCCGATACGCCGCCCACGAACAGGCCCTCGGCCAAGGCGTACAGCGGCGCGGTCACGGCCGACCAGGCCGGCTTGAAGACGCTGATCAGCACCAGCACCAGCCCGGCGATGGCGCCGCCGAAGATCAGCGGGACGGTCTGCTCCAGCCCGCCCTCGGTCATGGTCTGGCTCCATACCCAGCCGGCGGAGAGCAGCAGCAGCACCGTCAGCAGGAACGTCTTGTTGACGGTACCCCCTATGGTCATCGTGGCCTGGCCTACGGCTGTGTGGCGGGCGCTGAAGGTGTCTTCGCGCAGCACGGGATTGCCTGTACGCATCCTTAATCCTCCCGGGACAGTAATGCCTCCGAGTATAGGGCGGTCGCAGGCGATTGATACATCGGGCGATGCGGCGCGCGCGCCGACGGTCGCTTGATGCCCGTGTTGGCGGGGCCTACCCTTGAAAAACTAGGAAAATTACCGAGCGTTCATGATTCGCCGTGCCGTGCCGTGACGGCACGATGGATAATCGGCGCCGCGGCAGCATAAGAGCAACGCCGCGCGGACGGCGGCGTTTTCGCCGGGCTCGGCTCGACGACGGCCGGACCGGGATGGGGAAGCAAGGGGGGAATACAGGTGTTCCGGCGACCCACGCAGTGGGTGCAATACATCGCCAATCCGGCGCTGTTCGCGCAGGCGACGCAGGCGCAGCGGGACCAGGTGCGGGCGGCGCAGATCCGCCTGTATTACCAGCTCTCGCATCAAGCGGCGCTGGCGACGCTGGTGCTGGCGCTGCTGACCGCCCTGGCCGTCTACCCGCGCGTCGCGCCTGGGGCGCTGTTGTGCTGGGTGCTGGTGGTGGCGTTGGTGGCGGCGGTGCGCTTCGCCTGGTCGTGGCGGTTCCTGCATACCACCGTGCCGGACGAGGCGTTGCCGCGCTGGCGGCGGCGGGCTTGGTTGGTGAACCTGCTGCAAGCGCTGAGCTGGTGCAGCCTGCTGATCATCACCGCCCCGGCCGGCGACATGGCCGACCGCCAGCTGGTGCTGGTGGTGCTGCTCAGCCTAGGGATCGGCTCGATCGCCACGCTCGGTTACTACCTGCAGGCCTATCTGGCGTTCAGCATACCGCTGATGGTCGCGGTGCTCGTCTGGTTCCTGCTCTATCTGCCGTCGCGGAGCCCATGGCTGGCGCTGATCCTGGTGGTGGTGTCGGTGACGCTAAGCTTGGCGGCCAGGCGGGCCGGGCGGATGTTGCGCGGCGGACTGCTGCTCAACCACGAGCGCGAGGTGTTGATGAACGAGGTCATCGCGGCCAAGGAGCGTCTCCAGGTCACGCTGGGCGCGATCGGCGACGGCGTGATCAGTACCGACACCGATGGCCGCGTGGTCTATCTCAACCCCCGCGCCGAGCGGCTCAGTGGCTGGTCGGCCGAAGACGCGGTCGGCTTGCCGCTGACCCGGGTGTTGCCGCTGGCGCCGTCCGGCGATGCCGGTCTGGACGAGCTGCTGCAGCAGTGCCTGCGTCAGGGCGAGCCGCTGGTGGTGGCGGGCGACCGCCGCCTGTCGTCGCCGAACGGCGGACGCGAGACCGCGGTGCAGATCAAGTTATCGCCGATCCGCGACGCGAGGCAGCGCATCATCGGCGTGCTGGTGGTGCTGCACGACGTCACCGAACTGGCCGGCCTGGCCGCGCAGATCTCGCACCAGGCCCGGCACGATGCGCTCACCGGCCTGCTCAACCGCGCCAGCTTCACCCAGCGCATCGCCGAGGCCGTGGAGTACGCCCGCCGTCACGACGTCGCCCACGCCGTCTGCTACCTCGACCTGGACCAGTTCAAGATCGTCAACGACACCTGCGGCCACGTCGCCGGCGACGAGCTGCTCCGGCAGCTGGCGCAGCGGCTGCGCGCCGGTGTGCGCGAGCAGGACGCCCTGGCGCGGCTCGGCGGCGACGAGTTCGGCATTCTGCTGTTCTGTTGCCGGCCGAACGAGGCCAAGGCGCTGGCCGATCGTATCTGCACGCTGGTGCGCGAGTTTCGCTTCACCTGGGGGGACGAGGTGTTCACCATCGGCGCCAGCATCGGCTTGGTGCCGTTCGACGGTAACGATACGCCGCCGTCGGTGCTGGCCGCCGCCGACGCCGCCTGCTACGTCGCCAAGGACCAGGGGCGCGACCGGGTGCACGTGGCCTATCCGGGCGACGAGGCGGTGGCCAGCCGCCACGACCAGATGCGGCAGACCACGCTGATCCAGCGTGCGCTCGACGAAAGCCGGTTCCGCCTGCGCTTTCAGCGCATCGAGCCGCTGCGCTCCGGCGCGGTGCCGGTGAAGGCGGAGTTTCTGGTGAGCGTGCGGTCGCAGGAGGGCGCGTTGCTGGCGCCGGCGCAGTTCCTGCCGGCGGCGGAGCGGTATCACATGATGCCGAAGCTGGACCGGCACATCGTGCGTCTGGCGCTCCAGTACATCGGAGCCGACTGTCCCGAGCTGGAGGGCATCGATGTCTTCTCGATCAACCTGTCCGGGCAGTCGCTGGCCGACCGCGAATTCCTGGATTACGTGCTGCGGCAACTGACCGAGACCGGCGTCGCTCCTCACCGGATCTGCTTCGAGATCACCGAGACGGCGGTGATCGGCAATCTGGACGCGGCGCTGCGCTTCATCGAGCGCCTGCGCGCGGTCGGCTGCAGCTTCGCCCTCGACGACTTCGGCACCGGCCTGAGCTCGTTCGGCTATCTGCGCAGCCTGCCGGTGGACTACCTCAAGATCGACGGCCAGTTCGTGCGCAATCTGGGCGAGGACCGCATCAACCGCGCCATCGTCGAGTCGATCAACCAGATCGGCCACCTGATGGGCGCCAAGACCGTGGCGGAGTTCGTGGAGGACCAGTTCCTGCGCGCGGCGTTGCGCGACATGGGGGTCGACTACGGTCAGGGCTGGGGCATCCACCGTCCGGTGTTGCTGCCGCCGCTGCCGGCGGTGAGCCCGGCGGTCTAGCCGCCGGGGGAGGAAGGCGCGGGCGTTCCGGGGGAACGCCCGCCGTCGGCGGCCTTAGGCCACCTTCACCGGGATCTTGCCGATCTTGGCGCGCCACTCGGCCGGGCCGGTCTGGTGCACCGAGTTGCCGTTGGCGTCGACCGCCACCGTCACCGGCATGTCCTCCACCACGAACTCGTGGATGGCCTCCATGCCGAGATCCTCGAACGCCACCACGCGCGCCTTGCGGATCGCCTTGGACACCAGATAGGCGGCGCCGCCGACGGCCATGAGGTAGACCGCCTTGTGCTTCTTGATGGCCTCGATGGCGGCCGGGCCGCGCTCGGCCTTGCCGATCATGCCCAGCAGGCCGGTCTGCGACAGCATCAGCTCGGTGAACTTGTCCATGCGGGTGGCCGTGGTGGGGCCGGCCGGGCCGACCACCTCGTCGCGCACCGGATCGACCGGGCCGACGTAGTAGATGAACTTGCCGCGGAAGTCGACCGGCAGCGATTCGCCGCGGGCGAGCATGTCCTGGATGCGCTTGTGCGCGGCGTCGCGGCCGGTGAGCATGGTGCCGGACAGCAGCAGGGTCTCGCCCGGCTTCCAGCTCTGCACTTCCTCGGGGGTGACGGTGTCCAGGTTGACCCGCTTGGCGGCCTTGGCCTCGCGCACGATCACCGGCCAGTCCTCCAGCTTCGGCGGTTCGAGCTTGGCCGGGCCGGAGCCGTCGAGCACGAAGTGGGCGTGGCGGGTGGCGGCGCAGTTGGGGATCATCGCCACCGGCAGGTT
>ERZ777003.180-NODE-180-length-132043-cov-68.402446_pt1 | contig 132043 bp, 124 predicted proteins | sample MGYA00374956_ERZ777003 | MGnify/ENA primary metagenome ERZ777003 (study PRJEB29302, sample SAMN06268252) | bioreactor metagenome | isolation source: Joint BioEnergy Institute, California, USA | place: USA:Joint BioEnergy Institute, California, USA | collected...
CCGTGGGCCATGACCTCGTGCTCGACGGCGGCGCCACCGCCTGAGCGGGCACCGCCGGGGGCGCGCCGGACGCCCCGCCCGCGCGCGGGCCCGGCGCGCCCCGCGGGCGGCCCGTGGGGAGGCGCCGTCAGTGCGCCATGTCGACGAACCGGCTGTAGTGGCCCTGGAAGGCGACGGTCACGGTGGCCGTGGGGCCGTTGCGGTGCTTGGCGACGATGAGGTCGGCCTCGCCCGCCCGGGGCGACTCCCGCTCGTAGGCGTCCTCGCGGTGCAGCAGGATCACCACGTCCGCGTCCTGCTCGATCGAGCCCGACTCGCGCAGGTCGCTCACCTGCGGCCGCTTGTCCGTGCGCTGCTCCGGGCCACGGTTGAGCTGGGAGATCGCGACGACCGGGACCTCCAGCTCCTTGGCGAGCAGCTTGAGCGCACGGGAGATCTCGGAGACCTCCTGCTGCCGGCTCTCCACCTTCTTCGGGGAGCTCATGAGCTGGAGGTAGTCGACGATGACGAAGCGCAGGTCGTGCTTCTGCTTGAGGCGGCGGCACTTCGCCCGGATCTCCATCATCGACATGTTCGGCGAGTCGTCGATGAAGAGCGGGGCGTCGGCGACCTCGCTCATCCGGCGGGCGAGCCGCGTCCAGTCGTCGTCGTTCATCATGCCCGACCGCATGGTGTGCAGCGGGACCTTCGCCTCGGCCGACAGCAGCCGCATGGTGATCTCGTTCCGCGACATCTCCAGCGAGAACACCACGGTGGTCAGGCCGTGCTTGATCGCGGCGGAGCGGGCGAAGTCGAGGCCGAGCGTCGACTTGCCGATCGCGGGCCGCGCGGCGACCACGATCATCTGGCCCGGGTGGAGGCCGTTGGTGAGCGCGTCGAGGTCGGCGAACCCGGTGGGCACCCCGGAGAGCTGGCCGCTGCGGCTGCCGATCGCCTCGATCTCGTCGAGCGCGCCGGGCATGATCTCGGAGAGCGGGAGGAAGTCCTCCGAGGTGCGGCGCTCGGTGACCTTGAAGATCTCGGCCTGGGCGCGGTCGACGAGCTCGTCGACGTCCTGGCCCTGCCCGCCGTAGCCGTACGAGACGATGCGGGTGCCCGCCTCGATGAGGCGGCGCAGGATCGCCTGCTCGCGCACGATCTTCGCGTAGTAGCCCGCGTTCGCGGCCGTGGGCACGACGGCGGTGAGCGTGTGCAGGTACGGCGCGCCGCCGATGCGGGTGACCTCCCCGCGGCTGGCCAGCTCGTCGAAGACGGTGACCACGTCGGCCGGCTCGCCCCGGGCGTACAGGTCGACGATGGCGTCGTAAATGATCTGATGGGCCGGGCGGTAGAAGTCCTCGGACCGCAGCACCTCGATGACGTCGGCGATCGCGTCCTTGGACAGCAGCATGCCGCCGAGCACGGACTGTTCGGCCTCGATGTTGTGGGGTGGCGTTCGCTCGAACGACGTGTCGTAGACAGGAGGCTCCGCGATGCTCATCTCAACCCCCTCCCGAACAGGCCGCCCCCCAGATCTAGCGGACCGGTGTGACAGTTTTCCGAACCCCCCTGGCACGCGGCAAAGCCCCGCTGTGGAGAAGCTGTGGATAACCTGTGAGCTTCCACGCCACAGGTGTGGGCAGCCTGGGGACAAGGCTGGGGATAACTCGGCGGGCGGATCCACAAAGCCGTGATGACCTGCGAAAACTTCATCCACCGCCTGTGGATGAAAGAAAGTCGGGCGACACGCCGGAACGCCGCCGCCGGGCGCCGCCGGCCCTCCCGCGGCACCCGGGGAGACACCTGGGGACAGAGGGCGCACCGGGCGATAAACCGGTGGATGAGAGCACGCCGCGCGACCGGCCACAATGCTCGGGTGCCTGGTACCGCCCCCAAGGGCGGCGGACGCGTCCACGACCGGGAGATCCTGCGCCTCGCGATCCCCGCGTTCGGCGCGCTCGTCGCCGAGCCGCTCTTCCTCCTCGCCGACTACGCGATCGTGGGCCGCCTCGGCACCGTCGCGCTCGGTGCCCTCGGGGTGGCCGGCACCGTGCTCACCACGCTCGTCAACCTGTGCGTCTTCCTCGCCTACGCGACCACCGCCCAGGTGGCCCGCCGGATCGGCGCGGGAGACCGGCGCGAGGCCCTGCGCTGGGGCATCGACGGGCTGTGGCTCGCCGCGGCCATCGGGATCGTGCTCGCCGTACTCGGCGTGCCGTTCGCCCCCGCGCTCGTCGAGCCGTTCGGCGCGTCCCCCGAGCTCGCCGCCGAGGCGGTCACCTACCTGCGGATCAGCCTGCTCGGCACCCCCGCGATGCTGCTCGTGCTCGCGGGCACCGGGGTGCTGCGCGGCCTGCAGGACACCGTCACCCCGCTCGTGGTGTCGATCGCCGGGTTCACGCTGAACGCGGCGCTCAACGCGTGGTTCGTGCTCGGCCTCGGCTGGGGCATCGCCGGGTCGGCGTGGGGCACGGTGAGCGCCCAGGTGCTCTCCGCCGCCGCCTACCTCGTCGTGGTGTTGCGCGGGGCGCGGCGGGAGGGGGTGCCGCTGCGGCCCCGGCTCGCGGGGGTGCGCACCTCGGGCGCGGCGGGGCTCGCGCTGTTCATCCGCACCGTCGGGCTGCGCGTGGTGCTCGCGGTCGCCACCGCCGTGGCCGCCCGCATGGGCGACGCCCCGGTCGCCGCGCACGGCATCGCCTTCCAGGTGTGGACGCTGCTCGCCTACGCGCACGACGCGATCGCGATCGCCGGGCAGGCGATCACCGGGCGCGCCCTCGGCGCCGGGGACGTCGCGGCGACCCGGGCGGCCACCGCCCGGATGGTCACCTGGGGCATCGGCACGGGCGTGGTGCTGGGCATCGCGGTCTGCGTGGCGCGGCCGTGGATCCCCGGGCTGTTCGACGCCGACGCCGCGGTCACCCAGGAGCTGCTCGCGGTGCTGTGGCTCGTCGCCCTGCTCCAGCCGGTGGCGGGCGTGGTCTTCGTGCTCGACGGCGTGCTCATCGGCGCGGGCGACCAGCGCTTCCTCGCCTACGCGCAGATCGCCGCGGCCCTGGCCTTCCTGCCCGCCGTACTGCTCGTGGTCGTGCTCGGGACCGGGCTCGTCTCACTCTGGCTGGCCCTGGGAATCTGGATGATCGCACGTTTGATTGCGCTTTCCGCACGGGCGCGGGGTACCGCGTGGTTGGTCACCGGCGCGTGACGAAGGGTTTTTCACGGCGCAACGTCCACGTGACGTCGAAAGCCTTGTCAGAAACGCGAGGCTGAGGCAGGGTAAATCGCACCCTTCCCAATCGGAGTGATTTGCCCGTTGCGCCGCGAATCGACCCAGCCTTCAACCTCGTTACTGCGCCGTCTCCCCGCGAGCGAGGCGACCGGAATGCGGACGGGGGCCCGCCACCGCCTCGTCACGATCTACCACCGGCGCGACCTCATCGTGCTCGGACTCGGCGTCATGATCGGCGCCGGCATCTTCACCATCGCCGGACGGCAGGCCGCCTCGATGGCGGGCCCGGGCGTGATCCTTTCATTCATGATCGCGGGCATTTGCAGCCTGCTCGCCGCTTTCTGTTACGCCGAACTCACCTCGACGATCCCGGCGTCCGGCAGCGCCTACACGTTCACCTACGTGATTTTCGGTGAGCTGTGGGCGTGGGTGATCGGTTGGTCGCTCATCCTCGAAATGATGCTCGCCGCCAGCGTGGTGGCGCGCGCGTGGTCGCTGATCTTCAAACGGTTCCTCACCGATCTCGACGTCGCCGTGCCCGCGCCGCTCGCCGGCGTCGTCGGGCAGGTCGAGGGGTTCGACCTGCCGAGCCTGGTCATCCTCGCCCTGCTCACCGGGATCGTCGCGCTCGGCGCCCGGTTCGGCCTGCGCACGCTGTGGCTCATCGTGTGCCTGAAGCTGGTCGCGATCGGCGGCGTGATCGTCTTCGGCGCGCGGCACATCGACCCCGCCAACCTCGCGGCGATCCCGGCCCCGGAGGCCCCCGCGCCCGAGGAGGCCCAGGACACGCTCCGCACCACGGTCCTCGGCCTGCTCGTCGGCGAGACCGAGGCGTTCGGCTGGTACGGCATCCTCGCCGCCGCGCCCGCGATCGTGTTCGCCTACATCGGCTGGGACATCGTCGCCACCGCGGCGGAGGAGACGATCGAGGCCCGCCGTACCGTACCGCAGGGCATGATCCGCAGCCTCGTGCTCACCACGGTCATCTACCTCGCGGTGGCCGTGGTCATGGTCGGCATGGTGCCGTACACCCGGATCGACCCCGAGACGCCGCTCGCCTCCGCGTTCCGGCTCGTCGGCGACGACTTCATGGTCCATGTGATCAACATCGGCGGCGTGCTCGGCCTCACCACGGTGATCCTCGTGCTGATCGTCGGCGCGACCCGCATCGTGTTCTCCATGGCCCGGGACGGCCTGCTGCCGCGCTCGCTGAGCCGGCTCAGCCGCTGGCGCAGCCCGTCGGCCGCCACCCTCGTGCTCGGCGGCTGCGCGATGGTGCTCGCCCAGACCGTGCCGGTGTTCGCGCTCGAGCAGCTCGTGGTGATCGGCACGCTGTTCGCGTTCCTGTTCGTCGCGATCGGGGTGATCGCGACGAACCGGAGCATGCCCGACCTGCCGCGCGGCTTCCGGACCCCGCTGCAGCCGTTCGTGCCCGCGCTCTCGGCCGCCACGACGCTGTGGCTCATGCTCAACCTCCAGGTGCTCACCTGGCTCGCCTTCGCCGTGTGGATGGCGGCCGGCCTGCTCATCTACCTCGCGTACGGCAGGCGGCACAGCATGCTCGCCCCGGGCGCGTACCACCGGCCGCCGCCCGAGCCGCGGCCCGAGTCCTGGCGGCGGTCCCGGCCCGGCCCCGGCCACGGACCCGACTCCGGATACGGACCCGGCCCCGGCCAGGGCCCTGGCCCCGGATACGGACCCGGATCCGGCCACGGGCCTGGTCACGGCCCCGGCAGCCCGCCGGGCGGCGGACACTCCGGCCCTCCCCCGCCGCGCCGTCCCGGCCGCGGGCGGCACCGCCGCTGATCCGCGCCCGGAAACGCGCGGCGCCCCCTCCCCGGACGGGAAGGGGGCGCGGCGGTGCAGAGCCTTGTCCGAGAGGCTCGGCCGGGACCGGTGGCCCCGGCCGGACGACCGAGCACGTCAGGCGGCGACGACCTCGATCTCGATGTTCGCGGAGACCTCCGGGTGGAGGCGGACCGAGACGGTGTGCCGGCCCAGGCTCTTGATCGGGTTGCCGATCTCGATGCGGCGGCGGTCGAGCTCGGGGCCGCCCGCGGCCTTCACGGCCTCGACGATGTCCTTGGTGGTCACCGAGCCGAACAGCCGGCCGCCCTCACCGGCCCGCATCGCCAGCTTGACCTGCAGCCGGCCGAGCTGCTCGGCGACCTCCTGGGCGGCGCCGAGGTCGCGGATGGCCCGCGCCTCACGGGCCTTGCGGATGGAGGCGATCTGGGACTCGGCGCCGCGGGTCCAGCGGATCGCGTAGCCGCGCGGCAGCAGGTAGTTCCGGCCGTAGCCGTCCTTGACCTCAACCACGTCGCCGGGCGCGCCGAGGCCGGAGACCTCGTTGGTGAGAATGAGCTTCATATCCCAGAGACCTCCTGTCAGCGAGCCGTGCTCGTGTACGGCAGCAGGGCCATCTCGCGCGCGTTCTTGATCGCCGTCGCCACGTCGCGCTGGTGCTGGGTGCAGTTACCGGTCACCCGGCGGGCACGGATCTTGCCGCGGTCGGAGATGAACTTCCGCAGCAGCGTCGTGTCCTTGTAGTCGACGTAGGCGATCTTTTCGTGGCAGAACAGGCAAACCTTCTTCTTCGGCTTGCGCAGTGCCGGCTTCGCCATCATGGTGCTCCTTCGTGAGAGCCCCGCACCAGGGCGGGAATGGTCGCTCGGTTGCTGGTCGGACGTGCGCCCCGTGGGGCGCGGACTCGGTTGTCGGGGTGGTGCCGGGCCTAGAAGGGCGGCTCGTCGCTCAGGTCACCGCCGAAGCCGCCGCCACCGCCCTGCGGCCCGTAGGAGCCGGGCGGGGCGGGCGTGGCGGTCGCCCACGGGTCGTCGACCGGCGCCCCGCCGAAGCCGCCGCCCTGCCGCGTGGTCTTGTTGACCTTCGCGGTGGCGTTGCGCAGCGACGGGCCGACCTCGTCGACCTCGACCTCGTAGACGGTGCGGCGCTCGCCCTCCTTGGTCTCGTACGAACGCTGCCTGAGCCGACCGTAGACGATCACCCGCATGCCGCGCGTCAGGCTCTCCGCGACGTTCTCCGCCGCCTGACGCCAGATGTTGCAGGTGAGGAACAGCGCCTCGCCGTCCTTCCACTCGCCCGTCTGGCGGTCCATGTACCGCGGAGTGGACGCGATGCGGAACCGGGCCACCGCCTGCCCCGTGGGGGTGAAGCGCAGCTCGGGGTCGTCGACGAGGTTGCCGACGATGGTGATCATGGTGTCGCCTGCCATGAGTGGCGCCTTCCTGCACTGCTTGCTCGGTCAGGGCACAGGGTACGGCCAGCGGCCGACAAAGTCGGACGGTTTCCGCCGCTCGCCGGGGATCGGACGGCGTTCCGCACGATTTCCGGCCACCCGTTCCGGGCGATCCGTACTCGTGCGTGCCGCCGTGTCCGGCACTCCGGGTCCGACGCCGCGGCCCGGGGCGTCGCCCCCGTGGCTCAGTGCGCTCGGTGCACGTCTCAGTGCACGTCGGGTCAGTGCACGTCGGGACGGATGACCTTGGTGCGCAGCACGCCCTCGTTGAGGTTGAGCTGACGGTCCAGCTCCTTCACCGCGGCGGGCGAGCAGTTCAGGTCGATGACGGCGTAGATGCCCTCCGACTTCTTCTTGATGTCGTAGGCGAGCCGCCGCCGGCCCCACACCTCGACCTTCTCGACCTGGCCGCCGTCCTCGCGGACGACGCCGAGGAACTGGTCGAGCGACGGCGCGACGGTGCGCTCGTCGAGGGACGGGTCCAGGATGACCATCACTTCGTAGCGACGCATGGACTCCAAACCTCCTTTGGACTTTCGCGGCCACGACACGGTGCCGTGACAGGAGGACGCTGCACTGACGCGGCCCGCCCGCTCTCGGGCGGCGCCGCGGGCGTGACACGACGCACGCCGGACGCAGCCGGTTCAGCCTACCAGTTTCCGCAGGCGATGCCGGTCCGCGCGGGTTTCCCGGCCGCATCCCCGGGAAGTCGCGGGGAACGCGGACGGCGGTCCGCGCAGACCACAGGGAACGCGGGGATCAGGAAAGAGGGTGACCTCCGTGGCTCGCACCACCGACCGGCCGCGCCGCAGGTTCCGGGTCCACTTCAACACCGACGACCGGCGCCACCCGATCGAGAACGCGCTGTCGGTCACCGCGTTCGTGCTCGGCGTGCTCGCCCTGGTCACCGGGCCCATCGTCGACCTGCACGTCATCGCCTCGTGGGCGGGCGTGCTCGGCTTCCCGACCGGCCTGTACGCCCAGTACATCTCGGTGACCACGACCGAGCGCAGCCTCAACGTGATCGGCCTCGTCGGCTCGTTCGTCGGCGCGGCGCTCGGCATCTACCACGGCGGCTTCTTCCCGTGACCCACCGCGCCCCGGCCCACCGGACGGTACGGCGGGCCGGGGCGGCCGGCCGGGACCGGCGGCGGACCCGCCGGGGCGTGCGCCGCGCCGGGTGGGCGCGGGGCGGCCCGGAGGGCTAGGTTGGGGGCATGGTGCGCATTGGGGCTCATGTCGATCAGGACGACCCGCTGGGGCAGGCGGCCGAGCGCGGGGCCGAGGTCGTGCAGTTCTTCCTCGGCGACCCGCAGGGCTGGAAGGGGCCGGTGCTCCCGGCCACGGCCGACGCGATCCGGGCGTCCGACGTCGACGTCTACATCCACGCGCCCTATGTGATCAACGTGGCGACGGCGAACAACCGCATCCGCATCCCCAGCCGCAAGCTGCTCGCGGCGCACCTCGAGGCCGCCGCCGCGCTGGGCGCGAAGGGCCTCGTGGTGCACGGCGGGCACGTCGGCAAGGACGACGACCCGCAGGTCGGGTTCGACAACTGGCGCAAGGTGTTCGAGCGCATGGAGTGCCCGATCCCGGTGCTCATCGAGAACACCGCGGGCGGCGGCAACGCGATGGCGCGGAAGCTCGACCGCATCGCCCGCCTGTGGGACGCGCTCGACGGCTTCGACGTGGGCTTCTGCCTCGACACCTGCCACGCGCACGCGGGCGGCGAGGACCTGGCCGACGTGGTCGACCGGGTGAAGGCGATCACCGGCCGGATCGACCTGATCCACTGCAACGACTCGCGCGACGCGTTCGGCTCCGGCGCCGACCGGCACGCGAACCTGGGGAAGGGCACGATCGACCCCGAGCTGATCGTCGCGGTGTGCCGGGCCGCGGGGGCGCCGATCGTGGTGGAGACGCCCGGCCCCGGCCAGGCCGCGGACATCGCGTTCCTCCGCGAGCGTCTGGGCTAGCCCACGGGCGCGCCCGGGCGATACGGGTCCCTGTGGAATTACACACCCGAAGATCCACAGTCTGTGGATAACTTCTCTGGATTGTTACGCACCGGCCGTGGACGATCGCGCGGATCCCGCGGATCCGGGCGCCTCATCCCGCCCAGGCGCCCTGCAGGAAGGCCAGCGTGTTCAGCACCATGAGCGGCGCGGCGACCGCGCCGTACACCGCCATGACCCATGGGCGCCGCGCCGCCACCTGGCCGACCGCGATCCACACCGGCCACCACAGCAGCATCGACCGCGGGATCGACAGGTAGTACGCCGAGCAGAGCAGCGCGGCGAGCTGCAGCCCGACGTACACGACGTCGCTCCACCGCCGCAGCACGAGCAGCCAGACGAGGACCGCCACGCCCACCACGGCCCCGGCGATCTCCATCCGGAACGCCCAGGCGAACCGCCCGTCCGCGGTGGCCTGCTCCCAGGTGGTGAGGAACGACTCCCACGGCCACACCAGCGTCCGGCCCCACCCCGCCTCCTGGGCGTGCTTCCAGGCGAGCAGGTCCCCGGTCCGCAGGTACTGGTAGGCCGAGTAGAGCACGAGCGGCACGAACGGCACCAGCAGCCACCCGGGCCCGCCCCCGGCCCGCCGCCACCACGCCCCTGCGGCGGCCCTCGGCTCCCCGGCCGCCCCCGGCTCGGCCTCCCCCTCCGGTACGGCTTGCGCCCCGCCCGGCGCCGACCCCACGCGCAGCGGCCGCCGCGCACCGGCGGTGGCGGCCACCGCCGCCGCCTGGGCCACCCGCCGCCGCCCGGCGGCCACGTACTCGACGATCAGCGCGCAGCCGAGGAACAGCCCGGTGATGCGCACGCACGAGGCCCCGGCCGCGAGCAGGCAGGCGAGCCGCCACCGGCCCTGCCGGGCCGCGAGCCAGGCCGGGATCGCGAACGCGAGGAACAGCGCCTCGCTGTACCCGGCGAACAGGAACACCGAGGTCGGGCAGAGCAGCAGCGCGAGCACCGCCCACCGCCCGGTGCCGGGCGGCCCGGCCAGCTCGCCGAGCCGGGAGAGCGCGACCATCGCCACGCCCCCGGCGACGAGCGAGATGAGCACCCCGGCGAGCACCCAGTCCGGCACGATCACGTGTACCGCCCGGAGCGCGAGCGGCTGGCCCGGGAAGAACGCGGGCAGGCCGGCGTCCGGCGGCTGCGCCGGGTCACCGCCGTACCCGAACCGCGCGATCTCGATGAGGTGCTCGGCGTCCCACCGCCGCAGCCGGTCGAGGAACGGCGGGAGCCGCTGGTCCTGGAAGAGCATCGCCGCGCCCACCGTGCCGAGCACGATGACGCCGAGCCGGGTCGCCAGCCAGAGCAGCAGCGCCTCCCAGTCCGGCTCGCGCAACCGATCCGCATACGGCCACCCGACCCTTCGCCACCGCATCGCCCGCCGCCGCCGGTCGCCGAGCCCCACCCGCGGTCCGCCTCCGGCTCACCAGCGCGGCGCCGGGTACACCGCCCGGCCGGACGCCAGGTCGAGCACGAACCGGTCCTCGGCCCGGTCGAACACCCCGCCCCACGGGTCGTCCACGCCGCCCTGCCGTACCAGGTCGTGCTCCGGGCGCAGGATGTCCCGCACCACGAGCGCCATGAGGAACGCGACGGCGAGCGCGCGGGCCCACACCGCGGTGAAGTAGGTGCCGGCGCTGATGCCGAGGGCCTCCTGCTCCGGGGAGAGCGCGACGAGGTAGAGCCAGATCGCCAGGAAGTACCAGATCTCGGCGAGCTGCCACAGCACCAGCGGCCCGCGGTTCGGCCGGGCGAGCACCGCGAGCGGCACCAGCCACAGCACGAACTGCGGCGACCACACCTTGTTGGTGAGCAGGAACGCGCCGACCACGAGGAAGCAGAGCTGCGCCAGCCGGGGCCGCCGGGGCGCGGCGAGGCCGAGCACCGCGATCCCCGTGCACAGCAGCGCGAGGGAGACCACGCCGAGCGTGTCGAGCAGCTCCGGGTCACCGAGGATCGGCCAGTTCTTGTTCTGGAAGAAGTACCACAGCGAACCCCAGTCGGCGGGGCGCTCCTCGCTGAACACGTAGAACCGCTTCCAGCCGTCGAAGGCGAGCAGCGCGATCGGCAGGTTGACGAGCAGCCAGGCCCCGGCCGCCCCGCCGAGCGCGGTCAGGAACGGCCGCCACAGCCGGGTGCGCAGGGTGAGCACGAACAGCGCCCCGAACAGCACGAGCGGGTAGAACTTGGTCGCCACCGCGAGGCCGAGCAGCACCCCGGCGAGCAGCGGGCGCCGGCGCGACCAGGCGAACAGGCCGGCGAGGGTGAGCGCGCCGCACAGCAGGTCCCAGTTGATGTACGCGGTGAGGATCACGCCGGGCGCGAGCGCGAACCACAGCGCGTCGCTCCGCCGCCCCGGCCCGGCGAGCGCCGCGGTGAGCAGCACGCCCGCCAGCAGGCAGACCGCCATGAGGAACGCGGTGACGTCGTAGAACAGCACGCCGCCGGCCGGGTCGGCGGAAGTCGGGGTGTGCAGCAGGCCGACGATCCGGCGGCCGAGCTCCATCACGAAGCCGATCCCCACCGGGTACTCGACCGGGTGGCCGAAGTACGGCACGGCGCCCTCGGCGAGCCGCTCGTTCCACCACAGCGGATAGATGTCCGTGTAGCAGAAGTTGAGGAACTGCCCGGCGTTGTCGTTCCACGCCCCGCCGTACCGGCACGGCGCCTTCCACAGGTAGGCGAGCAGCGCGCCGAGCACGGCGAAGACGCCGAACGGCAGGTACGGCGCGAGCCGCCGGGACCACGGGACGGCGGGCGGGGGGCCGCCGGACCGCACGGTCGACGTCCCCCGCTCCGTCTCGCTCATGCGTGGCCTCCCCGGTCACTCTCGGCCCGCGGCGGCGGCCCGCCGCGGAACGCGTTCCCGCCCGTCACCCTTCGCCGGCCGGCCGTGCCTCGTGACCCGCCGGGCCGGCGTTGTTGAGCAGGCCGCCGTCCATCAACGTACCGTCCTCGGGCGATCCCGGCTGGTCGCCGAAGTTGTCGTTGCCGAAGCCGGGGTCGCCGAAGCCGTCGTCGCCGCCGAAGCCACCGTTGCCGCCGCCACCGCCGGTGCAGCCGGAGTCGCCGGGGAGGCACTCCGTGCCGCCGGGGTCGCCGAACGGGTCCTCCGGATCGGGGGTCGGCTTCGGCTCGGGCTTCGCCACCAGGTTGTGCTCCTCGCCCGCGAACACGGCCGTGGGCAGCGGCTTGGGCTCCTTGTTCGCCATCGCCGCGATCATGAAGTCCCGCCAGATGTGGGACGGCGTGCCGCCACCGGCGATGCCGCCGGGCAGCGGCACCTCCTTCGGCAGCGGGACGCCGTTGGCGTCGCGGAGCACCTTGCCGGTCTTCGGGTCGGTCTGCGGCACCTCCTTGTACATGCCGACCGCGGCGGAGACGTGGGCGCTGAACCCGACGAACCAGGCCTCCTTGCTGTCGTCGTTGGTGCCGGTCTTGCCGGCGATCTCGTGCCCCGGCACGGTCAGGCCCCGGGCGGTGCCGGACTTGACGACCTCCTTCAGCGCGTACGTCACGTCGGCGGCGGTGTCCGGGCTGATCACCTGGGTCGCCGGGATGTTCTCCTTGTAGGCGACCTTGCCGTCGACCGTCTTCACCGAGATGACCACGTGCGGGGCGTAGTGCTTGCCGCCGTTGACGAACATGCTGTAGCCGCCCGCCTGCTGCACCGGCGTGACGAGGTTCGAGCCGATGGACAGCGCGTAGGAGTGGTCCCGGCGGGCCTGCTCGAGGTTCTTCCGGCTGAGGCCCGCCTGCTCGGCGATCTTGATCACCGCGTCGAGGCCGACCTCCTGGGCCATCGTGGCGAACGCGGTGTTCACCGACTCGGCGGTGGCCTTGTCGATGCGGACCGCCGGGCCGACGTCGTGCGAGTTCTTGATCGGCCGGGTGCCGGGGAGCTCCACCGGGCCCTTGCCGGAGACGTAGCTGCGCACGCTGTAGCCCGCCTCGAGCCAGGCGGCGAGCACGTACGGCTTGAACGCCGAGGCCGCCTGCTTCTGCGCGTCGAAGGCGTTGTTGACGAAGCCGTACCGCTTGTTCAGGTAGTCCCGGCCGCTGTAGAAGGCGATCACGCGGCCGTTGTTCGGGTCGACCGCGGCCATGATCGCGCGCACGTACTTGTCGCCGAGCGGCTTGAGGTTCTTCTCGACGGCCTCCTTCGCCGCCTTCATCAGCCGCCGGTCGAAGGTGGTGACGATGCGGTAGCCGCCGGTGTGCAGGTCCTCCTCGGAGATCGAGGCGCGCTCCTTCAGCTCCCGCTTGACGATGTCGATCATGTAGCCGCGGATGCCGCGGTAGATCTCAATGTCGTCCTTCTTCGCGATCTTCGGGAACTTCGCCGTGTTGAGCAGGTTGCCGTACTTCTGCGGGTCGACGTCCGTGGCCATCCCCTTGATGACGTACTCGAACCGCTCCTTGGTCGGCGCCCAGTTGCCCGACTGCTCGGCGCGGTCGAACCGGTCGGGGTTCTGGATGCGGCCTGCGAGGTACGCGCCCTCGGCGACGGTGAGCTTGCTGACGTCCTTCTTGAAGAAGGCCTGGGCGGCGGCCTGGATGCCGTACGCGCCGCGGCCGAAGTAGATGGTGTTGAGGTAGTTCTGAAGGATCTCGTCCTTCGTCATCTCGCGGTCGGCGCGGATCGCGACGAAGATCTCCTTGATCTTCCGGGTCACCGACCGCTCCTGGCTGAGGCCGTCGTAGTAGTTGCGGACCATCTGCTGGGTGATGGTCGACGCACCCTGGATCTGCTGGCCGGTGACCGTCATCCACACCGACCGGGCGATGCCCTTGAGGTCGATGCCGGCGTCGGTGCGGAAGGACCGGTTCTCCGCGGAGATCACCGCGTCCTGCACGTGCAGCGGGACCTTGCTGATCGGCACGATCTCCCGCTTACGGCCGAGCCGCGCGATCTCGGTCTTGCCGTCCCGGTAGTAGATGATCGAGCCCTGCTCGAGCGCCTGCTCCTGCTTCACCACCGGGAGCGGCGTGTTGGCGTAGGCGACCGCGACCATGCCGAACACGCCGGCGACGAGCACCGCGATCGAGGCGAGCACGATCTTCCAGCTCGGGATGAACCGGCGCCAGCCGGTACGGCGCGGCTCGTCGTCGAGCTCGTCGTCGAACCCGTCGTCACCGCCGAACCCGTCACCGCCGCCGCCCCGGCCGCCGCGGCCCCGGCCCGGGCCGTCCGGTCCGTGCGGGCCGCCGGGGCCGTCCATCGCGTGGGCGCGCCGCCGCCCCGGAACGGTCCGCCCCTCGGCGCCGTGCTGCATGAGCCGGGTGGCCTGGTTCTCCCCGTCCGGGCCGGGCCTGCCGCCCGCGCCGCGCTGCATCACCTGGGTGGCCTGCGCGCCCGGAGCCGCCGCCGGGCCGGGCCTGCCGCCCGTCCCGTGCCGCATCACCTGGGTCGCCTGGGTGCCCGGGTCCGCCGCCGGGACGCCGGGGGCCGCCCCGCGGCCCGCCGGGGCGCCCGGCATGGGCGCGCGGCCCGGGGGCGGCGCCTGGGGGGCGCGGCCGGGCGCGCCGCCGCGCACCGGGCCGGAGTCGGGGACCGCGGCCATCGCCTGGGTGTCCTCGTAGGCCGCCTCGGGCCGCCGCTGCTGCTGCGGCCGCGGCGCGCCGGGCGAACCCGTGACGGCACGACCCCCGGCGGGGCCCGCCTGGCGCGGCGCCGGACCGGCGGTGCGGGGGTACATCGGCTGCTCACCGCCGTACGGCTGGCTCGTCGTGGGTCCCTGGGGCGGGCGACGGCGCCGCCCCGCAGGTGCCGACGCACCGGGCCGCCCCTCGACGTGGCCGGGGCGCCCGCTCGGCTCGGGGCCGTAGCTGTTGTAACTCACGGGTCCTCGTTCGGTCCTTGGCGGTCTGCGGTCACCACATCACTCGGCAGGGCGAGAGCGTACCCCGACAAACCGGGCCTGTGAGACAGAAAGGATCCTCCGCGATCCTCCGCCTCGGGCCCGGTCGTCCGGCCCGCTCCGTCGCGGCCCGGCGGGCCCGCCCCCCGCCGAGGATGAATGAGAACGTCAGTTGTGCCGAGAACAACATTGGCAGACGCGGGGACCGCAGACCGGCGAATTCAGGGGATTCGCAGGCCGTCCCGCCGCGGCAAGGCCGCAGGTGAGCCGCACGGTAGCGCTCCGGACGCGATCGGTGATCACGGAGCACCCTCCCATGGCGGATATGACCGAAAGGTGCCGCCGAGTGTCGTACGTCACGTTCCGCCCGCGCCCCGCGGGGCAAAGAAGTGATCTCGGAGCCCCACGTGCGCCCCGCATCCTTTCCTCAACCATGATTGCGCGATATGTCGGCCCGACGTATCCTCGTGATGTATCAGGGCGATACATCGGGAGGATAGGCCGAGCACGAGGCGGGAGGTGGTTCCAGTGGCCGGCGCGCGAAGCGAGGTGCTGGAGCTGGCCGTGCTCGGGTGCCTGCACGAGACCCCCCTGCACGGCTATGAGCTGCGCAAACGTCTGAACGCGCTGCTCGGCATGTTCCGTGCCTTCTCTTATGGGTCGCTCTATCCGTGCCTACGGCAGCTCCTCGCCAAGGGGCTGATCGCCGAGGAGCGCCCGGCCGACGCCCCGCCACTCACCGGCCGCCGCTCGAAGATCGTCTACAAGCTGACCGCGGAGGGGAAGGAGCGCCTGCACGAGCTGCTCACCCAGTCCGGTCCGTCGGCCTGGGAGGACGAGGGCTTCGGCGTTCGCTTCGCCTTCTTCCGCCACACCGAGGCCGAGGTACGGCTGCGCATCCTGGAGGGCCGCCGCAGCCGCCTCGAGGAACGTCTGCACAGCGTCCGTACGGCTCTCGCCCGGACCCGTGAGCGCCTCGACAGCTACACGCTCGAACTGCACCGGCACGGTCTGGAGTCCGTTGAGCGCGAGGTGCGCTGGCTGAACGAACTCATCGCGACCGAGCGGCAGCAGGGCGCCGAGCGCAAGGACGACGCCGCGCACACCTCCGAGGAGGCCGGCACCCGGGACGGGCGGGATCGGCGGGCCGAGGAGCGGCCCAGTGATCGGCAGGGACTCCCGTCACCACCAGATGGTGCAGAGGCACCCAATTCCGATTGACACGATGACCATTAAGGAGCGAGTGCGATGGGTTCGGTGCGCGTAGCCATCGTCGGCGTCGGCAACTGTGCCGCGTCGCTGGTGCAGGGCGTGCATTACTACAAGGACGCCGACCCGGGCACCCGGGTACCGGGCCTGATGCACGTGCGGTTCGGCGACTACCACGTGGGCGACGTCGAGTTCGTCGCCGCGTTCGACGTGGACGCCAAGAAGGTCGGTCGTGACCTGTCCGAGGCCATCGTCGCTTCGGAGAACAACACCATCAAGATCTGTGACGTGCCCCCGCTGGGGGTGCCGGTGCAGCGCGGCCATACCTATGACGGCCTCGGCGAGTACTACCGCCAGGTCATCGACGAGTCGGACGAGGACCCGGTCGACGTCGTCAAGGTGCTCAAGGAGACGCGGACCGACGTGCTCGTCTGCTACCTGCCCGTCGGCTCGGAGGAGGCGACCCGGTTCTACGCCCAGTGCGCCCTCGACGCCGGTGTGGCGTTCGTGAACGCGCTGCCGGTGTTCATCGCCTCCGACCCGGAGTGGGCCGACAAGTTCACCAAGGCCGGTGTGCCGATCGTCGGCGACGACATCAAGTCCCAGGTCGGCGCCACGATCACGCACCGCGTGCTGGCCAAGCTGTTCGAGGACCGCGGCGTTGAGCTGCTGCGCACGTACCAGCTCAACTTCGGCGGCAACATGGACTTCATGAACATGCTGGAGCGCTCACGGCTCCAGTCGAAGAAGATCTCCAAGACCCAGTCGGTCACCTCGCAGATCCCGCACGAGATGAAGAAGGCGGACGTGCACATCGGCCCGTCCGACCACGTGCCGTGGCTCGACGACCGCAAGTGGGCCTACGTCCGCCTGGAGGGCCGCGCGTTCGGCGACGTGCCGCTCAACCTGGAGTACAAGCTCGAGGTGTGGGACTCGCCGAACTCGGCGGGCGTCATCATCGACGCCATCCGCGCGGCGAAGATCGCCAAGGACCGCGGCATCGGCGGCCCGCTGCTGTCCGCCTCCGCCTACTTCATGAAGTCGCCGCCGATCCAGTACTCCGACGACGAGGCCCTCGAGGCCGTGGAGAGGTTCATCCGCGGCGAGGTCGAGCGCTGACCCTCCGCGTCCCGGCGCGCCGGTGAGCCGCCCGGCCACCGGTCCGGATCGCCGTGCCCAAGCCCTGTGCCCCGGTCGCGCGGCCGCGCGCGGCCGGGGCCCTTTCGTGTGCCCACGCGGTACGGCACGCCCGGTACGGCACGGCCCGCCGCGGGCGCGCGGCGGGTCAGCCGAGGCCGACCCGGGCCGCGGGCGGCAGCGCGGACTCGTCCGCGACCGGCCAGGCGAGCGGGTCCGGCCCGAGCCGGTCGAGCAGCGGCACCTGGCGCCGGCACCACGGGGAGACCGGCGCCGGCTCGGGGGCGGGCCCGGTGCCGTCCGCGGGCGGGGCGAGCACGCCGGTGCGCACCGCGGCCGCGAACTCCGCCCAGGGCAGCCACCGCACGTCCGCGACCTCCGCGGGGTTCGGCCGCGGCGTGCCCGAGGTGACCGCCCGGTAGACCGGGCACAGCTCGTGCTCGACGGTGCCGTTCTCCATCGTCGCCCGGTAGGCGAAGGTGGGCAGCAGCAGGTCGAGCGACCTCGCCTCGAGCCCCAGCTCGAACGCGAGCCGCCGGGCGACCGCGGCGGCCACCGGCTCGCCCGGCAGGGGGTGGCCGCAGCAGCTGTTCGTCCACACCCCCGGCCATGTGATCTTGTGGTGGGCACGGCGGCTCAGCAGCACCCGGCCGTCGTCGTCGAACACGTAGCACGAGAAGGCCAGGTGCAGCGGCGTCCGCGGCCCGTGCACGGCGCTCTTCGGCGCGCTGCCGACCGCCTGTCCCGCGGCGTCGACGAGCACGACCCGTTCCTCGGTCATCACCCTTCGAGAGTAGGCCGCAACCGGACCGGTCGAGGCGGGTTGTGCCCGCCGGGCACCGGCGGCCACTAGGCTGTGCGCGTGTCCTTCGTCTCCGATCTGCGTGTCGTCCTGCAAGGTCGGGACTTCAGACGCCTGTTCGGCACCCGCCTGGTCTCCCAGTTCTCCGACGGCATCTTCCAGTTCGCCGTCTACGGGTACGCGTTCTTCACCCCGGAGAACCAGACCAGCGCGGCCGAGGCCGCGGCGGCGTTCGCGGTGCTGCTGCTGCCGTACTCGATCCTCGGGCCGTTCGTCGGCGTCTTCATCGACCGCTGGCCACGGCGGCAGATCCTGGTGATCGGCCCCCTCGTCCGCGGCGCGCTGCTCGCGCTCGCCGCGGCCCTGCTCGCGGCCGGGGCGCCGGACGGGTACTTCTACGCGGTCGCGCTCGCCGTGCTCGGCGTCAACCGGTTCTTCCTCGCCGCACTCGGGGCCTCGCTGCCGCACGTGGTGCCCGCGGATCGGCTGATGATGGCGAACTCGGTCACCCCCACCTCGGGCACGGTGGCGACGTTCCTCGGCGCCGGGGCGGGGTTCCTGCTGCGCCTGCTGTTCGGGCCGGGGACGAACGGCACCGCGCTGCTGCTCGTGGTGTCCGGCGTGGTGTTCGGCATGAGCGCGCTGGTGGCGAGCACGATGGAGCGCTCGCTGCTCGGCCCGTCGTACGACCCGGACCGGCCGCAGGCGCGCGAGGCGGTGCGGAACGTGCTGCGCGGGCTCGCCGACGGGGCCCGGCACGTGGCCCGGCGGCGCACCGCGGCGGCCGCGCTCGGCAGCATGGCGGCGCACCGGTTCTGGTACGGCATCGCGCTGGTGATGGCGGCGATGCTCTACCGCTTCTACTTCACCGGCGGCGACGCCGAGGCCGGGCTGCTGCACGCCGGCGGGGTGGTGGCGACCTCGGGCGTCGGCTACTTCGCCGCCGCGTTCGTCACCCCGTGGGTGACCGAGCGGATGGAGATCCGGACCTGGGTCACCGTCGCGCTCGCCGCCGCCGGGGTGCTGGAGCTCGCGCTCTGCCTGCCGTTTGCGGAGTGGGGCTTCCTCGTCGCGGGCTTCGTGCTCGGGCTCGCCGGGCAGTCGGTGAAGATCTGCGCCGACACCGTGGTGCAGCGCGACGTCGACGACCCCTACCTCGGCCGGGTCTTCTCCCTCTACGACATGCTGTTCAACGGCATGACCGTGGCCGCGGCCGCGGTGTCCGCGCTGTTCCTGCCGGCCGACGGCCGGTCGCACCTCGCGGTCGTCGTGATCGCGGCCGGCTACCTGCTCTCCGCGGTCGCCTACCGCGTCGTGACGGGGTCCGCCGGACCGGCGAAGGGCGACCGGACCCGGCCCGCCCACGCCGAGGGCCCGGTCACCTGACCCCGGCGGCTAGGCCTGCTCCGCCTCGGCCGCCGAATCGTTCCGCGCGCCGGATTCCGCCTGCCCGGCCGGCCGGTCGGCGGAGTCCGCCGGGAGCACGCCGTTCTCCCGCGCCCAGGCGAGCAGGGCCTCGCGGGCCGCCTCCTTGCCGATCACGCCCCGGTCGAGCCGCATGTCGAGCAGGAACCGGTAGGCCTTGCCCACCAGCGGGCCGGGCTTGATGCCGAGGATCTCCTGGATCTCGTTGCCGTCGAGCTCCGGCCGGATCTTGGCGAGCTCCTCCTCCTGGGCGAGCCGGGCGATGCGCTGCTCCAGGTGGTCGTAGGTGCGCCACAGCGCCTGCGCCTTGCGCTTGTTGCGGGTGGTGCAGTCGGCCCGGGTGAGCTTGTGCAGCCGGTCGAGCAGGTGGCCGGCGTCGCGCACGTACCGCCGCACCGCGCTGTCGGTCCACTCGCCCGTGCCGTACCCGTGGAACCGCAGGTGCAGCTCGACGAGCCGGGACACGTCGGCCACCACGTCCTTGGGGAAGCGCAGCGCGCTCAGCCGCTTGCGGGTCATCTGGGCGCCGACCACCTCGTGGTGGTGGAACGACACCCGCCCGCCCGGCTCCAGCCGCCGGGTCTTCGGCTTGCCCACGTCGTGCATGAGCGCCGCCCAGCGCAGCACCCGGTCCGGCCCGGACGTCTCCAGCGCGATCGCCTGCTCCAGCACGGTGAGCGTGTGCTCGTAGACGTCCTTGTGCCGGTGGTGCTCGTCGATCTCGAGCCGCAGCCGGGGCAGCTCGGGCAGCACCCGCTCGGCGAGGCCGGTGTCCACGAGCAGGGTGAGGCCCGCGCGCGGGTGCGCGCCGCAGATCAGCTTGTCGAGCTCGTCGCGGATGCGCTCGGCCGAGACGATCTCGATGCGGTCGGCCATCCGGGTCATCGCCTCGCGCACCGCCGCCTCCACCCGGAACCCGAGCTGGGAGGCGAACCGGGCGGCGCGCAGCATGCGCAGCGGGTCGTCGTCGAAGGACCGCTCCGGCGGGCCCGGGGTGCGCAGCACCTTCGCGCCCAGGTCGGCGAGCCCGCCGTACGGGTCGACGAACTCGTGGCCGGGCACCCGAACCGCCATCGCGTTCACCGTGAAGTCCCGCCGCTCCAGGTCACCCTCGAGCGTGTCGCCGTACATCACCTCGGGCTTGCGGGACTTCGGGTCGTACGACTCGCTGCGGTAGGTGGTGATCTCCAACTGCCAGTCGCCCTTGCGTACGCCGACGGTGCCGAACTCGATGCCGACCGTCCAGACGGCGTCGCCCCACGGCCGTACGATCTCGAGCACCCGCTCGGGGCGCGCGTCCGTGGTGAGGTCGAGGTCGTGCCCGATCCGGCCGAGGAAGACGTCGCGGACCGAGCCCCCGACCAGGGCGAGCTGGTGCCCGCCCTTGGCGAACAGCTCCCCGAGCTCGTCGACGACGGGCGCGATGCGGCGGAACAGGTCGGCCACCGCCCGCTGCTGACTGTCAGTGAGATGTGAAACGGACAAGGCTGGGTAGGTCCTTCGGTCAGGAAACAGGTTCCCCGGAACGCGTGCCCGGCGAGCCGCCGGCCGCTACCGGCGCGCCCTCCTGGTCCGGCCGGTCGTGGGTCCGGAGGCGATGGGGCGAGGCGAGGAGATCCGGCGATGAAAGACGCTCTCGCGATCCACCGCTGGCTCCTCGCACACCAGGTCCATCATGAAATCCTACGTCTTCCGCGATCGCTCTCGGGGGCCGAAGACCTGCCGGAGGCGCTTGGGGTGCCTTCCGAAACGTGCGTCAGCGTAGCGGTCTTCGAGGCGGCGTACGCGTCCGGCGCCGAACCCGTGGCGGTGGTCGCCTCGGTGGCGCATCCCCCCGACCCACGGCGTGTCGCCGCGACCGTCGGCGCGGCCGAGGTACGGCCCGCCCCGGCGTTCCTGGTCAACACGGTCACCGACTACGCGGCCGGGCTGGTCTGCCCGCTGCTGCTGCCCGCGGAGCTCACCGTGCTCGTCGACCGGCGGCTCGCCGAGGGGCTCGACCCGGATCTGGCGGTCCACACGGCCACCGGGGAGCGGGCGACCGCGCTCTGCCTGGCCGCGCGGGACCTGCTCGCGCTGGTCGCGGGCGAGCGGGTCGAGCTGCGCCCCGGGTCGCTCGCCCCGGACCGCTGACCCGGGCCACGGGATCCGGCCCGCCGTCCGGGCGGGTACGGCGGGCCCGAAACCCGGCCCGCCGCGGCCCGCGCGCCGCGGCCGCCCGGGTCCTGGCGCGGCCCGCCGCAGGCCGTACCCGGCGCGCGGAGCTGGGCAAACGCCGGGCGGGAGGCACGGCGTGCGCGACGACGCGCCGGTGCGTTCGAATTCGTCGATAGCATTCTGGGCGTGCGCCGAACCTCACCCCTGGCCGGCCCGTGATTCGTAGAGCAGCGTTGATCGTCGCGCTCGCCTCCGCCATGCTCGTCCCCGCGGAGGCGGGTCTCGCGAGCATTCCGCGTGCCGCCGCGACCCAGGCGGGCTCGGGCGCCGCCGCCCCGGCCCGGCCGGTCGCGCGTGCCGCCGTCGGGGTGACCGTGGACCAGATCACCCCGGCGGTGCCGCGTGAGCCCACCACGCCGATCAAGATCGTCGGCACGGTGACGAACACCGGGAACACCGCGCTCACCGGGCTGCGGGTCCGCCTGCACTACTCGGCGCGGCCGTTCGAGCGGCGCGCCGACATGAGCGCCTACCTCGCCGGTCAGGGCGAGTTCGACCCGAGCTTCAACACGTTCACGCCGATCGAGCGGGTGGAGCCCGGCGGCAAGGCCACCTTCGAGGTGACCGTCACCCCGGCCGAGCTGAAGATGTCGCGGTTCGGCGCCTACCCGCTCACCGTCGAGATCATCGACCTGGTGGAGCAGCAGGTCGCGGTCGAGCGCACCTTCCTCACCTACGCCCCCAAGGGGGAGCGGCTCGGCCGCACCAGGCTCGCGCTCGCCATGCCGATCATCGACCGGCCGCGGCGGGCCGATGACGGCACCTTCATGGACGACGGGCTGCGCCAGGCGCTGACCGGCAACGGGCGGCTCGCCCGGCTGCTGCGCATCGCCCAGCAGCAGCCCAAGGGCGTGACCTGGTTCGTCGACCCGGCGCTCCTCGACGACGTGCAGCGCACCACCCGCTCCTACACGCTGCGCAAGGGCGACGACGTGCAGACCCGGCCCGCCGACCCGGCCGCGGGCACCTGGCTCGCCGGCCTGCGCGCCGCGCTCGCCGAGGCGCCGGCCGTGGCCACGCCGTACGCCGACCCGGACGTGGCCGCGCTCGTGCACAACGGCATCGACGACGCCACCGGCGAGGCGATCGCCCGGGGCGCCCAGCTCGCCGGGACGCTGCTCGGCCGTACCGTGCCGGCCACCACGAACTGGCCGTACGGCGGGGTGCTCGACCGGGACGCGCTCGACGAGCTCGCCGTGAGCGGGGTGCGCACGCTGCTGCTCAGCGGCAACGCGCTGCCGCTGGAGTCCCCCACGGCGACCACGCCGGACGCGGCCACCACGATCGACGCGGTCTCCGGGAAGGTGACCGTGCTGCTCGCCGACCCGACGCTGAGCGCGCTCGTCGACGCCACCGCGCAGGGCGGGAACCCGGCGGCGCTGCGCCGGTTCATCGCCGAGACCGCGGTGATCACGGCGGAGGACCCGGAGCGGGCCCGCACGGTGGTCGCCGCGCCGCGCCGCCGCTGGGACCCCGACCCCAAGGCGGTGCAGGAGCTGCTCGAGGTCGCGGGCTCGCTGCCCTGGCTGCGCCAGGTCACCCTCGACCAGATCAAGCCCGGCAAGCGCCCGCCGGCGCGCGGCGACCTGGTGTACGGCGCGCGGCAGCGCAAGGGCGAGCTCAGCCGGGCCTACCTGCGCCACGTGCGCGACCTGTCGGCGAAGGCCGGGCTGATCCGCACCGTCACCCACGCCTCGGCCAAGCCGTTCGAGGCCGCGCTGCTCCGGCTCGGCTCCTCGGCGTGGCGGGGCCGCGGCCGCGAGGCGCGCGCGTACGTCGAGCAGGTCCGCCAGGCGGTGAACGCCCAGATGGGCAAGATCTCGATCACCGGCAAGGGCCAGCCGCGGCTGCTCGCCGGCACGAACGGCAACGTGGCGATCAGCGTGCAGAACCGGATCGGCCGCCGGGTCGAGCTCAGCATCGACGTGCGGTCGAACGACCCCGGGCGCCTGGTGATCGACACCTACCGCCGGGAGATCTCGATCGAGGACGGGAACACCACCACGATCCAGGTCCCGATGCGCGCGCCGAACGGCGGTGACGCGCAGATCAGCGTGCAGCTCGCCACGCGGTCCGGCGTGCCGTACGGGGACCCGGTGGTGCTCAAGGTGAGCGCCACCGGCTACACCGGTATCGCCGCGGTGATCGTCGGAGGCGCGCTCACCGTCATGCTCGCCGCGGTGGTGCTGCGCATCCTGCGCACCCGGACGAGACGGAGACAGCGCGCCGACGGAACTCGCGAAGGGACGTCATGAACCGGTTGCTGCGCGCCGGGGCGATCATGGCCGCCGGCACGATGGTGTCGCGGGTGACCGGCTTCCTGCGCACCGCGGTGATCGCCGCCGCGATCGGCACCACCCTGCTCGGCGACGCCTACAACGTCGCCTACCAGATCCCGTTCATCCTGTTCGACCTGCTGATCGGCGGCATGCTCAGCAGCGTCATCGTGCCGAGCATCGTGCGCGCCCAGCAGCGCGACCCGGACGGCGGCGTCGCCTACGAGCAGCGGCTCATGACGCTCGCGCTGCTGCTGCTCGTCTCGGTCGCGACGCTCGGGGTGCTGCTCGCCCGGCCGATCATCGAGCTGTACACCAGCGACCTGTCGCCGCGCGGGGTCGAGGTGGCGGCCACGCTCGCCCGGTACATCCTCCCGCAGATCGCGTTCTTCGGGCTGGGCGCGATCGCGGGCGCGATCCTCAACACCCGGGACCGGTTCGCCGCCCCGATGTGGGCGCCGGTGCTCAACAACCTCGTGGTGATCGGGGTCGGGCTCACCTACATCGTGATCGTCGGCGGCACCGACGACATCAACGAGGTGACCGCGGGCGAGCTCGCCCTGCTCGGCCTCGGCACCACGGCGGGCATCGTGGCCCAGTCGATCGCGCTCGTGATCGCGCTGCACCGGGCCGGGTTCCGGTTCCGGCCGCGGTTCGACTTCCGCGGCAGCGGGCTCGGCGAGCTGGCCAAGCTCGGCGGCTGGGCCCTGGCGTACGTCGCGGTCTACCAGGTCGGCTTCGTGGTGACCACGAACCTCGCCACCGCGGCGGGCGTGCGGGCGGCCGCCGAGGGCGTGGACTACGGCGCCGGGTGGACCCCGTACAACTACGCCTACCAGCTCTTCCAGCTCCCGTACGGGATCATCGCGGTCTCGGTGATCACCGCGATGCTGCCCCGGATGAGCCGGTTCGCCGCCGAGGGGCGATTCGACAGCGTGCGCGAGGAGTTCGCCTCCGGGGTGCGCACGGTGTGCTCGCTCATCGTGCCGGGCGGCGTGCTGCTCATGGTGCTCGGCCCGGCGGTCACCGTGCTCATCTTCTCGCACGGGGCGAACTCCACGGAGGACGCGATCTACATCGGCAACGTGCTCCAGGTGTTCGGGCTGGCGCTCGTGCCGTTCTCGCTCTTCCAGCTGCTGCTGCGGGTGTTCTACGCGCTCGGCGACACCCGCACCCCGGCGTTCATCGCGGCGGGCAACGCGACCTTCAACGCCACGCTGAGCGTGCTGCTGTACCTGGTGCTGCCCGCCAGGTACACGGTGCTGGGGCTGGCGCTGTCGTTCGCCGTCACCTACGTGGTCTCCGCGGCGGCGACCTGGATGCTCGCGAGCCGCCGGGTGGGCGGCCTCGGCGGGCGGCACGTGCTCGAGGGGCTCGGCCGCATGTACGGCGCGGCGGTGCCGTGCGCGGCGCTCGCGCTGGGCGTGCTGTGGGCCACCCGCACCCTGCTCGGCCTCGGCACCGTGGGCGCGATCGTGATGCTCGCGGCCGGGGGCGGCCTCGGCGCGGCCGTCTACTTCGTGCTCGCCAACCGCATGCGGATCCCCGAGGTGAAGTCGATCGTCGGCCTCGTCGCCGGGCGGCTCGCCCGGTGACCGAAAAGACTCGCTGAGGCGGTAGACCAAAGGTCCGTTTCGCGCGTCTTCAACGCGGAGTTCCACCGGGAGTACGAGCGAGGCGGCGCCGCACTACGATGGTGCGCCACGGGGGCCGGAAACGGCCCGAATCAAGCGAGTGGAAGCAGGAGGGCGTGGGCGGATCCACCCGGCATCGCGTACTGTGCGAATGCGCCGTTGAGCCGCTGGGCGGGGAGGGTGCATGAGCATGTCGGCCGTTGAACCCGGTGCGCGCCTGTCGGATCGCTTCCTGCTGGAGGACCGTGTCCACCAGGCCGGCGGGGCGACGCTCTGGAAGGCCACCGACGAGGTACTGGCCCGTCCGGTGGCGGTGCACACCTTCTCCCGCGACTTCGAACGCATCGACGAGGTGGTGACCGCCGCCCGTGCCGCCGGGCGGCTCACCGACTCGCGGCTCACCCAGGTCTTCGACGCCGCCGACGACGGCGACACCGCGTACGTGGTGACCGAGTGGGTGACCGGCGAGTCGCTGATCGACCTGCTCGCCGGCGGCCCGCTCGAGCCCGAGCGGGCGGCCGGGCTCGTCGCCGAGGCGGCCGAGGCGCTCACGCACGCGCACGAGGCCGGGCTCGCCCACCTGCTGCTCACCCCGGACCGCCTGGTGTGGACCGGGGGTGGAACGGTAAAGGTGCTCGGCCTCGGGGTCGACGCCGCGCTCACCGGCACGACGAGCGACGAGCCCGCGGCGGAGGACGCCCGCGGGCTCGGCCGGCTGCTGTACGCCGCGCTCACCGGCACCTGGCCCGGCGAGGAGGAGTGCGGGCTGCCGCCCGCGCCGACCACCGAGGACGGCAAGCCGTGCCCGCCCCGGCAGGTGCGGGCCGGCATCCCCGGCTGGCTCGACTCGCTGACCACCCGGGCCGTGCTGCAGGAGCCGTACAAGGGCCACCCGGCGCTCACCACCCCGGCCGAGATCGCCGCGGCGCTCGCCCACGTGCCGCGGCCCATGCCGGTCCCGGCCGCCACGCCGCCCGCGGTCCCGCTGCCCGGCGAGTCCGCGGACGGGTCGGTCACCCGGATCGGCGCCCCGCCCGGGATGCGCACCACCGGGGTGCAGCCCGCCTCGCAGCTCGCCACCGCCGCCACCCCGGCCTCCGGCGGCACCTCGATGAGCCGCGCCCTGGTGATCGGCATCGTGGCCGTCGTGATGATCGCGGTGGGCCTGGGCGCGTGGACCATGGGCCGCAACCTCGCCCAGCCCGACACGCCGCAGGCGCAGGCGCCGACCCCGACCGCGTCGAAGAGCGCCGAGCCGCAGTCGCTCGAGGTGGTGAAGCCGGTGCGGGCCCGGGGCTTCGACCCGCTCGGCGACCGGAGGGAGCACCCGGAGATCGCGGCCGACGCGATCGACGGCAAGGAGTCCACCGACTGGCACACCGACTCGTACACGAGCGCGGACTTCGGCCGGCTGAAGAAGGGCGTCGGCCTGCTGCTCGACATGGGCAAGTCGACGCGGATCGCCGAGGTGGTGGTCTCGCTCGGCGGGCCCAAGGGCTCGTCGATCGAGCTCAAGGTGGGCGATTCGGACAAACTGGACGCACTGAAGACCGTCGCCGAGAAGAGCAACACCTCCGGGAAGGTCACGCTCACCCCGTCGAAGGAGGTGAGCGGTCGCTACGTTTTGATCTGGTTTACGCGGCTTCCGCCATTCGAGGGGGGCTTTCGTGGCACCATCTATGAGGTAGTGGTGCACACCCCCGGATCGGCATAGCAGGACACGCCTTGTGAACCCTCAAGCAGATAATCGAACCTCCCCGGCAGGGCACGTGGCGCGGTCCGCGTTGTCCGACGCCGACCTCCTCCATAGACATATCAACGGCGATCCGCAGGCGTTCAGCGAGCTCGTCCGGCGGCACCGGGACCGCATGTGGGCGGTCGCGCTGCGCACGCTGGGCGATGCCGACGAGGCCGCGGACGCCGTGCAGGACGCGTTCGTCTCCGCCTACCGCAAGGCGGAGAGCTTTCGCGGCGAGGCGGCCGTCACAACGTGGCTCCACCGCATCGTGGTCAACGCCTGCCTCGACCGGATGCGCCGGAAGGCGGTGCGCCCGGTCGCGGACGACGAGCTCATCGAGGCGGCGGAACGCGACACGCCGCTGCCGGACCACACCGGCGACCGCGAGGTGTCGCTGGAGGTCTCGGCGGCGCTCCGGCTGCTGCCGCCCGACCAGCGCGCCGCGCTGGTGCTCGTCGACATGATGGGCTACTCCGTCGAGGACGCCGCCGCGGTACTCGAGGTACCGAGCGGCACCGTGAAGAGCAGATGCGCACGCGGACGGGCCAAACTCGTTCCGATTCTTTCGCATTTGCGGAACCGATCTGAGCGAGCTCGCGTCTCATCCGCGAAGGGAGCAAGACTTCGTGACGGGTGACACGCATTACGACCTGGAGACCTTGGCCGAGTTGGCCGAGGGCCTCCTGGATGACGCCACGGCTCAGCAGGTCCGGGACCATCTCGCGATCTGCGATCCCTGTGGGGAGGCGCTCGCCGATCTCGCCGGGGTCCGTGAGGTTCTCGCGGCCATGCCGGTGCCGGCGATGCCGCTGGGTGTCGCGCTGCGAGTCGACAAGGCTCTCGCCGCGGAGGCCGAGCGCCGCCGTGCCGGCGCGCCCCTCGACCCCGGGCCGGCCTTCCCGGAACCCGACTGGGACCGCATCATGCGGGACGCGCCCTGGGAGACCGGAGCGCCGTGGGAGGAGCCCGCGGCGGCCGGGGAGCGGGTGGCGGACCTCCCGCCGCTCGAGTCCCCGCGGTTGGTTCCGCTCGCCGCCACCGCGTCGGCCGGCGAGGCCTCGCTCGACGGCACGCCGGTGGCCGGTGCCCCGGGTCCGGCGAAGGTGAACGGCTCGCACCGGCCGGAGGCCCCGGCCGACGAGGAGCCCGGCACCGTGGTTCCGCTGCTCGCGTCCGCCAAGCGGCTTGACGGGCCGTCGGCGGACGAGCGCCCGCAGACCGCGCCGGAGGCGGCCTCCGCCGACGACGCGGCCGCGAAGCGGCCCGCCCTGGGCGTGGTCGCCGAGGACGGGAGCATCGTCGCGCCGAAGCGGCGCACGGGCTCGGCCCGGCGCCGGTGGCTCGTGTCGCTGTCCTCCGTGGCGGCCGCCGCGGCCGTCGTGACCGGCGGCGTCACGGTGACGAACACCGTGCTCGCCGGGGGTGAGCAGACCCCCGTGCAGCAGACCGTCGCGGCGCCGTCCGCGTCGGCTCCGGCCGAGCGTACGGAGCCGACCCAGGAGACGCTCTCCGCGGACGTCGACGGGCAGCAGGAGCGCGGCTCCCGGTTCGTCATCGGCGAGAGCGGCTACAACTACGCCGACGCCGAGCTCAAGGCGAACCTGGTGGCGTACTTCGGCTCCATGCCGAGCGGCGGCAGCGCGTCGGGCGACGCCAAGCTCAACCGCTGCATCAGCAAGCTCGTGGCGGCGGAGAAGAGCGACCCGATCGGCATCGACCGGGCCTACTACAACGGCAACGAGGCCCTCATCATGCTCTTCTGGCACAACCGGAGCCAGGACCTGGTGAAGGTGCGGGTGGTCAGCCCCGAGTGCAAGAACCTGCGCAAGCCGGGCCTGGCGACCTGGAACTGATCGTCGCGTGCCGGGGCCGGACCGAGCCCGCCCGGGCGGGGTCCGGGCTCCGGCCCGAGGCCCGGTTCCAGGGCCGGTGACCGTACGGAAAAGACCCTCCGTGGCGCTCCGCGGAGGGTTTTTTCATTTCGTCTTCCATCCCTTGGAGCAGGGCCGGTGGCCGGGAATGTCTCGTGCCTAGGATCTGTTGACGCCACTGCAATCCGACGCGAAAGGCGAGACTGTGAGCGACGTCCGGAATGTGATCATCATCGGCTCGGGGCCGGCCGGCTACACGGCTGCCATCTACACCGCGCGTGCGGATCTGCGCCCGCTGGTCTTCGAGGGATCCGTGACCGCCGGCGGCGCGCTCATGAACACCACCGAGGTGGAGAACTTCCCCGGCTTCCCGGACGGGATCATGGGTCCGGACCTCATGGACAACCTGCGCAAGCAGGCCGAGCGGTTCGGCGCCGAGCTCGTCGCCGACGACGTGGTGTCCGTCGACCTGACGGCCACGCCGAAGGTGGTGCGCACCGCCACCGACACCTACCACGCCAAGGCGGTGATCGTGGCGACCGGCTCGGGGTACCGGGAGCTCGGGCTCGCCAACGAGAAGCGTCTGTCCGGCCACGGCGTGTCCTGGTGCGCCACCTGTGACGGCTTCTTCTTCCGCGACCAGGACATCGCGGTGATCGGCGGTGGCGACTCGGCGATGGAGGAGGCGACCTTCCTCACCCGGTTCGCGCGGTCGGTCACCGTGGTGCACCGGCGCGACAAGCTCCGGGCGAGCAAGATCATGCAGGACCGGGCGTTCGCCAACGAGAAGATCACTTTCGCGTGGAACAGCCAGGTCGTCGACATCCACGGCGAGGACCGGGTGACCGGCATCCGGCTGCGCGACACCCAGACCGGCGAGGAGCGCGACCTCGCGGTGAGCGGCGTGTTCATCGCGATCGGCCACGACCCGCGCAGCTCGCTGTTCAAGGGGCAGCTCGAGCTCGACGAGGACGGGTACATCAAGGTGCAGTGGCCGACCACCAGGACCAACATCCCCGGCGTGTTCGCCGCGGGCGACGTGGTGGACCGCATCTACCGCCAGGCGATCACCGCCGCGGGCAGCGGGTGCGCCGCCGCGCTCGACGCCGAGCGCTGGCTCGCCGACCAGGAGGGCTGACCGGCGGCCGATCCGCCGCGGGGCCGCGCACCCCTCCCCGGGTACGGCGTGCCGCGGCGGCGGGCGGCGAGGTCCGCCGACCGAGACCTGTGTGACCATCGAAACCGAACCACCGGCCGGACGAAGACGGCCGGCGCCCGCCCCGGCGGCAGTGGGCCGGGCGTTTCCGATCCGACGAACGACGAGGTGAGAGAACCGTGGGTGCCGTCAAGGAAGTGACCGACGCCTCCTTCGAGGCCGAGGTCCTGAAGAGCGACAAGCCGGTGCTGGTCGACTTCTGGGCCGAGTGGTGCGGGCCGTGCCGCCAGATCGCCCCGATCCTGGAGGAGATCGCGGCCGAGCAGGCCGACAAGCTCAAGGTCGTGAAGCTCAACACCGACCAGAACCCGAACACCACCCGGGACGCCGGCGTGCTCAAGATCCCTACCCTGAACCTCTACAAGAACGGCGAGGTCGTCAAGCAGATCATCGGCGCCAAGCCGAAGGCCCAGCTGCTGCGGGAGCTCGAGGGCGTCATCTGACCCGGCCGACCGAGCCGACCGGCCGCCGCCGTCGCGGCGCGCCGTACCGAATGGCCCGCCCACGGCGGGCGCGTGGGAAGCCCTTCGCCATGCCGGTGGAGGGCTTTCTCCCGTGATGGCGGCCGTCCCGCGCGCGAACGACCCGCAGCGGCGGCCGGTACGGCGTGCCGTACCCGGTCGGCCGGGCGGGCTGGGGTACGGCGGGGCCTCAGACGGGCCGTAGCGCCCGCTCCGGGCTCATCGAGCCGAGGAGGCGCTCCAGGGCCACCTCGACGTCCTCACGCCACGACAGCGCGGTCTTGAGCTCCAGCCGGAGGCGCGGATACCGCAGATGCGGACGTACCGTCTTGAACCCGACGGCGAGCAGGTACTCGGCGGGGAGCACGCAGCCCGGCTCCTCCCACTTCAGGTCGCCGAACGCCTCGATCGCGCGCACCCCGCGCCGGGTGAGGTCCTTCGCCACCCCCTGCACGAGCATGCGGCCGAGCCCGCCCCCGGCGAACTCCGGCACGATGTGGGCGGTCATCAGCAGCACCGCGTCCGAGCTGACCGGGGACGTCGGGAACGCCACCGACCGGGGGACGTACGCCGGGGGCGCGTACAGGACGAACCCCGCGGGCACGCCGTCCACGTAGACGATCTTGCCGCAGCTCCCCCACTCGAGGAGCACCGACGAGACCCACGCCTCCTTCTCCAGGGCGGGGTCCCCGCTCTGCTGCGCCCGCTCGCCGCTCACCGGATCGAGCTCCCAGAACACGCACCGCCGGCACCGGCGAGGGAGGTCGTCCAGGTTGTCCAAAGTGACGTTGACAAGCCGACGCGACACCTCTGGTCCCCCATCCTGGTGGAGACGTTCTCTGGCCCGAACGCACGTCCGTTCCGGAAAAGCACGCGAAATCGGCGTCTCCCCGTGGCATCGTAACCGAGTACCCAGCGCGAGAAGCGGAATCCGCGCGAGGGTGCGCCGGTGTCCGAATCACTGCACGACGGCGCTTTTCGGTGCCTTGGGATTGAAGGGGGCGAGATGGCGGTAGCTGAGGTGCCCGGCGCGCCACGCCGGCGTCACGGGCCCGTCCGGCGCCTCGTGCGGCACACCGGCCTGAAAAGGCATGAGAACCCCTGGCGTACTCTGGAGTATCCAGCGCTGTACGCGTAGAGCGATCACCGAGGAGGTGGGACCGTGACAACTGAGCAGGATCACGGTCGGACGACCGCGACCCACGGGTCGCGCATTGACGCCTACGTCGACCGGTACGCAGCCCGAGCTACCGGGATGGTCGCCTCCGAGGTCCGAGCTCTTTTCGCCGTCGCGTCGAGGCCCGAGGTGGTCTCGCTCGCCGGCGGCATGCCCTACGTCACGGCCCTTCCTCTCGACGCGGTCGGCGAACTCGTCGCCGAGCTGGTGGCGGACCGGGGCCCGGTCGCGCTCCAGTACGGCTCCGGCCAGGGTGACCCGCAGCTTCGTGAGCAGATCTGCGAGGTCATGCGGCTGGAAGGCATCGAGGCCGGTCCGGACGACGTTGTGGTCACCGTCGGCTCCCAGCAGGCGCTCGACCTGGTCACCCGCATCTTCATCGACCCGGGCGACGTGATCCTCGCCGAGGGTCCCTCGTACGTCGGCGCGCTCGGCACCTTCGCCGCCTACCAGGCGAAGGTCGTCCACGTGGCCATGGACGACGAAGGGCTGATCCCCGAGGCGCTCGCCGAGACGATCGAGGCCTGCGCGCGGGCCGGGCAGCGGGTGAAGTTCCTCTACACGATCCCGAACTTCCAGAACCCGGCCGGGGTCACGCTGAGCGCCGAGCGACGCGCCCGGGTGCTGGAGATCTGCCGGCGGGCCCGCGTGCTCGTGGTCGAGGACAACCCGTACGGCCTGCTCGGGTTCGACGGCGAGCCGATGCGGGCGCTGCGCGCCGAGGACCCGGACGGCGTGGTCTACCTCGGCTCGTTCTCGAAGACCCTCGCCCCCGGTTTCCGGGTCGGATGGGCGCTCGCCCCGCACGCCATCCGGGACAAGCTCATCCTCGCGATGGAGTCGGCGGTGCTGTCGCACTCCACCTTCGCCCAGCTCGCCGTGGGGCGGTACCTGGAGACGCAGCCGTGGCGCGAGCAGATCAAGGCGTTCCGCGAGCTGTACCGCGAGCGGCGCGACGCGATGCTTGACGCGCTGCCGAAGTTCATGCCCGAGGGCTGTACCTGGACCCGGCCGGCCGGCGGCTTCTTCGTCTGGGTCACGCTGCCGGAAGGGCTCAACTCCAAGGCGATCCTGCCCCGCGCCGTGGCGGCCCGGGTCGCCTTCGTCCCGGGCACCGGCTTCTACGCGGACGGGCAGGGCAGCCGGCAGATGCGGCTCTCGTACTGCTACCCCGAGCCCGACCGCATCCGCGAGGGCGTACGCCGGCTCGGCAGCGTGATCGAGCAGGAGCTGGAGGTCCGCGACACGTTCGGCGCCGGCACCGGGCGGCACCGGCCCGGAGTCGACACGCCCGGTCCGGACCTGGCCTGACAACCGGTACGGCTGACGCCTTAGGGTAGGGCGTCAGCCGTACATTGGTCAGCGACACAAGAAAGGCTCCCCCGATGACTGATCTCGGCCATGTGCTGGTGCTGGCCGGCGGGCTTTCCTACGAGCGCGAGGTCAGCCTCCGCTCGGGCCGCCGGGTAGCCGAGGTGCTGCGGTCGAAGGGAGTCGAGGTCGAGACGAGGGACACCGACGCGACCCTGGTGCCGTCGATCCTCGCCGACCCGCCGGACGCCGTGTTCGTCACGTTGCACGGCGGCAGCGGGGAGGACGGGGCGATCCGGTCGGTGCTGGAGTTGCTGTCGGTGCCCTACGTCGGGGCCGGGCCGGACGCCTGCCGGGTGGCGTACGACAAGCCGACCGCCAAGGCGGTGGTGCGCTCCTGGGGCCTGCGTACTCCCGACTCGGTGGCCCTGCCGAAGGAGACCTTCCACGACCTGGGCGCGTCGGCGGTGCTCGACCGGATCGTGGAGCGTCTCGGCCTGCCGTTGTTCGTCAAGCCGTCCCGGGGCGGCTCGGCCCTCGGCGCCTCGATCGTGCGCAAGGCCGAGGAGCTGCCCGCCGCGATGGTCGGCTGCTTCGCCTACGGCGACACCGCCCTGATCGAGAGGTACGTGGAGGGCGTGGAGGTCGCGGTCTCCGTGGTGGACCTCGGGGACGGCCCGGTCGCCCTGCCCCCGGTGGAGATCGTGCCCGACGGGGGCGTGTACGACTACGCCGCCCGGTACACCGCGGGCCAGACCGAGTTCTTCGCCCCCGCCCGGCTGCGTCCCGAGGTGGCCGAGTCCTGTCTCGCCATGGCGGTCGCCGCCCACGAGGCCCTGGGCCTCCGCGATATCTCCCGCACCGACATCATCGTCGACCACGACGGCAACCCGCACTTCCTCGAGGTCAACGTCGCCCCCGGCATGACCGAGACCTCGCTGTTCCCCATGGCCGCCGAGGCCGCCGACCGCGACCTCGGCACCCTCTGCACCCGTCTCCTGGAGATCGCCGCCGCCCGCGGCTGACCTCCCCGGCCACCCGACGCGCCAGGCCGTACCTCGGCACTCTCGGACCTCCGAGCAAGCCGGCCTCACGCCGATCGCGGCGACGAGCCTCCCCACGCCGACCGCCGCGGCCAGGCAGGCCGGGTACGGCCCGGCGCAGCGTGCGTCCATGCGGGAACGCACGTGCGAGCGGGTGGACCAGCGGGGAGACGACACAGGACGCGCACGCCGCCTGCCCCAAAGCGCGTTTCTCAGCCCAATCAGTCTGCTTGACGCGCTCTACTGCCGGCGTGAAACTCCCCCTCTCCGATGTGGCTCGTCCGTATAGGCCGACGCCATCACGCGAGCCGCTACGAGACGCGGTGGAGGTCGAGCACGACCCACCAAGGCACGTACAACGGCCTGCCTGCGCGCCTGCTGCGGGGCGGACGGGGCGTGGGCTGCGCCTTGGTGCGCGAGTCGGCGGGCCCGCCACCGCCCGGGCGGTTCCCTTGCTCCTTGTTTCACGTGAAACCACGTCGACCACGTCCGCATTAGGCGTCGACCGGGCGAACGCGGCCGCGAACCAGACAACGGCGCCACCGTGGCTTCATCCACCATGCCTTCTCGGCGGCAGCGCCCCCGCCGTGCCCGGCCGATCCGGCGGGACGGCCGGACCGTGGCCAAGGTCGGCCCGGGACACATGCCGCGCCGCAGGGCCGGGGACGCCCCTGGCCAACGCGCGCTCGCCTGTACCCCGGGCGCGCCCGACATGTCATCGGCACAGCCGGTACGGCTTCACCGGTTGGCATGAGATGTGGGCATGCACCTGACAAGCACCTCGACGAGACGGTAGTCCCCCACGCGAAACGATGCTCCTCAGGCGGTAGGGTCGCGTCCTTCGTCGGCCACGACTGCGACGTTCCGGGGCGTTTACCGAACGGCAGAAAGCACCCTCAGTGGTTTCACGTGAAACATGGATAAGCCAAAGGACCGGTCCCGGTGCAAACGTCGACTAAGTCGACGAGCGCCGGAGAACCCCCATTGTCTCTCCGAGGACGGGAGCGTTCGGGCGTCAGTGGACGGTGGAACCGGTCCCCTTCCGGCGATCAGGACTGCGCCATCGGGTTGTCCGGCATCCGGGCCGGCGACCGCTTCACGCTCCACCGGACCGTGAGGGAGGTCGTCAGGGAGCTGGTCGCGACGATGATGTCGGCTCCCGCGTATCGCCTTCGGCCCCACCCGGCCAAAGGCATGCCAAGCCCGTCGGCAGCGACGTACCCAGCGCCCCGCTGCGGCCCTGACCAGGGATGCGGTTGAGACGCGTGAGGCCTCACGGCGTAGCCTGGCCTGAGATCGGATCGATGGATGGATCAGCCGTCTCGGGGAGGGATCGGTCGCCGTGCTCAACACCGACTTCGCGAGTGACAACCACGCAGGTGCGCACCCCGCGGTGATGGCCGCGATCGCCGCGGCGAACACCGGATACTCGCCCGCGTACGGCGACGACCCCTGGACGGCGACCTTCCGCGAACGCGTCAAGGAGGAGTTCGGGAACGAGGCGACCGGCTTCGCCGTGCTGAACGGCACCGGCGCCAACATCCTCGGCCTCTCGCTCCTGCTCGGCAACCGCTACGAGGCGGTGATCTGCCCCGAGTCGGCGCACATCGCCACCCACGAGGGCGGTGCCGCCGAACGCCAGCTCGGCACGAAGCTCATCACCGTCCCCACCGCCGACGGCAAGCTCACCCCCGGCGACGTGACCTCGCGCCTGCACGGCCTGGGCGTGCCGAACGAGGTCCAGCCCAAGGTCGTCTCCATCTCCCAGGCGACCGAGGTCGGCACCTGCTACACCCCCGACGAGGTCGCCGCGATCGCCGAGGTCGCCCACGCGCACGGCCTCCTGCTCCACATGGACGGCGCACGGCTCGCCAACGCCGCCGCGTACCTCGGCTGCTCGCTGCGCGCCCTCACCACCGACGCCGGGGTGGACGTCGTCGGCTTCGGCGGCACCAAGAACGGTGCGGTGTTCGCCGAAGCCCTCGTCGTGCTCCGCCCGGAGCTCGCCGCGAAGGTCCCCTTCCTCATCCGCCAGTCCCTGCAGCTGGCCTCCAAGACCCGCTTCATCTCCGCCCAGCTCACCGCCCTGCTCACCGACGACCTCTGGCGGAAGAACGCCGAACACGCGAACGCGATGGCCCGCCGCCTCGCCGACGGCATCGCCGGCCTCCCCAACATCACCCTCCGCTGGCCGGTCCAGTCCAACGCCGTCTTCGCCGCCCTCCCCCACGACGTCATCCGCGAACTCCAGACCCGCTACACCTTCCACGTCTGGGACCACACCGAGGGCGTCGTCCGCTGGATGACCGCCTTCGACACCACCCCCGAGAGCGTCGACGCCTTCGCCGCCGACATCGCCGCCGCCCTCAAGTCGTCCTGACCGCACCCATGTTTCACGTGAAACCACTCCCCCATCGACCGCCCCTCCGCACCCCCGCGCAGCCTCTGCCTACCCGCTCTCCTTCCGCCACCACTAGAGAACGGCAGCCTCGTACCGCACGGCGAGCTTGTCACAACGCGTGGCTATCCTCCGATTGCGCTTGAGCAGGCTGGCCCCGCACACCACCGCATGCCACAGCCGGTAGGCCACCGGGTCGAATGCGGACGGCCGCCCTCCCTTCGACTCCTTGGCCTTCCGGTTGGCGTCCTGGTCGGCCTGCTCGGGATGCACGCCCTGATCCGACGCCTGCGCAGGTGGGCGCGGTTGGCCGTGCTGGTGCAGGCCCGGCCCGCCACCACCAGGTCTGGGCGCGTCCAGGGACGGCCGCCGCCCAGGCGCGCCACCCGGATGCCCGCCAGAATCCGGGCGAACTGTGGGCTGTCACTCCGCCGGCCGCCGGTCACCACCACAGCCAAAAGCCTGCGACCCTGCGCACAGGCCACGGGAACCTTCGTCGTCAGCCCGCCACGCGAACGATCCGCGAATGATCGGCCGACTCGGCGCCCGCCCTTGCGGACGGCACTTTCTGCGGGTGGCCGTCCCGGCGCGCGTCCGTCACATTCTGGTGCGCCCTGACGACGGCAGTGTCCACGCTCTCCTCCAGCCGATCTTCGAGGCCGACCTCATCGTCCAAGCCCTCACCGTCGTAACACCAACGCCCAGTCGGCGACGACACAAGGCCGGGTAGCCGCAAGAAGATGGGACCTCGCTGTCGACGGAGATGGGAGGAGCCGTCAGGCCATCGACCTCCGGCCGCGGTGGTCCCAGCCAGCGACGAGAATGGTCGGCGATCGCACAGATACGAGAGGCAATGGGTGCCGTGGTTTCACGTGAAACACCAGCTCCCACTCCTCCGTTTCCGTCTGCGGTCGGCCGCTCCTCGCGTAGCCAGGAGGAGCGGCCGGGGCCGACCACCTGCTCGACCGGCTGCACAAGCTCACCCGGGCCGACTGCACCACCCGCAACAAGCGCAAGGCGCAGGCGCTGTGGCGCACCTACGACCACCTGGAGCAGCGCATCGCCCGGCTCGCCCAGGAGGAGGAGCTCGCCAAGATCCGGCCGGAGCTCGACGGCAACGAGATCCAGGAGATCCTCGGCATCAAGCCCGGCCCGCTGGTGGGCAAGGCCTACCGGTTCCTGCTCGACATGCGGCTCGACCGGGGCGTGATCGGCAAGGAGGCGGCCCGCGCGGCCCTGCTCGCCTGGGCGCGGGAGAACGACGTGCTCCCGGCGGACTCCGCCGACCGGTCGACACGACATCGTGCACTCACGATCGCCAACCAGAGAAGGCCAGCGTTGCCACGACCACGGCGCGGGCCTCGCGGTGTTCTCGATGCACGACCAGCAGTCCTCTTCATTGCAGGCGCTCGCACTTAAGGCGGCATCGCGGCCTTCGACCTCTGCTCCCCTCCCCTCATACCGCTTAGATCCGCCAGGACCTCTTCGGTCGCGTGGGCCGCGTGCCGCTCGTGCTCCTCCCTGCGGTCGACGAAGCCCGCAACGATGCCAAAGGTCCCGATCAGGGATGGCGAACTCGACGACGAGCGCGTTCATGGCCTCGGGCAGCCTGGCGAGGACCGCGCGCATGCGCTCCTTCAGCCGGTTGCCGGTGCCCAGGCCGGAGAGGGCGTCGCTGAGCGGTGTCTCGGTGGCGTGCTCGACGCCTTCCAGTTCGCCGGCTTCGCGCGCCGGCAACGGCTCGATGGGGTCGAGCGGGGCCGCCTCTCGTAGACCACCAGCTCCGGGCACCCGCCGATAGGACGCATGTCGGACCCGCGCCGGTGGGCTTCATTCTCGACAGGGCGCCTTCTCCGTAGCGCATCGCCCCGAAATCCAGCACCCCCTGCTTCGGACGCCATGTTTCACGTGAAACCGCTCCCCCGCCAGCTGATCGCAGGCGGCGAAAGGTCATGGAGAGCCGTGGGAGCGCAGACACAAGCGAGGCGAAGCCACCGACGGCTTCTCCTCGTGGTTCCGAGTGTCCGGCGCTCCAGGCAGGCATTGGAGACCGGATCCAGGAAGGTCGGGGATACGGGAGATCGCCCAATGATGGCGTAACGCCATCTGCCACCATGATCGTCGTTGGCGTGAGCGAGAGCGCTACGCCAGGTCGGAATGCAGGGGTCGACCAGATCTCACGGGGCAGCCGTCGGATCCACCGAGCCGCGCTCTGGTCGTGATCGTGGTGGTGGAGGTCTCCTCTCCTGGAGACGAGAGGACGGTCCGTGCAGCTGTGCGGCGGCCGAGTGTCCCGCTCTAGGGACTGCGGCGGTGACGCTGCGGTCCGGTTCCTCTGATACGGGGTCGTGGGCGCAGGATGCGGCCCGATGCCGGCGAATCGCGACGTCGACTTGCCCGCGCAGCCTGGGCGACAAATGGTCGCACCGACAGTGCCCCACCCCACGAAGGCGTGCTGGTCGGTGTGGCCCGCATCGGTCCGGTGGCCGGAGGGGTGATGGCGGGGTCCGCCGACGCGGGCCGTGGGGGGCGGCCGGCCGTACCGCTAGCCGGAAGTGGAGCCGGAGGAGGTGCGCATGGTGTTGAGGGCGTCGGGGGCCATCGAGGAGAGGATGCGTTCGAGGTCCTCCACCGAGGCGAACTCCACGACGATGCGGCCCTTGCGCTTGCCGAGGTCGACCTTCACCCGGGTCTCGAAGAGGTCGGAGAGGCGGTCGGAGAGCGCCTTCAGCTCGGGCGGTGGCGGTTGCTTGGTGGGCTTGCGGCGCGGGCTGGGACCCGCGGTGGCCTCGCCGAGCTGGACGATCTCCTCGACCGCGCGCACCGAGAGGCCTTCGGCCACGATGCGCTTGGCGAGGTGCTCCTGTGCCGCGGGGTCGTCGAGGGCGAGCAGGGCGCGGGCGTGGCCCGCGCTCAGCACCCCCGAGGCGAGACGGTTGTGGATGGACGGCGGCAGGGTGAGCAGACGCAGCATGTTGGTGATGTGCGGGCGGGAGCGGCCGACCTTGCGGGCGAGCTGCTCGTGCGTCACGCCGAAGTCGTCGAGGAGCTGCCGGTAGGCGGCCGCCTCCTCCAGCGGGTTGAGCTGCTCCCGCTGCAGGTTCTCGATCAGCGCCTCCCGGAGCATCTCGTCGTCCTGGGTGTTGCGCACGATCGCCGGGATCTGCTTCAGGCCCGCCAGCTTGCAGGCCCGGAGGCGGCGCTCCCCCATGATGAGCTCGAACCGGCCGCCGTCCTTCGGCCGTACCACCACGGGCTGGAGCAGGCCGACCTCCTGGATGGAGGTCGCCAGCTCGGCGAGCGCGTCCGGATCGAAGTTGTCGCGCGGCTGCCGCGGGTTCGGGTCGATCAGCTCGACGTCGATCTCCTGGAAGTACGCCCCGGCGACCGGCGCCGCCTCGGAGGTGGTGGTGCCGCCCGCCTGGGCGGGCCCATGCTGCGCCATGGGCTGCACGATGGGACCGGTGGGGATGAGGGCGCCCAGCCCCTTCCCCAGTCCACGCCGCGGCCGGTTACTCACTTGCCCTCCCCACGTGGAACGCCCACGCGTCTAGCGTCATGCTGCTGGTGGATCGGCGTACCTCGCGCGCGTCGACGGGTCAGCCGGTCACGCTCGCGCCGCGGAACGCGATCTCGCGGGCCGCGTCGGCGTAGGCCATCGCACCGCTCGACCCCGGGTCGTAGGTGATGACCGACTGGCCGTAGCTCGGTGCCTCGGACACCCGTACGCTTCGCGGGATCACCGTCCTGAGGACCGTATCACCGAAGTGCGCCCGGACGTCCTCGGCGACCTGTGCGGCGAGCCGTGTCCGGCCGTCGTACATGGTGAGCAGCGCCGTGGAGACGGAGAGCTTCGGGTTGAGGTGGGCGCGGACGAGCTCGACGTTCTGCAGTAGCTGGCTGAGCCCTTCCAGCGCGTAGTACTCGCACTGGATGGGGATCAGCACCTCGGCCGCCGCGACCATGGCGTTCACCGTCAGCAGGCCGAGCGAGGGCGGGCAGTCGATGAAGATGTAGTCGAGCTCGATCTCCTTGAACTCGTTGATCGCCTTCAGCAGGCGCGACTCCCGCGCCACCATCGACACGAGCTCGATCTCGGCACCGGCGAGGTTGATCGTGGCGGGTGCGCAGTACAGGTTCGGCATGTCCGGCACCGGCTTCACGATCTCCGACAGCGGCATGCCCTCGATCAGCACCTGGTAGACCGACGGCACGTCGCCGCGGTGCTCGATCGACAGCGCCGTGGAGGCGTTGCCCTGCGGGTCCAGGTCGATGACGAGGACGCGCTGGTTGTGCATCGAGAGCGCCGCCGCGAGGTTCACCGCCGTGGTCGTCTTGCCGACGCCGCCCTTCTGGTTGGCGATCGTGATCACACGGCGCTGCGGAGGCCGTGGCCACTCCTCCTGGCTACGCGAGGAGTAGCCGACCAGGGACGGGGACGGAGGAGTCGGAGTGGATGTTTCACGTGAAACCACGGAACTCATTGCCTCTCGTACCGGTGGCGAATCGCCGGAGGTCGGGGGAATCAGCGCATCGCTTCTCGTCATTTCTACCGGCTTTTGTGCGGATGCGGCAGTATCACCGGGCCGACCGGATCCGGAAGGGCGGCCGTCCGGTACGGCACCGCCGCCCGCCGGTCGTCCCGTCCCCTGGCCGATGGTCATCGCCGCCTCTTCCGTCGCCGCTTGTCCTGGCCACCCGGACCGCGCCGCCCTCCCCCGCGTTCGCCCGCCGGGCCGGTCCGCCCGGCGACCACGCGGACGAGGGTTGCCGGCGGATCGACCTTACCGCGACCGACCGTGACCAGCTCGGCGCGGCGCGCCCCCGTCTTCCGCAACGCGTCGCCGGCCGCCTCCAGCTCCTCGGCGGCGCGCTCCCCCTTCACCGCGAGGAGCTGGCCGCCCTCGACGAGCAGGGGCATCGACCACAGCAGCAGCCGGTCGAGCGGAGCGACGGCCCGGGCGCAGGCGACGTCGAACAGGCGCGTGCCCGCCACCTCCTCCGCCCGGCCGCGCAGCACCTCCGCGTTGTCGAGCTTGAGCGCCTCCACGCACTCCTCGAGGAAGACGGTCCTGCGCAGCAGCGGCTCGAGCAGGGTCACCGTGATGTCCGGCCGGATGATGGCGAGCACGATCCCGGGCAGGCCGGCGCCGGAGCCGATGTCGACGAGCCGTACCCCCTCCGGAACCGCCTCGGCCACCACGGCGCAGTTGAGCAGATGCCGGTCCCAGATCCGCGGCACCTCGCGCGGTCCCAGCAGGCCGCGCACCACGCCGGGCCCGGCCAGCAGCTCCGCGTACGCCCGCGCCTTGGCCCACGCGTCGCCGGAGAAGATCTCGCGTGCCACCGCAGGCGCGTCGGGAAGTTCGTTGGTTTCCGCCATCACACACTCGTCATCACGATCTGCGAGTAAGCGTAGTCCTGGGTCGCCCGCCTCCACGGCACCACCCGTGTCGACGTCGGCCGTCCGCCTGCCACGTCCCGCCCTCCTCACACTCTGCCGCCCGGGTGGCGTCCGGTCCGGCGCTCGCCCACATCCTGTGGACAACGCCTCCGGCGCCGCCCGCCCGTACCACCTTTCCACAGCCGGCGACCATCCCTGTCCCGGCCGCAGACCGCCGTCCACCACGGGCCTGGACGTGGAACAACCGGCGCAATCGCCACGCGATCGCGGTCCGGCCGTACGGTGCACGGGAGGACGGCACATTATCCACAGTCTGTGGACAACGGGTGACCGTACGGGATCCGAGCCGGTCGAGCGGGTGCGCCACCGGGCACCGGGACGCCGCCCCGGTCCGGCGACGGCCGGAAGGACCGCGCGCCACGCGCCGGCCTTCGCATCCGGCGCGCTAGCCGTACAGAAACCCCGATATCCGGCAAAAAGCGAAGGCCGCCCAACCCGGTGAGGGCGGCGGCCTGGGTGCGGACCCGGTGGAGCCGTCGGCGGCGGGTCAGGAGGGGTAGACCACCACGTAGCGGTTGGGTTCCTCGCCCTCGGACTCGCTGTACAGCCCGGCCGCGGCCACGGCGTCGTGCACGATCTTGCGCTCGAACGGGGTCATCGGCGCGAGCGACTTCGGCTTGCCGGTGCGCTTGACCTCCTCGGCGACCTGGGCGCCGAGCTTGCCGAGCTCGCGGCGGCGGCGTTCGCGGTAACCGGCGATGTCGAGCATGAGACGGGAGCGCTCCCCGGTCCGCCGGTGTACGGCGAGGCGGGTCAGCTCCTGCAGTGCCTCGAGGACCTCACCCCGTGGGCCCACCAGCTCGGTGCTCTTGATGCCCACCACGGACACGACCGCACGGTCGCCCTCGACGTCCATGTCGATGTCGCCGTCGAGATCGGCGATGTCGAGCAGCCCCTCGACGTAGTCGGCCGCGATCTCGCCCTCCTGCTCGAGGAGCGCGATGTCCGGAACCGGCCGGGACTTGCCCGGGTCGGCCGTGGCGGTGGCGGCCGCAGGCGTCTGAGCGTCGGTCACGTCGCGCCTCTCCTTCGTCATGACTTCTTGCTACCGGTCCTCTTGCTCCGCGGCTGCCGGCTGGGCTGCTGACGGACGATCTTAGTCTTGGGCTTCGCCGGCTCCGGCGGCGGCTCGGGCGCCTTCTTACGGATCCTCGCCAGCACACCGCGCTTGGGCTCCACCGGCACCGGGTTGCCCTTCGCGTCGAACTGCGGCATCGGGTACCGGCTGTAGAACCAGTACTGCTGGCCGAGGGTCCACAGGTTTGTGGTTACCCAGTAGAGGATCAGACCGAGCGGGAAACCCAGGCTGAAGACGGCGAACAGCGGCGAGATGTACATGAGCATCTTCTGCGACTGCGCCATGGGGTTGTCCGGCATCTGGGCCATCGACCGCTTCACGCTCTGCCGGACCGTGAGGAAGGTGGTCAGGGAGCTCGTCGCGACGAAGATGCCGAGCACGATCCGGGTGACCAACGGGTCGGCGTCGAATGCCGCGATGTCCGCGTCGCTGGTGAAGAACGTCGCCGGGATGGGCGCGCCGAAGATGTGGGCCGCGCGGGCGCTGTCCACCAGCTCCTTCGTCATGCCGAACTTGGCCTGCCCCCCGGCCATGGCCCGGAGCACGGTGAACATGGAGATGAAGATCGGGAACTGGGCCAGGATCGGCAGGCAGCCCCCCAGCGGGTTGACGCCCGCCGTCTGGTAGACCTTCATCACCTCTTCGTTCAGCTTCTGGCGGTCGTTCTTGTACCGCCTGCGGAGCTCCTGGATCTTGGGTGCCAGCTCCTGCATCTTCCGCGACGAGCGCATCTGCTTGAGGAACAGCGGGAAGATGCACAGGCGCATGAGCACCGTGAGCGTGATGATGGTCAGCGCCCAGTTCAGGCCGCCATCCGGGGGAAGGAAGGTGCTGTAGCCCCGGTGGATCCATGTGATCACAAAGGCGACAGCCTCATAGAGCCAATTCAGCCAGGACAGCTCCACTGAGCTAGCTCCCTTGCGTCTCGTCGTGGGTCCGCACCGGGCGGGGTGGCACCGGGTCGTACCCTCCGGGGTGGAAGGGGTGGCAACGTCCAATCCGGCGGATCGTCAACCAGAGCCCGCGCAGCGCGCCGTGCACGGTGATGGCCTCAAGCCCGTAGGCGCTGCACGACGGTGCGAACCGGCAGCGGGGACCGAGCAACGGACTGATGAACGCCCGGTAGAACCTGATCAACGCCGTCAGGATCCGGGCGACCGGGCCGATCCCGGTGGTCTGTTGCGCCGTCATGCCTGTCCATCCGTTCGGGCCTGCGGACCGGGCCCACGCCGCCCGAGTACACGATTGAGCGCGATGTCGAGTTCGGCGGCGAGTTGCTCACTTCGCGCGGACGCGGCCGGTGGATTGGCGCGTACCACAAGCAGGCTACCTTGCGGGAGGCGGTGGAGACGGTCCCGCACCAGATGTCTGAGGCGCCGCTTCACCCGGTTCCTGACGACGGCGCCGCCCACGGCCTTGCTCACGACAAAACCGACCAGCGGCGGTGCCTGCTGGTCGCCGTCGGTGCGGATGTTCAGATGGACGACGAGAGTGGGGCGCCCGGCCCGGCGTCCCCGTCGGATCGCGGCCGCGAAGTCCTCGCTTCGCCGCATTCGGGAGGCGGACGGCAGCACGACTGACCTCCTGGGGCAACAGGTGCCACCCGGTGCCGGCGACGGTGCCCGGAGCGGAAGCGCTCGGCCGGAGCAGGCTGGGTCCTCTCCCGGCTACTCCCCCGGCGCCGTCGCCGCCCGCCGCGTACGCCGACGGGCGGCCCGGCCACACCGGAAGGCTCGGCCGCCCGTCAAACGGTCAGGCGCTTGCGGCCCTTGCGACGCCGGGCGGCGAGGATCGCCCGACCGGCGCGCGTACGCATGCGCAGCCGGAAGCCGTGGGTCTTCGCGCGGCGGCGATTGTTCGGCTGGTAAGTACGCTTGCTCACGGGTGGGCTCCATGCTTGAGACGCGTCCGCAGGCCCTGCGAACGCTGACGTCGCTACAGATTGCCGTTGGCCGTCAGTGGGCATGCAGAAGCGTCACCTGACGAGCCGACCTTCGTACGTTACGGGTTGGCCCGTACCGTGGTCAAACCGGCCCTCGGTGGTGTTTCACACCCCGGAGTGACGCCTCGCTCCGCACCCCCTCCGCACGCGGCACCCGGCACCGGGCCGGGATGTGCAGTGATTATCCACTATTCCACAGGGCGGTTTTCCACCGATCCCACCGTCATCCACAGAGTCGGCCCCGCGGCCCCCCGTGCTGCCAGTAGGCTGTGGACAACGTCTTGAACAGGGATGTGCACAACGCTACTGTCGGCCCTCCAGAACCTTCCCTCCCGTGCGTGGATGTACTGGATATGACGCGCGCCGACTGTGCACACCATGTGGATTCGGTGTGGATTCCATGTGGATCACGGAGGGGTTCCTGCGGGAAGCGCGAGCGCGGGTGATGCGGACGCCGGAGCGAAGGCGGCGCCCACTCAGGGGCGACCTGTGGACAACTGATCGCGGCGGGCGACCGGGGGCCGCGTAGGGAAGGAGGGGTGATCATGGAGAGCATCGACCTCGGCGCGGTATGGGCACGCGCGCTGGAGAACTTCCTCGACGGGAGCGTCCCGTCGCAGCAGCGCGCCTGGCTCGCCATGACCCGTCCCTTCGGCCTGGTCAACGACACCGTCGTGCTCGCGGCCCCGAACGAGTTCGCCAAGGACGTGCTGGAGAGCAAGCTGCGGCCGCTGATCGCCCACGCGCTCTCCCAGGAGTTCGGGCGGCCGATGCGGGTCGCGGTCATGGTCGACCAGGCCGCCGCGGGCGACGGCGAGGAGCCGCAGCGGTCCCGCGCCCAGGGCGCCGGCAAGCCGGGCCTGCCCGGCCCGTCGGCCGCGTACCCCCACTCTCCCCAGGCCGCGCCGCCGCATTATCCACAGGGTGGACAACCGGGCCACCCCATAGGACCCCAGTTCAGGCCGGGATCGGCGAGCCCGCACCGCCCGGCCGAGGGCGTGTCGTCCACCGACTATCCACAGCTTCATCCACAGGTCGCGCAGTATCCCTATTCCTATGGGCCGGGGACGTCCGGCTATCCGGGAGCGCCGTCCGCCGGGCCGGGCGCCGCGCCGTACCCGGGGCCGCTGGGCGGGCCGCTCGGCGGCCGGGCCGACGCCCCTGTGGACGGCCCTGTGGATAACTCTGGGGACGGCGGTGGAAACCCGGGCACCGGCGCCGTGGGGCACTCCCCCGGGAACGCCGCCGACGGCCCCGCCGCGCCGGGCGAGGGTACGGCGGGCGGCGCCGAGGGCGAGCCGGCGGACGCCGCCCAGGGCCCGCGCGGCGACAAGTTCGGGCCTCCGGTGCCGAGCCCGCTGCCGAACCGGTGGGAGAGCCGGGGCGGGCGGGCCGGCGAGACCGCCCGGCTCAACCCGAAGTACACCTTCGAGACCTTCGTCATCGGGTCGAGCAACCGGTTCGCGCACGCGGCCGCGGTCGCCGTGGCCGAGGCGCCGGCCAAGGCGTACAACCCGCTGTTCATCTACGGGGACTCCGGCCTGGGCAAGACCCACCTGCTGCACGCGATCGGCCACTACGCGCAGAGCCTCTACGACGGGGCGCGGGTGCGGTACGTGAGTTCCGAGGAGTTCACCAACGACTTCATCAACTCGATCCGCGACCACAAGGCCGACGCGTTCCGCGCCCGCTACCGGGCCGTGGACATCCTGCTCGTCGACGACATCCAGTTCCTCGAGGGCAAGGAGCAGACGCAGGAGGAGTTCTTCCACACCTTCAACACGCTGCACAACGCCAACAAGCAGATCGTCATCTCCAGCGACCGGGCGCCCAAGCAGCTGGTGACGCTCGAGGACCGGCTGCGCAACCGGTTCGAGTGGGGCCTCATCACCGACGTGCAGCCGCCCGAGCTGGAGACCCGGATCGCGATCCTGCGCAAGAAGGCCCGGCAGGAGGGCCTCGCCGCGCCGGACGAGGTGCTGGAGTACATCGCCAGCCGGATCTCCACGAACATCCGCGAGCTCGAGGGCGCGCTGATCCGGGTGACCGCGTTCGCCAGCCTCAACCGGCAGGCGGTGGACCTGCAGCTCGCCGAGATCGTGCTGAAGGACCTCATCACCGAGGACTCCGGCGGCGAGATCACGATCGCGACGATCATGGCGCAGACCGCCGACTACTTCGGCCTGTCGGTCGAGGACCTGTGCGGCAGCTCGCGCTCCCGGGTGCTGGTGATCGCCCGGCAGATCGCCATGTACCTGTGCCGGGAGCTCACCGACCTGTCCCTCCCCAAGATCGGCCAGCAGTTCGGCGGGCGCGACCACACCACGGTGATCCACGCCGACCGCAAGATCCGCCGGCTCATGGCGGAGCGGCGCTCGGTCTACATCCAGGTGACCGAGCTCACCAACCGCATCAAGCAGCAGGCGCGCAACGGCTGACGCAGCCACCGATGCAACGTTCGAAAAGCAACGCTGACCTCCACTGATACACAGCCTGTGGATAACGCTGTGGATCATCCTGTGGACTCCGGTGGATGACGCGGCGCCCCGGACCGCCCGGGTGCCGGGCGCCGCGGTACGGCCGGCCGTACCCGCCGCCGCGCCGTCCGGCTGTGCACAACCGGCCGGATCCTGGGGACAGAGCTGCGGAAAAGCTGGGGATAACCTGAGGAAAACAGGGGTTGACCTGGGGATGCCCTGTGCACGGCGACCGGGCCGATCGACAAAAGGGACATATACCCGGTGGATAACCGGTGGAAACCTGGTGGATAACCCGGCGGATCCGGTGGACAACGCGGCCCGAGGCTGGGGACGAGGTGTGTGGATCGCCGCGTCATCCCCAGCCGCCCGGCGTCCGTCCACCGTCCGTGCACAGCGCCCGTGGATAAAAGTAGGGCCTTGACCTGCGGAAACGGTGGTTCTCCACAGTATCCACGGCCCCTAAGATGAAGACCCGTGTTTTCTCTCTAGGAAGAAATCAAACCTCATAGGAGGGCTCTGGCCCGCGCGCGCTCACGACCTTGGAGAGTTGTCCACAAGGAGGGCCGTGAGGCGCTAGCGTCTGTGGGGCACTCTGTGGGGGCACAGGGCCCGTTGGCGGGGTGAGCCCGCAGGGCGAGACACAGGAGGCGGATTCACGTGATGTTCCGGGTCGACCGAGACGTACTCGCGGAGGCCGTCGCATGGACGGCCCGCAGGCTGCCGACCCGACCGTCCCAGCCGGTGCTCGCCGGCATGCGACTGGAGGTCACCGAGGAGCAGCAGCTCAAGCTGTCGAGCTTCGACTACGAGGTCTCCGCCGAGGTGACGCTGGAGCCGCAGGTCGGCGAACCCGGGGTGGTCCTCGTCTCCGGCAGGCTGCTCGCCGAGATCACCAAGGCGCTCCCCGCCCACCCGGTGGACTTCACCGTGGACGGCAGCAAGGCGGTGGTCACCTGCGGCAACTCGCGGTTCACCCTGCAGACCATGCCGGTGGACGAGTACCCGTCCCTGCCGGCGATGCCCCCGGCCGCGGGCCTGGTGGGCAGCGACGTGTTCGCCTCCGCCGTCGCGCAGGTCGCGGTCGCCGTGGGCAAGGACGACACGCTGCCGATGCTCACCGGCGTGCGCATGGAGATCGAGGGCGACACGATCACCCTCGCCGCCACCGACCGCTACCGGCTCGCCGTACGCGAGCTGAAGTGGCAGCCGCAGGACGACGACATCTCCGCGGTCGCGATGATCCCCGGCCGTACCCTCGCCGACATGGCGAAGACCCTCACCACGGGCGCCGAGGTGGAGATCGCGCTCAGCTCCACGGGCGGCACCGGCGAGGGCATGATCGGGTTCAGCAGCGGCGGGCGGCGCACCACCACCCGCCTGCTCGACCCGGAGTTCCCCAAGTACCGGTCGCTGCTGCCGACCGAGTTCTCCGCCCGGGCCGACCTCGCCACCGGCCCGTTCGTGGAGGCGGTCAAGCGGGTCGCGCTCGTCGCCGAGCGCAACACCCCGGTACGGCTCGCCTTCACCCAGGGCGAGGTGGTCCTGGAGGCCGCGAGCGGCGACGAGGCCCAGGCGGTGGAGGTGCTGCCCGCCGAGTTCGACGGCGAAGACATCAACATCGCGTTCAACCACCAGTTCCTGCTGGAGGGCCTGCAGGCGATCGACTCCGACGTGGCCCGCATGCAGTTCACCACCGCGACCAAGCCCGCCATCCTCACCGGCGGCAAGACCACCGAGGACGAGGAGGTCCCGGACTACCGGTACCTGATCATGCCGATCCGGCTGTCCGGCTAGGCTCGCCCCGTGACGGGGAAGGTCCCGGAACGCGAGGGCGACCCACAGGGGGTGAGGGACCGATGCGCATCGGCATGGTCGGGCTCGGCAGGATGGGCGGCAGCATGGCCGAGCGGCTGCGCCGCGGCGGCCACGAGGTGATCGGCTACGACCGGGATCCCCGGGTGAGCGACGTCGGCAGCCTGGCGGAGCTGGTCGACCGGCTGGAGCCGCCGCGCACGGTGTGGGTGATGGTGCCCTCCGGGGAGCCGACCCGGGCCGTCGTGGCCGCGCTCGCCGAGCTCCTCTCCCCCGGCGACCTCGTCGTCGACGGCGGCAACTCGCACTACGCCGACGACCGCGGCCACGCCGAGCGGCTCGGCGCCAAGGGCATCCGCTTCGTCGACGTCGGCGTGAGCGGCGGGGTGTGGGGGCTGCACCAGGGCTACGCGCTCATGGTCGGCGGCGCCGAGGAGGACGTCCGGCGGCTGATGCCGATCTTCGAGACGCTCAAGCCGGAGGGCGAGGACGGCTTCGTGCACGCGGGCGGCCACGGCGCGGGTCACTTCGCGAAGATGGTCCACAACGGCATCGAGTACGGCATGATGCAGGCCCTCGCCGAGGGCTGGGAGCTGCTCGAGGCCTCCGATCTCGTCACCGACGTGGCGGGCTGCTTCCGGAGCTGGCGCAGCGGCACGGTGATCCGGTCCTGGCTGCTCGACCTGCTCGTGCGGGCCCTTGAGGACGACGCGGAGCTGTCGCGGCTGCGGGGGTACGCCGAGGACTCCGGGGAGGGCCGCTGGGCCGTCCAGGCCGCCGTGGAGCACGCGGTGCCGCTGCCGGTCATCACCGCCGCCCTGTACGCGCGCTTCGCCTCCCGGCAGCCGGACTCCCCGGCGATGAAGGTGGTGGCGGCGCTGCGCAACCAGTTCGGCGGCCACGCCGTCACGAGTGCCGAGGGCGGCCGGGCCAAGGGCGCCGACTCCCCCGGCGCGGACGTGGTTCCGCCGATTGAGACCGAAAAGTAATCCACAGGCTGGGGGAGATATCCACAGGTGGGCCGGAACACCGCCTGACCAGGCACGACGGGGGTTTTCACGTCCCGGGCCGAAAAGTTATCCACAGCCTGCGGACGGTAATCGCCCCAGGCTGTGGACAGCCGCGCGGCCCCCGTGCGGGCCCCGGGCCCGATTTGACGGACGCACGCCGGCCGCCCTGACGGTCGCGGCCGGCCGTACCCCGCCGCCGCGCCCGCGCCGCGCGACCCCGCCCGGGCGGCCGCCCGTCCGGCTACCCTCGGGGGAGTGCACGTGGCCCATCTGTCGCTGACCGACTTCCGCTCGTACCCGGCGGCCGAGCTCGACCTGGAGCCGGGCGTGACCGCGTTCGTCGGGCCGAACGGGCAGGGCAAGACGAACCTGGTCGAGGCGGTGGGCTACGTGGCGACCCAGTCCAGCCACCGGGTCGCCTCCGACGGCCCGCTGGTACGGCACGGCGCGCCCCGCGCGATCGTGCGCGCGGCCGTGGTGCGCGACGACCGGCGCGCGCTCATCGAGCTGGAGATCAATCCCGGCCGGTCGAACCGGGCCCGGCTCAACCGCTCCCCCGTCCCCCGCGCCCGCGACGTGCTCGGCCTGCTGCGCTCGGTGCTGTTCGCGCCCGAGGACCTCGCCATGGTCAAGGGCGACCCGGCCGAGCGGCGCCGCTTCCTCGACGAGCTGCTGGTCGCCCGGGCCCCCCGGTTCGCGGGCGTGCGGGCGGACTACGAGCGGGTGCTCAAGCAGCGCGGCGCCCTGCTGCGCGCCGCCGCGGCCGCCCGGGCGGGCCGGGGCCGCGGCGCACGGCGGGCGGCGGACGAGGCCGCGTGGGCCGCGGCCGGCGCCGGGGACGTGCTGAGCACGCTCGAGGTGTGGGACGCCCACCTCGCCCGGATCGGGGCCGAGCTGCTCGCCGCCCGGCTCGACCTGGTGGAGGCGCTGCGCCCGCTGGTGGCCAAGGCGTACGCCGCGCTCGCCCCCTCCTCCGGCACCGCCGACCTGCGCTACCGCTCCACGTTGTCCACAGCCGGTGGACAAGTGGGCGGCCCCGCCGTACCCGGGCCCGGGGAGGCGCCCGAGCCGGGTGCCGCCGACCGGGCCGCGCTCGCCGCCGCGCTGCGCGAGGCCCTGCTCGCCGCCCGGCCCGCGGAGCTGGAGCGCGGGGTGAACCTGGTCGGCCCGCACCGCGACGACCTCGAGCTGCGCCTCGGCGACCTGCCCGCCCGCGGCTACGCCAGCCACGGCGAGTCCTGGTCGTTCGCGCTCGCGCTGCGCCTCGCCGCCTACGAGCTGCTGCGCGCCGACGGCGGCGGCGACCCGGTGCTCATCCTCGACGACGTGTTCGCCGAGCTCGACACCTTCCGCAGGCGCCGCCTGGCGGAGATCGTCGCCCCGGCCGAGCAGGTCCTGATCACCGCGGCGGCCCCGGAGGACGTGCCCGCCGAGCTGACCGGGGCCCGGTTCGACGTGGCGGAGGGGAGGGTCATCCGTGTCCGCTGACGAAGGCGCCCGGTCCCGGCGCGAGGTGAACGCCCGGGGCGCCGCCCAGGCGCGGGAGAAGCTCGCCCAGGCGAAGGCGGACGCCGCCCGCCGCGGCCGGCTGCCGCGCAGCGAGCCGCGCCGTACCGAACCCCGGGGCGGTGCGGGCGCGCGCCGCGAGGCCGGCGACCCGCTGCCGTTCGGCCGGGCGATCCGGGAGCTGCTCGCCGCGCGCGGCTGGGAGCGGGAGGCGGCGGTCGGCGGCGTGTTCGGCCGGTGGGCCGAGATCGTCGGCCCCGAGCTCGCCGCGCACACCCGGCCGGTGTCGTTCCAGGACGGCGAGGTCACCGTGGCCGCCGACTCGACCGCGTGGGCGACCCAGGTACGGCTGCTCGCGTCCGTGCTGATCAAGCGGCTCAACGAGGAGCTCGGCGACGGCACGGTGAGCCGGGTGCGGGTGCACGGGCCGCAGGGCGGCACCCGGCCTGCCGGGGGCCTTAGGGTCACGGGACGTGGTCCCCGCGACACGTACGGCTGACGCGGCGCAACCGTACGAAACCGGGATGTCCGCCCCGCTAAGAGGCGCTCACAGGCCGCCGGGCGATGTGATGGTGTGGCCACGTAGGGGGATGCCGATCCCGGGGGTCGGGGCGTTACAGGGCGTTTGAGCGGCTGTAGTCGCCACGTCAGTCGGCCGGACCCGGTAGAATGGAGCCGGATTCCGGATACGGCCACCTGCGTGTCACCCCGGTTTGATACCGATTCCCCCCGGGTGACCGCAACGGGGGCATCACGACGGTGACGGGCACCACAGGGACAGTGCATCGCTAGATGTCTGCCCTGTCGCGTGTCCGCGGCAGGAGGATTTCGCACTTGTCCTACGACGCTAGCTCAATCACCGTCCTCGAAGGACTGGAGGCGGTCCGCAAGCGCCCGGGTATGTACATCGGCTCGACGGGCGAACGCGGTCTGCACCACCTTGTCTACGAGATCGTAGACAACTCCGTCGACGAGGCACTCGCCGGTTACTGCGACAACATCGAGGTCACCCTGCTGGCCGACGGCGGCGTACGGGTTGTGGACAACGGGCGTGGCATCCCCGTGGGGATCGTGGAGGGCGAGAACCGCTCGGCCCTCGAGGTGGTCCTCACCGTGCTGCACGCGGGTGGCAAGTTCGACAGCAAGTCGTACGCGGTCTCCGGTGGTCTGCACGGCGTCGGTGTCTCGGTGGTGAACGCCCTGTCCACGCGGCTGGAGGCGGAGGTGCGCCGGGACGGGTACGTCTGGCGCCAGAGCTACGAGCGCTCCCGCCCCGGCCCGCTGATCCAGGGCGAGCCCACCGAGGAGACCGGCACCACGATCGCCTTCTGGCCCGACCCGGAGGTGTTCGAGACCACCACCTGGAGCTTCGAGACGCTCTCCCGGCGCTTCCAGGAGATGGCCTTCCTCAACCGGGGCCTCACCATCACGCTGCGCGACGAGCGTCCCGAGTACATCAACGGCGAGCCCCACGTCGTCACGTACCACTACGAGGGCGGTCTATCGGACTTCGTCCAGCACATCAACAGCAAGAAGGAGCCGATCCACTCCTCGATCATCTATTTCGAGGAGCATGGCGAGGGCATCTCGGTCGAGATCGCCATGCAGTGGAACGCCTCCTACAGCGAGTCGGTCTACACCTTCGCGAACACCATCAACACCGCCGAGGGCGGCACCCACGAGGAGGGCTTCCGCGCCGCGCTGACCTCGATCGTCAACCGGTACGCGCGCGAGCAGCGGTACCTCAAGGAGGGCAAGGACGACAACCTCACCGGCGAGGACGTCCGCGAGGGTCTCACCGCGATCATCTCGGTGAAGCTCACCGACCCCCAGTTCGAGGGGCAGACCAAGACCAAGCTGGGCAACACCGAGGCGAAGTCGTTCGTGCAGAAGGCGTGCAACGACCATCTGCGCGACTGGTTCGAGCGCAACCCCGGCGAGGCCAAGGAGATCATCCAGAAGGCCCTGCAGGCCTCCCGCGCCCGCATCGCCGCGCGCCAGGCCCGAGACCTGACGCGCCGCAAGTCACTGCTGGAGTCCGGCTCCGGCCTGCCCGGCAAGCTCGCCGACTGCCAGTGGACCGACCCGGAGAAGTGCGAGCTGTTCATCGTCGAGGGCGACTCGGCGGGCGGCTCGGCCAAGGGCGGCCGCGACTCCAAGTTCCAGGCGATCCTGCCGATCCGCGGCAAGATCCTCAACGTCGAGAAGGCCCGGATCGACAAGGTCTTCCAGAACGCCGAGGTCCAGGCGCTCATCACCGCGCTCGGCACCGGCGTGCACGACGACTTCGACATCAGCAAGCTGCGCTACCACAAGCTGATCCTGATGGCCGACGCGGACGTGGACGGGCAGCACATCCGCACGCTGCTGCTCACCCTGCTGTTCCGCTTCATGCGGCCGTTGATCGAGGCGGGCCACGTCTACCTCGCCCAGCCCCCGCTGTACAAGATCAAGTGGGACCGGCGGGGTGACGACGTCGACTACGCCTACAGCGACCGGGAGCGTGACGCGATCATCGAGGCGGGCATCGCGCAGGGCAAGCGCGACCCCCGGCTCCACGACGGCGTGCAGCGGTTCAAGGGTCTCGGCGAGATGAACCCGAACCAGCTCTGGGAGACCACGATGAACCCGGAGACCCGGCTGCTGCTCCAGGTCACGCTCGACGACGCCGCCCAGGCCGACGACCTGTTCACGGTGCTCATGGGCGAGGACGTCACGGCCCGGCGCGAGTTCATCATCCGGAACGCCCGGGACGTCCGCTTCCTGGACGTGTAGCGACAGCCGTACCCGCAGAGACTTGCGAGAGGACCTCCATCCGTGACGGAAGTCAACACCCCGCCCACACCGCCGGCCGATCGCGTGCAGCCGATCGACATCCAGTTCGAGATGCAGCGTAGCTACATCGACTACGCGATGTCGGTCATCGTGTCGCGCGCGCTGCCGGACGTGCGGGACGGCCTCAAGCCCGTGCACCGCCGCGTGCTGTACGCGATGTACGACGGCGGCTACCGGCCCGACCGGGGGTACTTCAAGTGCTCCCGCGTGGTCGGCGACGTCATGGGCTCCTACCACCCGCACGGCGACGCGTCGATCTACGACACCGTGGTACGGCTGGCGCAGCCCTGGGCGATGCGCTACCCCCTCGTCGACGGCCAGGGAAACTTCGGCTCCCCGGGCAACGACCCTCCGGCGGCGATGCGGTACACCGAGTGCAAGCTCGCGCCGATCGCCATGGAGATGCTCCGTGACATCGAGAAGGAGACCGTCGACTTCCAGCCGAACTACGACGGCCGGTCACAGGAGCCGGAGGTTCTCCCGGCGCGGTTCCCCAACCTGCTCGTCAACGGCTCGTCGGGGATCGCCGTCGGCATGGCGACCAACATCCCCCCGCACAACCTCCGCGAGGTGGTCGAGGGGGTCAAGTGGGCGCTGCGGCACCCCGAGGCGAGCGACGAGGAGCTGCTCGAGGGCCTGATCGCCCGGATCAAGGGCCCGGACTTCCCCACCGGGGCGCTCATCGTCGGCCGGCGGGGCATCGAGGAGGCGTACCGCACCGGCCGCGGCTCGATCACCATGCGCGCCGTGGTCGAGATCGAGGAGGACGTCAAGGGGCGGCAGACGCTCGTCGTCACGGCCCTGCCGTACCAGGTCAACCCGGACAACCTCGCGCAGAAGATCGCCGAGCTGGTCAAGGACGGCAAGATCAGCGGCATCGCGGACGTCCGGGACGAGACCTCGACGCGCACCGGCCAGCGGCTGGTGATCGTGCTCAAGCGGGACGCCGTGCCCAAGGTCGTGCTGAACAACCTGTACAAGCACACCCAGCTGCAGGACACGTTCGGCGCGAACATGCTCGCCCTGGTCGACGGCGTGCCGCGCACGCTGCGGCTCGACCAGTTCGTCAAGCACTACATCAACCACCAGATCGAGGTCGTCGTCCGGCGCACCCGGTACCTGCTGCGCAAGGCCGAGGAGCGGGCGCACATCCTGCGCGCGCTGCTCAAGGCGCTGGAGCGCCTCGACGAGGTGATCGAGCTCATCCGGAACTCGCCGTCGGCCGCCCAGGCGTCGATCGGCCTGCAGGAGCTGCTCGAGATCGACGAGGTCCAGGCCCAGGCGATCCTCGACATGCAGCTCCGCAAGCTCGCCGCGCTCGAGCGCCAGCAGATCACCGACGAGTACGACGCGCTCATGGCGCAGATCGCCGACTACCACGACATCCTCGGCTCGCCGGAGCGGCAGCGGCAGATCATCGCGGACGAGCTCACCGAGATCGCGAACAAGTACGGCGACGACCGGCAGACCGAGATCATCGCCTACGACGGCGACATGTCCGTGGAGGACCTGATCGCCGAGGAGGACATCGTCGTCACGATCACCCGCGGCGGCTACGCGAAGCGCACCAAGACCGACATGTACCGGGCGCAGAAGCGGGGCGGCAAGGGGGTGCGCGGGGCGCAGCTCCGCCAGGACGACATCGTCGAGCACTTCTTCGTCACCACGACCCACCACTGGCTGCTCGTCTTCACCAACAAGGGCCGGGTGTACCGGGTCAAGGCGTACGAGCTGCCCGAGGCGCCGCGGGACGGCCGCGGCCAGCACCTGGCGAACCTGCTCGCCATGCAGCCGGACGAGCGCGTGGTCGAGGTCCTCGCGCTGCGGGACTACAACGCCGCGCCGTACCTGGTGCTCGCCACTCGGGCCGGTCTGGTGAAGAAGACCCGGCTGTCAGAGTACGATTCGCCGCGATCCGGTGGCCTGATCGCGATCAACCTCCGCGAGGATGACGAGGTGGTGGCGGCGCGCCTCGTCTCGGAGAACGACGACCTGCTGCTGGTCTCCCGCAACGCCATGTCGATCCGGTTCACCGCCTCGGACGAGGCGCTGCGCCCGATGGGCCGCGCCACCAGCGGCGTCATCGGGATGCGGTTCTCCGAGGGGGACGAGCTGCTGGCAATGAACGTGGTAAGTGATGGCGAAGACCTGTTGGTCGCGACCGAAGGTGGGTACGCAAAGCGCACGGCCGCGAGCCAGTACCCGGTTCAGGGCCGTGGCGGTAAGGGAGTGCTCACCGCGAAAATCGTCAGCTCCCGTGGGAAGCTGGTCGGAGCGGTGATGGTGAACCCCGAGGACGAGGTCTTCGCGATCACGTCCGCGGGCGGGGTGATCCGCACGAGCGCAGGCGAGATCAAGCAGAGCGGTCGGCAGACCATGGGGGTTCGTCTCATGAATCTCGCGGCGGGGGACAGCGTCGTCGCACTCGCCCGCAACGCCGAGACGCGGGGCGACGACTCTCTCGACGCTGACGCGCCGCAGAACGAGCAGAACCCGGCAGGAGACCAGTAATGAGCAGCCAGGCCAACTCCGGCGGCGCCAAGACGGGCACGTCCGGCAACCGTACCCAACCGCCGGGCAGTCCGGCGGCGACCCAGCCCCGCGAGCAGGCGGGGGACAAGCAGCAGCGGGACGGCGCGACGCGCCCCGCGGGCGGGGCCGCGAACTCCGCCGCGGAGCCGACCGCGCCGCGCCGGCACGATGCCGTGGGCGCCAAGCCGGACGACAACGCCACCCGACGCATACGGCCGGACACGTCGTGGTCCGCGGGGGACGGCCCGGCCGCGGCCGGTGCCGGAGTCCGGCAGGACGGCGTGGGGAACCGCCCGGGCGGTGGCGCGCCCGCCGACTCGCCCACCGCGGTGCAGCCCACGCCCCCGTCCGCCCCGAAGCAGGCGCCCAAGCCGGCTCCCAAGCCCGCGGCCGCCAAGTCCGGCAAGGCGGACCGTCAGCCGCGCAAGGCCCACCTGATCCTGCGCCGCATCGAGCCGTGGTCGGCGATGAAGTTCAGCTTCGTCATCGCCCTCGTCGCCTTCGTGGTGCTGTTCGTGGCCGTCGCGGTCCTGTACGCCGTGCTGTCCGGCCTCGGCGTGTTCGACTCGATCATCTCGACGGTGAACCAGCTCACCAAGGGCGAGAACGGCCAGGCGAGCTTCGACATCGCCTCGTGGTTCGAGCCGGTCCGCATCCTCGGCTACACGGCCCTGCTCGGCGCGGTCAACGTCGTCCTCATCACCGCCCTCTCCACCCTGGGCGCCGTGATCTACAACCTCTCCGCCCAGCTCGTCGGCGGGATCGAGGTGACGTTCAGCGAGGCCGAGTGACCTTGCGGCGTGCCGGGAGTCCGCCCCGCGCGGGCGGACTCCCGCCGGCGCCCCCGCTCCGTCGCAAAGAGCGGCGCGAGCACCCCTCGGGACACGGTAAGCTTTTCTCAGCCAGGGCGACGGATTCGCTTCCGGCCCACGGATGCGATACGCTCCATATCGCCCGAAGCGCACGGGGCTATAGCTCAGTCGGTTAGAGCGCTTCCCTGATAAGGAAGAGGTCTCTGGTTCAAGTCCAGATAGCCCCACCAAAGGTCAAAGGCCGTTCCCCGGATCCGGGAGGACGGCCTTTCGCGTGTCTGCGTGACAACCTGAGTGACCGAGCCGTGGATCGTTCTTTGGCGGACTGATCCACAGCCCTTACCGGCTGGGCCGGTCGGCCTTGGGCTGGATTTCCACAGCCATTCCGAGGCTGTGGAAGGTGTCCCGGCGTTCAGGGGGTGCGGGTGACGCGACCAGGGCGCGGATACCACGACGAGAGGGGTGCTCACGACGCGGAGGCCTGGGAGTACCGCAAGCGGGCCTTCGCGGTGGTCCTCGGGCCGCGAACCGGGCCGCTGCGCCCCAGGGGACGCCGGAGGCGCCTCAGGGATGATCGGCCGGCCGCGTGGACGAGGCGAGAGGGCCGGACGGCCGTGTGACGGCAGAGGGGATCATGCATCGGAGCCGGGTGTGTCACATCGTCATCGACGTCGATGACCTTGATCGCGGTGTCGCCTTCTGGTCGGCCGCGCTCGGCGCGACCGAGGAGCCGCTGGGGCCGCAGAGCTCCGGCGTCTACCGCAAGCTCCGGCTGCCGGACTCGGACATCCGCATCCTCCTCCAGGCCACCCGCGACCCGAAGACGTCGAAGGAGCGCGTGCACATCGACATCGAGACCGACGATGTGGAGGCCGAGGTCCGCCGGCTGGAGGCGCTCGGCGCGACCCGCTACGACCACCAGCGGGAGCGTGGCTTCGACTTCTGGGTGCTGCGCGACCCGTGGGGCAACGAGTTCTGCGTGCTGCAGCCCGAGTACCCCGAGCTGCTCGCCCGGCGGCGTCCCTGGCCGGAACCGGCGACCGAGGCCTGAACGGACCGCTCCGTGCCGGAGCGGGGTGGGTTATCCACACCCCTGGGGACGAGGAGACCGGGTCAGCCGACCGGGGCGCCGGACGCGCGGAGCAGGTCGGCGAGTTGCCGCGCGTTGACCTGGGCGTAGTCGCGGTAGCAGTTGTTCATCAGCACGTGCGTGGTGGCGGCGTCCTCGGCGAGCCGGCGCAGCCGCGGCGCCCACTGGCGGAGCTCCTGCTCGCCGTACCGGTAGCCGAAGCGCTCGTGGACGTCCTTGCTCGTCCACTTGTCCGAGTGGCCGTGGAAGCGGACGACGGCGAGGTCGGCGGTGGCCGCGAGGACCGGCGGGATCGAGCCGGGATACCCCTGCGGCATGTCCACGCACACGTACGGCACGGCGTACGAGGCGAGGAAGTCGAGGGTCTCGGCCCGGTTCTCCTCGCTCATCCAGGTGTGGTTGCGGAACTCCACACAGATGCGCAGCGGCGCGCAGCGGCCGAGGCACTCCAGGATGTACCGCTTGTTGCGCCTGCCGATCGGGAACCACTGCGGGAACTGGAACAGGACCGCGCCGAGCTTGCCCGCCTCGTGCAGCGGGGCGAGCGCGGCGAGGAAGCGATCCCAGACCTCGTCCACCACCTTCGGGTCGACGTCCCGCAGGTAGTAGGTGGGTCTGTCCTCGCCGAGCCGCTCGCGCAGGTCCCGGTAGAACGCGCCACGGCGGGTCGGATGCCCGGTGAGCAGCGAGAACGCCTTCACGTTAAAGGTGAACCCGGGCGGGGTGCGGTCGCGCCACAGCCGGACCGTGCTCTCCGCGGGCGGTGCGTAGTAGGTGGAGTCGACCTCGACGATGGGGAACCGCTCGGCGTAGTAGGCGAGCCGTTCCTCCGCCGTGGTGACGTGCTCCGGGTACCAGCCGGACGCGAGCAGCGTCCGGTCGGTCCAGGAGGCGGTGCCCACCAGGATCCGTGCCATACCCTCCGTATGCTCACACCACCTGCCAGACATGCCTGGCGAGGAAGGCGTGGTCGCCCGCGGCGTACTCGGCGAAGCAGCGCCGGAGCTCCTCGAGGTCGGCGACCGTGGTGCGCTGCATCCGTCCGGCGACGCTGTCCTTGTACTCCAGCTCGTAGCCGTCGCCGATCGGGGACACCTGCAGGAAGTGCTTCCCGAAGTTGACGAGCGCGAGGAACGGGTTCTGCGGCGACAACGTGGCGAGGGCGTCGTGCACCAGCCCCAGGTCCGGGTCGATGATGATCATGCCGTCGCCGGTACGCAGCTGCATGCCGGGGTGTACGCCGACCGGCTCCAGGTTGTGCACGAGGTCGCGTACCGGGTCGTAACAGACGAGGCCGTGCCTTCTCGCCAGCGCCCACGCCTGGATGGAGACGGCGTCGGCGACCTCCGGCTCCATCGTCACCACGGCGTGCCCCGGGTGCTCCTCGATGGCCACCTCGGGGAAGAGCGCGGAGAGCGCCGCGACGAAGGCCCCGACCGCGGGATGCGCGGCCGCGTCGGCGCCCTCGGCGAACCGCCGGCGCAGCCGCGCCGCCCGCTCCCGCGGGATGGGGTTCTCCTCATGCCATACGACCAGTTCGAAACGCACGATCCATGGTCGCACGTCCCGGAGGGTGGTCAGCGGCGCTTGGCGGAGGCGATGCCGGGAGGCGCCGCGGCGAGGGCCTTGTGGATGGCGTCGACGAGGGCGAGCGCGGCCTCCTCGGTGAGCTCGACCGCGACCCGGGCCGAGGGTCCCTCGGCGGGGTTGACGAAGTCGATGTTCACCGTGTGCTCATGGGTCGAGTGGTAGGGGTGGTCGACGTAGACGCGGCCCTCGCGCAGGGTGAACCAGCCCGAGGCGCCCTTGCCCGCGCCGTCGCATTCGAAGGTCTCGGTGACGTACGTGCACATGGCGGCGATCCTCTCCCGATCGGGTCAGGCGGTCAGGTGACGGCCGAAGAAGTCGAAGACCTTCTTCCACCCGTCCACGGCGGCCTCCGGCCGGTACGCGGACCGGTCGACGGCGAAGAACGCGTGACCGGCGTTCGGGTAGGTGTGGAACTCGAACCGCTTGCCGTGCTTCTCCAGCTCGGCGGCGAGGATGCCGACCTCCTCCGGGCTCGGCGCGGTGTCGTCCGCCCCGAACAGGCCGAGCAGCGGGCAGGACAGGTCGGGCGCCTTCGACAGCAGGGAGGTCATCTTCACCGGGAAGTCCGGCGGGGTCGAGTTGACCACGAAGCCGCCGTAGCAGTCGACGGCCGCGTCGATCCGCAGCGAGCAGGCGACGAGGAACGCCTGCCGCCCGCCCGAGCAGTACCCGATCACGCCGATCTTGCCGTTCGCGTAGTCGAGCGAGTTCAGGTGCGCCGCGGCGCCCGCCACGTCGCCGACGACCTGCTCGTCCGGCACGCCGCCCTTGGCCCGCGCCGCGGCCGCCTGGTCGTCGGGGCTGACGTCCCGCCCCTCCCGGGAGAACAGGTTGGGGCAGATCGCGGCGAAGCCGCGCGCCGCGAACTTGCGGGTGATCTCCTTGGTGGCCTCGTCGTACCCGGGCAGGTGGTGGATCACCACGACACCGCCCCGCGGCCGGTCGCTCAGCGGCCGGGCGAGGTACGCCTCCAGCTCGGCGCCCTCATGGCCGGTGATCGTGACGGTGCCTGCCCACATCGCATCAGTCACAGCGCGGCATCCTTTCCTGCGAGACGGGTCGGGCGCCGCATCGCCCGCGCCCGACCACGAACCGTTCGTGTGCCTGGACGGGGCCGGTGCGACGGTGCCGCGTGGCCCGGTCGGCGGCGAGGTGGATCACATCGTCGCACACCGTGATCCCGCGGTCCGTGATCGGCCGCCCTTCCCCGGCGCGTCCGGGTACGGCGGTACGCCGCCTGATCGCCACACCTCTGATCAAGGAATTCCTGCCTATTTTGTACGACTTTTTGTTCTTGTGTCCGCTTAACGGGCAGGGGTGGTGTGCGGGGCCGGTGCCGGTACGGCACGGCCGGCGCCAAGGGAGGAATGATCATGAAGAGTGGTGCCAGGGTCGGCCTCGCCGTGGCCGCGGGATACTACCTGGGCCGACGCCGGAAGCTGCGTCTCGCGGGCGCGCTCGCGCTGGCCGGGCTGGCCGGGATGCGCCGCAAGAGCAAGCTGCTGGACAAGGGCATCAAGGCCCTCGGCTCCCCGGAGCTGGAGGAGCTCGCCGAACGCCTCCGCACCGACCTGCAGGACGTCGGCAGGACCGCGGTGACGGCCGTCACCAACCGGCCGATCAACGCGCTGAGCGACGTCATCCACGACCGCGCCGAGGCGCTGCGCCACCCGGAGGAGCACGTCAAGGCGGCCACCGCGACCGCCACCACGGCCGCGGGCACCGCGGCGAAGACGGCCGAGGACGTGACCGGCACGGCGGCGGGCGAGGCGGCCAAGGCCACCGGCCCGGCGCAGCAGGCCACCGGCCGGGCGGGCGAGACGGTCGGCGGGATGGCCGGGCACCTCACCGGCCTCGGCGCGAAGCCGGGGGAGACGCCGGAGAAGGCCGGGGAACCCGCGGGCGCGGGGGAGACGAAGACCGGCGATTCCGACGCCCCGAAGGCGGAACGACAGGACGAGCCCGAGGCCGCCGAACGGGAGCCTCGGAGCGAGAAGCAGGACGAGGCCAAGGCCGCGGAAGGCGACCGGCAGGACGAGACCAAGGCACGCGAGGACGAGCAGGGCGAACGGCGGACGGAGCCGGTGGAGGGCTCCGCCGAGGCCGGGCTCCGCGTGTGATGGGGTGAGCGGCGATGACACAGGACGTGAAGGAACGGCCGGCCGAGCAGCAGCAGGAGACGACGGGCGCCGAGCAGCCCCTGCAGCGGCTCGGACACGAGATGGGCAACCTGGTCGGCGCACTCGGCCGCCGGGCCATGTCCTCGGTGGTGGGCCGGGTGACCTCGGCCACCGGTCGCCTGCACGAGTACGCCGGGGGTGACGAGGCGAAGCAGGGGGCCCAGGAGACCGGGCCCGGCGGGGGCGGCGGGCCGCTGCGCAGCGCCGGCAAGGTGATCAAGGGCGTCGGCAGCCTGGCGAAGGGCATCACCCAGGTCCGCGAAGGGCTCACCGGCAAGGGCGGCAAGGGCGGACAGCGGGCGCAGGGAAACAAGATGAAGGTCACGAACGTGGTCGAGACGATCGACATCGGTGCGCCGGTCGAGGTCGTCTACAACCAGTGGACCCGCTTCGAGGACTTCCCGTCCTTCCTCAAGAAGGTCGAGCACGTCGAGCAGGAGAGCGACGAGCGCCTCACCTGGAAGGCGCAGATCCTCTGGTCGCACCGCAGCTGGCAGTCGGAGATCATCGAGCAGGTCCCGGACGAGCGGATCATCTGGCGCTCCAGCGGCGACAAGGGCTACGTCGACGGCGCCGTCACCTTCCACCCGCTCGCCCCCAACCTCACCCGGGTGGTCCTCGTGCTCGAGTACCACCCGCAGGGCTTCTTCGAGCACGTCGGCAACATCTGGCGCGCCCAGGGCAGGCGGGCCCGCCTCGAGCTGAAGCACTTCCGCCGCCACGTCATGACCCAGACCCTCCTCCATCCCGAGGAGGTCAAGGGCTGGCGCGGCACGATCCACGAGGGCCACACCGTGCCGGAGCAGCCCGGCGAGCCGGGCGGCGCCGGGCCGGAGAAGCCCGCGGCCGATCGGTCTGCCGAGCCGTACGGCGAGCAGGCCGGTGGCGAGGAGGAGCGCAAGGAGCCGACGGGAGGCGAGGAGCAAACCGAGGCCACGTCCGAGCGGCCCGGCGACGAGCAGGCCGAGGCGCGGGACGACCGCCCGAGCGGCGAGAAGACCGACGAAAAGCCGGAGGAACCGACCGGCGAGGCACACGAGGAACGGGCCGGCGCCGGCGGCTCCCAGGCCTGACGGAGGGACGCGTCATGACCGCTGACGCGACACGCACCCAGCCACGTCCGGCACCGACGCCGGACCGACCCGACGTCGAAGGGCTGCACGAGGGCCACGCCGCAGGCACGTGGAGCCCAGGAGAGCCGCGGGCCCCGGTGCGCGCGCTGGCGGAGCCCTGGACTCCGGAGCGGACGCCGCGCGCCGCGACGCCGCTCGAAGGCCGCCAGGTGGTACCCGGCGTTGATCGGGCCGCCGAGGCCGACGTGCTGCTCGACGTGCCGACCCTCAAGGTGGACGAGATCAGCCTCGAGGTAGCGGACCTGCGTGCCCGCGTCTCGCTGAACGCCGAGGTCCTCGACCTGCTGCGGCTCCACGTCGGCGCCGACGTGGCCCTCGGCCGGGTCAACCTCGGCATCAAGGGCGTGGAGGCCCAGGCCCTGCTGAAGGTACGGCTCGGCAACGTGGCCGCGATCATCAGGGACGTGCTGCGGACGATCGACAACAACCCGCAGCTGCTGGAGAACATCACCGGGAGCGTGGCCAGGGCGGTCGGCGACGTCGGCACGGCCGCCGGTCACGCCGTCGCGGACCTCGGCTCGACCGCCGGCCAGGCCGTACAGCGGCTGGTGCCGGAGAGCGGTCCGTCCGGCGAGCCCGGAGGCGTCGTCGGCCTGGTGCAGGGAGCCGGCAGGGCCGTCGGCGCGGTCGGCGGAGGCCTGATCCAGCAGACGCCCCTGGGCGACTCCGCCACGCCCGCCGCTCCCCCGCCTCCCGGTCCGGTGCCCACCGAACAACCCCGCCCGCAGGCGCGACCCGTCCCGGCGCGGCCGACGCCCGCCGCCGCGAGTCCGCCGCAGCCGACACCGGAACAGGTCGCACCCGGCAGCCCTCCGGCGGAGCCGGATACGCCGGACGAGCCACACGCGGCGGCCTCCCACCGGCCGGTCGCCGGGCCCGCACCGCGGACGGCTAACCCCGCAACGCAGGCTTCCGGCGGAGAAACGGCCGACCAAGGTAGTTCGTCGGCGCCGCACGACGCCGACCCGGGGGAGACGTGCGACCTCCGTGACCCGGAGCCGACCACCGGAGGTGTGACCACCGCCGACGAGCGGACCGAGGTCCGCCTGCAGCGGCTTGAGCCCGGCCCGGAGAACGCGGCGACCGAACCGCGAAAGACGAAGGACGAGCCGGGGGAGGCGGAGGCCGAACCGGCGGACACGGCCGGATCGGCCCATGACGAGGCCCCGGCGGCAACTCCGCCTCTCGGCCCCGCGCTCCGTGACCTTGGTCGGGCCGCGCGACGCGCCGGGCTGCGCAAGCTGCGCAGCGTGGTCCACTGACGAACGAAAGGCCAGAGCATGCCCGGCGACGACCCGGCCAAGCGACTCGTGGAGTCCGCGGACATCGTGTTCACCGCGACCGTACGGGCGGAGGCGATGCGCTTCGACCGCGTACCGGAGACGAACGTGACCTTCAGCGAGGAGCCGGGCGAGCGCTCGACCTCGGAAAGCCGCCGGGATAACCTGCCCGAACGCGTGACCGAAGGCGTGACCTATCGGGAGGTTCGGGTGCGGTACGTCCTGGCGGCCGGTTTGTCCGCCGCGGCCAGGGCTCCGCGTGCGAGCGAGCGCACGCCGGGATCGCCAGGCGGCGATGGGTGAGCGTTTGAGATTTTGGAAGACGCCACTCCTGGTACGCGCGTGACCGCGACGGTCCACGGTCAGGCGCACATTTTCCCCAGGCGTCGAACCCACGCCGCTGAGATATCTTGATGACGACCGTGAAAACGCCTGAACCCGCCATTAACCAGGGGTGGGCTCGCGTACTTCGGCATGGCCCTCGGTGCCCGTGCCGGTGGCCGGATACGCGTAGCGAACGCCGACAAAAAGGCCGGCCCGGACGGGGACGAATCCGGTCCGGCCGTGGGGTGACGAGGGCTAGGTGGCGGTCGAGCGGTTGCGGACGATCTTGGCGAGGGCGACGGCGACGACCAGGCCCGCGCCGTAGAAGACGTTCTGGATCCAGCCCGCGAAGCCGAGGAGCTGCAGGCCGAAGATGCCGGTCCACAGGAAGTAGATGGCGATCAGGGTGCCGATCGGGTTGAACCGGCCGGGCTGCACCACCGCCGTGCCGAGGAAGACCGCGGCGAGGGCGGGGAGCAGGAACTGGCTCGACGTGGTCGAGTCGAAGCCGCCGAGCGTGGACACGAGGATCAACCCCGCCAGCCCGGCGACGAACGACGCGACGATGTACGCCCCGGCCCGGATGCGGTTCACCCGGATACCGGCGAGCCGCGCCACCTCGCGGTTCGCCCCGACGAAGAGCATGTGCCGCCCCAGCGGGGTGTAGCCCATCACGTACGCGATGCCCAGCGCGAGCGCCAGGCCGTAGAAGAACGACACCGGCATGCCGAGCACCGGGTAGAGGGCGAGGTCGCTGAACACCTCCGCCCGCACCGAGACCACGTTCGACGCCGACATGGCCTGCGAGATGCCGATCACCAGGGTGCCGGTGCCGAGCGTGACCACGAGCGAGGAGACGTCGAGCCGCACCACGAAGAACGCGTTCACCACGCCGACGAGCGTGCAGGCGGCGAGCGCGACCACGCACGCCACCCAGATGTTCACCCCGTGCAGCCCGGCGAGCACCGGCACGACCGTCGCCGCCAGCCCCATGATCGAGGCGATGGACAGGTCGAACTCGCCGACCATCAGCGTGATCAGCGCGGACATCGCGAGGAAGACGAGCACCGGCTGCCCGCCGAAGATCGCCCGGACCGCCCCCCAGGTGCCGAAGGTGTCGGGCATGATCAGGTAGTAGAGGAGCGCGACGGCGAGCCAGACGAGCACCAGCGCGTACCGGCTCGCGATCGTGTGCAGCAGGGCCCGCGCGGACCCGCCGCCCACCGGCGGCGCGGCGCGGTGACCGGGGTGAGGGCCGACCGGCCGGGGGAGCGCGTGCATCCGGTGCCGGTACGGCACGGCGGCACGCGCAAGGGTTCGTGCGGTGGCGGCGCGTGGTGCCTCGCCACGGATGACCGGGCCGCCGACCTCGCGCGCCCGCCGGCCCGGGCGAGGGCGGCTCGGCCCGCCGAAGGGCGGCGCCGGCCGTACCCGGGATCCGGGCTGCTCGGCTCGGCCACGGCTGGGCGGGGAAGCGGGGAAATCCGTCGCACGGACCGTGCCGCCCTCGATTTTCGCCCGGCATCGGGCGCGAATTCGGCCGGCCCTTTATCTGGGGCGGATGAAACGAGTGGATCCAAGAACATTACTGCGATCTTGACTGGCCGATCACGCCGCTTTTGAATCGTTTCACGGGTCAACCGCCCGCATCGCCGCGGAGACGGGAGCATCGCAGTGAAGGTGCAGATCAACGTCGATCGGTGTCAGGGACACGGCCGCTGCTACGACATAGCCCCGCAGCTTTTCGGCGAGAACGAGGAAGGCTACAGCACCGTGCTCGGCGACGGCCTCGTGCCGCCGGACCTGGAGGCCGTGGCGCGGCGCGCGGCGGCCAACTGCCCGGAACGGGCCGTCGAGCTGGTCGAGGAGGCCTGAGCATGACGGCCGGCGAGGGCTACGTCTTCCGGGACCAGCGCGAGCACGCCCACGAGGGCATCCGCAACGAGATCATCACCGGGCCGGTGACGGACTGGGCGACCGACTTCTCCCACCTGGACCCACGGTGGGCCGCCGACCCCTACTCCATCTACGACGACCTGCGGGAACGCTGCCCGATCGCGCACACCGAGCGGTTCGGCGGCGCCTGGCTGCCGGTCCGGTACGCGGACGTCGCGGCGATCGCGTACGACACCGAGCGGTTCTCCTCCCGGGCGGTGGTGGTGAGCAACATCCGGCCGCCCCACGACCTCGCCCCGGTGGGCAGCACCCCGCCGATCTCCTCGGATCCGCCGTTCCACCGTGACGCCCGCAAAATCCTGCTTCCGGCGTTCACCAAGAGCGCGGTGAGCCGTTACGAGCAGACCACCCGGGACTACTGCCACAGCCTCATCGACGCGTTCGAGGGCCGCGACCTCGTCGACGCGGCCAAGGAGTACGCCGAGCACATTCCGGTCCGCGTGATCTCCGCCATGCTCGGTTTCCCGGAGGAGGACGGGCCGCTCTTCCGCGAGTACATCGAGGACGTTTTCCAGGGCATCAACAAGCCGCCGGAGGAACGCGAGGTCCTGCTCACCGACCTGTTCACCTACCTCTACAAGCAGATCGAGGACCACGCCGAAAACCCGCGCGACGACCTCACCTCGTACCTGCTCAATGTCGAGCTGTACGGCCGGAAGCTCGCGCCGCCCCACGTCGCGGGCACGATCGCCCTGCTGCTCATCGCGGGCATCGACACCACCTGGAGCGCGATCGGCGCCTCGCTGTGGCACCTGGCGAAGACCCCGGCCGACCGCGAGCGCCTCGTCGCCGAGCCCGAGCTGCTCCCCACCGCGATCGAGGAGTTCCTGCGCGCCTACGCCCCCGTCACCATGGCCCGCCTGGTGAAGGAGGACATGCACTGGAACGGCGTGGACATGAAGGCCGACGACTGGATCCTGCTGTCGTTCCCGGCCGCCAACCGCGACCCGGCCCAGTTCGAGCGCGCCGACGAGGTGGTCATCGACCGCGAGGTCAACCGCCACGCCGCCTTCGGCCTCGGCATCCACCGCTGCCTCGGCTCGCACCTCGCCCGCATGGAGCTCCGGGTCGCCCTCGAGGTGTGGCTGCAGCGCATCCCGGTCTTCACCCTCGCCGACCCCGACGCCGTCACCTGGTCCTCCGGCCAGGTCCGCGGGCCGCGCACCGTCCCGGTCCGCATCGGCTAGGCGAGCGGGCCGTACGGCACGGCGGCCCGGTCGGCCTCTCCGGTGCGGGCCGCCGGAACGCCGCCCGGTCCAGGGCGGCGAATCATGACCGCTGTTTCACGTGAAACATTCGTTTCCTTTGCCCTCGGTGGTCCACCCTGCACAGGACGTCAGCCGGGCGTACCGAGGCGAGCCCGGACCGACAAGGCACGCCGAGGTGCGCACGTGCCCGCCGAGGCGAGCGGCGCCCCACACGGGCGCGGCGCCGGCGGCGAACCCGCCCGGCACCGGAAAAAGGGCGAGGCGCAGGGCGTGGAGGCGTTAGGTTCGAAAGATCACCCGGACGGACACGCGAAGCGGGAGCGTGAGATGACGTTCGTCGCCGAGGAGATCGCCACCCAGCCCGGCTGCTGGCGGCGGGCGATCGCGCTCGCCGAGACCGTGGCAGGGCTGCCCGCGCCCGGCGAGCGCGTCGCCGTCGTCGGCTGCGGCACCTCGCTGTTCATGGCCCAGGCGTACGCGGCGCTCCGCGAGTCCTCCGGCCGAGGGGAGACCGACGCCTTCCCGGCCTCGGAGTTCCCGTACCGGCGGCGGTACGACCGCGTCGTCGCGATCACCCGGTCGGGCACGACGACCGAGGTGGTGGAGCTGCTGCGCGGCCTGCGCTGCCCCACCGTGGCGCTCACCGGCGACACGGCCACGCCGATCGCGCAGGTGGCCGACGAGGTGATCGACCTCGGCTTCGCCGACGAGCGCTCGGTGGTGCAGACCCGGTTCGCCACCACCGCGCTCACCCTGCTGCGCGCGCACCTGGCGCGCACCCCCGCGGCGTCCGACACGGCCGAGCCCGGAGTCGCGCCGGACCGCCCCGACCTCCCCGAGCAGGCCGCCGCGGCGCTCGAGGCCCCGCCGCCCGCCGGGGCGACGAACCGCACGCAGTTCACCTTCCTCGGCGCGGGCTGGACGGTCGGCATCGCCCACGAGGCGGCGCTCAAAATCCGCGAGGCCTCCGGATCGTGGGCCGAGTCGTATCCGGCGATGGAGTACCGGCACGGCCCGATCAGCGTGACCGACGAGAGCAGCGTCGTCTGGTTCTTCGACCCGCCCCCGCCCGGGCTCGCCGAGCAGGTGGAGCGGGCCGGCGCGCTCGTCGTGCTCCCCGAGCTCGACCCGGTCGCCGAACTGGTCCGGGTGCAGCGGCTCGCCGTCGCGCTCGCCACGGCGAAGGGCCTCGACCCCGACCGGCCACGCAACCTCTCCCGCTCCGTGATCCTGAGCTGACCGCGGGCGCGGGGACGCGGGCGATCGTCCCGGCCCGGGCGAGGGCTGACCGATCGGCCACACTTTCCGGACACCGCCTGCCAAAGCGCCGTTTCGCCGTCACGCGGCGTCCGGTGCTGTGACGCTAGAAGGGGGAGCGGAACCCGCCCCGCCCCGTGATCGTTGTGATCGGCGGTCACTCACACGACAGGCAGGAGGCGAGCGTGGTCTTCAAACGGCTGCTGGGAACCTTCGGGGTCGGAGCCCCGTCGGTGGACACCGTGCTGGCGCAGTCCCGGGTCCGGCCCGGCGAGGTGCTGCGCGGCGAGGTCCGGCTGCAGGGCGGCGACTTCGACGCCGAGATCGAGTCGATCGTCCTCGCGCTGGTGACGAGGGCCGAGGCTGAGCACGGCGAGGGTGAGCAGACCGGTCTGATCGAGTTCGCCCGGACCCAGGTGTCCGGCCCGTTCACGCTCCGCAAGGGCGAGCAGCGCACGCTGCCGTTCGAGTTCCCGGTGCCGTGGGAGGCCCCGATCACGGAGGTGGGGGGACACCCGCTGTACGGCATGGCGATGGGGGTGCGCACCGAGCTCGCGATCGCCCGGGCCGTCGACAAGGGCGACCTCGACCCGGTGCAGGTCGTGCCGCTGCCCTCCCAGGACGCGGTGCTCCAGGCGTTCAGCCGGCTCGGCTTCCAGGTCAAGGACGCCGACGTCGAGGTGGGCACGCTGTACGGCATCGCCCACCACCTGCCGTGCTACCAGGAGATCGAGTTCTTCCCGCCGCCGAACCACGCGCACGCGGTGAGCGAGGTCGAGCTCACCTTCGTCGCGAACCCGAGCGGGCTCCACATCGTGCTCGAGTCGAGCGGCCGCGGGCCCGCCGACGACTCCTTCGGCCGCTGGTACGTGAGCCACGAGGAGGCGTTGGAGCGCGACTGGGCGGCCGAGATCAACGGCTGGCTCAACGCCCTCGCCGGGTACGGGCAGCCGGGCTACGGCCCGCATGACCCCTACGGCCAGCCCGGGTACGGGCCTGCCCCGTACGGCCAGCCGGGATACGGGCCGCACGACCCGTACGGCCACCCCCACGACCCCTACGCCCACCCCGGCGGCCACCCGCCGCACGGTGGCGGCCACAGCGGTCCGGGCATGGGCACGGTGATCGCCGCGGGTGCCGTGGGCGCGGTGGGCGGCTTCCTCGCCGCCGAGGCGATCGACGAGATCGGCGACATGCTGGAAGGCGACGACGAGGACTAGCGCGAGCGACGTCCGGCGGCCGCGCCGCCGTCGGGCACTCCCCTGACGCGGCCCGTCGGCCAGGCGCCCGGCGGGCCGCACCCGTGTCCGGTGGCCACGCCACCGGACGTGGGTCGCCGGACGGCGGGCACCGTCCGGCGATCCTCGCCTCGTGGCGGCGGAACGCGCGCCTCGGCCCGGAGCGGGCGGGCCGCCCACGACCCGGTGGCCGGGCGGGCGCGGATCAGCGGCCGCCGCGCCTGCCGTACGAGCCCGCCGCGAGCGACACGCCCACGGCGGCGAGCACCACCTGGATGGCGAGTTCGATCCAGTCGATGCCGCGGGTGTCCGCCACGCCGAGCACGGTCGCGATGGCGGTGCCGATCAGCGCCGCGACGATGCCGATCACCATGGTCAGCCAGAGCGGAATGCGCTGGCGTCCCGGGACCACCAGCCTGCCGAGCGCTCCGATGATGATGCCGATGATGAGGGCGGAGATGATGCCGGTGATTTCCATCGCACACGCTCCCCTCGAGACGGTCGCTCGGCCGTGTTGCCGGCCGATCACGGCGGAACCGCTCACCTGATCCAACGAGACCCGCCCGTACGTGGTTCCCGCTTCCCGGCCGCATCCCGCTGTCGCAGGGGTGACACGCGCGTGCCGTACGTGATCGGGGGAGAAGGCCGGTGCGGCGGCGATGCCGTCCTTCCCGGCCGCCGCGACCGGGCGGAGCGCGGGCTCGCTCACCCGCTCGCCGCCGCGCCCCCGGTGACGCCGCCGTCGGCGTGGCGACCACCGCGATCGGCGGCCACCCCCTCATCCGGCCGCCGTCCCTGCAGGTACGGCGGAGCGGCCGACGCCCGCGCAGCCCCCGGGCGGCCGTGAGACCGGAGCGCATCCGTGTGGCGCCGCTGGAATGTGACGCCTTTGTGGTAAGTGAGACCACTTTGGGTGATGCGATCTCGTTAGTATCGGCCATCGTGATGCCCACCGGAGTGCCGACCGCCGCTGCCCTCGACCCGGGCGATCCCACCGAGCTCGGCCCCTACCGGATCGCGAGCCGGCTGGGCAGGGGCGGCATGGGAACGGTCTACCTCGCCGAGGGGCCGTCGGGTCCGGTCGCGATCAAAGTGATCAACCCGCACTTCGCGAACGACCCGGAGTTCCGCAGGCGGTTCCGCCGTGAGGTGGAGGCGGCCCGCCGGGTGCGCCGGTTCTGCACCGCCCCGGTGCTCGACGCGCGCCTCGACGGCGAGCCGCTGTGGATCGTCACCGAGTACGTGGCGGGCCCCGACCTCGGCCGGGTGCTGCGCGAGAACGGGCCGCTCACCGGGTCGAACATCGAGGCGCTCGCCGTGGGCGTGGCGACCGCGCTCACCGCGATCCACGACGCGGGCGTGGTGCACCGCGACCTCAAGCCGGGGAACGTGCTGCTCTCCCCGCTCGGCCCGCGCGTGATCGACTTCGGCATCGCCCGCGCGCTCGACTCCGAGGACGGGCAGACCTCCACCGGCCGCATCCTCGGCACCCCGGACTACATCGCCCCCGAGGTGTTCACCGGCCGCCAGGCGGGGCCCGAGGCCGACATCTTCGCCTGGGGCTGCGTGATGGTCGCCGCCATCACCGGCGCCTCGCCGTTCGCGTCGAAGACGATCGAGCAGGCGTTCTACCGGGTGGTCAACGAGACCCCGGACCTGAGCCGGGTCGACCCGAGCCTCCGCCCGATCATCGCCGCGGCGCTGGAGAAGGATCCGGCGAAGCGGCCCACCGCCCAGCAGCTGCTCGACGCGCTCGTGCGGCGCCCGCACGCCGACCGCGCCGAGGTGGCCGGCACGGTACGGCTCGACCTGGCGGCGATCACCGGATCCACCCTGCCCGGCACCCGGATCGCGCCCCTGCAGCCCGCGAAGGCCCCGTGGCGGAGGCGGCTGATGGACGCGGCGATGGGCGCGGGCGCGGCCCTGCTCGCGGTGGGGCTCGTCGCCACGGCGGTGTCCGTGGGCCGGGCGCTGTCGTCGTCCGCGCCGCCCGAGGGCGAGGTGCTCTACCAGGAGAACTTCGCCCAGGAGAACACGGGTTGGCCGGAGGACGGCTTCGCCGCGGTGGACGCCTGGCGGAACTACACCGGAGACGGCCGGTACACGATGCGGGTGGGCAGCTACGAGGACGCCAAGTACGCGAAGGCGCCGGTGAACGCGGTGCTGCCCGACGACGTCCTGGTGTCGGTCAAGCTCGACATGTCCAAGGCCGCCTCCTGGTCGGGCGTCTACTGCAACTACTCCAAGAGCGACGAGGAACGGGACCGCCTCTTCTACGTGCTCGAGGTGAACCACGTGGGCCACGCGAAGATCGTCCGGGTGGACGCCGACGGGTGGCGGGACCTGACCGCGGACGTCGAGGTGCCGGAGTACCGGAAGTCGAACGTGCCGCTGCGGGCCCGGTGCGCGCGCTCCGGAGGGGAGATGCACCTGCAGCTGTGGGTCGGTGACCACCTCGTCGCCGAGCACGTGGACACCAAGGCGGAGAAGGCGGTCGGCAAGCCCTCGCTCGGGCTCTATCTGGAGGCCGCGCGGGGCACCGAGAGCCGCGCCTACTACGACGACTTCAGCATCGCCCGGCTCGTCTGACCACCGGTACGGCCGGCCGTACCGCGGGTGCGGCTCGTACAGATTGACCCGGCCGCGTGCGTAGAGGCGTTGCCGGCGCGCCGCGTCCGGAGCCGCATTACGTGAAAGTTGCACGTGTGAGAAAAACGACACGTGGCGGTGACACCTGTTGATCACCGATCGTGTCGGTATGGTCACGAGCAGGAGAGCCGCCGGGTTCACACCGTGCAGGTCGGCGCGGTGAGAATACCTGTTCAGCGGGCATATGCGACGCAGTGGCAGGGGCGCGGTCAGAGAAGCACGAACCGCCCCATAAAGTTACAGGCGGGTTACCGGTCCTGTACTGAGGGGATCATGTTGCACGAGAAGCTGTCGTCAATCTACGAGAACGTACTGCGGCGCAATCCCGGCGAGACCGAGTTCCACCAGGCCGTACGCGAGGTCCTGGAGAGCATCGGCCCGGTGCTCGGCAAGCACCCAGAATACGCCGAGTCCAAGGTCATCGAGCGGATCTGCGAGCCGGAGCGGCAGATCATCTTCCGGGTGCCGTGGGAGGACGACAACGGCGAGGTCCACATCAACCGCGGCTTCCGTGTCGAGTTCAACAGCGCACTCGGCCCGTACAAGGGCGGTCTGCGCTTCCACCCGTCGGTGTACCTCGGCATCGTCAAGTTCCTCGGGTTCGAGCAGATCTTCAAGAACAGCCTCACCGGCCTGCCCATCGGCGGCGCCAAGGGCGGCGCGGACTTCGACCCCAAGGGGAAGTCCGAGCGCGAGATCATGCGCTTCTGCCAGAGCTTCATGACGGAGCTCTACCGCCACCTCGGCGAGCACACCGACGTGCCCGCGGGTGACACCGGCGTCGGCCAGCGGGAGATCGGCTTCCTGTTCGGCCAGTACAAGCGCATCACCAACCGGTACGAGTCCGGTGTCATCACCGGCAAGGGCCTGGTGTACGGCGGTGCGCAGGTGCGGACCGAGGCGACCGGGTACGGCTGCGCGTTCTTCGTCGAGGAGATGCTGCGCGCCCGCGGCACGTCGTTCGACGGCAAGCGGGTCGTGGTGTCCGGCTCCGGCAACGTCGCCATCTACACCATCGAGAAGGTGCAGCAGCTCGGCGGCCGCGTCGTGGCCTGCTCCGACTCCTCCGGCTACGTGGTCGACGAGAAGGGCATCGACCTCGACCTGCTCAAGCAGGTGAAGGAGGTCGAGCGCGCCCGCATCGAGGTCTACGCCAAGCGCCGCGGCGGCGACGCGATCTTCATCCCGGGCCGCAGCGTCTGGGAGGTTCCCTGCGAGGTCGCCATGCCCTCCGCCACCCAGAACGAGATCACCGGCCGCGATGCCGAGCGGCTCGTCCGCAACGGCTGCATCGCGGTGGGCGAGGGCGCGAACATGCCCACCACCCCCGAGGGCATCCGCATCTTCCAGGATGCGGGGGTCGCCTTCGGCCCGGGCAAGGCCGCCAACGCCGGCGGTGTCGCCACCAGCGCGCTGGAGATGCAGCAGAACGCGAGCCGCGACTCGTGGTCCTTCGAGTTCTCCGAGCAGCGTCTCCGCGACATCATGCGCGACATCCACGCCCGCTGCCTCGCCACCGCCGAGGAGTACGGCATGCCGGGCAACTACGTCGCCGGTGCCAACATCGACGGCTTCAAGCGGGTGGCGGACGCCATGCTCGCCCTCGGCCTCATCTGATCGCACGCATTCGATCAACGTCACGATCGTTCGCAGCGACAACCCCCGCGCCGACAACGACGTCGGCCGCATGACCTGACCCGACCGCGATGATCTCGCGCCGACAACGGCGTCGGCGCACGGATCACGCCGAACCGATCGTCCGCGCCGCCAACGACGCCGGCGCCTCGATCGCCATCGCACCTCTTCTCTCTCGCCTCGAGTCTCCCCCGAGACCGATCCCCATCACCCCTCGCCGCCGCGGCACGCGTGTGCCCGAGTTCTCCTACATCTCGTGCCCCATCGGTTACCTTCTGGTGGTAAACCCTGGTGGCAGGCTTGTTTCGCGTGTGACGCCCTCGTGGTGCGACACGGCTCAGCGCACGTGCCGGAGCAGGGAAGCGACGGCGGGTGGCGCGCGGCGCACCGCCGGGCGACCAGGGTCCGTTGACCGGCGACGATCCCAGACCTGACCGCGTACCTGCTTCCGCAGGGAGACGAGGGGGAGTTCCGTCCGTCCCGCCACTCGACCCGGCCTGAGCCCTTCTCGTTCGCGTGCGAACGCGAATCGAGCGTTCGTTCACGATCGCGATCTTCCATCAGTTCAGCGGTGCGAAAGGCAGGACCGGGCAAGGACGGACAGCACACGGAGGTTCCTGCGCCGGCCGTACGTGGAAAGGCGCATGGCGCACAAGGTCCACTCGAAGCGGGTGGACGGTGGTGGCCGGCACGGGACGCAACCAAGCGATCGTTCAACCGGCGTGCGCGGAACGGCCGGGCGTGTGTGGCCGGTGGCCGTTCCCATGGCCGGTCGCCGGGCGGGCGGCCGGGACGGCGTCGCGAATCGCCGTCTGTCAGATCGGGACGGGCACGCGTGGTGGCCCGTCGCCGGGGAGGCGGGCCGTGGGCGGCCCGTCAGGAGGGCTGTTCCTCACCCTGCTCCCGCTGCGCCTCGCGTTCGGCCGCGGCGCGGGCGGCGATGCGGGCCTGGCGGCGGTACTCGGCACGCAGGTCGAAGAGGCGGCCGAGGGTGCCCGCGACGATGAGGCCCGCGGCGACGATGATCACCTCGCCGACGGCCATGCCCACGCCGATGAGGACGAGCGCGATGCCGAGGACCACCCACACGGTGCCGGGGCGGTAGCGTGCGGGGCGGTTCCGGCGGCCGGGGGACGGGGGACGCGGAAGACGCGGCTCGGAGCGCTCCATCCACACCTCCGGTCCGGTCTGGGGGCGGTTCTGCAGATCGTGCGCCACCTGCTTCTCCTTTCCAGACGCACAGGGTGCCTTTACACCATGACCCGCGCCGGAGGAAAAAGCCATCCAGGGCTTCCCTCATATCCGTCCAGGGCCTCCCTCATATAGCGTGGGGGGTGACCTGTACGGATATGGGTGGCGGTACCTATGGATCCGACGCCCTTGTTCCCGCAATCTTGATCGGTAACCGTTTCCGCCGGGCCGTACCGCGTCCCCGCCGGTGCCGGGGCGCCTGATCGACCTCACGGACCGTGGGCGATCATGGTGAGGGAGGGCGAGGGGGAAAACCGGGGAAGGATCGAGCTAGGTGTCCCTTTTCTGGCGGATTTTCCTGCTGAATGCGATCGTTCTCATTGCGGCGACCGCGTTGTTGCTGGGACCGGTGACCGTCTCCACCCCCGTGCTCCTCACCGAGGCGACGATCCTCGCCGTGGGCCTCGCCGCCATGCTCGTGCTCAACGCGCTGCTGCTGCGCATCGGCCTCCGCCCGCTGCAGCGGCTCACCAGGGCGATGACCACCGCGGACCTGCTCCGCCCCGGCGAGCGGCCCGGCGTCACCGGCGGCCGCGAGATCGCCGAGCTGATCAGCGCGTTCAACGCGATGCTCGACCGGCTGGAGGCCGAGCGGGCGGCGAGCGCGGCGAACGCCCTCTCCGCCCAGGAGGCCGAGCGGGCCCGCATCGCCCGGGAGCTGCACGACGAGATCGGGCAGACCCTCACCGCCGTGCTGCTCGAGCTCAAGTCGGTCGCCGACCACGCACCACCGGAGATCCGCGAGGAGCTGCTCCACGTCGTGGAGACCACCCGCTCCAGCCTCGACGAGATCCGCCGGGTGGCCCGGCGGCTGCGCCCCGGCGTACTGGAGGAGTTCGGGCTGGTGGCGGCGCTGAAGGCGCTCACCAACGAGTTCGCCACGCCGGCGCTGTCGGTGCAGCACCGCATCGACAGCGACCTGCCGCCGCTCGGGCCCGACGTGGAGCTCGTGCTCTACCGCGTCGCCCAGGAGGGGCTGACCAACGTCGTCCGCCACGCGCAGGCGAAGACCGCGCACCTCATCCTCAGGCGCGTGCCCGGCGGCGTGCGCCTGCGCATCGTCGATGACGGCCGGGGCATCCGCGGGGCCGCCGAGGGGACCGGGATCAGCGGGATGCGCGAACGCGCCCTCCTGATCGGGGCCAAGCTCCACATCGGCCCCGCCGGCCGCTGTCACCCCGACTCCGATGCCGACCTCGAGCTCGGCATCACCCCCGGCGGCGGCACCGAGGTGTGCCTGACCGTTCCCGTCCGACAGGGGAGCCATTGACCATGTCCGAGGCGAATGTCACCCGTATCCTGCTTGCCGACGACCACGCGCTGGTCCGGCGAGGGGTACGGCTCATCCTCGACGGCGAACCCGACCTCACCGTGGTCGCCGAGGCCGGGGACGGGGCCGAGGCCATCGAACAGGCCCGTGCGCACCGGCCCGACCTGGCCATCCTCGACATCGCCATGCCCCGCATGACCGGGCTCCAGGCCGCGCGCGAGCTGTCGCGCATCATGCCGGAGCTGCGGATCCTCATGCTCACCATGTACGACAACGAGCAGTTCTTCTTCGAGGCGCTGAGCGCCGGGGCCTCGGGCTACGTGCTCAAGTCCGTCGCCGACCGCGACCTCGTGGAGGCCTGCCGGGCGGCGATGCGCGGCGAGCCCTTCCTCTACCCCGGCGCGATCAAGGCCCTCATCCGCAGCCACCTCGAGCGCGCCCGGCAGGGCGGCGCCGTACCGGCGAAGGCGATCACCGAACGCGAGGAGGAGATCCTCAAGCTCGTCGCCGAGGGCCACACCTCGCAGGAGATCGCCGACATGCTCGTCATCAGCGTGAAGACGGTCGAGCGGCACCGCGCCAACCTGCTGCAGAAGCTCGGCCTCAAGGACCGCCTCGAACTCACCCGCTACGCGATCCGGGTGGGCCTCATCGAGCCCTGAGCTGTGTCACATGCCGAGCACGCGCGCCGTACCTCGGGGAGGCGGCGAGCTCGGATGCGGCGCCCGTGGCGGCGAGGGCGCGGTGCACGTCCTGCTCGACCGCCGGACCGCGCCTGGTCGCCCGGTGCAGGCCGGCGCCGCCGTGCCACCGGGTACGGGCGACGCCGTGGTGGATCGCGTTCGGTTCGGCGAGGGGCGACCGGACCGGCGAAGGGTGTGCGGCGCGGTTGTCACCGTCCTTCGGACGTCGCGGGCGCGTCGTCGGCCGCGGCGTACGCCCCAAAGGGGCGCGTACACCGTGATTTCGTGACTGCGAGTGTGTAGTAACGATTTACGCTGTGCAATACCACTTTTCGTAATGTTCGCAGTAGTGAACAAAGTGTCCCGGTCGGAGCGCAGGCGGCAGGAGGCCGTGATAACGGGCGGCGGCGAGCGCCGGACCGCGTACGCCGATCACGACGCGGTCCGGGCGGGCCGGTGGGTCAGCGGAAGCGCTCGAGCACGAACCACACGCCGACCGCGGGCTCGGTGCCGTGGTTGGCGTAGGCGTGCGGGGTCGAGCTGTCGAAGCACACCGAGTCGCCGGGGCCGAGCTCGTAGGTCTCGAAGCCGAGGGTGAGGGTGAGCCGGCCGCTGAGCACGTGGCCGAACTCGGTGCCGGAGTGCCGCATGAGCAGGCCGTCCGAGGAGGAGCGGCCGCCCGGGGCGTAGGTGATGCGCAGGAAGTCCACGTGGGTGTCGGGGAGCTGGCCGAGCAGCTCCCAGGTCACGCCCGAGTCGAGGCGCAGCTCCTCGCGCTCACCGGCGCGCACCACCGGGCCGACATGGCGCTTGCGGGAGAGCATGCGCAGGCCCCGCGCGGTGGCCGACTCCGTGCCCGGTACGGCGGGGCCGCCCTCGCCCATGGCCTCCTCGCCCCGCTCGCCCGGGACGCCGGCGGCCGGAGCCGCGGCGAGGCCCGTGGCGATCCCGGCGAGCGCCGCCGCCACCTCCGCGCCGGGGCCGATCCGCGGGTCGGCGGGCGCCCTCCCGCCCTCCGGCGGCACCGCGGCCGTGGCGGCACCCGCGGCGGCGGTGCCCTCCCCGGCCCGCGGGGTCTCGGGCTCGCCGAACACGTCCTCGATGGAGATGCCGAGCGCGGTGGTGATCGCGTACAGCGTGCTCACCGACGGGCTGCTCTTCCCGGTCTCGATCTGCGAGATCAGGCTCGCCGACACGTCGACGGCGCGGGCGAGCCCCCGCACGCTCATGCCCTTGCGCAACCGGGCCGCACGAAGCCGCTCCCCGATCGCGGCCACCGCCGACGCGCTCATCGCCGAGCCACCCCTCCTGCGATCATCCGGCCTCTCGCCGTGTCCCCGTCACCTGGTGCCGGCACCGGACCGCCCGATGCCCGCCGGGCTTGCCGGCGCGCCCGGCACCGTCCCTTCTCAGTGTCGCGAACCGCCTCCCAGGTCGGGTGCCGAACCGCCGGGAACCGTGCACCGGCCCTGCACGCGGTCACGGTCGCAGGGCCCTCGCCCCGCACATCCCCGCCGGTGAGGCGGTCATCCACGGAAACGAACAATCGCGGTGCGACGTGGCCGGGCGGTGAACATTCGCGCCGGCGGATGTCTTTGGGCGCCTCAATGGTAGGCACCGCGAACATGTGAACTGATACTTGACGCCCTCTCACCCCAGGTCTAACGTCCGGTAAACGACACTGAACACGTTAGCACTGTAGCAGAGAGGGTGCGTGGGCGATGGCGATCGCGACCTACGGTACGAACGCCGTCGACTGGGAGCAGCGCATCGACCTCGACCGTCTCCGCTCGGAGCGGCTGGCGCGGCTCACCGCGGAGCTGGAGCGCTCGGAGCTCGGCGCGGTCCTGGCCTTCGACTTCGCGAACATCCGGTACATGACGGCGACCCACATCGGCACCTGGGCGATCGACAAGTACATCCGGTTCGCCCTGCTGTGCCGAGGCGCCGAGCCGATCGTCTGGGACTTCGGTTCCGCGGCCCGGCACCATCAGCTCTACAACCCCTGGCTCGACGGCGCGAACCGGGCCCGGGCCGGCATCTCGGTGCTGCGCGGCGCGTTCCACCCGGACGCGGGCATCGCCGAGGAACTCGCCCGCACGATCGCGCACGAGCTCGCCGAGCGGGGCCTGGCGAACGAGCCGATCGGCGTCGACATCGTCGAGATGCCGGTGCTCGCCGCGCTGCAGGACGCGGGCCTGCGCGTGGTCGACGGCCAGCAGCTCTTCCTCGAGGCCCGCCGGATCAAGACCCGCGACGAGATCGCCCTGCTCACCCAGGCGTGCTCGATGGTGGACGCCGCCTACGAGGCGCTGTACGACTTCCTCCGCCCGGGCGTGCGCGAGAACGAGTGCGTCGGCCTGGTGAGCAAGGTGCTCTACGACCTCGGCAGCGAGTACGTCGAGGGCGTGAACGCGATCTCCGGCGAGCGCTGCTCCCCGCACCCGCACGTGTACAGCGACCGGCTCATCCGCCCCGGCGACCCGGCGTACTTCGACATCCTGCACAGCCACATGGGCTACCGCACCTGCTACTACCGCTGCTTCGCGGTGGGCAGCGCCTCCCCGGCGATGCGGGACGCCTACATCCGGTGCCGCGAGTACATGGACATGGCGATCGCCGCGGTGAGGCCCGGCGCCACCACCGCGGACATCGTCCGGCTGTGGCCGCGCGCCGAGGAGTTCGGCTTCCCCGACGAGCGGGCCGCGTTCGCCCTCCAGTACGGCCACGGCGTCGGCCTGTCCATCTGGGAGAAGCCGATCTTCAGCCGCCTCGTCTCGCTCGACCACCCCGAGGTGCTCGAGGAGGGCATGGTCTTCGCGCTCGAGACGTTCTGGCCCGCCAAGGACGGCTGGTCGGCCGCGCGCATCGAGGAGGAGGTGGTCGTCACCGCGGACGGCTGCGAGGTGATCACCAAGTTCCCGGCCGAGGAGCTGCTCGTCGCCGGCCGCCGCTACTTCACCCCGACCGGGCCGCTGCCCGCCGTACGGGAGGCGGAGTCGCACCGCAACACCAAGGCGGGCCGTGGGGAGTGAGGACGCCGTGAGCCAGAGCGCGGTTCGTGAAGCCAGGGTGAACGAGGGCGCCGAGCTGCTCGCCATGTACGAGCGCATGGCGGTGATCCGCCGCACCGAGAAGGCCGCCTACGACCTGTTCCTCGCCGGCCTGGTGAAGGGAACCACCCACCTCGCCGCCGGCCACGAGGCGATCGCGGTCGGCGCGAGCGCCGCGCTGCGGCCGGACGACCACGTGTTCGCCACCTACCGGGGCCACCACCACACGATCGCCCGCGGCGGCTCCCCCGAGGCGTGCCTCGCCGAGCTCATGCAGAAGGCCACCGGCATCTGCAAGGCCAAGGGCGGCTCGATGCACCTGACGTACGCCGAGGGCGGCATGCTCGGCTCGTACGCGATCGTCGGCGCCCACCTGCCGATGGCGGTCGGCGCCGCGTGGTCGGCGCGGCTGCTGCGCACCGACCGGATCGCGGTCGCGTTCTTCGGCGACGGCGCCACGAATATCGGCGCGTTCCACGAGGCGCTCAACCTCGCCCAGGTGTGGAAACTGCCCGTGGTGTTCGTCTGCGAGAACAACCTCTACATGGAGTACACGCCGATCCGGTCGGTGACCGCGGTGGAGAACCCGGCCTACGACCGCGCCCCCGCGTACGGCATGGCCGCCGAGCTGATCGACGGCAACGACGTCATCACGGTGCGGGACACCGTGGCCCGCGCCGCCGCCCGGGCCCGGGCCGGGGAGGGGCCGACCCTGATCGAGGCGCGGACCTACCGCCACTACGGGCACAGCCGTACCGACCCGGCGAAGTACCGCCCGGCCGAGGAGGTCGAGGCCTGGCTGAAGCGCGACCCGCTCCTCATCGCCCGCTCCAGCCTGACCGCCCTCGGCGTGCCGGAGGCCGAGATCGACGAGGCGGACCGGCGCGCCTCCGAGCTCGTCGAGGCCGCGGTGCGGGCCGCCAAGGAGGCGCCCCCGCCCGACCTCGCCGAGGCGTTCACCGACCTGTGGGCCGACGGAGGTGCGGCATGGCGGAAGTGACCGGCACGATCAGCTACCGCGAGGCGGTGGCCGAGGGCATCGCCCGCGAGATGCGCCGCGACCCCACCGTGGTCTGCCTCGGCGAGGACATCGGCGCGGCGGGCGGCGTGTTCAAGACCACCCAGGGCCTGCTCGAGGAGTTCGGCCCCGAGCGGGTGTGGGACACCCCGATCAGCGAGCAGGCGATCGTCGGGGCCGCGCTCGGCGCGGCGATGACCGGCATCCGCCCGGTCGCCGAGATCATGTTCTCCGACTTCCTCGCCTGCTGCTGGGACTATCTGGCGAACGAGATCCCCAAGGTGCGGTACATGTCCGGCGGCCAGGTGAAGGTCCCCCTGGTGATCCGCACCGCGAACGGCGGCGGCCTCGGCTTCGGCGCGCAGCACTCCCAGGCGGTGGAGAACTGGGCGCTCACCATCCCCGGCCTGAAGATCGCCGCCCCGTCCACCCCGGCCGACGTGATCGGTCTCATGGCGGCGGCGATCCGCAGCGACGACCCGGTGATCGTGTTCGAGCACAAGGGCCTGTTCGCGAGCAGGGGGCCGCGCCCGCCCGAGGGCCACGTGGTCGAGCTCGGCCGGGCCGCGGTGGTGCGCGAGGGCCGCGACGTGACCGTCCTCGCGCTCGCCGCGACCGTGCCCACCGCGCTCGCCGCCGCCGAGCGCCTCGCCGCCGACCACGGCGTCTCGGCCGAGGTGATCGACCTGCGCTGCCTGATCCCGCTCGACATGACCACGGTGCTGGAGTCGGTGGCCCGGACCTCCCGGCTGGTCACCGTGGAGGAGAACCCGCACCAGGGCGGCTGGGGAGGCACCGTGGTCTCGCTCGTGGTCGAGGAGGGCTTCGAGCTGCTCGACGCCCCGGTCCGCCGGGTCGCCTCGGCGAACGTGCCGCTGCCGTTCGCCGACGTGCTGGAGAACGAGGTCATCCCCACCGTCGACAGGGTCGTCGCCGCCGTGCGCTCGGTCGTCGACTACTGAGCCCGCAGGCGCGACCCGATCACCGTACGCGAGATTCCGCCCCCGACGCAGGAGGAGCAGCCACCCGAGCCCCGGCGGCGCCGCCCCAGGCGCAGCGCCGGATCCGCCGCCGGGCGCTCGCGCACCGGACACGCCCAAGACAGCGGCCGCAAAGGAGATGGCCATGAGCAAGATCCTCATCCGTGGCGGGCACGTGCTCAGCATGGATCCCGGGATCGGTGACCTGCCCAAGGGCGACGTGCTGGTCGAGGACGACCGCATCGTCGCCGTGGAGCCGGAGATCGGCGCGGACGCGGAGGTGATCGAGGCCGACGGCTTCATCGTCATCCCCGGCTTCGTCGACACCCACCGCCACACCTGGGAGACGGCGATCCGCAACGTGGCCCCGGACGCCACGCTCGACGACTACTTCGTGGAGATCCTCGACACCTTCGCCCCCGTCTACACCCCCGAGGACGTCTACGCGTCCAACCTCGCCGGGGCGCTGGAGTGCATCAACGCGGGCATCACCACGCTCGTCGACTGGTCGCACATCAACAACGGCCCCGAGCACCCGGACGCCGCGATCCGCGGCCTGCAGGAGGCGGGCATCCGCGCCCAGTACGCGTACGGCAGCGCGAACCTCTCGCTCGCCGACTACTGGTTCGACAGCAAGATCGCCATCCCCGCGGACGACGTGCGCCGGGTGCGCGAGACGTACTTCTCCTCCGACGACGGCCTGCTGACGATGGCGCTCGCCACCCGCGGCCCCGGCTTCTGCGTGGAGAGCGTGGTGCGCGCCGAGTGGGAGCTCGCCCGCGAGCTCGGCATCCCGATCACCGTGCACGTCGGCATGGGCCGCCTCGCCGGCCGGTTCGGCATGATCAGGCAGCTGCACGAGTACGGCCTGCTCGGCCCGGACACCACCTACATCCACTGCTCCTGGCTGAGCGAGGAGGAGTGGCGGCTGCTCGCCGACAGCGGCGGCACGGTCTCCCTCGCCCCGCAGGTCGAGCTGCAGATGGGCCACGGCTGGGTGCCGGTGGTGAAGGCCCTCGAGTACGGCCTGCGCCCGTCGTTCTCGGTCGACGTGGTGACCACGGTGCCGGGCGACATGTTCACCCAGATCCGCGCCGCGTTCGGCTCCGAGCGGGCCCGGCTCAACGCGGTGTTCTGGGAGCGGAACGAGCCCGCCGAGGGCCTGCCCACCGCCCGCCAGATGCTCGAGATGGCCACGATCAACGGCGCGCACGTGGCCGGGCTGGAGTCCCGCACCGGCTCGCTCACCCCGGGCAAGAAGGCCGACGTCGTGCTCATCGACGCGCGGGCGATCAACGTGGCCCCGATCCACGACGCCGCCGCCGCGGTCACCCTCTGCGCCGACGTGTCGAACGTCGACACCGTGCTCATCGACGGCAAGGTGCACAAGCGGCACGGCAGGCTCACCGCCGACGTCGGCCGCGCCCGCCGCCTCGTCGAGGAGGCGAAGGAGCGCCTGCTCGCCCAGGTCGCGGCCCGGAAGGCGGAGCGGTGACGCGGCACGCGGTACGGCGGGCCGCGGAGGCGACGTACGCGGCCCCGGCCGAGCCCCGGAAGGCCGAGGGCTACACCCGCTGGGCGATCGCGGACGAGGCGACGCCCGGCGCGGTGCACACCGAGTTCAACGTGTGCGCGCTGGAGCCGGGCGGCCGGGTGGCGACCGCGGTGCAGTCCTTCGAGGAGTGCTTCTACGTGGTCGAGGGCCACCCGATCCTGCAGACCCCCTCCGGCGCGGTACGGCTCGCGCCCGGCGACTACGGCCTGATCCCGCTCGGCGTGCCGCACTCCTGGCGGAACGAGGAGGCCGCCCCGGCCCGGTGGGCGCAGATGCGCTCCCCGCAGCCGCGCGCCCGCCACGACCGGGACGTCCACCCGGTGCCCGAGCTGCCGGAGACCGCGCCGGTCGCGGTCGACCCGCGCGACCCGCGCAACCGCGACCACGGGCACATCGACCCGGTGAACATGCGGGTCGACATGCAGCGACAGGAGATGCTCGCCCGGTCGGCGAGCATGCGCACCGCGCTGCTCGTCTACAGCGGCATCACGGTGAAGATGATGGTCGACTCCGACCAGGGCGCGGACCTCACCACGATGTTCATGGTCCGGTACGACCCGGACGGGGTCGCCGGGCCGCACGACCACCCGTTCGAGGAGACCTACTACTTCCTCGAGGGCGAGGCCGAGGCGGTGTTCGACGGCGTCACCTACCGGCTGCGCGCGGGCGACGCGGCGTTCGCCGGGGTGGGCTGCGTGCACGGGTTCCGTAACGTTGGGGGCGGCCCGCTGCGCTGGCTGGAGACGCAGGCTCCGCAGCCGCCGGGCCGCCACTCGTACCGGTTCGTACGCGACTGGGACTATCTGCGGTCCATCACCGGAGGGCAGTGACGATGGCAGGGAGTGTGGTGGTCGTCGGCGGCACCGCCGGCATCGGGCGCGAGCTCGCGGCCCACTACGCGGCGCGCGGCCGCGAGGTGGTGCTCACCGGCCGCGACCAGGCCCGCGCCGACAAGGTGGCGGCCGAGCTCGGGCCGAACGCGCGGGGCGTCGCGCTCGACCTCGCCAGGCCCGCGACGCTCAAGGACGCCCTCGCCGGGGTGGGTCCGGTCGACCACCTCGCGCTCGTCGGCATCGAGCGGGACGCGAACACCGTGGCCGACTACGACGTGGACGCCGCGGTCGCGCTCGTCACGATGAAGCTGGTGGGCTACACCGAGGTGGTCCACGTGCTCAGGGACCGGCTCACCGGCGACGGCTCGGTGCTGCTGTTCGGCGGCATGGCCCGGCTGCGGCCGTACCCCGGGTCCACCACGGTGAGCACGATCAACGCCGGGGTGGTGGGCCTGGTGCGCACGCTCTCGGTGGAGCTCGCGCCGATCCGGGTGAACTCCATCCACCCGGGCATCGTCGGCGACAGCCCGTTCTGGGCGGGCAAGCCGCCGGAGGTGCTCGACGGCGTCCGGGCGGGCACGCTCACCGGCCGGCTGGTCACCATGGCCGACGTGGTCGACGCCGCCCGGTTCCTGCTGGAGAACCCGGGGGTGAACGGCGTGGACCTCACCATGGACGGCGGCTGGCGCTGACCTCGCCGGTACGGCACGGCCCGGACACACGTGTGCGGTCCTGCCCGGCGCGGGGCGGGGCAGGACCGCACGGTCGTCCCGGCGGCGCACCGGCCGCCGGGGACGGGACTCACCCGGTGCTCACCACCGCCCGCGGGTCTCGTAGCGGTAGCTCACATGCCGGCTGAATCTGTCAAACCGGTCATATTTGCGGTAGCTGCGGAATTTGCCATGGTGGCCATAATGGCGGCCCGGCCGGTAATCCCGGTACTTGCCGTGATGGCGATTGTGCTTGCGGTAATGCCGGTGGTGGCCCCACCGGTTCTTCCGCTTGTGGCAGATCCACCGGCCGTGCCGCTTGCAGCACACATGCCGCTTGTACCGCTTGCACCGCCGCTTGGCGTCCGTGGTCGCGTCCGCCGCGCTCGCCGACTCCGCCTGCACGGCCTGCACCGAGGCCGTGGTCGAGGTCCGGGTGGCGGCCATCGCCCCGGTCGCCGCGACGGGCGGCACCGCGAGTGCCACCAGCAGCGCCGGCCCCAGCAGCAGCATGCTTCGTTTGCCGCGCATAAGGTTCCCTCCCGACGTTCTCCACACGAGACCTTGGTCGTTCGCCCCGTGCCGGTTTTTCGTCCCGGGTCAGGTACCCATCCCAAACCGCGAATTCGGTGAAACCGCGAGAAGTTGCCTTGGGCAGTAAAAGCGAGGCCTGCGCTTTGCCGTTCCGCACGCCCGGGAAACCGTTCCGTGGCGTGCCGCGAAATTCGCTCCGGTGACAATAAACGCCGCGGCCCCGCCGGTCCCGGACGGCGCCGCGACGCCCGATCCCTCCCCGCCGCGCACCGTCGCGCCGGGAAAGATCTACCGTTTCGTGACGGCGCCCCGGGGGCCGACGCCTCGGGGTCCGAGCAACGGCCGGCATTCGTCCCGCGTGGCCCTCGCCGCAGGTCACCGGGCATGTCCGAGCCGGGCCCGCCGCCCCCGGTGATCCTCCATGCGACGAAAGACCCGGGTAAAAGGGACGTCCGTCGATGTTCCTCGCCCCGCGCAGCGGGGACCATGACGGGGCAGCCCCGTGGCCAGGAGGGACAAAATGACGGTGATCGATCTGCGCCGGTACAGTGCGGTGATCTTCGAGACCGACGGGGTGCTCACCGACACCGCCCGGATCCACGCGGCCGCCTGGAAGCGGGTCTTCGACGACCTGCTGCGGCGGCTGCCGGGACTCTCCGCCGACCAGGCGCGGCCGTTCGACGTCCGCGACGACTACCTGGCCCACTTCGACGGCCGCCCCCGCCTGGAGGGGGCGCGCGAGTTCCTCGCCTCGCGCGGCATCGCGCCGCCGGACGGCGACGACGGCATGCTCGCCGAGCTCGCCGAGCGGAAGGAGGAGCTCTTCCTCACCGAGATCCGCCGCCACGGCGTGGCCGCCTTCCCCGCCGCCATGGCGCTCGTACGTGAGCTGCGCCGGCACGGGGCCCGGCTCGCCGCGATCTCGCCGAGCCGCAACTGCGCCGAGATCCTCACCCGCGCGGGCATGGGCGACATGATCGACGCCCGGGTCGACGGGGTGACCGCCGCCGAGGCCGGCCTGGCGGCCATGCCGGACCCGGCGATCCCGCTGCACGCCGCCCGGCAACTCGGCGCCGAGCCGTACGAGTGCGTGGTGGTCGCCGCCACCCTGCCCGCGCTGCAGGCCGCGCGGATGGGCCGGTTCGGCCTCGTCGTCGGCGTGCGCGGCCCGGGCCAGGCGCCCGCGGGCGACGCCGACGTGGTGATCGGCGACCTCGGCGAGCTGTGGGTCTCCGGCCGGGTGCCGCTGGTGAGCCACGGCGAGGCCGCCCCGCGCACCTGACCCCCTGGCGCACCGCGTGCCGGTCGTCCTTTAGCGGTGGCGCCGCCGGTCCCGGGAAGATGGTCGGTATGAAGGTTGTCGAGGAGACCCCCTACCGGTTCCGAGTCGAGCGCGAGGGGTCGATGCGGGTGCCCGGGGTGGTGTTCGCCTCGCGGCGGCTGCTGCCCGAGGACCAGGCGCTGCGGCAGGTGGCGAACGTGGCGACGCTGCCGGGCATCGTCGGCGCCTCGTACGGCATGCCCGACCTGCACTGGGGCTACGGCTTCCCGATCGGCGGCGTCGCGGCCACCGACATCGCCGAGGGCGGCGTGGTGTCCCCGGGCGGGGTGGGCTTCGACATCTCCTGCGGGGTGCGGCTGCTCGCGGCGAGCGTCGACCGGGACGAGCTGCGGCCCCGGCTGGAGGCGCTCATGGACCACCTCGACCGCGGGGTGCCGCGCGGCACCGGCCGCGGCGGGGTGTGGCGCCTCTCCGGCCGCTCGGAGCTGGAGAAGCTGCTGCACGGCGGCGCGGCGTACGCGGTCGAGCAGGGCCACGGCGTCCCTCGCGACCTGGCGCGGTGCGAGGACTACGGCGCGGTCGCCGACGCCGACGTGGCCCAGGTGAGCGCGAAGGCGATGGACCGCGGCCAGGACCAGGTCGGCAGCCTCGGCTCCGGCAACCACTTCCTGGAGGTCCAGGCGGTGGACGAGGTGTACGACGAGCCGACCGCGGCCGCGTTCGGCCTGCGCAAGGGCCAGGTCTGTGTCATGATCCACTGTGGGTCGCGCGGCCTCGGCCACCAGATCTGCACCGACCACGTGCGGGCGATGGAGAAGGCGATGCCGCGGTACGGCATCCAGGTGCCGGACCGCCAGCTCGCCTGCGCCCCGGTGGACTCGCCCGAGGGCCGGTCCTACCTCGGCGCGATGGCCGCCGCCGCGAACTACGGCCGGGCGAACCGGCAGCTCCTCGGCCAGGCCGCGCGCCGCGCGTTCGCCGACGTGCTCGGCGCCGGGCTCGACCTCGTCTACGACATCTCGCACAACCTCGCCAAGATCGAGGAGCACGACGGCAGGCGGCTGTGCGTGCACCGCAAGGGCGCGACCCGCGCGCTGCCGCCGCACCACCCCGACCTGCCCGAGGACCTCGCCCCGTACGGCCAGCCGGTGCTCATCCCCGGCACCATGGGCACCGCCTCCTACGTGCTCGCCGGAGTGCCCGGCGGCCAGGCGTTCCACTCCACCTGCCACGGGGCCGGCCGTACCCAGAGCCGCCACCAGGCCGCCAGGTCGATCGACGGCCGCACGCTGCGCGACCAGTTGCAGGCGAAGGGCATCGCGGTGCGCGGCGCCACCTGGCGCGGCCTCGCCGAGGAGACCCCGACCGCGTACAAGGACGTGGACGCGGTGATCGAGGCGAGCGTGGGGGCCGGGCTGTGCCGCAAGGTCGCCCGTCTCGTGCCGCTCGGCGTGGTGAAGGGCTGATGGGCGCGCCGCGGGCGGGCCACCGTACCCTGCCGCACACCGCGGACACCCGGATCCAGGCGTGGGGGCCGACCCTCGAGGAGTGCCTGGCCCAGGCGGTGCTCGGCTCGGTGGCGAGCTTCGTCGACACGACCGGCGCCACGGCCGCGGAGCGGCGCGAGGTGCGCCTCGACCCGGCCGACCCGCCCGAGGACCGGGTGGTCGCCCTGCTCGACGAGGTGATCTACCTGATGGACGTGACCGGCCGGGTCCCGGTCGGGGCCGAGCTGACCCGCGACGCGGCCGGGCCGCTCGCCCGCCTCGACATGGCCGACCTCGCGGACCTGCCGCAGATCGGCGCGGTGCCGAAGGCCGTGGCCCTGCACGGGCTGCGCGTCGAGCGGCGGCCGGACGGGTGGCTGTGCGAGGTGACGCTCGACGTGTGACATGATCACCAATGGCATGGTCGGGCAAAGGCGCGGGTACGGGGGATCATCGGGTGTGCCCGTGGGCGACGAGGGGGGCCGGACGCCGTCCGCGGTGACGGCCGTACGCTCCGGCGGGCGGAGATGGTGCCCGCGAGCCGCCGACCGGGTACGTAACAGCCGTTCGCCGATCCCGGCGAGGCGCGCCGCGCCCCCCGCGTACCGGGACGGCGGGCCGGCGCAGAGATGAGGACGTGATGGCGCGGACACGTGAAATCCCCACGGTACGGCTGGGTGACCGGGCGGTGATGCCCGTCGTCGGCTTCGGCACCTGGCGGCTCACCGGACAGGAGGCGTACGAGGCGACGCGGGCCGCGCTCGAGCTCGGCTACCGGCATATCGACACCGCGACGATGTACGGCAACGAGGCCGAGATCGGCCGGGCCGTACGCGACAGCGGGATCGACCGCGGCGAGGTGTTCATCACCACGAAGCTGCCGCAGGGCAACGCGGGCCGCGAGCGCGAGACGATCGAGCGCAGCCTGCGGGAGCTCGGCACCGACTACGTCGACCTGTGGCTGGTGCACTGGCCACCGAGCCCCGACGTGCTCGTGCGCACCTGGCAGGAGATGCTCAACGCGCGGGACCGGGGGCTGGCCCGGGCGGTCGGGGTGAGCAACCACAGCATCGCGCAGATCGACGAGATCACCCGGGCGACCGGGGAGGCGCCCGCGGTGAACCAGATCCCGTGGAGCCCGCCCCGGCACAGCGCGGGCCTGCTCCGCCAGCACCGCGAGCGCGGCATCGTGGTCGAGGGCTACAGCCCGATCAAGGGCACCGACCTCGGCAGCCCGGTGCTCGCCGAGATCGCCCGCACCCACGGCGTCACCCCCGCCCAGGTGGTGCTGCGCTGGCACCTGCAGCACGACATCGTCGTCATCCCCAAGTCGGCGCGGCGCGAGCGCATCGCCGAGAACGCCGACCTGTTCGGCTTCACCCTCTCCGCCGAGGAGATGGCCCGCATCGACGCGATGGCCGACTGACGGCCCGCCGCGTCGCGCCGGCCCGGCCGGGGTGTAGGCCCGCCCCGGGCGGGCAGTCGGATCGCGACGCCGTACGGCACGGCCGAGGCAACGGCGTGGCCGGGCGGCGCGCCGGCAGGGGGCCGCCGCCCGGCCGCGCGTGCCGTGCCGTACCGGTGAGCGCGGGGAGACCGGGATGACCGAGGACGCCGAGGCCGGTCTGCCGGTCGTGGAGGATCTCGACCGGCTGGAGGCGCTCGTGCGCGCGCGGCCCGGGCTCTACCTGCGGTACTCGCGCGGCCCGGAGGCGGACAGGGGCAGGCCGAGCACGGACTACGAGAGCGGCCTGCCGCTGCCCGGGCTCTCGGTGACCGTGCTGTCCCCGGAACGCTGGTGGACCCGCCCGCTGAAGGACTGGCTCGCCCGCCAGGTGTGCAAGTACACCCACCTCGCCGAGGCCGACGGCCGGCGGCGCGGCTGGGTGCTCGCCGGGCGCGAGGTGGGCCGCGGCCCCGACCACGAGCCGCTCGTCGGGGACGTGCGCCCGGTCGCGTGGCTGGGGGAGCGGGCGGTCGCGCAGGCCCGCGCGCACTACCGGGCGGTCTTCGACGCCGGTCGGGATTCGACCGGTTGATTTCTGTGTTTTGGCAGGTCAAAGGGTCCCGTGTGAGGCGCGGGGCGCCGGTTGGAGACGCGGCCTGCGGGTAGTCGCGGGGTGTTCCATGCCGTCGAGCCTCACGAAGGGACACCCATGACGTTCGATCCTCTGCAGGAGCGCGGCATACCCCTCGACCGGCAGGTCCGCAACTGGAGCGAGCTCAACGTCACCCCGATCGACCCCGACCACGCCGACCCGTACACCCGGTGCCGCATCATCACGATGAACGGCATCGAGACCGAGGCGATCTTCTTCAACCACCACCTCGCCCGGCACTGCCCGGACACCGAGACGCGGCAGCGGCTCGCCCACGTGCGGTACATGGAGGCCCAGCAGCAGCGTACGGTGAACTGGCTGCTGTCCGGGTTCAACTCGGTCCTGGAGACGGTCCTCGCCTACGAGCAGGTGGCCACGGACCTCACCTCGTGGGTCGCGCGCATGGAGCCCGACCCGTACCTGCAGCAGGCCTACAACTTCGGCGTGCTGGAGGACTTCGACCACCTCTACCGGTACGCCAACCTCTACGAGATGATCGAGCACCGCCGGGCCGAGCAGGTGGTCGACCACCTCACCGAGGTGATGCCGGGCCGGCCTACGTACATCCAGCACCGGCACCCGATCGACAACGTGCGCGAGCACTACGACCGGCAGGCCACGGCGCCGATCTCCAAGCTGCACGCGCTCACCATCATGGCGGCCGAGCAGCAGACGATGAACTTCTACATGAACGTCGGCCCGATGTACATGGAGCCGATCGCCCGCCAGCTCTACCAGGAGATCGGGCTGGTGGAGGAGGAGCACGTCACGCACTACGAGTCGCTGATCGACCCGGGCGAGTCGTGGTGGGAGATGCTGCTCAACCACGAGTACAACGAGTGCTACATGTACCACTCGTTCATGCAGACCGAGACCGACGAGAAGGTGAAGCGGGTCTGGGAGCTCCACCTCAACATGGAGCTCGAGCACCTGCGCATCGCCGCCGAGCTGTTCCGCCGCCACGACGGCCGGGACCCGGAGGAGGTCTGCGCGCCCGAGCTGCCCGCGCCGGTCACCTTCGAGCCGAACCGCGCCTACATCCGCGAGCTGCTGGCCACCCAGATCGACGTGACCACCCTCGGCACCGGGTACGTACGCGACATGCACGAGCGCTTCGAGCGCTGGCAGCGGGAGATCAACGGCGACGGCATGATCCCGAGCGAGCAGGTCATCACCGACAACCGGCACAAGTCCGGCGAGGAGTACCGGCTCGAGATCGACGGCCCGCACCCCGTGCCGAGCCTGCGCATCGACCGGACCACCCGCCGCTGACCGGCGCCGTCCCGAGACCGCCTGACGGGACGGGCGAGCCCGATCCCATGCTCCTCACCGCACGGCCTGTGCCCCGCCGGGGCGCAGGCCGTCGCGGTGCCCGCCCCGGTACGGCCCGGCGGATCAGCGGCGCGGGTCGGCGCCGAAGGTGATCGACCCGTGGATCTCGCGGGCCTGGATCACGTTCCCGCCGACGTAGCCGCTCACGATGTTGACCGTGTCGTTGACCGGGTCGCCCGCCGCGCGCCGGGCCACCGGCCCGGCCTCGGCCAGCCACCGCTCCAGCGCCGCCCGGAAGTCCGGGTCGGCCGCGGCGCGCTCGCCGAGCAGGCTCGCGAGCTCGCCGGGCGCGACCGCGTCCGGCCGCGCCACGGCCTCCAGGGCCTGGCGGTCCCGGCCGAACCGGCGGCGCACCAGGGCGGCGAGGGACTCCCAGGCGCTCTTGCCGGCCTCGCCCGCGGCCCCGCCGACGAGCGCGGAGAGGATCGCGGCGAGCGTGGGGACGATCGGGTCCATTGGCGCCCTCCTCGTGCACGGCTCGCCCACCAGCCTAGGCGGCGCGCGGCCGATGCGGCGGGATCGATTCCGGCCGGGCCAGCCGTACCGGCCGGGCGTGCTAGAGGCGGAGCGGCTTGATCGGGGAGGCGATGAGCGTGGGGTCCTCGCGCCAGTTCACCCCGGGCACGTCGATGTAGAGCTCGATCTCGTTGCCGTCCGGGTCGGCGATGTACACGCTGTGGGTGACCGTGTGGTCGCTCGCGCCGAGGATCGGCACGCCCGCCTCCTGCAGGGTGCGCACCGCCTCGCGGAGCTCGTCGTCGCTGTCGCCCACCTTCAGCCCGAAGTGGTAGAGGCCGACGCGCCGCCCCCGCGGCAGGGCGGCGGCGTCCTCGCCCACCTCGATGAGCAGCAGCTCGTGATGGGTGCGCCCGGACGGCGCGGCGAACGCGGCGACCGGCACCGGCAGCACGTCCCGGCCCTTGTCGCCGTCGGGCAGGATCTGCCGCCAGCCGAGCACGTCCCGGTAGAAGCGGACCGAGCGCTCCAGGTTGCGCACGTAGAGCACGATATGCCCGAGTTCCTTGACTTCCATGTGCACCCCGCTTCCGGCCGCGCGGCCGCGCATTTAATTGAGATTTCAACCAATAGCGTAGCCGTCACCCCGCCGCGCCGGTAAGAGGGCCGGTCCGGTGTGCGGTACGGCGGGCCGGGCCGGCCGCGCTCAGCGGAGCAGCCCGCTGACCACGATCATGATCGGGATGGCGAGCGTCGTGGTCACCAGGAGCGTGGTGCGGGCGAGCCGCCGCCCGGTCCGGTAGTGGCTCGCGAACACGTAGATGTTCTGGGCCGTGGGCAGCGCGGCGAACAGCGTGGCGGCGAGCAGCATCGTGCCGTGCAGGCCGAGCAGGAACGCCCCGGTGAGGTAGGCCACCACCGGCTGGACGAGGCACTTGAGCACCACGGCGAGCACCACGTCCTTGCGGCCGGTGGTCTCCCCCGCGTCGTCCGGCGCGCCGCCGCGCCGGGCGCCGCTCAGGCCGAGGCCGTACGCGAGCAGCGCGACCGGCACCGCGGCCGCGCCCACGAGCGAGACCGGCTGCATGATCGGCTCGGGCACCTCCAGCCCGGCGAGCGCCACCGCGAGCCCGAGCAGGCTCGCCACGGTGATCGGGTTGCGCAGCGGCCGCCGCAGCACCCCCCACAACATTCGCCAGGCCGACCGCCCGGGCACGTCCCGGCCGCCGTCGCCGCCCGCGTCGAGCACGAGGAACGCCCCCGGGGCCAGCACGAGAAGCTGGAACAGCAGGATCGGGGCGACCAGGGCGCCGTCGCCGAGCACGTACACGCTGATCGGGATGCCGAGGTTGCCGGAGTTCACGTACGACGAGGCGAGCGCCCCGATCGTCACCTCGGACCGCGGCCGCCGCCACAGCCCGCGCGCCACCAGCACGAAGATCGCCTGCGCCACGGCCACCGAGACCACGGCGGTGACGAGCACGGGGGAGAGGATCCTGCTCAGGTCGGCGGTGGCGATGGTGGTGAACAGCAGCGCGGGCGCCGCGACGAAGAACGCGAGGCGGGACAGCACCACCTCGTCCTGCGCGCGCAGCACCCCGGCCACACCGGCGAGGTAGCCCAGCGCGGCGACCGACGCCAGGGACGTGAACGCCACGACGATGCCCGACACTCGGTCGATTCTCGCGTATGGCCATTACCAGGATGAAACAGGGACAACCCTCACCGAGGGCTCGCGGTGATCGTCCGATAACGGTGGCCAATTCGAACTGCCGGGTCTTACTGTTACACCAGCAGGAAGTCGGGTTACGTCCGTGTGACATTATCGGGTGAAAACACGACATCGCAGCGGTACTGCCCGCGCACGTGACCCGCTTCGCGAAGGTGCGCCGACACCACGACGAACACCGCGAAACGACACCGCGAGAGGTGAGCGGAGGGGGCGACGATGAGCGAGGAGGTTCGGCGGCGGCTCGCGGCCATCGACACCAGGAACCCCAGCCTCGCTCGCATGCACGACTACCTCATCGGGGGCAAGGACAACTTCGCCGTGGACCGCGAGGCCGCGGAGGCGATGCTCGCGATCGCCCCCGAGCTCAGGGACATCGTGCGGGAGCACCACGCGTGCCGTGCCCGGGTGGTCCGGTTCATGGTGGGCGAGGGTATCGACCAGTTCATCGACATCGCCACCACGCTGCCGTCGCGCCGCCATACCCAGCAGGTCGCGCGGGAGCTCAACCCCGCCGTGCGCACCGCCTACGTCGACTGGGACCCGGTGGCGCTCACCCACGCCCGCGCCCTGCTGTCCGCCGACCCGAACGTCGCCATCGTGCCCGGCGACATCCTGCACGTCGACGAGGTGCTCGCCGATCCCGCGCTGCGGCGGCTGATCGACCTCGACCGCCCGGTGGGCGTGCTCATCCAGGCCGTGCTCCAGTACATCCCCGATTCGGAGAACCCGCACAAGGCGGTGGCGCGGCTGCGCGACGCCCTGCCGCCCGGCAGCCTCGTCGCGATCAGCCACATCGTCTTCGACGTACGGCCCGAGATCGCCGCGCCGCTCAGCGAGGTGTACGCCAGGTACTTCAAGCGGCCGGAGGACGTCGTGCGCATGCGCAAGGACGTGGCGCGGTTCTTCGAGGGCATGGAGCTGGTCGAGCCGGGCCTGGTGTACGCGCGCGAGTGGCGCCCGGAGTCGCCGTTCTTCTCCGAGCGGCCGAACAAGGCGTGGGAGGCCTGGGGCGTGGCCCGCGTGGTCAAGGCGGCCTGACGATCGCGCCGGCCGGCCCCGCGATACCGCCGGCGCGACCACGTCACTCGGGGTTGACCTCCTTCACCTGGGCGACGATCTGCGTCGGGTTGACGAAGGAGAGCGCGATCACCAGCAGCGTGGCGGAGAGCAGCGTGTAGATCACCGCCATCGCGTCGATCGCCTGCGCCGCCCGGATGCCCGGGGTGAACGCCGCGCTGTACAGCGCCACGATCAGGGTCTGGCTGTCCGGCCCGGCGACGAGGAAGGTGAGCTCGAACATCGCCACCGTGCGCACGAGCACGAGCACCGCGGCGGCGAGGATGCCGGGGACGAGCAGCGGCACCAGCACCCGGGTGAACACCTGCCGGGTGCCCGCCCCGCACATCCGCGCCGCCGCCTCGATGTTCACGTCGATCTGCTCGATGAACGGGGTCATCACGAGCACCACGAACGGCAGCGCCGGCACGAGGTTCACCGCGATCACGCCGGCGAGCGAGCCCGCCAGGCCGATCTTGTACATCAGCGTGGCGAGCGGGATGCCGTACGTGATCGGCGGCAGCAGCACCGGCAGCAACAGCAGCAGCATCACCGCCTGCCTGCCGGGGAAGTTCCGCCGGGCGAGCGCGTACGCGGCGGGCACCCCGAACAGCAGCGACAGCCCCACCACGACCAGCGCCACGATCAGCGTGACGAGCAGCACGTCGGCGAGGTTGAACTCCCGCCAGGCCTCGGCGTACCAGTCCGTGGTGAACGCGGACGGCAGCCAGCCGTCGAACCAGTTCACCGCGAACGAGTTCACCACCACCGAGAGGATCAGCGCGGCGAGGTTGGCGAGGAAGAACGCCACCCCGCCCCACACGATCCAGGCGAACGGCCCGGCACGCAGCGCCCGCCGGAGGAACCCGGGGGCCGGTCCGGCCGCCCGCGCCGCGGTCGTTCCGGTCGCGCTCATGCCCCCTTACCTCCCGTGTGCCCGGTGTACAGCCGCCCGCGCCACAGCAGCACGAGCGCGATCACCACGAGCTCGAACGCGCCCATGAGCACGGCGATCGTCGACGCCATCGTGTAGTCGTACCTCTCGAACGCCGCCTGGTAGGCCGCGATCGCCATCACCCGGGTCTCGTCCGCGGGCTCGCCGACCAGGTTCGCCGACGGGAACACCGAGAAGGCGAGCACGAAGGAGAGGATGAACGTGGTGGCGAGGCCGGGCGCGAGCAGCGGCAGCGTGATGCGGCGGACGCGCTGCCAGGGACCCGCGCCGAGGGTCGCCGCGGCCCGCTCGAGCGTCGGGTCGATGCCCGACAGGTACGACAGCACGAGCAGGAACGCGAACGGGAACCCGGTGATGATCAGGGAGAACATCACGCCCCAGTAGTTGTAGATGAGCCGCAGCGGCTCGTCGATGAGCCCCAGCTCGAGCAGCACCCGGTTGAACCAGCCGCGCGGGCCGAAGTAGCGCAGGATGCCGTCGGCGACGAGCACCGTGCCGAGGGTGACCGGGAGCACGAGGATCGCGGTGAGCAGCCGCTTGCCGCGGAACCGGCCGCGCAGCCGGTAGGCGATCGGCACCGAGGCCAGCACGTTGAACAGCGCCGCGGGCAGCGCGAGCCGCATCGTCTTCCACACCGTGCCGCTCTGGTACGGATCGGTGAAGAACTCGACGTAGTTGGCGAAGATCCCGCCGCTGCGCGGCTGCAGCGACAGGCCGACGCCGTACATCATCGGGTAGAGGAACAGCGCGATCAGCGTGGCGACCGCGGGCAGCAACAGCAGCAGCAGCCGGTCGATGCCGCGCTCGGCGAGCCGGTGCCGCAGCGGCGGGCGGGTGGCGCCGGGGGCGGGCGCGCCCGCCGGGCCGGGCTTCGGCGCCGGCTCCGCCGGACGCGGGTCCGCGACCGTGCGAGGTTCGGCCATCACTCCCCCGTCTCCCCGCCGGGGCCGTACACGAGCACCCGCTCCGGCGGCGCGCAGACCTCGATCTTATCCCCGGGCGCGACCCGCTCGGCGAGCCGGCAGTGGATCACCCGCCCGGTCTCGGTGACGCCCTCCACCGCGACCTCGCGGCCGTGGAACTCCACCACCTCCACGGTGATCCGGATGCCGTCGCGCTCCCCTTCGCTCCCGCCCCCTTCGGGAACGACGCGGAAGCCGTCCGGCCGGATCGCGGCGATCGCGGTGTCCCCGGTGAACTCCTCGCGGACCGTGCCGGTGAGCCGCAGCCCCGGCTCGGCGAGCACCGCCCGGTCGCCGCTGCGCGAGGCCACCGGCAGCCGGAGCAGGTTGCGGTAGCCCATGAACCCGGCGACGTAGGTGTTCACCGGGTCGGTGTACACCTCCTCCGGCGTGCCCACCTGGTCGACCCGGCCGGCGCGCAGCACCACGATCCGGTCGGCGAGCGCGAGCGCCTCCTCCTGGTCGTGGGTGACGTACACGGTGGTCAGGCCGAGCGACTGGTGCAGCCGCCGGATCTCGGTGCGCATCTGCAGCCGCAGCTTGGCGTCGAGGTTCGACAGCGGCTCGTCCATGAGCACCAGCCGCGGCCGGATCACGATCGCGCGGGCGATCGCCACCCGCTGCTGCTGGCCGCCGGAGAGCCGGCCGGGCAGCTTGTCGGCGTGCTCGGTGAGCTCCACCAGCTTCAGCGCCTCGTCCACCCGGCGCCGCATCTCGTCCTTCGGCACCTTGCGGATGGCGAGCCCGAAGCCGACGTTCCTGCGGACCGACAGGTGCGGGAAGAGGGCGTAGTTCTGGAACACCATGCCGAACCCGCGGCGCTCCGGCGGCAGCGTGTCGATGCGCCGGTCGTCCAGCCAGATGCTGCCGCCGCTCAGCGGCAGCAGCCCGGCCAGGCAGTTGAGCGCCGTCGACTTGCCGCACCCGGACGGCCCGAGCAGGGCGATGAACTCGCCGCCCCGGATCGTCAGGTTGAGATCGCTCAGCGCCACGGACGAGCCGAACCGGCGGGTCACGCCCTCCATGCGCAGGGTCTCGAAGCCGTCCTGCGGCCGCACCGATTCGACGACCCCGCCGCTCACGACTGCTTCACCTTGTCCCCGCCGATCTCCTTGTCCCACCGCTCGAACGCCTGCACCAGCGCCTTCGCGTCGAGCGGCACCGCCTTGGGGTGCTTGTCGATGAGCTCGTCGTACTCCGGCCGCCCGAAGTCACGGATCGCCTGCCGGCTTTCGGCCGGGGCCATGTCGAGGGTCACGCCCTGCACCGCCGGGCCGGGGTAGAAGTAGCCCTTGTCGAAGGTGATCGCCTGCTGCTCCGGGGCCAGCGCGTAGGTCATCAGGTCGAACAGCACCGCGAGCTTCTCGCCCGAGATGCCCTTCGGCACGACCATGTAGTGGGCGTCGGTCACCCAGGTGAAGCCCTCCAGCGTGCCGACCTTGAAGTCCTTCGGCACCTGGCCGAGCACCCGCGGGTTGATGTCCCAGCCGGTGGTGGTGACGGTGATGTCCCGGGTGCCCTCGCCGAGCTCCTTCATCGTCTGCGAGGTGCCGGTGGGGTAGTACTCGACGTACCTGCCGAGCTCCTTGAGGTACTCCCAGGTCTTGGTCCACCCGTTGATCGGGTCCATCGGGTCGGAGTCGCCCAGGATGTACGGCAGGCCCATGATGAACGTGCGGCCCGGACCCGAGTTCGCCGGGCGGGCGTAGGTGAACCTGCCCGGGTTGTTCTTCGCCCACTCGAGCAGCTCCTCGGCCGTCCTGGGCGGGTTCGGCACGGTCTTCGGGTTGTACTCGAGCAGCGGCCCGGACGGGTAGTAGGTGATCACCACGCCCCTGCCCTGGGCGAGCTCGTTCATCTTCGCGGCGGGCTCGAGGTAGTTCGGCTTGGGCAGTTTGTCGGGGTACTTCCCGGCGAGGTCCACCCACAGGTCCTGCTCGAGCCCGGCGGACAGGCCGTCGGTGCCGGTGAGCACGAGGTCGATGTCGAGCCGCCCGGCGTCCTGCTGCGCCTTCACCTTTCCGGCGAGCTCGGGGGAGGTGACCTTGGTGTAGGTGATGCGGGCGACCTTGTCGCGGTTCGCCGCCGCGTAGTCGTCGAAGATCTGCTGGGTGAGCTGCAGGTTGCCCGCGACGTCGACGATGTTGAGGGTGACGGGCTCGCTCGGCATCGTCACGTCCGCGGCGGCCGGCTCGGGGACGAACCCCTGGGCGGGCTCCGGCGCGCCGCACGCCCCGGCGACGAGCCCGAGGGTGAGGAATCCGGCGAGGAGGGACAGGCGGGGGGGTTTCATGTTCGGTCCTCCTTTGGCACTCCGGTGGTGTTCCGGATCACGAGGCGCGTCGCCAGCTCCTGCGCCGCCGGCCGCTGGGGAGTGGTCTCGGCCAGCAGGGAGAGCAGCAGGGCCGCGGAGGCCCTGGCCACCGCTTCGACGGGAATCGCCACGGTGGTGAGCGGTGGTGAGGTCATCGACGCCACCTCGATGTCGTCGAACCCGACGACGCTCACCTCGTCGGGCACCCGGACACCGCGGTCCGCCAGCCGCGACATGACGCCGAGCGCGACCATGTCGTTGTAGGCGAAGATCGCCGTGACCCGGGCCACCAGCGCTTCGTCGGCCCCCCGATAGCCGCCGCTGAACACCGGCTCGTACGGCCCGAGCACCACCAGCTCGATGCCGTACGACTCGCACTGCGCCCTGAACGTCCGCAACCGCTGCCGGTTCGACCAGGAGCCGCCCGGCCCGGCCAGGAACGCGCACCGCCGGTGGCCGAGCGCGTGCACGTGCGCCACGGCCTGCTGGATGCCCGGCCCGTAGTCGAGCGCGATCGACGGCGCGCTCCGGCTCAGCCGGTTCGCCACCACGACCGGCGTCCTGGCGGCGATCGTCCGCAGTTTGCGGCCGGGCATCCGCGGCGAGCACAGGATCAGCCCGTCCACCTGCTGCGACATCGCCAGCGCGAGCTCGACCTCGGTCGACGGGTCCTCGTCGGTGTCGGCGAGGAAGAGCGCGTAGTTCGCCTCCCGCACCCGTGCCTGAACCACCTTGGCGAACGGCGCGAAGAACGGGTTGGCGATGTCCGGCACGATCAGTCCCAGCGAGGCGGTCCGCCCCAACGCGAGCGACCGCGCGGCCCGGTTCGGCTGGTATCCGAGCCGCTCCACGGTCTCCAGCACGCGCTCCCGGGTCCCCGGCTTCACCAGCTCGGGGAAGTTGAGCGCGCGCGACACCGTCGAAGCGGACACCCCGGCCGACGCCGCGACCATGTGGATGGTCACCGGCCGGGAGGCTTCGGGAACCTCGGTCACGTCATCCATGGCGCACCCAGAATGAAAGCGGTTGTGGAACATGTCAACAACAGTGCGCGAAAAAGTCGCCGCGGCCCAGGGACGGTACTGGCGGGACCTGTCGGTAAAGCCCGCATGACCAGTGAAGACGCGGTGAAGTACGGTTCGGATGCGGTTGCGGTACGGCCTACGTCGAATGCCGTACGCGTGACTCGTGTATGACACGTGTGCGAAGCGTGTTGTGCAATCGATTGCAGAACGTGCCGGGAACCCGGTCAGCTCACCCGTCACGGTTGGGACGGACGCGTCCGGCCGCGAGCGGCCGGGTGACGATCAGGCGGTGATCAACCGGGTGTCGAAGCCGGCCGCGACGAGCCTCCGGTAGGCGGCGAGCACCGGCTCGGGAACGTGCTGGGGGATGGCGAAGCCCCGCTTCGGGTACTCGAGGATGCGCTGGAGATCACCGACGAGCATGTCGATGACGAGGTGGTCGTCACCAATGGTCCGGGCGTACTCCCGCAGCGGCGGCGGCGCGGAGGCGCAGACCACCTCCACCTCGGGCCACTGCCGGCGACAGGTCGCGTAGGCACGGCGCTCCATGTACGGCTTGCTCACCAGCATCACCGACTCGGGCGCGATCCCCCGTTCGCGCAGCAGGGCCCGGCTGAACGCGATGTTCTCCCCGGTGTTCCGCGCCCGCGGCTCCACGAGGATCGCCTCGTCCGGCACCCCGAGCGCGAGCGCGTGCTCCCGGAAGTGCACGGCCTCCCCGCGCGGAAACCGGCCGGCGGTGGACGGAGTGGTCGCGCCGGTGAAGACCACCAACGGAAACATGCCCTGGTGATAGAGCTTCGCGGCATGGCCCGCCACCCCTAGGTCGTGGCTGCCCAGCCCGATCGCGACCGCGCACGGCCGCGGTGCGTGCCCCAGGCGGTGGTAGTCCCAGACCAGGGCGGCATCGGCCCACTGCTCCGGCGTCACCGGGGGACGTTCGCTCATCGCCGGCCTCCGACGGTCGGTGTGCGGGCCTCGGACCGGATCCGCGTACCCACCGGGCCGGGGTTCCACCCTGGGCCGGGGTCAGCCGCCGCTGCCGATGCGGGCGGTGACCTCGATCTCGATGCGCATGCGCGGGTCGGCGAGGCCGCAGGAGAGCATGGTGGCGGCGGGGCGGATGTCGCCGAAGAACTCGCGGAGGACGGGCGTGCAGCGCTCGAAGTCGGCCGGGTCGGGCACGAGGTAGCGGACGCGGACGACGTCGGACAGGCGGGAGCCCGCCTCCGCCAGTGCGGCCTCGATGTTCCGCAGGCATTGGCGGGCCTGTTCCGCCGGGTCGTCGGAGATGGTCATCGTCGTGTAGTCGAAGCCGGTGGTGCCCGACACGAAGACCCAGCCGTCGGCCACGACCGCACGCGAGTAGCCGATCTCCTCCTCGAACGGCGAGCCGCTCGAGATCAACCTGCGGGATGTCATGGCCGACATCCTCGCGGGCGGCTCAGCGGGCCGTCGAGCCCTTTTCGGCCATGGCGAGCAGCTCGGCGAGGTGGATCGCCCTGACCTTGCTGCCCGCCCGGCGCAGCCCCTGGCGGAGCTGGCGCAGGCAGCCGGGGTTGAGCGCGACGACGTAGTCGACGCCCGCCGCCTCGATCGCCTCCAGCTTGGGGGCGAGTACGGCACGGCTGTCGGCGGGCCGCAGCAGCGAGTAGGTGCCCGCGGCCCCGCAGCAGTCGCCCGCGTTCGGCAGCTCGACGAAGTCCGCGACCGCGGCGATCAGCTCGCGCGGCGGCCGGGTGACGCCGAGCGCGTTCCGCAGGTGGCAGGAGTCCTGCAGCGCGACCCGGGCCCGCCGCCCGCCGACCCGGACCTCGCCGGCCGGCCGGTACCCGGTCCGCTCCAGGTACTCGCTCAGCTCGGCCACCCGCTCCCGCCCGAGGTGGTGGGCGAGGTGCGCGGCGCACCCGCCGGCCGTGGTCACGATCACGCCGTCGAGGCGTTCCCCCAGCTTGAGCGCGAGCTCCCGGCCGGTCGCCGAGTCGCCGTTGTGCGCGTGCAGCGCCCCGCAGCACCCCTGCCCGCCGGGTACGGCGAGCCCGGGCCGCAGCCTCAGCACGGCCCGGGACACCTCCGGGTAGAGGCCGCGCTCCACGCAGCCGAGCATGAGCGAGGCGGGGCGGGCCGCACCGTCCCGCGCCGGCGCAGCGCCGGACCGGGCCGTGCCGGATCCGGCGGCGGCTCCCGCGGGTACGGCTCCGCGCCGCGGCCCGCCCCGCCCGGTGGCGTACCGGCGGACCAGCCGCTGCAGCCCCAGCAGGCCCGGCCGGGACACCACGGCCATGAGCAGCCGGGCGAGGAGCGGCCGCCGCCGCCCCCGCCACTGGTGGTCGCGCCACTGCTCGAGCAGCTCGCCGTACCGCACCCCGGCCGGGCACACGGTCTCGCAGGCCCGGCAGCCGAGGCAGAACGACGCCTCCTCGGCGAGCGTCGGGTCGCCGTCGGCGAGCCTCCCGGCCTCCAGCGCCCGCATGAGCGTGATGCGCCCGCGCGGGGAGGAGGTCTCCTGGCCGGTGAGCTTGTAGGTGGGGCAGACCGGCAGGCAGAACCCGCAGGAGATGCAGCGGTCGAGCAGCCCCTGGTCGAAGATCCCCGCCGAGGCGGGCGCGGGCCTGCCCTCCCCGGAGTGCGCGTCGGGGCGGGCGTCGGAGGCGGGGCGGTGGGTCATGATCCGAGCTTTCCGGGGTTGAGGATTCCTGCGGGGTCGAAGGCGCGCTTGATCCGCCCGAGCAGGGCGACCTGGTCGGCGCCGAGGCGTTCTTCGAGGTAGGGCAGCTTCGCCGCGCCCACCCCGTGCTCCCCGGTGATCGTGCCGTCGAGCGCGATCGCGGCCGAGAAGATCTCGGCGAACGCCTTGTGGCAGCGTTCGATCGCCGCGTGGTCGTGCGGGTCGAGCACGCAGGTGGGGTGGAGGTTGCCGTCCCCGGCGTGCCCGAAGGTGGCGATGCGCAGCTCGTACCGGTCGGCGATCTCGTCGATCCGGTCGACCATCTCGGCGAGCCGGTGCCGCGGCACGGTCACGTCCTCCAGCACGGTGAGCGGGCCGAGCCGGGAGAGCGCGGGCAGCGAGCAGCGGCGGGCGGCGAGCAGCGCGTCGGCGCGGGCGACGTTCTCCGCCAGCGTCACCTCCAGCGCGCCGATGTCGGTGCAGATCGCCTTGATCCGGTCGAGGTTGGCCGCGACCGCGTCGGCCTCCCCGTCGTCGCCGAAGAGCAGCAGCGCCCCGGCGTCGAGCCGCAGCCCGAGCCTGGCGAACTCCTCCACCGCGGCGATGCACTTGTGGTCGAGGAACTCCAGCGTGGCCGGGACGATCCCGGCCGCGATCACCGCGGTCACCGCCCGGGAGGCGTCGGCGAGCGAGGCGAAGTACGCCACGCCGGTGCCGCTCTCCTTCGGCTTCGGCAGCAGCGCCACCGTGGCCTCGGTGATCACCGCGAGGGTGCCCTCGGACCCGGTGAGCAGCCGGGTGAGGTCGTACCCGGCCACGTCCTTCCACAGCCGCCCGCCGGTGCGGATGATCTCCCCGGTGGGCAGCACGGCCTCCAGGCCGAGCACGTAGTTGCGGGTCACGCCGTACTTGAGCCCGCGCAGCCCGCCCGCGCACGTGGCGATGTTGCCGCCGATCGTGGACACCGTGTGGCTGCCCGGGTCGGGCGCGTACAGCAGGCCCTGCTCGGCGGCCGCGGCGGCCAGGGCGGCGGTGGTGACGCCCGGCTGGACCCGTGCGAGCAGCTCCTCGCGGCTGATCTCGAGGATCTCGTTGAGCCTGGTGAGCACCATCACGATGCCGCCGTGCAGCGGCACGGCCGCCGCGCACAGGTTCGACCCGCCGCCGCGCGGCACGACCGGCACCCGGTTCGCCGTGGCGTACCGCAGGATCTCCGCCACCTCGGCGGTGCTGCCCGGGTACACCACGGCCTGCGGCGCCGCCTCGAACAGCGGGGTCGCGTCGCGGGCGTGGGCGGCGAGGGCGCCGTCGTCCACCCGTACGTGGCGCTCGCCCACGATGCCGGCCAAGTCCCTCGCCAGGTCCCCACGCATCTTCATCACCCCACGACCATCCAGCCGAGCACCGGCGTCGACTGCAGGTAGACGAGCAGGCAGATCGCGATCAGCATCGCGACGCCCCAGCCGACCACCTTGCGGAACAGCTCGCCCTCGCGCCCCTCCATGCCGACGACCGCGGCGGCGATCGCGAGGTTCTGCGGCGAGATCATCTTGCCGAGCACGCCGCCGGTGGTGTTCGCCGCGCCGAGCAGGTAGGCGGAGATGCCGGTCTTCTCGGCCGCCGCGTACTGGAGCATGCCGAACAGCGAGTTCGAGGAGGTGTCCGAGCCGGTGACGGCGACGCCGAGCCAGCCGACGATCGGCGAGAGGAAGGCGAACAGCGCCCCGGTCTCGGCGAGGAACAGGCCGAGCGTCACGGTCTGCCCGGACAGGTTCATCACGTAGGCGAGCGCGAGCACCGCCGCGACGGTCACGATCGTCCAGCGGAACTGGTGCACGGTGTCGGCGTACGCCCGCAGGGTACGGCCCGGCCCGATCCGGTAGAGCAGCGCGGTGAGCACGCCCGCCACGAGCAGCGTGGTGCCGCCGGCGCTGAACAGGTTGAAGTTGAAGGTGACCGAGGAGACGGTCTCGCCCGCGGCGTTCACCACGTTGAGGCCGGGCCAGGCGAACTGCCAGCCGGAGTGCTCGGCGAGCCAGGCCTTGACCGGCCCGAAGGTGGCGATGGCGAACAGCGCGACCACGATGAGGTAGGGGGCGAAGGCCATCGCGGCCGAGCCCTCCCCGGTACGGCGGCGCTTGTGCTCGGCCTCGAACCGCGCGTCGGCCACGGCCGCCCCGGCGACCACCGGCATCGGGTCCTGGGCGGTGAGCACCTCACGCGGCCGCCAGATGCGCAGCATGCCGACGATGGCGAACGCCCCGGCGAACGCGGCCACGATGTCGGTGATCTCGTACGAGATGAAGTTCGCGGTGAGGTACTGGGCCCCGGCGAACGCCGCGCCGCCGACGAGCGCCACCGGCCAGGTCTGCCGCACGCCGCGCCGGCCGTCGACCATGAGCACGAGCACCAGCGGCACGAACAGCGCGAGCACCGGCGTCTGCCGCCCCACCATGGCGCCGAGCTCGGCCGCGTCGAGGCCGGTGATCTTGCCGAGCGTGGTGATCGGCACCGCGATCGCGCCGAACGCCACCGGCGCGGTGTTCGCGACCAGCGAGACCGCGGCGGCCTTCATCGGCCGCAGGCCCACCGCCATGAGCATGACCGAGGAGACGGCGACCGGGGTGCCGAAGCCGGCGAGCGCCTCGAGCAGGGCGCCGAAGCAGAACGCGATGATGATCGCCTGGATGCGCTGGTCGTCGGAGAGCGAGCCGAAGGCGCGGCGCAGCACCTGGTCGTAGCCCGTGACCTCGGTCAGCTTGTAGATCCACAGGGCGTTGAGCACGATCCAGATGATCGGGAACAGCCCGAAGGCCGCCCCCTCGCTCGCGGCGAGCAGTGCCTGCCCGACCGGCATCGAGTAGGCGAAGATCGCGACGGCGAGGCTCACCGCCAGCGCGGCGATCGAGGCCTTCCACGCCTTCCAGCGCAGCGCGCCGAGCAGCACGAAGAGTGTGGCGAGCGGAAGCGCGGCGAACAGCGCGCTCCACGCGAGTGACCCCGCTACGGGGTCGAAGACCTGCTGGTACCCGTCCACGGCCCTGCTCCTTTTGATCGAGAGTGTCCCCGTCTGCACGCCCCGTGATGTGAAAGTGTCAGACAATGTTTCTTGTCTGTCAACAGTCGGTTTCGCGGAGCGTGAGAGAATGAGGGCAGGCTTCATGGGAGGTGTGCATGCCCCGGGACGCCGCGCTCCGGTTGTCCACCGTCTCGGTCGTCGACGCGCTCGCCGCATCCCTTCGGGACCGCGTACTCGACGGCCAGATCCCGCCGGGCAGCACGATGACCGAGGCCGAGATCGCCTCCACGTACGGCGTCTCCCGCCCGACCGCGCGCAGCGCGCTCACCGCGCTCGTGCACGAGGGCCTGCTCTACCGGGAGGCGAACAAGCGCGCCTGTGTGCCCCGCCTGTCCCGTGAGGACGTCGAGGACCTCTTTCTGATCCGCATACCCATCGAGACCGAGGTCGTGCGCCTGCTCATCGAACGCGGCACCGTCCCCGTCGTCGCCGCCGCACGCGCCGTCGAGGACCTCCGGCACATCGAGCCCGACGCCTCACACAGCGCGTTCGTCGAGGCCGACCTGCGCTTCCACCAGTGCCTCGTGGACGCCCTCGACAGCCCGCGCTACCAGCGCGCCTACCGCCTCATCCGCGGCGAGCTCCACCTGTCGATGGTGCAGACCCGCCACACCCTCGGCCGGGAACGCATCGTCGCCGAGCACACCTCGATCCTCGACGCGATGCGCGCCGGCGACGCCGACGAGGCGGTGCGCCGCATGCGCGCCCACCTCGAGGGTGCCTGCCGCTCCCTGCAGGAGGTCTTCTCCCGGGTCTGATCTCGTGTCCCGGCGCGAGCAGCATCCGCGCCCGCAGCGCGTCTCTGGGGCATGAGAGTCGAACCGCCGGCCACCGCCGAGGAAGCCGTTCCCCGAGAACGGGTGGACGTCGCCGCGATCTTCGCCGCGCACCACATCGGGCTGGTACGGCTCGCGCTGATCATGGTCGGCGATCTGGCCACCGCCGAGGACGTGGTGCAGGAGGCCTTCGCGCGGACCCACGCCGGTCTGCCGCGGCTGCGGGACCCGGACAAAGCGCTCACGTACGTGCGCTCCGCCGTGCTCAACGGCTGCCGGTCGGTGCTCCGCAGGCGGGCGTTCGCCTTCCGCCGCCGCACGCCGTACGAGCCGCCGATCTGGTCGGCGGAGAGCGCCGTGCTCATCGGCGAGGAGCGGCGCGAGGTCCTCGCCGCGCTGCAGCGGCTGCCGCGCCGCCAGCGTGAGGCGCTCGTCCTGCGCTACTACCTCGAGCTGTCCGACCCGGAGATCGCCGACGTCATGGGCATCGGTCCGAGCACGGTGCGCTCCACGATCGCCCGTGGCATCGCCGCCCTCGGCAAGGCCCTGAAGGAGGAGGCATGAACCGGAAGGTGGAGGCCAGGCTGCGGGCGGCGCTCCGCGAGGCCGCCGGGACGGTCGACCCGGCCGTGCTCCGCCCGCTCGTCGCCCCGGATCGGCAGGTCCCGTCCCGTCCACCGCGCCTCCGGCGGCCCGTGCTCGTCGCCGCCGCGGCGGCGGCCGTGGTGGTGGCCGTGGCAGGGGGATCGGTGGTCTTCCGCACGGTCGCGCCCGCGGCGACCCCGGCGGCGGGCACGCTGTACGTCGTCCAGACGGCGAGCACGACGGGCGACATCGCGGTCTTCCTGTGCACCAGGACCTCACCGTATACGGCATGCCAGGGCGGCTCGCCCGCGGCCGCGCGACCCGCGACCCAGGCGGAGATCAGCGCCGTGGGCCGGATGCTCCGCGACCGGCCCGAGGTCGACTCGGTGATCTTCGAGGATCGGCACACCGCGTTCGAGAACTTCAAGCGGATGTACCGGGACAACAAGCTCCTGCTCGAGGCGACCAAGCCCGACGATCTACCGGAGAGCTACCGCGTCCACCTCAAGCCGGGTGCCGACCCCCGCCCCCTGATCGAGGCCGCACAGGCCATGCCCGGCGTCGCCGCCGTGGTCGACCAGCGGTGCGCGGAGCGGGCGAAGGCCCGGGAGGAAGCGGAGGAGGCGAAGCGCGCGGGCCGGACACCGCCGCCGGCCTGCTGAGCCCTCGGCCCCGCCGCGCACGGCCGGCCGTACGGCGAGCGCCGCGCCGCCGGCGGGACCCACGGCCCCGGGAGGGCCCTCGGGTTCCCCGGCGGCGCGCCTGGCGTGACCCTGCGCTCCCCGTACCCTCGGTGTCCATGCCCGGCTCATGCCCCTGCGGTCACGACACCTGGGCGGCCCCCGCGAACCGGCGCGAGGCCTTGGCCCTGGCCCGGCACCACGACGAGATCGCCCACCTGCTCACCGTCGTCGCCCGCGACTCCGGCCGCCGGCTCGGCGTGCTGCGCTGCACGCGCTGCGGCCGGTTGTGGGCGGAGGACCCGATGACCTCCGGGCACGCCGACATGTTCTTCATCTATCCGATCGACGCGACGGACCCGCACGACTGGCCGGCGCGCGCCCGTCCCCTCAACCCGCCGCCCGGCTGAGACCGCCTCGCCCCGGGGCCGGGCCCGACCCGGATTCGGGGGCGAGGGGTGCGCGGGATACGGTACGCGCGATACGGCATTCCCCTCGGTTGAGGGCGATCTCGGGTACGGCCGGCGTGCCGTACGAAACCGTTCCAGGAGGACACCTCCCCATGAACCCCGTGTCGCGCCGAACCCCCGTGGCCGGCTGGATCGTCTGGTCGATCCGGGTCACCGTGACCGCGCACCTGGTCTCCGTGCTCGCGCAGGGCGTGACCGCCGGCATGTTCATCACCGGGGACGTCGACCTGCTGCGCCTGCACTCGATCAACGGGGAGGTCGCCTCGGGCCTCGCCACGCTGCAGTTCGTGGCGGCGATCCTGCTGTGGCGGCCGGGACGCGGGGCGGCCTGGCCGATCTGGCCGAGCCTGCTGCTCACCCTGCTCGAGGGGATCCAGCACACGACCGGCCTGCGCCGCGTCCTCGACCTGCACGTCCCGCTCGCGATGCTGATCGTCGGGATCTCCGCGGTGATGGCCGTCTGGGCGTGGGGCCGCATCGAGAGCCGGGCTGAGGACGCGCCCGCCGTGGCCCGGGACGAGCGGGCCGGTGCCCCGCAGGGGACGCGGGCATGACCACGCCGTCCCGGCGCGCCCTGACCCGGCGCGCGTTCCTCGGCGTGGCCGCGGGCACCGGCCTCGCCGGGGCGGGCTGGGCGATCGGCGCCACCCTGCTGCCCGCCGAGACCACCGGCGAGACGCTCACCAGCGCGCTCCCGCTGCCGCGCCCGTTCACCGTGCCGCTGCCGATCCCGCCCGCCGCCCGCCCGGTCGAGCCCGGCCGCTACGAGCTGACCCAGCGGGCCGCCCGGGTCGAGATCATTCCGGGCGCGACGACCGAGGTGTGGGGCTTCGACGGCGTCTTCCCCGGCCCGACGCTCGAGCTGCGCCGCGGCAGCCGTACCACGGTGCGGGTCCGCAACGAGCTGCCGGTGCCCACCTCCACCCACCTGCACGGCGGCGTCACTCCGGCCGACTCCGACGGGTACCCGACCGACCTGGTGGTGGCGGAGGGCCGCACGTTCCGGCCGGCCGGCGGCATGCACGGCCACCACGACCCGTCCGTGTGGACGTTCCACTCCGGGGCGAAGGACTACGTCTACCCGGTCGAGCAGCGCGCGGCCACGCTCTGGTACCACGACCACCGCATGGACTTCACCGCCCCGCAGGTGTGGCGCGGCCTCGCCGGGTTCGCGATCGTGCGCGACGACGAGGACGACGCGCTGCCGCTGCCCAAGGGCGAGCGGGACATCCCGCTGTTCATCTGCGACCGGGCGTTCGCGGAGGACGGCTCGTTCCGCTACCCGTCGCTCGACCCCACCCTCCTGGTACGGCCCGGCGTCGAGGACGCGTACATGGAGGGCGTGCAGGGGGACGTGATCCTGGTCAACGGCGCCCCCTGGCCGGTGCTCGAGGTGGGCACGGCGCGGTACCGGCTCCGCCTGCTCAACGGGTCGAACGCCCGGCGCTACCGTCTCGAGCTCACCGGCGGCGCGCACTTCGTGCAGGTCGGCAGCGACCAGGGGCTGCTCGCCGCGCCGGTCGAGCACACCTCGCTGACGATCGTGCCGGGGGAGCGGTTCGACGTGGTCGTCGACTTCTCCGGGTACCCGCCCGGCACCGAGATCACCATGGTGAACGCGCTCGGCGAGAGCCCGAACACCCGGGCCGTCATGCGGTTCCGGGTCACCTCGCGGGTGCGCGACGACAGCCGCGTCCCGCCCCGGCTCGCCGAGCTCCCGCCCGCCGACCGGGCCGCCGCGGTGACCGTGCGCACCTTCGACTTCCGGCGCACCCGGCACGACTCCGGCGACATGTGGACGATCAACGGCGAGCCGTACCGGCCGGGCAGGCCGATCGCCGAGCCGCGGCTCGGCACCGCCGAGGTGTGGCGGTTCACCAGCGACTTCCACCACCCGGTGCACCTGCACCTGGCGCACTTCCAGGTGCTCGGCCGCGGCACGCGCGGGCCGGAGGCGACCGACGCCGGGCTGAAGGACACCGTGGACGTCCGGCCGTACGAGATCGTCGACGTGCTCGTGCGGTTCGACGGCTACCGGGGCCGGTACATGTTCCACTGCCACAACCTCGAGCACGAGGACATGGCGATGATGGCGGACTTCCGGATCGTCTGACCGCCGCCGCGTCCTCGCCGCGAGCCCGTACATCCGGGCCGAAAGTCCTTTTTTCCGATGCCGAACGTCGGAACCGGGGCGGGCACCCCGTTCGCTAGCCTGGCCCCAGGCCGTCCGGGCGGCTCGGCCGCATCGGCCGCCGGGTGCGCCCGGCACGACGGAGGCCGCGCATCTCCAGCGACCACGGAGAGCACGATGGACGACGCTGTCCCGGTGACCGGCAGGGCGGAACGCCGAACGGCGGGCCGCCGCCTGCGGCGGTTCGTGCCACCCCAGCACGGGGCATGGGCCATGCTCGCCGTGCCGTACCTGGCCGGGCTCGTCACCGCCGGGTTCCGCTGGCCCGCCCTGCCCCTGCTCGGCGCCTGGATCGGCGGCTACCTGCTGTCCTACTTCGTCTTCCAGGCCCTCAAGTCCCGCCGCCCCCGGCGGTACCGCGACCAGCTCCTCGGCTACGGCCTGGTCGCCGCTCCGCTGCTGCTCGTCGTCCTGATCGCCGCGCCGGGCGTGCTCTGGTACGCCCCGGCGTACGCCGCGCTCTTCGCGGTCAACGCCTGGTACGCCTGGCGGCGCCGGGAACGCGACCTCGGCAACGACCTCGCCTCGGTCGCCGAGAGCTGCCTCATGGTCTTCGTCGTCGCCACCGTCGCCGGCACGCCGCCGTCCGCGGTCCTCGTCCCGTTCCTGCTGTGCGCGGCCTACTTCGCCGGCACCGTGCCGTACGTCAAGACCATGATCCGCGAGCGCGGCAACGCCGCCTACCACCGCTGGTCGATCGCCCACCACGTGGTCGCGCTCGCCGTCGCCGCGTACCTGAGCCCGTGGGCCGGGGTGCTGTTCGCGTGGTTCCTCGCCCGTGCGGCGTTGTTCCCCCGGCGCGGCCTCACCCCCAAACAGATCGGCATCACCGAGATCGTCAACTCGGTGATGCTTCTCACCTGCATCGCCCTGATCTGAGCGCCGCGACCTCGCGATCCAGGTGGTAGGAAGGCAGTGTGATCAACAGTCAGCGGCGAGGTGATCGAGGCCAGGGCCGCTCGCCCGCGGGCCGGATCGCGGGCATCCTGGTGAGCGCCCTGGCGATGGGAGCAGGATTCGGCGCGGCGACCGCCTTCGTGAACGCGCTCGCGCTCGGTCAGACCGACCTGTCCAGTCGTGAGTACACCACCGGTGGCTGGTCGGTCGCGGAGATCGTCAGCGTGCTGCTCGACTCCGGCTGGGCGTGGGCCGGTTGCGCGGTCGCCGTGGGCTGGCTGGTCACGCGGGGCACCGATGGCCGCCTTGCGGCGCCGGCGCTCGGTGCCATCGCCGCCCCGCTGGCCCTGATCGCGGCCACGACCGCCTACAGCATCGGGGAGAGCATCGCCGACGGCGGGGAGTCCCCCTGGTTCGATGCCGAGGTAATCGCGTGGGGGACGGCAGGCATCGTGCTCGGCGCCCCGCTGGGCGCGATCGGCGCCTGTGTCAGGCGATCCGGCTTGCTCGGCCTGCTCGCGCGACTGACCGTGCCGGTCGGCGCCGCCGTACAGATGGTCGTGCTCCCGCCCGGCCGGAACGAGGTCATCCAGGCGATAGGAAAGACGATCGTGTGGGCGGGGGCCGCGGTGAGCATCGCCCTCATCGTCGCGCACTTCCTCCTCGTGGAGCGACGCCGGCGACATCCGGCGGTCGCCGAGTCGTCATGACCTCCCCAGGAGGCCCGGTGGTCAGCGGGAGTTCGGCGCGGTCGCCTGCCGGGCCGGAGCCGGAGGACGCCGGGCGGGCGGCGGGGATGCCGGCCGGAGCCGCCTGACGACCGGGAGCGCCCGGTGGGCGTAGAGCGGGTCGACCGGAAGCACGTGCCGGGCCCACCAGCGGGCGGCCTCGGGGGACGGGGAGGGCACGACGAGGCCGGGGAGGTAGTCGTCGTACGGCGGGTCGTACAGGTAGCCGGTGGCGACGCCGTGCCGTTCCAGGGTGGCGATCGCGGCGTCGCGGTCCTCGACGAGGAGGGGCACGCGGAACAGCGGCTGGTCCACGTGCGTCCGCACGCCCTCGGCGGCCGAGGGCAGCTCGGCCAGGAGGTGCACGCCCGCGACCCGCCGGTCCCGCTCGCGCGGCAGCGCCCGCATGCGCCTGGACTGGTACCAGCGGGCGAGCGCACCGTTCCGGTCCCGGTAGTGGTGCAGGTCGGCGCGAACCCACGGGTCGAACGGCGGCAGGTCCGGCACGTGGGCGAGGGCTTTCTCCAGGTCCGCCCGGCGCGGGGGAATGCGGTACCCCTCCCGCTCCTCCTCCAGGCCCAGCATGCGGGATATCGCGAGGGCGGGCCGTACCCGGTTCAGGCGCAGCGCCGCCTGGCGGGCCATGGAGGTGAGCACCGAGCGGATCTCGCGGCGGAGCGATCCGGGCCGGAGCAGCAGGTCGCGGTGGCGCTTCAGCTCGCGGTAGTCGGACTCGTGCTCGACGGCGAGGACGCCTCCCGAGCCCGCGGCGACGTGTTTGGAGAGGCTGAACACGCCGGCCACGCCGAAGGTGCCGAGCGGTTGCCCGTTCACGGTCGTCTCTATGCCGTGCGCGACGTCCTCGATGAGCGTCTTGCCGGAGTACTCGGTGACCCGGTCCGGCAGGCCGTACAGGTTGGTGGTGAGCACGGCGTCCACCGACTCGAGGAGGACGCGGACGACCTCGATGTTCCCGTCCAGAATCGACAGCGGCGCGATGACCGGCACCAGCCCGGCGGCCAGCACCAGGAAAATGATCTCATCGGCGGAAATCGGCGACATGAGCAGTCGCTGTCCGGGCGTGCACCAGTGCCGGAGCGCGAGGTACAGGCCGAGCCTGTTCGACGGCAGATGGAGACAGCGACGGCCGGTCCTCTTTGCAAGGGTTTGGGCAAGTGTCACCGCAAACAAATACCATAGGTTTGGTTACATCCTCCTGACAATCCTCGGTGCTGTCCATTTTGGATCTTGGTTAGGTAAATAACGGTCGTTCCGTTTGCCGGGAACCATGACCCGAGCCGCTCGGCCGGGTGGAATCTCACGTCAGGGAGCCGGGGAGGCCGCCGTCGTGTGTACGCCTTCACCGTCGTCCGGCAGGGCCGTTATTCGGCCGCGCGACGGCCCGGCCGGGTGGCCGGCGCCAAGGCGACCCGGTGATGCAGACGGATCTCCCCGACCGGTTCTGCGGCGGGCGCCGGCGGCGATTCCGTGGCCCGCCCGTTCGTCCGCAGGCGGTCGCCGGAAAACGTGACCCGCCGGAATCTTTCAGGGTCCGCCCGTGCGCTTTGCCGACCTAGAGGAGCCGGATGGCGTCGCGCGACGTTTCATTGCGCGGCGTGTAGACCTCAAGGCGGTGATCGGGGCTGTCCGGCTGGAGCCAGACCTGGTAATCCAGCTCGATATCGCCGAGGGTGGGGTGGCGCAGATCCATCGGGCCCGCCGTACAGTCGGCGACCTCCCCGGTCGCCCAGACGCTCGCGAACTCGGGACTGCGCATGGCGAGTTCCCCGATCAATTCCGCGAGCTTCGCGTCGTCGGGATACCGCCCGGAGGTCAGCCGCAGATAGCCGATGTGGATGCGCGCCAGTTCGTCCCAGTTCCGGTACAGGTCGCGATGCAGCGGGTCGAGGAAGAACATGCGCGGAATGGACGGCCTGGTCTCCGGCGAGTCCGGGGCCGTGTACTCGAGGTGTTCCGCGATGAGCGCGTGACCGGTGCGGTTCCACGCGAGCACGTCACCGCGTCTGCCGAGCACGATGGCCGGCACACTCTCGCCCAGCGAGGCCAGCAACGTCGCGACGCGGGGCGCGAGGACCTCGGGCTCGGGCGGGCTGAGCCGGGAGAGCCCGGAGCGCTGCGCGAGATTGTGCAGGTGCGCGGTCTCGGTGGTGTCGAGACCGAGCACCCGGGCGAGTGAGTCGAGCACCTGCGGCGAGGCGCTGCCCTGGTCCTGCTCCAGCCGCGTGTAGTAGCCGACGCTGACGCCGGCGAGCTGCGCGAGCTCCTCCCGTCGCAGGCCCGGAACGCGGCGTACCGTGCCGTACGACCGCAGGCCCACATCCTGCGGCGTGACCCGGGCACGACGCGTCTTGAGGAACACGCCCAGCGTCTCGGTCCGCATGGGGCCGAGCGTAACCTCGCGGCGCGCGGCCGTGCCTGCACCTGTCAGGTGTACCCACGACAGAGGCCTGGCAGGTCACGGTGCGCTCCTGACGATCGGAACCATGGCTGACCCGAAACGTGACCCGGTTCCGATCGCCACGTCCGCACCACCGCCGGAGCAGGCGAGGGCAGGCCGCCGTGCCTGGCTCGGCCTGCTGGTCGTCCTCGGCCCGGTGCTGCTGGTCTCGATGGACGGCTCGATCCTGTTCCTCACCATGCCGACCATCACCCACGCGCTCGCGCCCACGGCGGATCAGGCGCTGTGGATCCTCGACGGCTACGGCTTCGCCGTCGGCTCGCTGCTGATCGCGTTCGGCAACCTCGGGGACCGGTACGGCAGGCTGAAGCTGCTCATGATCGGCGTGGCCGTCTTCGGCCTCGGTTCCGCCGGGGCCGCGTTCTCGCCCTCGCCCGAGTGGCTCATCGGCTGCCGCGTGCTCATGGGCCTCGGTGGCGCGACACTGCTGCCGTCGGGGCTCGCCGTACTCGGCGAACTCTTCCCGAATCCCCGGCAACGCTCCCAGGCCATCGGCGTCTTCGCGGCCACCTTCGCCGCCGGCTTCGCGATCGGCCCGGTGATCGGCGGAGTGCTGCTGAGCCGGTTCGCGTGGGGCTCGGTGTTCCTCATCAACCTTCCCGTGGTCGTCGTCTTCCTCGCGGCCGCGCCGTTCGTGCTCCGCGAGGTCAGGGCCGCCCGTCCGGGCGGCGTCGACGTACCCTCGATCCTGCTTTCCGCGGGCGGGCTCCTGGCGGTGGTGTACGCGATCAAGGATTTCGCCGCCTACGGCCCTTCCTGGCCGGTTCTCGCCGCCGGCGCGGCGGGTGTCCTGGTACTGGTCTGGTTCGTCCTCCGGCAGCGGCGGCTCGCGTACCCGCTGGTCGACGTGACCCTCTTCCGCGAGAAGGTCTTCACCGTCGCGATCATCACCGGCGTGCTCTCCCTGGTCGCCTGGTCGGCCGCGGCGTACCTGGCCGGCATCTACCTGCAGACCGTCCTCGACCTGCCCGTCCTCACCGCCGCCCTCCTCGCCCTGCCCGGTGCGGCGGTGCTCATCACCATGTGCGTGATCACTCCTCGGATCGCGGAGCGAATCGGCAAGCGCCGCGCGCTCGCCCTCTGCCACTTCGCGATCGCCGCCGGCCTCGCCCTCCTCCTGCCGACCACGACGACCGGCGGGATCGGCTGGTACATCGCGTCGGCGGCCATCGCGGGAGTGGGCTACGGCATCTCGTTCGCGCTCGTGGCCGACACCGCCGTCGCCGCGGTCCCCGCCGACCGGGCGGGCGCGGCCGGCGCCATCGCGGAGACCTCGAACGAGATCGGCAACGCCCTCGGCATCGCCCTCCTCGGCTCCATCGCCGCCCTCGCCTTCCGAGTCCTCGGCCCCGAACTCGCCCCCACACTGAACGAGACGCTCGACCTGGCGGGCACGGCGAGCGTCGTGAGCGAAGCGAAGTCCGCATTTCTGACCGGACTGCACATCGCCATGGCGACCGGCGCCATCCTCTGCGCGGGCATGGGCGTTCTCACCCTGCGCTGGATCCCCAAGGCGCAATTCCAACATTCAGCTTCCCGAACGGCCAGCTGACCATCGAAAACGCCCTCGACGAGAACGGCCTCGAGTTCACTCCTCCCGGTGACCGCTACCGGCGGTACACGCTCAGCCCGTCCGGACCGTGAACCCGCAACGTTGTCCAGTCGTTCGGGTCCGTTCGCCACGTCGGCCCCGGCCGTACCCGCCCTTCCCGTTCGCCGTCGAGTCGCCCGAGCGGCCGAGGGCCGCCGGTGGCCGGAGCGAGCGGCTGATCATGTGTCGTGTGCCCTGCTCCCCAGGGGTCAAAAGGCCACTTCCGGTGACCGGAAGTGGCCTTCCACCCGGGGTGGGGCTTGGCGGATCGGACCCTTGGCGCCTTTGCCGGCAAATCCTTCGGGTCATGGCCGCCGCGGGCCGTGACCTGTCCCTCAGCCCTGACGGCCGATCTTGTCCAGTTCGGCGAGGTCCTCGTCGCTGAGCGAAAGGGCGGCACCGGCCACGTTCTCCCGCAGGTGCTGCACGCGCGAGGTCCCCGGGATCAGCAGGATGTTCGGCGAGCGGTGCAGCAACCACGCCAGCGCGACGCTGAACGGCGTGCTGTTCAGCCGCTTCGCCACCGCGGAGAGCGCCTCGGACTGCAGCGGGGTGAACCCGCCGAGCGGGAAGAAGGGCACGTAGGCGACGTTCTCGGCGGCGAGCCGGTCGATGAGCTCGTCGTCGAAGCGGATGGCGAGGTTGTACAGGTTCTGCACGGCCACGATCGGCGCGATCGACTGGGCCTCCGCGACCTGCTCCGGCGTCGCGTTGCTCACGCCGAGGTGCCGGATGACGCCCTGCCGCTGCAGCTCGACGAGCGTCTCGAAGGCCCGGGCGATCGAGCCGGGCTGCGGCCCGGTGGCGTCGCCGAGGCGCAGGTAGACCAGGTCCAGCCTGTCGACCCCGAGGGTCTTGAGGTTGTCCTCGACCTGCCGGCGAAGCTGGTCGGGCTCGCGGGCCGGCGGCCAGCCGCCCTGCTCGTCACGGACCGCCCCGACCTTTGTGGCCACGAGCAGCGGGCCGTACGGCTGCAGCGCCTCGCGGATGAGCTCGTTCGCGACGTGCGGGCCGTACACGTCCGCGGTGTCGATGTGCGTGATCCCCAGGTCGCGGACCTCGCGGAGGACGGCGAGGGCCTCGTCACGATCGGCGGGCGGACCCATCACCCCCGGCCCTGTGAGCCGCATGGCGCCGTAGCCGAATCGCGTGACGGTCAGGTCGCCCAGGGTCCAGGTACCGCCGGGCAGGGAAGGAGTGGTACTGCTCATGTTTTCCCCCATTTTCAGAAGCAGAGAAAAGCGGCAGACGGTCTTTTGCGCGCCTGCCGTCTGCAGAAATGGTGCGTACGGCGGTCCGGGACTGTCCAAGACCGGCTCGATCTCGGCTGATACCTCGGCGGTATCGCAGGTAGTCTGCGACCGTGGATGGTCTGGAAACTCGCGAATTGCGGTACTTCGTGGCCGTGGCCGAAGAGCTTCACTTCGGCCGTGCCGCCGAGCGTCTGCAGATGGCCCAGCCGCCGCTGTCCCGGGCCATCCGCCGGCTCGAGCGCCGCCTGGGAGTCCAGCTCCTGAACCGCGACAACCGGGGCGTCTCGCTCACTCCGGCGGGCGAGACCTTCCTGAAGGAGGCCCGGCGCGCGCTCGACGCGGTCGACGCGGCCGTACGCCGTACCCGCCGCGCCGCGATGGCCAAGCCCACCCTGGTGCTCACCACGAAGGCGGGCGCCTCCCACGCGCTGCTGAAGGAGCTGCTCGACGCGTACGCCGCGCGGCCGGGGCCGTCGAGATCGACGTACTGCTGTGTGAGATCGGCGAGCAGCGGGGGCTGCTGCTCAACGGCCGGGCCGACGTGGCGATCATGCACGCGCCGTTCGACCTGATGACCGGGCTCGAGAGCGTCGAGATCCTGACCGAAGGCCAGGTCGCCATCCTGCCGAGGTCGCATCCGCTCGCCCAGCGCTCCACCCTGACCATGGCGGAGGTGAGCAACGTCCCCGACCTGCCGATGGCCCGGTGGCCGCGCCATGACTTCACCTATCCGCCCGGCCCCGGGCCCGAGGTACGCAGCCAGTCCCAGCTCGCGCAGCTCGTCGCCTTCGGGCGGACGCTGCTGGTGATCCCGGCCTCCAGCCGCGCCTGGCAGTGGCCGGAACACGTCGCGGTCCCGGTCACCGACGCCCCCTTGGCCACGACCCTCCTCGCCTGGCCCGCCGGCGTGCAGTCCCCCGCACTGGCCGGCCTCATCGAAACGGCGAAAGAGGTCAGCGGGCGACTGGCCAAGGATCCCCTCGACGTGCTCAGCGTGCGTTGATCTCGAGCAGCGGGACCCAGGGGACGCCGGGACCGCCGGGCCCGATCGGCCAAGGGCACCTCAATGGCGCGGACGCCGGTCAATGGCCGGGCTCGGTGCGTCTCGCCAGTGACTCGAAACCCTAAACCTCGGCTTGCAAAGACTCATATCGATCTGCGTTGCCATGGCGAGCCGCAGTTCAGCGCGCTTATCGTGCTCCCGTGCGTCTCGACTTGGCGGGCGCGCCGCCGTACGCCCGGCTCACGCTGCCTCCGGCGCCGGCGGCGCTGCTCATCGTCAACCTCGGCGCGCCGTTCCGCATCCGCGGTGGCGCGGCCGTGGCCAAGGCGCAGGAGCTCGCCGGCGACCGCCTGGTCGAGGTCGCCGCAGGCGACGTCGGCGGGCAGGTGCTCGCCGCGGGCCTGGTCGACGAGGTGCGCATGGACGTCGTACCCGTCGTGTTCGGGTCCGGCAAGCGCTTCTTCGGGTCGGTCGACGCGCAGCACCTGCTGGAGGACCCCGACGTGGTGATCCGGGGCAACCGGGTGCTTCACCTGCGCTATCGGGTACGCCGTTGACCGACTTGGGCGGATACGCGAAGAACGCCACCGCGAATGCCCGGCGCACGCCCGGATTCGAGTTCTTGATCAATGCCCCGTGTTGCCGGATAACGGACGACGGGATGGATATCCGGACCCACAGGAAGAGATGAGGAGCGGGCGCCACGCTGGTGCGGGTACGGCAGAGCACCCGTTACGGGAGCGATGAGAATCCCCGAGGTGCGGCCGCAGGTGTGTTTGGTTCCTGTGGCGTACGATCGCGGGCTACGCGAGGGTCGGTGGGTGCATGGCCCTGGTAGGCAGGGCGCACACCGTGGGGCAACCGGTGCGGGTGCGGGCCTGGCCGTACAGGGTTCGCGTGCTCAGCCGGTCGGCCGGACGCCTCGCCGTTCAGGCATTTTCGTCTGGGTTCTTCCCGGGCGAGGGCGGTCTGGTGTGACTCCGTTGATGCGATTGAGGCGGATTCAGAACCGTGTTTTGGAACTTCTGTGAGCGCAGCATTTAGGCCAAAATGCAGTGCTGAGGCTTCGCGGTATTGATGTGAGTTCCACTCGTACGGCAACCGCCTCGATCCACAGAACAACTTTCTGAACGGAGTCTCACCCTCATGTTCTCCAGAGGCTTAGCCCGGCTCGCCGCCGTCGGCGCCGCCGCGCTGACCGCCGTGGGGTCGGGTCTCGTGGCCACCCCCGCAGCCGCGGCCGGAGCACCGGTCAAGAAGCCGGTGGTGTCGGTGAGCACACCCACGGCGTCACCCCAAGGACATGTCGGCAAGTGCCCGGTCACGGTCACCTTCTCGGCGAAGGTGCGCCTGAAGGTTCGCGGCAAGGCCACCGTCGCCTACCGCTGGCTGCGCGGTGACGGTTCCAGGAGCGCGGTCAGGACCCGGACCGTCAAGGGCCGGGGCGTCAAGACCGTCACCGTGGCGGAGAAGGCGACCTTCACGAAGAGCGTCAAGGGCTGGCAGGCCCTGCAGCTGTTGTCGCCGCGCAAGGTGACGACGAAGAAGGCGTACTTTGAGGTGTCCTGCCGCCGCCCGGTGAAGCCTGCGCCGGGCAGGCCCGGACCGGGCAAGCCGGGACACGGGAAGATACCGGCGTTCGTCAAGGCGTTTGTCCATGTGCCTGACTACACCGGTGTGTGCCCCCGTCGCGCGGCGTCACGGCCAAGGGCGTGATCAAGACCTTCCGCCCCACCGTGGTGACGTACCGGTGGGTGCACAACGGCAAGGTCGTCGACACGGGCAAGGTCAAGGTCGTCCGCGACAAGAAGGTCTCCTACACCTTCAAGCCGGACAAGAGCCACAAGGGCTGGGTGACCTTGGACATCGTGTCCCCGCGCCATGGCGTTTCCGGCCGTGACGGCTACACGGTGACGTGTGAGAAGGAGGAACCCCCTCCGCCGCCTCCGGTCGAGGCGACGGCCTCGGTGACGGCTCCGGAGAACTACACGGGCGCCTGCCCTCCGATCACCCGCGTGTTCACCGGCACCGTGACCGTCGACCGGATCAACGCCGGCGGTACGGCCGTGCAGTACCGCTGGGCCGGTCCGAACTTCCAGGGCCCCACCGAGACGCTGACCTTCGCCGAGGGCGATGCGCTGAGCAAGAACGTCTCGCACACGGTGGAGGTGACCGAAAGCGGCCCTGTGCAGCGGTGGATCGAGATCCTCTCGCCCAACACCGGCGTGTCCAACACGGCCGAAGTGCAGGTGACCTGTGAGGCGCTGAGCATCCAGGTCCTTAATCTCCAGCGGAACTACGACACCTCCGCCTGCACCCCCGGTAACGGGCCCGCGATCAACTTCACCAGCCGTATCCAGGTGAACGGCCCGGTCCGCGTGGAGTACCAGTGGGAGTTCCTCAGCGGCAGCGGTGGCGAGATCACGGTTCCCGGGTCGTTCGAGACCACCGGGCCGGACACCGTCACCGTCTCGCACCGCCTGGAGAGCTCGTCCTACACCAACACGGGCATTATGCGCGCGCGGATCAGGGTGACCTCTCACCCCGACGTCAGGAGCATCGTCACCGACTTCACTCCTCCGCCTTGCCCGACCGCATGACCTGACCCCGAAGAAAGGCGCGGTGCCCGCATACACCGCGCCTTTCATTTATGCAGCCCACTAGTCCATCTGCCGCACGTCGGCGGGCGGGACCGGCCGCGAGCCGCACGCCCGGCCGCCGAGCGGCGGAGGGCCGCGAGGCGGCGCGGAGCGCTGCCCTTGATCTTCATAGGCGTTATTCGGCAACGCCTCATAGGTATCGCGCGGAACGCGTGTACGGCGGGGCCGTGGTGACGGTAGCTTCGCCGTGTGGGCGAGGACACCGAGCGTACGCGCTGGATCGTGCACGGAGAGCGGCTGGTCTATGACAACCGGTGGATCCGGTTGGCGCTGGCCGACGTGGAGATCCCCGGGGCCGAGCGGTTCGAGCATCATGTGGTGCACCTGGATCGGGCGGCGATCGCGGTCGTGGTCGATGAGGACGATCGGGTGCTGATGATGTGGCGGCACCGGTTCGTGTTCGACCGGTGGGGCTGGGAGCTGCCCGGCGGCCTGGTCGAGGCCGGCGAAGATGCTGCTGCCACGGCGGCCCGGGAGGTGGAGGAGGAGACCGGATACCGGCCCAAGCAGATCGAGCCGCTTCTCACCTACCAGCCGATCGCGGGCATGGTGGACGCCGAGCACCTGCTGTTTCTTGCCCGCGGCGCCGAGTACGTCGGTGAGCCGACCGGGGAGGTCGAGGCGGATCTGATCCGCTGGATCCCGATGGCCGAGATCCCGGAGATGATCGCCCGGGGTGACATCTGGACGTCCGGGACGCTGATCGGGCTGTATGCGGCCCGGGAGCGGCTCAGTTCAGAGCGCGCTTGACCAGACGGGCCACTTCGTCGATGCGGCGGCGCTGGCGACGGGAGCCGGTCATGGCCGCAAGCTGCTGTGCCCGGTGGATGTGAGGCTGGGCGGCCTCGGGTTCACCTGCGGCGAGGAGAGCGTGGGCAAGGTCGCAGCGGGTTGCGGCTTCGGCGCGGTTGAAGGTGCCGTCCATGCCCGCGAGCGCCGAGCGCAGATCCTCGACGGTTTCGGGATCGCCGAAGCGTACCAGGCAGTTGCCCCTCCAACGAGCCAGATGATGCCGGTCGAGCGCGATGTAGGGCATGTCGGGGTCAGGGCCGGCCTCGCCGAGGAGAGCGGCGGCTCGGTCGAGTGCGGTTCGGCAGGTGTGTTCGTCGCCGAGGATGGCGGCGAGTTCGGCTTCCGCTGCTGATAGCCAAGTGCGGGTGAGTGCCGGGATGCGGGTGCGGTGGGTGGCGCGGACGTGCTGGAGGAGTTCGGTGGCTTCGGCGGGCCGGCCCAGGTCGGCAAGGACGTACGCCTGCTCGCCGGACACGTAGGCGACCAGGGCGGGGTCGTCGGCCTGGTGGGCCGCGGCCTTGGCCATCTCGTAGTGTTGCCAGGCCTCCGCCAGGGCGCATCTGTCGATGGCCTGCCATCCGGCCAGGGATGCGGTTTCCGCGAGTATGTGGGCGAGTTTGGCTCTTATCCCGGGGCGTACGGCATGGTGGAGTGCGCGTTGCACCTGGTTGATTTGTGCACGCATTTTGTCCGCGATTGCGGCGGCTCCGAGTTTGCGATCCATTAGGCGAAGATTGTTGGTGTCCACGCTGAGGATCGCGACCATCGTGGAGTCGATGGAGGACGCGGCGTCCAATCGCGCGATCAATTCATCGTGCTGCTGACGCAGCTCTAGATCATCGGTCAGGTCCGATGTATCGGCGTTGTTGACCCCCAGGCCGAACAGGACGCGGGCGTGGTTGGGCATGCCGAGGCCGGTGGCGATGCGTTCGTATACGTCCAGGTCAGTCACCTGGAGCAGTCCGCGCATGTAGCGGCTGATCCGGCTCTGGGCGATGCCGGTCGCGGCCCCGATGCGCGCCTGGCTGGCACCCGCGTACTTGCTGGCAAGTTTGAGCAGAGCGGGCACGTCTCGGCGTTTGAGAAGTTCGCGCGTTTCCTCCCGCTCCCATATCTCGGCGGGAATCCTGATCGGCTCGAATGCCTGCTCGCGCAAGGCGCGCCTCCAGGGCCTCGGCTGTGAGGTACGTGGCGGTTTGGATGGCAGCCTATATACGCCAGAGGAATATCTTCGAGGAATAGTGGCGCAAGTGTCTTACCGCCGATGCTCTTCGGCATGGCGGAAGCGGTGAAGTGCGACGCGTGCAACGGCCGCGGATGGAAGATCGTCACCCGGCGGGGACATGTCGCCGCGTCGATGCTCGGCGCTGCGCAGTCCTCCCGGGAGGACTGCCTCCAGTGTGACGGTCCCTCACCGGTGGCGGAGAGGTTCGAGTGGGAGGTCCTGCTCCCTGCCGACGATGGCGGTGAACGGCTCGGGCCGTGCGGAAGCACGTCCGGTCAGGCGACCGCGATGGATGAACTGCGCAAGGCGCTGCGCAGGATCGGCCCCGGCCAGAACGCCCGAGGACGGGTCGTCCGGCGGGTGTTCGACTTCGGCGTGTCAATCGACGACTGGCGCCGCGACGTGATCTTCGAGGCCGTCGTGGACCTTGCCGGCTCGGTGCGCTTCACCCGGGTCGGGTCATGACCGGCAGGTCGTTGCCGCAGGACCCGGCGCTGGTCGCGGCATCGTGGCTGCGCCACCACCTGGAGGCGCATGGGATCACCGTCAGCGTCAACGACGGGTACGGGCTGGCGGTGGTGTCGGTGTGGGCCGATCTTTTCGTCTGGACCGATGGTGTGCGGTTCTGGTGGCGCACCGACTGGAACCCGCGGCGGCGACGCTGCCGGATCGTCTGGCATCCAGCGAACGACCCCGAGAGGGCCGCCCGGCGGATCGCGTTCCGGCTGGCGCAGCTACGCCGCACACCTTCGGCGTGTGCATGAGCCGATGACCAGGCGCGTTATGCGGGCGGGGATCGAATGGCTCGTCACGGACGCCACCGGCGGTGCCGGGTCCTCCTCAGGGGACTGCGCTTACCTGACCGCTCCGAGAAGGATTACTCACCTGACACGATCGCGGGTTGTCGCTAGTCTGCTTATGCGGACAAGCGATAGAGCGATTGGGCGGATGAAATGGGCATGGACTACGCGCCCCCCAAGTACATCCAGGTCATGTCCACGATCCAGCAGCGGATCGAGGCCGGCGAGTACCGGCCGGGCGACATGCTGCCCTCGGAGAGCCAGCTTGTCCGCGAACTCGGTGTGGGCCGTACCACCGTGGTGCGCGCGCTGCAGACGCTCGCCATGCAGGGGTGGATCACCCGCGAGCATGGGCGCGGCTCGTTCGTGAAGGGGCGTCCCGAGAGCCCGGCCGACCGCGTACGGCCTGGCCTGGCCGTGGCCGAGCAGGCCGAAACCGGCGATGGGATGGTGCGGGTGGAGCGTGTGGCGGCTCCTCGCCATATCGCCCGCCTTCTTGGGGTGGCCGAGCGGACGCCGGTGGTGATGCGGCAACGGGTGGCGCGGCATGGAGGGCGGCCGTCGGCGGTGGAAACCCTGTGGTTCCCGCTGGAGGTCGCCCTTGCGACGGATCTGGAGAAGCCCGATCCGCTGCCGCGCGGGGTGCGTCACCACCTGGAGGCGGTCAAGCACGTCCGGTTCGATCACATCCGGGAACGGCTGACCGCGCGCAGGCCGACCGATGAGGAGGCCGGGTTGCTCGGCACGTCCGATCCGGTGCTGGGCGTGCTGGCGACGGTGCACGATCCGGCGGGCTCGGTGCTGATGGTGATGAGCGTGGCCCTGCCGGGTGACCTGCACGAGCTCGAGGATGTCTACTCGGTGAAGTAGATCTTTCCCGCGAACGCTGCTTAACCACTTGTGCGGACAAGTTGTCCGTCGTAGCCTTCCACTCGATCGGACAAGTGAACGACCGAATGACGGTCGTCGATGGAGGGAAGCCCTATGGCGCTGCGAGGACCTATCGCCGTCACGTTCGAGCAGGTGTTCCCCTACGGCTGCTACGTGGTCGGCGAGGTCGAGAAGGTCAAGGACTTCGATGCCTCGACCAACACCCGCTTCGTGCAGGCGCGCGACAAGTCCACCGGGCTGCCGGTGTGGCAGGTCGCGGTGATGGACGCCGACCCCACCCTCAAGCCCGCGCAGAAGACGGTGGCGGTCAAGATCCTCTCTGAGGAAGAGCCCGTCGTCCCGCCCGCGGCGGCCGGGATGCCGTTCACTCCGGTGGAGTTCGACGGCATCACCGTCACCCCGTACGTCCACCAGGGCACCGGGCGGCTGGCCTACTCGGTCCGCGCCCGTGCCATGCGCGCTCCTCGCGCCGGGGTCGGCAAGACCAAGGCCGCTGGACAGGAGCAGGCATGAGGCGGCGGGTCGCGGTCGGGCGCAACAGCGTGATCACCCTCACCACGGGGCGGGCCGCCCACCTAATGCGGCACAAGCGCGCCGACTGGACGCCGGCCCTGGCGCTGGACTTCGGCGCCACTTGGGTGGTGATCCGCCCCTGCGCCGCCGACCAGGTCACTGCGCACGATGTGACCTTCGCACGGCAGCTCGCCCGCGCGGCCGACGCCTTCGCCGATGAGGTCGCCTGGCGATACGCGCTCTCCGCCCATTCCTGCGGCGGGCCGCTCGACCACGACGCGGCCTGACATAAGGCGGGGCCGCTGGAACTGGCCCTTCCAGCGGCCCCTGATCTCTCCCGACGCTCGATCGAAAGAGGAAACAAGCATATGCTGCGCAAGCTCCCAGGGGACGAGGTCAAGAGCCTGGTCTCCACCACCCCAGACACGGCCGTGGTCTTCCGCCCGGCCGTCGTCTCCACTCCCGTCATCGTCACCATCGTCGTCCACCTGGCCCGACTTCTGGCAGGCCTTGCCCGCCTGGTGTGGCGGCACCCGGTCGCCCTGGCCGTGGCGGCGGCACCGGTCGCGGCCTGCTGGCTGTACGGCTGGCACGTCACCCTCGCCGCCGTCTGCATGACCACCTCGGCGCTGACCGCGTGGGCGACCCTGCACCGCTCCTCGTTCGCCCGGCTGCTCGGCTGGCGGCTGCTGGCCTGGTGGCGCTGGGTGTGGGTCTACCGGCGGCACTGGCAGCCAGTAATGATCGTCTCCGGTCTGGGGCGGCACCTGCGCGGCCGCGACTACCTGCCCGCGCTGCTGAAAGTCCGCTGCGACGACTGGGCCGACCATGTCACCGTCAGGATGCTGCACGGCCAAGCGGTCAAGGACTGGGCCGACCGCGCCAACCATCTGGCCCACGGCTTCGGCGCGGCAGGCTGCCGGGTGTCGGTTGCCCGGGCCGGTCGGCTCCGCCTGACCTTCCCGCACCGGGACCCGCTGGCGGTTCCGCTGCCCGCCATACCCATCCCCGGCACCGCCTCGGTGGGGCCGGTGGAGATCGGTATCTGCGAGGACGGCACCCCCTACCGGCTGAAGGTGCACGGCACGCACGTGCTGATCGCGGGTGCGACCGGCTCGGGCAAGGGCTCCTACCTGTGGTCGGTGATCCGTGGCCTGCTGCCCGCGATGCGATCAGGCCTGGTGCAGATCTGGGCGCTCGATCCCAAGCGCATGGAGCTGTCCTACGGCCGGGAGCTGTTCGACCGCTATGCGGCCGACCCGGCCGATTGCGCCGACCTGCTTGAGGCCGCGGTGGCGGTGATGCAACAGCGCGCCGACCGCTACGCCGGGGTCCGCCGCGTGCACGAGCCGACCGCCGCCGACCCGTTCATCCTGGTGATCGTCGATGAGGTCGCGTTCCTGACCGCCTACCAGTCCGACAAGCACCTTCGCGCCCGGACCATCGCCGCCCTGGCCACGCTCACCACCCAGGGCCGCGCCGTCGGCGTCGGCGTGCTGGCCGCGCTGCAGGACCCGCGCAAGGAGGTCATGAGCATCCGCAACCTGTTCCCCGACAAGATCGCCCTGCGGCTGGATGAGTCAGAACAGGTGGACATGGTGCTCGGCGAGGGTGCCCGCGACCGGGGCGCGCTGGCCGACCACATCTCACCCATCCCCGAGCGCGGGGCCGGCGTGGGGTATGTGCGGCTGGAGTCCAGCCCTGACCCGATCCGGGTGCGCGCCGCCTACGTCTCCGACGCCGACATCCGCGCCATGGTCGCCTACGCCGCGGGTGGGGGTGAGGGCCGATGACCCTGCAGGTGCCACGGTCGGTACGGCAGGCGATGCCGCTGGCCCGGGAGGTCGTCGAGCACATCGCCATCGACTACGGGGTGTGCATCCGCCCGGTGCCGATGCGGCGCATCGACACCCACACGGGCAAGTCCGAGATCATCGACGTCCCCTGCGGGGCGACCCTGGAGACCGTGTGCCCGTCCTGCGCGAAGCGCAACCGGCAGCTTCGCATGGCCCAGTGCCGCGAGGGCTGGCACCTGGAGACCGAACCGGTCATCACCCCGAATCAGCCCAGCGAGCATCAGCGGCACCTGGTCGAGCTGCGGGCCGACCTGCAGGCCTGGCGGGATGCGGCCCAGGCGGCGGGCGAGCCCACCGAAGATTTCGACGGCGCGATCACCGACCTGGATGCCGAAATCAACGCCGCGGGCCTGCGCGGCAACGTCCTAGGCCGGTCGGTGCCGAAGCGCACCCGTTCGACCCGGCGCCGCCAGGACGCGCCGGACCTGCCCAAGCGCAAGCGGGCCAGCACGACGCTGGGCCGGACGTTCACCGCGCCGGACGGCAAGGTCTACCGGCCGTCGATGTTCATCACCCTCACCCTCCCCTCCTACGGCCGGGTCCGCGACGGCGTCCCGGTCGATCCGGAGGAGTACGACTATGCGCGGGCTGCCCGGGACGCGCTGCACTTTTCCAAGCTGATCGACCGGTTCGTGCAGAACCTGCGCCGGGTGGCCGGGTACGACGTGCAGTACTTCGCCACCGTTGAGCCGCAGCGGCGGCTTGCCCCGCACCTGCACATGGCCGTCCGGGGCACCCTGCCTCGGGCGGAGATCCGGCAGATCGCCGCGGCCACCTATCACCAGGTCTGGTGGCCTGCGGCCGACCGGGTCGTCTACGACGGCGACCACCTGCCGGTCTGGGATGAGAAGGCCGGCTATGTCGATCCGGACACCGGCGAGGTGCTGCCCACCTGGGACCAGGCCCTGGATGCGCTCGACGCCGACCCGGACGCCAAGCCGCTGCACGTGATCCGCTTCGGCCCGCAGATGGATGTCCAAGGCGTGCTCGCCGGGTCCAAAGATGCCGACCAGTGCATCCGCTACCTGTCCAAGTACCTGACCAAGTCCATCGGCGACGCCGCCAACCCGGCCGATGCGGCCCAGGCCGAGCACGCCGCAAGGCTGGTCGAGGCACTGCGGTACGAACCCTGCTCGCCGAGCTGCCCCAACTGGCTGCGCTATGGCATCCAGCCCAAAAACGCCCGCGCCGGGATGCGCCCCGGCTGCTGCAGGGGCAAGGCGCACAAGCCCGAGCACCTGGGCTATGCGGGCCGCCGCGTGCTGGTGTCGCGCAAGTGGTCGAACAAGACCCTCGCCGAGCACCGGCAAGACCGGCGGGCCTGGGTGCTGGAAGCCCTCGGGCTGTCGGAGGAGGAGGCGGCCGACCCGCACCGCTACACCTGGCGCCCGGTCTCCCGCAACGAGCGGGACGTCCCACCGCTCGCCGTACGCCTCCTGCGGGCCGTCGCCGAGCGCCAGCGCTGGCGCGCGGCCATGCAACGGCTACAGGCCAGAGCCGAAGGACGCACCTTGCAAGATCTTTCGGCAACGTCGGCAGCCGATCGAGGGAGGGCGGCATGAAGCGACTTCTCACCGTCCAGGAAGCGGCCGAGCGGCTCAATACCTCGGTGCGGTTCATCCGGCGTCTGGTCGCAGAGCGGCGCATCGAGTTCGTCAAAGTCGGGCGGCACGTGCGCATTACCGAGCACGCCTTGGACGCCTTCGTCGCCGCCGGTACGGTGCCGCCGCTGACGGCCGGGAACGTCGCGAGGGGCGTTGCCTGATGGCGAATAAGAAGGGTCACCGGCGTTTCGGCAACATCCGCAAACTGCCCTCGGGCCGCTACCAGATTCGCTACCCCGGCCCGGATGGACGGATGAGGACCGGCCAGACCACGTACGCCACCAAGACGGACGCCGATCGCGCGCTCACGCTGATCGAGGCTCAGATCATTTCCGGTGACTGGACCGACCCAGACCGTGGCAAGGTCCGGCTCGGCGACTACGCACGACGGTGGATCAAGGAACGGCCCGGCCTTCGGCCGAAAACGATCGATCTGTACACGTGGCTGCTGGAACGCCACATCGCGCCCACCCTCGGCGGGGTCGCGGTCGGCAAGCTCACCACCCAGATGATCCGCACCTGGCGGAGTGAGCTACTGGACAGCGGCGTTTCGGTGTCGACGGCGGCCAAGGCGTACCGGCTGCTGCGGGCCGTGCTGATGACGGCCGTGGAAGAGGACAAACTATTGAGCCGCAACCCCTGCCGGATCAAGGGGGCGGACAACGAGCAGACGCCGGAACGCCCCGTTCTCTCCGTCGCCCAGGTCTTCGAGCTGGCCGACCGTATGGCCGATCGGCGTTTCCGGGCGCTGATTCTGCTGGCCACCTTCGCGAGCCTGCGCTGGGGCGAGGTGACCGCGCTGCAGCGTTGCGACATCGACCTGGCGGCGCGGACGGTGAGGGTTCGCCACCAGCTTGTGGAGCTGACCAGCGGAAAGCTGATCCTCGGTCCGCCCAAGTCCCGGGCCGGGAAACGCATCGTCAGTATTCCGGCCGTCATCATTCCGGCGCTGGAAGAGCACCTCGCCACGTACGTCGACGACGTGCCGGACGCGTTCGTATTCCTCGGCGCGCGGGGCGGATTCCTCCGCGGTGGCAATTTCCGGCGGGAGGCGAAATGGGCGGAGGCGCTGAAGGAAATGGGGCTGACCGGCCTGCACTTTCACGACCTTCGCCACACCGGGAACACGCTGGCCGCGCAGAGCGGTGCGAGCCTGGCCGATCTCAAGGCGCGGATGGGGCACGACAGTGACCGGGCGGCGCTGATCTACCAGCACGCGACGCGGCGTGCCGACCAGATGATCGCCGATGCGCTGAGCGCGCGGATCGAGGCCGAGCGTCGGGAGCGGAACGGCGGGAGCTTGCCCGGCCCGCCCGCCTCAGAAGGCTAATGGCACGTTAATGGCACGAACGCCCCGGTCCATGATCTGGATCGGGGCGTTTTCCCTGGTGGAGCTTAGGGGACTCGAACCCCTGACCCTCTGCTTGCAAAGCAGATGCTCTT
>ERZ777003.182-NODE-182-length-131904-cov-13.932074_pt1 | contig 131904 bp, 119 predicted proteins | sample MGYA00374956_ERZ777003 | MGnify/ENA primary metagenome ERZ777003 (study PRJEB29302, sample SAMN06268252) | bioreactor metagenome | isolation source: Joint BioEnergy Institute, California, USA | place: USA:Joint BioEnergy Institute, California, USA | collected...
AAGGTCTGGCGGGCGATCCAGCAGGCCAGCGGCTCCGGCGCGCAGGCCGCCGACTAGGAAAAGACCGCTCAGGGCTCGAGCGGAACGTATAAGCGATCGACCTCGACCGGGGCGTCCATCGTCTCAGTCATGTAGACGTAGGTGCGCCCCGGCGAGGTCGAGGCCGCCACGTGATTGCCGCTCGGATCCAGCGCGATCACGTTCATCTCGCTCGCGTAGGGATCGTCCAGCGCGCGTAGATCCGTCAGGGCGGTCGTTACGGCCTCGCCCAGCGACATCCCGAAGCGAAGGAACATGACGACGCTATGCGCGGTGCAGGCGCGCATCGCCATTTCGCCCCGGCCGGTGCAAGCGGCGGCGCCCCACCGGTCGTCGGCGTAGTTGCCGGCGCCGATGACCGGGGAGTCGCCCAACCGGCCGGGATACTTCCACGCCCAACCTGACGTGCTGACGCCGCAGGCAAGGTGCCCTTCGCGGTCAAGCGCGATGAAGTTGACCGTGCCGTGCGGAGGCTCCTCCGTCGCGAGTTGCGGGTCGCTCGTGACCGTGCCGACTATCTCGCGTATCCGCTGGTAGTACGCCGACGCGGCCACGGTCGACGCATCTTCTCCTACTAGCCGGGAGCGCCATATTCGCTCTGCCTCGGGCGTCAGCAGCTCCATCGGTTCCAGACCCATCTCGGCAGCGAAGCGAGCCGCGCCCTCGCCGGCAATGAGCACATGGGGGAGTTCCTCCATAACGCGGCGCGCCAGCTCGATAGCGTCCCCATACCCCTTGAGAGCGCCGACCGCGCCCGCACGCAGGCCACGACCGTCCATGATGCTGGCGTCGAGTTCCACCTCGCCGAGGAGGTTGGGCAATCCAGAGTAGCCGACGGTGTGGTCATCCGGGTTGGCTTCGACGACCTTTGCCCCGGCGATGACAGCGTCAACCGCGCTACCGCCCGCTCGAAGCACGGAGATCGCATCGGGCAGGCCAATGGCACCGTTCGCGCTCGCGACGACGATCGCTTCCGCCACGTCATGCACCTCTTCAGTTTTCGCTACGAATCCGATTCCGGCGAGCCGGCGAGGGCGCGCGTGACCTCGTCGCTGGCGAAGGCCGGCAGCGGCAGATCTTCGTTCCCTCGGATCAAGGTGAAGCCGCGCGCCGCCGGGGTCAGCTTGCCCACCCAGGCGTAGGGGATTCCGTGAGCTTGGCAGGCCGCTTCAATGCGGGGCACGGCGTCCGGAGACACCGCCGCCAGCAAGCTGCCAGAAGCGAGCATGCCCAGCGGGTCTAGACCGTAATGCTCGGCAATCGCGCGCGTCTCCGGCCAGACAGGCACCAGCGCCTCGTTGACGACCGCGCCGCACCCCGACGCCATTGCCAGCTCGCGGACTCCGGTCGCGAACCCTCCTTCGGTCGGGTCGTGCAGCGCGGTAACTCCGCCGGCATCGAGCAATGCCGCCGCGTCCCTGACGACTGAGATCCCCGGCTCGACCAAGAAATTCGCCGCGCGCGACACCATCTCGGGTCCGAGCGCGGAGACAAGCTCCTCGCGGCACTCCCGCGCGAGCAAGGCAGTGCCCTCGATCGCCAGCGCCTTGGTCAGCAGCAGGCGATCACCTGGCCGCGCGCCTCCGGGACGCAGGAGTCGGCCCGGCGACGCGACGCCGATCAGGAAGCCGACGAGGATGGTCCGGTCGAGTCCGGCGGTGATTTCCGTATGACCGCCGATCAGGCTGATTCCGCGCTCTTGGCAGGCGCGCTGCAGATCTATGAAGAGCGCCTCAGCCGTGCCCGCCGTCGTCCCCTCCGCCAGCAGCGCCGTGACGAGCAGCCAGCGGGGCGTCGCGCCGAGGCAGGCGAGATCGTTGGCGTTGACATTGACGAGGTAGCTCGGCGCCGACTCCGTCGCAAAGGTGATCGGGTCGGTCTTGACGACGAGCGTGAAGTTGCCAAGCTCGATCGCCGCCGCGTCGCGCCCGATCCCCGGCCCGATGACGACCGCTGGATCGGTGATGGCGTTCGCCGCGAGAAGGCGAGCCAAAAGGTCTGTCGGCAGCTTGCCAACGGGTAGCGGATCGTCCGGGCGGATTGGCGGCTGAGCGTGAATCATGAACTGGTGTCCTATCAGTCGCGCTGCAGGGGCGTGCCGGTATGTCGGTCCCCCTGCTCAGAACGAGGGCTCGTCTTCAGGGGTATCGTCCCAGGTCTGCTCGCTGTCGTCCAGGCGGGTAATCCGCAGCTCTGCTTCATCGAGGATCGTTTCGCACCGGCGCGCCATCTGCACGCCCAGCTCGTAGCAGCGGAGCGTTCCCTCCAACGGAAGTTGCCCTTCCTCGAGGCGCTGGACGATCTCCTCGAGCGCGCCGAGCGATTGCTCGAACGTACCATCGCGCAGAATCGCCTCCCAGCGCGCCAGTGCCGAATCCAGCGTTTCCTCCCGCCCCTCAGCCATGAGCCACCTCCGCCGCCCGCAGCGGCTGGCGATCGGCGCCGGTAACGCGAGCGGCAACAACGCCGTCGGCCAACCTCGCCGCGATGGCCTGGCCCGCTGAGACGTCCATGACGCGGACAATCGGCTGCCCGCCTTCGCCCGTCAAGATCGCGTAGCCTCGGCCCAGCACCCGCTCCGGCTCCAGAGCCGCAAGCACCGCCCGGCGCAGACGCACGCGCTCCTGGCGCCGGTTCAGATCGGCGCGGATCGCCTGGTGCAGGCGCGAGCATTGCGACGCCACGGCGGCGCGGCCGTCGCTTAGGAGCCGACGCTGCTGCTCGTCGAGCCGCTGGCGCGCCAGGGCGATTCGCGTCCGCACGGCCGGCAACGTGCGACCAGGCGAATTGTGGCGAAGCGAGGCGTTCAGCCGCTCGAAGCGATCCCGCTCGCTCTCCACCCGCGCCATCGCGGCATTTCGAGCTTGGATCTGCAGCGCTACAACGCGCTCGGCAAGGTCAACGATCGACGGAGAGCACATCTCCGCGGCCGCGGAGGGCGTCGGCGCGCGTAGATCAGCGACTTCGTCGATCAGCGTCCAGTCCGTCTCGTGCCCAACGGCGCTGATGACCGGTACTCGGCAGGCGAAGACCGCGCGGACGACGCGCTCATCGTCGAAGCAAGAGAGATCTTCAGCGGAGCCGCCACCACGCGCGACGATGATCACCTCCGCCCGACCGTCATCCTGCAGCCGCTGCAACGCACGGACGATCCCCTCCGGCGCGGCATCGCCCTGCACCGGGCTAGGGGAGAGGATGAGATGCGCGAGCGGATAGCGGCGCCGGAGGACGATCTGGATGTCGTGCCAGACGGCTCCCTCGGGAGACGTCACCACACCGATCCAACGCGGAAATGGCGGAAGTGGCCGCTTCCGCGCCGGATCGAACAGCCCCTCGGCGGCAAGCTGCTGCCGGAGCAATTCGCGCTGGAGCGCCAGGATGCCGAGCCCTGCTGGCTGCACCGCGTCCACGTACAGTTGGTAGGCGCCGTCCCGCTCGTAGACGCTAACTCGGCCGTGCGCCGCCACCTGGTCGCCGGCCTTCGGCAGGAGGCACTGGCGCTGCGCGAAGCCCTTGAACATCACGCACTTGAGCTGGCTATTCGTGTCGCGCAGCGTGAAATAGACGTGGCCCGCGCGGGAGACGAAGGTCTCGGCGACTTCGCCTTCGACCCAGACGTCCGCCAGCAGCGGGTCACCGTCGAAGAGCTCTCGGATATATGAGGTCAGCAGCGCAACTGGGACGACGCGGGCGCTCACATTCGATCAACTCTCATCGAGCTCGAGCCGCATCAGCGGTGAGCCGTACTCCACGGCCTGCCCGTTGGCGACGAGGATCTCCGCCACAACGCCGCTGCGGTCCGCCGGGATCTCGTTCATGATCTTCATCGCCTCGATGATCCCGATGGTTTGACCAGCCTCGACGCGAGTGCCAACGCGAACGAAGGGTGGCTCGCCGGGAGCGGGCGCCGCGTAGAACGTGCCGATCATCGGCGCCCGGATCACGTGACCGCTCGGCTCGGCTGGCTTCTCGGCAGCGTCGGGAGCTGGCGGCGCTTCTGCCGGGACGGTACGAGCCGGGGCAGCGGACCGCGGCGCCTGCAGCCGAATCGAGATCGAGCCGGCCGTTAGGTCGATCTTCGTCAGTCCATTGGCGCGCATCAGGTCGACGAGCGACCGCGTCGCTTCAATCACATCGCGGAGTGTCGGCTCCTCCGACTTCGACTCGTCGCTCATCCCACTCTTGCTCACCGCTAAGAGAAGGCGCGATCAGACCGGCCAGGCATCATGAGCCAGCCGCCCTAGACGCGCTCCAAGTACTCCCCGGTTCGAGTGTCGACCTTGATCTGATCGCCAACGTTCACGAAGAGCGGCACGTTGACGACGAGCCCTGTCTCGAGCGTCGCCGGCTTGGTGCCGCCGGTCGCGGTGTCACCCTTGAGGCCGGGATCGGTCTCGGTCACGGTCAGCGTCACCGCCGTCGGCAGCTCGATATCGATCGGCTGATCGCCGTACATCAGGAGATCGACGACATCGTTCTCCTTCAGGTACTTCGCGGCGTCGCCGATCTGGTTCTCGCCGAGCTCCATCTGCTCGAAGTTCTCGGTATCCATGAAGTGGAACCGATCGCCCTCGCGGTAGAGATACTGGACGTGCCGGCGCTCGAGCCGAACCGGCGTGAAGCGCGTGCCGGCCTGCACCGAATGCTGCGTGATTGCCCCGGTGCGCAGGTCGCGCAGTGTCAGGCGCACCTGCGCCGTCCCGCGTCCCTGCTTGTTGTGCGCGTAGTCAATGACCTTGACCAGCCGACCGTCGTAGTCGAGCGTCAAACCTTTTCGCAGATCTCCGGTCTCAATCATGTTTCTCTCCTTAGCGGTGGAGTCGCGGGCGGGGAATCAGGAGTCGGGCGCCGAATGGGGCTCGAAGCCCGTTCTTGACTCCTCGCTCTCACTCACCTCGTGGCAACTTCGGCGCCCGGGTCAACACTCGGCAGCCGGATGGTTCGATGACGGCCACGTCTTCGATCCGAACGCCACCCCAGCCAGGAAGGTAGATTCCCGGCTCGACCGTCGTGACCATTCCCGCTGCCAGGATCTCGTTCGACGCCGGACTCAAGCTCGGCGCCTCGTGCACACGCATGCCGAGCCCGTGCCCGAGGCCGTGGACGAAGGCATCGCCGAAGCCCGCCGCCTGGATCACCGCGCGCGCGGCACGGTCAGCGTCTCTCGCCGGGAGGCCATCCCGCAGGACCGCGAGCGCGGCTTCCTGCGCCTCCAACACAAGATTGTAAACGGACCGTAGCCTCTCGTCGGGCTCACCTAGCCAGATAGTACGCGTCAAATCGCCATTGAAGCCATTGATGCGAGCGCCGAGGTCGATCACAATCGGTTCCCCGGCGGTAATCGGCCGGTCCGTCACCCGGTGATGCGGCCGCGCCGCGTGCGGCCCGGAAGCGACCGTCACCGGGAAGGCAACGCCGTCCGCGCCAGCCTCGCGCATCGCGCGCTCAGCCTCCCAGGCAAGCTGCTGCTCGGTGATACCGACGCGGAGGTGGCGCTGCGCGGCCTCAAACCCGATATCGGTCAAGGCTAGCGCCCGCTCAATGGCGGCCAGGTCGTCAGCCGTCTTGATCGTCCGCGGGGAAGCCAGCGCATCGCCGAGCGGAACGAGCGTGACATCGTCGCTGAGGGCTGAAGAGAGTGCGGCGTGCGCCGCAACCGACATCGCGCGGTCCTCGAACCCGACCCGGCGCCACCCGAGCGACTTGATCCGCTCGACGATACTGCCGACCCACGGCCTGCCCCAGCCGACGACTTCGAATTCCGGCGCCTCGGCTTCCGCCCATTCAGTGTTGTTCGGACTCGTCAGCAGGATCGCAACGTCCTGGCTGACCAGCAGCGCGCCTTGCGGGACCGCCAGGTCGTGGTCCTCGGCGGAATAGCCGCTGAAGTAGTGGCGGTGAACCGCGTCGGTGATCAGGACGCCATCGAGGTCCCGTCCCGCGAGGTAGGTCCGCAATCGCTCCAGGCGCTCGCTCACGTGGCGCTCCGCTCCTCCGCTTCGAGCCGGCTCATCAGGTAACGGAGCGCCAGAAGGTAGCCCTCCGCGCCAAGCCCCGCGATCTGGCCGACCGCGATCGGCGCGATCACGGAGTGATGCCGAAACTCCTCTCGCGCGTGGATATTCGTGAGATGCACCTCGACAATCGGGCGATCGCACGCGGCAAGCGCGTCTCGCAAGGCAATCGAGTAGTGCGTGAACGCGCCGGGGTTGATGATGATCCCGTACGCCGTACGCCCCGACTCCTGAATGCGATCGATCAGCGCGCCTTCATAGTTGGACTGAAAAGCTTCGATCTCGATCGGCGGCGTGGCGGTCGCGGCGAGCTCCCGCAGCCGCTCCTCAATCTCCGCCAGCGTCGTCCGGCCGTAGAGCTTCGGCTCCCGCGTGCCGAGCATGTTGAGATTCGGTCCGTTCAGGACCAGGATGCGCCGGTCAGGCATGCTTCGCGTTCCCCCGATTCCTAGCCGACCGGCGCGCCGCTGCTGGCAATAGCGGGGACGAAAGCGCGGATGGGATAGGTCTGGTCCGACCCCTCCGGGCGCATCCGGCCACGGAAGACGAAGATAGGCACGAGGTACTGCAAGCTTCCCGGCGGCCCCGCCGTCGTGTAAGCGATCGAGACGCCGCTATAGGACGCCGTGCCCTTGACTTCTTCTCCGGGCTCTACGACGTCCTCGGGGAGCTCGACCTCCAGATACGCTTCGCCGCTCTGGACCTCGTTCCAGGCTTCCCGAGGCGACCGCAGCAGATAGAGATCGCCGCGCTTGATCTCCGCCCAGCGAATCGAGGCCTCGAGGATCGTCCCGGTCGGACCCAGCGTCACCGTGATGCTCGGGTAGGCCGCGAGGATCCCCTTCGGCTCTTCCGGCCGGAACTGAACGACGACTCGCTGCGAGTCTTCGATCCGCCCAACGACCTCGGCGCTCCCCAAGTCCGGTGGCAGCAATCCGGTCAGCCGCAGCCACTCGCGGGCGAAGGCGATCGCCTCGTCATCGCTCGGCAGGTCGCCCTCGCGCACTTCCTCCAGCGAGAAGTACTGGACGAGATCCGGCGCGACGAAGACTTGGCCGATCCCGGTCGCCTCCCAGGTGTCGTTGCCCCGGTCCTCGACCTCCGCGCCGATCTTCAGCCGGTCGGCGATGCGCTGGGCCTCCTCCTTCGTCGGCGCCTGGCGCAGCAGCTGGTAGGTGCGCGCCTCCTTCGGCAGGCTGTCGAGATCGACGCGCAGCGCGGACTCCAGATTGAAGGTGTATCCCTGCTGATTGGACGTTGGGATATCCGGCGGCGGCAATTCTGGCGCGATTTCGCCTTGCGCGGCCGGATCGGCCGGCTCAGTCGTCGCGAGCACCGCCAGCGGCGCCGCCGAGACGCTCAGCAGCGCCACGATGAGGAATGCGAGTCCTGTCCGGACCAGATTCTTCGAACGCGTTTCAAGAACGAACAATTCCCTTCCCTCCGTGTCCCCCTCGTGTGTGACTCAGGACGTGGAAACCGGATCGACCTCGATCATCCGGCGCAGCTCGATAATTTGGTCGCGGAGCAGCGCCGCCTTTTCGAATTCCAGATCTCGCGCCGCCGCCTTCATTTGCGACTCGAGATCCTTGATCAGGCGCGCCAGCTCATCCCGCGGCATCTCGGCGATCACGCCCGCCTTGCTCGGACCGGACGCACGATACTCGGCACTCTCCTCGGCCGCCGCGCGGACGCGGTCGGTCAGATCCTTGACCGCCTTGACGATTCCGCGAGGCTGGATGCCGTGCTCTTCGTTATACGCGATCTGGATCGCCCGGCGCCGGTAGGTCTCGTCGATCGCGGCCTTCATCGAGCGCGTCATCGTGTCGGCATACATGATGACCTGGCCGTCAACGTGCCGCGCCGCCCGGCCGATCATCTGGATCAGCGAGCCTTCCGAGCGCAAGTATCCCTCCTTGTCGGCATCGAGAATCGCGACGAGCGAAACCTCCGGGAGATCCAGCCCTTCTCTCAGGAGATTGATGCCGACCACGACATCATAGATGCCGAGGCGCAAATCGCGCAGGATCTCAACCCGCTCGATCGTGTCGATCTCGCTGTGGAGATAGTGGGTGCGAATTCCCATCTCCTTTAGGTAATCGGCGAGATCCTCCGCCATCCGCTTGGTCAGCGTCGTGACCAGCGCGCGCTCACCACGGGCGACGCGAACGTTGATCTCGTGCAGCAGATCATCGATCTGCCCCTTCGTGGGCCGGACGGAGATCGCCGGATCGATGAGGCCGGTCGGGCGGATGACCTGCTCGACGATCTTTTCGCTGTGTTCCTGCTCGTACGGCCCCGGCGTCGCCGAGACGAAGATGACCTGATTGATCATCTTCTCGAACTCGGCGAACGTCAGCGGCCGGTTCTCCCGCGCCGAGGGAAGACGGAACCCGTGCTCGATGAGGACATCCTTGCGGGAACGGTCGCCCGCGTACATTCCCCGCACCTGGGGGATTGTGATGTGCGACTCGTCAATGAACATCAGGAAATCGTCCGGGAAGTAGTCGAGCAGCGTCGAGGGCTGCTCACCCGGCTTGCGGCGGGAGAGATGCATTGAGTAGTTCTCAATCCCTGAGCAGTAGCCCGCTTCCTGCATCATCTCCAGGTCGTAGAGGGTGCGCTGCTTCAGTCGCGCCGCCTCGACCACCTTCCCTTGCGACTCCAGCTCCCGCAGCCGCTCCTCCAGCTCCGCCTGGATGTCCTTGATCGCCGCCTGCAGCTTGTCGGCGGTCGTCACGAAGTGCTTCGCCGGGTAGATGTCGATCTGCGTCCGCTCGACCAGCAGCTCACCGGTCAGCGGGTCGACCTCGACGATCCGATCGACCTCGTCTCCAAAGAACTCGATGCGAACCGCGATCTCCTCGTAGGCCGGGAAGATCTCCAGGACATCGCCACGCACACGGAACGTGCCGCGAACGAGCGTCATGTCATTGCGGTCGTACTGGATGTCGATCAAGTGGCGGACTACCTTGTCCCGCCGGATCGACATGCCCTTGCGGAGGGAGACGAGCGTCTGCTGGTACTCCTCCGGCGAGCCGAGGCCGTAGATGCAGGAGACCGAGGCGACGATCAGGACATCCCGCCGCGTCAGCAGCGCGCGCGTCGCGGCGTGGCGCAGCTTGTCGATCTCGTCGTTGATGTCCGCGTCCTTCTCGATGTAGGTGTCGGTGCGCGGGACGTAGGCCTCCGGCTGGTAGTAGTCGTAGTAGGAGACGAAGTATTCGACCGCGTTGTGCGGGAAGAACTCCTTGAACTCGGCGTAGAGCTGCGCGGCGAGCGTCTTGTTGTGCGCCAGGACCAGCGTCGGCCGGTTGACCCGCTCGATGATGTTCGCCATCGTGAAGGTCTTGCCGGAACCGGTCACGCCGAGCAGCGTCTGCATCCGGAGACCATCGTTCAGCCCAGCGACTAGCTCTTCGATCGCTTTCGGCTGATCTCCAGTCGGCTTGAGGTCAGAGACGATCTTGAAGTCAGGCATGGACCCCTGCCAATCGCTTGCAATCAGATCCGGCTCGACAGAGCGGAACACGAACGGCTGCGCGTCAATGCGTCTTTCCTCGGAATCGGGGCATTGATGGCGGGTGCGCAGCGAACGGCGGCGTGCTCACGGCGATGCCGGACAACAAGAGCCGCCGCGCGCGGGCGGTTCGGCCACCTGGAAAGTATACCCCGCGAGGGCTTGCGCCGGACTCGGCTGAGCTGGTCAGATCGCTCAGGAAATACGATACGGCTCGGCATCTGGACCGCCCGGCGCGATGACGTCATCGATGTGACGCACCGCCCAACGCTGCCCCGCGAAGGGTAAGCGCGCCGTCGCCTCGTCCCGCTCGCACCAGGCGTAATCGGAATACCCCTCGCCGAGGGTGACCCGCTGACCAGTTGGAGCGGGGAAGGCGAAGACCGGCGCTAGGACGAGCGCGTCTCGCTTCTGATCATAGAACTGATTGATGTAGTCGGCTGTGAAAGCGTGCGTCACCTCGAGACCCGCGCGCTCGGCCACGATCCGGCGAGCCGCTTCCAGCGCCGTCTCGTTCGGCTCGATGTGCCCGTCGAAGCTCTGCCAGGTGCCGCCGAGCGCGGCGTCCTCATGCCGGCGCAGCAAGAGGAACTGCGTTCTTCCGTTGAGCCGGCGAAAGACGAATGCCTCGACGACATCCGCGACGACCGACGGCATGACCACCTCCCTGGTGGAGAACACGCGACCCGAGCCGGGCGCTCGCCAACAGGGCCTCCCGGCCGTCCAACGCGCTTCGGCAACGGGGAGACCAGACGACGAACCCCGACCCTTTGACAAGCGGTCACCAGTGTACCGCGAGGCACGGGACGGTGGGATTGCAGCACGCCGCGTTGCCGGAGGCAGGGACGGTTGCGACGGACGCTCGGCTGTCGGCCGGGTAAGGCGCTCTTATCCTCGTCGCGGCCAGTCAAGCCGCCCGCGTTGTCCGCCGCTACCGCTCACGTCGCGGCGATGGAATGCACGGAATCGATGCCTTTGCCGATGCGCTCACCGTCCTCTTGCCGGATGTCGTGGCACGCTTCGGATCGTGCCGTGTATCTCGCCGTTGGCGGACGCACTGACTTGAGCCTGACCTTGGTACAGCCGGTGACGTTGTCGGCGAGTCGCCGACCGACGCCGCCAGTCTGCGCGGTCCACATCGCGGTCGACGATCCGCATCGCCTGGCCGACACGCTCCGCGACCGCGCCTTCAGTCTGGCAGCAGCCGTCTCGTGACCGGCGCCTCTCAAGCGCAAACCAGCGAGACGGCCCAACTTCACATAACTATCGCCACCGTGCGCGAGTTAGAGGTCTGGCCGCGCTAGTAATACTGCTCCTCGCGACTTGGCCGGAGAGGAGGCATCTCGCGATCGTCGTCCTGCCGCGCCGTCTGAACTTGGCCGGACTCAGCCACCGGGTCGCCGCGCAATACGCCGGGCTCATCGCCGGTGATTTCAACGTCCTCGCGCCGCGACTTCGGACCAAGCACGATCAAATTCGCGATCGCAACGATGATGATCAGCGACAGGCGGAGCCCGAGCGACCAATCCGACTCCCAGATCCAGAGGCCTGCCACGAGCGGCAGCAACACCACCCAGACGATCACCTCAGCGGCGAGCGGCAAGTCGCGGATCCACTGCCATATCGAATCGAGCGCACCTCGATCGAAGATGAGCGCCGCGGCGAACGCGAGCCATAGCAGCAGAAAGATGCCGAGCATCGGCGTCGGGCCGGCAGGAGGTCTCCGCGCGGTCGAGCGATTGAGCGTAGCCATGACGCAACCTCCTAACTGAGCTGGATCCTTCCATCATGCTCAGGGAGAGCGCGTGCCAAACTCGCTCCTGCGGCGCTGGAAGCCGTTCCAAATGCGTGTCAAATGACTTTGAGGTCAACCTAGGTGGAATTTGTGCGGCACCTGAGCGCGTGGCGATACAGACAGGCGGGAGAAGCCCCGAGAACTCCCTCATGGGGGCGAGTTTCCAGCCATAGTCCGCCTTTCGCAATTTGCGGATAACTGTTGTTGCCCGCAATAGACTCAATAGGGCCTGGACCGCGTACCCAGGCGCGGCACCGAACTTGCTGCAGCGTCAAGCAGCGGCGCGCTCACGCCGCACCAAGGAGGCGTTTACATGGACCAACAGCATAACGACGAGATTCGGCTGGCCGATGAGGCCGTCGATGAGATCAAGGCCGACTATCTGCCGGACGAAGAGTTACTCGAGGCGGTCAAGCGCGGTGAGATTTCCGCCGAGGAAGCCAGCGAGAAGCTGCAGGAGGCAGCGCGCCGGCACGCGGCGGAGCACGGTCCCGATCTTGATACTGATGAGGAAGGACGCGTCACGAGCGGCGGCTTCGGATCGGGCCAAGGCATGGCGAAGCACAGCTCAGGCGGACGGAAGTCTCGCAAAGGAATCGAAGGAAACTAATCCACGCGGCTGGACTCCACAGCCATGGTCCAAGTTATGTCGCATAAGCAGAGCGCTATGAGTACCTCGAGCCGACCCGTGCGTTCTGGATCCCCGTCAGCAAGCTCTGGCGGCCGTTAGAAGTGTTCGATGAGGTGGGAGAAGCGCTCGAGGACGAGCAACCGACCCGGCCCGTAACGAAGCTCCTCGTGCTCCAGGCGCCAGGTCGCGGGATGCGGCACATAGACCGCGTTCAATCCAGCGGACAGCGCCGGATTGATGTCACTCCGCGGTGAGTTGCCGACCATCCAGGTGCGGGCCGGATGGAACTCGAGCTCGCTCACGATCCGCTGATACGCTCCCGTGTCCTTCTCGGCGAGGATCACCGCGTGCCGGAAATAGCCAGCCAGTCCGGAGCGGTCGATCTTCAACCTCTGCTCCTCCGGATGCCCCTTGGTCACCAGGACGAGATCGTGCCGCTCCACGAGCCGCTCCAGCGTCTCCGGCACACCGGGCAGGACCTCGAAGTCCTGATGCAGGATGCGCTCCCCGAACTCCATGACCCTGTCGAGTTCGGCTTCAGGGATATGTCGTTCGGCGAGGCGCGCGTAGCACTCCCGCAGGTTCCGCGCAAAGCTCCGCGCCCCGTACCCGTGCACGCGGACATTCGCTCGCTCGATCTCGTCCAGGACTGCCCGCACCTCGGCCGGGCTCAAGCGCGAGTGATTCAAGAAGGCGATGAACTCGTCAATCGCCCGCTCGAAATAGATGTTGTTTTCCCAGAGGGTGTCGTCCGCGTCGATCAGCAGATGCTGCCGTTGTGCCGCCATGCTCCACGTACTCGTCTACGTTCGCTCGCCCGCCGCGCTGGGCTTCCCGAAAATAATGCTGCCCCCGGCGCGTCGCCGCACCATTGGGAATAACTCCCCTACCCCCGCCGTGTTGGGTTTCATCGTCGGCGATGCGCGGCTTTCGTCGCCACCTGCCGAGCGGACGCACCCAAGCTGTTCAGCGGCACCAGCTTGACACCATCGTCATTGATGACTGTCAGGATCGGCGTACGCCCGCCGAATCGTCGGACGCCTGTTTACCATGCCTGGCTTAGAGAGCCGGAGCCAACGACCGTGGTCAAGCGATTTTGCCTTCCGCGACGCTGCTATCGGGCAGCCAACGTGGGAAGCGCTCAGCCAGAAACGCCCGAAACCGCTCGAACGCCGCCTCGTCGTAGCCGGTGTACGGCGGCAGCAAGCGCAGCGGGAACCGGGGGTCGAGGAGCTTGCAAAAGACCTTGTCGTACGCCCCGTCCATATGGACATTCGGTCCACCGAACCCAAGCAGGGCGTCAGTCATGAGGTTGAGCTCCCGCGCCAACTCGCCGAGCACGGCGGCATCGTGACGGAGCCCGGCTTCGAAGTAGGCCCGAGCCAACGCTGGGTTGATCGAAGAGATCGAGACCAGGAAGCCGCAGTCGCCCATCAAGCTGCCGTATGCCCAGCCAGGCTCCGTCACAAAGTGTCGCAGGGAGCCGGCACGGTCGAGCAACGCCGCCAGCGTTCGGATGTCGGCTCTGGCGTTCTTCGTCGCCACCAGATTCGGGTGACGGTCGGCAAGAACAGCGTACTCATCCGGCGTCACGAGGCGACCGGCCCGTTGCAGGTTGTAGTGAAGAAAGCGCGCTTCGGGGAAGCGGCCACACGTTTCGTCGAAGAAGACCATCAGCTCGCGCTCGGTCAACGGCCCCCAGCTCGGTAACGAAAGCTGAAAGAGGGTAATCCCCTGAGCGAGGCAACGCTCTATGCGATCGATCACGGTCGAAAGGGAGAGGCTGATGATCCCCACCATCGGCTCGACCGCGCGGGCCCGGCACTCCCCGGTGAAGATAGCGACAACCTCGTCGAACTGCTGCTCATTGACCGCGTACCCCTCGCCTGCCGTGCCGAAGACGTAGAGATCTCGCAGCCCCGCATCAATGAGTCCGCGGATACTCGCGCGAAAGATCGGCTCGTCGACTTCGCCCTTGGCCGTCCAGGGGACACAACACGTCGCGAGGATCGTCTGCGGAAAACGGCTCACATCCCTCCCCTCCGTGTTCTCCGCGACCGGCCGCGCTTCGCGTGACTCGTGCAGCGCGCCGCTCGACTCGCCTGATCGTCAGCGGTTGACGGCATTATCACGAGTCGCGGCAGTGAACGGACGTGAGGGTTTGTGTCAAATTGAGTAGTAATCCCGAGACGTGAGACGCGCAGGAATGGACAGGGCACTGGAGACCTCCAGCCCGATGTCCCCCTCATCGGCGGCACATCAATAAGAGGCACGAATACCTGATCTCGCCAACAATGTCGGGGCAGCGTCGATCTCACACGCGCTAATGCCCTCAAGACTGACTGACATACACGTCTTCAGCCACAGGAGGTTTGTTCGCGCGGCGAAATCGACGCTGTTGGAGACAAAGCGCTGCCCGCGCCAATCGGCTTGCGCCAAAGGCGGTTATCTGCCGGCGCCGGTACCGCGCTTCGGGAACCCGGCGCCGGCTATTTCCCATTGACGGTCTGGGTTATGAGTGCTGCGAGCGTAACGCCGCGCCACGCACCGCCTGGTCGATCGCGCCCCAGGCTGCCCAAAAGGCTGTTTCCGGATCGGCGTGTTGGACTCCGTCGCCCGGCAAGTTCAGCAACTGCGGCGGCGCGAATTTCGGCGTGACTTCACGAGCGTTCCAGCAGTAGCAGCCCTCTTGCTGCTTGCGGATCGTGACGTCGAACCGCCGCCGCTGGCAGGAGGCACGCACGGTCATTTCTGCTGGCGCCGCGCTGGTTTCTAGCCCTTTCACCCGGTCGAGCGTCAGCTCAGCCAGCCAGAGCGCAAACCGATCGCAGCAATCCACGAACCTCCCTCCCCTGCTTCACCGAGCCCGACGGGAGGGCTCTCTTCTACGGTATAGTGCAACTCGCAGCGCGGTGGGATTTGGTCGTTCCCGTACCGGCCCACCCGGCAACGGCATAGTACCACCCTGTAGCACACAGGAGGGTCGAAACTGGACATCACGTTCGTTGGCCACGCCGGCCTCTTCATCGAGACGCGCCACGGGAGCATCCTTTGCGATCCGTGGTTCAATCCGGCCTACTTCGCTTCGTGGTTTGTCTTCCCGAGCAATGAAAACATCGACCTCGAGCGAATCAGCAAGCCGACGTACCTCTATCTCTCGCACGTCCACAAGGATCACTACGATCCAGACTTCCTTCGGGAATACATTCCGAAGGACACGCCGGTCATCCTGCCCGACCACCCGCTCAACCTGATCGAGCGGGAGCTGCGCTCGTTGGGCTTCACGCGGTTCATCCAAACGAAGAACAACGAGCCGATCGACCTCGATGGCCTGCGCGTGATGACCGTCGCCACCATCGCCCCGGCTGATGGTCCGCTCGGCGACTCGGCGCTGGCGGTGGACGACGGCGAGGTGCGGATCTTCGATCAGAATGACTCGCGCCCAGTCGATCTGGACGCCGCCATCGAGTTTGGTCCGTACGACGTCCACTTCACCCAGTTCTCCGGCGCGATTTGGTACCCGATGGTGTACCGGTTCCCGGAGCCGATGAAGCAAGCGCTCGGCCGCAAGAAGCGGGAAACGCAAATGGCGCGCGCGCTGCGCTACGCCCGCCAGATCAACGCGACCTACCTCGTGCCGATGGCCGGTCCGCCCTGTTTCCTGGATGACGATCTGTTCCAGTTCAATGACTTCGGCGACGATCCGGCGAACATCTTCCCGGACCAGACCGTCTTCATTGACTACCTGCGCGCCAACGGGGCCGACAATGGCCGGCTGATGATCCCCGGCTCGGTCGCCCACATCAGCCCGGGCAAGATGACGATCGAGCATCCGTTCCCGGACGCTGAGGTGCAGGCAATCTTCACCGACAAGCGCTCCTACCTGGAGGAGTACCAGAAGCGGGCGCGCCCGCTGATCGAGAAGGAGAAGGCGTCCTGGCCACGCGGTCAGGTCGATATCCTCAGCTCGCTCAAGGAGTGGTTCGAGCCGGTCCTCGAGCTTGCTGACCGCACCGCGGCCGGCATCAACGGCCGCATCCTGCTCGACTGCGGCAACCCGCAGGTCGTGATCGACTTCTGGGAGCGCCAGGTGTACGCCTGGGAAGGCGATCCGTGTGAGTTCGTCTTCCATGTCGACCCGGCGCTGATCGAGGCGCTGATCGTCGACCACGAGGAAGACTGGGTCAATCGCCTCTTCCTCTCCTGCCGCTTCGAGGCCGAGCGGAAGGGAGCGTACAACGAGTTCGTTTACTCCTTCTTCAAGTGCCTCTCCGCCGAGCGGATTGAGTACGCGGAGGGGTACTACGCCGAGCAGCAGTCGGAGAAGGAGTTCTGGATCTGCGATGGCTACCGGGTCCAGCGGCGCTGCCCGCACCTGAAGGCCGATCTGACGCGCTTCGGCCAGGTCCAGGACGGCATTTTGACCTGCACCCTGCACGGCTGGCAGTTCGATCTCAAGACAGGTCGCTGCCTGACGACAGAGGGCAAGCGCATCTTCAGCGAGCGGATCACTCCCGAATCGCTGGATGCCCCGGCCGCCCGAGCGACCGGCGACGATTAGCACCAACCCGCGCCGACGCTTCCGGGCGATGGCGCGGGTTTTCATACCAGGACCGAGCGCGGCTGCTCAGCGAAATGCCGAACCTGGCAGTGGGCACGTCCACTTGGAAATAGCCAGGGTTGGCGCTGAGTGGCCGCGCATGACATTCCCAGCTTCCGTGGACGCGGCCCGTTCGCCCTAGTCCGCGGAGCCCCAGCGACACTTGAGGCAAGAGGCATGAGCGCCTTGCCCATCGACATCGAGGATGTACGCGCGGCGCAGGCGCGGCTGGCTTGTGTCCCGGAGATCCTTCGAACGCCACTCGTGCCGAGCCTGGCCCTTGGGGAACGGCTCGGCTGCCGCGTCTGGCTGAAGCTCGAAAATCTCCAGCGCATCGGCTCCTACAAGATTCGCGGCGCGTACAACAATATCGCCAGCCTCCCGCCGAACAAGCTCCAGCGCGGCCTAATCGCCGCCTCCGCCGGTAACCACGCGCAGGGGATCGGATTCGCCGCGCAGAAGCTCGGTGTCGCGCGCAATACCCTCATCTTCGTGCCGCGCCCGACGCCCGCCACCAAGCTCCGGAACACACGCCGCTGGGGTGTGCGCGTCGTCCGCTATGGCGAAGACTTCAGCGAGGCAAACCACGTCGCCCACGTCAAAGCCGAGAAGTGGGGGCGCACCTTCGTCGAGCCGTTCGACGATTGGCAGACAATAGCCGGTCAGGGAACTGTCGGCCTGGAGATCCTGTCCGACCTACCCGATGTCGACGTCATCGTCGTCCCGGTCGGCGGCGGCGGACTTCTCTCCGGCATCGCCGTCGCGGTCGCTGCCTGCCGGCCGCAGACGCGTGTCATCGGCGTCGAGGCCGAGGGCGCCCCGTGTCTCCTCTACTCCCTGCAGAAAGGCGCCCCGACCGAACTCCCCTTTCGTCCGGCCACCGTTGCCGACGGCATCAACGTACGTTGTCCGGGGGAAAAGACGTTCGCCGCGATCCGCCACTTCGCCGAGCGTGGCATCGTCGAGATCGTGACGGTCCGCGAGAAGGAGATCGTTCAAGCCATCGCCGACTTGCTGATCGACGCCAAGACGATGGCCGAAGGGGCCGGCGCGGTCGGTATCGCTGCGCTCGCCGCCGGCAAGGTGCCCGGCCTGAAACCTAACACCCAGGTCGCCGTCGTCGTCAGCGGCGGCAACATCGATCCCGAGCTGACCTGGCGGATCATGTATGAGAGGACCGTTGCGCATATGTTGGTGATCCGCGTCTCGATCCCGGACCGGCCCGGTGAGCTGATGCGGCTCCTGGAGCCGATCGCCGCCGCCAACGTCAACATCATTGACGTCGACGTCAATCGCCACGACGCGCGTCCCAACCTCGGCCAGCGCGTCGTCGAACTCTGCCTTGCCGTCACCGACGAGCAACAAGCCCGACAGCTCTTCGCCCGGCTGCGTGAGCGGAATTACCTCGTGCAGCGGAGCCGCTGGGAGAACGCCTGATCCGTACGATTGCGATCTCGCCCGGCCGCCCCTACGATATGGTTGGCGCCCGCCCGCATCCAGTTGGCCGCTAGCTGGCCACGCGAAAGGGATGTGTTATGTCTGATCCTCCGATTACCGGTCCCGCCTCGGGTGACAGCGAAGAAGAGCCGCTGCCGGCGATCGCGTTCCGCTATCTGAATGGCGAGATGCCGAACGAAGCGCTGCGCGAAGAGCTCGCCTCGATGACGCCGGAAGAAGAGAAAGCATTTCTGGAGCGGCTCGAAGAGCTCGCCCGGCAGTATCAGGGTCCCGGCGGACCGTGAGAGTACACGCGCCTCAGAACCACAAGTCCGCCGGCAGCGTTTCGTCCACGTCGTCGTCTTCGTCCGAAATGACGATCGCGTCCTCCTCCGGCGTCAGGCCGGAGATGGCGGCCGTCCGGCGATTGCCAGTGACGGCTGCATCGCTCCTATCCCGCAACGTCGGCACGACGCGGGGCGAGTTGCAAGCTCCGAGATTCATGGTGGAAATCCCGCTGGCGGCTCCCCATGGCCGCCTGGATTTGACCATTGCGAGGACTCCCGATGCGCATCATCCATCAGGATATCGCGGCCGCCGTTCCTGATCGCTCGGAGATCTTCATCGGCAGCGTCCTGCGTCAGAATCTGGTGACGGACGCCGACGCCGCCCTGCTGCGCGTTACGTCAATCACGTTCCGTGACGGCGCTCGCAATCGCCTCCATCACCACCTCGTCGATCAAGTTCTGGTCGTGACCCACGGGAAAGGGATCGTCGCGACGGAGACAGAGACGTATGAAGTCGGTCCTGGCGATGTGATCCTGATTCCGGCCGGTGAGCGCCACTGGCACGGCGCCCAACCCGGCCACGACTTCACGCACCTCTCGATTCTCACGCCCGGCGCGACGCTGATCGACGAAGAGAGCTAGCAGCGCCCAATTTCGGTTGCACTGGTGCCGGCAAGACGCGGGTGCGCCCGGCAGCGTCTTATTTCTCGTACGCCTCCAGTCCTCGCACGACACCCTGCAAGATCTGCGCGGACTCCGCCATTACGAACCGCAGGCCATCGAGGTGGCTGAGCACTTCTAGCAGCTCCTCTCCCTCGAACGCCTCGACCGCGTCCGCAAGCTCGCAGCACTCACGCAGCGCGGCGACCAGATTGGCTCGCGCCCGCGCCGCCCGCGCGAGTCTCCGCTCCCATGCCTCATCCACGGCAGCCACTCCCCTCCCGGTTACGCGCCCGTCACGAGCGGCGGTCGCACCGGCATCATCGCCCGCTCGAACGCGACGCCGATCCGGCAGACACGCGCCTCGCCGCCCGGTCGTCCAGCGATCTGCAAGCCGACTGGCAGCCCGCGCTCGTCGAGACCACATGGGACGCTCAGCGCCGGCTGCCCGGTGAGATTGAACGGCATCGTCAACCGGGTATAGGCGAGCCCGACCGGCTCGCGGCTCCCGTCGGGGTATTCCACGTTCAGATCGTCCGCCGGGACTGCCGTGCCCGGCGTCGCGGGCGTGACGAGCGCGTCCAGCCGGAGCTCGCGGAACAGCTTCGCCACGCTTCCCTTGATGTAGGTCCGCGCCTGCAGCGCGCGGAGATACGGCTCGACGGGAGCGAGCGCGTTCGCCTCCAGCCGCAACCGCAGCTCTTCGCCGAACAGATCCGGCGCGGTTCGCAGCCCCTCGAGGTGAATCGGAACCGCCTCGACGCGATTGATGACGAAGCTCGCTGCCCGCGCCGCGCCGGCTTCCGGCCACGGCGCCTCAATGATCTCCGCGCCAAGCTCTCGCAGGCAGCGAATGCCTTCCTCGACGGCTGCTGCCACGCCGGGCTGGATGCGCTCGAAGAAGTGCGGGCGAGGTACGCCGATCCGCAAGCCTCGCAGGCCCTCCTCCAGCTCGGTCGTCGCGGAGGGTCGGCCTGCATCGGCAATGGCGTCGTAAAACAGCGCCGCGTCCTCTACCGTGCGTGCAAGCGGACCGACGGTATCGAGCGACCACGCCAGCGGGAAGACGCCTCGTATGTCCACTGAGCCAAACGTCGGCTTCAAGCCAGCGACGCCGCAAAGCGACGCAGGGATACGGACGCTTCCGCCGGTGTCCGAGCCGAGCGCCGCCAGCGCGGAACCAGCCGCGACAGCAGACGCCGAGCCGCCGGAGGAGCCGCCCGGAATCCGCTCCGGGTCCCAAGGGTTGCGAGCGGGAGGACTGACAACGCCTGCCGCGAACTCCTGCGTCGTGGTCTTGCCGACGATGACCGCGCCCGCCGCCCGCAGACGTGCGACCGAAGTCGCGTCCCGCTCCGCCGGCGCCGCGTTCTCCCGCGCTCGCGAGCCGCATCGAGTCGGCACCCCCGCGACATCGAAGATGTCCTTGACCCCGACCGGGATCCCGTGCAATGGCCCCAGGTCATTGCCGGCGCGGAGCGCGTCGTCCGCAGCCTTTGCCGCCGCCCGCGCCTCATCCGCGAGCACCGCAACGTAGGCCTTCAGACGCGGCTCCGTCGCCTCCAGCCGCCGTAGCACCGACTCCAGCAGCTCCACGGCTGACAACTGGCCGGCGCGAAGGAGCTGGCCGGCCTGCCGCACCGTCAGGTCACACGCCTCAGCCGGCAGCTCGCTCATCTTCCCCCTCCTCCGCCGTCCAGCTCGGGTCATACCGCATCGCCGGCGGAACCCCATCTAGCGGCAGCGCATCGAGCTCCGCCGCCAGATCCAGCAACTCTTGAAGTCGCGCCGCCACCGCCGCTCGGCGCTCTTCAGGGATCTCGATCCGCGCCACCGACGCCAGGGCGCCAATCGTGGTCTCATCGGGTATCGGCATGCCTGTCTCCTGCATCAGCGGCGGCGAGAGCGTCGTCTCGCCGACTCCTGCCGCATCCACTGGCGGCATTGTACGGGTGGCCGCCGACGCCCCGCCGACTCGCCAGATCCTCGCCTCGCGACGCTGCCTCGCTAACGAGCGACGCGGCAAGCACATTGGCCTCGCTAACGAGCGACGCGGCAAGCACATTGGCCGCCCTACCGAGACGTATCCACGGTACAAAGCGACACGTACGAACGCGACGGAAATAGTTGACAGGTGAATTTGTCTCCGGTACCATGCCGGCACACAGGCCATCGGACATCGGATATCAGATGACAACCCAGCTGTGCTGAGGCTCCGGCGACTGAGACCGGAGAAGGGTGTCTTACTCCTTTCGCGCCGGGTAACGATTGAGGGAACAGGAGCGATCCATTGCCCGAGACGTTCCGCGTGGGCATCGTCGAGATGCGCCCGGGGCGCGGCGCGTTCGTCACCCGCCTCTCGGTGAACGACCTCATGCGCTTGGTTGACGGCGCCGTTCAACTCGAGTTCGGCGCGGCGCTCCAATTGCATGAGGTGCGCGCGATGATGGAGATCGCGGCGGCGCGACTCGCCGCGACACGGCGATCGGATGACGACCTCGCGGCGATGGCGGCCGCCATCGCCGAGTACGCGGACGTTGGCGACGATGGCAACCCGGAGATGCTGATCGAGGCCGACCTTCGCCTCCATAAGGCCATCGTCGCGGCGAGCCGCAACGACATGCTGGCCCAGCTCTACGAGTCGATTTCCGGTCTGCTCCGGCAACACCGTCGCCAGTACGCGTCGACAACAGAGCGCCAGCTGCGAGAGATCGTCATCTCGCAGCACCGCCGCATCCATCGTGCGATCGAGGCGGGCGACTACCGCCAAGCGACGGCGGCCATGCAAGCGCACATGCGCTCAATCTGGCAACAGATCGAGCAAACCGCGATCCGGGAAGGGGATTCGTCGCTCGGCGACCAGACCTACCTGCCGATGTACGACGACGAGCCTGAGCCGCCCGCTTCTTGAAGCTACCCGACCGGAGCCGCCATCGGTCGCATCCTCTGGCGACCTCGAACGGGCATTCGTTCTCTCCGCGGACACCCAACACGTCGCGCGCGCCGTCGCATCGCCTCCACCTCTCTCCGCACTGCCACCCGTAACGACGCCGGAGCGATCACCTCGACGGCCCGGCCGCGGCTCAAGACCAGCGCGAGCGCGTCTTCCGGTCGCTCGCTGCGCATTTCCACTCGGTGCCAGCCCGCGGCGTCCGGCGGGCCGATATCCTCGATGCGCGACCAGAAGAGTCCCGACTGCAAATGCGGCAACGCCTCTGGTCGAGCGCGCAATGTCAGTGGAAAGCGCGGCAGGTTGGCGACCAGATCCCGCTTCGTCTCTTCCCAGTAAGCGGCGAGATCGAAATCTGGAGGCCGGTCGAATGTCTGATCGGTCAGCGTCACTTGTTGGACGCGAGAGATGCGGTAAGTCCGCGGCTCACCCTCGGTCATCCCGACCAGGTACCAGATGCTCCCCTTAGCGACCATGCCGAGCGGCGCGACCGTCCGCTCGACCACCGTGCCGTCCGCCCGCCTGTACAGGATGCGGACACACTGATCGCGCCAGACCGCCTCTTGCAGCGTAGCGAGGTGCTGACCCGGCGACTCCGCGCCACGCCACCCGGAGACATCGACGTGCATGCGCTGCCACACGCGCTCGGCATGGTCGCGTTGCTGCTTCGGCAGGGCAGCCAGGAGCTTCGTCAGGCCAAGCCGCGCCGATTCAAGCAATCCGAGGTCCGCGAGGAGTCGCGGCGGCGCTCCTAGGAAGAGCGCGCGCACCTCGGCGTCGTGCAAGCCGGCCGCCTCCGTCCGGTACGACTCCGGCAAGAACCAGCCGCCCCCGGCGCCCCGTTGGGCATAGACGGGCACTCCCGCGGCGCTTAGCGCCTCGAGGTCACGATGAATTGTCCGCTCGGAGACTTCGAGCCGCCGCGCCAACTCACGAGCCGTCAGCCGACCGTGGGCCTGCAATAGAAGGAGAATGGCCAGTAACCGATCGGCTCGCATTGTCTGTCTCCTTGCATCCGCGGCATCGCTCGCAAAATCACCGGGAAATATGACACATCGTGTCATGAATACTCCCGTAGGATAGCCTGGCGCTCTAATTCGGGAGCGGCGCTCGGCGTGTGAAGGAGAATCGGACTATGCCCAGGAATCCATCGGAAATGATCAGCGCGGCGCCCGTGGCCTCTCGCCCTCATATTGAGGGGTATGGAGTGCCTGAGCATGCGGACGGACTGTTGCCCTGGAGCCACGCGGCCGAGCGGCTAACAAGCGCTCGCAATTATTGGATCGTGACGGCCGATCAGCGAGGTCAGCCGCACGCGATGCCCGTCTGGGGCGTCTGGATCGGCGATGCGCTCTATTTCAGCACGGGAACAACCACGCGCACGGCGCGCAATCTTGCAGTCAATCCTCGCGCGGCCGTCCATCTGGAGAGCGGCTCCGATGTCGTGACCATCGAGGGCGCAGCGCGCTTCGAGCAGCCGATCGATCCGGAAACGGCGAAAGCGATCGACGACGCGATGGCGGAGAAATACGACTTCCGGCCCAGCGCGGATGGCGACTCCCCCGAGAACGGGATGTTCGTCTTGCGGCCACGCGTCGCCTTCGCCTGGACGCAGTTCCCCGCCGACGCCACGCGTTGGAAGTTCGCTGAACGTTCTGAGTGACAGCCAGTAGCCAGTTGACGCGCCGCCACGACCAATCAGCATTGGGGCGGCGCGCCAGGAGAGTCCCGTACTCGGCCGGGATCACGAGGTCCGCGTGGCGAACTCGACCAAGAGGTCCACGCAACCGCGGAGATCGCTCTCATCGACCATTTCGACCGGGGAGTGCGTGTAGCGCGTCGGGTAGGTCAGCAGAGCCGCCGGCGCGCCACGCCGCACCAGCGCCGCGCCGTCGCTGCCGTAGTTCTGGAACACCGCCGTCTGCACCGGGATGCCCGCCTCCCGCGCGACGCGGACGATCTCGTCCGTGAGCTTCCGCGAATAGTGCACCGAGGAGTCCTGGTAAACGGCAATTGGGCCAGCGCCGAGGCGGCAGGGGAAATCGCGCCGGTCCGGCCCCGGGATATCACCGACTAGGCCGACGTCGACGTTGATGCAGAGATCGACTTCGAGCTCGTCCATCACGCTCTGGGCACCCAGTAGCCCGTTTTCCTCCTGCACGGTCGAGGCGAGCCAGACCTCGTAGCCAAAGTCGTGGCGCGCGGACAGCGCCTCACCGACGAGCGTCGCGATCGCCAGCGCGGCGCGGTCGTCCATTGCTTTGCCGACGATCCGCCCATCGCGCAGGCGGCGCACAGGCGGGTTCCAAATCACGCGGCAACCCGGATGCACGCCGAGCGCCTCCACCTCCTCCCGGCTCCGCGCCCCGATATCCACGAACCAGTCGTTCCACTCCCAGCGCGCTTCTGGCTTGTCCCGCGCCGTGAAGACATGGCCGCTGGCCGTCGCGAACACCCCCTCGATCGTGCCTTGCCCCGTCACCACCAGCGCCGGCTGGTTGAGCGGCATGACCCAGCGCGGCGGATAGCCCCGCGTGTCGCCGTAATACGGCCAGAGGTGGAGGAAGCCTTCCTCATGGATACTTTTCACAACAAAGCAGATTTCGTCGGCGTGGGCCATAATCAACAAACGACGGCCGCTGCCACCGACGCGCGCCAGGACGTTATCTACTCGCGTGCGGCGCACCTCAGGACAGAACTCGGCCCAGCGCGCCGCGATCCAATCCTGTACCGCATCCTCGTGACCAGTCGGGCCTGGAAGCTCACAGAGCGTCTTCACTAGCGCGAAGAGTTCGTCGTCACGGTTCGTCATCGTCTCGCTCACAACCCCTTTTCACCGGTACGTCATGACGCGGCGAGGAGCATACGGTCAGGCGCGGCGGCTGTAAACAGCGGGCATGGCATGGCGACGGTCCGGAACGCCGTCTAAGGTGGCACCAGTCGTGCGGTTGATCGGCCGGGCACGCTGAGCCCGGCGCAGCAACGGCACAGTCATCGCTCTCGCCGCGTGCGGGAGGCAGAGAAGGAGGAAACTCGATGCGGCAGCTGTCCCTCATCGTCGCACTGGCGATGCTCATGGTCGGCGGCATCGTGGCGCAGAGCGTCAGCGCCCAAGACGGCACGCCAGCCCCGGAGACGCCCGAGCCGACGGCGCCCGGCCAGATGACGGTTCCCCTCGCCATCGGTCTCTTCGAAAGTGTGCCGGACGCGCCTGTCGCCTTCTATCTCAGCCTCGCCACCTTCCCGCCCGGCGCCAGCACCCCTCCCGAACCGGACCCAGGTCCTTCGATGACCTACGTGCAATCCGGGCAGCTCCGCTTCGAGATCGAAGGGCCCGCGACGGTCACCCGCCTCGATGTCGGCCCGCAGCCAGCAACGGGCGAAGTGACCGTTGGCGCTGGCGACTGGGTCGTCGTTCCCATGGGAGTCCCGTTCCGAGTGCTGAATGAGGGGAGCGAGTACGCCGTCGCCCTCGTCGCCGGTTTGCTTCCCCTCGAGACCGTCACCGGAGCAACGCCAAGCGCCGAGGAGGCGACGCCAATTGCCTCGCCCGAAGGCACGCCGTCGGCACTGGCCTCTCCGGAAGGGACGACCCCAGAGTTCATTTTCGAGCCGCTGGCCGGTGGCGTGATCACCGAGTTGCCACCCGCGCCGCTCGCGGTCGCCCTGCTCCGCCTGACCTACGATCCCGGCGCCGGCGACCCGATACCGTCGCAGAACGCCGGTCCATTGATCGGGTATGTCGAGAATGGTCAAATCGGCTACACGCTAGCCAGCGGCCAAGCGACAACCGGCAAGGCTGGCTCGCTCGAGTTCACCGAGGCGCCCGTCGGCCAAGAAGTGATCCTCAACCCCGGCGATTGGCTCTTCGAGCAGGCCGGGGCAGCAAGCCAAGGCCGGAACACCGACGGCGCCGGAGCGAGCGTCTTGTTGGCGATTCTCGCGCCGCCGGACGCCTTCCTCATTCCGCAGCCGACGACCGATCCGGCCGCGAGTCCGGTCGCCGGGTGATAATTCGCTTCGGAGCCGGGCGTCGCGCGGCTTGCGCGGATGCGACGCCCGGGTCAGCGCGGCTATATCCAGCGCGGTTTGACGCTCGCGCGGGAGATTGCTAATGTCACCAAGCGCCATCGCATTCATGGCGCGGAACTGCCGGCAATGGCGCCGGCGTCCAACACTGGACACCGAGCCCAGCGCCGCATCCCTGGGCGCCGCTCGTTTACCGCTCCGCGCCCAGACGGAGTCAAGACTGGATGACCAACCGCATTCTCGATCAGATTGAGGGCCCGGCCGATCTCAAGGACCGGTCCCTCGCCGATTTGACTCAGCTTGCCAGCGAGATTCGCGAGGAGCTCATTCGCGTCGTCACCGTCACGGGTGGGCACCTCGGCGCGTCCCTTGGTACCGTCGAGCTGGCGATCGCCTTGCACTATGTATTCGACTCCCCGCGCGATCCGCTCGTCTGGGACGTCGGGCACCAGGCCTATGCACACAAGCTCCTGACCGGTCGCCGGGACCGCTTCCATACCCTTCGGCAGGAAGGCGGACTTTCCGGCTTCCTCTCGCGCGATGAATCGCCCCACGACGCCTTTGGCGCCGGCCACGCTTCCACGGCAATCTCTGCCGCGCTCGGAATGGCCGTCGCGATGCAGCGAAAGCCAGCCGACGAGCGGGGACGGGTCGTCGCCATCGTCGGGGACGGCGCGCTGACCGGCGGTATGGCCTTCGAGGGGTTGAACAACGCGGGATCGCTCAACATCCCGCTGATCGTCGTTCTCAACGACAATGAGATGTCGATCGCGCCCAACGTCGGCGCGATTTCTCGCTACCTCGACCGTGTCCGCACCGACCCGCGCTACGGCTGGGCGAAGCACGTCATCGCCGGCGTCACCGAGAAGCTGCCGCAGGGCGATCTGCTGCTCGAGCTTGGTGTGCGCTGGAAGGACTCGGTCAAGGAGTTCGTCTACCACGCGCAGATCTGGGAGGAGCTCGGCTTCACCTATCTCGGGCCGATCCCCGGTCACGATCTGCGGGCGCTGATCGAGGCGCTGCGGCAAGCGCGCAAAGTCAACGGCCCAGTCTTCCTCCACATCGTCACCCAGAAAGGCAAGGGCTTCGCCGCGGCCGAGACCGATGCCGAGCGTGGCCACGCGGTCTCGGCGATGACCGCGCCCCGGCCGGAAGGGACGCCTCCGCCGCCGCCTCGCTACCAAGACGTTTTCGCGCAGACGGTGATCGAGCTGATGAACGAGGATCCGAACCTCGTCGCGATCACCGCCGCGATGCCGAGCGGCACTTCCCTCGGCAAGGTCGCCAAGGTACACCCCGACCGCGTCTTCGACGTCGGAATCGCCGAGCAGCACGCGGTCACCTTCGCCGCCGGCCTGGCGACCCAGGGAATCCGTCCGATTTGCGCGATCTACTCGACCTTCCTGCAGCGCGCCTACGACCAGATCATCCATGACGTCTGCTTGCAGCGGCTGCCGGTCGTCTTTGCGCTGGACCGTGCCGGGTTTGCCGGCGACGACGGCCGCACGCATCACGGCATCTACGACCTGACCTACCTGCGCTGCCTGCCCGGCATGACGATCATGGCGCCGAAAGACGAGAACGAGCTTCGGCACATGCTGAAGACGGCAGTGGAGCACCCAGGTCCGATCGCCGTCCGCTATCCGCGCGGCTCCGGCGTCGGCGTTCCGACCGATGAGCCGCTCCACTCACTCCCGATCGGCCGCGCCGAGCTGCTGCGCGAGGGCCAGGATGTCGCCATCCTCGCCGTCGGAGCGATGGTGCTTCCCGCCGAGCGTGCCGCCGAGATCCTCGCGGCCGAGGGGATTCGCGCCAGCGTCGTCAACGCCCGCTTCATCAAGCCGCTCGACGAGACGCTGATCCTGGAGCTGGCCCGTAGCTGCGGTGCCGTCGTGACCGTCGAAGAGAGCTCGATCCGCGGCGGCTTCGGGAGCGCCGTCCTCGAGCTGCTTGCCGAGCACGACGTCCGCGTCCCGGTGCGCACGCTGGCCGTGCCGGACCGCATCTTCGAGCAGGCCTCTCAAGCTCGCCTCCGCGAGATGGCTGGCCTCTCCTATAAGGACATCGCCGCCGCGGCGCGATCCGCGATCGAGACGGCACGGCGGGATCAGTCGCTCTCCCTGACCCGCTTGGAACGGGAGGGAGGTCTGGAGCATGCCGCACCCTCCCCCACCCGGTCATCCTCGTAGGGGAGGGACCGGCGTCTATCCCGGGGCGGGCGTCCGCACTGACAGTGACGCGTCCCCGGCGGAGGCGGCATCCGTTCCGCGCGAGCTGCCGCCCTCCGTCCGCGAGCATCTCATTCGCTACCGCGACCTCCTCCTCGAATGGAACCAGCGCCATAACCTGACGGCATTGACCACGCCGGAGGAGGTCGATGCGCGCCTCGTCGCCGAGTCGCTGCGGCTGTTGCCGGCGATCGACGCCTATGCCCGCGAGCGCCGCGATAAGACCGGCCGCCTTCGCCTGATCGACATCGGCTCTGGCGCCGGGGTGCCTGGACTTATCCTCGCCATCGCCCGGCCCGACCTCTTCGCCACCCTCGTCGAGGCAACCGGCAAAAAGGTGGCCTTCCTCGATGCGGCGATCGCCGACCTCGGCCTGGACAATGTCCGCGCTATACACGCCAGGGCCGAAGACCTCGCCCGCGACCCAGCGCACCGGGAGCGTTACGACCTCGCGACCGCACGCGCGGTCGGCCCCGTGCCGACGCTGCTGGAGCTGGCGCTCCCCTTCTTGCGCGTCGGCGGACGGGCACTCTTCCCGAAGGGACCCGATCTCGGCACGGAGCTTGCGGAGGGAGAGCGGGCAGCCAAGACGCTCGGCGGGCAGCTGCTGAGCGCGGATTTGTTACCGGACGATCCGGCATGGCCTGACTTGCCCGTGACGCGGCTCGTCGTGGCAGCTAAACTAACGAGAACTCCGCATCGCTACCCGCGACGCGCGGGCATCCCCGCAAAGGAACCGCTCGGGAGGGTAGATAGATGAACGGCGTACCGACTCCCATCATCACGACCGCGGCCGATCTCCCCGATCGGAGCCACTTGGTGACCGCGCCCGCCGGGCGCATTTACTACCGCAAGGAGAAGCTACGCGGCGCCTGCTGGGAGTACGAGATCGACGGCGGCTGGATCACCGTCCCGACTCCGAGCGGAGTCCGCTCGATTCTCCACCACCGCTTCAGCTTCTATCGGCCGCGCGAGATGGAAGTCCGCACCTGCCGGGGTCGCAAGATTCTGGCCCGCACCGGCGCCGAGCAGTGGTTCTTCCCTGACCGCTGGTTCTCGCTCCTTCGCTTCACGACCGATGACGATCAGACTTGCGGCTATTACGTCAACTTCTCGCATCCCCTCTCCCGGCTCCGGGAGAACTACTATCGCGATCTCGACCTCGAGCTCGATCTCTGGCTCGATCCTGATGGGACCGCGACAGAGCTCGACCGCGACGAGTTCAACGAGGAAATCGCGCAGGCGCGCATGCCCGCCGGCTGGGTCTGCGAAGTCGATGCCGCCCTGCGCAGCGTCTGCCGAGCCGTCGCCGATTCAATTGCGGCCCATGGCCCGGACCTGGACGCCCGCCGCCATCCGGAATCCGGCATTCCGGAATTCATCCTCAACGCCTAGCCACCGCGACCGGCGAGGCCATCTGGCCCCCCGCACGCCGGGCATAGCCCCGCGCGATCACTGCCTGAATCCTTGGTCGCCTGTCCTAGGGCGGGTCACGATTCAGAGAGATAGGCAAGCGGGCGCACTTCTTACTCGCCCAATCGACAAAACGGAGAATCGGAGCGATACCGGCGTTCCGTTACGGGATCACCTCGAAGTTGTAGACGGCGACCGCGATGTGCGGCTGGTTCGGACCGATCTCCAAACGGAATGTCCCAGACACATCGTCGAAGGGGAGACCGGGGATAGTGTAGGCGCCGAACCCCGGAGGCAGCGCCGTCTGCAGCAATCCGTAGGTCCCAAACGGCAGATCGGTCCAAACGAAGCCGCCAGGAGCGGGCGCGGCGGCCGCCACCGACAATGGCGCGGGTATCGGTCCAGTCAGCTGGAAGTCGTAGCCTCCGACCTGCATTGGCGGGCAATTCGCTGGCGACTCCTGCCCCTCGGTGACGCTCGCCGGGCAGGCATAGACGAGGACCGTCACTGAGCCGCGCATCAACGGTCGCAGGTTGTAGATCGTCAGGCCGATCTCTGGAGCTGACTCATCGAGCGTGACCGTGTACCCGGACTCGGGTGAGCCGCCAACAGCCGCCGAACCGGGGATGAAGTACGACTCATAGCCGGGCGGCAGCGGCGCCTCGACCAATCCATAGGTTCCCAGCGGCAGCCCGGCCCACCGGTAGCTCATCCCGTCGCTCGTCGCGTCCGCCAGCGTCAGCTGCCGCCCGTCCGGCGCCGTCAGCGTCACGCCAAACTCACCTTGAGCGATCTGGCAAGCGTCCGCGACCAGATTCTCAATCGTCATCCCCTCGGGGCAGTTCCGCACCATCAGCTGGATAGCCCCCTGTGGTCCTGGTGTAGCGGTCGGCTGCGGTGTGGCCGTTGGGACCGGCGTCGGAGTTGGGGACGGCGTCGGGGTCGGTGGCGGTGGGATCTCCGGGCCAATCACGGCGACGACATAGGCAGCGCCGGACACACCTTGCGCCAGCGGCATCCGCTTGGCCGACGAGTTGGTATTCGGGCTCGGCGCGACCGCCTGAATCTCCAGCTCGCCCGGATCGAAACGCGTTCCCTCGCCCGCCTGCAGTGTCCGCGCCCGGCCACCGCCCGGCACGATCTCGATCGCGCCGTCCGTCGCTAGCACGATCGTCGGCGAGCCCGTGTCCGGCAGCGTCGCTTGCTCCCCAATCTCGAGGATGTTGCGGACCAAATCGAGGTCGCGTTTACCAGATGGAGCAGGGAAGGGATCGGTGACGAAGAGCAGCGTCCCCGAGCCGACATCGTTCGCCTGGTCCGCGGGAACGAGCTCCAGCGAGACGTACCGCGTCGGGCTATCAGTGAGGCTGGCGCGCGCCTGCCGCGTCCCTTCCAGGACGAGCAGCGCCTCGCCGGGCGCCAACCTCGCCACGTCCTCGAGCCCTTCCGACGTCTGATTCGAGAGGAGGATCGGCTCATCGCTCGCCAGCACGAAACCCAGCTGACGGCGCGCAGGCCGGGCCGAGCCGCGTGGAGGCGCCTGGCGCTCGACGAGTCGCCAAACGACTTGGCCATCGGGTAGCGTGGAAATCCCCTGCGTCACGACCTGCGCGTGCCCCGTTGCCGGCGAGCCACTGCTTGGGCCGAGTTGCCACGCTCCAGCCGCGCCGAGCGGCATCAATAGGAGCAACACGGCCGCCATCACCCAGCGCCGCCCTAATCGCCCGCGCCTCGCCATGTCGCCCTCCCGTACTTTCTCGGCCCAGCCCGTTCAGTTGCGTTCGAATGTGGCCAAATGGCGACCGAAATCCGGCCACTCTCCAAGGCCCAACCTTGTCATGCCCGGCCCGCGCATGTAGCATCCCAAAGATATAGAACGGTGCACGGGAGGGTTGGAGTGGCTCCACTCGAAGTCGGCGCCCAGGTGCCGCCGCTTGAGACTGCATTCACGGACGCCGAAGGTCAATCTCATCGCATCGCAGACGCTCTCCGTCGAGGCCCGGTACTGATCGGTATTTACAAGAGCTCCTGCGGCGCAAGCAAGGCGATGATGCCGATGCTGGAGCGGCTGCACCAGCGCTACGGCGACCAGGGTCTGACCGTTCTTGGCGTCGCCCAAGATTCGGCCAACATCACCAGGTCATTCGCCCGCCGTTACGGTATCACCTTCCCGCTGCTCGTCGAAGGCGAGGATTATCCAATATCCAAGCATTTCGACATCTTCGCTACGCCCACAGTCTACGTCATTCGGCCGGACGGCACGATCGCCTTTACGGCCATGGGATTTCTCCGCGAGCAGGTCAATGACCTGGGCGCCGCCGTCGCTGCTGAGCTCGGGAGAGCGCCGGAACCGGTGGTGCGGGACGACGAAGAGGAGATCCCGCTCTTCGTTCCTGGCTGACCGAGCAAGCATCTGTCCTAGGGGGGCCCTGGGAATGGATCGGTCACAGTCGGTAGGCGTCGCGCCTCATAGCCAGTCAGCGCCGATGGGGGCGCGCCACACGCAGCGCCGCCGAATCCTCGTCGTCGATGACGACGCGGCGATTCGCGAGCTGCTCTGCGATCTCCTCGACTCCGAGGGATATGAGGTCGCTGAGGCGACGAACGGCGCCGAGGCGGTGGAGGCTGTCCGCGCGAATCCGCCAGCGGCGGTCCTGATGGACCTCATGATGCCGATTTGCTCCGGCGCGGAGGCGACGGCCATCCTGAAAGGCGATCCGCGCACGGCCCATGTGCCGATTCTCGCCATGAGCGCCGGCCGCAATCTCGCCTCGATCGCCGGCGACATCCCGGTCGATGGGTTCGTCGCTAAGCCGTTCGACCTCACCGCCCTGATCGCGACCCTCGATCAACACACACGCCGCGCAAGCTGAACCACCACTCCCTTCCCGTAGCGCCGCCGACCTCACCGATGCGCTACAGTACGGGAGACGCAGGCGGTGGAGGCAGGATGGTATTCCTCGGGAGCCGACAAGATTTCGCACACTTGGGATATGTCGCGGGACGCTGCCCGCAGTGCGGCGCCAAAGGCATCCTCACTGTCTACGAGGCTAAGCGCCGCCTCACCTTCAACGTCGTCCTCGCGGTCCCCGTCGGCACCCAGCACGTGCTCGAATGCCGCTTCTGCGGCGTCCGCTTCGCCGTGCCGAAAGAGCACGAGTCGATCCTCAAGGATCAGCTCATCAGCGCCGACCAATTGGCGGACTATGTCGCCCGCCTGCCGAGCGGCGCCGCGGCCAATGGTCCCGGCAAACCAGCCGGCCGCACGCTCTATCAGATTCTTCAGGTCGATCCCGACGCCGAGCCCGAAGTCATCGAGGCAGCTTTCAAGCGGCTTGCCTTCAAATACCACCCGGACCGCTCCACCGCGCCGGATGCGGCCGAGCGCATGCGCGAATTGATCGCGGCGCGGGACGTCCTCACCGATCCCGCACGCCGCCGCGCGTACGACGCCAGCATTGGCATCGTGCGCAAGCCGCCACGCCCACCCGCCCTCCGCCCGGACGAAGTCTAAGCCTCTCCACACGACCAGCAAACGCCCACGCTCGGGACCAACGCGCCATCACACCGGCAGTCAGTCCGCGACCGTGGAACGATCCCACAAACCCGAATAATTCGGGAAAGAAGAGGGACATATTGCCTTATTGCCGTATGATGCGCATGCAACTTGGCGATTTCTGTATGTACGGATAGTGGAAAGCAGTGAGAAGTTTGCATAGGATGCAGGAGAGATTCAAGTGATCGCCAAGAGCGACCGAGGGGGACATCCGCTCAGGCCATCCCACGCTCGGCACACGCACGTCCAAGAGCTCTCCGCGCGAGCTGGCCGATCGTCGCGACGATTCAAGAGAGACTCGCCGCGTTTCGACCTACTCGCGGGGAGCGACCGGTGCGCCAGGTCATGCGTCCGCACCTGTCCACGCTCCATAGCGCAATACGGGCCAGCGCGTGGGCGGTCGGCAGCCACTGGAGCTTGCCTCGTCCGCGAGAGCTGGCGGCCCGGCCGTTTGTCGGTCCCGCCTCGGTCGTTGCGATCGCGATCCTGTGTCTGGCCGCCGCGCTGTCAGGCAAGCTCGGAATCGCGTGGACGGCAACCGACTCTGGGATCGCGCTCCTCGGCGCTACCACGCTTGCCTAGGCAATGGCCGCGCTTGGACTAGCCAGGTATCCCGAAGAACGGCATCGCCATCGTCTCCAATGGATCGCGACGGCACAGCTCGTGCTCGCCAGCGGCGCCGCTCTGGTCGGCCTAGCCCACTCTGTTTGGACAGGCCAAGAAGTGGTCAACGCCGCCCTCTGGGGCCAGCTGGCCGCCTGGACCGCCGCAGGAGTGCTCACGTCATGTGGCCTCTGGCTCCGCGATCCATCCGCACAAATTCGGCGCGGTCTCCGCGGAGCTGGCTCGGGTGGATACGCTGCTGCACGACGCGCAGCTCCTCGGCGCGCTCGACGTTGGCAATATGCGCGTCGCTCCAATCCCGGTGAGCCTCGGCGTGATCCTGGCGGAAGCAGTGAGCTACGCCAGAACGCTTCCCGGGCAGCACCCAATCCACTGGCCGCAAACGCTCCGAGCGCGAGTCTGGGCCGATCCTGAGCGGATCGTGCAGGTGCTGCGCAATCTCCTGAGCAACGCCGCGAAGTACAGCCCGAACGGGAGTCCAATCGAGATTACCGTCAACCGAGTCGGCGACCGCCTACGTATCGCGGTCAGCGATCACGGTCCCGGTGTCCACCCGAATGACACCGGCTGGATCTTCGGCTACCCGATGGCGACGGCATCGAGATCATCCGGCTCCTGGCGCGTCAGCGCAACGACTCGGGAGAGAAGCCGACCATCATTGTGCTCACCGCCATGACGGACTCCGTCGTCGAGGCGCGCGCGATCGAGGCGGGCGCCATCAGATTTCTCCACACGTCGGCTTCGGTCGAAGAGATTGTCTACGCGGTGCGTCGCGCCGCCCACGGTCAGAAGCTCTCGTCTCCACCCAAGTTCGTTGATCTCCACCGCTACGCCCAGGAACGGCAAGACCAGACGTCAATCCCGGACAGCGACGTCTTTCAGCTGACGCCCCGTGAGCGCGATGTCCTCGAGGCGCTTAGCGACGGCCTGAGCGATGTGAGATCGCCGATCGCCTGCACATCAGCCACGAGACAGTACGGACGCACATGGCAAACATCCTGACAAAGCTGAACGCCGAATCCCGGCTCCAGGCGCTCGTCATCGCGCTCCGTCACGGCGTCGTCTCGATTCGGACCGGCGACCTGTATCGCTGAGTCAATCCTTGTTGACGGACGACGCGCCTCGCTCCATCCTTGCCGCGTCGGACGCTGCCGAGTGCGTCCGGCGAGGAGCGAGCAGCGCCTATGTCAACGAACGGTTCGGATCAGCGCCCACTACGGATTCTCGCCATCGACGTCGGCGCCGGAACTCAAGACATCTTCATCTATGAGAGCGACCGCACGCCGGAAAACTGCGTCAAGCTCGTACTTCCGTCCCAGACGCAGATCGTTGCCGCGCGCGTCCGTGAAGCAACCGAGGCGGGACGGCCGCTCCACTTGACCGGCACCCTGATGGGTGGCGGCGCATCAAGCGACGCGATCCGCGCCCACCTCGCCGCCGGACTCCCCGTTACCGCCACGCCGGACGCCGCCCGCACGCTTCACAACGATCTGACGCGCGTCGAGGCGCTCGGCGTACGCCTGGAAACCGAACCGCTCCTCGGCGCAGTCACCGTCGAGCTCAAAGATGTTGATCTTCCCGCGCTGCGAGCGGCGCTGGAGCCATTTGGCGTGACGGTGCCCGACATCGTCGCGGTCGCCGTCCAGGACCACGGCTTCCGGCCAGGCTCCGGCAACAACGAGGTGCGGTTCGACTACTTGCAGAGCCTGATCGCGCGCGGCGGCAGCCTTGCGGGGATGGTCTACCGGGAACCGCCGCCCGGTATGACGCGAATGGCGGCGGTTCAGGCGACCATCCCGGGCGCCTACCTCATGGACACCGGAGCGGCCGCCGTTCTCGGCGCTTTGGGCGATCCGCTCGTGGCGCGCGCCGCGCGAGAGGATGGCGCGATCTTGGTCAATGTCGGGAACATGCACACCTTCGCGACGCTGGTCAAAGGGCGCCGACTCTACGGGTTATTCGAGCATCACACCGGGGGAATCACCGCCGAAATCATTGGCGATCTCGTCGAGCGGCTCCGGCGCGGGACGTTGGACACCGCGACATTCACGCGCGATTTCGATGGCCACGGCGCGGCGCTCGATCCGCGCTACTTCGACGAAGGGCCCTTCGACTTCGTTGCGGTCACCGGACCCAACCGCCATCTCGCCCGACCGCTCGGCTATCACGAAGCAGCCCCACACGGCGACATGATGCTGACCGGCGCCTTCGGCCTCGCCGAGGGGGTGCTGATGGCGCTCGGCTCGGAACTAACGCTCGCCGCGAGCTGAAACGGGCTTGCCCCATCCGCTGACCATCGTCCGGCTCAATCCTCGGCCGGCGGCGACTCCTCTTCCGACGGCGTTTCGGTCGGTGCGGGTGTGTCAGTCGGCACTGGCGTCTCTGTCGCCCTTGGCGTCGAGGTCGGTCGTGGCGTGCGCGTCGGACGCGGGGTGCGGGTGGGACGCGGCGTCGCCGATGCCTTCGGTGTCCTGGTCGCGGTTGGCGACGGCGTCGCGGTCGGCTGGATCGGCGTTGGTGTCGCGCTCGGCGTGGTCGTGGGCGTCGGCGTTGCGCTCGGCCGTGGCGTTGCCGTCGGTTCGGACGTCTCCGTCGGCTGAGGCGTCTCCGTTGGCGGTACCCGAGTCGGCGTGCGTGTCGGGGCCGGCGTCCGCGACGGCACGTGCGTCGGCGTCGCGGTAGGCGATTGCTTGGATGAGGGTGTGCGAGTCGCAACGGGCGTCGAAGTAGCTACCGGCTGCGAAATCACCGCTCGCGTCGCGGTCGGACTCGGCCTGATCGCGGCCGCCACTGTCGGGACGGCAGTCACGCCTGGATTCTGCGCCACTGTTGTCCGCGTCGCCGTTGGCGCTGCCGTCGCCGACGGGCTGATCGAGGCAGCGCTCGTCGCCTCACTCCGCGGGGTCATGGTGGCGACAGGGTTCGGCGTTGGCGGCCGCCGGACTCTCCGGGGCGTCGGCGTCGGCTCTTGAGCCGCTTCTTCCCGAAGCAGCGCGCTTACCGACACGTCATCGGACGTCGGGCTCGGGGTCTCCACTCGCCCAATCGCCAGCTCGGCTGTCGTCGGCGTCGGCTCGGCGGGCGTCTCAGGCGCGTTCGGGGCCGGAATGGCCGTGGGACGCGGCGGACTCTCCGGCGAACCGCTGTCGGAAGCTGGCAGGACGATATAGGCGAGCACTACCGTGACGCCGCCGGCGACGAGGATAGCGCTGACCATCGGAGTCAGCAGTAGCGTCCGAAGTACCCGTTTCATCGCGCGCAGTTCTCGCGATCGCTAAGGACCGTGAGAGCGGGGTGTGGAAGCATCGCTTCCGAACGCGCGCTCTCGGAGTGCGTATGTTGTAGCACGCTTGGCGACGCAATGCCGCCGTGATCAGGTATCCGAAGTTCCTATTTCCACCCTTTCGCCTGCCATCGCTCAACAAACTCATTACCAGCCGTAACCCCAGAGCCCCACCTCCCGCTTCCCCAATAACTCAGCACTCAGCATTTTCTACTCAGCACGTTTTCGACTCGTCCGTACAGTTGCACCCCTTTGTCATCTCGACTAGCATGACCTTCATGGAGCCGGGCCGGTCAGGAGGGAGACCGGCCGGCATGTGCACCGCCCGCGCGAAAGCAATCGCCTTCCATACAAACGACCGACAACTTCAGCACTGCGCAAGGCGCAGACGACCTCAGGAGACGTGCCATGACGAAATCGCCATGTGCCCGCCGCCTTGTCGTCGGGCCTCGATTGCAGCGAATCCCCCGCGTATCAAAGGCGCCGCCACAACGTCGCAGGCGCTGGATCTCCGTGGCAATCGTCACCCTGGCGCTCCAATTGCTTTTCCCGATCTTCGATGAATCGAGAACACAGCCGCTCCAACCTGCCCGATCGAGGGCCGCCGCCATTCCCGCCTCCCAAGCCGGTGGCACCGCCGTCTTCGCAGTCGAGGGGAGCCAAACAACCCTCAACGGTCGGCCATTCCAGGTCATCGGCTTGCGGACGTCCAACGCTTTGATGTCGGACGAGGCGACGCAATCGTTGATCGACAACATGGATCTCTTCGCGCGCTATGGCATCAATACCTTCAGTGTCTACTTCCAGGGATCACGATTTGGCGCCGTCAGGGGCTACAACGAGGACGCCACCCTGAATCCGACATACGCGGCGCGGATGAAACGGATCATCGAAGAGGCAGACAGGCGTGGCATGGTCGTGCTGGTCGGCTGCCTTTATTACAACTCGGGGACGCTCGCGACGTGGCCCGGTTGGAAGCAAGCAGACGCGAATCGCGCGATCGCCAATACCGTGGCTTGGCTGCGGGACAACAATCTCCGAAACGTTTTCATTGATGTCGACAACGAGGGACAGGCCGTTGCCAACATGAGATGGAATGCCGCGCAGTTGATTCAGGCGGGCCAAGACGTGGACAGTAGCTACGTCATCGGGATCAGTGGCCCGCCATCCAGCGCGCCACCGCCCAACGCCGATATCTCGCTCCACAAGACCTCGCGCGTTGCCGGCAAGCCTTATGTCGAGAGTGAGGGCGTGCCGTTGGGCAGCGGCTACAACTATTGGGGCCCTTGGAGCCGCGACTGTCGAACTGACAACTACTGCAATGTCGGCGTCTACACCGAGGACATGAAGGAGGACTGGCTCCGTCTGACGTCCCAGCACATCCTCCGCGGCGACGGCTACATGGGCGCCTCGTCATGGTTACAGGCCGTGCCGCCGCTCGGACCCAATCACCGGCCCGGCGGCAACGGCACCGCGAACGATCCAGGCATCCGATTCTGGCTTGAGCACGTGGCTAGCTTGGTCGAAGCCGATCCACCGTCCGCCGGTCCTCCACCCGTCACATCCCCGACCGCTACCGCGACCGCCACGGCGACCGCTACAGCGATCGCGACCGCAACCCCAGCCCCGACCAACACACCCACTCCGACACCCAGCCCGAGTCCTCAGCCTAGCCCGACCTCGACGCCAACCATGACGCCATCGGCGACGAGCGTCCCCACCGAGCTGGCGACGCCGACCGCTACCGCAACGTCACCACCGACTGCCACTGCCACGGCGACTCCAACTGAAGAACTGACCGCCAGCGCGACAGCGACGGCAACCGCCACAGCCACGAGCTTGCCCACGGAAACCGCGACGCCGGAAAGCGGCCCGGTCGTGACGCGGCTCGTCCTGGTCGACGCCGATACCGATACGGACATCGGTGAGCTGACGGATGGGGCGACTCTCGACTTGGCGACGCTGCCGACGCGCAACCTCAATATCCGCGCCGAAACCGAGCCGTCCGTCGTCGGCAGCGTTTGGTTCGGGCTGAATGACAACCCGACATTCCGCATCGAAAACGGATCGCCGTATTCGTTGGCAGGTGATTCCGACGGAGACTACCACCCATGGACGCCGAGTCCCGGTAGCCATACGGTGACGGCGAGGGCGGTGACGGATCCGAACGCGCAGGGCACCAGTGGTCCAGGTCTGACGATCGGCTTCACGGTCGTCGACAGCAGCGTTCCGACCGCCACGCCGACCCTGGAGCCACCTCGCGTCACCCGCTTCATCCTCGTCGATGCCGACACCGACACCGATCTGGGCGAGCTAACGGATGGCGCAATCCTCGATCTGGCGACGCTCCCCACCCGCAGCCTCAACGTCCTGGCCGAAACCGAGCCTGAGATTGTCGGCAGCGTCCGCTTCGACTTCGATGACGAGAAAGCGTACCGGATCGAGAACGGGGAACCGTACGCATTCGCCGGAAATCGGGAAGAGAACTTTCACCCCTGGGTGCCGAGCCTAGGCAATCACACGTTGACGGCGACGGCCTACACCGGCCCGAGCGCTACCGGAACGGCTGGTCCGGAGCTGACGGTCCAGTTCACCATCATCGATAGCTCCGTTGAACCGGCCGAGGTGAGTACCGCCACTGATGACACGCCAACTCGGTCGGTCACCACCCGCTCCCGGCTACCGCGCTCCGCGCCGCCGGAGACGCCGACCCCAACGGCGCCCCCACCAACGACTGAGCCGGACTCGTGGAATTCGAGTGACTAATCAACTGCCCCCGTCCCGCCGCCCCGACCGTCGCAGGTCGGCGGGGACGGGGCCTACCCTAACGCGGAATAGACGACAGATTCTCGCGCGTCGCGATAACCGCGCCGCTATCGACGGCGGAAGGAACCGCCTCTCCGTTGAGGTGGCGGACCATCAAGTCGACAGCGATCGCTCCGGCGCGCCGGGGAAATTCGGCGACGGTGGCGGTGAGACGCCCGCGCTGGATCGCGGTCAGCGTTTCCGTCGTGAGCCCGAATCCGACGACGACCACCTCATCCGCTTCCGCCTCGTCAACCGCCTGCGCCGCGCCCAGTGCCATCGGCGCGTTCGCCGCGAACACCGCGCTTAGCAGCTCATCGTCCGGGACGGGCGTGCCGGGATCGGGCAGCCGGCCGCGGACCTCGAGGAACGCCTCGGTTTCGTCCCAATTCGCCGTCACTGAGATCACCGAGATCTCGGGGATATCGGAAAGCGCCTCTCGAAACCCTCGATCCCGTTCTTGCCCGACGACACTGCTCAGATCGCCTTGGAGATTGAGCACCTGCCCTTCACCCCCGATCTCCTCGGCGATGAAGTCGCCAGCGAGCCGCGCCGCGGCGAAATCGTCCGTCTGGACGACCGAAACCACCTCACCCCCGGCGGGAGCGACATCGATCGCGATGACCGGCACACCGGCGGCATTGGCGGCTTCGATGCCAGGGACCGCTCCCAACTCATCGATCGGCCCGAGGAGAATGCCGTCGTACTCCGCTCTGACGGCTGACTCAATCTGGGCGACCTGCTCCGGCACGCTCGGCGCCGCGAGCTCCAGGACATCAACGGTCACGCCGTCCCTCTCCGCCCGCTCTACAACGGCGCTTCGCACGGCCTGCCAGAACGGATCGTCCGGGAACGGGATGAGCAGCGCGAGCCGGTACGGCGAGCGCGCCGCCACCGGCCCGAAATCCCTTGCCTGTGGATCGGGTATCGCCGCCGGGGATGGCGTCGCTTCCTGCGCTTGAACGGCGCTGGTTGCCAAGCTCGTCGTGACGAGTAGCAGCCAGGCAATGTAGCGGAGCCACGAATGCTGGACTGGCCTCATTGCTCTTTACCTCGTATCGCTCGGTCGTATCTTACGCCATCCTGGCGCTGTCCACCGCTCCCATGACCGCGTGCTGACCGATTTCTCCGCTCGCCGCCGTCACGTCGTGCAGCGAACCAACCGTCGAGTCACGCCGTTGACACCGAAGTCTTCCGCTGCTACATCACCCAACAGTTCCCACAGTCTGTCCAGCGACGCTGGCAAACCGAGGAGGACCGCTGCCATGAGCCGTTTGCCGTCACTGTTCATCGCGCTCATCGTGCTCGTCGCGCCGCTCGTCGTCTTCCGCGCTGGAACGGCCGAAGCGCAGCGGTCAGACACGGTCAGCGTTGTCGCCTCCGGCCTGATCAATCCTCGTGGGGTGGCGTGGGATGCGGGCGGAACGCTGATCGTCGCCGAGGCAGGAACGGGAGGCGACAACCTGGCCGATGGCGAGGAATCAGTGCCGCCGCCAATCGGCCCGATGAGCGGTGGCCCGACGGCACGGGTCTCTCGCATCGCGGATGGCTGCGCGGAGCCGCTCGCCTCAGGTCTTCCCTCTTACGCGAACGAGGCCGATCAGGTAGGCGGAGTCGCCGACGTCGCTGTCATCGAGGGGAATATCTACGCGCTCGTCACCGGCGGCGGCGCGGCCCATGGCAATCCCGACCAACCCAACGGCCTCTATCGGATCGAAACCGATGGCGCCGCGTCCCTCGTTACCAATCTGACCGCCTGGCTGCAAGAGAATCCGGTTGCGCAGCCTCCGCCGGACTACGACCCCGCTGGCTCGTTCTTCGACATGATTGTCTTGCCCGACGAGCGTTCGGTCCTTGTCGTGGAGAGCAACAGCCAGCAGGTGCTCCGCGTGACATCGGACGGAGAGATCAGCCGGGTCGCGGACCTCTCGGGGGACGAGCAGATTCCGACGGCGATCGCGGTCGACGAGAGCGGGTCTATTTACGTGAGTTATCTGAGCGGGCTCCCCTACCCTGACGGCGCGGCGCGAGTCGTCAAGCTCTCAGACGACGGAGCCGCCGAAGAGGTCTGGACGGGTCTCACCACCGTGACCGGTCTCGCCGTTGGGTCGGATGGCGCCCTCTACGCGCTCGAAATGTCCACCGGCAACACGGAAGAGCCACCCTACCTCACCCGGAACTCCGGACGGCTGGTCCGCCAAAGCGGCCTGGACTCGGCAGAGCCGGTGGTGACCGGCCTCGATCTCCCGATCCATCTCGCCATCGGCCCAGACGGCGCCTTCTACGTCTCAACTCCGGCGGTCGGCGCTGACGACGGCAGCGGGATGGTGCTCCGCATCGAGTCTTTCAGCGATGAGCCTGTGACGGTTGAGGGGATCGCTCCACTGGATGCCTGTCCCGAGCAATCCGAGGACGGCAGCGCGAGTGAGACTGGCGTGACGATCGAGATCTACGACTTCGGCTTCTCACCGGATCAGATCGAGATCCAAGTCGGCACGGAAGTGACGTGGGTCAACGTCGGGGAGGTTGATCACACGACCGTCGCCTTCGACGGTCCGCAACGCGTCTGGGACTCGAACATCATGCACCCCGGCGATCGCTTCACTTTCACCTTCGAAGATGCCGGATCATACGAGTATCTGTGCGGCCTGCACCCGGACATGAAGGCTCGCATTGACGTCGTTCCGTGAGAAATCGAGCACGGCGACAGGTGCCTCGGGACTCAGTCTCATGGCTGCATTCACCCGGCGGACTGGTCAACGCGGACCGTGCGACAATCGTTGATGGCGAGCGCGCGTTGCGCTCGTTCCGGATTGCACGACATACGGAGTGGGGGAACTCGTGGAGATCACGTACCAGACGGGCGATCCGCTGCAGGCCAGCGCGGATGCCGTCATTGTGCCCGTCGCCTCCGAGAATGGCCAAATCGCCCGGAGCGGCCTCGTCGAGCGCGCTGACGAGGCGCTTGGCGGGGAGCTGCTCCGACTCGCGAATGACGTCCGCTTCACCGGAAAGCGTGGCAAGACGCTGACGGTTCCCACGCTGGGACGTCTGCCCGCGCGCCGCCTCATCCTGACAGGCGTCGGATCGCTCGCCAAGCTCGACTCCGAGTCCATCCGTCGCGCCTGGGGCGTTGCCGCGACCACGGCTCGCGATGCCGGCGTCGAGCAGGTGGTTTCCGCGCTACCGCCGGCCGGCGGCGACCTCGATCTTCCGGGGGCAATTACGGCGGCGGTGACGGGCGCCCGGCTCGCGACCTACCACTTTACCAACTACTTCGGCGCGGCCAGGAAGGATGAACCCGAGCCTCGCTCCATCAAGACCCTTACGTTCGTCGGCGACAGCCTCGGCTCGGCCGTTGCCTCAGATGCGATTGCGCGTGGCGGAGCGATCGCCTCCGCCGTCGAGCTCACCCGAGACCTGGTCAATGAGCCGGCGTTCGTGCTCACGCCGGAATCGTTCGCCGAGCGGGCACAGGAGGTTGCCAAAGAGAACGGCCTGGAGATCACCGTCCTCGGCGTCGAAGAGATGGAGAGCCTTGGCATGGGCGCCATCCCGGCCGTCGGTCGCGGCAGCGCCAACAAGCCGTGCTTGATCCATCTCGTCTACCGTCCCGACGGCGCGACAGAGACGACTCGTCAGGTGGGCCTCGTCGGCAAGTGCATCACTTTCGACTCCGGCGGCTATTCGATCAAGCCGTACGAGGGGATGCTCGACATGAAGGGGGACATGGCCGGCGGCGCGGCGGTCCTCGGCACGATGTCCGCTCTGCGATCGCTCGGCTGTCCTTACGTCGTCCATGGTGTCATCGCCGCCGCCGAGAACATGATCTCCGGTGAGGCGTTCCGGCCCGGCGACATCCTGACCGCGATGAACGGCGTGACGATTGAAGTGCTTTCGACTGATGCCGAAGGCCGACTCGTTCTCGCGGATGCGCTCGTCTACGCGGCGCGTCAGGGCGCGCAAGAGCTGATCGACCTCGCCACTCTGACGGGCGCGAAGGTCATCGCGCTCGGCGAAGAGCGGGTCGCGCTCTTCAGCAGCGACGACCAACTCGCGGACCGGCTGCTTGCCGCGGCGTCCAAGGCCGGGGAGCTGATGTGGCGGATGCCCCTCGCCGAGGAGCTGGAAGAGAAGATCAAGGGGGACATCGGCGACATCAAGAATACCGGCGGCCGTCCTGGCGGCGCGATCACCGCGGCGCTCTTCCTCCAGCATTTCCGCGAGGGCCTGCCGTGGGCCCACCTCGATATTGCCGGGGCGAACCTCACGAAGAAGTCCGGTCCCTACACGCCGAAGGGCGCGACCGGCGTCGGGGTGCGAACGCTGCTGGAGTACCTGCTGGCGGACAATCGTGCGGGATGATCGACGGCTCGGCACCGCGAGCCGCACGGTCAGCGGCAGCCCCGACTTGGAAGATCAGACCGGATTCGGTAGAGCGAGATCGAGCCGCACGGCAGGCGGCGCCGTCGGGCGTACCCGCTGAATGCCGCGTTCCTGCACGGAAGTGGATTCCATATCCGGCCGCGAACATCGCGATACCCATTCGCGTGCCGGACGAATAGCCGAAGGGGAGGCCACGGGCAAGACATGCAACGAAGCGATATCACGACTGTGACGTTCGATTGCTACGGGACGCTCATCGACTGGGAAGGTGGTCTCGGCTGCTTCCTTTACGACCTCGCACTCCGCAATGGCGATGAGAACGCGCCAGACGGCAATACGCTGCGCGAGCGTTGGGAGGCGATTCAGTTCGAGGTCATCCAGGGGCCGTTCCAGCTCTACGAGGCGGTGCTGGCCGAAAGCCTCCGCCGCTGGTGCGAGGAGCGCGGCTACCCCTACTCCGATGAAGACGGTGCGGCGCTGGCCCGCTCGATGCGCGCTTGGCAGCCATTCCACGACACTCGCCCGGCCCTGGAGCGGGCCCGTCAATCGGGACTGCGCCTGGTCATCATCTCCAACACCCAGCACTCGATCATCGAGCATTCCCTCAAGCACATCGGCGTCCCCTTCGATGACGTCATCACCGCGGAGGATTGCGGAGCGTACAAGCCGGCGCCGACCGTCTTCGAGCAGGCGCTCAAGCGAATCGGCGAGCCGGCGGACCGGCTGCTACACGTCGCCTTCGGGTTCAAGTACGACATCGGTCCGGCCCAGCAGTTCGGCTGGCGCACGGCCTGGGTGAACCGGAACGCGGAACCGAAGCCGGCCGGCGCCACGCCAGATGTCGTCTGGCGCGATCTGTGGGGACTGGCCGGGCTCGCCGGACACCCGTATCCGGGCGAGTGAGCCCAGCACGCGACTCAGGAAGATGAGGACGACGGCGCGGCGGCTGGCGGCTGCCACGCCCGGCGCGATAGGGCGATGCTGGCAATCACGGCCAGCGCCGTGACCGTCGTCCACAGATCGAGCCGCTCATCGAGGAGCACCATCGCCCAGGCGAACGAGAGCAGCGGCTGGAGCAATTGAAGCTGCCCAACCCTGGCGATCCCGGCCAGCGTCATGCCGCGGTACCAGGGGAAGAAGCCGAGATAGGCGGGAAAGGCGGCCAGGCAGAGAAGCGCCGCCCAGGCGCCGAGGGAGATGTCGTTCTCGATCCGCGACGCCGAGATTGCCACCGGCACAGCGAGGATCGGCGCGGCGCAGATCAGCGTCCAGGAGATGACGCGCCAACCGCCCATCCGGCGGGCCAGCCGCGCCGCCTCGACGTGCCCAAACGAGGACGCGGCCATCGCCAGGAAGAGCAGCAAGTCCCAGCGCTGCGGCAACCCCGCGCCTTGCGCCGAGGCGAACGCCAGAACAGCAAACATCCCCAGCGCCACCGTCAGCCAGAAGCGCCGTGGCGGATGCTCACCTGCCCGCAGCGCGGCGAAGACGGCGGTCGCCGCTGGCTGCAATCCGGTGACGACCGCGCCGTGATTCGAGGGCAGGTGCTCCAGCGCGATCGCCGTTAGGATCGGGAAACCGATGGTGACGCCGAGCGCAACGCGCAGGAAGATCGGCCAAGCCTGGCGCTGGGGAATCGGCTCGCGGCGCGCGGCGAGGATCGCGGCCGCCAAAAAGCTGGCGAGCAAGCCCCGGCCGAGCCCAACGACGATCGGCCCGAAATCCGGTACCGCGTAGCGAGTCAGCGGCACGGTCAGGCTGAAGGCGAGGACGCCGAGCAAGCCAAGGGCATACCCCCGGCGATCGCGCGCCGCGCGGGCTCGTGCAGCGCCTGCCGGCTCGGCGGCAAGGTGCGCGCTCAATCGGCCGTCGCCAGCGCCTCTCGCATCAGGGCCACGCGCGGCTGGGCGGGCGGCAGCGACACCCGATAGACCCGATCCAGGCCGGGAATCGCGCGAATCTCCTCCAGCACGCCGTCCGGGATCGGATCATCGACGTTCACGACCATGATCGCCTCCCCGCCCCGGTGATGCCGGCCGACTTCCATCCCCGCGATGTTGACGCCATGCCGGCCCAGGATCGTTCCAACTCGGCCGATCACGCCGGGCACATCCTGGTGGTGCGTGATGAGGACCTCACCCGCGAGCGGCCGATCCAGCGAGAAGCGGTCGACCGCGACGATCCCGGCGGTATGCCGGTCCCAGGAGACTCGGACCTGATGCGACGGCTCACCGCTCGTCTCGAAGGAGAAGGATGGCTCGACCTTCGGGTCGCGCGTCCCCGCGTTGACGCGGACCTCCATTCCAAGCTCTTGCGCGATCAGATGGGCGTTGACCGGCGTCACGCGGCGGTGCGTCCACCGGTTCAGCGCCTCCGCGAGCATCGCGCTCGTCACGTGCTCGGTCACGTCATCGGGCACGCAGCCATTGACCGTGACCCGGATCGCCGCGGGCGGCGTCGGCTCGAGGACGGCGAGCAAATGTCCTGCCGCGCCAGCGACCGTCGTCAGGCGCTGCAGCTCCGGCGCAAGGAGCGACGCCGGCGGCAGGTTGACCGCGTTCGGCACGGCTTGACCCGCGAGCGCCGCGATGGTCGACTTGCTAATCAGCTCTCCGACCGCCGCCAGCGCCTCCGCGCTGGAGCCGCCAGTGTGCGGCGTCAGGACCACGTTCGGCAGACCGAAGAGCGGGCTGCTCGTGCACGGCTCGTGCGGGTAGACATCCACGCCGGCGCCGAGGATGCGTCCGCGCCGCAGGGCGTCAGCGAGCGCTTCTTGGTCCACGACATCGCCGCGAGCGCAGTTGAGGACGATCGCGTCTGGCTTCAGGAGTTCGATCCGCTCCGCGTTGAGCATGTGCCGCGTCTCAGGCGTGGACGGCACATGGAAGGTGATGACATCAGATCGGCGAAGCAGTGTCTCAAAGTCCACCGGCGTGACGTCGAGCTCGGCGAACCGGTCCTCGACCACGTACGGGTCGTAGGCAATGACGTTCATCTCGAACGCCTTCAGCCGCTTAGCCACGACCGAGCCGACGCGCCCGAGACCGACGATGCCAACCGTCCGGCCACGCAGATCGATCGGCTTGATCTTCTTCCGCTCCCAGCGCCCGGCGTGCGTCGAGTCGTTCGCCGGGACGATCTGGCGGGTGATCGCCAGCAGCAGGGCGATGGTGTGCTCACCGGCCGAATACCGATTCGCGCCCGGCGCGTTGAGCACCAGGATTCCGGCGCGGGTGGCCGCCTCGACGTCGATGTTGTCGACACCGACGCCCGCGCGAGCAATGACCCGTAGGCGCGGACCGGCGGCGATGACATCGGCGGTGACCTGCGTTTCGCTGCGGACGATCAGCGCGTCCGCGTCCGCGATCGCGGCGAGCAACGCGGCGCGGTCGGTTCCATCCACATCCACGACATCGCCGTGCTGCTCGAGGTATTCACGCGCGCTCGGGTGAATTGCATCCGAGACGACGATCTTCGGCCGCCGAATCACGCTCAGCGCAGCGGCCTGGCGCTCGGCGGCCTCACGCTCCAGATGGGCAACAATCGCCATCAGCCCGTCGACCGGGATGACACCGGGCAGGTCGGTCGGCGCCGACCCTTCCGGCACGAGCAAGAAGCAGCCGATGCCCGCCTCCGAGTAGTGATTCGCGTGCCGCAGGCTGTCCTCGACGGCATAGGAGCAGCCGAGATCGGTTGCCACCGTCGCCTTGTCGTCCGCGAAGATGACCTCGACCTCTGGGAATCCATGACGACGCAACCAGCCGAGGGTCATTTCCGCCGACGAGGCCGGTCGCGCGGTGATGATGTAGACGGCTTCGCGCCCAAGAAGCTCGACGAGACGCGCAAGGAACGCTTGCGCCTCGGGCGCTGGCTCGAGATGCGCCGCCGGTCCGTCCGGACCGTAGACCCAGTCGCGGACCGCCTGGGGCACATTCAGTCCGGCGGAGTCCACGAACGCCCGCTCGGGCAGGTCAAGCCCGAATTTCGCCGAAGCGGCGGTGGCCAAAGGACGAGGATGCTCGGTCAGAACGCCGTCAAGATCGACGGCAACCATGAGCGCCGGCACGCCCATGCGTCCATTCGCGATGAAGCCAGGTCGCAACGAGAACTCCCGTATTTTCTCCGGCGTCGCGCGCCGGGTAGCAGATTGACGCAAAGCGCCGGCCCAGGGGTGCGCTCGATACTAGTCGGGGCAGCGCACAGCAGCCGACGCTCACGAGGAGAGCGCTGCCTGAGCGTACCATTGCGGCTTGGCGCGATTCAATGGGTGACCACGGCACAGCGAGCGACATTCCTCCCGCATCAGTCTCCCGAGATGACGAGCGCGGCTCAGGACGATCTTCCCTCGCGCGCCCCTGTGCCCGAATCTTCCCTTTGCTACCCTAATCATAGTGATGCAATTCGCTCGTGCCTCGATTGGGAGGGGCGCTCGCGATGGATCTCCGCCGTGCCCTCACGGCCCCGTTCCGCGACAGACGCTGGCCGATCGCGCTTGCGCCGGTGATGCTCGCGGCTTGGCTGCCGTTTCTCGGCCCGCTCTGGGTAGCGGCCTACGCGCAGCGCGTCCTGGCGCGAGCGATCGCCGGCGACGAAACCCTCCCACCGTTCCGCCTTGACGGGCACACGCTGCGCCTTGGCGCGATCTGCCACCTCCTGACGATCAGCTGCGGCATCGTCGCCGGTCTGCTCGTGCTGCCGCTCTGGCCGCTGGAGCGAGAGACGCCGCCCGCCGAAGCAGCGACGACCGCGCTGACCTGGGCATTAGCCGGACCGACGCACCTAACCGCGACCGTGCTGCAGGTGACGCTGGCTGCGATTTGCCTCGCCCGCTTTGCCGCCACGGACTCTGCCCGTGCGGCTCTCGATCCCGGTGCGATTTGGGCGCACCTCCGAGCAGAGCCGGCCATCTGGATCGCGACGTCCGTCACCGGCTTCCTGATCGCGCAGTTTCCCGTGACCCTCGTCTGGCTAGCGCCGTTATCAGCCGGTTATCGCCTGGCACTCGGCCTCGCGGTCCAGGCCCTGATCGTGCCGCTCGCGGCGCTCGTGCAATCTCAGCTTGTCGCCCAAGCGTTCGCCGCCTCCACGAGCACGCTCACCTGGCGGCGCGCGCGAGTCGTCCGGGTGCGCTGGTAGCCGCTCAGTAGAGCCGCCGGGTGTCCAAGACGGGCGACATCTCGTCGTACCGCCCGGCGAGGTAGCACCGCAGATTCCGGCAGAAGATCTCGGTGATCCGCGCGTTCTCGTCGTACGCCGTGCTCGCCGAATGGGGATTGATCAGCACGTTCGGCGCGTCCCACAGCGGCGATGACTTCGGCAGCGGCTCAGTGCGGAACACGTCGAGCGCGGCGAAGCCGATCTTGCCCTCGTGAAGCGCGGCGACGAGCGCATCCTCGTCGACCACCGCGCCGCGAGCGATGTTGATGAAAACGACGCCTCGCTTGAGCGACGCGATCTCCGCCGGGCCGATCAACCCTTCAGTCTCGGGCGTGTGCGGGCAACAGAGGACGACGGCATCTGCGCCGGAGAGCATCGCTCGCAAGTCTTCCAAGGGGAAAAGTCGATCGACGCCTAGCTCCGCGGCCCGCGCCGGATCGTAGCGTGACGCCGTCGCCCAGACAGTCATGCCGAACGCGCGGCCGATCCGCGCCACTTCGCGCCCGATTCGCCCCGGACCGACGATGGCCAATGTCTTGCCGCGAAGCTCACCGGAGGCGAAGCGCTCCCAGTGGTGCGCGCGCTGCCAAGATTGGAGATCGGCTAGCCGCTTCGTGTGGTAGAGCAGCGCGGCAAAGACGAACTCCGTCAACGGGCCGGCGTGGACGCCGCTGGCCGTGGTAATGATCAAATCGCTCCCCTGCAGACCGAGCCGCTTGACCAACATCCCGACGCCGGCCGACGTCGTCTGCACCCAGCGCAGGCGCGGGCACAGCTCGGACAGCGGAGCGTCCTCGCCCACCGGAAAATCCCAAAGCACCTCCGCCCGTTGCAGGAGCCGGCGCCACTCCGGGCGACGCTCGGCATATCCGGGCCAATCGGCGGGTCCGTTGTGATCCGCGGGATAGCGGGGAGGCGGCATCAGATCCGGGCGATAGATCAGCTCGACGCGCTCGGGATCGACCGACGCGATCCGAGCCGCGTGCTCCGCCTCCAGCGGCGATGTGATCATCACCACCACCTTCTGTCCCTGCTCCCGCGCTTCCAATGCCTCGACCTCCTAGCCGATTGACCATTCCACGGACGCCAACTTGCCGCGCCCGCGAGATCGTAGCGCGGCCCCGATCACCTGGCGCAAGGGCACCTCGGACCGGCTCCAACTCACCTCTACGTCCATTTTTCGTCCCTATACGTAATTCCTACGTCGTCAAATTTGCGTCCGTGACCTAATGTAGGTGGGTGGAAAGTTCAGACCGTTGGCGAGTCATGCGTTGCGGCCGAGCCCGGCGGCATCTGCGCGACCTTAGACTCGATCGACATCCGCGCAGACCCAGGAGGAAATAGCCATGACGAGTCTCGGCGATTACCAGCTCAGTGAGTTTCCCCTCGGGATTCCACCTCTCGCGCTCCCGGATGAACGTCGCGCTTCAGGAATGGAGAGCGCCGCCCGTCAGGAACTCCGGCGTTCCGACGAGCTTCTCTGCCGCGCCATCATGGCAGTGGCCGCGGGACAATCCGAAGCTGCCCTAGCGGATGCCACGCGCAGCTTGATGGTCTTCGGCCACGTTGCGGACATGACCGCGACGGCAGCGCGCGCAACGTCCGGCGATGGTGACTCGCGTCACCGTGAAGCGCTTGCCGCCCAAACGCTAGCGCTGCTCGAGCTGCTGCCGGGACGGCTGCGGATCGGCGCGACGATCGTCCGGTCGGTAGCTGGAGGCCGGGAGAGACTTCTCGCGGCTGTTACGGGAATGGTTCGCCAGTCGAGCGCCATCCGGGAGCTGCTCGGCGAGATCGGTCTGTGCCGCCTGCTAGCGGACCTCCAGACAGCGATCGAGCCGGAGCGGTCGGTGCAGTCGACATCGGGTTCCACATCCGCGGCTCGGGCCGGTGGCATCTCCCCGACCGTCCTCTCCCCGCGCGAGCGCCAGGTACTCGGCCTGATGGCCGAAGGGCTGACGAATCAGCAAATCGGCGCGCGGTTGGGCATCAAGGGCATTACTGTCAACACTTTCGCCAGCCGGATCTTCAATAAGCTCGGCGTTGACAACCGGGCGGCCGCCGCCGCCTACGCTGTCCGCCACGGACTCGTATCTCTCTGAGCGAAAACCTTCGCCGCGACCTGCGCCGGCGCCTCATCCTCAGCCGGCGCAGCGGCTCCTCAACTCCCCTCACCACCCAAACGCACAGACCGCGCGGCGTGCGAACGCGCCCGCGTCATTCGGTCACGCTCTCGTGCGCGAGTGGAGCGACACCACAAACTTGTTTCGCGTAGACTGCGCTTTGCGCTGGCTGGGATCCGCGTACGTTGGGAATGGAGCGGGAGTCGGAGCGTGGTCGTCGAAACGGCGCGGTCGCGCGAGGAGGCAACGGGTCAAGCGAGCGCCGGGGCAGTACCTGGCGCGCGGGATGGGGAGCTAACCGAGGCGGAGATATCGCGAGGATTCATTCTCCTCGCCGTCGCCTCGTTTTGCTTCCAGATGATGATGAACGTCACCGAGTCGATCCGGCCGAACTTCTTCCGGGACATCATCGGCATGGACGGCGCACTGAACGGTTATCTCATCGCCATCCGCGAGCTTCCCGGCTTCCTGCTCATTTTCGTCGCCGCTGCCTTGCTTCGCCTCGGCATGGCACGCGCCGCCTTCATTTCCATCGCGGTAGCCGGCGTTGGCTTCGCCTCGTTCGCGGGTACCCATACCTTCGCGCAAGTCATCATTCCAACGCTGATCAGCAGCGTTGGCTATCACTCGATGCTGCAATTGCAGCCCGCGCTCGGCCTCTCGCTCGCTCGACGCGGCGAGGAAGGCACGATCCTCGGTCGCGTCAACAGCATCGGCTTCTTTGGCAGCCTCCTGGGGATGACAACCGTCTTCCTCGTCCTGCTTGGCGTCGAGCGTTGGACTGGCGACCTCGAAGCGCATCAAGAGCCGTATCTGCGCGCCTTCTTCATTTTCTCGGGAATGGTCGCGCTGATCGGAGCGGCCGCGATCCTGCGCTTCCCGGTTTCAGCGGCGGACCAGAAGGCCGCGCAGGAGGCGCCGCGCATCACCTGGCGCCGCGACTACAAGCTCTACTACTGGCTGTCGTTCCTCGATGGCAGCCGGATGCAGATCTACTTCGCCTTCGCTCCATTCGTGTTGGTCGAAGAGTTCGACGTGAACGCGCGCGCCCTGACGCTGCTCCTGATCGTCGCGTCATTGATCAACTGGCTAACCGGGAAGCGAGTCGGCCGCGCGGTCGATCGCTTCGGTGAAAAGCGCGTGCTGACCGCCGGCTATATCTGCCACCTCATCGTCTTCCTCGGCTTCGCCTTCGCGCCGAACGTCTGGTTCGCCTACCTTTGCTACCTCGGCTACAACTGGCTCTTCCTCTTCTCGATCGGCACGACGACGTACCTACGGAAGATCTGCCGGCGAGAAGACCTGGCGCCGAGCCTGGCAATGGGCGTCTCGCTCTCCCACCTGACCGCGATCGTGGTGCCGATCTTCGGCGCGGCGCTCTGGGACCGCCTCGGCTACCAGTTCCCGTTCTTGTTCGGCACCGTCTTCATCCTCCTCTCGCTCTGGGCCACGCAGAAGATCGACGTCGAGCGCCAGCGCGTCCGCGTCGCTTCGGCCGCGTGAGGTCGAGAGGCACGCGTATTGCCTCCCAGCCTCTCACAAGGACTCTCTGAGGGGGGTCGAGCACCGGTTTCGAATCCTCAGCGCTTCGTGTCGGGATCGGAGCGGCGGATTCGGAACATGGTGCAGTTGCGGTTCTGTTTTCGTCCGCGTCGCAGGGCGAGCTACGGTGAGCCGTCTTCGACAAAGGACGACGGGCCAGGACAAAGAGGCTAAGGCGGAGGGATCGCGGCATGATGCAAGAGCATGATCTCGATATTGAAGCGCGGCGGCTCTTGAAGGAAGCGTTACAGGCAGGCACTCGCGCGCAGGCGGTCCTTAGCTTGATCAATCAATCCAGGGCATTGCGAGCCGAAGCGGAAGACCTTAGGCAACAGGCAACCGCCTTGGCCACGGACGACGGGAGCGTACCGGCCCACGAGATTGCCGACGAGCGGACGGCACTCGCGAATGCCATCGGACGCTTACTGGTGCGACAGTTCGGGCTCAACGACGCAGGCATCGCACGATTATCGGAGTCGACCAGCGCCATTCTCGCCCACAAGCTGAGGCACGGCGTCCAGCTTGACAGCGCACAGATCAGAGCGGCCTTACTCGAAGCGATCGACAAATTCCTCTCCGATCGCGCGGCCTAGCAGCCAGTCAACTCTGCTCGACGCGTTAGGCGTCCGCGCCGGAGTACTCGTAGATCGTGACGCCGTCCTCCTGGTAGGCAACGCGCAGCTTGCCCTCGGCGGCAGCGCGCTCGAACTTCCGCAACGCGCCCTCGTCGTAATAGGTCCGCTCCAGGGGACCGATGTAGATGTAGCGGACGTGGTACCGGTCGAGGAGCGGGCGGATCTCGTCGAACGTCGTCCACGAGCCGAGCATCTCCTCGACATCTTGCTTGCGCCGCTGGATCAACGCCTCGTATCCGGCTCGCTGCTGAGTTTGATGCCAGTCCCAGCCGATGACTGTCGGCAGTCCGGTGTAGACGCTGACGCGCGAGCCCCAACGGTAAAGCGGCGTGACGCCCTCCAGGATCACCGGTGATCCCTGGACGTTGTCTTGTAGCCAGCGGATCGCGTTGTAGTCCGGCGCCAGGGAGTAGGACTGCCCCGCGCGTCCCTCGGGGAAATCGTCGTAGGTCGCCCACGGCATGTAGGCCATGCCGTCGAGCGTGCGCGGCAGCGACGTGAAGCGGTCGTTCAGCCGAGCAGGCGTCGCCAGCGCCGGGTAGGTCAAACCGGCGAGGATCAGCACGATCGCGACCGCGCTCCAGGCGACCTTCGCCGACAGCGCGAACAGGCTCCTTCGCTGCAGCACGAGGACGCCGATCCCTACCGCCGCCGCGAGCGCCAGAAGCACCCAAACCTGGAGATAGAACTTGAATACGGTGTTCATCCGCCCGATGTCGCCGCGCAGGGTGTAGCGCTCCACCGCGCCGCTGATGAGCAGCGCGACCGCGATCATGCCGCAGAGGAGGAGGCGGGTTGGATCATCGCGGCGCTGCCAGGCGACGAGCGCGGTCAGGCCAAGAAGCACGACGAGCAGCAGGATGAGCGCGTCCAGCAGCAGGGAAAGTGCAATGAGCGCCGCCACCACGATCGCGACGGCGAGCGAAGGCCGGATCGGCCATGCCCGAGTGCCGAAGGCGAACGAGGCATCTAGGTGACGCTCACCGGACGGTAGTGCGCCGTACGTCCAGCGGATACCGAGCGGCCTGGGCACCGGCCACAACGGTTGCGCCGCCGCCAATTCGGCGAGCAGGTACGAGACGACGAAGAAGAGCAGCACACCGTAAATGATCAGGTACTCGACAGGGCGAGTCGTCGGCGCCGTCCAGGGATCGAAGCCGCTTGCCGGCTGCGCGTAATGCGCGAAATAGGGCCAGAAAAAGAGTCGCCCGAGAGCGACCGTCACCACGGTCCAGATCGCCGCCCGGCGAAGCGCGGCGTACGACAGCCGCCAGGTCTCCTCCCTTGTCGCCGCTCGCGGCCAAGCCACCGCGACGAGAGCGAGAACTGGGCCGCCTTCAGGCGGAGCGGGGGACGGCTCATCCGACTCGACTGGCCGGACCGCGCCGGCGACCACTTCGAGCAGCAGGAACGCGCCGGCGGTGATCAGCACGTAGGTCGGGAAGTCCCAAGTGTTGAGCGGGTACAGAACGCCGGTCAGCAGCCCGGCTAGGGCGACAAGCCCTCCCCGTTGTGCCGCGCGCCGCCAAGGGATTGCCCGCAAGAGCGCGCGCCAGCCGGTCGGCGGCCGGAAGACTGGCGCGTCCGATTCGAGCGACGCGGGCTCATCGGCCGGCCAGCGCGGCGCGCAGACGATCGCCAACGCAACGATCAGCGCGGCGACCGTGAACGGCAGCGCCATCATGTGGGGATGAAGGTCGGCGAAGAGGAAGCTGAAATACGGGAACTCGTTGATCGTCCCCTCGATGATGCGTGACGGGTCCCAGAAGGCGTTGCTCGGCAGCGGCTGCCGCTCCACGATCGCGCGCCACACGCCGCGGACGATATCGCCGAGCGTTCCCAACGCCAGCGGATTGGACGGCGCCGGCAGATAACCGTACTCGCCGTGCCCGATGCGCCGCGCCATGTCGAGGTTGCCGATGACCGCGACGAGGAGCGGGCCCGCCAGTCCGAGCAACAGAACGACGAACGGCCGGCGCGGACGCTTCCCGCGTTGCAGGATGCGCAGCACCGCCGCCGTGAACGACCAGGCATTCAGCACCAAGAGCGCGAAGAGGGCCGCGACGGAGACATTGAAGGCGATCTCCGGGACGACGCCGGTCAACCGGACGACGGCAGCGAGGATTGCCCAGCCGAAGTAGTAGTAGTTCAGGTAGCCACCGGCGAACCAAGGATCATACGGCGGGAAGTGCGTCGAGCGGATGATCGCGTTGAAGTACGCGAACTCCATCGGCTTCTCGCCGCCCCGCCACGGATGCCACAGATCGGGATTCTTCGACCGTAGCCAGGCGAACGCGAAAAATGCCGCGAGGAAGAGCACCTCGGCGAAGAGAATCTCCCGCCATTTCCGCCGCAGGTCGCCCGCGAAGTCTCGCCACCGCCGGCCGACCGCCAAGATGGAGAGGAGCGCCGTCACCGCGATCCCGGCAATGACCGGATCGCGGCCAAAGTCCACGACACGGAGACTCGCGAGGAGCCAGGCAAACCAGGCTGGGATCAGCAGCCCGACGGTCTTGGCGACGGCATAGCCGCGGTCGGGCAGCCCGCGCAGCACGCGCCAGCAAAGCGGGACAGCGGCCAGCGCCATGACTTGAAGCGCGAGGTACCACGCCCGCAGCGCGTGGCGGTTCGCCCAGCTCTCGCGGTCGAAGATCTCGCTCCACGTCCCGCCCGCCTGCTGAACGCGGCGCTCGGCCTCGTCCATCATCAGCATGTCATGGCCGGCCTGATTGCTTCGGATCAGCGCGATGTCCTCTTCGAGCTTCGCGCCGAGTTGTTCAGCGATGCGCTCCCGGTCATAGGCTGCCGTCTTGCGGAAGATCAGCACCTTCGGGTGGTCGTAGACGGTGAACGCTTCCTCGGCGTTGTCGTCATTCAGCTCGATGCCGAGGAAGCGGGGATGGGACGTGAACGTCTTGACCAGCTCGAAGCCGAGCTCCCCGGAGAAGAGCATGCGGTAGTACTCGATCGTCATCGGAAAGCGCTCGGGCATGCGGACGACCGAGCCATAGATGCGGTTACTCGTTTCGAAGATGTAGTCGGCGCGATCGAGCGAGTCGAGGAGCGCTTCTAGCTTCTCGGGGGTGTCATTCGCGTAAAGATCGAGCCGCTCCTCCGGGTAGTCGGTCGGGCTCGGGTAGCCCGGCAGCGCGAGCGGAATGCCGTCGTCCCAGATGACGGAAGTCCGCGTCGAGCCACGGGGAATGTTCTCGTAGATCCACGCGGAAGCGGCAATCCGGGTAACCGGCCGCGTGTAGATGCTGGTGAAGGCGAGGGCGTACCAGAGCGTCGGGAGGAGGACGATCACCAGCGGCGCATAGGCGACGACGCGATGCAACCACCCACGCGCCTGTCCCCAGGCCGCGATCCGAACGAGCAGCGCCGCCGCCAGCAGCACTAGGAACGGATACGCCGGCAGGACATAGCGCATCGTCTTGATGAACGCGGTGCCGTAGTAGAGGAGATGGAACGCCGGCCAGCCGGCGAGGACGACCAACCAGGTCGGCGGCCACCGCCGTGCGCTCACCAGCCGGAGACAAGCGAGTGTGACCGCGATCAGCGCCGTGACCCCAAGCGGCACGCCCATCCCCCAGCGCACCAGGTTTTCCAAGAGGAATGTCATCGGCGGGCGGTCCGCCCATTGGTGCGATGGCGGCATATCGGCGACGCCGCTCTGGACAGCGCTCCAATAACGCACCGTCTCCACGAAGCGCGGATCGAGCTCGAAGCTGAGCGGGCTGGGGCCAAGGAAGGCGTACGGCTGAAAGATCCGGAACGTCCAGGCCGCGCTGACGAGCGCGACGATCACGCCGAGGAACGGTGGCAGCGCGCGCCCGCCGGGGCGGCGGAACATCGCCCACCAGTCTTGGCGGCGCACCGCTTCCACGAGCGGCAGCGCGGTCACGGCGAGGATCGGCAACGCGCTGAGCTTGCTCGCGATCGCCAGGCTGGCCATCGCGCCGGCGAAGAGGTAGTCCCACCAGCGCCCCCGGTCGTTCGCCCGCAGCGCGAAGTAGAACGCGGCGAGGCAGAGAGTCGCCACGAACGTGTCGAAGGTGCCGTAATGGGAGAGCTGGATGTGCAGGACCGTCAGCGAGAGGAGGAGCGAGGCGACCAGCCCAGTGCGCACGCCGAAGAGCCGCCGCCCGACGAGATAGACGAGCAAGACCGTCAGCAGATCGAACGTCGCGGAAACGGCCCGGCTGACAAGATGGAAAGAGCCGTAGACATTCTGGCCGGTGAAGTCGGCAATCGCCTTGTCGAGAAAGAGCGGAAAGGTGCCGTAGATATAGTTGCCGAACTCGTTGTTGAAGGGATTGAGCGGTGAGGTGGCGCTGTCGAAGTAGTCGCTGATGCTATCCGGCCAGCGGATGCCTGTCGCCACCATCGTCAGGTAGCGCTCGTCCGGGTGCAGGTAATGCCCCTCGTCCCAATCTCGGCCAGTGAATCGGAGCCCGGCGGCTATGAGGAGGATGCCGATGAGGACGAGTGTGGCGCTGTGGCGGCGGACAGCGACGCGAGCGCCTTCTAGAGCCAGGCGGCCTCTAGATCTCTCGATGTGTTCCGTCTGCAGCATCCGTCACCTACCGCCGAGCGGCTGGTTGCCGGCAATGGCTGGGGCTTGAAGGCGGAGCGACAGCCTCGCGACGGCTCGAGGCCGCCGGTTCTGAGCGCGCGGGCAAGCCGGCATTCATCGCTCTCGCGGGACTCGCCGAACCTAGTGCGCCGTCCCGCACCTAGCGGACGCCTGGTAAGGCTCGCTGCTCACATCCCCGGCGCCTCGGCATCGGACCGACCACCCGCTCGTCGTTGCTCCCTGGCGCCTGTCCTCTCTCGCCTGTCCGCTCGATTGTACTCCCCTCAACCCGCCTTGACGCAGCGAACGAACTGGTACGCGCCGACCGGAGGCAACGGCTCCTCAAAGTAGCGGCGATACCACCACTCGAGCGGCTTCGCCTGCAGCGGATGAAGAACCCACCGCCCAAGAAGACGCTTGCTCAGGAGATTCGGGACACCCAAGTAATGCGCCAGGTCGAACGCTCGGTGCGCGGCCGGAGAGAAGTAGTAGTGATGCTCGACGACCTCGAGCCCGACAGCGGCGAAGCGGTCGCGCCACACGGCGGGTGGATCGACATGGTAGTGGTAGGAGATCCGATTGAAGAACGCGCCGTATGCGTGTCCCAACCGCTCCAGCCCGAGCCGCCGAGCGACCGTCGCGCCGAGGAGATATTCCGGGTAGTGCTCGCTCGGGAGAGTGGTAGCGAAGGTGCCGCCCGGCCGCAGCACGCGCGCGATCTCGCGCAACGCCGCGTTGATGTCGGGGATATGCTCCAGCACGCAGTTGCTGACGACGGTCGCGAATGCGCCATCCGGGAAAGGCATCTCGGTCGCGCTCGCCTGGACGAGATGCCGATAAACGACCGGACGGCGCTCCGCCGCCTCGCGAAGATCGCGGCGCATCGGGTCGATCCCGACGTCGATCGGCTCGTTATAGGCGACCGACGCAAAATGCCCATCGCCGCAACCGACATCGAGGACAGGATGGATCAGGGGGACCGACGACATGAACCGGGCTTCGACGGAGCGGAGCAACGCCCGGTGCGGCGCCATCTCCCTAAGGTGCCGAGTCAGAAAGTCGGGAGTCGGCGGCGCGGCCACTACGCTCAGGCCCCCTCGTCTGAGCGCTCGGCCGTGGACGCCGTGACGCTGGGATCAGGCCGGCGCTTTTCCTGGCACAGCGTCTCGAAGAGCCGCTCGTAGGCGCTCACGGTCACGTCGAGATCGTAGACCCGCTCGATCTCGGCGCGCGATCGCACATAGCGCTGCTTATTGCGCAGCACGGTGGTGATCCCCTCGGCGAGCGCCGCGGCATTCGCGACGGGCACGATCTCGCCCATCCCGGTCACGCGGACCGGCTGGCGGACACCAGGCAGATTGCTCGCGACGACCGGCGTGCCGCAGAGCATCGCTTCGACCTGCACCAGCCCGAAGGATTCGGTCGAATTGACGCTGGTCACCAGCAGGCAGTCGAGCGCACCGTAGTAAGCGGGCAGCGAGGCCGGATCGAGCGTGCCGAGAAATTCCCAGTGATCCCCCAGCGCCGCGATGCGCGGCAGCAGGCGGTCGCGGTAAGCCTCTTCCCCGAGGACGTTCTGGTACGGTCCTGCGAAGAGCACCTTGAGCGTGGGGAACCGCTCGAGGAGGATCGGCATTGCCTCGACCAGGTACTCGATCCCCTTCTCCGCCGCGAAGCGCGCCGCGTAGCCGATGACCGGCCGTCCCTCCAGCCCGTGAGCGGCCCGAAACGCGGCCACGGCCGCTGGATCGGGCGCCGGCATAATGACCGGCGGCGGAATCACGACGAGCTTCTTGCGGAATCGGCGAAGGTATCGGGAATGGTCCGCGTAGTCTTGGGTATAGGCGACGATCCGGTCAGCTAGCAGCCCGGCGGCCATGTTGGCGACGAAGACGCCTTCGTCGATTACTCGGTTGAATCGGCCAGCCGGCAATTGGAGATCGCAGTGATATGTCAAGACCGTCGGCTTACCGAAGAGACGGCCACGAAGGGCGATGCCCGCCGCGTCGAGCTGCGGCAGGTGCAGGCTGATGACGTCGTGCTCGCGGACGAGCCGGGTCGCCCAGTAGCCGAGCGTCGGCATGACGACGCCCTTGCTGATCCGCATGACGACCGGCACCCGCACGATCCGCAGGCCGTCCAGCACCTCCTCGCGTGGCAGCGATCGCTCATATTGCGAGGTGAGGATCGTTACCTCGTGGCCGCGCGCCGCCAGGGCATGGCCCAGGCGCTCGACGTAAATCGTGAGCCCGCTGACGTGGGGCCGGTAATAGGTCAGTCCAAGCAGGACGCGCATCCGTCGCTCGCCTACGGCTCCGCCCATCACACGAAGAGATCGCGATGTTCGGCGACCCACTCGACGAGACAGCGGATGCCGTCAGCGACCGAGACACGCGGCGACCAGCCGAAGTCGCGCGCGGCCTTCGCCGTGTTGGCGATGAAGACCGGCTGATCGCCTGGTCGCCAAGAGGAGAACGCCGGATCGGGAACCGACCGCCCGAGCGCCTGCTCGACCAGCGGCTTGAACTCCCACCAGACGGAAATCGCGTTCGCCGCGCCGCCACCCATGTTGTAGACCTGGCCGCGCGTCGTCTCGATGCGATCCACGGCAGCCTCGAAGGCATCGAGCAGGTCGTCAATGTAGAGGAGATCGCGAACCTGCTTGCCGTCGCCGTAAATCGTGATCGGCTTGCCGGTCAGCAGCGCGATCACGAACCACGCCACCCATCCCTGATCCTCCACGCCCATCTGGCGCGGGCCGTAGATGCACGACTGGCGGAAGACGATTGTCGGCAGGCCGTAGATCCGCGCGTAGTCGCGCACGTATTGGTCGGCGGCGCCCTTCGAGCATCCGTAGGGAGAGTGGAAATCGAGCGGTTGCCGCTCGTCTACCCCCTCTGGCAGATCGCGGTAGGCGTAGCGCGTCGGTAGCTCGACGGTCGGCTCATCCTCCATCGCCCCGTAGACCTTGTTGGTCGAGGCATAGACGAAGACCGGCGAGCGCCCGGAAAGGCGCGCGGCTTCGAGCAAATTCAGCGTCCCGAGGGCATTGACCTCAAAGTCGCGACGCGGCTCGGCGACTGACGTCGTGACCGCCGTCTGCGCCGCGAGGTGGTAGACGACGTCCGCGCGGGCGACTGGGGCGGCACAGGCATCGGGATTGACGATGGTGTCGACGATGAGGTCGAAGCTGTCTCCGTGCCGAGCGCGCAGCCAATCCACGTTGGCCTCAGCTCCGCGCCGAGAGAGATCGTCGAGTAGCGTAACGCGATGCCCGGCGGCAATGAGTCGGTCGGCCAAATTGGCGCCAATGAAGCCAGCGCCGCCGGTAATCAGAACAGACTTTTGCCCCAGTGCCATGCCACACCCACATCAAAGTTCCGCCCAGCGGTCTCTACCCATCACGGGGAACCGATCATACCACCCGCCACTGGTGTCCGGAGCGGCATGCTCGCCTGCCCCGAAGGGCGTCTAACCGCCGACCGCCTCTGTTGATTGCCTTCGCTCCCGCCCTCCCCTCGATCCTCCGTCTCGAACGTTGCCCTTGCGCAAGCAAACGCTCATCTACAGCAAACGACGTTGGCGATCCGAAGCCATTACAGCCGATCTCGCGTTCCCAAGTCATCCGAAATACGGATGACACACCTCCTTGCAGGGTTCACCATGGCCCTGGCAACGATTGCGCCTACGTCGGCTGAGCTCCTGGTTCCAACCATCGTCCAAATTGCACGGGTAAAGCATCCCGCCGGCGGTTGTCTGCCTATCTCATACGGGCGCCGCTCGATCACGACGCGCGTCCCGCGTGCAAGTGAATCGTGTAAGAACGGTTTCCTAGGTAAGGCGATCGGTGGTCATCGACCGTGAATCGCGTTACGCTACGCTGTTGCGGCGCGGGCGGCCGAACGCCGCGGAACGAAAGGAGGGAAGAGCAGGAATAGTGACGGCGCTCAATATTCGAGAGCGCCGATGTGGACGTCACCTGACGCCCACCGAAGCGTTGAAAGGAAGGCGATAGATCATGGTTGGCGACCCGTTTGCTCTTTGCCGGGGACTCTTCGCATCTCGCATCAATCGCCGTTCCCTGCTCGTACGAAGCGCTGGCGCGGGCGCGCTCCTCGCCAGCAGTGGCGCCCTCGCTCGATATGCGGCGGCGCAGGAAGGCACCCCCGGCGCAGTTCAGATCCCGCCCGGTTGCACCCTCGTAGCCGAGAATCTCATCAACCCCCGCTATCTCGCCGTCGCTTCCGACGGCAGCATCTATGTCACCGAAGCAGGTACCGGCGGCGATGAGGAGCTCGTTCTTCCTATCGTCGAGCCAGGCGCTTCCCCAACAAGCGGGACGCCCGAGGCCCGGCCAGCAGGCAATCGCGGCCTGACCGGCCAGGTGAGCCGAATCGCTCCGGACGGCACAACGGAAGTCGTCGTTTCCGGTTTGCCCTCGTACTCGGTCGAGGAGCCGGTCGGACCGGCCGGCATCACCATCGCCGACGATGGCACGATCTGGATGGCCGTCGGTGGACCTGGGCCAGCCACTCCGTTCGTCGACCCGCTGCCGAACGAGAACTCGGTCGTCTCGGTCGACCCGGCGACGGGCACCGTGACGAGCGTTGCCGATATCGGCGCCTATGAGAAAGCGAACAATCCGCACCCGGCGTCGATCGACTCGAATCTCTACGGCATCGCGGTCGGACCGGATGGCATGATCTACGTCGCCGATGCAGGTGGGAATACGGTCTACAAGGTCGACCCGGCGAGCGGATCGCTCGAGGTCGTCGCGGTGATCGAGGATATCCCACTCCCGGAGGGCGCGATGGGTCCGCCGATGCTGGAACCGGTGCCGACGAGCATCGCTCCGATCCCGGAGGGTGGTCTGTACGTCGGCCTGCTCAGCGGCGGTCCGTTCCCGCCGGGCGCGGCGAAGATCCTTCAGATTTCAGCGGACGGCACGGCCACCGATGCCGTGACCGGACTGACCATGGTAGTCGACGTCAAGATCGGACCGGACGGCAACCTCTACGCCAGCCAGATCTCGCTGAACCTGCTGAGCGCGCCGCCGGAGCCCGGCAACGTCGTGCGGATCAACGCCGACGGCTCGCAGGAAGTCGTCGTTGAGGGCCTGCCGCTTCCGAACGGGATCGATTTCGACGCGGAGGGCAACCTCTACATCGTCGCCAACGCCGTGAGCTTTGGCCCGCCAACTGGAATGGTCCTGCGATGCGACGGCGTGGCAGCGCCGGGAGGCATGTCCGGAACGCCCACTGCCTAGCTCCTAGGCGAGAAAAACGAGCGCAAGAAAAACGATCCGGCGCCAGGTCTCCACCTGGCGCCGGATGCATTGTTGGCTGACCCGAGACTGACGGGATCGTCGGTTAGCCGGAGAGTTCCTGCGCTGATTGCTCGGTCACAACGAGGGGTTGCGGGCGATAGTACCGGATCGTTTGGCGCTTGATCCAATTTGCCATCGCCTCGCCGGGCACTGTGCCAGGGGGAGCATCGGCTCGCTCTACGACACCGCCCCATTCCTCGAGCGTCGCCACCAGCCGGTCTCCAATCAGCACACGCTCCCCGCCCTTGATTCCTACAGGCTCGCCAGCGAGTAGGATCGGGAGCTTGGCGAGGGGAGCGAGCGGCGGAGACCAACCGGGCACGACTGGGAGGAATCCTCGCACGGCGATAACGCCGGATAGGAGATCCGGCACCGCGGCAGCGGCCGCCAGCGCCATGATCGCGCCCTGCTCCACGCCAATGAGGAACGGAAGCTCGGCGTCCGGTCCTCCACCCTGCCGGTCGATCTCATCCCAGAGGAACCGCTCGATCTCGGAAAGCGTGTCCCCGAAGGAGATGGGCGATGGCTGGTCCATCGGTCCGATGAACCAGGTGTAGCCGATGATCTTTCGCCCTTGATATACGCCCTTGAAGGACTCCAGTCCAATGATGCGCCCCGTGGGAGCGGCGGCCAGCCCGTACTCCTTGACGTCTGGAGCGAACTGGTTGTCGTTGTGGAGCGTGATGATGCGAGGAGAGCCCTGCCCCTCTTGAATGCGAGCGTAAATCAGCTGACTGAGTGGACGATGCACGGCAGAACTCCACGGCGGCTCGGCATTCCGAAGGCGCCTTCGGAATGCCGAGCGCTTATGACTTGACCAGGCTCCTGACTAATCGACGCTCTTCTCAGCCGACTGAGCGGCGTGCTTGCCGGCGGTGTAACCCCAGACGGTCCCGTTACCGATGGTGGCGCCACCACCCCAGTACGCATTCACGCTCGGGTTGGCGATGCAGTTGCCGGCGCCATAGAGTCCCTCGATCGGGGTGCCGTCCCAGCGCACGATCTGCGCGTTGGTATTGATGACCGGACCGCCATTCGTGTCGACCGCCGAGGCCGTGACGATGAACGCGTAGTACGGCCCCGTGTCGCTGAGCGGATACATCGCGACGTTCGGCTGATCCGGCGACGGATACTCGGTCAGCGTCTTGGTCTGGCTCGTCGGGCCATACGGGATCGTGACGTCGTAGCGGAGCGAGCCGCGCTCGAAGTCGAGGTCCTGGCCGGTGCGAGCGTACTCGTTGAACTTCGCGACCTCCTCCAGGAGGTTCTGCTTGAAGTTCGGATCCAGCTTGAGGTTGCCGGTGTACTCCGCAAGGCTCTCCACCCGCTCGGCGATCGCATCGGCAAGCTCTTCGAGCGTCTCTCCCATGATGATGTACGGCGTGGTCGTGGGATCCGCCGGGATCGGGAAGCTGCCGCCCCAGTTGTCCTGGAGGCGCTGATCGTAGATGTAGAACGCGAGGCGGTTCGTCCAGTCGCCCCAGTTGGGATCCCAGTAGAGGTGTGCCATCGGGCGGTCCTGGTAGTTCCGCTTTTCATTAACAAATCGGCGACCCTTCTTGTTGACAATCAGGAAGGAGTCGCCGTTCAGGAACCACATACAGTTGTAAGCTTCCGCGCTGGAGATGACTTGCTCGAAGATGCCCTGGTTCCGCCATACGTTGTGGAGATTTCCGAGCTTGGCGCCCAGAGAGGCGGCGATCCGGAGCAGGTCGCCCTCGTTGGTCGGGGCCGAACAACCGCCGTAGTACGGGAACGGCATGAGGTGGTGCATCATGTCGCGGTTCCGGGCGAAACCACCGGTGCCGAAGATGACACCCTTGCGCGCCCGCACGGCGATTCGGCGCTCAGCCACCGGCGTGCTCTCTGCCTCCGGAGTGGCGGCAGCCGCGGGATCGGTGATGACGACCTCAACGCCGATCACTTCGCCCTTCGAGTTGACGATGACCTGATCGACCCGGTGATTGAGGTAGATGTCGATGCCATTATTCTGCGCCCACGCCGTGTAGCCGTCGATCATGTCCTTGCCGCGGCCAACGCCGCCCTCGGCATTGGTCGGGTGGAGCGTGCGATGCGTCGGCTGCACGTCCTCCTCGTACATTTCCATGTAGTCGATCTGGACCTGGTCGAAGTGCGGGCCGAAGCCTTGGCCGTAGATCCACTTGATGGCGCCTTGCTCTTCGAGGAAGGAAGCAGCCTCGCCGGCGGTGTCGTAGTACGTCGTAAAGAGCGCGTAGTCTTCGTCGGTCAGACCATACTGAGGATCGTTCGGGTTATAGAGGGCCGGATACGAGTAGCGCGTCATGTACTTCAGCGCGTCCTCGCGCGGATCCGCGATCCCATCACGCTGCATGAGGTGGTTGTTCGGGAGCCAGGCGCCACCACCGGAGACGAGCGTCGTTCCACCGAGGTAGGTGCCCTTCTCGTACATCACCACCGAGGCGCCATGCGCCCGAGCGGTGATTGCGGCAGCGAAGGCCGCGCCGCCGGAGCCCGCGACAACGACATCGTACTCAGCATCCCACGCCTGCTGAGCGGCCGCGCGCGAGGCGGCGAACGGTACCGAACCGACCGTGGCGGTAGCCGCCATCGCGGCGCCTACGCCACTCGCCTTCAGGAATCCCCGGCGGGATACGCGAAGCCGAGGATCAGCCTTGAACGACGGCATTGATAACTCCTCCAAAATTGACCAACGGAATCCCAAATCCCCTCCCAAAATTCCGGCTATCGCGCGAGCGCAACCACCTCCTTTCCCGCGCGGGCGCGCGCCGAAACCGTGCTGCGCCCGCCGGCGAGCACAGATTCGCAGGACCACTTGGGTCGATAAGTCGGGGAATATCCTACACCAGGTGTACCAAACGTCAAGCGAATTTTGTCATGACTGCTGCATTCGGACCGAGTAGACTGGGCGACTTAGCGACAGATACATATCCGCCCGGGTCAATGAGGAGGCGCCATTCACATGGCAGACACCAAGCGATCGCATGTCGCCTACAAGATCATGACAGCCCTGCCGAAGTTCGGTCTTTGGGCAACGTCGGCCCGAGACTTCGAAACGCCATATGGTCGCGTTGGCTTCCGGCAGGCCGCGATTCTTTGGCAACTCCGCTCGGGACGCTTTGCACGAGAGGGTACGTCGCCGACCAAGCTTGCGGAGAGCTTCCTGGTGCAACCGAGCGTCATCACGGGAGCACTCGCGAAGCTCGAGGCAAACGGGCTCATCACCCGAACCGTTTCCGCATTGGACGCTCGCCAGTCGCTCATCAAGATCACCGAGAAAGGCCGGCAGCTCAGCGAGCACGTCGAAGGCTTCTACCTGACAGAGATCGGCGATCTCATCAAGGATCTGGACGAAAACCAGATCGAGGAGCTGGAGCGGAGCCTGGAGACGCTCGACCGGATCGGCGATCAGCTCTTGCGGCGGCGAGTCGAGAAGTTGACTCGGCGCGGCATGTCCAACACGAAGCGGAACCTATCCGGCGTAAGGTCCACCGACTGAAGCCGGCTGCAGCAAGCTGGAAAAGCGAAACAGGACGGGCCAGCGTGACCCGCCCCAGTGGTCGTGTGCCGCGTGGAAACGTCTCCGGTTAGCGGAATCCGCGCCCGCCTCCGCCGGACGAGCCGCCGCTGAACCCGCCACCGCCAAAGCCACCGCCTCCGCCGCCCCAGCCGCCGCCGCCGCCGCCGCCGAAGCCGCTGAACGCGCGCGCCGCGCTCTCGAGCATGTCGAGCAGGCTGTCGCTCGAGCGCTGAAGCGTCCGGCCGGCGCGGTCGCTCGCCTCTTGCATGCTCGGAACGTCGAGGTCGAAGTCTCCGCCTTCGCCGCTTGGCGCGCCGTGAGACTCGCCTCCGGGTACGAAGACCGTCGTTCCGCCGCCGGTCCGCATCGTCCGGCGCGGATAGCGAACCGGGCCGAACGGATCGCCAAAGACGACCACCGGCCCATCACCCCACCAGGAGGGCAGCGGAGCATCGACGCTGGCGAACTTCTGGACCCAAGAACGCTCCAAGCCGAATGCGACGGCGTACGGAAGGTATTTCTCGAAGATTTGCCGGCTCTCTTCGACCTTTTCGTACTTCTCGATATCACTCAGGTACTTGCGGAACGCGCGCCATTTCGCGGCAGCCTCCGCGCCCTCGAGCGTCTTGCGCGGCATGGCCGAGCTCATCAGCAGGAGCATCAAACCAATCGCGGCGACGGCCGCCACCGCGAACCAGTAGAACGCGGCGCCCCCGGCGATGCCGCCGCCGAGGCAGCCAGCCAGGATAACGACGACCATCACGACGATGCCCGCCGTCCGCCAGGCGGAGCGGGTGGCCTCGGGCGATCGTGGGAAATAGCCTCGCTTGACGAGCTCGTCGTAGAGCAGCTCTTTGATGCGCGGCGTCGCCGAGGTGAAACGCGCTTTGACCTCGATGAGCTTGACGGTCTTCCCCTCTTCCAGCGTGCCGGGGAAGATCGCCTTCAGCAATTCAGCTTCGAACGGCGCGAGCGTCGCGTTCGGCTGGACCACGGTGATTTCGAAATCGCGGCTGCCACGTCTCCCTTGCGTCTCATTCATCCGGATGACGCCGCGATGCGCGAGATCGACGACCGTCGCAAGGACGTCATGCTCGTTCGCCACCTCGTCAACGAGCGCGCCGGCAACGCCAGGCGGCAAGTCGTCCGGCGGAGCGGGCAGGAACTCGGCGACGGCTCCGACATGGGGATCGCGGCCACGGGTATACCACAGGCCATACAAGCCGACTCCGCCCCCGGCAAGAACCAGGAGCCCGATGCCGAGGAAGATGGCGTTCAGAAGGTTGCGCCGGTCGGCGGCCTCTTCTTCTCGGCGGCGCTCGTCATCATCCCGCTGCTGCCAGCTCGGCGGCTGCGCGTCCGCGATCGGCGGGACTTGCAAGCGAACGAGGAATTCGTCCCCTTCGTCGAGGTTCGAGCGCTCCCAGCGCCAAGTCTGACCGTCGGTCGTGTGCTCCTCGGGAGGCTCCTCGCCCGACTCGCCGACCCGCAGCTGCGGCGCGTCCAGGTCCACCGGCCGCGGCAGGACGATAGTGACCGATGCTTCCCGCACGGGAGCGACGTCGGTCACCTCCTCGCTGATCGCTGTCCACCAGATCTGCTGATTCGATTGCTCCGGATCGTCGTAGGTGTAGACGCGCAACGCCCCGTAGACATCGTAGGAAAGCTGGAAGATGCGGGTTTCGTTTCTCGCGCTCTCGAATGCCCACTCAATGAGAAGCTCAGACGAGCTTTCCTCGACAGTGAAGGTGCCCGGATCCTCATCCCACCCGTTCCGGGCAACCAGCCGGTAATTGATCGTCCCGTCGGGCGAGAACTCCTGGATGCGGATCGACTCGATCGGGATGTCGTCAATGCGCGCGAGTGGAATGGTCGCGAAGCCGACGGAGAATGGCCCACCCCGGAATTCGATCTCCTGCCGCTCGACCACGTGGTAGGAGCCGTCTTCGCGCACCTCGAGCGTGACATCGTACCGGCCCCAAACGACCGACCGGTCTCCCTGCGCTCCGGCTGGCTCGCCGCCGGCCACCAACGCGAAGCTGGCGACGAGGACCGCGATGGCGAGCACGGCAATGAGCCGAATCGTTCGCGGCGCAAAGTTGAGAGGGGTAAAGGTCTCGATCCGAGGTGAGCGCATGGCAATCCAATCAACTGGTCGCGCCGCTCGATCGGGGGTTGACTCGCGGCGCATCCTCGCTATCTGCGCATGAAAGGCAACGCCGGATCGCCAAGTAGCCGGCCCGACGCGATCCAGCTTTGTCTGTCTCGCATTATCCCACGCCGCGCGTCCGGGCCGTCGGGAGCGGAGCGCGACGGTATGCTACGCTTCCAGCATGAACGCGCGTCTGCCCTCGGCAAATGGCCACCCACTCACTTTGCAACGAGCGCTCGATGTCCTCACCGAGCACGGATACCGCCTCACCTCACCGCGCCGGACGGTGGTCGAGGCAGTGCTGAGACACAGCCGGCCCTTCACCGCCGAGCAGCTGGTGGCGGAGCTTCCGGCAATTGGCAGGGCAACAGTCTATCGAACGCTCGAAATCCTGGCGTCCGTTGATCTTCTGACGCGTTTGCTGCAACCCGACGGACATCCGGCGTACGTCGTCGGGCAGCCCGGGCACCGGCATCATCTCGTCTGCTCCGCGTGCGGCGTCGTCGTTGCCTTCACCCGCTGCCCGGTCGAGGACCTGGTGCGGGAGCTTACGCGCGACACCGAATTCGCGATCCACGGTCACCATCTCGAAGTCTTCGGACTCTGCCCGACCTGCCAGAGCACGACACATCTCACCCCGCCTAATTGACACATTGTCTCAGTAAGTGCTACGATCCGGGCCGGTCAGGCGGCTCCGAGCCAGCGTTTGGCGTTCCGCCAGCGCGAGATCCGCGAGACGAGGGAGAGGATCATGATCGCCGACGCGATGGTGCGACGGCTCACCCGGAGAGACATCATCGCTGCATCCGTTGGGCTGCTGGCGTGGCGCCTGGCCGCTGGCGGAAACGTAGCTGCTCAGTCGGCGACACCTAGCCCGGAATCATTCCCGCCATTCCCCGAGCTTCCTCCCCTGCCAGCCGCGACGCCACGAGAGGACAGGCCGCTGGCCGTTGTCACCACCACTGGAATCCTGGCCGATCTCGTCAGCCAGTGCGGCGGCGAGCGCGTGGAAGTCAATTCGATCCTGCCGGCGAATGCTGATCCGCACGACTTCGAGCCCGCGCCGGAGGATCTCATCCGCATCGCGGAGGCCGATCTGATTGTCGTTCACGGTTTGCGGCTCGACGCATGGGCAGAGCCGCTGATCGACAGCGCGGACGCCTCGGCGCCGATCGTTATCGCCACCGATGGTATCGAGACGATCGCTTCCGACGAGGAGGAGTTCTCGGAGGGCGATCCGCACGTCTGGTTCGATCCGATGCGGACGAAGCAGATGGTCGCCAATATCGCGAGCGGCCTCATCGTCGCCGACGGCGATGGGGAAGCGGATTACCAGGCGAGGCAGACGGCCTACGCGGCGCACCTTGATGCCCTCGACGCGGCGATCGCCGAGCGAATTGCGCTCATCCCGGCCGAGCGGCGAAAGATCGTAACGAATCATGACTCGCTCGCCTACTACGCGGCTCGCTACGGTCTGGAGATCGTCGGGACAATCATTCCCGGCATCGACACTCGGACGGAGCCATCCGCGAAAGAGATCGCCGAGCTTATCGACACGGTCGAGCGCGAGGGAGTGCGGGCGATCTTCATCGAAAACACGGCCAGCGCGCGGCTCGCTGAATCGCTTGCGGAGCAGGCAGGAATTGAGGTCATCGCCTCGCTGTATACCGACAACCTCGGTGAGCCGGGCTCCGGCGCCGAGACGTACATTGGCCTGATGCAGACGGACACCCGCATCATCGTCGAGGCTCTGCGGTAGACGCCATATGGTTGCTGAGCTCGCCGAGCGTCCCGAACGCGGACGATCTCGCCTCGTCACCGCCAATCTGAGCGTGCACTTCGGCGAGCGCTCGGCGCTGGAGGATGTCTCCGTCTCGTTCGTTTCCGGGGAGACGGTCAGCCTGCTCGGGCCAAACGGCGCCGGGAAGAGCACGCTGCTCAAGGCGATCGCCGGCCTGCTGCCCGCATCGCACGGCACGGTCACTTTGGACGGCGTGCCGATCAGGCGACCGAATCCCGCCGTCGTCTACGTGCCGCAGCGATCGAGCGTGGACTGGTCGTTCCCCGTCAGCGTCCTCGATGTCGTCCTGATGGCGCGGGCGTTCCGCCGCTCGCGGCTGCTGCCCTTCGGCGACGCCGACCGTGACGCCGCGCTCGCGGCGCTCGATCAGGTTGGCATGCGCCGGTTTGCGCCGTATCAGATCGGCGCCCTTTCTGGCGGCCAACAGCAGCGCGTCTTCCTGGCAAGAGCGTTGCTGCAGGATGGCGAGGTCTATCTCCTCGATGAGCCGTTCACCGGCGTAGACGTACCGACGCAGGAGCTGGTCGTCTCCCTATTCGACAGCTTGCGCCGGGCCGGAAAGACGATCGTCTTCGCTACGCACGACTTAGCTCAGGCGGTGAAATCGTCCGATCGCATCATCCTCCTCAATAGGAGGTTGATCGCGTTCGGTCCGCCACGGGAGGTGATGACCGCCGCTCACCTGCGCGCGACCTATGGCGGCCAGGCGGTGCTGCCCTTCGACCTGTTGGAGCGAACGGGAGGGCCATCGTGAACGAGTGGCTGCTCGACCCGCTCCGGCACACGTTCATGCAGCACGCGTTCCTCGCGATCGTGCTGGTCGGCGTGATCTGCGGCGTTACCGGCACGTTCGTCACGCTGCGGGGCCTGGCGTTCATGGGAGACGCCCTCGCACACGCCATCTTCCCCGGCATCGTGATCGCCTATCTCCTGGGCGGCAACTTCCTGATCGGCGCGCTGATCGCCGCGATTGTCGTCTCGCTCGGGATCGGGCTAATCAGCCAGAGCAGCCGGCTCTCCGGCGACACCGCGATCGGCGTCCTCTTTGCCGGTGGCTTCGCGCTCGGCATCGCGCTCATCTCTGCCCAGAGAACCTATGTCAAGGACCTCACCAGCTTCCTGCTCGGCTCGATCCTCGGCGTTACTCGCGGAGATCTCTACCTCAGCGCCGCCGTCGGCGCGCTCGTCCTCGGCACGCTGGCGTACTTCCGGCGCGAGTTGACGATCATCGCGTTCGACCGCACCTTCGCCCAGTCGCTCGGACTCAATCTCTGGGCATTCGACCTGCTCTTCCTCGTTTTGCTCTCCCTCGCGATCGTCGTCTCGCTGCAGACGGTCGGCAACATCCTGGTACTGGCGATGCTGGTCACGCCGGCGGCGACGGCTCGTCTTCTGACCGATCGCCTCCGGGTGATGGTCGCGCTCTCGGCGCTGATCGGCGCCGGCTCGGGCGTGATCGGCCTCTATCTCTCCTATCACCTGGGCATCGCTTCGGGAGCGAGCGTCGTCCTCGTCGCGACGGCACTGTTCTTGCTCGTCTTTCTGCTGGCGCCGCAATCTGGCCTCATCACCGTCGCCGTCGCCCGCCGCCTGCACTTTCCACATCCCGAGCGAGACGCGTTTCCTGAGCCGGAGGCGGAATCAGCGGAGGCCGACCGGACGGGCACGCTCGGCCATCAACCTTCTCCGGCCACCCGCCGCCAGTGAGCCGAGCTCGTGTCCGTGGGCATCGCGGAGACGTGATCAACGCAGCGAGATTGGCGTATCACCTCGGCAAGAGCGCTCCCTGACCGCGGCCAAAGCATACGCCTCGGCGGCTATGCGCTCACCGAGTCCTCTGACCCGGTGAATCGCATGCCGTCTTCTACGAAATTCGCATGGCCCGAAGAGACCGAGTCCACTAGACTATGCATGAAAACGTAATGCGAGTTTGTTGCAACGCCCGGCGACGCTCGAGACCCGCTCAGCATGGTGTTCCCGGGCCGCGCGGTAGGCAAACGACTGCCGCAGACTGAGAGTGAGAGATTATGCCGTCAGGCACCCGATCGAGAAAGACGCCGGCCGCCGCTGAACCGCCAGCGGAATTTGCCGGAACAGATGCTGAGACCGGGCAGCCAGCGGCCAAGCCACGGTCTCGGGCGGCATCCCGCAAGCCGCGCTCCGATCGCTCTCGGTCGGAGCGGACCAAGCGGCGTCCCCTGGCACTCCCCGTTCTCGTCGTCGACGAGACGGTGCTGCTGCCGCACATGTCGATCCCCTTTCCCATCGAGGACGACGAAGCGGCGCTGGCGGTTGACCGCGCCATGCGGATGCCGCTGCGACAGATCCTGGTGCTCACCGAGCGCTTGGTCCGCAAGACGCCAGAGGAAGGAAACGGCCCGGTTGACGGCGATTTCCGTGAGCTGACCGCCGATCTGCTGGCCGACTATGGCATCGGCCGGCGGACGAACGAGGATGCGGACGGCGACCTCGGCGATTGGGTCCCTGACGAAGAACTGCCGACCGAGGAGTGGGAGCTGTGCAGCGTCGGCGTGATTGCCGAGGTCGGGCAGCGCATATCCCGGCCCGGCGGCCCGACGCACGTCCTCCTGCAGGGCATTGCTCGCGGCATCGTCGTCGAGATCATCCAGCAGGAGCCGTACCTGGTCGCGCGGGTGAACCGGCACGACGATCCAGTCGTGCGCACTCCTGACGCCGAAGCCGTCATGGCGGCAGTCCTCGAGCAGGTCGAGAGCTACTTGGGACATCTGCAGAACGTGCCGGAAGAAGTGCTGCAGATGGTCCGCAGCGTGGACGAGCCGGGCGAGCTTGCCGATCTGATCGCGTTCTCGCCGGAATTCACGCCGGAGCAGCGGCAGGAGCTGCTGGAGATCCTCGATCCGGTCGAGCGGCTGCGACGCCTCAGCGTCCTCATCCAGAAGCGCCTGATCATCCTCAACCTGCGGCAGCAGATCGCCAGCGAGGCGCAGGCGGGGATGGATCGGCAGCAGCGCGAGTACTTCCTCCGCGAGCAGATGCGTGCCATTCAGAAGGAGCTTGGCGAGGGTAGCCCGGAGGAGACGCTCGCCAACGAGCTTCGCCAGAAGATCGAAGCGGCCGGGATGCCGGAGGAGGTGAAGCAGAAGGCGCTCGTGCAAGTCGAGCGCCTCGAGCAGCAGCATCCCTTCTCGCCTGAGATCGGCGTCATCCGGACCTATCTGGAGTGGCTGACTGAGCTCCCCTGGTCGATCGAGACGGAAGACCGCCTCGATCTCGATGAGGCGCAGCGCATCCTCGACGCCGACCACCACGGCTTGGAGAAGGTCAAGGAGCGGATCATCGAGTACATCGCGGTCCGCAAGCTGGCCGGGGACCGGCAGCGCTCGCCGATCATCTGCTTCGTCGGCCCGCCGGGCGTCGGCAAGACGAGCCTCGGCCGCTCCATCGCCCGCGCGATTGGCCGCAACTACGTGCGGATGTCGCTGGGCGGCGTCCGCGACGAGGCGGAGATCCGGGGGCATCGCCGGACGTACGTCGGCGCCATGCCCGGCCGCGTCATCAAGGCGCTCCGCGACGCGAAGAGCCGCAATCCGGTGATGGTGCTGGACGAGATCGACAAGGTCGGCACCGACGCCTTCCGCGGCGATCCCGCCTCGGCGCTACTCGAAGTGCTAGACCCGGAGCAGAACTCTTCCTTCTCCGATCACTATCTCGAGGTCCCGTTCGACCTCTCGAAGGTAATCTTCATTACGACCGCGAACTTGCTCGAGCCCATCCCGCCGGCGCTGCGCGACCGGATGGAGATCATCGAGGTTCCGGGTTACACCGAGGTCGAGAAACTGGCCATCGCCCGCAACTTCCTGCTGCCCAAGGCGCTCGACTCTCACGGCCTGACCGCCGAGCAATTCACTGTGACCGACGACGCGCTGCGGCGGATCATCCGCGAGTACACGGAAGAGTCTGGCGTGCGCAATCTGGAGCGCGAGCTTGGCTCGCTCTGCCGGAAGGCGGCGCGGAAGTTCGCCAGCACGGATGCCCCGGAGCACATCACCATTGATGCGCCTGACCTCACGTCCTACCTCGGCGTCCCGCGGTATGAGTTCGGCCGCGCGGAGGAGCACGACGAGGTGGGCATGGCAACGGGAGCCGCCGTCACCAGCGTCGGCGGCGACCTCCTGACGATCGAAGTGCTCCTGATGGAAGGCAAGGGCGACCTGATCCTGACCGGCCACCTTGGCGAGGTGATGCAGGAATCGGCGCGAGCGGCGATCTCCTACGCGCGCAGCCGAGCGATGGATTACGGGCTGGAGGCGGGCTTCTTCGACCGGCGGAACATTCACGTTCACATCCCCGCCGGCGCGATCCCGAAAGATGGTCCCTCCGCCGGCATCACGATCGCGACGGCACTCATCTCGGCGCTCACTGGCAGGAAGGTGCGCAAGGACGTGGCGATGACCGGCGAGGTCACCCTGCGCGGCAAGGTCTTGCCGGTCGGCGGCCTGCGCGAGAAGACGCTCGCCGCGCACCGTGGCGGCATCCGCACCTTCATCATGCCGAAGCGCAACGCGAAGGACCTGTCGGAGCTGCCGGACGTCGTCCGTAACGAGATGGAACTGATCCTCGTCAGCACCCTCGACGAGGTGCTGGAAGTCGCCTTGCTCCCGGCCGAGGAGCGCAACCTCCACGTCGCCTAGCGCGACATCTCAGATCACCCGCACACACTTCGCTGGCGTCCGGCTGGCCGCGTCGTAACGGCCGGCCGGACCGGCTCTGCTTTCCCGCATCGCCTCGCATTCACCCGCGCTCGCCGCGCGCCGCCCGCGCCTAAAGTCATTCGCCGAATCTTCGCCAGCACCACATGTCCGTACGATTGACACGGCTTTCCTCTGTCGTTAGAGTCGCTGCCAGATATCCCGTTCCGCTCCGCCGAGCGGCACAGCCGAACTCAACGAAGGACTCGTATGGTTCCGCGTCACATCGTGGCTCCAAGCCCCTTTCTTGTCTCAATTCTCGGTGTTCTCGCCGCCGTACTGACGTCCTTCGTTGGTTTCGCACCGGCTGGCGCTCAGGACCTCGAGCGCGGCTATGCCATCGTGTCCTCTAACCCGCTTAGTGACGCGGGCACGATCGGGCAAGAGGTCCTTTGCCAATGCATCACCCCGAACGATCGCATCACGGTGATTCGGACCACGGGCCAGGAGCCGATCTCGAGGGATCTTTCGAGCGAGACTGATTTCATCGACGCACTATGGCTCCTCGATATCGGCAATCGCGGCACGTATCAGCTTGCCATCGACTTCCGCCGCCAAGAGGGTCAGATTGTCGCCGAGATCTACCAGGATCAGAACGGCGATGGGACCGTCGCGGTCACGCGATCCGGCGGGCAGTTCAGGGTGACCGAGCCAGGATTCTGGTCAATCCGCGTCATCGCGCGCGATGGGTTCTGGCAGCGAGACGGACGCCTCGCGCCGAACTTCGACATCTCCGTGGACGATCGCTTGATGGCGACGTTCGGCGATTCCGTCTTTCGCGACAGGATGGCGAACGACGGAGTCGCGGACGTGGTCATTCGCGTCCGCGGACCGCGCCCCGACGATCCGCGCTCCTTCGACTGGCGCAACGTCTACACGCCGGTGCCCTCCAGCAGTGGCATCTATCGAACGACGCTGATGGTGCGGGAACGGGGACTCGAGCCCGCGTTCGCGCCGAGCTTCCCTTGGTATTTGCTCGGTCCGCCAGCCGGCTTCGTCAAGCCCTTGGGGAAGAGCTTCCCGCCCATTCAGGTCAACCCGGACGATGGACGCCTCACCACGATCGGTGAGTTCGTGGCCTCGCGCGGCAGCGACCAGAACTGGTTCACCTACTCGCTATTGCGCGTTGAACCCGGCAGCACGATCGAGCCCAACTTCGAAAGTCCGTTCGCGTACTACGACCTCGCGCAAGATCAGGACGGCGTCCCGGAGCTCCAAGTCCGCGTCGAGCGCTACATCCAAGACGATCCCTACCATCCGTCCGCGCTGTGGTCGCGAGGGAGTCCGCTGCAAGCCATTCGCTACTCCTGGGACCAATGGAATACGCGGAACTGGACCTTCAAGCTCGCGCTGCTCGGGCAACATTCAATAGAAGACAAGGTCCCGTTCCCCGAGTTCACGCTACAGACCATTCCCTATGACATCTATCCAGCGTGGGTCACCGGGCGCTCGTGGGACATCGTCACCTTCGTCGCCGCCGAGGAGCCTCTCTGGACGAGCGAGGGCATTTACGCCTGGGACTTCAGCCGCGGCCTGCGGGACAGCTATTACAGCGGAGCGAGCGAGTCTTCCGGCGGATTCGGCGAGAGCATTCAGCGAGGCCTACGCGGCGATTACAGCCTCCACCTCGCATCGCAGCCGTGGCTGACGTTCAACCCGATTGATCGCCAGCTGCACCTTGCCCGCGCGGAAGGCGGCGTTTGGACGATTGATGAACGCCGGCAGGTCCGCTACTTCAACGACGGCGGGGGCGAGGCCTACGATGGCTGGCAGCTCTGGGAAGACGGGCAGCTCGCCGCCCAGCTGTATCGCGTGCCAGGCGGTCTCCTCTACAGCGACGACGACGAAACCCTCTACCTCCGCGCGGAGATTCCACACGAGCTCTTCCGTGTGCTGCCGCCAACCAACCACGAGGAATGGCAGCGCCTCGGCGAGCAGCTCCGCGCCTTTCAGCGTGATTTCGCGCCGGGCAACCTCCGCGCTTGGTTCGATCAATTCGGCGGCACGCCAGTCCGCGTCGCCTTTGGACCGCTGACCGACTTCCGGCGCGACGCGGATGGCGTCCGCTTCGTCGTGGCGGTGAGCGATGCCCATACCCAGGACCTCCTCGCGAACCTGACGGGCGCTCGACCCAACCTCGGCAGCCAGGTCGTCGAGCTTGCCGACGGCCGATGGCGGCTGGAGCCCGCCTCCTTCGCCCTCCCGCAAGTGACGATTTCGGCCGAGCAGGCAGCCGCGCTCCGCACCGGATCCGTCCGCGTCACGATCGAGAACCCCAGCAACATCGATCTCGTCGGCGCGACGATCGAAGTGCAAGCAATCGCGGCCGATGGCGACACCCGCGCGGGCTTGGCCGACGAGGACCTGGATGTCGAGGCGGGAGCCCGGCAGGTTCTCGACCTCGATTGGAGCCCGCACGCTCCCGGTTTCTGGCGCGTCGAGGCGGCAATCTATCGCTCCGGCGTCGACGCTCGCACCGGCGAGCGCGTCATCCTCAGCCGCCAAGAGCGGGTAGTCCAAGTCCAGCCTCCCCCGACGATCGCCGGTGCTGAAGCCGCGCGGCTCGGCGGCACCGGCGACAGCACCGGACGATTCGTGGCCATCGTCGGGTTAGTCGTCGTCGCGACGACGGCGGCCGGTATCGCGCTGCGCGAATCGAGGCAAACGGCATGACCAGCGGGGCCGCGACAACAATCGCCCCCTTCGAGCGCACGGTGCGCGCTGGCAGCCGCTGGGGCGTCGTGCCGCTGATGGTTGCTCTCGCGCTCGTCGCCGCGGTCTGGCTCCGGTACGCCGACCCGTGGGCCGACGTCGATACGGCAGTCCTTGCTCATGCCGCGCGAGCCGTGCTCAACGAGGGGACGGTCACGCCGAGCCAGGCGGCGTACGACCACGGCTTCGCGTATCCGACGCTCCTCGCCTCGCTTGCGGCCGTGACCGGGCTGCCGATCCGCGAGCTTCAAACCACCGTCCTGCCATGGTTGACGGTGGCAACGGCGCTGATGGCGTTCGCCGCGTTCCGGGCGATCTCGGGGAGCGCGCGGGCCGGGGCAGTCGCCGCCTCCCTCCTCTTCGTGCAACCAGACTTCCTCTTCGTCAATCAGCGCGGCAGCCACGAGAAGATGACGTGGACGCTCGTGCTCGCGCTGATCTTCGCCTTGATGGCGAGCCTGCGCGGGCGGCGGCTGCAAGAGGTCGCCCCATACGTCATCGTCTTTTATCTCTGTGGCTTCGCCTTCCTCTGCACGAACGCCTTCTTCGGCTCCTCGTTCACCACGATCATCCTGCTTTCGCTGCTCGGCGGCATCCTCGTCGCCCGCCGATTCTTCCGCGTTCACGCTTCTCGGCGGCTCTTGCCGCGCCTTGCATATGTCTTCATCGCCCTGACGATGCTGACCTACCTCATCGTCTTCTATCTCTACGCCCCGGCAACGAACAATCTCGCCAGCCTCGGCCGCCTCGTCGATCGCCTGGCCGCGCTCTACCTCAACGTCGAAACCCAGGTTGAGAGCCGCGTCTCCTCGGCGGCAGCCGTCCGTTCGAACGCGGCCATCGCGCGCACGGATACGACCACATCGCCGTACGCCCCCGTCTCGCTTGCCTGGGCCAATACGCGCACGTTCTTTATGTTGACCACCTTTACCTGGGTGATGATCCTCTCGGCGCTGCTCGCTTGGCTCGCCCTGGGCACGAGCTTCCTCCGGCGTGGCGTCGCGCAGCGCGAGGTACCGCTCTTCCTCGTTTGGGCGTTCACCGCCGCGGCGGCGGTTCAGATCGCGGCCTCGGTGGCGACGGACTTCGCGGGCGCATTGGGAAGCAATCTGCAGCTTCGCCTCTTCCCCGTTTTCGCCATTTTCGCTGTGCCACTCGTCGTCGCCACGATCTTGCATTACCCGATGCCCCGCAGGTCCAAGTCACTCCGGTGGACCGTGATCGCCACCGGCGTCACCCTGCCGACGGCAATCGCCGCCGCCTATCCCCCCGCCATGGCCGTCGCGTTCCCGGGCGCGCTGGTCTTGATGTACGTCGTGCTCAACTGGCGTCAGTCGCTCATGGCGCGGCGTCTTGCAACGGTCATCGGAGTCGGAGCGTTCCTGTACTTCGCCGGCGCGGCCACGCTGAAGGCGACCAACGATCCCCTCGTCAGCAACAAGTGGACGTTCTACAGCGATGCCGAAGCCTACGGTCTGCGTTGGGGCAACGAGCATCTCGCGCGCATGCTCGTCTGGGCCGAGTTCGATGAGCGCTTGCGCGAGGCGAACGAGCTGCTCCTTCCCGACCGCGGCGGAGCGACCGAGGCGCTCTGGACCCGCAGCCAAACCAGCTCGGTTCGCTACGTCTTCATGAGCGACATCATCGCCGCTCGATCGGCCCGCATCGGCGGCATCCTGCCCGATACCCGCGACGACGACCGCATCTATGACAACGGCCGCGTCTCGATCACTCACCGCGTGCCGCAAACGCCTTACCAGCCATGAATCGCTCGCGAGCCTAGCTACTGGGAAGCCTTAGTCTCAAGGGATTCGGAGATAAGTCAATGGAAATGATCAATCGTTACAAGGACAGGAGCTCTGTCATCAGGCCGCTGAAGGAATCGTCGTTTCGTCTCTTCCTAGCTCTCGACAATATCGGCATCCACGTGCTGCCCAAGCATTACTACACGCCGGTTCCCGACCGCCGGTGGCTGCTCCGTCACCGATCCGCGTGGATGGGCCGCGTCCCGCTTCAGATTCCGGGCTGGGATCTGGACAAGCACCTCGCCTGGCTCGAAACGACCTGCTCGCCTTACTACCAAGAAGTCAAGGGATTGGACGTCTACGAATCGTTGAAGGAGTACGGCGAGGGATTCGGCGCAATTGAATCCCAAGTGCTGCACTGCTTCATCCGCGCGATGAAGCCTCGCCGGATCGTCGAGATCGGCAGTGGGGTATCCACCGCCTGCATGCTCCACGCCGTGTCGATGAACGGCGGGACCAAGTTCGGAACGGAGATCACCTGCATCGAGCCGTACCCGAAGCCAGCCTTCCGGCGCCTCTCCCCGATCACGCATATCCAAGAGCTCTGTCAGAGCGTACCCGAGTCGGTCTTCACGACCCTCGATCGCGGAGATCTGCTGTTCATCGATTCGACGCATTCGGTCAAGACCGGCTCGGACGTCGTCCACCTCTATCTGAAGGTCGTTCCGCTACTTCGACCTGGGGTCTTCATTCACATCCACGACATGAATCTTCCCTATGCCTATTTCCGGGATGAGCTGGAGAACTATTTCGGCTGGCAAGAGACGGCGCTCGTCATCGCCTGGCTGACGCACAATCCGAAGCTTCAAGTCCTCGCCAGCCTGTCGGCGCTGCAATATGACCGGCCGAACGAGCTCAAGTCGATCCTGACCGACTACCAGCCCCAAGCAAACGTCGAAGGGCTTCGCCCCTCGCCTTCGGCTCCCGGCCATTTCCCATCGAGCCTTTGGCTCCAATCGGCTTGACATGCATATGAACGCGAGCCCGCGAAGCATGTTGCCCTGTCTTGAGCACCGCAATCGGAACGGCGATGTGCGCGAGCGACCTGGCGTTGGAGGACGGTACATGAATCTGGTCGGTCGAGAAGCGTCGAATTCCTCTAGCACGAGGCGCCTCCGCGTCGGCCTCGTCGCGTATGGCATCGATCGCCCCTTCTCCGGGATCGGCCGCTACGCGATCCAGCTTTCCGACGCGCTGCAGCGCTGCCAGCATGACATGGAATTCGTTCTCCTCTCCCCGATCGGCCAGAGCTCAGCGCCGTTCAATCGCCAACTCCTCAACCGTCCTTTGAAAAGCGCCCGCAAGCTGCCGCTGATGATGACGGCCGGCCCGCTCGAGGTTGGCCTACAAGCGCGGGCGCTGAGGCTGGACGTGGTCCACGACCTCGCGGGTGGCTCATTTTTCTATCTTCCTCGCCAGATCGCTCCATTCGTCCGCGTGGTAACGATTCACGACGCGATTCCCTATGTCTATCCCGAGACGCACGCCCGGCTGACGAATCTGCTGTTCCACCAATACATTCCGCGCACGCTGCGATTCGTCGACCGGATCATCACCGACAGCGAGTGCTCCAAGCGCGACATCGAGCGCTTCTTCCGCACCGGTGACGGGATGGTGACGACCATCGCCTGTGGCGTCGACCAGCGATTTCGCCCCCAGCCACAAGACCGGATTGACGAGGTCCTCGGGCGATATGGGGTCGAGCCGCCTTATCTCCTCATCGTTGGCGCATTGCAGGCGAGAAAGAACGTCGAAACCGCGCTGGAAGCGTTCGCTCGCCTGAAAGCGACGGGGATGCCGCACCGGCTCGTCGTCGTCGGCAAGCAAGTCTGGAAAACCGAGGGGATCTTCCGCCGCCTGACCGATCTCGGGCTCGACCACGTCACACAGTTCACGGGTTACGTCGACGACGAGGATCTGCCAGCCATTTATGCCGGCGCCGCGTGCTTCCTGTTCCCCTCGCTCTACGAGGGATTCGGATTGCCACCGCTGGAGGCGATGGCATGCGGCACGCCCGTCGTCGTGTCGAACGCGTCGTCCCTGCCGGAGGTCGTCGGCGATGCCGGTTTGCTCGTCCCTCCCCGCGACGTGGACGGGTTCGCCGACGCCATCCGGCGTGTCATCGAGGAACCCGCTCTCGCCATGTGCCTCCGGGCGCGCGGTCTCGAGCGGGCGCGCATGTTCACCTGGGAGCGGGCCGCCGCGGCCCACGCGGCCATCTACCGCCAGGCAGCGGCCGAATTGGGCCGCGCTCCAGCCACCACTGCCCACCGCTGACGCGGTGGCGAGCCACGGAACGTCTTGCGGTCGTGCAAGGAAGGAGACAGCAATGCCGACGGCACTCATCACGGGAATCACGGGGCAAGACGGCAGTTACCTCGCGGAATACCTTCTGGACCTCGGCTATCGCGTCGTCGGGGTTACACGCCGGACGAGCACGGACACGGGTAGCCGCATTGGGCACCTGCGCGACCGGATTGAGCTCGCCAGCGCCGACTTGCTCGACCAGACCTCGCTCCTCGCACTCGTCGAGCAGTTCCAGCCGGATGAGGTCTACAACCTCGCCGCGCAGAGCTTCGTCCCGACCTCTTGGGAGCAGCCGGTGCTGACTGGGGAGTTCACGGCACTCGGCGTTACCCGTCTCCTCGAAGCGGTCCGGCTCGCGAAACCCAACGCGCGGTTCTATCAAGCTTCGTCGTCAGAGATGTTCGGGAAGGTCCAGGCCGTCCCCCAGAACGAGCGCACCCCGTTCTACCCGCGCTCGCCATACGGCGTTTCCAAGCTGTACGGCCACTGGATCACGGTTAACTACCGTGAGAGCTACGGGCTCCACGCCTCATCCGGCATCTTGTTCAACCACGAGTCACCGCGACGCGGATTGGAGTTCGTGACGCGGAAAATCACCTACGGCGTCGCCCGCATCAAGCATGGGATCGACCGGGAGCTGCGGCTCGGCAACCTCGAGGCGCGGCGCGACTGGGGCTTCGCGGGTGACTATGTCCGCGCCATGCACCTGATGCTCCAGCAAGATGAGCCCGGCGACTACGTCATCGCCACCGGAGAAACGCACTCCGTCCGTGAGTTCTGCGAGCTTGCCTTCGGCATCGTCGGTCTGGACTGGCAGGACTACGTCGTCGTCGATCCGGCGTTCTACCGGCCCGCTGAGGTCGATCTCCTGGTCGGCGATGCCTCGCACGCCCGCCGGGTGCTCGGATGGGAGCCCGCCGTCAACTTCGAGGAGCTTGTGCGCCTCATGGTCGAGGCGGATCTCGCTCTGGTTGCCGACGAAATCGCTCGCGGCGTAATCCGCCGGGAGACGATGGTCGGCGTTGGGTAGCCAATGGTTACCGCGCTCATCACCGGTATCGGCGGACAAGACGGCGTCTACCTGGCCCAACATCTACGGGATCGAGGCGTTGAAGTCTGGGGGCTGACGCGCTCAGGCTCGCTGCCGCCGGAGCTGTCGTTCGTGCACGCCACGCCGTCCGCCGACATACGGAATCAGCAAGAACTCGAGGGAGCCATCGCGGCGGCCAAGCCGGACGAGATCTACCACCTCGCCGCTCAATCCTCGGTCATGGCGTCATGGGACGACCCGGTCGGCACGGGTGACATCACCGGCCTCGGTACCGCGCGCCTCCTGGAAGCCGTCCGCCGCTGCGCGCCTTCCGCGCGCGTCTTCGTCGCCTCGTCGAGCGAAGTGTTCGGCGAGCCAGACCGATCCCCACAAGACGAGACGACGCCGATCCGCCCGGCCTCACCGTACGGCGCGGCGAAAGCCTACTCGCATCACCTGGCGCACATGTATCGCCGCCGGCATGGACTCTTCGTCGCCGTGGGCATTCTCTACAACCACGAGTCGCCGCGCCGGCCAGCCGCGTTCGTCACGCGCAAGATCGCGCGCGGCGCGGTCGCCATCGCGCGCGGCGAGCAGAAAGAGCTGCGTCTCGGGAATCTGGAGGCGCGGCGCGACTGGGGTTACGCGGGCGATTACGTCCGCGCGATGCACCTGATGCTCCAGCAGGACGAGCCAAGCGATTACGTCATCGCGACCGGAGAAGCGCACACCGTCCGCGAACTGTGCGAGCTTGCCTTCGCTCGCGTCGGGCTCGACTACCGCGATTATGTGCGGAGCGATCCCGCCCTTTGGCGACCTGCCGAGCCAGTCCCGCTCGTCGGGGACATCGGTAAGGCGCGAGCCGAGCTCGGCTGGTCACCTTCGATGTCGTTCCGCCAGCTAGTCAATCTCCTGATCGACGCGGAGCTCGGTTGGGCGTCCTCGCTGCCCGTTCCCCAGTTGGGCGATCTCCTCATGGATGTCGTGATTTCGGACGAACGGTCAGGGTAAGGAATGACGCGAGAAGGTGACGTCCCGGTAACCGAAGGCGACCGAAGGATGTTCCTCGCCATCCTCGGCGCCTTCGTCTATGACGGCTCGGCGGGAGATGCCGCCGCGCGGCTCCAGTCAGCGGCAGCAGATCTATCGTCGTGGGATGCCGTCGAGCAGCTCCTCAAGATCCATGGGTGCTCCTTGATCGCCTATCACCTCTTCTCGTCACCCGAGGTGCGGGCCGCGTGCCAGCCGCCTGAAACGCTCATGGCATCTCTCAGGAAGCGGTACGCCGCGGCCTTCGCGCAGGTCTACGCGGCCGCGCCGATTCTGCAGGAGTTGGCGCTGGCGTTTGCCAACGCGGGAGTGCCGGCCTTGGCGATCAAAGGCCCCTCCGTCGGCGCCTGGCTCTATGGCGATCCGGCCCTCCGCGAATACTGCGACTTCGATTTCGTCGTGCCAGAGGCGCGGGCCCGCACGGTCCACGCGCTGCTCACCGACTTCGGCTATCACTGCGTCGAGGACCCGTTCAGGTCGCCGCCGCTGTACGGAGGCGCCTCGCTCCGGTCGGCAACGTACACCGGACCAAAGGGGATGAACGTCGACCTGCGGTTCGATCCCTTGCGCATCCTCTGGAAATCCCGGGGGACGCGCGCTGAGCTGTTCAACCGCTGGTGGGAACGGCGCCTGCAGATCGATGTCAACGGCGTCCAGCTCGATACGCCCGGGCCGGAGGATCAGTTCATGTTCTTCGCGCGGCACCTCCAGGCCCACGAGTACGCCCGCGCGAAGTGGATCGTGGACATCCTCCTGCTGCTGCGCCGCTGCGGAGCCGATCTCGACTGGCAAGCGATCGGCCGGGAGGCGAGGGCATACGGCATCCAAGGAGGTCTCTACCGGACCTTGGAGGTGCTAGATCGCGTCTACGGAGCGCAAATCCCCGAGGAGGCATGGGCCGCGCTGCGGCCCAACATCGCGGTGCGCGCGCTACACCGCAGGGTCTGGCCGGATGCCAAGGTCACCCCGAGCATCCACCAAGACGTCTCCGACAACCCCACCCCGCTCAACTTGCGACCAGGCCGGCTGCGAGAGACCCGGCAGTTGTACGCCCTGGCGCTGTTCCTCGTAGATCAGAACCGAGCGCAGAACGTCGCGTATCTCGCGCGCCGCATGTTCCCGCCGCGCGCCTGGTTGCGGCAGACGTACGCGCCGAGCAGAGTAGCGGGTGCCTCGTACATCACGATGTGGTACCGCCACGCGCGAGCCGGGCTGCTCGGTCCGCCATCTCCATAGCGATCCAGAAATGACAGATCGGCAGGAAAAGACCGGGGGAGAAGGGTGGCTTCCCGCCAAGCCCCTCTCCCCCGGCCAGTGCTGACTCCGTTGCGGATTAGTTCGGTATCTGGATCGACCCTTCCCGATCCGTCGGAGTGGCGCCGGACGCGCCGCAGACGAACGGCCGGCCCCACGCATGGACATCCCAGCAGTGTCCACCCGTGATCGCCCGGACGACGACGCCGGGCTTGATGTACTGCCGGACCGCGTGCGGATCACCGGGATTCAGCCGCTTCGTGGCCATCGGGTCGGTATAGAACTCCCCGCTGTTGTTGGGCCCGGCCACGATGCCGAAGTGCTTGCCGTTCTGGACCGACTTGTTCGCGGTGAAGAACCGCTTGCTGCCGCTCTTCCCGGTGACGACTGGCTGGTCGCACCGTGGCGTGTTGCAGATGACCATGCCATCAGGATTGTTGATGGTGAAGTCGCCCTCGAAGCCGAGGATCGTCTTCTTGAGGTCAACGCGCCACGGCTCGTACTCCACGATGCCCACGGACTGGGTTGGGATTTGCCGCGAGCCAGTGCTCCCAGCCGCCTGCGCCGCCTGATCCGGGCATGCCGGCGGTGTCAGGTTCTCCAGCGTCCGGTTCACCTGGCTCTTGCCGAAGTCGCCCGCCAGGTGCACATCGACCAAGAGCTCACCAGTCGCGATGCTGCGCACAGCGATGTCGATGGAATGGAATCGGTTGCAGGCGCGGGCGAGACCACCGGTGCCAAAGTGCTGGGTGATCATCCACCGCGTGCCGTCCTGGCTGTCGAAGATGATGTTCTTGAAGCCCGCGTGCGGCTCCTCCATGCCGTGCTTCGACGCGACATAGTGGAACGGCGGCTTCTTGTTCGGCGCGAAGTGCTCCGGATTCGACCCGTGTTCGTGGCGGTGATAGCACCAGTAGACCGGGTCGATCAGCGGGTGCCACGTCGCGTAGGTCTTGCCGTCGGGGCCAGTGGTCACGTACTGGTCATGGACCCAAGACGGGCACGTCTCGTTCGGGCGCGGCACCTCCCGCCCACTCGGCACCGCTGGCGCCGGCGACGCCTTGCCGTCCTGCTCAGCGAGCAGGATCCAGTAGGTGTCCCGCGTCACGTGATTGCCGGGCCGGTCAGTCGGGTCGAAGACGCCGCCGAGTTTCACCGTCCCAGCCCCGAACGTCTTGCGGTATGTCGGCAGCGTTTTGCCGTTGACGACCACATCGCCCGCCTTCGTCCAGGCTTGGATCCACTTCGGCACGGTGCTTCCGCCGCGCCAGACGAGTGCTAGCGTGGCGGGCCGATTGAGCTCGACTTCGAACCAGTCGGAGCGAGTTTGCGCGCGGTGCACGCTGTAGTTGTAGGTCGGGAGAATATCCCACCCGACGTACGCGCCGGGATTGTCGACCTTCTGCGCGCCGCGCGTCGGATCGTCGATCACCAGGCCCTTGTTGAACTGGCGCGGTCGATAGACGACCTTCGACCAGTTGACCCCGCCGTCGGCATTGATCGCGTACGAGGCGAGGAGGACGCGCTGGTTGGCGCCCGGCACGGTGCTGGTCCCGCCGGACGTCGGCTCCTCGACCACCTGGCCGACCGTAAAGCGAACGGTCAGCGGCGTACCCGCCTGACCGGTCGCGTTCGGCCCGCTGTAGCAGGTGGCCGTCAGCGTGTGCGCGCCTTCGCTGGGCGTCCACGGATGGAAGTCCCCAGAGCGATCCCCCGCCAGGGCGTACGGAGCCGTGTTCTCGATCCGGAACGTCGGCTTGTTATCGAGGCCGAAGCGCACGCTCCCGACCTTCTCGGGCGACGTGATGGCCACCACATTCAGGTTCTTCGTCGGCAGCTTCGAGAAGTCAAGAACCGCGCCGTCCTCCAGCGTGCCGATCTCCTCGTCGGTGTCGGCGTTGACGAGGACGAGACGCACGACCGCGGACGTCGCGGCCGCCGCCAGCTCTGCCGTCGGCGTGTCTTCCATCGCGGGGCAGACGCCGGCGCAGACGGTCACATCGTCAAAGATGAGCTCGAAGGTGCGCCGCTCTCGATCGCCGAGCTGGACTTCGCTGATTGGATCGGCGCCGAGATTCGTGGCACCGCTGAGATCGGCCACGCGGTCGCCATCCAAGCGGACCTCGACTTCGCTGCCATCCTCACCGATGCGAACCCGCAGCTCGAGCGTGTGCCATTCACCCGCCGTCGCGGTCGTCTCCGACCAGGTCGTCTGACCTGCCACCTCGTTGAGTGTCCCGAGCTTCCCGTCAGGACCAACCACCACCGCCAGCACCGGCGATCCGTCCGCCGTCAAGAGCTGGAGTAGCGAGACTTCCTCGGATTCCTGGCTGACCTGCTTGAAGCGCAGCTGATAGGTGACATCCGTCTGCTCGCCGTCCAGCTCCTTGCGAGCGAACGCGGGCGAGCCGGACGCCGCGGCCCGGACGGCGTAAGCGCCGGTGGCGACATCGTCGGCCTGCACGGCCAACCCCTCGGCGCTGGTCCACCGGCTCAGGTCACCGGTCTCGAAGTCGTCCTCGAACAGGACGCCAGATCTGTGACTCTGGTGCGACTCGTCACTCTCGTCAACACAAACGCCGTCCGCGCAGGCCTCGCTTTCGCAGACATTGCCGCAGGCGCCGCAGTTGTTCGGATCGCTGGCCAGGCTGTCGCGGCTGACGCACGTCCCACCGCAACACACCTCATCGTCGCAGCAATCCTTGTCGATCTCGCAGGTGCCACCTGGCGCGCAGTCAGCGCACTGACCGCCCTGGCAGGTGCCACCCATTCCGCAAGGAGTGCCATCCGGCACGCTGGTCGAGACGCAGCCTTCTACCGGATCGCAGATGTCCTCGGTGCAGGCGTTGCCGTCGTCGCACTTGTTGCCGCATGCCAAGCAGTTATCCACGGTATCGAGCGGCGTCTCACAGCCGTTGCTCGGATCGCCGTCGCAGTCGCCGTAGCCCGGCTCACACTCACCGACCGCGCAGGCACCGGCGACACAGATGGCCGTCGCGTGGTCGAGCTCGCAAATGACGCCACAGTCACCACAGTTATTGGGATCAGAGGTGAGATCAAAGCAGGCATCGCCGCAGGCCTGTTGACCATCGGCACAAACGCAGTTGCAGGAATTGCCGTCCAGGACCCAGCCGTCTGGACAGGCTGTCACACAGGTGTCACGGCACGGAACCGTGCCTTCCGGGCAACCGGGAACGGTGAACCGCCCCCGCTTGCTCCGCGCGCTGCCGTTGTCATTGGTGCTCGTGACTTGGAAGTAGTACGTTTGGCCAGCTTCCAAAGCCGGCAAGCGGACGACATGGTCTGTGCCAACCGCCTCGGACTCCGCGCGCTCGCCGAGCTTTGCTGATGTCCCGTACTCGACCACGCCCTCCGTTGGCTGGTCTGTCGTCCAAGTTACCACCGGAGTCTGACCGTCGAACTCGACGCGGATCTTCCCGACGATTCGCGGCCTGCGCTCCCGCGCGGAAAGCGAGCTAACGCCGAACAGGGCAAGCAGACCGCTGCCAGCGCTTCCCGCGAGGGTGACTAACACCTCCCGGCGAGATCGGCTCCTCGCTAACGCTTTCGCGAGGGTGTCAAACTGCTGGTGGTCCAACGGATCCCCCTCCCTCCTTGCCGCCCTTTCCAACGCACGCGACCACGACGGCACAGGGCTGATCCGTTGGCAGCCGCTCTACGCGTTGATTGAGGCGGAATCCAAGCCGGAACCGGCGTCCGGCAACCAAGGGCGCCTGCAATCACCCTTAGTCGCTGAATGCTAGGACGTGGTGTACCGGCGCGGCCATGACCCGTGTGTACACATCTGCCCTGCCAGATGTCCTATATGAGTCTAGGCTGATCTTGACACCCTGGCAAGGGCGATCCGGACCGACGTCAGGACTTGTCCGTACATGAAGATGACGGAAGCCGCAGATTCTCAACGGCGCCGCGATTGTGCGATTCGCGCAAACCTTGCAACTTCGAGGGGTACGTACAATTGACAGGTACCTAGGTCATCTCTAGACTGGCCCTACCGGCCTAGAACCGGGGTGATTCTCGGAGCGCAACGAACCTCACAACCCGTGGGATTGGTGGACCGTTGGCCTTTCGGGTCCTAAGGCCTGCTAGGCAAACGTCAGACCGCCTACCGGCGCAACGCGTCCTGGTGCAGCGGTCGGGATGGGACCGAAATGGAGCAAAAGGTTCTCGTTGGGATCCCGGCCTTCAATGAGGAGCGGGCCATTGCTGACGTCGTCCGCCGGTCCCTGCCCCACGCTTCGGAAGTCGTCGTCTACGATGACGGCTCGACCGACTTGACAGCGTATCGGGCACACCGGGCTGGCGCAGTCGTCATTCGCTCGAAGGTGAATCGCGGCAAGGGCGTGGCAGTCGCCGCGCTGTTCCGTTACGCCGTCGAGCAACAAGTGGATGTCCTGGTCTTGCTGGACGGTGACGGCCAGCACAACCCCGAGGAGATCCCCATCGTCGCGGCTCCGTGCCTGGAGAATCGCGCGGATGTCGTCGTCGGCACGCGGTTCCACGCCGCGGCTCGCAGCAACACCCCGCCCATCCGGCGGCTCGGTCAACGCGCCTTCAACGCGATGACCGCGTTTGCCTCTGGGGTTCCCTGCTCCGATTCCCAGTCGGGGTTCCGCGCATTCCGGCGACGCGCGCTCTGCGCGATGCGGCTCTCCGAGGAGTCGTTCTCTGTCGAGTGCGAGATGCAGTTCGAGTGCCGGGTCCATGGTCTGCGGCTGGTCGAGGTGCCGATCAGCTGTCAATACGACCCGAGCGCGCCCAAGAAGCGAAACATCATGGCGCATGGCTGGGAAGTGCTCTCGCGCCTGAGCTGGATGATGCTCCAACGGCGGATGCTAGGCCGGGCGCCGAACGGGCTGCCAGTCGCTTTACCGCACACCCTCGACCCTGCGGAGGAAGGGCTCGAGCCTGCCACCTTGATGGCTGGCGATTGATTTACTTCCATTCATGAGCAGCGCGCCCGCCTTGGTCATCACAATCAGTTCTGTTATTCGCAACACGGAGGGAGTTTCGGGATGGAGACCGTAGAGAAGCTTGCGACACGGACCACTCGCCGAAGAGTGGTCTCAACGGGCGCGAAATTTGCCTACACCGCGCCGCTGGTGGCGGCAAGCTTCAAGCTGAGCACTCGGGGCGCGTTCGCCCAGACCGTGAGCCCGGCCGGATTCTGCGGCCACAGCGTTGGGATCAACGGCGGCTGCATGGGAGCATGTTCCGCCACATGTCCGGGCCATGCCGGTAGTTGCCATCAGGATATCTGCGACGCGCGCTGCCCGAACGGCACCACGGACCGGCAGTGCGACAACCTAGGACTTTGTGACCCTGGCAACTATACCTGCACTCCAACAGGCATGGGAGCCACGGTCGATGCTCATTACGTCGGGCCGTAGCGGGTCATAACGTGAGGTCGGACGCCAGGATCCTATGCCCATTGCAGCGTGGGATCCTGGCATCCCGATCGCGCCGGTCTCGCGTCGCATTGGCTCTCGGGCGGATTTCGGATACATCGATCGCTGAACCCGTCTTCCACTCGTTTGGAGGCTGAGGAGCACGCTGGATAAGCGCAAGCACGGAGCGGGAATCGAGAAATGGCGACAGCGCAGTTGGAGAGATATCCGTCCTTACGTTCGTCTGTTGAGTTTCGCGTTCTCGATGACCTGAGCAGCGTCGCGGTCAATCCCGAGTCGGGTGAAGCGCATGCGCTGACTCCGGTGGCGACCGCGATCTTCGAGCGCTGCGACGGCACGATGTCGATCGCGGAGATCGTGCGCGATATCGTGGACATCTTCGAATGCGACGGGGCCCAGGCGGAAAAGGATGTAATCGCATTCCTGGACGATCTCACCGTACGGGGACTCATTGATTGGTGACCACAGCGACTCTTGAGGCCGTCCCGGCACTGGCCAATGGAACCTCCGCCGCCCGCAAGCCGGACGCGCGGCTCGTTCGCCGGATTGAGATCCACGGTGTTTCTGCCGAAATCATCGCGCCTCGCTCACTCGCACCCTCCCTCGCCATCATGCTGCGCGCCTACCCGACAGCGCCGTCCGTGAGTGAACCGGACATTCGCATCACCGTCACTCGCGACGGGGCGAACTGGCGAGTGGCCGCGCCAAGCTTTTCCTACAGTGAGAATGGTGGCGCCGGAGCCGCTGCTCGCCGCGTCGAGTGGTGCCTCATCTCCGAGGCGGTCCGGCTCTGGACCGGCATGATCCACGTTCACGCCGCGCTCGTCGCCACTGCTGACCGAAGCGCGCTCCTGATCGGTCCCTCGGGCCGGGGCAAGAGCACGACGTCGATGGCTCTTGCGCTCGCCGGTCTGTCGCTCTACACGGACGACGTTGCCCTCATCGACCGCGAGACGCTGCGGCCCCTCTGCGTGCCTCGACCGGTCAAGCTCGACTACCTCGCCCGAAGGCTGCTGGCGGATCGCGGGCTCGCTATCCCCCGCGGCCGCATCCTCGGCGAGTGCATCGATCGCACGATCCTGCCGGGGCTACCGCCGATTGACGAACCCGGTCCGCCGATCGTCGCGGCGATCTTCTTTTCGAAAGAGCGTGCCCGCCAAGCGGAGGCGCGGCCACTGACCAGCGCAGAAGCATTGATGTATCTCATTCGTCAGTCGGTATCTGAGCGAATCGACAAGTCCGGCGTCTCCGACGGCGCGCTCGCGTTGATCAGCGCCGTGCGCTGCTACGAGCTCGTGCCGGGCAACCTCGATTCGACGATTCAGGCAGTTCTCACCCTGATGGACGCGCCGGGCAAGAGCGCTGCCGTTTCCCACGGATTACCGCTCCCCGACGTCGTCGCAACGAACGGGACGGCAGACGGCGCCCACCGGCTCATAGCGCGCCAGACATGACGCCACCCACGGTCGCAGGTTAGGAGTTCTCCCATGGACACCGCACTCCTTCTCGCACGCCTGCTCCTCGCCGGCGTCTTTGCTCTTTCCGCGGTCACGAAGCTCGCCGACCGGCCAGGGTCGCGGAAGGCGCTCGAGGGATTCGGTGTGCCCGCGCGGGTCGCCGCGCCGGGAGCAATCGTCCTGCCATTACTCGAGCTCGCCGTCGCCGCCCTCGTCTTGCCGCTGACGACCGCCTGGTGGGGCGCCCTCGGCGCTCTCGCGCTCCTGCTCGCGTTCATGGCGGGCATCGCATACAACCTCTCCAAGGGACGGACGCCCGACTGCCACTGCTTCGGCAAGCTCCACTCCGAGCCGATCGGCCGGACCACCCTCGCGCGCGATGCGGCCCTGGCCGCCGTCGCCGGATTCGTCGTGATCGGCGGGTGGACCGATCCCGGTCACAGCGCGGTCGCCTGGCTCGGTGACCTGACCACGGGTGAAGCCGTCGGCGTGATCCTTGCGGCAATCGCCATCGTCGTGCTCGCGGCGGAAAGCTGGCTGCTCCTGCATCTGATGCGCCAAAACGGCCGGCTGCTCACGCGACTGGACGCGCTCGAGGAGCGCGTGAAGGAGCAATCCGCCTCGTCGTTCGGCATGGACTCGAGCGCGGAGTCGGAGCTGGGCCTGGCCGAGGGCACGCCGGCCCCGTCGTTCCGGCTCGATGGTATCTACGGCGAGACGATGACGCTGGAAGCCTTGCGCTCCTCCGGCAACCCCGTCCTGCTCGTCTTCACTGATCCCAATTGCGGTCCCTGCAACGCATTGATGCCGGAGCTTGGCCGCTGGCAACGGATGTACGCGAGCCGAATGACGATTGCCGTGATTGGCAACGGCACGACTGAAGCCAACCGCGCGAAGGCGGTCGAGCATGGCCTGTCGAACGTGCTGCTCCAGCCCGATGGGCAGGTCTCTGCCGCGTACCGGGTCAGGGGTACGCCAACCGCTGTCCTCGTGGGTGACGACGGCACGATCGGAAGCTCGCTCGCGGAAGGCGTGGAAGCAATTCGGGCGCTCGTCACGCGGGTGATGATGCAACCCGCCGCGATCACCGAGGTTCCAATCCGTGATCCGAACATCTCCGGCAGCATCGGCCCTGTCGTAGACGGTGCCAGTTCGAACGGCGCCGCGCCGCTGGCCGAAGCGGGGAGCGCCACGGTCGTCACGGCGGAGCCGGTCACCAAGATTGGAACGCCGGCCCCGGAGATCGCCCTGCCCGATCTCACGGGCAAGACGATAAGCCTGACCGATTTCCGCGGTCATCCGACACTCGTCCTCTTCTGGAACCCCAGCTGCGGCTTCTGCCAGCGGATGGCCAATCAGCTCAAAACGTGGGAAGCGAACCCGCCCGCCGGCGCCCCGAAGCTCCTGGTCGTCTCAACCGGCACGGTCGAAGCGAACGAGGCCTTCGGCTTCCGGTCGCCGGTCGTCCTCGACCAGGAATTCGCCACTGGCCGCGCCTTCGGAGCGGATGGGACGCCATCCGCGGTGTTGATCGATGTGGACGGCCGGATTGCCTCAACCGTTGTCGTTGGCGCCGAGCGGGTGATGGCGCTGGCGAACGGTCACGATCCCAGCACGCTAGTTCCGGACGAGCCAGCCGAGCCACCTCAGCCGTTCATCTCGCCCGAGAATATGGTGAAGCCGGGCGATCCCGCTCCGCCGGTGCGGTTGAAGGATCTCGATGGTAAGCGGTTCGACCTCGCCAGGCACAAGGGGAAGACGCTCGCCCTCCTCTTCTGGGACCCTGAGTGCGGCTTCTGCCAGTGGCTCGCCGAGCCATTGAAGCAATGGGAGGAACGACCGCCGGAAGGCGCTCCGCAGCTCATCATCGTTTCGGAGGGCTCGGTCGAGGCCAACCGTGAGTTTGGTCTGCGGTCGCGGATCCTGCTGGATGACGAGCTCGCGACCCGACGCGCCTACGGAGCGGCCGGCACACCGACCGCCGTCCTCATCGACGCCGAGGGCCGCATCGCCTCCGAACTCGTCGCCGGCGGCAGACGGGTGCTCGATCTCCTCGGTTACGTCCCGCTCGCATGCCAGGAGTGCCTGGACGAGTGCCGGCAGCGAGGCGGTGGCGACGCCTGCAAGGCGGTTTGCGAGATCAGCGGGCAATGCGTGTAACGCCGTCCGCGATCGCCGTGAGGGTCTAGCCGTTGAGCTCCGCCATCAGCCGCGCCCACACGGTATCCACAAGCCTCAGGCAAACGGCGAACACCATTTCACAACGGGCATTGCACTCCGCATGACTGGCGGATACGCTCGCCTGGCGTGCCAATGTGCGTCTATCCAGCCGGATACGAGGGGGATGAGAAAGTCCGCGAAGCGCGTCAGGGGCACCCGTCGTCGCAGGACTCAGCAGCTTGCCGAGCTTGGTGATTTGGCTGACCGCTGAGTCGCGCGGAGAGTCCGCGCGCGGTTAGGCGGAGGAACCACAAACCGGCCCGGATCGGGCGAGGAAGACGTGCGCGTCCATCCGCGGAGGAAGTGTCGACGACCGCCCGGCCAGTCTCGATGGCTCGATCCCACTCCTCGGCAGTAAAGCCGGGAGGCACGTCGCGCAGGGAGCCATCGTCAGACATCGCAACCACCTCGTAGACCGACCAGGGTGCTACGGATCTGAGTGTATCAGATGTCGCGATGTGACTGTCACAGCTGCCAGAATCGGCGGTTGTCGGCGGACTCGACCGAATACTCTCCTCCAACATCTGCACCAGTTGTGACACCGGGGCAATGACGCGCACGAGAATCCCCTCCTGTCCCTGCTCGTAGTCCCTGGGGAACGACCGTAACTCAACCGCGATTGACGGAACGTTTCATCGGTGAACGCGCCGCAACAAAAGCGCAACAAAATCCTTCCCGCCATGACCGCCTGGCAAGTTGGCCTAACCCACTGTTCCCATGGGAACGCCGCGCCCGTCGAGGAGGAGACACCGCGCAAGAGCGGTTGCCACAAACAAGCGCAAGTCCCGTGCCTTGCCGCCGGCACGCCGCGCTCCCCGACTCGGAGCTCCACCCATCTGTACGTTCAATTGACGGCGGATGCGGCGAGTCATATAGTCCGAGTGACGCATCCCGTATTTCCCGTTTCTGTGAGTCGCCGTCCAGTACGCGGTAGGCGGCAACAGGAGGGAGTTTCACCATCGTGCCAACCTCGCTCCTCCCGCTCGAGTCTCGCGCGACCCGCCGTGCGGTCGTCCGCGCTGGGACACGACTGGCGTACGCGACGCCGATCGTTGCGGCCACCTTCCGCCTGACGCCATTGAGCGCTCTCGCCGCGGAGGAGGCGGTCAGCCTCGAAGCCGCTGCGCTCGCCGCTGGCGCGACGGTCAATGAGCCGCCGATTGCCGCGGCCGGTCCCAACCAGCGCGTGGAAGACGAAGATGGCGATGGGGTGCACGCGGTCACACTCGATGGCACCGGCTCGGCCGATCCCGACGGCACTATCGTCGCCTACGAGTGGACGCTCGACGGTCAGACGCTCTCGTACGACCCCGTCGCGACGGTCGTGCTCCCCGTCGGGCGCCATTCGATCTTCCTGACCGTGACCGACGATGTGGGCGCGACAGACCGCGATCGCGTCTGGGTGCGAATCGATCCGCCACGGCGGCGGGAAGAGGAGGCCGCGCGGAACGCCGATCCTCAACCGCCAGCGACTCCCGGCAATCTCACCGCGACCTTGCGCAACGATTCCGTCAGCCTGAAATGGCGAGACCGCGCCGACAACGAGCTCGGCTTCCGGATCTACCGCAGCCTCGATGGCGGCGCGACCTGGGCGGCGATCGGCGAAGCGGCAGCCGGGCGGCGATCATTCCGCGACTCCGATGTCGTTCCGGGCGGGACGTATGTCTATGCCGTCACCGCCTTCAACGAGGTCGGCGAATCGCCGTGGTCGGATCCCGTCTGGATCACCCTCGAGGGCGCCGCCCCCGCGCAAGAGGCCGCGCCAGCGCAAGAGGCGAACGAGGTCGCTGCTGAGCAGGCTCCGCCGCCGCCACCGCAGCCGCCCGCCGCGCCTCACCGGCTCAAGGCCAAGCAAGAGGAAGCGGTCGTGGTCCTGGAGTGGCGGGATGGCGACGGCGAGGAATTTGGCTTCCGCGTCTATCGCAGCGCGGACGGTCAGCGCACCTGGCAGCCGATCGCCGACGTCGCCGCCAACGAGCGCAATTTCCGGGACTTCAACATCGCTCCCGGCGCTACCTACGACTACATCGTCTCGGCCTTCAACGATGCCGGCGAATCTGGCCCGTCGAACGTTGCCACGATCAACGTGCAGCCGCTCGCTCCGCCGCCTCCCCCCGAGGAGCCCAGCGCTCCTCCGCCTGAGCCCGCAACTGAGGTTCAGGCCACGGAGAGCGAACCCGCTCCGGAAGAGACCGGCGGAGAAGGTTCAGGCGGCGAAGGCGAGGGCGACGGCGGCGAAGGCTGATCCCGGCTCGCTCGACGAAACTCCAACCTTCCGTTTGAGTCCACGAGTTGGCTTCGCGCCGGCTCACCGGCGGCGCGCCGCGAAGACGATCGCCGCGCCGAGCGCGAGTCCCCCAACGCCGCACGCGGCGGCGATGAGCGCGAGCCTGCCGGGGGAAATCGTCCAGACAACGACGCCGGCCCGGCCGGCCGAAAAGGCTGTCGCCGCGATCGCCCCCATCGCCAGGACGATCGCCGCCAGCCCCATCACCGTCGCCAGGAATCCCGCGAGATAACCCGCGGCGATCGGACCGGCGCGCAATGAGCGCGCGGTGTCCGACGCTGACTGCGCCGATTCGCCCGTGTCCGCCCGCGCCACCTGCATGCCAAGCCCGATGGCAGCCGTGACGGCGGCGACGATCGCGGATGCGTGAGGCAGCGGGACCAGGCGCAGCGCGGCAATCGCCAGCACTCCTGTGGCCATCGCCGCCAGGTTGGCCGCGCGACGGCCAGGCAGAGTCCGCTGGCGTAGGACAGCACGGCCGAGCGCGAGCCCAACCCACGCCTGGCTCAGATACGCGCCAACCAGGTACGCGGCCGCCCCAAGCACCGCCAGCGGGATCGTGACGATGCCGACGGCGAGAATCGCCAGCGCGACGGGCGCAAAGATCGCGACGGCGATCCCGGCGAGCGTGACCGTGCCGGGCCGTTGCCGCAGCCGATCCGCGACCGAGCTCGCTTTACCAGGCCAGAGCAGCACCAGCATCGCCCCCACGGCCAGCATCACGAGGGTGCGGGAGACCGCGCCGCTTCGCCACAAGAGCAGCTGGCCGAGCGGGAGCCGATCCGCCGGGTCGGCTCGCTCGATCGTCCCGCTGATGACCGCGCCTTCCCCGATCCTCGCCTCCGCGCGAGACTCATAGCGGAGGTCGCCGCCAATCCGCGCCGACGAGACGACGGCGAGGCGCCGGACCGTGACATCAACGTCGCCGCCGACATCCCCCTCGATCGTCAGGGACGCGGCGGTGCCCCGGATATCTCCCTCGATCGTTGCGCCGGAGATGACGCTAGCGGAAGCGCCGGTTAGGTACAGATTCCCGGCGATCGTCGCACGCTCGACGACCGTGATCGCGCCGCCTCGGACGTGGACATCGCCTTCCACGTACCCGTAGAGCGCGACGCTCGCGCCGCTGACCGTGACGTTCCCGGCAATCGGGCCGCGCACCTCTAGTCGCCCGCCGACGGCGGAGACGTTGCCCGAGACGCCCCCGACGATATTGAGGAAACCGGCGGCGGCATCGAGATTCCCATCCGTATCGCCGAAGATCTCCGCTCGACCGGCGAGGACACGGAGATCATCGGAGATGAGCGTGCCGGCAGGGATCCGGATGGTCGTTCCCCGGGCGATCTCGGTGGCCAGGGCGGGCGCGGGACTGTAGATCAATGCGCCGAGGATCATCGCCAGCGCGAGGCATGTCCTCCACGGCGGGCGACGGCGGCGCGTCATCGCCTAGACCGACTCCGCGGCCAGCGTCACGAGCGTGACCTCAGGCGGGCAATTGAAGCGGATCGGCGGGAAGAAGACGCCGATGCCACGGGACGTGTAGACGGGCATCCCGCGCGCGTGATTCATCCCCATGACGTACCGGCTGCCACCTGGGGGCAGGAAGACGGGTCCAATCCCCGGCAGCCGGACCTGACCGCCGTGACTGTGGCCGGAAAGCTGCGCGAAGGCGCCCAGATCGGCCGTGATGGCGGCATAGTCCGGCTCGTGCCACAGCGCGAGGACCGCCGCGCCGGAGGGAACGGAGTCAAATGCGGCGTTCGGGTTGGCCCGCCCCATGACCTCATCGTCGATGCCGGCAATCCACAGCGGCCCTTTCTCGGTGGTGACAAGGGCCGGCTCGTTTCGCAACACCTGAATGCCCTCTGCCTGCAGGGCCTCGGTAACTCGCTCCGCGCGGCCGATCTCGCCGCAATCATGGTTGCCGAGGATGGCAATGGCGCCGAGCGGCGCGGTGCGCGCGAACGCGCCAAGCACTTCGGCGGCAACCGGCGCGTATCGCGGCGACCCCGAGATGTAGTCGCCGCCGAGCAGGATGAGGTCCGGCTGCTCGGGCGTGAGGAGATCCAGCGCCCGGACGACATCGTCTGGGGAAATGGCTGGCCCGATGTGCGTGTCAGCGACGAACCCGATTCGCAGTCCGGCCAGGTTCGCGTGCGCGGGAGGCAAGGCAAGCGAGACTCGCTCCAGGACCGGCTCGTAGGGAGCGGACGCCCGCGCGTGGTAGCCACTCGCGGCGGCCACGCCGATGGCGCTGAGTCCGCCGCACAGCCCACCAAACGCGAAGCGTCGCCGGGACATGCGGCTCACCGTCTACCTCCCTTGCTTCCGGCCTGGTGGTCCGATAGTAGACGATAGAGCCGCGAGGGAACAAGACCAGCGGCGCTTTGCGGCTACGGCATCAGACGCTCGATACGCCAGGAGCCGTCCGGCTGGCGGGTGTACCTGATGCGGTCATGAAGGCGGCTCGGCCGCCCCTGCCAGAACTCGATCGCGGTCGGCCGCACGCGGTACCCGCCCCAATTCTCCGGCACAGGGATCGGCTTCCCGTCGTAGGTCGCCTCCATCGCGGCGAATGCCTCGATCAGCGCCTCCCGGTTCGGGATCGGCTGGCTCTGCCGGGAAACTGCCGAGGCGATCTGGCTACCGCGCGGCCGGCTCTGAAAGTACGCTTCCGTCTCCTCCCGCGTGACCCGCTCGACGTCGCCGCTGATCCGGACCTGCCGCTCGAGCTCGGGCCAATGGAAGAGGAGCGCCGCGCGCGGGTTTGCCTCCAGGTCGCGTCCCTTTGGGCTTTCATAGTTGGTGTAGAAGACGAAGCCGCGCTCGTCGAAGGCCTTGAGCAGCACCATGCGGACCGAGGGCATGCCGTCCGGACTGGCGGTCGCAACGGCCATCGCGTTCGGCTCGTGGCCGGTCGCCTCGCGCGCTTGATCGAACCAGACGGAAAATTGGCGGATCGGGTCCGGATCCACCTCGCGCTCGTCAAGCTCAGCGCGGGCGTACTCACGCCGCAAGTTCGCCAGCGACATGCCCACCTTGACCATCGGTCCTCAGACTCAAGCTGCTCGCTAGGTCGTGCCAGTTCGGGGCGCAAAGCGCGCTGCCGAGAGTGTAGCACCGGCGAATCAGGGCGCCGCGCCCCCGACCGCCGGCTCGCCCGCCTCAACTTCCCTTGCCCCTCCAGAAGATGAGACGGTGCCATCGTTCAGCCCCGCGAGTACGTCCTCCACTGTCAGGAAGCCGTCGCCGTAGAGCTTGTTGACCTGCGTCGCGAACGTCAGCGAGCCGGCCAAAACCTCCCGCGGCGGACCGTCAGCGATGATCTCGCCCTCGCCGAGAAGGACGACCCGCGTCGCGAGGCCAGCGACGAGCTCGACGTCGTGCGTCGCCATCAACACCGCGGTCCCCTCGTCCCGCAGCCGGCGCAGTAGCTGGCCAAGCGCCGCCTTGCGGAGCGCGTCCATCCCCCTGGTCGGCTCATCGAGCAGGAGCACGGGCGGCGCGCCCGCCAAGACGGCGGCCAGCGCGACGCGCTCTTGCTCCCCCGCGCTCAAATCACGCGGATGCCGGTCGGCCAGCGCCGTCAAGCCCAAATCCTCGAGGAGCGCATCGGGATCGAAGCGCGTCCGGCGACGGTGGCGGAGGGTGAACGCCAGCTCATCCCGCACCCGCTCGGCGAACAAGAGCGATGCCGGCCGTTGCGGCAGGTATCCAACGTCTCGCGCGATGTCCGCCGGGTCGAGCGAGGCAATATCGCGCCCCGCAACGGTGATGGAGCCGCTCGCGGGACGGTGGAAGCCGATGATCGAGCGCAGGAGCGTTGTCTTGCCGGAGCCGTTCCGGCCCATCAGGGCCACCAGCTCTCCCGGTCTGACCTCGAGCGTGATGTCGCGCAGCACGATCCGCGCTCCATACCCCGCAGACACACCGCGCAGCTCGACTACCGGCGGGCCGCCCGCGGACGGCGAATCGGGACCGGGCATGCGCGGCGCGGTGGACGCCAGCGCCAGACGACGACCTTCCTTGACCGTGAGTGGTAACGGCTCCCAAGCCAACGCTCGGCCAAGCCGCACGACTGGCGGCGCCATGCTCGGATCACAAACCGCCATGATCTCCCGTGGGTCCCCCTCGACCGTTTCGGCGTCCGCTCGAACTAGGCGGAGCCGGTCCGCGAAGCCGAGCACCCGCTCAAGCCGGTGCTCGGCGAGGACAATCGTGAGGCCGAGATCGTCGTTGAGCCGCGTGAGCGCGGTCAGGACATCCTCCGCGCCCCACGGGTCGAGCTGGCTCGTCGGCTCGTCGAGGACCAGCAGGCGCGGCTGAAGCGTTAGCGCTGCAGCGACGGCGACTCGCTGGCGCTCCCCGCCGGAGAGGGTCGCCACCTCCCGGTGCCGCAGCGCGGCGATCCCGAGCAGGTCCAGCACCTCCTCGACACGCTTGCGCATCAGCGCCGGCGGGATGCCGAGTTGCTCCATGCCGAACGCCAATTCGTCCTCGACGCGCGTCGTGACGAGCTGCGCCTCCGGCTCCTGAAAGACGAACCCAACCGTGCGACTGAGCGCTCTCGGTCCGTAGTGCCGGGTGTCCAAGCCGTGGACGATCGCCGAGCCGCCGAACACGCCACCCGAGAAGTGCGGCACGAGGCCGTTTAGGCAACGGAGCAGCGTTGATTTCCCGCTGCCCGAGGGACCGGCGACGAGGACGAACGCTCCCTCCGGAATCAGCCAGTCCACGCCGCGCAGAACCGGCTCGGTCTGGCGCGGATAGCGGAATCGGACCTCCCGTAACTCGGCCGCGAGCGGCACCCCTCGGAGCGTGGTCATCGCCTGCCACGCTCCTCTCGCTCGCCGGCGGGCTCGACGAGGAACGCCGGCGCGAGCAACCCGGCCTGCGCGAGCAGGAGCCAGAGATTGATCGCTGGCACCGTCAGGCGGGGATACGGCTCATAGCGGAGCGCGGCGGGATCGGTCAGCAGCGCCGTGAGCGTCGCCATCCCCGCGATGCCAGCTCCCGCCAGCGCGACGACGTCCGAGCGTCGGAGTCGCGGCGGGCGATACCGCGAGCGTCGCGCCAATGTGCGCTCCGGCCGCATCACCCAGAGGAAAGCCGCGACAACGACGAGCATCGCGACCGCCGCGACGGCGACCTGCCCGACTGCCAGCAAGTATCCCGCCGCCAAGCCGACTGCCAGCACGACAGCGGTGATCACGCCACGGCCCGACTGCCACCCGGCCGCGACCGCTACCGGCGCGCCGAACGCTCGCGACTCCAGCGCCTCCGCGAGCGTAATCGCGCGCTCCAACCCGCCGTGCAGCAACGGGACGAGGAGCGGCGCCACGTCCCGCGCGCCGCGAGGCCGGTAGCCCCGGGCCATCTGCGCTTCGCGGATCTCCCGGTACGCGACGACCGTCTGGGGAGCAAAGGCGATCGCGATCGAGCCGGCGACCGCGACCGTCAGCAAGCGATCCGGGAGCAGGCGGAGCGCCGCCGGCCAATCGACGACGGCGGCGACGTGTGCACCGACGAGGACGAGCGTCAGTAACGCGCCCCCGCTGATCACCCCGTAGATCACCGCGTTGAGCGTGACCGGTCCGCCGATGATTGGCAGCCAGGAGGGCAGCGTGAAGAGAACCGTCGTCCCGGCGCGGACGGTCAGCGCGTTGAAGAGGGTCGCCAAGAACGCGAAGAGCACCGCCAGCCGGACGACCGGCCGCCAGGCCGCATCTCGCGGAGCCGCCTCCGACCAGGCAGCACGCACCCCCAGGACCGCGAGCAGCACGGCAAGCAGCGGCAGGGGGTTGCGCCCGGCGAGCGCCGGCAAGCTGGCCGCCACGGCCCAGGCCAACCACGTACGCGGGTCAAGCCCGGCGGCACGAGAGCTCACGGGAGCGCTCGTCTCCGACCGCGTGACCGCGCGGCCAAGAACACGCCGCCCCCGATCACGGCCAGAACCGCGGCGCCGCCAATCATCGTCGCGACCGACGGACCGTCATCCTCCGCCGACGACGAGTTCGAAGCGCCGACGGTCCGCCGCGCCGGCGTTGGGACAGCGCCATCCGCGGCAACGGACGGGAGATCGCCGGTCACGCCAGCCAGACGCGCCACGTCCTCTATCGTCATCGCGGGCAACTCCGGCGAGCCGCCAGTCCACACCCAGGCATCGACATCGCCGTTCCGCACTTTCGTGGCGCTTGCGCCGAGACTCATGAATTTCCACTCGCCCGGCGCTGACTGCCTGACATACTGCCAGAATGGCGAATCTGGATCGCCCGTCTGGCAGAGTCGGCGCCGGCACTCCGTCGGCGGGCACCCCTGCGTTTCAATTTGGCAGACGCCCTCGCCGAGACCGCCGAACGAGACGGTGACGAGATCCAGGCCGCTCCGCCGCAGGAGCTCAATCGCGGTAATCTCCTCCTCTTCGAAGGCGACCAGGGCGTAGGACGTCCGGCCGTCGCCGTAGTCAACGACCACGCCCGCGTAGTTCAGCTCTTGGGCGTTCGCGTCACCGAGGAAGATCAGCGCGACGAGCGCCCACAGGAGAATGCTGCCGGCGCGCACTCGCCGGCGAACCGCGCCGGACATCGGGCTACGGACCACCAACGGGCGTGGCGCCGACCGCGCCAGTTCCATCCGACGCCGAGCCGCCCGCCACCACCGGAAATGCCTGCCCCGCCAACGCCGGCAGCGCCTGGAGCGTCGAGAGGAGGTTGTCATCCGGCATCTCATGTTGGAACCGGAATGCGCCGCTCTCGTTTTGGAAGTTCGCCAGCGCCGCGGCCGCGTTGCGCCAATCCTCGCTCGCGGGATTGTCACCGACCGCGATGATCGCTTGGACGGCGAGGGCGGTCGAGTTCGCGTCGGGCGCGCCACCCGGCTGATAGGGGAAGCCACCCTCCTCCGCCTGCGCCGACCGGAGGTACTCGATCGCCTTCTCCACCATTGGATCGTCACCCATGCCGATCGCCGCCAGCGCCTGCACCACGATTGCGGTCGTGTTCGTGTCTCCCGCGCCTTCGTCCGTCGAGCCGTCGAACGACCAGGAGCCGTCCTCGAGCTGAGTGGACTGGAGCGGTTGCAGCGCGTTGGGCGGCACCGTCGCGCCGGCAGCCGAGAGCGCGAGCAAGCCGAGCGCGTGGTCATAGAGGCTGAAGCCGATTTGCCCGCGCCGAGCGCTCGTCTCGATGATCGAGAGCGGATTCACCGTCGCGAAATCGCGCGGGTTACGTCCCACGGCGACCGCCGCCAGCGCCAGCTTGGCCGCCTGCCCTGGGCCGGTCTGCGTGTAGACAAGCGCGTTCTCTTCCAGGAACGCGACCGCGCGGTCGAGCGCCCCGCCGTCAATGGCGACACCCGCGTTGCGCGCCGCGACGAGCGCGATTACGGCATCGGCAGTGACGCCCGCATCGGGCTCACCGGACAGTCCAGCAAAGCCTCCGTTCTCCGCTTGCTGCTCGAGCAGCCACGTCACCCCACGTGGCAGGGCATCCGTCCCTGGGGTTGGCGACTCCTGCAGCGCTTGCGCGCGCCATGGCACGGCGACAGCCATTGCCGCGAGAAGGATGAAAAGGGCCCAAACGACCCCGCGACGAGCGTGGCCACGTTGCATCGTAACCCTATCCTCAGGCGCCTCAGCGCGCGATCGAAATTGCGCGCCACGACGCCCCTAGGCGCCGCTCGTCCGAGCGACGCGACGAACGCCGGAAGATGTTGCGGTGGGAACTAGTTGGCTGGGACTGACATGCAGTGTCCTCCCCCTTTCACGCGAAGGGCACGGGACGCGACGAGGGGCGGGCGACCTGGCTCCGCCACGCCGGCAACGCCGAGCGTGACGATACAGTTGCGCGACAGCGCCGGCCTCGCACCGGCTTCCCCCTGTGAGCCCGAGCCGGCAACTTCCCGGCTGGGCACCCCCTGTCGCATGACGATGACCACGAGCGTGGCAGGTTCCTGCCAGCAACGGGAGTGTCGCACCCGTCGCCGCTGCCGTCAATGCCGGCGCGGAGCAATCTGACCTGCTCCGATAGCGAGACGTGCCCTAGCGAATCCCGACCAAGAGTGATATAAGGCCGCGACCAGTCGCGTGGCGCGGAAGATGGAGGGATAGTCGGTGGATGTAACGCAGGCGATCGCGCTCGGTGTCGTTTCGGCGGCAGCGGCGATCGTCGGCTCGATGCTCGGTCTCGGCGGCGGCGTGTTTCTCGTGCCGATCTTTACCCTATTCTTCGGCGTCGATCAGAAAATCGCGATCGGAGCCAGCGCGGTCGCCGTCGTCACGAACTCTGTCGTCGGCTCTTCCGTCCACCTGCGCAGCGGGTTTACCAACCTGCGCCTAGCGATGCTGCTTCAGGTGACGATGGCGTCCGGCGCGCTAGCTGGCGCGCTCGTCGCCGTATTCGCGCCGGAGCGCATCATCAACGCGATCTTCGGCGTCGTGCTCGTCTATGCCGCTGCCTCGATGGCGCTGCGCCGGCAATCCGCCGTTGAGGCGACCGGCCCCGACCCCTGGCAGCTCGGCGCGACATTTCAAGATCCCGCGTCCCGGCGGATCGTGCGCTACGTGCCGGAGCGCGTCGGTATGGGACTCGGGATCAGTGGGCTGGCGGGCGTCATTTCGGGGATGCTCGGCGTCGGTGGCGGCGTGATTCAGGTCCCGGCGATGAACCTGCTGATGCGCGTGCCAGTCAAGGCGGCGGCCGGCACTAGCGCCTTCATGGTCGGCATCACGTCGGTCGCGACCGCGTTCGTGTTCTACGCGGAGGAGAAGATCGATCCGCGGGTGGTCGTGCCGGCGATGGTTGGGATCTTCCTCGGCTCTCAAGCCGGCTCCCGCCTGACGCGCCGCGTGCGGACGCAGCGGCTCGTCCTCCTCTTCGTCATCATCCTTCTGTATCTCGGCGGCTCGCTCCTGCTGAAGGCCGCCGGCGTGACCTTACCGGGGCAGCAATGAGCGCGCCAGGGACTGGAAAATCCAACGCGATCGCCGCGACCAGGGCCGAAGCCGAGAGCGAAGCGCTGGAGCAGACGAGCCAGGGTCCGGCTGGCGCTCAGAATCCGATCGCCCAGGCCGCGATCACGACTCTCACGTGGGGCTTCCGCGCCGGCGCCGCGCTGCTCGCGCTCGGGTTGCTCGTCGCTCTCATCCGTGGCGAGCCGCTCAGCGAGCAGACCGACCCCTTCACCGAGGTAATCCCGAAGATCCTCGATGGGCACGCCGCCGGGATCGTTGACCTGGCGATCCTGACGCTGATGGCGACGCCGGTCGTGACGACGCTCGTCGTCGCCCTGGCGTTCTTCAGCTCGGGCGACCGGCGCTACGGCGTCATCACCCTCATCGTGCTGGCCGTTCTCGGCATCAGCATCTCGTTGTCACTCATTCGCTGACGCGGAAGTAGACATGACACAAGGGCCTATCGGGATCGTCGCGGCGATGGCGGCCGAGCTACGCCACCTGTTCGACCATGCGCGGACAGCGCATGAGCGGCGCGACGGCATCTGGCAGGAGCATCACCTAGAGATCAGCGGACGTCCGGTCATCGCCATCCGGTCCGGCATCGGCATGGTCAACGCCGCGGCAGCAACGGAACACCTTCTCGCGCGGCACGCGCCAGCGATCGTGTTGAACGCCGGCTGCGCCGGAGCCCACCGGCCTGACATCATGCCTGGCGACATCGTGATCGGCGACCGCGCGGTCAACACCGGCGCGGTCCAGATCCTCCCGAGCGGGGAGGAGCGACATCTCGGGCTTGGCTACGAAGTCGCGGGAGAGAGAATCGGGCCGGCGGAGTTTCCCACCGATCCTAAGCTCCTCGCGTTGGCGCGGGAAGCCGCGCGCGACTTCGCGCCGCCGCCTTGGCCGGACAATCTCTTCTGGCCCACGGGGATTCCGCGCCGGCCGCCGGCGATTCACATCGGTCCGGTTTCCTCCGCCGATGTCTGGACACAGGAGCACCGGCGCCTTGACCTACTGCACGCTCGCCATGGCTCGTTGTGCGAGGACATGGAGGCAGCCGCCGTCGCGCAAATCTGCGCGCTGCACGGCATCCCCTTCCTCACCATCAAGGACATCTCCAACAACGAGTACCACCGCCCAAGCGACGTCGCCGAGTTCAGCGATTTCCCCATTGAGGAAGTCGGCAAGCGGGCGATGGGATTGGCGGCACGGCTCATTGGACGGCTGGACTGAGGCTGTCTCAGGGACGAGCGCTGCCCAGCAAGCCCGCTCCGTCACTCGTCCTCGTCGTAGTAAACCAGGGGGCGGACGACCATCACGCCGTCGGCGGGGCGAATGTCGAGGACGACGTCGGGCAGGTTCGGCAGCAGCTCCTCTTTCCCGGCGGCGCTGGTGACAACGAAGACATCGTTCGCGCCGGTCTCGATCAGGTCGGTGACCCGCCCCAGCTCCGCGCCGCTCTCGTCGAGCACTCGTAAACCGATGAGCTGATAGAGGTAGTACTCGCCGGGCTCGAGGGGCCGAGCGTCTTTGCCGCTGATGCGGATCGGTTTCCCGACGTGGGTTCGTCCCTCTTCCGGCGTCGTAATTCCGCGCAGCAGGATCAGCGCGTTGCCTTGGTGAAATCGGACGCTCAAGACACGCCGGGGATTCTCCTCATCCCCGAGGTACATCGTCTTGACGGTCCGCAGATGCTCGGGATCGTCCGTCGTCAGGCGTACTTTCAGCTCGCCGCGAACACCATGCGTGCCGATGACGGTGCCGATTTGGAGGCGGACCTCCTCGACCGGGGTGGACGGATCTGGCCCCGCCGTCTCGATCAATCGCTGTGGCCGGCGGGTTCTGCGTGGACCGGCGGAATGACGCCGGCGCTTGACAGCTCTGGCCGGCGCAGCGCTCGCCACCCGGCCAGTGTCAGAGGTCGTTGGGTTGTTGTTGGGGGCGTCACCCTTCGATGTCGAGGCTGGCACGGAGATTATGTCGAGAGCCGGCGATCATGACGAGCGTGCGCATCGCCTTCGCGATGCGACCCTGCCGCCCGATCACCTTCCCCATTTCGCGATCCGGAACGCGCAACGTCAAATGCACGACCGATCCGTTCTGCTCAGCCGTTACTTGCACCTCTTCAGGCGTATCGACCAAATTAGCCGCCATGTAGAGGACCAACTGCCGCAGCTGCTCAGCCGGATCGTCAGCAGTCATTGTCAGCCTTATCCTTCAACGCCAATGCGGGCACGCGGTGGGACCACCCGGCGGCAACGCCGCTGGCCACCGCGCAATTCGCCGCCGGCTTCGGTCAGATCGTCTCTACGCGCTAGGAGTCGACGCCGCGCTCGCGCTCGACGGAGCGCCCTTCTTCGGCTCCATCAGGCCGTGTCGCACGAAGATGTTGCGGACGGTATCGGTTGGCTGCGCGCCAACACTCAGCCAGTACCGGATCCGCTCCTCATTGAGCTTGATCGTGGCCGGCTCCGTCAGCGGATCGTAAAACCCCACAGACTCGATGAAACGACCATCGCGGGGCGAGCGGCTATCGGCCGCCACGATGCGGTAGCTCGGCCGCTTCTTTGCGCCCATCCGCCGCAGGCGAAGCTTAATCACGCGTACTGCTCCCTTGTCTATCGTCCAGATCGCATTCGAGTCTCAACGACGGCATCTAACAGCATGCGCCGCGACGGGGAGCACACGCTAACCATCCGCCGGGCGCGGCAAATCCGCCCGTTTATAGCACCGCTAACGATTGTACGTCAACGCCGGAGTGGCAATTCCACCACCCCTGGGTGGCGAATTTCAATAGCCGTGCTCCCGTGAACGCTCCTCGCACCTACGGGTTATTGAAACCGGCGGGGCCGCTCTTACGCGGCCCCGCTGACGTCTTCTTCAAACTGGGATCTGCCCCAAGATAGCGACAACGACCACCCAGCCCGTGCGGGCGGGCAACGATCGCGAAGCATTGGCAGTTGGATGAGCTAGCGACTGCGCACGAGGGAGGACTTGCGCTGCGCCCAGGAGCCATCGCAGGCAGCAGCGGCGCAGGCCGCGACGATTGCCCGCGTCAGCGGACGAGGATATCCAGCCTTGCGTGCCCGGAGAGTGATCTGGCTCGGACTGTGTCGCTCGACGAGAGCTTCAGCAATAACGCGACTCGGGCGGGGCGTAAGCTCTTCGAACGACGGCTGGGCAAGCATAATCGTCGGGCCTCCTTTTTCTTATGTGTCCGGTCCAGGATTTTTCGGGGTTCCCTCGTGCGCTCCGGCCTCCCACCATGTCCAGCCACATGCTCGGGAGACCTCAGGAGCAAGTTAACCCCTATCCTATAGGGGTCATTTGCTCACATCAATGGTGTACGTACGACTTGTTGGGGGCGATCTGTGCCAATCAGTCGCAGTCGCCCCCGGCCCGATCTCAAGCTTTCGCCGCCTGAGGTTGGCCGTAGGTCTGGCGAAACCGCTCACGCATCTCCGGGATCAGGTGCTCCGGCACCATCTCCGGCTCGCGGCCACCATTCGCCGCCAGCGCGTCGATGTAGACGTGCGCTGCCTCCTCGACAACGTTGGCGTACGTCAGCGCCTCCGAGAAGGAGCGGCCGAAGGTGATGAGCCCGTGATTCTTGAGGATCACCGCCCTCGTCTCGTCGTCCATCACCTCGAGGACGCTGCGCCCGATGTCATCCAGCCCGGTCAGGCCATATCGCGTTACCGGCACGCGCGCGCCGACGACGAGGCAGACCTCGGTCAGGATCGGCGGCAAGCACGGTCGAATCGTGCTGACGACGGTCGAGTAGTGCGAGTGCGTGTGGACGATCGCCAAGATTCGCGGATGCTCGCGGTAGATCATCGTGTGCATCGGCGTCTCGGAGCTCGGCCGCCGCGTGCCGTCCTTCACGTTGCCGTGCTCGTCCACGATCACGACATCCGCCGGAGTCATCTCCGGATACGGGATTCCGCTGGGAGAGATGGCGATCAATCCGGTCTCCGGATCGCGGACGCTGAAATTACCCGCGGTTCCGTAAACGATGCGCTGCTCCAAGGCCGTCAGGCCGGCCTGCACCACCTGCTCCCGCAGCTCCGCCAGTAGCACGAAACTCCTCCCTTTCTCTCGAACTATCTCATCCTATGTTCCGCAATGGGCTTGCTAGAACTCGCTCTCAATAACCCGAACAGGATCGATCTCGGCCAGCGCCGTTAGCTCGTCGGGCGACGGTGGCGGCGTTCGGGGCGTGCGCTCATCCACGGTGATCGGAAATCCTGTCGCCTCGCGCAGCGCATCAAGCTCCACGCCTGGGTGCACCGACTCCACTTCCAGCCACCCTTCCCGCCGGGCAAAGACACACAGTGGCGTCACCACGCGATCGACATTGCCGGAAGCAGTCACGAAATCGAGCTGCTCGACGAAGGTGCGCCGGTCGTGCTTCGTCCGCCAGAGAATCGTCCGGCGGGCCGTCGGCATCAACGCCGCGCTGCCAGCGCCGCCGGGCAAGCGCACCTTCGGCTGGTGAAAATCGCCGATCGCGCTCATGTTGATGCGGCCCAGGCCGTCGATCTGCACCCCGCTGAGAAAGACCGTGTCCAGCCGGCCTCGCGCGGAAAGATCGAAGAGGTCCGCTAGCGTCACGAGCGTCCGCGTCCCACGCAGCAGCGCGGGATCGACTGTCGACACGGGCAATTGCTCGGGCTGCGGGTTCACGCTCCCAGTGATGTTGAGATAGACCAGGTTCGGAGCGTGGAGTCGCTTCGCCAGGAGAATGGCGACCATCGGCAACGGCGACGCGACCCCATGAAAGACCGTCTCCCCGTCGCGGAGCAAACGCGCCAGCGCCACGGCCATCATCACCGGCGCTGAAGGAACGTCAGTCACCGACCCTTCCCGCATTCCCTGATGACCCTGCACGGCGCGCTCACCATCACCTACGCGCCGACCGCGACCGGGGAGCCGGCCAAGATGCGCTCATCCACGAACTTTTGAAGCGAGCGCTCATCCTTGCTGGCCTCGACGTAGGCGCGCAGGTAGTCGGCGTCGTAGTCGTAGTAGCCAGCGCACGAGCACGGCCACGCCCCACTCGGCGCCTCGACCACCGCCTCGACGAGAAAGCCCGGGATCGCGACCGTCTCCGGCGCCGCTTCGAACTCCGCGCCATCCACGATCCGCTCGGCGGTCAGGATAACGCGACGCGCCGCCTTCGCCATCAGCACATCCTCGAAGTGTGTGCCGATGATCCGCCCGTTGCCTTCCCGGTCCGCTTCCTGGACGTGGAGGATGGCGACATCAGGCTGCAGCGCGGGCACGACGACGACTTCTTGCCCCGTGTACGGATCGGCGATGGTGTGGAATCCGGTCACACGTGGCACATCCGAGCCGGTCAGGCCGGCGACCGGCATGAAGGGCACGCCCTGGATCGCGGCGCGCAGCCCGGCGATCACCGTGTAGCAGGCATGCTCCTTCACCTGGACACGTCCCTGCTCGACCGCGCGCCGGTAGCTCGGTGCCAGGCCGAAGACGGTCTCGAACCCAATGAACCCGGCCGCTACCGCTGACGCGCACCCGGTCGCCGCCAAGAGGTCAACGTCGTAAGCGCCGGCGGTCTTGACGATCTCCAGCCCGCGCTTGCTCTGGCGAACGATCTCGTGAACCGCAGCGCACGGCCCCCGGTGGAGCGTGTTCCCACCCAGGGCAACCCGAGATCCATCAGCGATGGAGGAGATTGCCTCGCTCAGCGAGATGAGCTTGTCCTGCATAGGAGGCCTCCCTTGGTGACGATCGGCGCCCGCGGTCCAATGTCGAATCATAGCCCGGTGACGCCCGGCGCGGCACCTGGCCTCCCACCGCCATGGTCAGGCGCTTGCCTCGATTCCCGCTCCGCATGCGACCGACCACAGCCGCTCCAGTGGTGAAGCGTGCTGATACAGGATGGCCCAGAGGGCATCGAGCAGCGGGAAGCGCGCGGCAACCTCGCCGTCGATGCCGACCATCTCCCGAGCCAGCCGGTACCCGAAATCGGTCGCCAGGTAGCCTTCGACAGTGGTGCCCTGCGAAGTCAGCTCGGCGAAAGCGACATCTGGCCGTTCGCCCAGGCCCAGGCGCTCGCCGAGCAGCCGGTTGCGGCCGGCCGTCAGCGTCACCTGCAGGTCGCCAATCCCGGCGAGCCCCAGCACCGACTCTCGGCGTCCCCCAAGTCCCTCGGCCAATGCCACCAGTTCTCGCACGGCCTGCGGGAAGAGAGCCGACCGCAGGTTGTTGTATGGCCGTCCGGTGCGCCGCTCCAACCCGTCGGCAACGCCCATGGCGATGGCGTAGGCATTCTTCATCGCCGCGGCAACCTCGACGCCGACGACGTCATCGGTCGCCTCGATGTGGTAAGTCGGCGTCGCGAAGACGGATTGGCAGACGGCAACTGCATCGGGCGGTCCGGCGTAGACCACTGATGTCGGCAGCCCCATCGCCACTTCGTTCGCTTTGGACGGCCCGCCAACGGCGACGATCGGCCCTGAGTAGACCTCGGCAATGACGTCGGGCAACAGCTGGACGGTGCGCGCCGCGTCTTCATCGAACCCCTTGGCAACGGTCATCAGGACCTGAGCCTGCTGGAGCAGCGGTCCGACGCGCGTGACGATCTTTCGCACCGCGTTGGATGTCACCGCAACGACGACGAGCTCGGCGCCGGACAATGCCTCCTTGGCCTCTTCTTCGGCGAAGACACGCACCGAGGAGGCCACCGGCACTCGCAAGCGCGGGTGGTTCTGCCCCGCCCGCAATGCCGACACGATGGCGCCATCGAGCTCCGTGCCCCAGAGCCGGACTTCGTGGCCGTTCTGTGCCGCTGGCGTCGTCAGGCCAGTTCCCATGTCACCCGCGCCGAGGATCGCGACGCGCGTCACCTCGGTATCCTCCTCCTGCCGATGGACAGCACGGGGCAACCGGCCCTCCAGAAGGGGCATCGGAGGACCGGATTGCCGCCGGCTCTCAAACGTTCAGAAACGAACTAGCTCGAGGCAGCCTCGTCCACCTTCTTGGCGATCTCCACCATCGCCGGTCCGGTGGGATCGTCGCTCGTGGTCAGCTTACCCAGTTCGACCGCGATGATGTCGTTCGCGATGAGCGGCCACTGCGGGAGGTGCGGCTCGGTGCCCATCCGATTCATGATGACGTTGTACATCTCGGGGAAGTGCCGCGTCGTCCCAGCCACGCCGACCTGGGCCGCCTCCTTGACTCGCGGATCATCGAAGGTGGACTGGCGCATCGGGCTGGCGCCGCCGCCGATGATCGAGGCCATGGTCTGCGTGTTGGAGCAGGTCGCCCACTGGAGGAAGATCCACGCCGCGTCGGCGTTCTTCGAGTACCGGGAGAGGCAGTAGGTGCTGCCGCCCTGGTGCCCAAGATCCGGATGCTCCTCGAATCCGCACTCCTCGGGCGGGCGCTGGGCAGTATTGGCAGGCAGGGGGGCCGGCTCCATGAGCCCGGAGACTTTCGAGTTCGCCGGGTCGTCCCAGCCGGGGAAGTTCTCGCCCCACGTAATCACCTGGCCGCCCTGGCCCTGCTGAATCGCGGTGAACTGGCCGCCCCAGTCGTACGTCGTGACCGCGGTCGGCATGTACTGCTGCAGCTGGCGCATGTACTCGACGCCCTGGATCGCGAAGTCATCGGCCAACGCGCACTTGCCGTCCGCGGTGAAGACCGAGCCGCCGTGCGACCAGACATAGGCGGTCATGTCGCACTCGAGGGCGTAGTGGCCGCTCTTCATCTGGCCGACCGTTCCGTAGGTACCCTCGCCGCTCTTCGCCTCGTTGATGATGCGTGCGTTCTCCAGATACTCCTCCATCGTCGTCGCCGGCTGGAGCCCCAGCTCGTCGTAGATATCCTTGCGGTAGAAGTACATGAAGATCGGCACGTCGCACGGGAACCCGATCATCTTGTCGCCGTACATGGCGATGTGCCGCACGAGCGGCTCCAGGAAGTCTTCAATGTTGTAGTTCGGCATCGCGAGGTCCGGCTTCTGGTCCAGGAGCTCGCGCGGATCGTAGGTGTCGTTGATGAAGCGACCGACCCAGGCCTGGTCGAAGTAGTAGATATCGTTCGCGCCCAGCTTGCTCGCCGCGTCCTGGCTCACCTTGGCGAGCACCTGGTCAAGCGGCACCACTTCCCAGTTGACGGTGATGCCGGTGATATCCTCGAACATCTCCTTTTTGAGATTGATGATGGCCCGGCTCGGCGGCGTTTCCTCAGAGACGACCCGAATCGTGGTCCCTCTGAACTGACCGCCCACATCACGCAGGAAGGCGACGATCTCTTCCGGCTGCGTGGCCGCCGCCTCCTGCAACGTCGCGGCAGACACGGACGGCGCGGACCGGCGCAGCATCGGCCGGCTTGTCAGCGCGACGCCAGCCGCCGCGAGCACACCCAGCATCTTCCGTCTGGAGATGCGTCCAGCTCGCCAATCTTCGATGGCTCGGTAGATGGCAACCTTGGCATCCGTATCCTTCATCGCACTCATAACTTCCTCCTGCCTTCGCTGGCTAGATCTCGCTGGCAATGGAGAGGCATGGCGTCGCCGCTCCAATTCCGTGGGCCAGCTACGCTCCTCATCTCCCAGATCGTCGTGAAGCGCGGAAACCGAATCGCGTGCCGGTCTCACCTCCTTCGACATGCCAAGCCAACGACCGAAGACAGGCGCGCCTGAGATCGCTACTTGAGTGCGCCCAGCGTCAGACCACGCACGAGGTGACGCTGGACGAGCAGGATGAAGATGAAGATCGGGATCATGGACGCCGTTCCTAGCGCCGCCATATAGCCCCACTCGGTGGCGAAAGCGGTCGTGAAGGTCGAAGACGCGACGGGAACGGTGCGCACGATTCCGGTCGTCAGCACCAAGGAGAGCAAGAACTCGTTCCAGGAGAAGATGAACGACAGCACGGCCGTGGCGGCCAAGCCACCGCGCAAGTAATGCAGGAGCACGCCACGGAACGCGCCGAACCGGGTCGCGCCGTCAATCATCGCCGCTTCATCGAGCTCTCGCGGCACCTCGTCGAAGAAGCTGCGAAGGAGCAGGATCGCGAGCGGCGCATTGATCGCCGCATGGACGAGGATCATGCCGCGATACGTATCGATGAGCCCAAAATCCCGGAACATCATGAAAAGCGGGAAGGCGACGACCACGGGCGGCAGCATGCGCTGCGACAGAATCCAGAGCGTCAGGTCTTTGCTGCGCCGAATCGTGAAACGGGACAGGGCGTAGGCCGCCGGCGTCGCAAGCAGCAGCACGAGGAGCGTGCTTCCTACCGCGATGATCATGCTGTCGCGGAGATATGGGATGGAATAGAAGGTCGAGCCGCCCGACCCGCGGCCGACTGAGCCGGTAGTCTCGATGTTGAACCGCGTCGGATCGGCGTTGCCGAGCACCACCCGGAACCAATTGAGCGTGGGATCGAAGCCAAGCAGGCGCGGCGGAGAACGCAGAATTTCCGGCGTCGGCTTGATCGAGGCGAGCATCCACCACAGGATCGGAGCGAAGAAGATCAGGCTGACAACTGCTGCCAGCAGCGTCTTGACGATCGTCCCCTGATGCAGCTGGCGCCACGATTTCGTTTGTCGAGCCATCGGTCTCCGTCCCCACTCCGCCCGGCAAAGGAGCACGGCGTTGTCAACCATTGGTGCTGGAAATGCGCCGCGTCCCGATCGCCCCCCTGATCGCTCCTCACCAGGCCACTTTGAAGACCCGAACGTAGACGTTGGCCAGGACAATCGCTAAGACGAGAATCACGATCCCGAGAACGGAGCCATAGCCCCATTCGATCGTGACGAACGAGCGCTGGTAGGCGTAGAAGCTAAGGACTTCGGTGCGCGTTCCGGGGCCGCCGCTGGTTAGCACGAAGATGTAGTCGAAGACCTTGAGCAGATCGACGAGGCGGAACAGCACAGCCACGGCGATCATCGGCCGAAGCATCGGCAAGGTGATATCCCAGAACTGGCGCCACGCTCCTGCACCGTCAACCTGCGCCGCCTCCAACGGGTCCTGCGGAAGCGCCTTCAATCCGGCCAGAAGAATCAGCACGAAGAAGGGCGTCCATTGCCAAATCTCGGGTATCAGCACGGCCGCCATGGCGTAGCGCCCCGTGCCACCGAGAAGCGGCTCCTGCTTGTCAATGAGCCCTACGCCCTCCAGCAGCCACTGGAGCGCGCCATAGTCCGGGTTCTCCAGCACGCGGAACATCACCGCCGCAACAGTCGGCGGGACGACCATCGGCAGGATCATCAGCGACTGCCACAACCCGGAGATCGCTGGCCCGGAATTCAAGAGCACAGCAATGGCCAGACCGAGCACGAACTCGATGACCAAGGCGGCAAGCACGTATTTGGCGGACGTTAGGAAAGCGCCATGGAGCCGATCATCCTGGAGCAGGCGCCGCCAGTTCTCCAGGCCGACGGGCTCGACATTCCCCGTCATGGGATTGAATTCGCGGAACGAATTGCGAATGTTGTAGATGAAGGGATAGAGCCCGATCCCAAGGAGCAAGATCACGACCGGCGCGATCCACGGCCACGGCCGCTCCGAGTTAATGACCCGGCCAAGCGCCCAGAATGGAGACCGGCGCAGGACAGCCTCGCGGCCGGCCCGGCGCTCAATGCCGGTCATTGGGTCAGCATTCGTCATCCGCGCCTCTCGCCGAATAACCAGCTACCCGTGTCTCGCACCGACCCGTCTTGGTCACCCGCCAAGCAGACGGATCTCTAGCCCGGCGCCTCACTGTGCGTCGGGGTGCACCACACCCTTTGAATCCGGATCGTCAACTGCTGTGGGAGACGCTAGCATACGGTGCGGGTGGTGTCAATCAGTTCTTGCACAGATGACCACGTTTCGATCATTGTTGCAGCTGCAGGGGCGAGCACTCGGAGACACCAGCCGAGAGCCGGGGGCGTCACCTGTGGATGTCGTCGACACTGGTCCGGTGGCGCGCGCTGGCGCAATCATTGAGCGTGCGTCGCGGCCCCATCGAGCGCCTGATAAGAACACAATGTGGAGGCACCGATTTGACTCAACACCGGCAACCCCAAGATGACGATGAGCTCATCCTGCTCGCTGACATCGCTCATCGCTATTACGAGCAGGATATGACCCAGGAGCAGATCGCCCGCCAGTTGCGGGTATCGCGCTCGAACGTCTCGCGCATGCTCAAAGAGGCACGGCAACGTGGCCTCGTCGAGATCCGCATTCATCACCCGCTGCAAACGGTCCCGCAGCTACAAGAGACGCTCCGGGAGCGGTTCGGCCTGAGCGATTGCCTCGTGCTCTCGAACTGGCCCCCGACGGATCCCGAAGCGGACCATGAAACCGCGCACAAGATCGGCGCGCTCGCCGCTCGCTATCTGCAGGAACACGTGCCCAATCACTCGATCGTCGGTGTTGGGTGGGGCAACACGATCTGGCACGTCGTCACCAGCGGCTACCTTCGCAAGAAGGTCGGGATGAGCGTCGTCCAGGTGATGGGCAGCGTCGGCGGCGGCGAGCCGGACATTGATGGCATCGAGATCGCGTCCCGGCTCGGACGCACGCTCGGGGGACGCGTCTATTACCTGCATGCGCCGATGATCGTCACCGACGCCGCGGTGCGCGCGGGACTCATGCGCGACCAGCACATTCGGCGCAGCCTGGAGATGGCCCGCCGGGCGCAAACCTTGGTCCTCTCGGTTGGCGCCATCAGCCGCCGCTCCGGCCTGTATCGCGCCGGCTACCTCAACGATGCCGACCTCGACTACATCCAGGGCCACGGCGTCGTCGGTGACCTAGCGGGCGTTCACTACAGCCGCAGCGGCGACATCATCCATCTAGAGCTGAACGATCGCATGATCTCGATTTCGCACGACATCATGCGCCAGATCCCGTTGCGCATCGGAGTCAGCTGGGGCACGGCTAAGGGACTCGCCAATCTCGGCGCGGCTCGCTCCAGACTCCTCAACGTCCTGATCACCGACGAGACAGCCGCGCGGGAGATGCTGGCACTGGCGGATGAAGACGGCCTGGACACTCCCGGCGCCGTCGCGGCGACGGCCACGACCGCGGAGTCACGCTGAGGTTTGCCCAATTCCTCGGATCACGCCCGCGATAGTGTCGTCGCCGCGCACATGATCTCGTCCGTGATCTCGGTCAGGCGGTCGATGTACGGGCGAATCGCCGGGAACAACGGGCGGTAGACCTCCCGGTACAGCCGGTCGTACCACTGCCGCGCATCGTCCTCCGGGACGAACGTCTTCGTGGTCGCGGTCATCGCCTGCGCCGCCTCCGCGATACTCGGATACCAACCAACGGCGGCCGCGGCGAGAATGCCTGCTCCGAGGTTTGTCGCGTCAGCAGACCGAGCACGTGAGACGGGCGCGCCGAGCACGTCGGCCATGATCTGGCACCACAGATCGCTCCGAGAGCCGCCGCCAAGAATCACGTGCTCGCTCACCGGCTCGCGGCAGCTGGCGACGATGCCTTCGATCGCGAGCCGGTGCTCCAAGGCGATCCCCTCCAGGATGGCTCGGTATAAGTGATGGCGGCGGTGGCTCGTATTCCAGCCGACGACGATCCCGCTTGCCGCCGGGTCCCAGTACGGGTTCATCACGTTGTTCCAGTACGGCACCAGCGTCAGCCCGCCGGCGCCTGGCGGAAGCTTCGCCGCCTCAGCCTCGTAGTAGCCGTATGCGTCCCGTCCCTGGCGCGGATCGGCGAAATGCTCCATGAACCAGGTCACCGTCGCCGTGCCGCCCCGGAGCACGGATTCCAGCACGAACGTCCCCGGAATCGCGCCGATATCCGTCCGATACGCGAGATCCGTCACATAGCGCGACGTCGCGCAGCCACCGGCAATCGCGGTGCCGAGATTCACGTAGGCTCGTCCCGGCCCGACGACTCCCGCGCCGAGGCATGCGGCTTGACCATCGCCAGCGCCAGCCACCACCGGCGTGCCCGCCAGCAACCCGGTACTCTGCGCGGCCGCCTCGTTGACCTTGCCGAGCACGGAGCCTTGCGGCGCAAGCGAGACGAACTGATCGCCCCTGAGACCAATCCCTTCGATGAGCTCCTTCGCCCATTGCCCGCGCTTCATGTCGATGATGCCCATCGGATCGGCGCAGGCCAGGCTCGTCACCCATTCCCCGGTCAGCCGATGGACTAAGAACGCATGGACATCGAGGAATTTGTCCGCCGCCGCGGCGATTTCCGGCTCATGCTCCACCACCCACAGCAGCTTGGGCAGCGACTGAGTCAGCGATGGGGGACGCCCCGTCAGACGATGGATCCGGTCGTGCCCAAACCGGCGATCCAGCTCGGCTAATTGGGGCCGCGACCGCTCATCGAGCCAGAGAATCGCGTTCCGTAACGGCTCGCCGCGCGCATTGACGGGAACGAACGTTTCCCGCTGGTGCGTGATGCAGAGCGCGGCGATCCGGTTCGCGCCAACGGCATCAACGACCTGCCGCACCGCTGCTTGCGTGACACGCCACCAGTCCTCGGCTACCTGTTCGCCCCAGCCAGGCTGCGGCGCCAACAACTCCAGCGGCGCTCGACCTTCAGCCACCGGGGAGCCAGAGGCATCCCACGCGATCGCTTTGCACGCCGTCGTGCTGCAGTCAATTCCCAGAACCAGGTCCATGATGCCTTGCCCCTTTCAGACCGGCAGCGCATGCCCGAGCTGGAATTGCTTTGCTTGGGTCGTGGTTCCCCCAGTCTAGCAATCATGCCGAGACCGGCACGTTTGACATCGAGAGGGCTCCTGGTATCATGCCCCTCGCGGTAATGCACACTATTGCACATTTTGCACACGTGTGAGGAGTGCGGCATGCGGGTGGCGATGTTTCATGGTCCTGGGGACGTGCGCATCGAGCAGGCTCCGGATCCGACTCCCGGACCCGGCGAGGTGGTGGTGCAGATCGCGACGGCGCTGACCTGCGGCACCGACCTGAAGACGTACCGGCGCGGCCACCCCACGATCATCACCTCGCTGCCGAGCCCGTTCGGTCACGAATTCGCCGGGACGATCGTGGCGCTTGGGGAAGGGGTCGATCCGGCGCAATGGCCGATCGGCACCCGTGTCGTCGCGGCAAACTCAGCGCCTTGCAACCGCTGCTTCTACTGCCGCCACAACCGCCAGTCGCTCTGCGAGAACCTGAAATTCCTGAACGGCGCCTACGCTGAGTACATCGCCGTTCCCGCCCCGATCGTGCAGCAGAATCTCTATCGGATCCCGGATCACCTCTCCGACGCCGAAGCGGCACTCGCCGAGCCGCTCGCGTGCGCGGTCCACGGCGTGGCCGAGAGCATGATCGAGATTGGGGATTGGGTGGTGGTCAATGGCGCCGGGCCGATCGGGCTGATGTTCGTCTATCTCGCCACGCGCCGGGGCGCCCGCGTCATCTGCTGCGACCTAAGCCAGGATCGTCTCGCCCTGGCGAGCCAGCTCGGGGCCTCTCATACCGTCCACGTCACCCCTGACCTCGACCAAGTCGAGGCAGTCCGCTCCCTGACGCCGGATGGGCGGGGCGTTGACGTGGCGATCGAAGCGGTTGGTTTGCCGGAGGTCTGGGAGAAGACGGTCCGGATGGCCAGGAAGGGGGGGATCGTCAACCTCTTCGGCGGGGCGAAGGGCGGCACCACTTTCAGCGTCAGCACGACCGAGCTGCATTACGGGGAGCTGCTCATCAAGGGCGTGTTCCATCACACGCCACGCCACTTCGAGACAGCCGTCCAGCTCCTCGCCTCGGGCGAGTTCCCGGCCAAGGCGTTCATCAGCGGCCAGCGCACCCTAGAAGAGCTCGTCCCGTCCCTGGAGGCGATGGGCCGGCAGGAAGGAATCAAGTACGCGATCATCCCGAACAACCGCTCGCACGCTTGATCGGTCCGCAACCGCGATCGTCACAGTCGCTGTGGCGAAATAAAGGAATTTTGTCACCGGCGCAGTGCTGTGTGACGCGCCGGGCCCCCTTCCCCTGACGAGCGCTCGCCCGCCGAGCCTCGCCTTGCCATACGTATCTGCCGCAAGCGAATACGCACATGCACGCCGTCGCAGCGGCGCGCTCGCCGGGGCTCATTTCCACTGAGCCAGCCGCACGCGAATCGCGGATTCTCAGCGTACGGCCGCATCTATTGAGATTCAATCCACCGGGGCTCACCCTCACTTTCATTCAAGCAGCACGCACCTGTCAATACGAAAATGTTCGTAGATCCCGCAAAGTCAACTCCATCGACCAAATACGTCATACAGGGGATATACGCGGAGGCGAGAAGACGCGACCCTGTAACCACGGCCGGAGGAACCGGTCGGATGCCGTCACAAGCGGCAACGCATGGACGGGTCAGTCTTACTGGCTCGGGATCTTTCGAAAGGAGTTCTGCGTGTCCGTTGCTACCCAGTCCTCCACCCGTGCCTCTGCTACCCGATTCGACAATCGCTTGGTGGAGGATCTTCGTTCTCGACTGACCGGTGAGCTGATCACCGCCACCAGTCCCGGATACGACGAGGCTCGCTTGCCGTTCTCGTTCCTCGTCGATCCTCGGCCCCTGGCAATCGTGCAGGCGGCCAACGATGACGATATCGTTGCGGCGATCGACTTCGCCCGCGATTACGACCTTCCGCTGACGGTTCGCGGCGGAGGTCATGGCCTCCGAATGGACAGCATGGTGGACGACGCCATCGCCATCGATCTGTCCCACATGAAGGCCGTCCAGATCGATCCGGAAGAGCGGATCGCCCGCGTCCAGGGCGGCGCGACCTCCGGCGACCTCACCGATGCGGCCCACGAGCACGGCCTTGCCCTCTCTACCGGCGACACGGCAAGCGTCGGACTCGGCGGACTCGTCACGGGCGGTGGGATCGGCTTCATGGTCCGGAAGTACGGCCTCGCGATCGACAATCTCCTCTCCGCGCGGGTCGTGACGGCATCGGGCGAGATCATGATCGCCAGCGAGACGGAAAATCCGGACCTCTTCTGGGCCATCCGCGGCGGCGGCGGAAACTTCGGCGTCGTCTCCGAGTTCACGTTTCGCCTCGCCCCCGTCGAGCAGGTGCTCGGCGGCGAGCTGATTCTGCCCGCGAGCCACGACGTCATCCGGGGCTATCTCGACTATTTGGTTGCCGCGCCAGAGGAGCTGACCGTAATTGCCCACCTGATGCGTGTGCCGCCGCTGCCGAACGTTCCGGAACCGATGGTCGGTAAGCTGGTGTTGTCGATGTTCGTGACTTGGGCCGGGGACGAAACTGCTGGAGAGCGGGCGCTGGCGCCACTGCGCGCACTGGCCACGCCACTGGTCGATACCATCAAGCTCATCCCGTACCGGGCGATGTACGATCTCACCGCTCACCAGAGCCAGCGGCAAGGAATCTCGGTCCGCTCGATGTTCGCCGACAGCATCAGCCACGGGGCGATCGATCAGATGCTGGCGGCGATGGACCGGCCGACCCCGCCCATCAGCGTCGTCCAGCTCCGTGGACTCGGCGGCGCCGTGTCCCGCGTCTCGAGTGAAGCGACCGCGTTCGCGCACCGTCGCCAACCGTACTTCGTCTCGGTCCTCAGCCTGTGGATGAATCCCGCCGATGACGCGGCTCCCCACCAGGATTGGGTCGAGTCCCTCTGGCAAGCGATCCGGCACGAGGGTTCCGGCGCCTATGTCAACTTCCTCGCGGCCGAGGGGGACGAGCGGATCCGCGAGGCGTACCCTGACGAGACGTACACGCGGCTCGCCGAGATCAAGCGGCGCTACGACCCGGAGAACCTCTTCCAGTTCAACCAGAACATCCCACCGCGGGCGTAAGCGTTCCTCGGACATTCGGCTATCGCCGGCCCCATCCCCGGTCCTTCCCACACGGAGGTGCCCGGGGATGGGGTTTTTTCTTCGTCTACGCGCATTGCCAGCCCTGCCCTGTGCCGTCTCTCCCGTTATCATTCCGTTCTGTCGTAGAGACGAGCTGCACCCGGTCGTTCCAGCAGCCGAGACCCGAGCACGAGAGGCGACGCAATGCCGACCTATCCCGCCGAAGTTCACCGTTCACATCTGACGCCCCTCCGCTTCCTCCAGCGCAGCGCCTACGTCTTTCGCACCAAGCCGGCAATCGTCTATGGGGACAAATGCTGGACCTACCCGCAGATGGCCGAGCGCGTGAACCGGCTCGCGTCCGCGCTCACGGCTGCCGGCGTGCAGAAGGGCGACAGGGTGGCGGCGCTGCTGCCGAATATCCCGCCGATGCTGGAGATGCACTTCGGCGTTCCGCTCGCCGGGGGCATCCTGGTCGCCATCAACACCCGACTCAAGAGCGACGAGATCGCCTACATCCTCAACCACTCCGGCGCGAAGGTTCTCGTCGTCGATACCGAGCTTGCTCCCCTCGTCGAGCCGATCCGCGATCAGCTACCAGCGCTAGAGACGATCGTCAGCGTCGAGGACGTCCCCGGCGGTTTGCGCCTGCCCGGACCCGACTATGAGTCCTTCCTCGCCAGCGGCGATCCCTCTCCCATCGAATGGCCGCTCGACGACGAGGACGAGGTCATCGCCATCGATTACACCAGCGGCACGACTGGCCGACCGAAGGGCGTGATGTACACCCACCGCGGCGCATACCTCAACGCACTCGGCGAGATCATCGAGACGCGCATGAGCCCCGACAGCGTCTATCTCTGGACGCTGCCGATGTTCCACTGCAATGGCTGGTGCTATCCGTGGGCGGTCACTGGCATCGGCGGCACCCACGTCTGCCTCCGCAAGTTCGATCCCGAGCGCGTTTGGGAGCTGGTTCGCACGGCAGGCGTGACGCACTTTTGCGCCGCGCCAACCGTCCTCATCGCGCTGGTCAATCACCCAACGGCGCCCAAGGAGCCGCTGTCGAACAAGCTCATCGTCAGCACGGCCGCCGCGCCACCGTCGCCCCAAATCATCGCGCAGATGGAGGCACTCGGCGCGGAGATCGTGCATGTCTACGGCCTGACGGAGGTGTATGGGCCATACACCGTCTGCGAGTGGCAGTCGGAATGGAACTCGCTCCCGCCCGAGGAGCGCGCTCGCCTCAAGGCCCGGCAAGGCGTGGGCTACATCATCGCCGACGACGCCCGGGTCGTGGATGACCAGATGCGCGATGTTCCGGCCGACGGCCAGACGCTCGGCGAAGTCATCATGCGCGGCAACAACACGATGAAGGGCTACTACAACGACCCGGAGGCAACCGCGAAGGCGTTCGCCGGCGGCTGGTTCCACTCGGGCGATCTTGCAGTCATGCACCCGGATGGATACATCGAGCTGCGCGACCGCAAGAAGGACATCATCATCTCCGGCGGCGAGAACATCTCCACGATCGAGGTCGAGCGCGCCATCTACAGCCATCCGGCCGTACTCGAAGTCGCCGTCATCGCGATCCCGGATGACTACTGGGGCGAGGTGCCGAAGGCGTTCGTCACGCTCAAGCCCGGCATGACCGCGACCGAAGAGGAGATCATCCAGCATTGCCGGGAGCGCCTGGCGCACTTCAAGTGCCCAAAGGCGGTCGAGTTCGGCGAGTTGCCGAAGACTTCGACTGGGAAGGTCCAGAAGTTCGTCCTGCGCGAGCGGGAGTGGGCCGGGCAGGAAAAGCGGATCCACTGACTCCCGTGCACTGAGGAGTCGATGGGCCAAACGCCGAAGATCTCTATCCTGTACGAAGCCATCGCTGAGCTCTGTCGCAAGTGGGATATCGTGGATTTTCAGTGTTTGGCTCCGTCCTGCGAGACGACGTTCGCAGCGGCAGCGACGCGGATGTCTTGGCCACCCTCGCGCCGGGCATGGAAAGGGGATATCGAATGAGATTCAGACGACGGAGGAGCTCGAACGAATCCTGGGCCGCAAGGTCGATCTCATCGAGTGGCGGCAGGTGGAGCGGAGCAAGAACTACATGCTTCTAAAGCACATCCTCGACAGTCAGATGCGTATCTACGTGGCATGATGATGCCGATCTTGATGTCCCTCCTTCGCCGTGTCTCGTTTGCACGGCGCGGCCTGGAGCGATAGCATGGAGCCGCGCATGGTCATGGTGCGCCGTGCGTCCCGATCGTTACCCACTCGGTTGAGGAGCCAATCTCCGTGCGCCATCTTCGCTTGATCTCCATTGCGATGACCGCGCTCGGTATTGCCGTGGCCGCGGCCGCCATCGCCTTCGACCTCGGTCCGCTGGCGACGCTGGTCGGACTCATGCTCGCCGTCGCGGGAATCGTCAAAGTCGCCACGGTCGCCATTTGGAACGGCTTCTTTGGGCTTGGGCCGGTCAAGACGCACGACGATTGATCCCGCTGCACGCCCGGCGGACGATCCCCCACGTCTGCGCCGATTGCGAGGTTGGCCGTGAGAAACGCCCCGGAAGATGACCGCCTCTCACGCGCTCGACACGCCCGTCAGGTGATCTCGGGCAGCGAGGTCCGGCCGCCCGCGACCTACCGCCTCAGCTCCGCGCCGGCCAGCGGCCCCGCGCTCGTCACGCCCACTCAGCGCAACTATCTCGTCGGCATCGCGGTCCTGCTGGTCCTTGGGCTGCTGCTCTATCTCTTCTTCGGCTTCAGCGTCGCCAGCATCGTCTTCTTCCTCTTGGCGCTGACGCTTCTTGCGGGTTGGCTCGTCTTCTAAGCGAGATGGTGGCAGCCGTGCCGGGCCAGCCTCATCACACAGCTTGGACCGCGATCCCAGCCGAAGAAGTCCTACCCGGCGTTACCCGCCAAACGGTCCACGGTGAGCGACAAACGTTCGTCCGTTATGTCTACGCGCCGGGTTCCGTTTTCCCTGTCCACGCGCATCCCGAAGAGCAGATCACGCTCGTCCTCAGCGGGCGGATCGCATTCGAGATCGATGGTGTCCGCATGGACGCCGGTCCCGGCGAGCTGATCGTCATCCCCGGCAACGTCCCGCACGGCGCTCGGGTCATTGGCAATGAGTCCGTCGAGACGGTCAATACGTTCAGTCCGCGCCGGGATGCTGGTCCCAGGGCCACGCCCGGCATTTCCGAGACAGGGGAAGCATGAGCGACGAGTCACCACGCCAGCGATTCCGCGTTATCCGCGGCGACGATCCCACCAGCCACGGGGATGATCCCCCGCACCCGGCGAGTCATCAGTACGCGCCGGGGACATTCCGCCAACTCTTCGACCTGACCGGGAGAGTCGCGCTCGTCGTCGGTGGCGGCGGCGGGCTAGGTCGGGCCATCGCCGCCGGTTTGGCCGACTTTGGCGCGCGGCTGGCCATCGCTGACCTCGATCCAGCGGCGGCCGCGGCGACCGCGGAGATGTGCGAGCGTCCCGGCATCGCCTGCCCCGCCGTGCAGCTCGACGTCACCAATCCAGTGATGGTGCGCGAGGTTGTCGAGCAGCTCGAATCCCTTTGCGGCCGCATCGACATCCTCGTCAACGCTGCTGGCGTCCAAGCTCGCAAGCCCGCGACCGAATACACCCCCGAGGAATGGCGCTGGATCATTGATACCAACCTCTCGGGCGTGTTTTATGTCACGCAGGCCGTGGGGCGCGGGATGCTCGCGCGCGGGTATGGGCGGGTTCTCAGCATCGGCTCGGTGTCGAGCCTGCTCGGGCATCCCTATCACGTGCCGTACGCGGCGTCGAAGGGCGGCCTGGCGATCATGACCAAAGCGCTCGCGACCGAATGGGGACCGCGCGGCGTCACCGTCAACGCGATCGGCCCGACCTATACCGAAACGAACCTCACCCGCGGCTTTGCCGACGATCCGGGAACACGCCAGCGCCTGATCGCGGAAATCCCGCTCGGCCGCCTCGGCACGCCGGAAGATCTCGTCGGCGCGGCCATCTTCCTTTGCTCGGACGCGGGGCGCTTCGTCACCGGTCAAACGCTCTTCGTCGACGGCGGGCGGACCGCCGACTGAGCGTCCCACCCCGCCTAACTCGGCGCATGCGCGGCGAATGCCGACTCTGCCTGTCTGAGTCGCGGTCCGGACGCTAGAATGAGTGGAGTTTTGGATTCGCATCTTCGACGGTAGGGGGCGCAAAGTGACAACAGCGGCAACCGACGTCAAGACGTATGGCAACTACATCGCCGGGGAATGGCGGCCCGCCAAGTCCGGCGGCACGTTCGAGAACCGGAACCCGGCCAATACCGACGATCTGATCGGGTACTTCGCCGCGTCGAGCAAGGAGGACGTGGACGAGGCGATCGCCGCGGCGGCGGAGGCAGCCAAAGCGTGGCGCGATACCTCGCCGATTCAGCGGGCGAACATCCTCTACAAGGCCTCGGAGATCCTTGCCGCGCGGGCGAACGAGATCGGCAAGGAGCTGACTCGGGAGGAAGGCAAGACGCTCAAGGAGGGCATCGGCGAGACCAATCGCGCGGTGCAGATCCTGCGCTACTTCGCGGGTGAAGCGCAGCAGCCGAACGGCGAGCACTACCCGTCGGCAAACCCGCTGACGATGCTCTACACCGTTCGCGAGCCACTCGGCGTCGTGGCGGCGATCACGCCGTGGAATTTCCCGATCGCGATCCCGGCTTGGAAGATCGCGCCGGCGCTCGCGTTCGGCAACACCGTCGTCTTCAAGCCGGCAAGCTTCACACCCCTCTGCGCGGTGCGGCTGGTCGAGGTCTTGGAGGAAGCGGGTCTGCCGAAGGGCGTTCTCAACCTCGTGACCGGCTCCGCGACGGAAGTCGGCGATCCGCTCGTTGATGACGAACGCGTCGTCGGTATTTCCTTCACCGGCTCGAACGCCGTCGGCCGCGAGTTGAGCAAGCGAGCCGCCGCGCGCGGCGCCAAGATTCAGCTCGAGATGGGCGGCAAGAATCCGGCGATCGTGATGGCCGACGCCGATATGGAGCACGCGCTGCAGCATGTCGTTTCCGGCGCGATGTGGAGCGCGGGACAGAAATGCACCGCCACCAGCCGGGCGATCGTTGAACGGCGGATCGCTGCCGAGTTCACCGAGCGGCTCGCCGAGCGCATCAAGTCGCTGAAGGTCGGCGATCCGATGGCGCCAGAGACACAGATCGGCCCAGTCATCTCGGAGGAGGCGGCGGATCGGCTGGCGCGCGAGGTCGAGAGCGCCAAGAAGGAGGGCGCCCCGCTGCTCGCCGGCGGCACCCGGCTCGACAGCGATGGCTTCCGCAAGGGGCACTTCATCGCGCCGACGCTCTTCGGCGAGGTCGATCCCAACTCGCGCCTCGCCCAGGAGGAGCTTTTCGGCCCGGTGCTCGGCGTCATCCCGGTTGACAGCCTCGAGGAGGCGATCGAAGTCGCCAATGCCGTTCGCTTCGGTCTCTCCGCCTCGATCTTCACTCGCGATCTCGGCAAGGCGATGGCGTTCGTCCGTGGCATTCAGGCCGGTGTCGTGCATGTCAACAGCGAGACGCCTGGCGCGGAGCCGCAAGTGCCGTTCGGCGGCATGAAGGGCTCCAGCTCCTACTCTCGCGAGCAGGGCAAGGCGGCTCGGGAGTTCTTCACCCAGACCAAGACGGTCTATATTGACCCCCCACCGGCTTAGTCACGTCTTGCGGCGAGCGCCGGATCGGGTACGAGGGCGGCAAGCGCCCCAGGGAATGGAGGTGGAGGATGGCAGTGCGCCAAGCGACGGCGATCTGGGAAGGGACGCTGACGGAAGGGAGCGGCCGGTTCACGGTCGGCAGCGGCGCGTTCGCCGAGCAGGCCGTGACCTGGAAGGCGCGCACAGAGGAGCCGGAGGGGAAGACGAGCCCGGAGGAGCTGATCGCGGCCGCGCATGCGTCATGCTACGCGATGGCCTTTTCCCACGCGCTCACGAGCGCTGGGCATCCGCCTGAGCGCCTGACTGTCACCGCCCAGGTCGGCTTCGGGCCGAAGCCCGGCGGCGGGATGATGGTGACGCATTCTCACCTCACCGTGCGCGGTAAGGTGCCCGGTCTCGACCAGCAGCGGTTCGCTGAGTTGGCGAAGGAGGGCGAGCAGGGCTGCCCCGTCTCGAACGCGCTGCGCAAGAACGTCGAGATCCACCTCGACGCGACGCTCGAGTCGTAAACCGACAACTTTCCTGCTGAACTGCGCGGCCCCCGCGATGTAACGGGGGCCGTCGCGTTTGCGCCGCGCCTTGACAATCCTGGCCTGGCGGGCGATAGTCCCTTTGTTGATGCAGAACTCAGATTCTGCATGGCATCCGGCCGCACAACCGAGCAGAAAACTCAGTCCGGCGGCCGCGCATCTGCAAAGGGCAGCTTCGTCATGGTTCTCTCCATCGATTCGCACCCGGATCTCGCGTTTTCAAGCGATGAAATCGCCAACCTGCTTCGCGCGCTCGACGCGAGCGCCGTCGCTCAGGCGATCGGCAATACGCCGCTCCTGCCGCTCCGCAAGCTGGCCGCCCGGCACGGCCTACCAGCCAATATCGAGCTGTGGCTGAAAGCGGAATGGACCAATCCCGGCGGGTCGGTCAAAGATCGGCCGGCGCTCGCGATCGTTCGCTGCGCGTTCGCCAGCGGGCAGCTTGGGAACGGCAAGATCCTGCTCGACGCGACGTCCGGCAATACCGGCATCGCCTACGCGATGCTCGGCGCCGCGCTCGACTTCCCCGTCGAGCTCGTCATCCCCGGCAGCACCTCGGACGAGCGCAAGCAGATCCTCGCCGCCTACGGCGCAAGAATCGTGCTGAGCGATCCGTATGACGGCTCGAACGGCGCGATCCGTCTCGCCCGCGAGATGGCGGCCAACGCGCCGGATCGGTACTTCTACGCCGATCAGTACAACAACTCGGCAAATCCGGCCGCCCACGCGGAGACGACCGGCCCGGAGATCTGGCGACAAACAGAGGGCCGTATCACCCATTTCGTCGCCGGTCTCGGCACGACCGGCACGCTGATGGGCGCCGGCCGCTATCTCAAGCGGCGGAATCCGAACGTGACGCTCGTCGGCGTTCAGCCAGACGAATCGTTCCACGGCATCGAGGGGCTGAAACACCTGCCGACGGCAATCGTTCCCGGCATCTACAATCCGAACGTCCCGGACATCCAGGCGACCGTCACGACCGACGAAGCGTTCGACACCGCCCGTGAGCTGGCGTGCACCGAGGGATTCTTCGCGGGCACTTCGACCGGCGCATCGCTCGCGGCGGCGTTGCGGCTCGGCCAAGAGTTAGCGCGTGAGGGCCAAGCGGCTGTGATCGTCGCGATTGCGCCCGACGGCGGGGCAAAATATCTGTCAACAGGACTGTGGAGCTAGGCCGGGCGCGGTAGCATCGCAGAGCAGACGACCGGCAAGGCGGTACGTAGGAGTCTTCACATGTCGGAGAACGGGTCCATTCGCGTCATCATCCCCACGCCGTTGCGGCGCTTCACCGATGGGCAAGCGCAGGTCAACGCGACCGGCGCGACCGTCGCCGAGGTCCTGAGCGATCTCGATGCCCGCTTCCCTGGCTTGAAGGAGCGCATCTGCGAGCCGAATGGGGAGATCCGCCGGTTCGTCAACGTCTTCGTCAACGGTGAGAACGTCCGCAAGGCGCAAGGTGCGGCGACGCCCCTCAAGCCCGGCGACGAGATCGGCATCATCCCGGCCATGGCCGGCGGCAGCCACCAATCGCGATGAGCCAGACCGCGCAGACGCTGCATCTCCCCCGCTCGATGCGGGAGGAGATCATCGCCCACGCCCGCGCCGAGTCGCCTCGCGAGTGTTGCGGCGTCATCGCCGGGCAGGAAGGTCAGCTCATCCAGCTTTTCCGGCTCACCAATGTGGCTCCCGGCAACACGCGTTACGAAGTCGCGCCCGAGGAGCTTTACCGGCTCGAGCGCGACTTCATGGAAAAGGGCTGGGAGGTCGCGGTCATCTACCACTCACACCCGGCGACACGCGCCTACCCCTCCGAGACCGACGTGAATCTGGCCTTCTGGCCGGACGCGGTCTACCTCATCTGCTCGCTGGCCGATCCGGAGGCGCCGGACTTGCGCGCCTTCCGGATCGTGGACGGTCAGATCAGCGAGGTGACGATCGCCGAGGCATGAGCCGGGGCTGACCGGCCCCGGCGCCTCACGCCGTGGCGAGGGCCGGGACCGCGCAGGACACTTCTGTATACTCGATATCCTCAATCGAGGTCGGGGCGTTCGGGCCGCACATCGGGCAATCCGGATCGCGCGCTAGCTTCAGTTCGCGGAACGTCGCGGAGAGCGCGTCGTAGGTCAGCAGGCGCCCGATCAGCGGCTCGCCAATCCCGAGGATCAGCTTGATAACCTCGGTCGTCTGGATCATCCCGATCACGCCAGGCAGCACGCCAAGCACGCCAGCCTCAGCGCAATTCGGCGCCAGCTCCGGCGGCGGCGGTTCCGGGAAGAGGCAGCGATAGCACGGCCCCTCCCCCGCGACGAAGGTGGACGCCTGCCCCTCGAAGCGGAAGATGCTCCCGTGGACGTTCGGCTTGCCGAGCAAGACGCAGGCATCGTTGATCAGGTAGCGGGTGGAGAAGTTATCACTCCCGTCCAAGACGATGTCGTACTGACTCACCAGATCGAGGACGTTCTCCTTCGTCAGTCGCGTCTGGTGCAGCACGACGTTGACGTCGGGATTGAGAGCGGTGATGGTCTGCTTGGCCGACTCGACCTTCGGCTGGCCGATCCGATCGGTCGTGTGCAGCACC